>Ga0224722_1000004_pt1 | contig 147895 bp, 114 predicted proteins | sample Balambano_FR1_Me_FD_161646 | JGI IMG/M metagenome (GOLD analysis project Ga0224722, IMG submission 161646) | Freshwater sediment microbial communities from Lake Towuti, South Sulawesi, Indonesia - Balambano_FR1_MetaG | ecosystem: Environmental > Aquatic > Freshwater > Lake > Sediment | place...
GCTCCAACCGCCGCCGGATCGGCCGCTGCTCCAACCACCGCGGCTGGGGTTCGATGGTGCAGGCTGGCTGCTGAACGTGCTGGACATTGAATCGAACATGGATGCCAGGCCACCCTCCAACGAACCGATTCCGCCGGCCAAGCTCTTCTCCATGCCCTCGATGCCGCCGCCGGTGCGGGCAGCGTCACTCACATCGCCGCGCGGCTCCAACCGGCCCAGCACATCACCGCCAGCGCCGCCTACAAGAACAGGCCCCGCCGCACCCCGGCCATAGCCTGGGCCGTAATACGGCCGCGGCCACGCCGGCACATACCAGCCCGGCATAGGGGTGTCCACCGCCGCAAACTTGTTCGTCCAACTGTGCTCCAGGCCGAAGGCGATGGCGTACGGCAGATACTTCTCGAACTGATCCTTCGACTCCTTCAGGTTGGTGTACTTCTCGATGTTCTGGAGATAGCGTTTGAACGCTTCGGCTCGCATCTGCATCTCCGCGCCCTTGCGCGTGCGGGCGGGCATGTTGCGGGCGATGATGAAGAACGCCGCCGCCGTCACGCCCAGAGCAATCGGGATGCACAATGCAAAGTCGGTCAGGTCGCTCAAGAACATCGTCACGGCGCAGAACGAGCCAAACGCGATAAAAATCAGCCCCGTGGCCAGCGCGCTGTAGCTGGCGCGCGTCGTCTCCGGCGAGCGGTTGTAGTAACCCTCGTTGACCAACTCCTGATACAGCCCGTTCTTCAACTTCGGCAGGTTTTGATAGAACTTGTTCTTCAGGCTGGAGAGCGCTCGTTCGCCGCTGGAGAGTTGCAGCGCATCCACGAGTTGCTTTTCGTAGGGCAGCAACGCCGCTTTGCCGAACTGCTCGCCTTGAGCGAACACCCAGTCGTTGACGGTCAGCGCGCCACCCAGCGCCGGCAACGGCTTTTCCTTCATCGTCAGCACGCCGCGCCGGGCCAGGTCTATAAGCGTTGCCACAACATCCTGCATGTCGGCGCTTTCATCAACAAGTGTGCCCGCCAGACCCGGCGGCACAGCCGGTGGTTCGGTCAGATATTCCGCCACCAGCCCGACCTTGGGGTCGCGCCCGCGCGTGGTGTAGATCACGGCCGCCAGCGCCGGGCCGCCAAAGAAGGCCAATGCCGCAACCAACAGCGTGAAAAAGTTGAACTGCGGCTTTATGGTTTCCTCAAACTGCCGCTGCTCATCAAAAGCTTGTTGCCACGGAGCCGGGCTGCCGCTGATGATGCCGTGCGGGAATTGCACCCGAATCTCCATCTGCTCGCCGCTGGGGATGGCATCGAGCGCCTCGCCCACCACGACGCTTTCACCCAACCCGCGCACATCGGCCCGCACACCATAGACCTCGGCGTTGTCGGCCGTCGCGCCTTGCGGCAGGCGCACGGTTGCGCGCGCATTCAGCACGGGGAAGCCGTTGCGGTTGGAATACACCGCCGCCCAAAATACCTGATCGCCCCCATCGTAGTAGCGCGTCGCACCGGAGACTGTGTAGTTCAGCACGAAGATGCGCTCTTCGTTTTGGGCCGGCGTATTGAAGTAGTACTTCAGCCGCAACAGGTTGCCCTCTTGCACGAACTCTGTTTCGAGCGGCTGCGGTTGGCCGCCCTCGCCTTCGATGACGGTGATGTCACTCACGCCGGTCATGCGCGCAAGATCCCACTCGCGGAAGCCGAAGGTGAACGTGCCGCTGGTGAAGTCTATGACGTTCGTCTCGGCGATTTGCAAGTCGCCGTTGGGCAGAACGGTGATGTCGGTGTCGAGCCGACTCCATACCAACGATTTGGTTTGGGCATGCGCGGATAAAGCAGGCGAGACAGCGAGGACGACGAAGACTGAGACGACAAAAAATAGAAGCGCGCGAAGCGGTCGCGCGCTCTTGGCCTGAGTGTGGCGGACGTGTTGAGTCGCGTGGTTCGCAATCACGCGGCTAGTGTAGCGCAACTCGCATGCGAAAGCTGACGGCAAGATTGCCTAAACCTGAAATAGTAAGCATGTCGAGCGGAGGCGCTTCCTCGACTACGAAACGCCGCAGTCGCGGCCTTTCTCCGCTCGGAATGCTTGCGCCGGAGTCGAGACAGCGCCATCATCTTGCTGACGGCACGCTGGCAACATGCATCGCACCATGCGATCACTTGCGCAGGCGCATGACAAGCTTGGCAAGCTCGCGCAGCCACAGCACCGAGCTGCCGACCGCGATGCAGATCAGCCAGTCTTGCGGTTGTAAGGGTACTGTGCCGAAGGCCTGTTGCAACAGCGGCGTATAGACCACACCCACCTGCAACAACGCCGAGACCACCACCGCGACCCAGATCCACTTGTTGCTGAACAAATTTTTGAACGCGCTGTCGCGTTCGGAGCGCGAGTTGAATACGTTGAACAACTGAAAGCACACCAGCGTGGTGAAGGCCATCGTCTGCGCATATTTCAGGTTGCCTGTGCCTCCTGAGATCAGGCCGTTCGGCAGCGCCCAATCCATCACCAACAGTGTGCCCGCCGCCATGATGATGCCGACGTAGAAAATAGTGAACCACATCTGGCGGTCAATCACCCGGCTGCGCGGGTCGCGCGGCGGCAGCTTCATCACGTCGTGGTTGGCTGGCTCGAGGCCGAGCGCCAGCGCAGGCCCGGCGTCGGTGAGCAGGTTGATCCACAAAATCTGCGTGGCGAGCAACGGCACGATCAAGCCCTCCGGCGTGCCGGCCGTGAGGCCAATGACGCCGCCCAGAATCACGCCAAAGAACATCACCATCACCTCGCCGACGTTCGATGAGAGCAGATAGCGCAGGAACTTCTGGATGTTGGCAAAGATCGAGCGGCCTTCCTCGACGGCAGCGACGATGGAGGCGAAGTTGTCATCGGTCAGGATCATGTCGGCCGCGCCCTTCGACACGTCGGTGCCGGTGATGCCCATCGCCACGCCAATGTCGGCAGATTTGAGCGCGGGTGCGTCGTTCACGCCGTCACCCGTCATCGCCGCGATGTGCCCGTTCTCCTTGAGCGCCCGCACGATGCGTAGCTTGTGCTCTGGCGCAACGCGCGCATACACCGACACATTGTTCACCGCAGCCCTGAGCGCGACATCATCGGTCTGCTGCAATTCCGCGCCGGTCAGCGCCCGCGCCCCGTTTTCGGCGATGCCTAATTCGCTGGCAATCGCCACTGCCGTGGTCGGGTGGTCGCCCGTGATCATGATCGGGCGAATGCCGGCGATCTTGGCCTCCTGCACCGCCTGCTTCGCCTCGGGCCTCGGCGGGTCAATCATGCCAACGACACCCAGCCAGACGAAGTCGTGCTCCTGTTCCTCGTCCAGTTCTCCCGTCAGCACGTCGCGTTGGATGGCGCGATAGGCGACGCCGATGGTGCGCAAGGCTTCCCTTGCCAGTTGGTCAATGCTGGCTTGAATGTCGGCACGGCGCTCCGGTGTCAAGACCACGACTGCATCGGCCGTGGCCTCACCAACGCAACGGACCAGCAAGATATCCGGCGCGCCCTTGCTGGCAATGATGTAACGATCCTCGCGGTCGGGGTCCGCGTGCGCCGTGCTCATCATCTTGCGCTCGGAGGTGAATGGCGCTTCGCCCACGCGCGGGAAATGCTCGGCCAGTTCCTGCTCGGTTACACCCAACTTGCGCGCCGCGACGATCATCGCCGCCTCGGTCGGGTCGCCCTGAATCGCCCAACGGCCATCCTTGTGAATCAAGGCCGCGTTGTTGGCCAAACTCGCAATCAGCAAAATGTTTCGCGCGGCCGCCCGTTCCGGATCATCGGCCGATAGAGGCTTGCCCTCACATTCAACGTCGCCTTCGGGCGCGTAACCGATGCCGGTCAAGTTCACCCGGCCGGCGTGAGTGACGACGGCGCGCACCGTCATCTCGTTCTTGGTCAACGTGCCGGTCTTATCGCTGCTGATCACCGTCGTCGAGCCAAGCGTCTCGACGGCGTTGAGCTTGCGCACGATGACGTTGCGCCGGGCCATGCGCTGCATGCCCAGCGAGAGCACGATGGTGGTGATGGCGGTCAGGCCCTCGGGCACGGCAGCTACTGCCAACGACACCGCCAGCAACAACACATCCACCAGCGCCGCAAACGAGTTGATGCCCGACACAAGCAATATGGCAAGGGCCATGAGGATGGCGATGGCGATGACGATCCGGCCAAGCATATTGCCAACGTTGTCGAGTTCCTTTTGCAAAGGCGTGGGGTCGTCCACCGTCTTTTGCAGCGTGCCGGCGATCTTGCCAATCTCGGTTTGCGCGCCTGTGGCGACGACGATGGCGCGACCCCGCCCCGACGTGACTGCCGTGCCGCTAAACACCATGTTGCTCTGATCGCCAATGCCGGCCTCCTCTTCGATCGGCGCGCTGTCCTTGCCGACGGACGTGCTCTCGCCCGTGAGCGCGCTCTCGGACAGGCGCATGGCTATGGACTCGATCACACGCGCGTCGGCCGGAATGGTGTCGCCTTCCTCGATCAACAACACGTCGCCAGGGGCCAGGTCGCTGCTGGGGATGGTGTGTTGTTGGCTGTCGCGCAACACGCGCGCGGTCGGCGCACTCATCGCCTTCAACGCTTCCACGGCCTTCTCGGCGCGGTTCTCCTGGATGTAGCCCAGCACCGCGTTGAAGATGACGATGGCCAGAATTGTCAGTGTCTCGAACGGGATGAGCGACTCGCGCTCGATCAGCCATGCGATGAACGAGATCAGTGTGGCAATGAGCAGCAGGATGGTGAGCGGGTTTCTGAACTGGACGAGGAACTTCTTCCACGCCGGGTCGGTTGGCTCGGCCGGCAACTCATTCTTGCCCACCTGCGCCAGCCGGGCTTGCGCTTCGGTCGCGCTCAGCCCTGCGCTTACATTCGTATTGAGCGTCGTGATGACTGCATCCGACGTCAAGCGATAGGCGGGTTGGGGCGTGTCGAGGGAAACGGTCATTGTCGTCGTCGGAAACCCGTGGCCAAAATTATTGGTCAGCGAGCGTCGCCACCATCACGGCCTTGATCGTGTGCATGCGGTTCTCGGCTTGGTCGAACACGATCGAGCGCTCACTCTCGAACACATCGTCCGTTACCTCCATGCCGTCGGCCCCGAATCCGAACTTCTCGATCACCTGGCGGCCGGTCTTGGTGCCGCCATCGTGGAAGGCCGGCAGACAATGCATGAACTTGACATTTGAATTGCCGGTGCGGTCAAGCAGGCTGGCGTTGACCTGATATGGCTTGAGCATGGGGATGCGCTCGGCCCAGGCAGCGTCCGGCTCGCCCATGCTCACCCAAACATCGGTGTGAACAAAGTCAACGCCCTTTACCCCGGCGTCTACGTCCTCGGTCAGCGTCAGGCGCGCATCTGTTGTCGCCCCGATCTTGCGGCACTCGGCCACCAGCGCCTCGTTTGGCCACAGCGACTTCGGCGCGCAGATGCGCACATCCATGCCCATCAGGCTGCCCATCACGATCATCGAGTTGCCCATGTTGAAGCGCGCGTCGCCCAAGTAGCAATACGACACCTCCTCCAACGGCTTACCGCTGTGCTCCATCATCGTCAACACGTCGGCCAGCAACTGCGTGGGGTGAAACTCGTTGGTCAGGCCGTTATAGACCGGCACGCCGGAAAACTTGGCCAGCGTCTCGGCGATTTCCTGACCGAAGCCGCGATATTCGATCGCGTCATACATCCGGCCCAGCACACGAGCCGTGTCTTTGATCGTCTCCTTACCGCCGATCTGTGAGCCGCTCGGGCCAAGGTAGGTGGTGTGCGCGCCCTGGTCATACGCCGCCACCTCAAACGCACAACGCGTTCGGGTCGAGTCCTTCTCAAAGATCAAGGCAATGTTCTTGCCCTTCAAGCGTTGCTGCTCGTGACCCGCGCGCTTCGCGGCTTTTAGGTCGCGTGAGAGCGTCAGCAAATACATGAGTTCGTCCGGCGTAAAGTCCAGCTCTTTGACAAAGCTTCGTCCCTTGAGGTTGACTGTCATGGTGATTTCCTTACAACTGATGTTACGCGCTTTGCAGAATTTCTCTCGCAAAGAGCGCCACTTGCGCCAAATTTCTTCGCGGCCTTCGCGGCCTTTGCGAGAGGTTCTGCGTAGCGCGAGTTAACAAGATGTGAGCGTGCGGATGTGCGCAGGCGTGGTGCCGCAGCAGCCGCCGATGATCGTCGCGCCGAGGTCACGCCATTCGCGCGCCGCCTTGGCGTAGGCCGCTGGCGTAACCGCGTCGGTCAACGTCCAACCCACCGTGTCATCCACATGGCCGACGTTGCCGTATGCACCGATCGGCATGTGCGATGGCGTGGCTGTGCGCAGGAGGCGCAATGCCAGCGACACCTGCGCCACCGGGATGCAATTCACCAACACCGCTTGTGGATCGAATGGCAGGATGGCGAGCACAGCATCGGACAATGCCTCGCCGCTGAGGAGGTGGTTATCTGGCCCAAGCGTAAAGCTCACCCACAGCGGCTTGCCAGTGGCGTGCGCGGCGCGTGCCGCCGCAACGGCCTCGCGGATGGTGTTGTGCGTCTCAGCCAGGATCAGATCAACGCCGGCGTTGGCCAGATGGCGCGCCAGTTCGCCGTGCTCCGCAGCCAGTTCGTCATCGCCTGGCACAAGGTCAGGCGAATAGCAATCCTCGACCGGGGCCATGCTGCCAGCAATCAGCGGCAGCGGTACTGGCTCGCCCCCTTGCTCCTCCGCTCCCATGCTCCTGATCGCAGCGCGTGCCACCGCCACCGCCTTGAGCGTCAACTCGCGCGCCCGGTGCGCCATGCCGGCCTTGGCCAGAGCTCGCACGTTGGTGCGAAAGGTGTTGGCCGTGAGGATTGTTGCGCCGGCGTTCAGATAGTCACGATGAATCTGAGTCACAACATCCGGCGCGGCGTCGAGCGCGCCGGCCGACCACAGAGGCAGCGTCGTGTCCACGCCGCGGCGCGTCAGCTCCGTGCCCAGCGCGCCATCGAGGATGAGGGTCATGCTGCGATTGTCGCATGCCGGCCCACCCCAGCCCCTCCCGGCAGAGAGGGGAGTCAGAATGTCGAGCACTTTTTGGGGTGGCGAATGAGCACCCGTGTCTGCACAATGCCGCGCATGGCAACAAACGACTATCACTTCATCACCCAGTGGCGGGTGCAAAGCACGCTCGACGAGGTCAACGAAATCATCGGCAACGCAGCCGACCTGCCGCGCTGGTGGCCGTCGGTGTATCTGGACATCAAGGTGCTCGAACCCGGGCAACCCAACGGCCTCGGCCGCGTGGTCAGCCTGTTCACCAAGGGCTGGCTGCCCTACACCCTGCGTTGGCAATTCAAGGTGACCGAGGTCAACACGCCGCACGGCTTCCGGCTGGATGCCATCGGCGATTTCATCGGCCGCGGCATCTGGACGTTCGAGCAGGACGGCGATTTCGTCAACATCACCTACGACTGGAAGATCAGCGCCGAGAAAGGCTTGCTCAAGACGTTCTCGTTCATCATGAAGCCGATCTTCTCGCGCAACCACGAATGGGCCATGGCGCGCGGGCTGGAGAGCCTGGCGCTGGAGCTGCGCCGCCGCCGCGCCAGAACAGCCGAAGAGCGTGCTCGCATCCCGTCTCCACCCCAGCCCACGTTCACCCGCACTATCAAGCCCGGCAACGAGGCAGCAAATACGATTACCCCGAACGCTGTGCTATGAGTGCAAAGGCGCGTGCATATAATCCGCGTCAATCAATGAAGCTGCAAGGCACCGTCAACATCCGCTCATCTCGTCAAAAAGTCTGGGGCTTCATCACCAACCCGGAGGCCGTCGCCAAGTGTGCTCCCGGCGTCGAGTCGATGCAGGTGATTGTGCCTGATCAGAAATTCAAGGTCATCGCCAGCGTGGGGTTCGGCGCGGTCAAGGTCAAGTTCGACACCGATGTCGAGTTGGCCGACCTGCAAAAGCCAGAGCGCGGCAGAATCAAGGCGCGCGGCTCCGGTCAGGGGAACACCGCGACCGTGACGGCCGACTTCACGCTCACCGATGCGGCTGATCGAACAACCGATCTTGCCTGGCAGGCCGATGTGAACATCATGGGCAACATCGCCAGCGTGGCGACCCGGCTGATGAGCTCGGTGGCGCAAAACCTGAGCGGCAAGTTCTTCGAGTGCATGAAGAGTCAGGTGGAAGTGGCCGAAGGCGTTGTTGAAGAACCGCCACCTCCGCAACCGCAACCTGGCTTCTTCCGGCGTATCGTCGCCGCCATCAAGGCATTCTTCGCGCGCCTGTTCGGCTCCGGTTCACCGCCGAGCCAATAGAAGTCATCCCAAAAATATCATTCCGAGTTCAAGATGGTCGCGGGCCAGACGACGCGGCAGAAACGAGCGTTCGTAGTGCGCGCTCTCCGTAGCGCGCCGTCGTCGGGTTACCAGGGTCGCTACGGAGAGCGACCCCTACAGCCGAAGGCATGTTTCTGAGCAGCTTGCGAGATACAAGGAATCTGACTCGATGCCGTTGCTAGACTCGTTGCGCGGCGGCGACCGGCGCATGGTGCGCGGCGTGGACGACGCCATCGCCGCAGTTGAGCAAGACCCGGCGCTGATCGTGCAATTGATCGCAGGCATGCAGAGCGACGACCCGCTCATCCGTATGCGCAGCGCTGACGCAGCCGAAAAGCTCACTGCCACGCATCCGGACTGGTTGCAACTGCACAAGCGCGTCCTCCTGAATCAGATTGCCAAAAGCGAGCAGCAAGAGGTGCGCTGGCATGTGGCCCAGATGCTGCCTCGGCTGCGGCTCACACCGACGGAGCGTCGCCGCGCCGTCAGCCTGATGTTGGGCTATCTGGATGACAAGAGTAAGATCGTGCGGACGTTTGCCATGCAAGCCCTGTCCGATTTGGCCATGCAAGACCAGACGCTCGTGCCGCAAGTGATGGGCGTGATCGAATCTCAAATGGCCGATGGCAGCCCGGCAATGCGAGCGCGTGGCAAGAAGCTGCTGGCACAATTGGCACAGATAAGTGATGCAACCCAATCCTCGTGATTTCTGGACTAAGCCATCCACGCTCATCCTGATCGCTGCCATCGCCGGCAGCGCGATCTTGATGGCCGGCGTGATCGCGGTCATGGCCATCAACGCCCAACGGCCGGCACCGCAATCGCAGACGCAGACCGTGGTCGTCACGCGTCAGGTCGAGGTCGAGGTGGCGGCGGTGACGGTGTTGCCGGGGGAGACTGCCGCGCCGCTGGCGACCTACACGCCGCAGTCAACGTTCACCCCATTTCCCACCACAACACCTGTGCCCACGCTGACGCCAGCGCCGACGCCCACGCCGGTGCCGCCGCCGCAGTGGCGCAGCCTCGGCAACCTGAGCACTGTTGAATACAACAGTTCGACCATTGTCGAACGCCAGCGCCCCAAGCCCGGCATTGCCGGCACGCTGTTGGGTGAAGACCGCATCATGCTCATGGCCGTGGGTCGCGTGCGCGCGGGAGTTGATCTGGCGAAGATCAAGGACAGCGATGTGCAGATCGAGGGCAACCGTATCCGCCTGCGCCTGCCCAAGGTCGAGGTGTTCTCGGTCGAACTATTGCCCAACCAATCGCGCATCTACGACAGCGAGCGCAGTTGGTTGTTCAGCCAATACGAAGGGCTGGAGCTTGAGGCGATGGAAGAGGCGCGCCTGAAATTGCTGGCCGAGGCGCGCGCGGACACGCAAATGCTCAAGATCGCCGAGAGCATGGCCCGGCTGCAACTGCGCGAGTTTTTGGAGAAGGCCGGGTTTGAGCGCGTCGAGATCTTGACGACGAACTGAAACTGCTCAGTTGCAAACCTCGGTTTGCGCCTGCGCACCCGCGACTCATCCTTCGGCAGGCTCAGGACGCGGGCTGACATTACGAAGCCGCATCAATGCGGCTGTTTCAGCCCGATTCATCGGGCTTCGTTTGCTCAGACCGGCTCTTGAGAGCCGGGCACGAGCTGAGCAAATTGAAACGAATAAGATCACATTCGTTGGTTGCTTCTACAATTCGGCTGATGGCAACCGATACCGGCGCGACCGCCCCGCCCGCCGCACTCACCACATCCGAACCGAGCATCCGCCGCCGCATTGCTGGGGAAATTGACGCGGCCGAATACAAGCGCATCCGTAAGTTGTGGATTGACCATTCGCGAGCCGAGGACGCGCGCGATTTGGACGGCCTGATTGCCACGCTGAGCGAGCGTTGCGTCTACGAGATCATCCCGACCAAGCAGCGTTGGGAGGGACACGACGGCGCGCGCGGCTTTTACAACGCCTTTCTCGCTGCTTTCCCCGACGTCAAGTTCAACGTCTTCGATATCGTGATCGGCCCGCAGGGCGTGACCGAGTTCGCCGACATGACGGCCACGCACCTGGGGGAGTTTGCGGGACTGCCGCCACTGGGCCGGGCGCTGGATACCAAGATCATCATCTTCTTCCCCTGGAACAAAGCCGCCCAAAAGTTTGACGGCGAGAAGGTGTATTTTGATCTGGCCGACATGATGCGGCAGCTTGAATGATAGACATCGGCCCTGCACATCCAAGCCGGCATGTGCAGGGTCATCAGGTCAAAATACTCTGTTGTGCACTAAGCCACAAACAACTTGTCGCCCTCCGCCTTGATGGCATCTGCCACTTCCTGTGCAGTGTTCTTGCCGCTCCACAACGTATCCATGTTTGAAACGACCACGCGCTGGAAAACCTCGGGCCAGCGCACATGCACTGGATCGCGCACCACGTACTCCTGCGCCTGAGCAAACGCAGCGATGTTGGCTGGGCCTTTGCTGGTATCGAGGAATTCCTTCGATTCCACCACGGAGATGCGAGACGGCGTCGTTGCGCCGACACCGACTTCATCCAACTCCGCTTCGGTGCTCGAGATGTGCTTGAGGAACTCCCATGCTTGGTCGGGGTATTTCGTGCCCGCTGCGCTGGCCCAACCCGTGCCACCGCCGCCTGTGCCCCGTGTCTCAGCCTTGCCGAGCGGAAGCGTGGCGACGTCCCACTTAAAGGCAGTGATGGTGCGATATTGGTTCACGGAGGATGGGTTGTTGATCATCATGCCAACCCTGCCGCTGGCAAACAACTCAAAGCCACCCATCTCAGACTCGATATCGGGTCGCGGAGCGACGCCGTGCTTGTACATCAAGTCTTGGAGGAACTGCATGGCCTCCACAGCGTTTGGGTCAGTGAGTGAGATTTCGGTTGCGATGCCCTGGTCGTTCTTATTCACGACAGTGGCGCCGTTGTTGTAGACCCACGACGCCCACGGACGCCAGCCGCGATTAACCAGAAAGCCCCATTGCACGGTGCGATCCCCCTCTTTCTTGGTCAGCTTTTGAGCTAAGTCGAGAAAGGTCTCGAACTTGAAGCCGGTGTCAGTCCAGTCGGCGGTGGGTGGCGTCAGGCCCTCTTTGGAGAGCAGGTCGAGGTTGAGGAAAAGATTCTGATGGCCATAATCGCGCGGCAGCGCGTAGGTTTTGCCATTCCACTTATACAGCGCGAGCGCGCTGGGGCGGAAATCGGATGTGTCGTACTTATCCTTTGCGATAAAAGGATCCAACTCCAAATGCAGGTTCTTTTCGGCCACGGTGACGATTGGTGTGACCTCCTGCAAGTAGCGATATACGTCGGGCGGCGTACCAGCGGCGAACAGTGTCTGTATCTTGGTGTTGTAGTCACTGCCTGGCACAGGTTGGTGATTGACGATGATGTTCGGGTTCTTCTCGGTGAACGCCTTAGCCCATTCGTCGCGCACCTTCTGGTGCCCTTCATTGATTGTGTCGCAGACGAAGTTCAGCGTGACTGTTTCTCCACCTGTCGTGACGGGTGCTTCGGTTGGGCTGGCGACTCCACCTTCAGAAGCGGCTGGCGCAGCTGGCGGCGCGGCGCACGCTGCTAAGCTTGCGCCTAACGCGGTTAGACCGGCGGCTCTGAGAAATTGGCGTCGAGTGACTTGGTGTTGCGCTCTCATCGGTTGTACCTCCTAACAAACAACGATCGTGGTTGGATTCGGTTAGCCTGGGTTCGATTTCAGGCTTTGACCCCGGTAAAGACGATGCCTTGGATGAAATAGCGTTGCGCAATGAAAAACAGGAGCAATACAGGCAGCATGGATAGCAGCGAGGCGGCCATCAGCAGGTGCCAACTGGTGCTGGCTTCACCCTGAAACATACGCAGCCCTAGTGACAAAGTGAAGTTCGCCTGGCTTTGCAGATAGATCAATGCATGCAGGAACTCATTCCATGTGTTGTTAAACACGAGAATAATCACCGCGATGATGACTGGCTTGGACAGCGGCAGGATGATGCGCCAGTACACGCCAAAACTCGAACAGCCATCAATACGCGCCGCGTCATCCAAATCGCGTGGGATGGTGAGGAAGAATTGGCGTGTCAGGAATGTCAAGAATGGGCCGCCGAAGAAATCGGGCACAATCAACGGAAGAAATGTGTCAATCCAGCCAAGTTGTTTGAACAGCACGAACTGCGGAATCAGCGTAATGTGCGGCGGCAACATCAGCGCTGAGAGCATCACCACGAACAGGACATCGCGTCCCCACCACTGCAAGCGGGCAAATGCAAACGCCACCAAGGTGACTGACAGCGTCTTGCCCACAATCACCATGATCGTGACGAATGCGGTATTGGTGAAATAGCGCAGGAACGGAATTGTGTTGACCGCCTCAACGTAGTTCTGAAACTGAATTGGATCAGGAATCCACTTCGGTGGAAAGAGATATACGTCACCCACAGGTTTCAGCGACGTTGAGATCATCCAAGCCAGCGGAATTAACATCAAAATGGTGCCGCAAATGAGAAGCACATGCACGATGCTGTGTTGAAACCAGCGTAAACGGTGCCGCCTTGAGCGCCCTGTCGTCACTGAGGGCGATGGTAGGGGAGGTGAGGTCACTGCCATGATGCACTCACCTCCTCACCTCCCCCTCGTAGTACACCCACACGGCCGACGACCGGAATACCAACAGCGTCAGCACCAGGATGTATGCGAATAGCACCCAGGCAAGTGTGCTGGCGAATCCCATGCGCAAATACTCGAATGCGTTGCGATACATGTAGAGCAGCACGAATAATGTGGCATCGTTTGGGCCACCGCGGGTCATGATGAACGATTGCGTGAATACTTGAAGCGCAACGATGATGCCCGTGACAAGCTGGAAGAAAAGCACCGGCGTCATCATTGGCAGAGTGATGAAGCGGAAGCGCGCCCAGCCTGTTGCGCCATCCACCTCGCCCGCCTCATACAAATCGGTGGGGATGCCTTGTAATCCAGCAAGGTAAATGATCGTGCCTGCGCCGACGCTCCACAGGCTCATCCCGATCAAAGACGGCAGCGCCCAATCTTCGTCGCCCAACCAGCTTGGGCCTTGAATGCCTAACTGGGCTAGAAACAAGTTGATCAGGCCAAATTCAGGCGAGAACAACCAGCGCCACAGTAAGGCAACCGCAACGCCGGACAGCACTGAGGGAAGATAGAAAGCCGTGCGATAGAGCCGCAGCCCGCGAATCTTGGTGTTCATCAGCATGGCCAGCAGCAGACCAATGGCAATGCTGAGCGGGATGCTAGTGAAAGCGTATATCGTCGTCACCTTTAGCGCTTGCCACACCAGCGGATCGGCTAGCAATTCGCGGAAGTTTTGCAACCCCACCCACTTGGCTGGGCTGACTAAATCCCATTCGGTGAAAGCGATGATGAACGAGGCGATCATTGGGCCTAGCGTCCATAGCACAAAGCCGATGATCCACGGAGACGCAAACAGCCAGCCTTCAATATTCCGCCTGAACGCACTGCGCGACAGCCGCATGCGCCTGCCGGGTGTGTGCAAGGATGCAGTTCGGGTTGTCGTTGTCATAGTCAATCGGGTCAGGCGGAATCGCGCGAGATCAATCGCCAGCGTTGTTCGACAACGCGAGTTGTAAGTGGGGTGTCGCTACGCAATCGGCTGAAGAGTAATTCGGGGATATCTGAAAAGTTCAACTGGGACGGGCCGACGGTGGTAAGCGCCGGCCGTGTAATTTCTCCTTCGGGGATGTTGCCGACGCCAATCACAGCCACATCCTGCGGCGCACGTAGGCCTGCGTCTCGAATCGCCCAGATCGCACTGATGGCGGCAAGGTCGGACGCTGCAAAGATGGCTGTTGGACGCGGATCATTGCGCAAAAAAGCTTGGGTGTGGCGATAGGCTTGCTCACGGGTGTTTTCACCACATACGACCAGTGGCTCATTCACCCCGTTTGGGCTGTGCGGGGTTTCGAACGCTTGACGAAAGGCATCCAGACGCTCATCGCAACTTGCGCTGCTGGCGCAATGACCCAGAAAGGCGATGCGCTGATGTCCCTTATCCATCAGGTAGCGAACGGCGGAATACACCCCTTGCCACTCAGTCGTCCGAATCGTATCGAACCCAAATCCTCGCAGATGGTTGCTATATGCCACAACGGCGATGTTCTGCGCCGCAAGCAGTGTCAGGTCTTCGCTGCGGATGTGGCTGGGCATGAGCAGCACAACTCCATCTGCAAAGCGGCGTTGCAGTTGCTGGAGAATATGCGCTTCGCGCTCTGGTGTGCCGCCGATGGCGATTATTACCGAATACCCATGCGCATCTGCTGCCCGATTCAACTCATTGGCCAATAAATCGTGATAGGGCACGCCTAGGGTGGGCAGCACAAGGCAGATTCGATCGGTTTTCTTGCGCCGTAGATTGCGAGCCGCTTGGTTGGGCACGTAGCGGAGCTTGGCGCTGGCATCCAAGATGCGCTGTCGTGTTTCCTCGCTGATACGGGCATTGCCAGTTCTGCGGCCGCTCAAGACATAGGACACAGCAGCCGGCGATACATCGGCCAGCAGAGCGACATCTTTTGCGGTCGGGGACGACGCTTGTTTCTTCATCGCGAGTCAGCGTCAACAAGAGTTCGATTAACCCACACTTGTCATTGCCGGATAAAATGCAATATTTCAGATTGGTGATCCGATTAACCAAACTTAGTGTAGCAACAGCATTAACCAGTGTCAATTCGACATAGCAACTGCGTTATAGCTGGTGCCCGGAGTAATCTTCATGTCCACTACCAAATCCCACCCCAACGTCATCGTTTTGTTCAGTGATCAACAACGCTGGGACACAACTGGCGTGCACGGCAATCCACTCGGCCTGACGCCAAACTTTGATCGGATGGCGCGCGCCGGGACGGACGTGCATTATTCTTTTACGTCCCAGCCTGTGTGCGGCCCAGCGCGGTCTGAGATGCAGACCGGACAATACGGCACGACTACTGGCTGCTTCAAGAACGGCATCCCCCTGCCGCTCGATGCGAAGACATTGGCACACTATTTTCTTGAGGCTGGGTACACCACCGGTTACATTGGCAAGTGGCATCTGGGCAGTGATGACGGGCCGACGGTTGAAGCAGAGCGTGGTGGTTACGAATACTGGTTGGCCTCGAACTTGCTGGAGTTCACATCGGACGCTTATCAAACGCGCCTGTTTGATCGCGACAACAATCCGGTTGATCTGCCAGGCTACCGCGTTGACGCGCTGACGGATGCTGTCATTCGTCATATCGACACGCCAAGAGACCAGCCTTTCTATTTATTCGTGTCGTATATCGAGCCGCACCACCAAAACCACCGCGATGACTACCCCGCGCCGGACGGCTATGCCGAACGGTTTGCCAATCGCTGGATGCCAACCGACCTGGCGGCGTTGCCGTCGCTGGGTGGCTCGGCCCAGCGGCACATGGCAGGCTACTTGGGCATGGTCAAGCGGCTGGACGAGGCGTTGGGCCGCATCCTCGACGCGTTGAAGAGCCTGCATCTGCTCGACGATACGGTCGTGATGTACACCTGCGATCACGGCAATCACTTCAAGACGCGCAACAATGAATACAAACGCTCGTGCCATGAAAGTTCGCTTCGCGTGCCGACCGCAGCACGAGGACCGGGCTTCGATGGCGGCGGGCGCATCTCCGAACTAGTCAGCCTCATTGACATCCCGCCCACGTTGCTGGATGCGGCTGGCATCCCGGTGCCCGAAGTGATGCAGGGCCGCTCATTCATGCCGTTGGTACGCAAACAACCAGTTGCGTGGCCGGATGATCTGTTCATCCAGATCAGCGAGACGCAAGTGGGGCGCGCCATTCGAACAAAACGCTGGAAGTACTGCATCACTGCGCCAGGGCTGGATGGTAACAAACATCCAGGCAGCACGCACTACGTCGAGGCGAGCCTATTTGACTTGCTGGCCGATCCTTACGAGTTGAACAACCTTGCTGGCCAATCGGCTTTTAATGAGGCATCACGCGTATTGCGTGAACGTTTGATTGCGCGCATGGTCGAAGCCGGTGAGGCAGCGCCAACGATTGAACCTGCGCCAACCACAAAGAGCTTCAACCAACTACATATCTCATCCGAGGAGGCGCACACGTAGGCATAGGGTGACGCGGCTACAATCCAGCATGTAATGGAATTCCACATCTCCCGCGCAGCCCGCGAACACTATCAGTTCGACCCCGCGCTGTATCAGTTCACCGGCAACGCGGTGTTTGCCGACCTGCAGGCGGTGCGCGTCTTCGCTCAGCGGATGAACGATCTGCGCGATGTGGCTCATAACCCGCACCTCGCGGTGCGCGCGGGCGAGCTGAACGCCATGGGTCTGATTGACGAGTTGTCGCACCTGGTGGTCAAGCTGTATGACGAGGATGTGCGCAGGCAGCGTGGGACGGAGCAGCGCATCTTCGGCCGGGCGCTGGATGAGGCGAGCACGGCGCTGGGCGCGGATGCGGTGTATCAGACGCTGTTACGCTTCACCGAGGAATTTCCACCGGTCGAGGTGTATCGCGGCCAGAAGACGGCCGCGCAGTATCTGGCCACCAATAGCGTGAACGCGCTGGAAGAACTACTGATGCTGTGGCTGGAGAACGCCAATCCCGCCTTCGCTGCGTACGGTGAGCTTTTTGACGATTCAGCGCTTGCGGACAAGACCGCGTATGTGCGTTTGATCGAAGCCCTGCGCGCATTCTTCGATCGGCAGCCGGCATTTGGCCCGGATAACCAAACGCTCGTCCAGATGCTGCGCGCGCCGGCGTTGGCTGCGCCCGGCTCGTTGGAAGGGCAACTGACCTTCATGCAGCAGCGTTGGGCGCCGTACTTTGGTGAAACATTCAGCGCCTTTATCAGCCAGTTGCTCGTCAGCTTTGACATCATCCGCGAGGATCAGAAGGCGGCGCTGAGCTTTGGCTGGGTGGGCGATGGCGATCCTCAATCGTTCGTGCCCAGCAAGGACGACCTGCGCACTGGCAACGTCATGCCCGGCGGGCAGGACATCACCGTCGTCGAATACGAGGCCTTCACGCCCGACCGCGAATGGATGCCACGCCTGGTGCTGATGGCCAAGACCAGTTACGTGTGGCTCGATCAGCTCTCGCGCAAATACCAGCGCGAAATCAAGCGCTTCGATCAGGTGCCGGACGAGGAACTCGATCAGTTGCAGGCGTGGGGCTTCACCGGCCTATGGCTGATCGGCCTATGGGAGCGCAGCACGGCCTCGCAGCGCATCAAGCAGATGATGGGCGCGCAGGACGCCGTCGCCTCAGCCTACTCGCTCTACGACTACGTCGTGGCCGAAGATCTGGGTGGCCAGGCGGCCATGGATAACCTCAAGGCGCGGGCATGGCAGCGCGGCATCCGCGTGGCCAGCGACATGGTACCCAACCACATGGGCATTGATTCAAAGTGGGTGCTGGAGAAGCCTGATTATTTTTTGTCGCTGCCCACGCCGCCGTATCCGTCCTACACTTTCAATGGACCTGACCTCTCGCGCGACGAGCGGGTCGGCATATTCATCGAAGACCATTACTACGACCACAGCGACGCCGCAGTGGTGTTCAAGCGGGTGGATAAATGGACGGGCGAGGCGCGCTACATCTATCACGGCAACGACGGCACCAGCATCCCGTGGAACGACACGGCCCAGCTTGACTATTTGAACGCCGAGGCGCGCGAGGCCGTGATTCAAACCATCCTGCACGTGGCGCGCCAGTTCCCGGTTGTTCGCTTCGATGCGGCCATGACGCTGGCCAAGCGCCACATCCGCCGGTTGTGGTTCCCCGAGCCGGGTGCGGGTGGGGCGATTCCGTCGCGCTCCGGCCTGGGCATCAGCGCCGAGCAGTTCGAGGCGTTGATGCCGAATGAGTTCTGGCGCGAGGTGGTGGATCGCGCAGCCATCGAAGCGCCGGACACGCTGCTGTTGGCCGAGGCGTTCTGGATGCTCGAAGGCTACTTCGTGCGCACGCTGGGCATGCACCGCGTCTACAACAGCGCGTTCATGAACATGCTGCGCGACGAGAAAAACGACGAATACCGCCAGCTCATCAAGAACACGATCGAGTTCGACCCCGAAATTCTGCGCCGCTACGTCAACTTCCAGAACAACCCGGACGAGAAGACAGCCGTCGCGCAGTTTGGCAAGGATGACAAATACTTCGGCGTGGCCACGCTCATGTCCACCATGCCCGGTCTGCCGATGTTCGGCCACGGCCAGGTGGAGGGCTACACTGAGAAGTACGGCATGGAGTTCCGCTATCCCAAGCTGTGGGAGTCGCCCGACCTCAATCTCGTGGCGCGGCACGAGCGTGACATTTTCCCGCTGCTCAAGAAGCGCTATCTGTTCGCCGGCGTGGATCAATTCCGGCTGTTCGACTTTTGGGACGCCAACGGCGGCGTGAACGAGGACGTGTTTGCCTACTCCAATCGTTACGGCGACGAACGCTCACTCGTGCTGTATCACAACAAGTTCGCCGGGGCCAAGGGCTGGATACGGGCATCGGCCGCCTACGTCGTCAAACACGGTGACGATAAGGCCCTGACCCAGACGATGCTGGGCGAGGCGCTGGGGCTGCACAACGACGACGCACACTTCGTCATCTTTCACGATCTTGCCACCGGCCAGGAATTCATCCGCAGCAGCAGCCAACTGCACGAGCAGGGTATGTATGTGGAGCTGGGCGCATACAAATGCCACGTCTTCATGGACATCCGCGAGGTGGTGAGCGACGCCGAACACCCGTATGCCGAGTTGAACGCGCGGCTGAATGGGCGGGGTGTGGGCAGCATTGAGCGCGAGTTGGAGTTGCTGAACCTCGCGCCGGTGACCGACGCTTTCCGCCGCGCCGTCAATGGCGAGATGCTGGCGCGCCTGTTGGCGGCCGCGCAAGCCAAGGCTGGCGTGAAGGCGACCAAAGAGCGCGTGACGCTGCTCGACGATGTGCATGCGCGCATGGCTGAGTTGCTGGCCGTCATCGCCCAGCACAACCGGGTTGAAGCGGATGCACCGGCGTTGGCGCAAGCCATCCGCGCCGACATCGAATCGGCCTATGGCTTGACCAAGAAGACGGCCCAAACCGCAACGGGCATCGGCGCGGACGATGCCGTGACTTGGACGACGCTGTTTGGCTGGCTGCTCACGCGCCGGTTGGGCGAGGTCGTGTCGCCGGCCGATGGCCAGGCGCTGAGCAAAACCTGGCTGAACGAGTGGGCGTTGGGCGACGCGCTGCGCGATGCATTCCACGACGCTGGCTTGAATGATGATCAGGCGTGGCAGGCGCTGATGCAAATCAAGCTGTTGTCACACCGCGCCATATTGGATGGGCAAGCCGTTTCATCTCCAGCGCGGGGCAAGCAAGCGGTTGCCGCGCCACCAGCAAAGCTCGACCCGTTGTTCGACGATTCGGATGGCAAGGCGTTGTTGCGTGTGAATCACCTCGACGGCGCGGACTATTTTGACCGGGAGGCCTTTGAGTCGCTGTTGAAGTCGCTTGTGGCTGCTGCTGCAAGCGACAAGCTGGCGGATGCTTCCTTAAGCGCGGCCAAACAAACTGCGGCCATCAAGGCCGCCCGCGCCGCCGCCGATCAGGCCATCAGCACGGCCGCTGCCGGCGGCTATCGCGTGGATGCGTTTGTTGACAGCGCCGAGGGCGTTGCTGATGATGTGGCGCGGCCAGCATGACGGATGTATAGCCATGACTCGTCACGAGTCTCAGAAAGCAAGCGAAACGCGGCTTGTCATTCTGAGATGTGCGCCATTGTGTTGAGCCAAGCCCGTGGCATACCTGGCGCGCATCGAAGAATCTCTATCTAACTCTGTAGAGATTCTTCATCCTTTTGCTGGCACAGATGCTCAGGGCGTTAGCAAGTTCAGCAAAAGGACTCAGAATGACAGTTCACGGCGTTCAGTTCCTCCAAAGTCAAAGTCGAGTCATGTCTATCTGCTGTTATTTGCGCTTCTTTGGTTTAGCCTTCTTCGCTTGGACCTTCTTCCACGCCTCGTATTCCTCCTGCGCGTCGGCGCGCAGCGGGTAATACTTGCGCAGGTCGCCGCCCTGTTCCAGTTTCATCTTGCTGAAGACTTCCCACTCGGCATGCTCGGTGGCCTTCTTCACTAGCTCTGGCGCGAGCTTAATCGGCACGACCACCACGCCGTCGTCATCCGCCACGATGATGTCGCCGGGCATGGTCAGCACGCCGCCGCAGGCGATGGGCACGTTGACCGCGAACGGGACGATGTTGGTCTGAGTGTGAAAGTTCGGCGTCACGCCCTTCAGGAACAGCGGCAGGCCAAGATGCTGCGCGTGGGTGTAATCGCGGATGCAGCCGTCAATCACCACGCCCGCACCGCCGCGGCCCTTGAAGAACGTCAGCATCATCTCGCCGAACACGCCGCTGGTCAGGTCGCCGCGCGCATCCACCACGACCACATCGCCGGGCTGGGTGTGATACAGCACGTGACGATGCAGTTGCTTCTCCGGGTCGGCGTATTCGTTGACGCTGTAGAGGTCTTCGCGCTTGGGCATGAACTGCAAGGTCAGCGCCGGGCCGACGACGGACTTGCCCTTCGTCCACGGTTGCGGGCCGAGCATGAATGGATTGCGGATGCCGAGGCGGCTGAGTTCGCCGCTGGCGGTGGCGCTGCCGATGTGCTTGAGGCCTTCGATGAGCGATTTGTCCGGACGGACGATATCGGGGGTTGTGATGGTCATGCGCGCAAGGATAGACGCGGGCGGGGCGAGATGCAAACTACTGACCGGTGTCATCACCGCGTCTCCATGAACTTCCAGCCCGGCTGCACCTTCTGCATCTCGATCTCGTCGTCGCGCTTGGTCAGGCCGCAGTCGAGATAGGTTTGATGCAACTGCGCCAGCACAGCCCGATCCAGCTCGATCCCCAGCCCCGGCGCATTCCCGATCACCAGATCGCCATCATCGAACTGCAAGCGCCCACCCACGAGCAGCTCCTCGCTCTGCCACGGGTAATGCGTGTCGCAGGCATAGGTCAGGTTGGGCACGGCCGCGGCCAGGTGCGCCATCGCCCGCAGCGAGATGCCGACGTGGCTGTTGGAGTGCATGGACAGCCCCCGCCCGAACACGCGGCAGATGCGCGCCAAATCCACCGACGCGCGCAGGCCGCCCCAGAAGTGATGATCGCTCAGGATGATGCTCTCGCTGCCCAGGCGCACGCTTCCGGGGATGTCTTCGAACGACGTGGTGCACATGTTCGTCGCCAGCGGGATGGTCACCGCCTTGGCCACCTGGGCCATACCTTCCTGCCCGCGCGTCGGGTCCTCAAAGTATTCCAGCACGCCCTCCATCTTCTTGCCGTATTTGATCGAGGTCTCGACGGTCCAGATCGCGTTGGGATCATGTCGCAGCGGCGTGCCCGGGCCGAACGCCTCTTGCAACGCCAGCATTGTGTCCACCTCCACTTGAGGCTCGAACACGCCGCCCTTCAGCTTAATGGACTTGAAGCCGTAGGCATCGCACATGGCCTGGGCCTGTTTCACCAGCTCGTCGGGATCGAGCGCCGGCGCTTGGCGCGCCGCTGCCCAACCCGTCGCGTTCGGGTCAACGCCAAACCCGAGTGCGCCGCCCGCGCCTTCATATTTGTAAAACAGATAGGCCGAGAACGGCACGCGGTCGCGCACCTTGCCGCCCAGCAGGTCGCACACCGGCCGGCCGATGGCCTTGCCGATCAAATCCATGCACGCCACCTCGACCGCGCTAAAGCTGCGCGAGGCGCGCCGGCTGTGGATCGTGGTGCGCATCTTGCCGCGGTCGCCGCTGGTCGCGCCGCTGAAGTGTGCCTCGATGGTTTCGCTGATGGCGTTGAGCTCGAATGGGTCGCGACCGACGACGAGCGGACGGATGGCTTCCAGGTCGGCCACGGCGTCGGCTCCGCCGGGGATTTCGCCCAGGCCGTAAATGCCGTCGTTGCTGACGACCTCGACGATCACGCGCAGGGCATACGGCGCGTGCAGGCCGGCGGCGTTGAGCAGGGGCGGGTCGCTGATGGCGATGGGGGTGATGTGCAAATCGGTGATGCGCATGGGCACGTTTTAGCACGCCCGGCCAAACGCGGCCACTACAATGGCGCGAACGATGCAAAAACTGTTGTGCGTGATTGTGTTCTGGTTGTTGGCGGTGCAGGTGACGCCGGCGTTAGCCCACGCGCAGACCCAGGGTGCATGTGGCACCGTGTGCATCAAGCCATTGGCCCAGGCCAGCGTGCCGAAATGGAGCAAGCTTGAACTAGAGATTGCGCTCACGCGCTGGGCCGAGAACCCCTTTGACCCAAAGCAACTGGACGTGCGCGTGCGTTTCATCTCGCCGCAGGGCGCAGAGGCAGTCGTGCCGGCGTATTACGACGGGCGCGGCGAGCGGACGATGCGCGCGCGCTTCACGCCCACAACCGAGGGCGAATGGCGGGCGCAGGCGTTTGTCGCCGGCGCGCAGACCCAGACCAGCCCATGGGTGCGCTTTGCTGTTACGAAACCGCGCTCGGGCGCGCATGGCTTTGTGCGCGTGGACAAGCGCAACCCGTATTACCTGGCCTTCGACGACGGCACGCCCTTCTTCCCCATCGGCCTGAACCTCGCCTGGTGGCGCGACGACCCGATCAAGGACTACGAACGCTGGCTGGATGCGCTGGCGGCCAACGGCGGCAACGCCATCCGCGTGTGGATGGGCCCGCAGTCGTTCTCCATTGAGTGGAAGGACACGCCGCTGGGCAACTACACCGCGCGGCTGAACCGGGCCGACTATCTGGACAAACTGTTCGAGATGGCCGAGGCGCGCGGCATCTACATCCAACTGTGCCTGCTCGACTACAGCCAGTTCAGCCTGAACGTTTACCCGCTGTGGCACGACAACCCCTACAACGCAGCCAACGGTGGCCCGCTGGCCCGGCCGCGCGACTTTGCCACTGACCCAACAGCGCGTGAGCTGTTCAAACAGCGCCTGCGCTACATCGCGGCGCGCTGGGCCTACTCGCCCAACCTGATGGCGTGGGAGTGGTGGAACGAGGTGAACTTCACCGAGGTGGTTGAAACGCCGTTGCTAAAAATGTGGACGGAAGAGATGACCGCTGCGCTGCGGGCGCATGACCCCTATCGTCACCTCACCACCACCAGCTATTCAATCGAGGGCGACGCCGTGATCTGGAATATGCCGGAGATAGACGTGGTGCAACGGCACGACTACAACGCCGAGGATCCCAAATGGTATTTCCCGGTGGACGGCGGCAACGGTCGGTTTCAGCAACAGACCAAGCTGTTGCCCAAGCCCTTGGTGATGGGTGAGTGGGGCGCCACCTACACCCTGGAGGACATGACCGGGCCAGACCGCTTCGGGGTGCAGTTCCACAACGGACTGTGGGCTGCGCCGTTCACCGGCATGGCCAGCAGCGCGATGTATTGGTGGTGGGACACGCTCATCGAGCCGGCCAACTTGTGGCCGCACTTCAAGGGTATCGCCAGCTTCATGCGCAGTGAAGACCTGGCGCTGCTGAAACCGACGCCGGCCAAGCCCAGCGTGCCCGGTGCGGTCGCGCTGGCGTTGGGCAATGAGGATCGCGCGCTGGTGTGGCTGCGCAGCCGGCAATACGCCAGGGCGGAGGTGCAATACAAACACATGATGGCCCTCTCAACCGGCGAGGCAACTCAAGCGACCTTTCGCTTTGACCCCAAGCCGTTGCAAGGCGTGACCGTTGCGCTCTCCGGCCTGCGTGACGGTGCCTATGTGGTGAACTGGTTCGACACGGTCAGCGGCAGACAGATCGGCCGGGAAGACGCGGCGTCGGCTGGCGGTGTGTTGACGCTAAGGGCGCTGCCGTTCAACACCGATCTGGTAGCGAAGGTGATCCGGCGCTGACCTTGACGCATGGCTACATTCAAGCTCGTCACCTTTAATCTGCTCAACAAGCCATCGCGCTGGCACAAGCGGCGCGAACTGATCGTGAGCCAGTTGCGCCAGCTTCAGCCCGATGCAATCGCCCTGCAAGAAGTGGCGCTGCCGCACAACACCGCGCACTGGATCGCCGATCAACTTGGTGGCTACAGTGTGCACACCTCGCCCAAGAGCGGCGCGCTGGCCGAACACGAAGCCGTGGCGACGCTCAGCCGATTGCCGGTGACAGACTGCAAGCGGCTCGACCTCGCCACTCAATCGCGCGTGGCGCAGGCTGTGACGTTGCAGATAGGCGGTCGCGACATTGTGCTGGTCAATGGCCACTTCATGTTCCACGTCTACGACCACGTTAAGCGCATCCGCCAGGTGGAACGGGTGCTGACGCTATTGCGGCTGACTACGGGCGCGCTGCCGACCATCGTGTGCGGCGACTTCAACGCCACGCCGGACATGCGTTCGATTCAGATGATGAAGGAGCGCTTCACATCCGCGCACGAAGCGAAGCACGGCCGCGAACCAGAGTGGACCTGCCCGACGCCGCTGCACTATCACCTCAACAATGTGCGCAAGGGCCTGAGCACGGTCGGTAACCTGATCGCGTATCGCCAGCCGGAACCGTGGCGCGGCACGGTGGATTACATCTTCGTGGACGAGAACTTCACCGTCGGTGCGTGTGACGTGGTGCTCGATCAACCTGCGCCCGATGACCCGACGTTGTATCCGTCCGACCACGTCGGTTTGTGCGCAGAACTTGTGCTGTCCGGTAGTGCGCGCTCTCTGTAGCGCGCAGTGGCATACCAACAGGGAACGCTACAGAGAGCGTTCCCTACGTCGGCAGCGTCTCCACAGCGATCAACTCTTCGGCCCGGGCGTTGCCCGCATCGGGGTGCGAGACTTGAGCGGTGAGGCGATAGTAGCCGTTGACTGCCGGCCCATACAGCAGCCCCTCGAACTTGCCCGGCGTGCGCTGCATCGGCACCATCTTGACCGTGATGGGCGCGGGCGGCTGGGCTGGAGGCGGGTCGCCCGGCAGCGGGCGATCCCAGGCCATCTGCACGCTGACAGTGGCATCGCTCAAGGGTGCATCCTGTGGATCGGACACGGTGGCGTGCAGCCAGATCGTCTCGTTCTCGCGGTAAGCGTCCTTGTCGGGGTCGAAGGCCACGGTCATGGTCGCGGTCGAGACAAGTGCCTTCTCGGCTGCGCCGAATTTGTCAATCAATTCCCAGCGCAGCTTATCCAATGCGTTGGGGTCAACGTAGATGTCGCCGTGACCGACCACCAGTGGTATGTGTTCGGCGTGCGGGTGGGCAGCGCTGCGCTCGGGGATGGTGCCATCGCCGGCCGTGGTGTTGGCCCACTCGATGTTGTCCCATGTGCCCTGGGCCAGCGCGCGCACCAGACCTGACGTAAGCGTGGGCTTCTTGCGCCCGAAGAAGCACAGCGTCTCCACGCTGGCCGCGTCGCCCAACTCAGCCGTGAAGCGCTGACCATCGAGCAGGAACTCGCGCTGCTGCGCGTTGTCCAGCCAGACCTCGCCCTTGAAGGCATCCACGTCGTCGTTGTTCGCGTCGCGCAGAAAGCGATTGTTGACCGGCATGAGCTGATACAGCGACGGGAAGGTGCGGAACAGCGCCCGCGTGCGGGCGGCGATACCGAGCGGGTCAATCCCTGGTCGCATCAGCATGTCCGCGCCGTTCCAGGCGATGCGCATGACCTTGGGTGTGCCATCCCACGGCGAACCCATCAAGAACATGCGCGACACCACATCCTTGCCGCCCTCTTTCTCCACATACCAGCGCGAGACGACCCCGCCGTTGCTGTGGGCGATGATCCACACCTGGGCGCCGGGGTGAAATTCGCGCCAACGCTCGATGGCTTCTCCCAGCTTGCGCGCGCTGAGGCGGTTGTCCTGCCGCCAGTCATAGGCGAAGCGATACACGTTCACGTCGCGCTCGTCGCCGTCCACGCGATAGCCCATCTCGCGCAACGCGTTGAAGAATCGGCCATACTCCTCCTGCTTCACCCACGGCGGCACGAACACGATGTCGTTCATCACGCCGATTGGTTCAAGGGGATTGGGGAAGGCCATGCGCTTGAACCACTCATCCAGCCCGAGTCGCAGGATCGAGCCGGGATCGAGCCACAACATCTCGCCCGACTGCGGGTCTTTGAGCAAGCTGCCCATGTAGCCGGGCACGAACACAAGAAAATGATTGGGAACGCTGGTGGTCATGTTGCTCCTGGTGCTCCTGACTTCCCTTTAGAGGTTAGGGGTTAGGGGTATCGGTTGCGGTATTCATCATCCAAAGCGAGAAGCCGCGCAGGAACTGGATGAATCCCGGCAGGTGCTCGACTGGGAAGGCATATTTGCTCGGCGCGTCGGCCAACACACGCTCGAAGCAGGCCAGCCATTCGTCGCGCACCGCCTGATCAATCTGGAAGGGCAAGTGACGCGCGCGCATCATCGGGTTGCCATAGCGCTCGTGATACTGCGGCGGGCCGCCCAACAGGCCGACGTAGAACGCTGCGCTGCGCTGCGAGGCCGCCAGCATGTCCTTCGGAAACAGGCCCTGCACGGCCGATTGCTCCAACTCGCGGTAGAAGTCCGCCAGCATGTGATAGATGTTGGCCTCGCCCATCGCGTCATAGACTTCGCGGCTGGGCGCGGCGATGCTGCGCGGGTCAACGGGCGGGATAAAAGGCAGGTTGGTCATGAGATGTCAGTTGGCCTTGACGCTGACATTGTACGGTTGTCGCACCGTGAGCGACTTCAACGAGCAGTGCATTCGGACCGGCGCGAATCTGCAACTGGCCGAGCTGAACGCGACCGTGACGGCGGTCGGCCACCCGGTCTGCTACGACGGTGGAACTGACGCCGAAGCTGGGGATCACGGGATAACCAGTAGCTAGTGACTGGCTGCAATGACTACAATGACGGCGTGCCGCACGCAGCCTCCGTCGCGTTGCTCAGCAACGCCATTGACAAGCCCCTGACTTATCTCATCCCCGATGCGCTGGCCGGCAAGGTGACGCCCGGCGTGGTCGTGGCCGTGCCGCTGCAAAAGAAGCTGACCACCGGCGTGGTCGTGGATGTGGGTCAGGCGCAAGCGCCGCTCGACCTCAAGCCCATCCACGCCCTGCTCGACGACAAGCCCGCGCTCACGCCGGCGCAACTCGCCCTGGCACGCTGGATTTCTGACGAGTATTACGCTTCGCTCGGCCGCTGTTGCGCGCTGATGGTGCCGCCAGGATTCACAGCCAAGTCGGCCTGGGTGTATGCGCTGGCGACAGAAGACGCAAAACGTAAAACGCAAGATCACGTGGCTGTCTCGCCTCGTTCGTCGAGTGTCACGACGGCCGACCGCATCATCGAGGTGCTGCGGCTGCGCGGGCCGCTGGTCGAATCCAAGCTGTCTGCCGCCATGAAAGGCATCATTGCCTGGCGCGGCACGCTCAAGCGGCTGGTCAAGGAAGGCACGGTCGTGCGCTCGTCCACGCTCAAGCCGCCGGTGGCACAGCCGCGAAAGACCTCGCTGGCCCAACTGGCCATCGGCGATGCCACGCTCGAACTGGTGCTGGCGAACTTGCAGTCGAACCGGAAGCTGCAACCACAGGTCAAGGCGCGCCGGGCCGAGGTGTTGACGTATCTGCAAGCGCGCAGCGGCATCGCCTGGGCCGATTGGATCTTTGCCGAGACGGGCGCGAACCGGGCCGACCTGATCTGGCTGGCCGAGCAGGGCTACCTCATCCTGGGCGACGCCGAGCGCTGGCGCGACCCGCTGGCCGATATTGACTATGTGCCCAAGACCGCGCCGCCGTTGACCGAAGACCAGCAGCGGGCATGGGACGCCATTAAGTTGAAAATTGAAAATGAAAAATTGACAAAGGGAGAAAGTCTTTCTCAATTTTCAATTTTCAATTCGCAATTTCTTTTGCGCGGCGTCACGGGCAGCGGCAAGACCGAGATTTATATGCGCGCGGTGGAGGCGGTGTTGAGGCAGGGCAGGGGTGCGATCGTGCTCGTGCCGGAGATCAGCCTGACGCCGCAGACGGCGCGACGCTTCCTCGAACGTTTCCCCGGCCGCGTGGCGCTCATCCACAGCAAGCTCAAGCCGGGCGAACGCTTCGACACCTGGCGGCGCATCCGTAGCGGCGAGTTGCCGGTGGTCGTGGGCGCGCGCTCGGCCTTGTTTGCGCCGGTGCCCAATCCTGGGCTAATCGTGCTGGATGAAGAGCACGACCCATCGTACAAACAGACGTCGTCGCCCTGGTATGACGCGCGGCGCGTGGCAAGACAGTACGCCGAATTGACCGGCGCGACCTTGATCTTTGGCAGCGCTACGCCATCACTTGAAAGTTGGTATCACATATCAAGTGTCAAAGTGTCACGTGACAACCTGACACCAGACAACTTGACACTCCTCGAACTGCCCAACCGCGTGCGCGGGCACGCCACGCGCATCGAGCAGCAAGGCGTACGGCTGGGTGTACATGCAACGGCAGAGCGCGAGGCCGAAGCCGTTGCGTATCAGTCGTTGCCCGCCGTGCAGGTGATTGACATGCGGGCCGAATTGCGCGGCGGCAACGCCGGCATGTTCAGCGGCGTGCTGTTCAACGCCCTCGGCGAAACGCTGCGCCGGGGCGAGCAGGCCATCCTGTTTCTCAACCGGCGTGGCACGGCCTCCAGCGTCATCTGCCGGGATTGCGGCCACGCCATGCGCTGCCCAAACGACGACACGCCCCTTACGCTACACGTAGACGACGAACGACGAACGACTGACGACGGTCGTCAATCGTCAATCGTCAATCGTCAATCGCTCAGGTGCCATCAATGCGACTACACCGAGCCAGCGCCGGCGAAGTGCCCTGCGTGTGGCAGCGCCCGCATTCGCTTCATCGGCATTGGCACGCAGCGCATCGAGCAGGAGATCGCGCGGCACTTTCCGCAGGCGCGCGTGGTGCGCTGGGATCGTGACACAGCCAGCAAAGCCAGCGCCGACCAGATGCTGCAACGCTTCGTCAATCGCCAGGCCGATGTGCTGGTGGGCACGCAGATGATCGCAAAGGGACTGGACCTGCCGCTGGTGACGCTGGTCGGCGTGGTGCTGGCGGACGTTGGGCTTTTTCTGCCAGACTTCCGGGCCAGCGAGCGGGTGTTCAATCTGCTGGCGCAAGTGGCGGGCCGGGCCGGGCGCGGTTTGTTGCCGGGGCGCGTGATCGTGCAGACCTACAACCCAGAGCAGCCCGCCATCGCCTTTGCAGGCCAGCACGACGTGCAGGGCTTTGTGCGCTATGAGCTGGCGCAGCGCAAGCTGTTGAATTTGCCACCCTTCACGCGATTGATCCGCTTCGAGTTCGATGCTGAAGCGGAGGCCGATGCGCGCCTGGCATGTGAGCTGCTGGCGCGCCAACTGCGCGCGCGCGTGCCCAAGCCAACAGATGTGATCGGGCCGGCGCAGGCCTACTTCACTCGCCGCAATAAACGCTATCGCTGGCAGGTGCTGGTGCGCACCCATTCGCCACGCGAGTTGCTGGAAGGGTTGGACATCCCGCGCGGCTGGGTGGTGGACGTGGATCCGATCAGTGTGCTCTAAAGAGGGTTGGCGCTCCGGGCGCTACAGACAACAAACTCGTTGACGCAGCGAAGAAGCGCCCGGAGCGCTTGAGCCAGGCTGGTCATTCTTGGCCTTCGATCGAGACGACCTGGCCGCTGTCGTTGACCCGCAGCTTCCAGCGCGTGCCTTCGCGCAAGGCGGCGTACTCGCGCGGGTCATTGGTCAAATACTCGTATTGCTTGCCATCGTTCTCGAAGATGATGCGATAGCGCTCGATGCGCTGACCTTCCTGCTGCTCGGCGGTCAGGCTGGCGATTGGCCAGCGCGCACTCTCACCCTCACCCCGCTCGACGACCACGTTCACCGGCGCGAATTGCATCTGGGTGTATTGGCAGTAGTTCTCATACACCTGATACACGCAATCTTGCACGGCCTTGGCCACGCCGCTGCCTTGATCCACCAGGTATGGCGTGCCGCACACCTTCTCGGAGTTGGGCGCGGGTTCCTCCTGCTCGCGCCGAATGCGCTGCTCACAAGTGCCCACACGGGCATTGCCTGGTATCTGATCCTCCCAGCCGCTAAAGCTCACCGGCACCGGCGCGAGAATTTGGATGCTGCGCTCCCACTCACTGGCGCGCACGACGCCGGCCGACTCGGTGGTGCGGCCACCGCCCAGCAGCAGCAGCGCACCGATGATGCAGCCGATGATCACCACGACACCAATCACCAGCAGCATGCCGGGGTTGCCGGATGGCGCAGCGGCCGTGGGCGCGGGCGCGGCTTGAACCTGAACCTTGGGCAGGGGCGCATTGCACTTGCTGCACTTCACGTTGGCGGCGGGGTTCATGGTGCCGCACACCAGGCATTTCACATCGGGCGCGGCAGTAGTATCTACGGCTGCGATGACCTTGCCGACTTCGAGCGATTTTGCGCCGCTGAAGTCGCCGCCGCACTGCGTGCATTTGGTTGAGCCGGCGGCGTTGCGCGTGCCGCAATACGGGCAGATGATGTCAGGCCCTTTGGCAGCGGCCTCAAGTTTCTTCTCGTCGGTGATGATCGTCTGTTGCGCTGGTGCCTCAAAGCCCTGGCTTTCCTCCATTGGCGCGCCACACTGCGAGCACACCTTGTTCAAGCCGGGGTTGCGTGTGCCACAACGCTTGCATGTCCACTCCAATTCGACGTAGCCGACGGTTTCTTGAGGCATGGCCGCATTTTAGCGACGGCCCAGACAACAATCAATTCGCACTGCGGCTTGCGGCAAGTGGATCGGGTGGCAATCCAACCGAATTTGAAACACGTTCCACAAATGCGGGGCAGCGTCTCATTCTCGACTATTTGAGGAACAGTCCTACACTTGTGATCTACTGCCTTGCACATGATCCGCGTTGGACGCAGGCCTTGATTTTGATTAACGGGGGAACCCACACATGTTCTTGCTCAGCATTTGTTTCGGTCTGGTGGTTGTCATCCTGGCGATGATGACCGGGGTGGAGCAGTTTGCGCTGGAGTTTGGCGACGGCGCTGCCATCGAATTTCTGGGAGCCGCATCCATCTGGCCGGCGGGCAAGAGACAGCTTTCACCTTCGACGCTGGCCAGGCAGTTTGAAGCCACGCTACGGCGCAGGCTCTTCTTCCTGCGTCAGTATCACCACTACGATGTGCCAGCAACGGCATGGAACGATCAGTACTCGACAGGTCGCTGGGAATATCTGAAGGACCTGTCCGAGGTGCATCGAAATTCGATCATTGCCGGGTGCTGCCAGCGATTGGCCGCGCAGCCTAGCGTGTTGGATGTCGGATGTGGCGAAGGCATCCTGCAGGAGATGATCGCGCCCTGGTACGCGTCCTACGTGGGGATTGACCTTTCTGAAGAAGCGATCAACAAGGCCCAGGCCAAGTCCGACACCCGGACGACGTTCATCTGCACTGACGCTACGACATTCGCGCCCCAGTCTGCCTACGACATCATCATCTTCAACGAGTGCCTGTATTACTTCCCAGACCCGTTGCAGGTGGCGCGCGCGCTCGCCAAGTGCGTGCGGCCAGACGGTGGTCACATGATCGTGTCCATGTATCTCACACCGACCAGCCTGCGCATCTGGCGCATGCTCGAATCGGCGTTTCAGCAGCACGAGGCTGTGCGCCTGTCACATCACTCCGGCAAAGAATTCGACGTGCGCGTGTTTCAACCTTTGCCCCAACCGGCCTGAGTGCGAGCGCATCACCGCATGCCTTCGGCATACACGGCAAAGCTGGCCACGTTCGGCGTGGCGGTCGTCAGCGTCACCTCAAACGGCAGCGGCGCATTTGGCCCGAGTGGCGTCTCGCTGAGCGTGAAGTAGCGATAGCCCACGACGCGCTTCTCGGCGTCATAGATCGTCACCAGCAACCGCACCTTGTTCGCCGTTTCGGCCGAGGCGTTCGTCAACTCGCCCGTGACGCGGAACTGCACGCCGTCGGGCCGGCCATCCACTTGGGTCACTTGCAATGGAAACAGCGTGGCCGAGCCGTCGCTGCCTTCGCCGCGCAACGGGGCGACATTGAACTGCGCGTAGGCCTGCGGCGGATCGGTGAACAGCACGCGGAAGGGCGAGCTTTGATTGGCCGGCACCGAATCAAGCGCGATCACGGCCACAGCGTTTTGCAGCGTATTGCCCGCGCCGTCTTGCAGGCTCACCAATAGCTTGACGTTGCTCAGGTTCACCGGCCCGGGGTTAAACACCTCGCCCAGAATATCCAGGCTGCCCGCCGGCGACTTGACGAAATTCAGCCCGCGCACCTCGTACGGCACCGGCGTGGGCGACGCCACCAACAAGCCATCGGCCGGGATGTCTTGCGGCGCTTGCGGGATCACCAGACGTTGGCCGATTTGCAGTCGCGTCGCGTCGAGGTTGCCATTGGCCGCCAGCAGATCGGCCACGCTCACGCCGAACTTGTTGGCGATGGGGATGAGCGTGTCGCCGGCCTGCACTTCGTATGTCACCGGCGTTGGCGTGACGACCGGCTGACTGGGCGGCGGCTTGGTGGCCGCCGCCAGCGTGGGCGTGGCGCGCGGTGTGCGCGTCGGCCGGGCCGTTGGCAGCACGATGGTTGGCGCTGGCGTCGGCGTGTCGTTGCTGACCGCGCCGGCGCATGCGACCAGAAGAACGGACAGCGAGGCGAGTGGAAGCAAAAGCCGAGTGCGCGGACGCAAACAAACAGGCACGCAGAAATTATACTGACCGCATGACCCTGCGCCTCTATCGCGCCAACGCTTACCTTAAAGAGTTTACTGCCCGCATCGTTGAGCAAACGCGGCACAACGGCCAGCCGGCCATCGTCCTCGATCAAACCGCGTTCTATCCCACTGCCGGCGGCCAGCCCAATGACCTGGGCGCGATCAATGGTCTGCGCATCGTGGACGTAGTCGAGCGCGCCGACGGCGAGATTCTGCATGTCATCGCTGAACTCCCTCCACCAACGGGGGAGGGGTGGGGAGGGGGGCAGGTGACGGCGAACATCGCCTGGCCCCGCCGCTTCGAGCACATGCAGCAGCACAGCGGCCAGCATGTGCTCTCGCAAGCCTTTGTGCGCGTCGCTGGTCTCGATACCGTGGCCGTGCACATCGGCGCAGACGAGAACACGCTTGACTTGCCCACGCCCAAACTGAGCGCCGACGTGATGGAGCGCGCCGAGCACGAGGCCAATGCCATCGTCTATGAAGACCGGCCCTTCGTGGTCTATGAAGTGACTGACGCTGATTTGGCGCGCATCCCGCTGCGCAAGCCGCCCAAGGTCAGCGGCCTCATTCGCATTGTCGAGGTGAAAGACTATGACTGGTCGGCTTGTGGTGGCACGCATGTGCGCAGCACGGCGCAGATTGGCCTAATCAAAATTACCAAGGCCGAGAAGCGCGGCAACGAGACTCGTGTCACGTTTCGCTGTGGTGTGCGGGCGTTGCGCGACTATGCCCGGCTGAGTGACGCGACGACGCGCCTGAGCGAACTGCTTAGCGCCAGCCGCTACGAGGTCGAAGCCGCCGTGACCAAGCTGGCCTCCGAGTCTAAAGAAAGCCGCAAGGCATTGCAAGAAGCACAGCTCAAGTTGATCGGCTATGAGGCTGCCGAACTGTTGGCCGCGACCGCGCCGGACGCAGACGGTGTGTGCACGATCATGCGTGCCTTCGACTCTCGCGATGTCAACGACTTGCGCACATTGGCCAAGCAGTTGACCGCGGCGCCGAAGACGGTCGCGCTTCTGGGTGCGGCAGGCGATAAGGCGCAATTGGTCTTCGCAAAGTCAAAGGACGCGCCGGGCGACATGGGCGCGCTGCTCAAGCGCACGCTAGCAGCGCTGTCGCCGTCGGCGCGTGGCGGCGGCTCGATTGACTTTGCGCAGGGTGGCGGTGTGCAAGCAGACGCCGCCGCCGTCCGCGCCGCGATGGAAGGCGCGTTGTGACGCTGTGCGAAGCGCCGACTCAGGCGCGCACCACTTCCGTCAACGCCGATAGATCCTGATCGCCCAGACCGCGTTGCATGGCCATGCGCAGCAACTCGCGGGTGAGTGCGACCGTCGGTAGCGCCACGCCCAGCTCATCGGCCATGCGCATGGCATAGGTCACGTCCTTGTGCATCCAGCGCAGGGCGAAGTGTGTGTCGGTGTGGTCGCGCTTGGCCGCGTTGTCCAGCTTCATCTTGACGACCGGGCTGCTGATCGCGCCAATGCCCAGCGCCTGCTTGACCGCTTCGGCATTCAACCCAGCCTTGTCGGCCATAGCCAACCCTTCGCCCAGCGCGGCGATGTGCACGGCGGCCATCATGTTGTTGATGAGCTTGAAGGCTGCGCCAGCGCCGGACGGGCCAAAATGGATGATTGTCGCGCTGCACGCCTTGAGCACTGGCTCGATCTGAGCGAAGGTCTTGTCATCGCCGCCGACCAGAAAGGTCAACATGCCGTTGGCCGCGGCCACCTTGCTGCCGGTCACGGGGGCATCCACAAACTGAATGCCGCGCGACTTGGCCGCGCTGTGCAACACGCGCGTCCACTCCATCGAGAGCGTGCTGACCTCCACGCCGATTGCGTCCGGTTTCATCGCGCCCAGCGCGCCGCGCTCACCCAGCCACATCGCACGCGAAGCTGTGTCATCGCCGACGACGCTGATGACGGCATCGGCATTCGCGGCGGCTTCGGCGGGCGAGTTGGCCCATGCCGCGCCAGCATCGAGCAACGGCTGGGCTTTGCTTTGGGTGCGATTGTGCACCGTGACGGCGTAGCCAGCCTTGAGTAGATTGCGGGCGATACCCCCGCCCATGATGCCGAGTCCAAGAACAGTGACATTTTGCATGATGGCCCGATGTTACAACCGCTGATAATGCCTGATAGGAGAGATTGAATGCTGCGTCAGTTTGCCAAGTACTACCAACCGCACAAAGGGCTGTTCTTCCTGGATTTTGGCTGCGCCGTCATCGTCGGTGTGCTGGAGTTGGGCTTCCCGCTGGCAGTAAACCAGTTCGTGGATCAGTTGTTGCCCAGCCGGGATTGGCCGCTGATCCTGCTGGCGTGCGCGGCGCTGCTGGCGATCTATGCGCTGAACACGACGCTGCAATACATCGTGACGTATTGGGGTCATATGCTCGGCATCAACATCGAGACCGAGATGCGCCGCAAGCTGTTTGACCACATCCAAAAGCTGTCGTTCCGCTTCTTCGACAACACCAAGACCGGCCACCTCATCGCCCGCATCACCACCGACCTGCAGGACATCGGCGAGATCGCCCACCACGGCCCGGAGGATGTGTTCGTGGCGGTCATGACGCTGATCGGCTCATTCGTGCTCATGCTGGGGATCAACTGGCAATTGGCCGTCATCAGCTTTTTGGTCATCCCGTTTATGGCGTGGCTGTCGCTGTATTTCAGCGGCAAGATGACGCGCACCTACCGCCAGATGTTCCGAAACGTGGCCGACTTCAATGCCCGCATGGAGGACGCCGTCGGCGGCATCCGCGTGGTCAAGGCCTTCGCCAACGAGGATCACGAGCGGCAACTGTTCGCAGCCGACAACCGCCAATACCGCCAGACCAAACTGGCCGCCTACAAGCTCATGGCCAAGAGCATGTCGCTCAGCTACATGCTCATGCGCTTCGTCTCGATCTTCGTGATGATCGCAGGCACATGGTTCGTCATTCAGGGCCAACTGACCTACGGTGAGTTCGTGGCGTTTCTGTTGCTGACCAATGTGTTCTTCCGGCCGATCGAGAAGATCAACGCCGTGATCGAGATGTATCCCAAGGGCATCGCCGGCTTCAAACGTTATCAGGAGATTCTGGAGACCGAGCCCGACATCGCTGATTTGCCCAACGCGGTGGAGGTCAAGCATCTGCGCGGCGACATTCGCTTCACCGACGTCACGTTTGGCTATGACGAGCACAAGAAGGTGATCCAGGGCATCAACCTGGCCATCGCGCCTGGCGAGACGGTGGCGTTCGTCGGCCCATCTGGCGCAGGCAAGACCACGCTGTGCAGCCTGCTGCCGCGCTTCTACGAGATTGACGAGGGCAGCATCACGATTGACGGCATAGACATCCGCGACATGACGCTGGCCTCGCTGCGCCGGCAGATCGGCATCGTGCAGCAGGATGTGTTTTTGTTCAGCGGCAGCATCGGCGAGAACATCGCCTATGGCCGGCTAGACGCGAGCGAGGGCGATCTGTGGCGCGCGGCGCAGCGGGCGCAGCTTGCGGCGTTCATTCAGGCGCTGCCGGACGGCATGAACACCATCATCGGCGAGCGCGGCGTCAAGCTGTCCGGCGGGCAGAAGCAGCGCCTGGCCATTGCCCGCATGTTCCTCAAGAACCCGCCCATCCTGATCCTGGACGAAGCCACCTCGGCGCTCGACACCGAGACCGAAGCGGCCATTCAGCAGTCGCTGGCCGAGCTGGCCGAGGGCCGCACCACGCTGGTCATCGCCCATCGCCTCGCCACCATCCGCAACGCCGACCGCATCGTCGTCGTCACCGAGCAGGGCATTGCTGAACAAGGGCCGCACCGCGACCTGGTCGCATCCGGCGGCATCTACAGCCGGCTGCATGCCGTGCAGTTTGGGGCGTAAGGCGTCACGGCTCAATCCCATACATAGCGTTCGTCGAACTCGATGGCGTATTTCTTCAGAAAGCCGCGGTATTCGTCTTGAAACGTCCGCTTGGCGTGGTGAGCTTCTTGCCGGTCAATGTAAGCCAATAACCCGGCATAGTCGCCGGCCGCGACCGAGAATGCGCCGTAGCCGCGCTGCCAGGCAAACTCGCTCAGGTCAGGCGATTGCGTCTTGAGCCATTTTGATGACGATGTCTTCACTTCCTCGACCAATGCGGCGATGGTGATCGTCCGCGACAGCCGTACGGCCAGATGCACATGATCGGCCACGCCGCCGGCGCGGTAGCACTCGCATCCGGCGTTGCGCGACACAGTGGCGAGGTAAGCGTGCAGTTTGGGGCGCACTTCGGGCGTGAGACACGGCGTGCGATATTTGGTGCTAAACACCACATGAATGAGGATAAAGCTGAGTGACTGCGGCATGTGTCCTCCCTTGCTAGGTGCAGCAGCATTCATGCATGTGGCATTCAGTCTGCGCAACGGCACGATGGATGAAATTGCTATCGCCCATTGGCATGGGTGCGCGTGTGGCGAGGTTGCCGAGGGCGATGCCCCCGGCACAGTATGAATCGCGCCGATGGCGCTTTGGATGCGCTTGATCAAGCGCCGAAGGCGCAGTCCATTACGAGCGTCGCGGCAACGCCGCACGCGATAGCGATCAACCCACAATGAAGGGCCAAAGGCCCGCGCCATGACTATGTGCGCATGACACCGCCGAGGGCGATGCCCCCGGCAGAGTATGAATCGCGCCGATGGTGCTACACCCTAATCTAAATCGCCTGGCCCTTGAACTGGCTGATGTAAAGATGATGGTAGAAGCCGCGCTTGTCGAGCAGTTGCTGGTGCGTGCCCTGTTCCACGATCTCGCCGTTGTTGATGACCAGCACCTTGTTCGCGTCGCGGATGGTGCTCAGCCGATGGGCGATGACGAAGCTCGTCCGGCCCTCCATCAACCGCAGCAACGACCGTTGAATGCGCGCCTCGGTGCGCGTGTCCACGCTGCTGGTCGCCTCGTCCAGGATCAAAATGGCTGGGTCGGCCAGAATGGCGCGGGCGATGGCCAGCAGTTGCCGCTGGCCCTGGCTCAGGTTGTTGCCCCGCTCCGACAACACAGTCTGGTAGCCGTTCGGCAATAAGCGGATGAAGTGGTCAGCGTCGGCCAGGCGCGCCGCCTCCATTACTTCTTCGTCGGTCGCACCCAAGCGCCCATAGCGAATGTTCTCCATCACCGTGTTGCTGAACAAGAACGTGTCCTGCAACACCAGCCCCAGCTTCTGCCGCAAGTCGCTCTTCTTGATGTCGCGGATGTCCCGGCCGTCAATGGTGATTGCGCCGCCGTTGATCTCGTAGAAGCGGGTGAGCAGGTTGATGATCGTGGTCTTGCCCGCGCCCGTCGGCCCGACCAGCGCAAACGTCTCGCCCGCCTTCGCTTCCAGCGTCATATCCTTCAGCACCGGCACGCCGGACTTGTAGGCAAAGTCAACGTTCTGGAACTGCACATGGCCGCGCATGGCCTGCAGCGGGGCGGCGTCGGGCGCATCCACCTCGGCCGGCGTGTCGAGGATTTCAAACACGCGCTCCGCGCCGGCTAACGCCGCTTGCACAGTGTTGTAGAGGAGCGAGAGCTGCCGCAGCGGGCCAACGAAGTTCTGCCCATAGATGATGAATGTGGCGATCACGCCGACGGTCACCAACCCTTGCAGCGCCAGCAAACCGCCCAGACCGGCCAGCACAATCACGAACAGGTTGCCCAGCACGCTCGTCAATGGCATCAGCAGCAGGGCATAGGAGTTGGCATACACCCCGGCGTGATACACCGCCTCGTTGCTCTGGCGGAAGGCAGCCAACACAGATGCGTTGCGCCGGAACGCCTTCACCACGCGCTGGCCACTGATGGCCTCTTCCATCACGCCATTGAGTTGGCCCAGATCTTTTTGCAGGCGCTGAAAACCCTTGCGGGTGTAGATCGCCACGAAGCGGGTGAACCCAAACATGATCGGCACGACCAGCAGCGAGGCCAGCGCCAGCCACCGATCCAGCACGAACATGGCGATCAAGATGCCAGCCATGGACAGCACGCTGGCCAGCAGCGAGGTGATGTTCTGCGACACGGCCTGGTTGACGGCGTCAATGTCGTTGGTCAGCCGGCTCATCAGCTCACCGGCTGGACGCTGGTCGAAGAAGCTGAGCGGCAGCGATTGCAGATGGCCGAACAAATCGCTGCGCATGTCTTGCAGCGCGCGCTGCGACACGCCGGCCATCAGCCAGTTCGAGGCCAACTGAAAGCCGTTGCTGAGCACATACGTCAGCAACATCAGCAAGGCGACGCGCGTCAACCCCTCCACTTGCTTGTTGATGATGAAGTCGTCAATCGCCAGACCCATCAGGTATGGGCCTGCCAATCCGAGCAGCGTGTAGGCCACCACGAAGAACAACACCAGCACGATCACGATCCTGAATCGGCCAAAATAGGGCACCAACCGGGCGACGGTGCTGCGCGGATCTTTGGCTCGCTCGATTGCCCGGTTGAAGCCGCCCGGCCCGCGGCTCATGCCGGCAGGTGTGCCGCCGGGCTGTTGCGATTGGGGTGGCGGCGATGTGCGCGTGTTCATGCCCGGTTGACCTCCTGCTTCGATTGCAATGCGCCATTCGCATGGCCGTTGGCGAGGCCGTTGGCGCTCATCTCCTCTTCAAGCTCCAGGCGCACGCCGCCGCCAAGTTGCGATTCGTAAATCTCCTGATAAATCGGGCTGCTTGCCAACAAGTCCTGATGCGCCCCTTCGGCGGCGATGCGGCCCTGGTCAATGACGATGATCTTGTCGGCCTTCAGCACTGTGCTGATGCGCTGCGCCACCACGAACGTCGTGCGCTCATGACGATTCACCTCCATCGCGTCTTGAATCTTTGTCTCAGTTTCCACATCCACGGCGCTGGTGCTGTCGTCCAGGATCAAGACTTTGGGGTGCATGAGCAGGGCGCGAGCGATGGCGATGCGCTGCTTCTGGCCGCCCGACAGGTTCATGCCGCGCTGTTCGACGCGCGCATCGTAGCCCTGCGGCATGCGGGCGATGAACTCGTGCGCCTGGGCCGCCTGCGCCGCCGCGATGACTTCGTCGTCGCTGGCGTCGGGCCGGCCATAGCGGATGTTGTCGCGCACGGTGCCAGAGAACAAGATGGACACCTGCGGCACGATGCCGATGTGCGCCAGCAGCGAATCCTGCGTTACTCCTTTCACATCCTGCCCGTCAAACTGCACGCTGCCCGCAGTGGCGTCGTAGAAGCGCGGGATGAGATCCACCAACGTGGACTTGCCTGCCCCGGTTGCGCCGAGGATGGCGATGGTCTTGCCCGGCTCGGCCAGCAGGTGGATGCCTTGCAAGGCCGGCTCGTTGCTCGCGCCGGGATAGTGAAACGACACGTCGTCGAAAGCGATGCGCGGCTGCGACGCTGGTGGGAGCGCCGGGGCATTGGGCGCGTCCTGCACATCAGGCACGACATCGAACACTTCCTCCACGCGCTTGGCCGAGGCGATGCCGGCCGCCCACGTGTTCGAGAGCAGGGTCATCATCACCAGCGGCGTCATCGTCGTGAGCAGGTAGTTGGTGAACGCCACCACCTCACCCACGGTCATGTCGCCCTGAATCGCCCGCAGGCCGCCCGACCAGATCACCACCACCATGCCGATGTTGACGCACAGCGTGAGCGCAGGCGACATGGTGGCCATGAACCGCATCACGCGCGTCGAGCGCTGGGTCAGCTCGGCGTTGGCCGCCTCGAATCGCTCGCCCTCGAACTCATCGCGCACGAACGCCTTCACCACGCGCACGCCGCTGATGTTTTCCTGCAACACCGTGTTCAGCCGGTCGAGCTTCTGCTGCACTGTTAGAAACAGCGGCTCGGTGCGGGCGATGAAGAACACAATCAGCCCCGCGGTGATGAGCAGCAGCGGCGACAGAGTGAGCGCCAATCGCGGGCTGGTGATGACCATCAGGATCAGGCTGCCGATCATCATCAGCGGCGCGCGCGTGCCGATGCGCAGCGTGATCTGCGTGAACTGTTTGATCGCTGCCACATCGCTGGTCAGCCGCACCATCAACTGGCCGGTGTTCATCCGGTCAAGGTTGCCGAACGAGAAGGTCTCGATCTTGCGGAACAGCGCCTCACGTATGTCGCGCGCCACGCCCTCGCCCACGCGAATTGAGAAGATATTGTTGGCGATGGCCATGAGCATGCTGAGCGCGGAGATGCCCAGCATCAGCACTGCGGCTTGGATGACGACCGTCTGGTCGTTCTTCATCACGCCCTGGTCAATCATGTATTCGATCAAGCGGGGAATGGATAGATCGAGAAAGGCCATGATCGTCAGCGTCACCAGGGACAAGACGGCCAGGAGCGAATACGGTTTGACGAAAACGAACAACTTACGAATGTGAGACATGAACCTCCACTCACGGCGACGGCAAATTACTCACCCGGGTGCAGGGCGGGGCGCGTCGTGCGGCGCATCGCTGCATTGTGCGCGCAAAGGGTCAAGCCTGCCAGTGAATGGGGTCACGTGCTCTTTGCATTTTCTTCGGCGACGGTGACAATTGCGCCCGATGTCCGACCTCGCATCGCTGCTTCGCCATTCTCAACGCATCGTGTTCGAAGCGGTCCGCACGACTGCCGAAGAAATGCGCCAGCCCGCTTACATCGTTGGCGGGGCCATACGCGACTGGCTGCTTGGTTTGGAGACGATTGACGACCTTGACTTCGTGGTCGAGGGTGATGCGATTGCGTTTGCTGAAGCATTGCGCCGCGAACAGGGTGGTGAAGTGCTCGTGCATCCAAAATTTGGCACGGCTACCTGGAAATTGAACGAGGTGAGCGCCGATATCGCGATGGCCCGGCGCGAGACATATGCGCATCCGGCTGCGCTGCCCGATGTGTCGCCCGCCGGCATCGAGACCGACCTTCAACGGCGCGACTTCACCATCAACGCCATCGCCTTGCGGCTGAGCGACGGAGCGCTGTTCGATCCGCTCAATGGGCAAGCCGACCTGCGCGCCGGACTGGTGCGCGTGATTCACGGGCGCAGCTTTATTGATGACCCAACGCGCATGCTGCGTGGCGCGCGCTATGCCGCACGCTTCGGCTTCGCGCTTGAACCAAGCACACACGAGGCATTGGTCGGCGGCCTGCAATACGTGCGCTCGCTCAGCGGCGAGCGCATGAAGTACGACTTGGGGCTGATCTTCGAAGACGCTTGGCCGGAGAAGGCGTTGAACCTGCTGACGGAGTGGGGTGTGTTCCGGGCGGTCGGCATCCCTGTGCCCGAGCCGGATCGTCTGACCGAACGCTTCGCGCAGGCGCGTGAGCGGTTGGCCGGCGATGAATGGAATCTCGATTCGCTGGGCATGAGCTGGCCTGACCTGTTGCACGCCATCGGCTGGGGTGCGTTGACTTACAACGCCGGTCAGCTCGGCATCAGCCGCTGGGCTGAATGGATTCCATTCGAGGCGCATGTGCGCGACGCGCTGATCTCGCTTGGCGCGTTGGGCACGCTGGCTTCCGCGCAATTTCGCTCGCGCCGCAGCCGGCAATCCGATCTGCTGCACAACTTCAGTGGTTTGGCGCTGTTCCTGGGTTATCTGTTCGAGCGCGATGCGCTGAAGTACAAGGCCATGATGTGCGAGTGGAAAGACTGGCGCTGGGTGAAGCCGGTGACGACCGGCGATGATCTGCGCGCGCTGGGCCTATCGCCCGGGCCTGACTATGCGCGCATCCTGCAGCGCCTGCGCAAAGCCTGGTTGGATGACGAGGTCAAGTCGTATGCTGAGGAGCGAGCGCTGTTGCAGAAGTTGATCGCGGCAGAGGGTTCGTGGTAATATCGTGCCTCGCGGCCCCTTCGTCTAGCGGTCTAGGACGAAGCCCTCTCAAGGCTTAAACACGGGTTCGAGTCCCGTAGGGGTCATTGGTTGAAATCACAAATACTCCTCCCGCCGTTCCATTGACCTTCCCCGTGGTCGTGGAGCATGATAAGGAGGGCTATTTTGTGACCTGCCCCTCTCTCCAAGGCTGCTACGCTCAGGGTGATACCTACGAAGAAGCGATGCGAAGCATTGAAGATGCTATCCGCTTGCATGTGGAAGATCGCAAGGCAGACGGCGAAATAATTGAGCAACCAGTGGATGTTAGTGTCTCCCTCGTCCGAATCGCGTTGTAGCCCAGGCCGAAACTGCCAGTCGTCAAAGCTTGGGAGATCATTAAAGTCCTCGAACGGCGCGGCTTTGCACTTTCTCGCAGCAGCGGAAGCCATCGCATTTATAAGAACGCCGATGGGAAGCGTGTGACTGTTCCATTCCACGCCAATGTCGAATTGAAACCCAAAACGCTGAAGAGCATTTTGGCCGATGCAGACATCACTGTAGAACAGTTGATTGAGGAACTCTAGCTTCAACCGCCAACGCATACACCTCGCGCGTGCGCCGGGCCATCTCGGCCCACGAATGCGTGACCGCGTAGCGTGCCATCTTCTCGAACGCCGCCTGCCTCGCGGCCCCATCCGTGCTCAATCGAGTGATCTGTTCGGCCAGGTCGGCCCCGTCTCCTGCTCGAAACAACGTTAGGCCCGATCCGTCCGCCGCGATCTCACGGTGCGAATACAGGTCGGACGCGATGACCGGCGCGGCCTGGTGCGCGAGTGCGGTCACGACGGAATACGAGAAGTCGGCGTGCGTGTTGGGGAAGATCAGCACATCGCTGGCGGCGATGTGACGTGGCACATCGCCGGCGCTCAAATAGCCTGTAATCTTCACGCGCCGCTGCAAGCCGAGCCGGGCAATCTGTTCAGTCAGTTCATCCACATAGCCGCGCTGCGACTCCAGCCGTGGCCCGCCGGCGATCAGCAGCACGTAATGCTCCGGCAAGCGCGCCAACGCCTCCAGCGCCAGTGAATGACCCTTGGCCGGCGCGATGAAGCCGAACTGGCACACGACCGTCTTATCTGCCCAGCCCCAGGATGCGCGCAGGGCGTCGTCGCGCGGTGCGCACACGACCTCTGGCACGCCGCCGGGGATGACGTGCACCTTGCCCGGCGCGATACCGCGCACCAGCAAGTGTTCCTTCAGCCGCGCGCTCAACACAATGATCTGGTCGGCTCGGTCGAACGTGTCCTTGTTGAGTTGGCGCGCGTATGGCCCCCCGCCGGTGTTGTAGAGCCACCACTTGGCGCGCCAGGCCGCGTGCTTGACGCCTCCGCCCGGCACCTGTAGCGGACCATCAAACGACACGTGTTGGGTGATGACTAGCGGCTTGTGAATCTGCGCAGCGAATGGGCCGAAGTGATTGCGCCACGGCAGTAGATAGCCGAAGAACGAAAATTCATGCTGGATGTGCGCCACATCGCCAGCGTTCATTTGTTGACCCCAGCGAACGTAATCGGCGCGCGGGTGTGCTTGCCGGTCAAATGGGACGACCTCAACCTGCGTGTCGTCGAGTTGATCGAGCGCGGCGATGAGATGTGAGGCGTAGTCGGCGATGCCGCACTTCACCTGCCACGACGTAAACATCGAAACGTTCATGGCAACGGCGCGAGCGCGTGCCTCAACATGCGCCGGTGGAACGCCGAAGCGTCACGGCGGCCACGCAGCGCGTTGGCGGTGATGAGCGCGACTTCTTTGGCGAGCAGCATCGCCTGCACGGCGGCCTGGGCCAGCGGGCCGTGATGCTTGCGAAAGTAATACCGCGCGCTGGTTTGGCCGGCGCGGTATGTTTGCTCTGGCGCGGCCCGGCTGCTGCGCTTCCACAGGTGGATCACCTTTGCGTCAGGCACGTAGTAAATCACGTAGCCCGCATCGCCGATGCGCTTGCACAGATCCACGTCCTCGTAATAGGCGAATAGCTTCTCATCCAGCCCTCCAACGCGCTCATAGGCCTCGCGGCGGATGAGCAGCGCCGCGCCCGACACCTCGCCCACGCGCCCGACTTGAGTGTAATCGCGCCCACGCTGCTCGAATACGTCGCGCTGCCACAGGCGATACAGCTTGGTCATATCAACGAACAGCCGCCACACGCTGGGCAATGGCCGGCCCGACGGTTGCAACGAGCCATCCTCGTTGAGCAACATTGGCCCGCATGCGCCGGCGTCAGGGTGCGCATCCATGAACTTCACCAATGCGCCCAGCGCGCCCGGCTGGGCAAGCGTGTCGGAGTTCAACAACATCAGGCAGCGCCCGTGCGCTGCACGCAGCCCGGCGTTGTTGCCGCGCGCAAAGCCGAGATTGTGATCGTTGGCGATGATGCGCGCGCCCGGCCACGCGGCGCGCAGCGCCTCGATCGTGCCGTCGGACGAGGCGTTGTCCACCACGATCACCTCCAACGTCAGATCATCCTGCGCTGCAAAGACCGATTGCACGCAGGCCAATGTCAACTCGCGCGTGTTGAAGCTCAGGATAATGACCGACAAGTCTGGCTGAGGCGCGCTCATGTGTCTAACTCACGTTACGCGGAACCTCTCGCGAAGGCCGCCAAGTCCGCAAAGAAATTTGGCGCACTTGGCGTTCTTTGCGAGAGTTGATCTGCAAAATTCGCGGATAAATGCATTTTGCTGCGTAACATCAGTGATTAGGCAGGTGTGAGCTTGAGCACGATCTGAAATCCGTTGAAGCCGCGCCAGAAGCGCAGGAAGCGCGGCTTGAACACGCTGACCTCGGCGACGACTGCGTATCCACTTGACTGCGCCATCTCTCGCGCCGTGCGCCAAGTGAACCAGCGCAGATGCGTGCGGTCCATCAGGTAGCCGTCGGTGTAATCGAACCGGCCGAGCAGCAGGTTCAGACGCGCCGTCCAGTGCGCGATGTTCGGCACGGACAGCAGGACGTGGCCGTCTGGCGTGAGCAAATCGCGCATCTGGCGAAGCACGTGCCACGGGTTCACCAGATGTTCCAACACGTCCGCAAAGATGATCGCGTTGAATGGGCCGAATGTGCGCGCCTGGGCGACGAGAGTGTCATCCTCGATGCTGCCGACCAACATGCGCTCGAACACGCCACTCGCGCTGGCTGCCTGCGCTGCCTCCGGCACGAGTTCGACGCCGACAACTTGGCAACGCTTCGCCTGCTTCAGCCAACGGCTGACTACGCCGTCGCCCGGCCCGACTTCGAGCACGCGCGATCCCTCGGCTACCCAGTTGGCGATGATCGTGCGCGGGTTGTTGCGGTCGTCGGCGTTGAAGCTGCCACCATAGACCTTGCCGCTCGTCAGTTCAGCGCTTGCGCTTGCCACGCTTGAATTATCCGGCATCACATTGGCTGTGGCATAGGCAGCGCTATCAGGCGGCGATAGGTGCTGCGGCCGTTGGCGTCCCGCCCCAACAGCCAGCGCGGGAATAGGGCAAGCAACGTCGCCGCACGGATGGCGTGGCGCTTGAACGGCGAATAGGCCTGCGCGCAAAAGCGATAGAAGCCGGTATACATTTCGACGGCGCGGTCGCCCATCGGGCTTTGGCTTTCAAGGTGCGTCACGACGGCGCTGGCGTCGAACATCACCTCCCAGCCATGCCGGTTCATGCGCCAGCACCACTCTAAGTCCTCGCCATACATACCGGGAAAGAGTTCAGCATCGTAGCAGCCAACTTGGCGCGCGGCCTCGGCCCGCACGATCAAGCATGCGCCGGTCAGCCAATCGGCGGGCATGACATGATCGTGCGGGTTGCACAGCAGGTAACGCTGACCGACCCAACGGCTGCGGCGCAACAGTTGCCACAGGCCAGACGCCTCGAGGAAGTGCGTGAGCGGGGTGGGGAAGTTGCGCGCCGATGGCTGCAAGGCCCCATCGGCGTGCACCAGCTTTGGCCCGGCGATGCCGCAGCGTGGGTGCGCCTCCATGAAGTGCACGAGTTCTTGCAGCGCACCGGGCTGAACGAGTGTGTCGGAGTTGAGCGGCAGCCAATAGCGCCCCTGCGCGCGGGCCAGCATCTGGTTCTGGTTCGCAGCGAAGCCGAGCGGCCGTTCATTCTGCATGATGTCGGCGGCGGTCTGCGTTCGGCCAAAACGCAATGACTCCAATGCCAGTAGATCGCCGGTATTGTTGACCACAAACACTTCGAGCGAAAAGTCACTGGCTGTATCGGCAATCGAACGCAGGCACGCGCGCGTCAAATCGGGCGTGCGGTGGTTGACAATGCAAATGCTGAGATCGGGCGTCATGGCTTTGGCCTGGCCTGAATGACGAGCTGGATGCCGAAGAAACCCGGCGCGATGCGTCGGCGTTGCAACCAGCGCGCCAACCCGCGCAAGTGCAATTGATCTTGCAGCGGCACCGTATAGACCGCATTCAGGCGCTTCACGGTGTAGCCAGCTTCTTCGATCATCTCGCTCAGCGTCTTGACGGTGAACCAGCGCAAGTGTGTTCGATCCATCACGCCGGTGTCGGTGAAATCAAATCGGCCGCGCAGCAGTTCCTTGCGCACGCTCCAGTGCGCCACGTTCGGCACAGAGATCACCCAAGTGCCGCCGGGCTTGAGCGAGCTGCGTAGCGCCGCCATCACGCGCGCCGGCTCGCGCAGGTGTTCCAGCACATCGCCGGCCAGGATGACGTCGTATGCGCCGGCTGCCTCGCACAGCGTCGCGTCCGCCTCTAGGTCGCCGACGATCAAACGTTCGCAAAACGGCCGCGCCAGCTCGGCGGCCTGCGGATCAAACTCCACGCCGGTCACGCGGCAGGCCAATCGCTCGGCCAGATGGCGCGTTACCCGGCCGGTGGCGCAGCCGAGTTCCAGCACGTCTTTGTCATGCCCGATCATCTCGAACTGCAAGGCCAAGGTGTGGTTGCGGTCGGTAATGGCCGCGTCGCTGATGGCGAAGTCGTATTGCATCAGTGTCTACTTCAGCACCCGGCGCGCCAGACAAGGCACGGCGCCCCACAGCCGGCGCAGCGGATTTAGCCCGGCCGCGCGTGCATCATCCAGGATCGCATCCAGCATGCCGAGGTGGGTGTAGACCTCGCGCCGCGCCGTGCGGATGTCGTCGGGCGCTGCGCCGCGCAAGGCAGCCTTGTGCGCGTTCGGCTGGGCAGTTGCGTCGAGGATGGCCTGTGCGCGATGTTCGTAGGTGTGATGGGTTCGTGTGCGGGCGTAGCCAGCTTCGGCGATGCGCTCGCGTTCCTGCGCATGCGCCGGGTCGAGGTAGTGGCGCAGCTTGGCTATCAAGTCAGCGTCATCGGTGTATGTGACCAACTCTTCGCCGGCAACGAACAAGTCACCCAAGCCGTTCTTCACCGTGTCGGTCAGCAGCATTGCGCCGCAGGCCGTGCCCTCGAACACGCGCATGGTCACGTCACCGGCGATGCTGGTGTTGAAGACGATTTTCGATTGGCTATAGATGCGGCTCATCTCGTCGGGCGCGTAGAAGCGAAAGAAGTCGTTGGTCTTGAAGCCTGCCTCGCTGATGAGCTTGAGCCGTCGTGCTCGGCTGGAACCACGATGCGATGCGCCGGTCGCGCCGACGAAGCCGACGTCGTAGATGCGCGGCAGGTCGTGCCGCACGTGCACATCGCCGGCTGCGGCCAGCGGCAACCAGCGCACGTTGTCGCGACCGGTCGCGGCGACAAACGGCGTGACGTAATCCTTCTGCGCGACGAAGACCCAATCGAAGAAGCGCGCGGCCTGCTTGCGCCACTCGCCCAGATGCACGTCAATCAGGTAGCACGCTGTCGGGGCATCCAACGCCTCGATGTCGCGCGGGAAGTAGCGGCCGGATGAGTCCACCCACACGTAGAGATCAGGTGAATTCGGCAATGCGCGCAGCACATCGCGCACCGACTCCGCGCCGCCAAAGCCGGCGCGAGGACCGTTGGGGATGCCGACGTAGGTCACGTCGTGGCCGAGCGCCCGAAAGGCGCGTTCGAGGTGATAGCCGGTGGTGAAGTTGGCCCACGCGTAGCCGATGGCGATGTGCACGTCAGGCGTCCCTCTTGCGTTTGCGATACAGGTAGTCGTGCTCCCACAACTGCGCCACTTGCGCGTAGCGCGGGGCCAGCAGTGCGTCTACTTCATTGAAGAAGCGCGCCTCGACCAGGATATACGTTGGCGCGTAACGCGCGAGATTCATGCCCTGCAACACCGGCAGCTCATAGCCCTCGACATCCAGCGAGAAGAAATCAATCACTGGTGCGCCGGCCTCGTCGAGCACCGATTCGAGCGTGCGCGCCGGCACGCGCACGGCATACGTCTGGGCGAGTTGTTGATGCGCAAGTCCGGTCTGCACATGGGCCGACTGGGCCTCGCCGCTTTTCAAGCTGCCCTCCACCACCGACATCAGGCTGGCATAGTGCATCTCGACCGTCTCATCTTTGAAATCGCTCGACACCAGCGCGCAGTTGAACACGCGCGAATTGGGGCGGTTGCGCTTGCATTGCTCGTATAGCTCAGGGATGCCTTCCACCAGCACCCCGCGCCAGCCCAATGCCTTCTCCAGATAGTAGGTGTTGCTCTGAGTGTAGCCGTCGTGCCCGCCCACTTCGATGAAGGAGCCGTCGCGGAAATCCAAATACTTGTCCAGCCCGGCCATGCCTGGCCTAGAGTAGCGAAAGTCGCCCAGGCGCTCGAAGGCACGGCGGCGCTGCGCTGTGAAGCCGCGCCATGCCGGTTTGACGCCCGGCAGCGTCAGCAGAGACTGTTTCAAGTATTGCATTGTGCCTGTGCTGTAGAGCGTTCCCTACATGAGCACTGTTTCACGAGAACAGTTGCCCCAATCGCGCCCGTGCCAACTGCCAGCCCATCTGAACCTGCGCCAGCGAGACGATGCCCAGCACGAAGACGAGCGCGGTGAATGTGGCGATGGCGGCAGCTTTTGCCGGAATGTTATCCAGAACGGGCACCGTCAGAAATGCGGCGACGATCAACGCGTATGCCGCGATGAGCGCTGATGTGCGCAGCCAGCGATACGTCACGTGCAGCGTGCGCTGGCTGAAGGCGTAGATACACAAGGCATAGATCGCGCCGCCAGCCAGCGTTGCGATTACCGCACCCCACACCCGCAACGTTGGGTTGAGCAGCAGGTTCAACCCGACGTTGACTGCTGCGGCGATGGCCAGCGCCAGGCTGACGTATTGCGTGCGCTTGCCAACATACAGCCCAATCGAAAAGCAACTGGCCGCTATCTGCAACGGGCCGAAGTAGGCCATCAACGCCAACGCATACGGCGCGGCTGGCACGTAGGCTGCGGTTGTGAATACGCTCAAAATCTCTGGCGCAAACAGGCCGAGGCACAACGCCAACGTGGCGCTGCCGGCCAGAAAGTATTCGAACATGCGCGCGTATTGGCGTGTCGCGTCTGGCTTGCCGGCCATCTCCAGCGCCAGCGGCCACCACGCTGCCCAGGCTGCGTTGGTGATGACATACATCATCGAGCCGAGCTTGTTGGCGATGCCATACAGGCCGATCTCGGCTTGGGTGACGTATTGCGTCAGCAGGATGCGATCTATCCCCGCCAACAACAGATAGCTCATCACGCCGGGCAGCAGGCTGGCCCCGCCGCGCAGCAACTGAACGCCCAAGTCACGCTTTGGTTGGCCGCCAAAGACGCTTCGCGCCAGCAGCACCCCGGCCACAGCGCCTGCGCCATAGGCCAGCGAGCCGGCCGCGACCACGCCCGTGGCCTTGAAGCGCAGCACCAAGACGAGCACGACGTTGGCCGCGACGGTGGCGAACAGATACGTCAGGCCGAGTGCGTTGACGCGCCGCACGTCCATGCGCAGGCGCAAGGCGGCGCTGGCGACGAAGTAGAGCGGCGCGGTGAGGGCATTCAGCGCAACGAACAGCAGCACGGTCTGGCGAGCCGGGTCGCCATACAGCCATGTGGCGATCGGTTGCGACAGCGCGATCACGCCCAGCCCGATCAGCATGCCTAACCCAGCCACGCATGCCAGTGCAGTGGTGACGAGGTCGCGCCGGCGCGCGTCGTCGCCCTCGAAGTAGAACAGGCTGAGCGCGGCGTCAATGCCGAACGTCGTCAGCGCAGTCAGAAACGAGGTGAGCGCGACGGCCACATCCACCACGCCATAGTCGCTGGGCTGCAAGGCGCGCGTGTAGAGCGGCGTGAGCAGAATGGTGAACAGCGGGCCGATCAGTGTGACCAGGCTGTAACCCGCCGTCAGCCGACCGAAGCGCGACAAGGTGGTGCGCATGACTCGCTGCTTGCTGGCAATCGCCTCAGGCAGTGGCGCGCTCCGGTGCGACCTGCTCGATCAGGCGGGCGATGATGTCGTAGCGGCCGAACGCGGGGATGAAATACACGCCCTGCACCACATCGCGAACGTCGTCCAGAATCTCAAGCGCGATGCGCGCGCCCTCGGTGCGTGTCTTGGTTCCGGCGGCTTCGAGCCGCTGGACGATGTGTTCTGGCATGACCATACCCGGCACTTCGTTGCGCAGAAACTGGGCGTGGCGCACGCTGGCCAGGGGCAGAATGCCGGCCAGGATGGGCAGCTCAAGTTTGCCAAACAGGCGCTCGTAATGGGTGATGAAGCGGCGGGCCACGTTGGGGTCGAACACCGGTTGGGTGAGCGCGAAGTCTGCGCCGCAGTCAATTTTCTTGCGCAGCAGCTTGGCCTCTTTGTCGAAGTCATCGGGCGTGAGATTGGCTGCGACGCCGACCACGAAGCTGCACGGCTTGCCGATGGACGCGCCCGATCCATCCACGCCCTGGTTCATCTGCTGCTTGATGAGTTGCACCAGGCCGGTCGGCACAATATCGTGCGTGTCGCTGGCCTGAGGGAAATCGCCGATGCGCGTCGGGTCGCCCATGGTGACGAACAGGTTGCGCACATCCAACGCATGCGCCGCCAACAGATCCCCTTGCACGCGCAACAGGTTGCGCCCGCGCACGGGGAAGTGCAGCACCGCGCCAATGCCGGCCTGCGTCTGCACGCGATGCGCAGCGGCCAGGCCGGTCATGCGCATGCGGGCCATGGGGATGTCGGAGATGTCGAGCACGGTCGCGCCGGCGTCGCGCAACAGGATGGCGGTCTCCTCCATCGCCTGCGTGTCGGCGCTCTTGGGCGGCTCCACTTCAACCGTGACGACGAACGCCTTTGTTGCCAACGCCTGGGCGAGCGACGACGCCTCTGCCTCGGCGTGAGCGGCGCGGGATACCTTGTCACCGCTTGACTTCGCGGCGCTGACGACGAAGTGGGGCGATGGCACAGTCGCGCCGCCAGCGAAAGCATCCAACGCCTCACGCATGGCCGCGATGTGCGCGGGCGTGGTGCCGCAGCAGCCGCCCACCAGCCGCGCGCCGGTCTCCACAAAGCGCACAGCGTAATCGCCAAAGTATTCGGGCGTGGCCGGATAGAACACGCGCTCGCCGCGCTCCTCGGGGAAGCCGGCGTTGGGCATGGCTGAGAGGCCGGGTGCATAGCCGTGCATGGTCTTGGCGGCGGCGGCCATGCCGCGCACCACCTCGAACACGCCGCGCGGGCCGGTGGAGCAGTTTGCGCCGATCAATGCCGGATGCCATTTGGCCAGGGCGTAGGCCGCGTCCTGCGGCGTCGTGCCCAGCAGCGTGCGTTGATCGCGGTTAAAGGTCATGTGCGCGACCACGGGCAGGCCGCAGGTGTCTTTGGCGGCGCGCAACGCTTGCTCGATCTCGCGCAGGTCCGAGAACGTTTCGAGCACGAGCAAGTCTGCCCCAGCCTCGGCCAGGGCGGCGATCTGGTCGCGAAAAGCCTCGTAGGCCGCGTCCAAGCTGACGCTGCCAAGTGGGGCCAAGCGCACGCCCAGCGGGCCGACCGATCCGGCGATGAGGATGTCCGGTCGCACATCGCGGGCGGCCTCGCGCGCCAGTTCCACTCCGCGCGCGCAAATCTCAGCGGCTGACCCGGCCAGGCTCCACGAATCGAGCCGGAAACGGTTGGCACCGAACGTGTTGGTCTCCAACACGTCGGCCCCGGCGGCGGCGTATTGGCGGTGGACGTCGCGGATGATGTCGGGTTGGGTCAGGTTGAACGCGTCGTAACACTCGTCAAAGCCGAAGCCAAGTGCGTAGAGCGTGGTGCCCATCGCCCCGTCGGTCAACAAGGGTCGCTCGGCGATGCGTTCAGCGAATCGTGATGTGGTCATAGCTATGAGCGCAGCGCGCGTTGCATGAGTAACTGTGGCTCAACGTTCTCGACGCGGTCGAGTTTCTCCAGCGCGCCGATGTGCGTCAGCGCGGCCGCGATATCGCCGCCCGCGTCGCGCACCCAGGCTGCGTTGGGCGCGTAGGGTGGCACGTCGTCAATGGTGTAGCCGGCCTGCTTGAGCGCTTGGCCCTGGCTTTCGGCCGCAACGTCTTTGGCGAAGCGGACAAAGACTAAGCCGCTTGGCACCGCCAGCGCTGCGCCGGCCTTGTAGACCGCGCTGATCTGGCTGTCGTCGCCTTGTGGCTCGCCTTTGAACACGGCGATCTGGCCATCATTCAGCGACAGCACCGCGGCCTCAGCTGTGTTACGGGCCTGCCCGTGTGCGGCGTAGTAGCCCTTGGCCCGCGTGTAAACGATTTCGGGGTGCTCGGTGCTGGCGCGCAGCTTGGGTGGAAAGTCCGAAAGACGAGACATTGGGATATGCGCGCCGGTGAAGCCGAACACGCTAAAAACACGGTTTGACAGGATTATATCGAGCACTAATATGTCTTTTACAAAGCACAAGGAGGGAGTGCCATGTTCAATGTCACGTATGGCGGGAAGGGCGGTTCGTCCTTCAAACTCGTCGAAAGCCCGGAGTTGCTGGCCGTCCGCACCCGCAGCCGGAACCCAATCAGCCGGGCCACCGAGCCAAGCGAAGCGCCGATGCTGTCTGACCAGGCGTTATCCATCCTCGGCGAATTCGATATCGAAGAGGAGTTCCCAGCGGCGGGCGTGGCCGTGTTGAAAACGCGCACGACCCGCAACAGCAAGGCCGTGCGCGACGAAGCGCGTTCGGTCTTGAAGAAAGAGCCTGATGTGCAGTTCGCCGGACGCGTGCTGGTTGACCCGGCCTCGAAGGCGCCGGTGCTCTACACCGAGAACTTCTTCGTCAAGTTCGACGATGAGGCCAAGGCGACGGCGTGCAAGAAGCTGATCAAGAAATACAAGCTCACGGTCAAGCGCAAGGTCGAATACCTGCGCAACACCTACTTCGTGCAGGCCCCCGAAGGCACGGGCATGGCCGTGTTCGAGATTGCGCAAAACCTGCTGGCCGAGGACATCACCGAGTATTGCCACCCCGAACTCATCCGCAAGCGCCGCGACCGCGCTGCCTTTGCGCCACAGTGGCATTTGAAGAAGACCACGATCAACAACAAAGCCATTGACCAGAGCGCCAACGTCGAGGCGGCTTGGACACTCAGCGCCGGCGCAGGCGTGACCATCGCCGTCATTGACGACGGCATGGATTTGGATCACGAGGAATTCCGCGGCGCGGGCAAGATCGTGGCCCCGCGCGATGTGACGCGCAAGTCGAACGACCCGCGCCCCGGCAACGGCGATAACCACGGCACGGCCTGCGCGGGCGTGGCGTGTGCCAACGGCGAGTTCGGCGCATCGGGTGTTGCGCCCAAGGCCAAGCTGATGCCGATCCGCCTGGCCTCCGGCCTGGGCTCGCAGAACGAGGCCGACGCGTTTGTGTGGGCGGCGCAGAACGGGGCCGACGTGATCTCGTGCAGTTGGGGCCCGGCCGACGGCGAGTGGTGGAACCCCAACGATCCGCTGCACAAGCAAAAGGTGCCGCTGCCGGATTCGACCCGGCTGGCCATGGACTTCGCGGTGAATAATGGCCGCAACGGTAAGGGTTGCGTCATCCTGTTCGCGGCTGGCAACGGCAACGAGAGCGTGGACAACGACGGCTACGCCAGCTACGAGAAGGTGACCGCGGTGGCCGCGTGCAATGACATGGGTTCGCGCTCGGCTTACAGCGACTTTGGCAAGGCCATCTGGTGCGCCTTCCCCAGCAACAACGGCAACCCATCGCTCACCAGCGGCATCTGGACGACGGATCGCACCGGCACGGTAGGCTACAACTCAGGCCTCATGAGTAAGGGCGACGCGGCGGGCAACTACACCAACAGCTTCGGCGGCACGAGCAGCGCCTGCCCCGGCGCGGCCGGTGTGGCGGCACTCATCATCGCCCGCAACCCCAACCTGCGTTGGGACGAGGTGCGCGAGATCATGAAGAACGCGGCCGACAAGATTGACGCGGCCAATGGCAACTACGACGCCGCCGGCCGTAGCGCGTGGTATGGCTTTGGCAGGCTAAATGCCAAGAAGGCGGTCGAGCTGGCCGCGCCGGCCCAGCCGCAGCCGGCTGTCATCGCATCGGTCAAGCAGGATGTGCCCATCCCCGACATGAAGAGCGCGCAGTTGAGCGTGGAGGTGGCCGAGACGCGCGCGCTCAAGTCGCTCAAGGTCACGGTGGACATCCAGCACACCTATCGCGGCGACTTGATCGTGACGCTCAAAGCGCCGACCGCGTCGGGCATCGCGCCGGTGGTGCTGCACAACCGAACCGGCGGCGGGGCCGACAACCTCAAGGCGACATACGACGCGGTGAACACGACAGCGCTGGCCGCCGTGGCCGGCAAGTCGCCGGCCGGCAAATGGACGCTGCTGGTCGAGGACAAGGCCCGGCTGGACGTGGGGAAGATTCGGGAGCTAAGGTTGGAGATGGGGTTTTGAACTGACGAAATCTTGCACGGATGCGGATCGGCTCTGGCGGCGGGTCGGTGTCCATCGGCGCGCGCTGGGATGCGGGCAGCGGCGCGCCAACGCAAGGCTACAACGCCGAGATGAGCAGCAGCGGCGAGGTGCTGTTGCTGCGCGCCAGCGACTTCGCGGTGTTGGGTAGCTATCAAATCAGCGGCTACGCGGCCAATACCTGGGTGACGTTGATGCTGCGGGCGAGCGGCTCATCGCTCAGCGTGGACGTGGACGGCGTGACGCGTATCACGGCCAGCGATGGGACGTTTACCTCCGGCCAAGCCGGCGTATGGTCGTATCAGCCGGGCAGCGCGCGGGCACACAGCTTCGACGACTTCGCGATTGTGCAGCTATCCGGCTCGCTGGGCAGCGGCAAGGTGCTGGCGAAGCCAGCAGCGCAAGGCGGCGGGCCGAGCACGACGCGCAGCTACTACTTCTTCAACGGGGCGAGAGTGGCGATGCGGCAATGCGCCGGCACGTGTTCAGGCAGCAATGTTGGTGTGGTGACGTGGTTGCACGGCGACCCGTTGGGCAGCGCGATGCTGGCTACGAATGCGAGCGGCCAGCCGCTGCCGGGGAGTGAGACGCGCTACTCGCCGTTCGGGGCGGTGCGCGCCGGTGGCGGCGGGCTGCCGAATGATCGGCGCTTCAACGGCAACCGAGCCGACATCAGCGGGTTGCTGGACTTCTCGGCCAGGTTCATGAACCCGCTGCTTGGCCGGTTCGTGAGTGCGGACACGATTGTGCCAGGGAGTACGAATCCCCAAGCGTTGAATCGATACTCGGTGATGCTCAACAACCCAATTCGGTATACCGATCCGTCGGGGCATTGTGCATCGGATCAAAGTCAGGGCGATGATTGGTGTAGACCTGAGGCACTGCGACATGAAAACAGGCAACTCGGGGCGCTCCATACACGTGACTTCGCTATCGGTCTAAGAGGCGAAGTATATGCAGGCCATTTGGGTTCTGCGGTAGGACTTGGCCAAATTGTGGACTTTGCGTGGAGAGAGGTGAGGAACAATATTGATGACCTGATGTGGGTGCTTTCCAACGTTCTACTTGGAGTAGATCCAGACTATGTCACTCCAGCGTCAAGGCCTTTCAATGATCTTCTCAACGCGATTGGAGTTCCAGCTTATTCGCCATTCGACAACCCTCGTTGGGTAAAGACTCCCTTTCTTCCTGATACAGATTGGTGGTCAGGCTTCCAAGATGGAAGTGGAGGACAGGTTGTGCACCTTTTCATGTATGTATTGTCGAGCTTTTACAGCGGGTTTACTGTCGCAGGTATCGGAAATGCGTTGCATGACCCGCCGTCATGGTCAGACATTCCCTGTATTAGAGGGTTCTGTGGAGATGGCAGGTCGGATAACGATTGGGCATTGGGTGTAGCTGGCAACTACTACGGCGATTGGCTGAGGCGCGCCTCAAGTGAGAGCACTTCGTTAACGGTTTCACCCGGAAGTGTTCTGACAGAAATGCTCGTCAAAGGAAAGGCAAACGTAACCGACCAGAATGGTGTGCATTCAATTGGCTTCCCATTGGCCTTTCCCTAGTTATCCATATGGAACCAAAGCACGCTCGTCTATGGCCTTCTATTCGGAATGTTCTTGTGACGATCATGCTTGCAATCTTGTGTTTGTGCTTAGTGTTGGGCATAAACGCCTTCAGAAGGGCTCGTGAAAGGGCGAGCCTAACCCAATGGTATGCAAATCGGCTGAACGTTGCTGCGACAGAAAATGCGATTGCAGATGAGATTTTTTGCCGCATCTTTGCAAATGGCAGATCAAAAGAGCTTGCAGAAGTCGAACTCAGCAAACGAGTAGGCGAGTTCGCTAGGCCTGAAGCAAGTTCCATCACATGGTATCAGTTTTACGACTCGTCCATCTATGACATTTTGCCGCGTTTCTACGTTTCCTACGATCGGACGGAACGTGTCACTGGGAAATGGACGGTAGCAGACGGACTGAATGACTATAAGGAGACGCCAGTCACTTGTGGCAGATAAATTTCGAAGCGTGTTCAACATGTGCCGATGAGAAGTTGGGTTCACGCGTTGCTGTATGAACACTGAACCCTGCACGGCGACAACCTTGGCAGCGCCAGCCTAGCCACAGCTAGCATCACTCCATTAACCTTTTGGCCGCCTGCATCAGCGCGTCAATGCGCTCGCGCGGGGCGTCCTTGCTGACGAAGTAGCGGTCGAGCAGTTGTTCGGGCGTCAGGCTCTCGGCATTCTCGAGGCCGATGCGCGAGCGCGTCTCGCGCTGCACGTCCTTGGCGATGCCGGCGACCAGATACGCCTCGGCTAGTGCGTCCAGCACCGGTCGCGCCCTGAAATGCGGCTCCTGCGACTGCAACAGCTTGACCCGCACGCGCACGACCGCGTCCTTGACGTCGTGCCGTTCCACCTCGCGCACCACCGCCTCGGCTGGTGATTCGCCGTCGTCCGTGGCGTCGGCGTTGATCGAGACGAACGGTCGCACGTGCATCGGCACGAATTCCCAGCGCGTCCCGCCGCGCGCAGCCTCGACCCAGCAGAAGCCCTTGGCCTCGCGCTCCTCGCCAAAGTCAATCCGTTCCAGGCTGCCCGAATACACCACGCCGGGATAGGCGCCCTTGTTCACGTCCTGGTGCTTGTGGATGTGGCCCATGGCCACGTAATCCCAGGCCGGCAACGACAGTGCGCTCAGCTTGATGACCGTGTCGCGGCCCAACATCACGCCGCGCTCGGAACCATACGCCGCGCCGCTGATGGAGAAGTGTCCGGTCAAGATGGCGGGGTGGGCCGGGTCAATTTCGCCGGCCAACCGCTCCAGCTCTTCGGCCAGCGTCTTCTCCAACTCGCGGTCGAGCTCCTCGACCGTCTGGCCGCGATGCTCGTCCATCTGCATCAGGCGCGAGCGCTGCGGCCACGGCACGGTCGCCACCTGCAACAGGCCGCGCTTGGTGTGCAGCCGGTGCACTTCCTCTTTGCGCCCGACGATGATGTTGGCCACGTCGAGCACGGCGAAGATGTCCATGCTGGTCGCGCGCGTCTCGATCATCGGCATGTCGTGGTTGCCGACGAGCAACACGGTCGGAATGTCCGCACCGGCCAGCCGCTTGATCTGGCGGGCGAAGGCGCGCATGTAGGTCGGGTTGGGGTCGCGCGTCTTGAAGGCGTCGCCGGCGAAGATGACCGCGTCGGCGTCGTGTTCGAGGGCGTAGTCCACGATGTCCTTCAGCCGCTCGACGAAATCCAGCACGCGCTGGTTCAGGCCGGTGTCGGGGTCAATCCGGCCATAGTTCTCCATGCCGATGTGGATGTCGGCGAAGTGCAGCACGCGGATGGGTTCGTTGGTCATATCACTTGCGCGAAGAAATTCTCTCGCAAAGGACGCCAGGATCGCCGAGCAGAATTTGGCGTTCTTCGCGTTCTTTGCGAGAGAGAAATCCTGTTTGACTCTGGCTTACGGCGCGACCGGTAGTTGATTCAGGTTGCCGTCTGGCGTGATGTAGTCGCTGCTCACCCAGCCGGTCACGCCGCTGGTCGTCTGCACTTGCAGCCACTGGCCGTCGGCGCTGCGTTGCAACAGTTCGACCTCCTCGCCGTTGCTGAGTTGTTGCAACCGCCGGAAGCCCGTCCCCGGCCCAGAGCGCACGTTGACCCGCTCGGTCGTCTTGCCGCTAAGTGCACCCGTAGCGCCGGCTGCCGCCGCGTCCTCTTGTTCAAACAAGTCGCTGCCGATTTGCAGGGATTCGATCATGCCATCCAGCGCCGCCAGCGCGGGCCTGAAGCTATCCGGGGCCTGCTCCAGCACGCCGATTGTGCCGGCCACATAGTCGCCATAGCCGCGCTTATAGCGGTCGCGCTCCTCGGCGCTCACGTCTTGCGGCGTCGCCGCAAGAACCGTTGACGAAACCGGTGCGAAGGCCGAGATCAGGTATTGGCCGTCGTTCGTCAACCCTTGAAACGCATACACCAGCTTGGACGCGTTAAACGGCTCAATCTCCTGCGTCAGGTAGGTGATAAACCGCACGCCGCTGCCGCCGTTGAAGTTGAGATAGCGCACGTGCGCCTGTAGTGCCTGCGATTGGTCGGATGCGGGCAGCAGCAACAGGTCGCGGTCAAACGTTTGTGGCCGTGTTGCCAGTACGGTGCGCAGGTTTTGGATCGTTTCATCGAAGCGCTCGGCCTCCGCGCCCTTGAACAGCGCCCGGTAGCCCGCCAGCGGCAGGATCAACAACTGACGTTGGCGCGGCGTGAACGCCTCGGCTGCGGCCTCGCCGTCGAACAGCACACGCATATGCTCGGGCAGGCCGTTCAAATCCACCCACGTGCGGGCAGTCGGCACGCGCGGGGCGATCTGCCCATTGGCGGTGACGGCCACGCCGTTGAGGTTCAGGGTGATGCCTTTCTGCGGGTTGACCACCGTCGGCGGAATCTGCGCTTCCACGGCGGCGGAGCCATCCACCGCGATCACCTCCAGCCGTGCGAACCCGGGCAAGGCTGGCGGGTAAACGACTGAGCCAGAGAACTGGCCGGGCTGACCGGGTTCACCTTGCACCTCCACCATGCCCGACGCCAACATGGCTCCGCCAACATCCTTTAGCACATACGCCAGCTTGCGATCCTGCGGCGTGAGTGCCACGCTCCCGCTCAGTTGAAAGGGATTGGTGAGTGCTGCGCCGGACGCTGGCTCGGTGACCACGATTTGCTGCTGTGAGACGGGCGTGAGCGTGGGCGTAGGTGGCAGGGTTGGCGCAGGGGCCGCAGTCGCGCCAGCCGTTGCCTCCACCACGGGCGCTGCCGGTGCAGGTTGATCGGGCGCTGATGCGGGCGGCGCGCTTGTGGCTGCTTCCACTGCCCCGGCCACGGCCGGCTGTGCCGATGAATCGGATGCGGGCGTAGGTGCAGGGGTGGCTTGCGCGCAGGCCGCCAGTAATAGCGCGCTGACGGCGATAGCTGCAATATGTGCGTGGCGAGGTGTCATCGTGTAGTCAAAGCCGTGCTTATCTGCGATTTTGTCGTGCAACATGATAGCGCAGGCAAACAAAAACACCCGAAGGGTTTATCTTCGGGTGTTTGAAATGGCCGCTGACGGCGTGAGCTACTTCTCTTCTTTGTAGGCCACATGCCTGCGCACGAACGGATCGTAGCGGCGCAGCTCCAGGCGCGCCGTGTCGTTCTTGCGGTTCTTCTCGGTGAGATAGAAGTGGCCGCTCTCCGAACTCTTCAGCTTGATGACGATCCGGTTACCCTTCTTCTTTGCCATGACAATCTCCTGCTTCTACTTCTCGTCTACTTGTTCAACGTGCCAGGCATGACCAGCAAGGCCAGATGGCGCGCGCGCTTGATGGCGCGGGCAACCAGGCGCTGGTTCTTGGCGCTCAGGCCGCTGCGGCGGCGGGGCAAAATCTTGCCCTGGCTGCTCACATAGCGGCGCAGCTTCTCATAGTCCTTGTAATCTGGCGTCGTGCCCGTCGCGGCGAATTCGTCAATGCGCTTGGGCCGGGCTGCGCCCTGGTCAAAGCCGCCGGAGCGGTAGTTCGACCGCTTCTTCGGCCCCTTGGCTGCGCCGCCTTTTGACTCGGCCGACACGTCCTCATTCTCGTTAAAACTGGTGTCCACGGTTTCTCCTTGTGACTGAATTAGTGGCTTAAGGCTCGCGCACTGTCACTGTATCCAGTCCGCAAGAGCGCGGCATTCTAACACACCGCGCCACGCGTTCCCAGCATTTTTGCAGGGAAAAGCACGATCTCGCGCCGGTTGCAACCGGCGCGGGATCGTGCAGCGCAACCACACTATTTGCCGGCGTTCATACGCTCATCGTCACGCCTGAACGTCGAGCGGTGGATGCCATACACCACGCCGCCGCCGATGCCATAGGCCGCCAGGAGCATCAGTACGTTAACCGGATTGGCCAACGGCGAGGTGGACGCTGCGGGCGCAGATGCGCCGGCGTCTGTTGCCGGTGTTGCCTCGGCCGCACCGGTCGCAGGTGTGGCATCGCCCGCACGGGCAACAGTTGGCTCGGCCGAGGTATCCGTCGCTTCGGCAGCGGCGACAGCGGTCGCCTCCGGTGTTGCCGTCTCGCCAGCCGGCGCAGTCCCGGTTGGCGCGGCGGCGCTGGGCAACGTGCCGGTCACGATGGCGATGATGGGCACGCTGGGCGTGATGATGCCGCTGGGGTCAATCGTCGCCGTTTGCAGGCGGGTGGCAGTGATGACCGTGCTCGCACCCGGCGTCGCCCCTGGCATGGCCATGGGAATGGTCACGGTGATGGTGCGCGAGTCGGTGACGACGATGGTTGGTGGCGGCGCGGTCGCGCCTGGCTCGGCCATGGGCGTGGTCGAGGTCGTCACCGTGGTCTCGCTGATGTCCGTTCGCGTGGGCACGGCCGATGCCTCGACGCCTGTTGTATCCACCGTCGTCGAGTTGACGGTCGTCGCCCCGACGACCGTCACTGTCGCCGGCTGGCTGGTGTCGAGAGGGTCGGCCTCGGTCGTGACGGTGGTGACGTTGGTCGCAGTGACGACTGATGTGACGGGCGGCGCGGTTGCGCCCTCCTGCGCCATGGGCGTGGTTGCAGTCGTCACAGTCGTGGCGGTGACGACGGTGCTGGCCGCGGGCGCCTCTGGGTTGAGCACTGTGGGCGAGATGACCACGGCATTGACGATCACAGTTGTCGTGGCCGGCTTGTTGGCGTCAATCGGATCAGCTTCGGTGGTGGCGGTGGTCGTAGTCGTCGCAGTGACCGTGGATGTGGCCTCGGCATCCAGATCGGTTGTGCCGGTCGCTTCGTCCACAGGCGTGGTTTGCGTGGTGACTGTCGTCGCTGTCACGGCCGTGCTAGCACCGGGCGTGGCGGCATCCGGCCGCGTGCGCGAGATCACATCGCCGACCGAGATCACGGTGACTGTGGCAGGCTGAGTCGCATCAATCGCGCTGGCTTCCGTCGTCGCCGTCGTCGTGGTTGTAGCCGTCACGGTGGACGCAGCATCCACGTCTGTGCCGCCGGTCTCATCCATCGGCATAGTCTGCGTCGTGGTCGTCGTCGCTGTGACGACTGTCCCTGCGGCCGGTGCATCCTCGCGCGCTTGTGTGCGCGAGATGACGTTGCCGACGATGACCTGCGTGACTGTGGCGATTCTGGTTGCATCCAGAGGACTGGCCTCGGTCGTCGTCGTGGTGACAGTCGTCTCGGCCACATCCGGTATGCCGTCGCGGACGACTGTGCCTGTCTCGTCCGCCGTCGCGGTGTCGGTCGTCACTACGGTGGCCGTCACGGTCGTGCCAGCGGCGGGTTGTTCCTCGCTGGGCACGGTGGTCGTGGTGATGGTCGTCTCGCTGACTTCGGTCACTGTGGCTGGCACGGTGCCGGTCACATCGGCGGTTTCCGTGACGACGCTGGTCTCGCGGGCGATGACGATGACCACCGGCCGCGACGTAGCCGTGCCGGTGATGGCCTGCGTCTCGGTGCTGGTGATCGTCGTGGTGATGACCGCGCTCGACTCGCGCACCTCGGTGACGGTATTGGTTTCGGTAACTGGCTCGCTCGTCGTTACCGGCGCCGGTGTGGCTTCGACTGTCGGCGTCGCGGTCTCAGCGGCTTCGGTCGGCGTCGCGGTAGCGGTTGCCTCTGCCTCTGCGGCCGTTGGTGGGGCGATGGTGTTCAGTTCGGCCAACAGCTCGGCGGCGCGCTTGGCCTCGTCGCCTGCGCCCTGGGCCATTTGCGTGAGCACTGCGCGGAGATTGCTGGCAACGCTGCGCGCCAAGGCATTGCGCGCATCGCGCTCCAGCGCCGCCTTTAGCTCGGCAAAAATTTTCTCTGCGGTGCCAGGCTCGAGCAGCGTCACCGCAATCGGCTCGGCCAAGTCAACCAGCACTTGGGCCAGTTCGGCGCGCAGTTGCGCGGATGTGTCGTCCAGCGACTGCGCCTTCTTGTAAGCCTCCTCGACCAGCGGCACATAGCTCTGCCCGATCTGTGGCCCGTATCTCACGTAGATGGCGCTCAAGTAAGCCTGCGCCAGGTCGCGCCAGGCCTGCGCGCTGTTGGGATTGTCTTGTGTGGCCTGACGTGCTGCCTGAATGCGATCCCACACCACCGGGGCGAGCACAGTCACGATGAAGTTATCGGCCCGCGTCGGCTCCAGATTCTCAAGCGTCCATCTGGCTTCGCCATTCTCGAACGTCGCGCCCGTTGTGGATTGGCCGGTGACGATGTTCTCTTCACTGGCGGCATAGGGCAACTTGAGCACGAACTCGGCTTTGCCAATCGGCCCATCCCAACCCGCGCCCGTCTCCAGGATGTATTTGAACGTGCCATATGGCATGAAGCCGGTGGATTGCAGCACGTAGCTCACTTCGACGTTGGTGTCTTTGCCTTTGGGGAAGGTCACGTCGAACTCGGCCCACTTGATCGGCTTCTGATCCGCGCCCTGCGGATTTGGCGTCGTTACGATCCGAAAAGGCACAGTCTTGCCATCCACCTTGACGACGAAGTTCTCGATCTCGGGGTGCCCGCCAAAGCCATCGCCAAAGCCGCTGGGGTCGGTGAGCGGGAAGCGCACCGGCATGGACTCATCGGCTTCGCCTGGGTTGCGCATCTGGAACGCAGCCGTCACGTTGGCCAGCGGGAGGCCATCCTTGCCCTTGCCTTTCACGCGCAGCAACTCGATCACCACGCGCTCGGCAGCCATCTGCACCTTGGTCTGGATGCCAGGCTCGATGTTGCTGCCTGGCGCTTGCTGGGGTGGGGCGATGTCGGCCCGCGCCACCAACGCCGGGATGAACGAGAACAGGAGCGCTGCAATGGCGGCCAAGCTCAAAACGCGCTTGGCGCGAGGGGTGCGTCGCAGTCGCATGAAAGGAGACTCCTTTTGGTTAGGCGTGTGCATCGTGTGCATCAATGTCGGGATCGAAGCATCACCCCACTGGCGTGGGTGACTTCTCCGACCTCCGGGGCTGAAGTATCGGTCAGATTCTGTTCTACCGCATTTCGGAATTGTTCGGGCACGTTGATCGGTTGCAAGCCGTACTCCTGCTCGGCGATCTGGATCAGCAAGCTGGCTGGCGAAGCGCCGGGCGCGATGTCGTAGATGCGGTCTTTGAACGCAGCGGCGATGGCTTTGGCCGTGGCTTCGTCCAGGGTAAAGCCGCAGATCTCCTTGAGAAAATAATGGATGATGTTCCAACCGCTGAGCGGGCCGAGCAGGATTTCACTCTCGGTCACGCCAAACTGATCCAGCGGATAAGCCTCGTAGGTTACGGCGCTGTTGATCATGGCCTTCTGGTGCACGCCGGCGGCGTGGGTGCGGTTGGTCAGGCTGACCGGCTCTTTGCTTGGCACCAGCTTGCGCAGCTTGTCGGCCATCATCACGTTGATGGGATAGGACGCGCGCAGATGATAGCCCTCCAGCCGGTCGTACTCCTTCTCGATGAACAAGTTGAATAGCAGCGCGGTCATGCTGGTGATGCCGCTGCGCTCACCAATGCCGAGCAGCGTGGTTTGAATGAACTGCATGCCTGATCGCACTGCTTCGAGCGCGTTGATGAGCGAGAAGCCACGGTCGTCGTGGAAGTGGCCTTCCAACGCCACGCGCGGGTAGCGTTCCCGCAACACCTCGACCCGCCGGCCGACGATGCTCGGCGTTGCCACGCCGACTGTGTCGGGGGTGCCGAAGCGATCCACATGTTCGGCCACCTGGTCATATACCCGGAACAAATCTTCCTCGCGTGTGCGGAAGGCGTCCTCGCCGCTGAAGCGCAATACCAAATGCGGGTAGTTGCGATGGATGTCCTCGATCAACGTTCGCGCGCGCTTTGCGATCTCCTCGATGCCCAGGCCGTGCTTGTCGCGCAGCGATATATCCGACGTGCCGATATACATGTTGAGGCCATCGGCCCCGGCATTGATGGCTGCCTCGACATCGGCCGGGTGGCAGCGCACATGGGCCAGCAAAAACGTGTAGCCCTTGAGCATGGCCAGCTCGTCGCGCACGGCCTTCACGGCGGCGAAGCCTTCGGCCTCATGCGCATTTACGTTTGGCGCGAACAGCTCCAGGAACTTGACGCCATACAGGATCAACGCGCGGGCGATCTCCTGCTTGTCGGCTGTGGTGAAGAAATACTTGTAGTGGTCGTGCAGCAGCGACGACTGCGAGCCTTCGCGCAGCGTCGTGTCAATGATCTCCAGTGGCCGGGGCTGGTAATTGCGAAAGGAGAAAGGGGGAACTGGCTTCGGCTCGGTGTGGCCGTTGGTATGCACGGTCATGATCGCGTCAACGCCGTCAGGGCGAATGTTAAAACTTTAACCGCCTTCTCGAATTCGTCAATGCTCACGTGCTCGTCCGGTGTGTGATCGAGCGACGAGTCGCCGGGGCCATAGGCCACAATCGGGCAGTTCCAGATCGGGCCGACGACGTTGAAGTCGGCTGTGCCGGTCTTGTGCTTGAAGGCCGGTCGCATCTTTTCGGCGCGGATGGCGTCCACGAAGGCGCGCGCAAGCGGCGTGTCCTTCGACGAACGGTAGGCCCGCTCCTCGCCGTAGAACTTGAGCAGGGGTGCAGGGGAGCGGTGGAGCAGAGGGGCGTCTCCGCTGCCGTCATCCACTTGCTCCTTTGCACCCTTGCGCCACTGCTCCATCTGCGCTCGCATGTCCTCCGGCCCAAACTCAATCGGCAGCCGCGTGCCGATCAGCAGGTCGCACCACTCGCGCAGCCCGTCGTCGCCCGACTGAATCTGGCGCAGCGAGAGCATGATCTGATCGAAGACCTTTGACTTGTCGGCGTTATAGGCATCGGCGAAGGCCTTTGCCTGGTTCCACAACATCACCGCTTGTTCACTTGCGTTGGGGCCGGGCATAGCGGTGTGTCGCGATGTTTGCTGAAATCGCGCCTGCGCCAACAACCGGCCTTTGTAACCCAGCGTGATGCCGTCCATGCCACTTGGCTCACCGATGACGCAATACGCCGGCGCATATTGCGTCGCAGCGAAGCGCGCGCCCTTCGACGTGGCTGCTTCTTCCTCCACCGCGCCGATGACGATGATCTGCCAGTCTGATCCCCTCTCCCCAGCGGGGAGAGGGTTAGGGTGAGGGGGGAAACGCATCCTCGCCCAACTCTCCGCCGCCAGCACAAACGCGCACAGCGGCCCCTTCGCATCCACCGTCCCGCGGCCATACAGCTTGCCGTCCTCATAGCGCACTGGCACGTCGCCGCCAACTGTGTCCATGTGCCCCAGAAGCACAATCTGGCGTGGGCCGTGGCCGATGACGCCGACGGCGTTGCCGGCGTCGTCAATGAAGGCGCGGTCGAAGCCGCGCCGTTGCATCTGCTCGCACAGGAACTCGGCGACGTGCCGTTCCTGTGCGCTGAGCGAGGGGATGCGGACGCACTGTTCGAGGAGTTCGATCATCTGTGTGTAGAAATGCGCCGCGGCGCGTCTCTACGACGGCCAGCGCGCAGGCGCTCACGCGCGATCAAGCTTACCCAACCACTGCTCCAAGTCGTTCAGCGGCCGCTCGCGGTCCAATTCGTTGAAGACCTCATGAAAGAAGCCGTCGTACTCGTGATACTCGCCGATGCCAGGCTTGAGCTTGGAAAAGAATTCTTGCGACCCGCGCTTGTCCACGTAAGTGTCCTCACCCGCAACAAACATCCCGACCGGGATGGTGAGCGTTGACGCCTTGGCCCGCGCCTCATCACCCGCATCCACGATGAAGCGCGCCAACCGCAAGGTCAACCGGCTGTGGGCGAGGGCGTCGCCTTGCTTGAACGTCTCCCATTCCGGATTATGCGTGGCGGGTTGGCTGAGGCCGGCCGGCGCGGTCATCGTCGGCGCGACGAACGCCAACATGCGACTGATGGCGATGAGCAGGCGCGAAGCATGTGCCTTGAGCGCGGGCGAGGACAGCGCCAGCGCGCGCAACGTGTTCTGATGCCGCACCGCATACAGGGCCGCAATCGCGCCGCCCATGCTGTGGCCGAGCAGTACAGGCTTGACCTTGGCTTCGTCGGTCACGCGGCCGATCAACAACTTCAAGTCATCCACGAACAGGTTGGGGTGGGCGAGGTCGCCGCGTGGGCCGCCACTCTGGCCGTGGCCATAGTGATCTAGCGCCCACACGGCATAGCCGTGCCTGGTAAAGCGTTCTGCGACGTGGTGATAACGGCCGCTGTGCTCGAATACGCCGTGCGAGAGTACAGCGGCATGCCGTGCCTCGCCATCGGGCCGCCACGTGCGCACATGCATGTCTTCGCCGATGGAGGACTTGAGGGTGATTTCGGTGTGGGTCATCTTCGAGTAGCGAGTAACGAGTAACGAGTAACGAGAAATAGACTCGCGACTAACTGGCGAGGACTTTGGCCGTCTTCTCGACCACGAAGTCAATCTGTTGGTGCGTAATCACGGCAGGCGGGAGGAAGCGCAGCACGTTCATGCCGGCCGGCAGAGCCAACACGCCTTCGGTCTGCAAGGCGCGTAGATACGGCGCAACTTTTGTCTTGAGCTCGACCCCGATCAGCAGACCGCGGCCACGCACCTCGCGGATGACCGGCGCGTTGATCTCCTCAAGACGCTCGATGAAGTAATCGCCCTTCTCGGCGGCTTGCATCGGCAAATCCAAACGCTTCATCTCGTTGATTGAGGCGATGCCGGCCGCGCAGGCCAGCGGGTTGCCGCCGAAGGTGCTGCCGTGCACGCCCGGTGCCAAATTCTTGACCGTGTCGCGGATGCCAACCGCGCCCATCGGCACGCCGCCAGCGATGGCTTTGCCCATCGTCATGAGGTCGGGCGTCACGCCGCTGTGCTCGACGGCGAACCACTTGCCGGTGCGGGCAAAACCGGTCTGCACTTCGTCGATGATGAGCAGCGCACCATGTTTATCCACGATCTGGCGCGCGCCGAGCAGATAGGCATGCGTGCCGGGGTGGACGCCGCCCTCGCCCTGCACCGCCTCGACGATCACAGCGGCGGTCTCATCGGTCACCGCATTGGCCAGCGCATCCAGGTTGTTGTAGGGCACGTGAGTGAAGCCGGGCACGAGCGGTTGAAACGGCTCGCGATACTTCGGCTCATACGTCGCGCTGAGCGCGCCCATGGTGCGGCCATGAAATGCGCGCACGGTCGAGACGACTTGATGCCGGCCGGTGCTGAGGATGGCGAACTTGAGCGCTGCCTCGACTGCCTCCGCGCCGGAGTTGGCCAGATACACGCGCTTGAGTTCACCCGGCAATAGCGACACGAGCAGTTGCTCAAACTCGGCCCGCTTGTCGTTGTAGAAAATCTCAGGGCACGAGATCATGGTCAGGGCCTGTTCGGCGATGGCAGCCGCCACAGCCGGGTTGGCGTGGCCGAGCGTGCTGACGCCCTGGCCGCCCACGCAGTCAATGTATTCGCGGCCGTGATCGTCCCACAACATGGCATCCCTGCCCCGGACGATGGTCAGATCGCGCTTGGGGTAGACGCCAGAAGTGAATTGCTGTTCGAGTTGCTGGATGGTCGGCGCAGTCGCTTCGGTCATGGGGCGCAATTCTATGCGTGTTTGTTTGCCTCACTTTCACCGACAACACAAACGCGGTCTCGCTTCCGGAAGTCCATCATCTAACACGGTGTGTGATGCGATGCACTTGTGTGGGATATGTGAACAAATGACCGATTAGAAAAATTTAAGTTGCACAGGTTCACGCTTGCTCTTACATTTTCGACACCGGTAGCGCGCCGCTGTGGTAAGCCGTATGCGACTCAGTCGCAACACAATCATCGGGAGAGGAACAGAAGGACACTCCCAGCGATTTGGAACTCAAGGCTTTCTCAACAGCGGCGCGCTTCGCTTTTCACTTTCTGCTCACTCTATCACTGTGCCCTGACCCTGCATCGCCTTAAAGACCGGACGCTCCGCGCGCGCATCTCCAAACACGACCTGTTGCACGCCGGCGGTGATGGCCTCGCTCGCGCCAAGCACCTTTTTCTTCATGCGGCCTTCGGCGAACGACAGCGCCTGCTCCAGCTCGCCAAACTTGATGCGCGGGATGAGCGTGCTCTCGTCGGGGAAAGCGCGCAGCAAGCCGGGCACGTTGGACAGGATGATGAGTTGCTTCGCTCCTAGCGCACTGGCGACCATGGCGGCGGCCCGGTCGCCGTCCACGTTGATCGCCTCGCCGTCGGTGCTGCATGCCGGCGGTGAGACCACGGGCGTGTAGCCGTTGTCGAGCAGCAACTGCAATAGTTGCGCGTTGACTTTCTCCACCTTGCCGGTGAAATCGTCGCGCACCAACACTTGCTTGCCGTCCACCACCGCGCGCACGCTGCTCTTGCGTGGGCCTTCCAACAATCGGCCATCCAGCCCGCTCAGGCCAACCGCGTTGATGCCGCGCTTTTGCAGCCGCTCGACGATGCGCGTGTTCATCTTGCCGGCGTAGACCATGGCGAAGATGTCGAGCGTCTCGGCATCGGTATAGCGCGAGGTGTAGCCCTGCGGCGAGGTGAGGATGCGTGGCGGCTTGCCGAGTTGTGTTGAGACTTTATTCGTTTCGTCGCTGCCACCGTGGATCAGCACCAGCTTGTGGCCATCCTTCACCAGCGCGGCGACGTCGTCGCACACCAAGTCGTAGTTGATGCCGGCGCTGCCGCCGACCTTGATCACGATCATGAATTCTTCTGCTCCAATGCCGTCGTTGTTCGCAGCCATACCGTGCCCTGCGGCGTGTCCTTGAGTTCGATGCCTGCGGCCAGCAGGTCGGCCCGCAATTGATCGGCCTGGGCATATTGTTTGCCGGCCCGCAGCGCCGCGCGTTGCGCGATCAGCAGATCAGCCAGCCGGCCCAGCAACGGGTCTTCGATGGGCGCATGATGCGCCGAACCTTGATGCTCCTCCAGCCAGATCGCCAGCACGGCCAGCATCTCGCGCACCATCAATTGCACATACGCCAACTGATCCGCGTCGGTGCCAGTTTCGCGCGTCACACGCATCAGTTCGATCAGGCTATGGGCATAGCCAACTGCTGATGCAGGCCGATGATCGCGCAGCGCCTGACGAAATGCGGCCAGCGTGTCGTTGGTGAGCGCAGCCAGCTTGCTTGCCGCCGGTGTGTCACTCGATGACTGCGGATGTCTCAACAGGTCAAAGCCAAACTGCTCGCCTGCGCCAAACACGCGCACGTTCTCGCCGTGCTGCACAGTCACCGTGCCCGCGCCGAAGACGCGGCAGGTCTGCTCGTGCGGGGCCAGCACGCACGCGGTGTACTCGTCAATGCCGAGCACAGTAGCAGTGGTTGGCAACACGGCGCGCAATTGCTCGAAGCGCGACGCACCGATGAAGCAGCGTGTGGTGTCGTGCCCGCCGCCGCTGTTGTTGTTCCAATGCGGCACGATGGCCAGGTTCAAGCCATAGCGCCCGATCAGGTCAATCCCATCCACCCAGTGCGGCTCTTCGCCAACCTTGTAGATTTCGTAAACAGGCACGGTGTAGCGCCCAAGCGCGAGTGTGGCGGCGCTGGCCATGACCAGATGCGCGCCGGAGGCCAGCTTGCCGGCCATCGTCTCGAAGATAGGTGTGCCGCGCCAATTGCGCACAGCATAGGTGGGGCTCCCCGGCCCACTGAAGATGTAGTTGGCGTTGCGCAGGGTACGCAGGGCGGCCTCGGTCGTCAACGGCGTGGCCTGCGCTGCGCTGGGAAATGAAGCGATGGCGAGGTCGAGGCTGAAGTTGTCACGAAAGTATTCGACCGCCTTCTCGCGGATGTTGCTGACGTTGAGCTCAAAGCCGGCCGGCGTGTCAATGAAGGCCGGGCGCACCTCGCCTTCGATCTGGCGCATGACGCGCCGATGCGTCTCGGCCATGCCAGGCGACATCTCGCCCGAGCCCATCAGCGTCAGTGTGCCTGCGTTTTCGTTTAGGTGATGCATTGCTGATATTAGCTATTGGTTGTTGGTTGATGAGCCTGTGTCATACGGTGCTTCGTCTTCACGGAACATGACGCCACGTTCATTCTTGATCGTTGTGGTCAGCAGTTTGATGATTTGCACGATCAGTTCGCAGCGATGTTCGATCACCTCATCGCCTAAAACAAATCTCCCACGCCAATACCACTCACGGCTCTCTCTTGCCTCACCCAAGGCGATTTCATGGATGCGCGCTCGGTCCTTGCCAGAACTGCGGCCGTATCCCTCGGCAAGATTGGCCGTGACTGAACCCAATGAACGATAAAGTTGCCCAGCAATGGATGCAGTGCGGGAGTCAGCAGCCAACTTGGTGACGTCGTACCAACCCAGGTCACCCACAAACAATGCCAACCTGTAAGCTTGCATCTTCCAGAGCAGATCGCTCCTGATGTAATCCGGCACACCAGCTTCCCATTCGTCGTAAGTCATTGTTTCCGCAGTTAACCAATAACCAACACCCAACATGTCTATGGATGTAACCCCGTAAACTCAAGTCCCGCCCGCTCATCCCATCCCTGTATGACGTTCAGGCATTGCACTGCGCTGCCGGCCGCGCCTTTCATCAGGTTGTCAATCGCGCAGATCAGCGTGGCCTTGCGGCCATCGGCGCTGAGGGCGAAGCCGATGTCGGCCCAATTGCTGCCAGACAGGATTTTTGGCTCGGGGTAGCGGAAGATGCCGGTGTTGCTCTTGACGATGCGCACAAACGGCTCGTCCTTGTAGCAACTGCGAAATGCCTTCCACAAGTCTTTGTCCTGCGCCGGCTTGTTCAAGAACACATGCACCGTCGCCAGCACGCCGCGCACCATCTCGATAGACGTCACACTCATGTGAATGTCGAGTGTCGATTTGCGAGTGTCGAGTGGGGCATTCGGCATTTGCAACTCGCCATTCGCCATCGTGAGCATTTGCTCCACCTCGGCCGTATGCCGATGCCCGGCTGGTGCATAGGAGCGCACCGCGCCGCTGCGCTCTGGGTGGTGGCTGGCGTCGCTGCCCTCTGCGCCGCCCTCGCTGCTGCCCACCTTGACGTCGGCGATGATGGGCTTGTCGAAATCAATCAGCCCGGCCTTGGCCAGCGGCATAAGCGCCAGGTTCGTGGCCGTGGCGTTGCAGCCCACGCCGCTGGCGTAGCGCGCGCCGCGCAGTTGCTCGCGGGTCAGCTCGGGCAAGCCATACACGAACTTCTCAACCCAACCCAGCGCGGGATGTGGCTCGCCATACCATCGCGCATAGGCACTGCCGTCACGGATGCGAAAGTCGGCGCTGAGGTCAATGATCGTATTGGCTAGCGATGCCCATTTGTCAATCTGTGTGCTAGCTTCACCATGAGGCAAACACAAGAAGACCACATCGGTCTTGTGCACGTCATCGGGCCGGATGAACTGCAAGTTGCCCGCGCGCGTGCTGCGCAGATTGGGGTGGGGCACATGGGCGTATTCACCCATGCGGCTGCGCGAGGTGATCTGGGTGACTTCGGCGTGCGGGTGAAAATTTAAGATTCTTAAAAGCTCGCCGCCGGTGTAGCCTGTGGCTCCAATGACGGCGCAGTGCAACTTGGACATGGCGCGCGAGATTATATCGGCGTCAACGGATGGAAAACGAATAAGCAGATAGTGAGTGATCCGGTTATCCGCTTGTTATCCGTTGAGTCGTACGCATCCGCTCCCACGCCTGCTTCAAGGCATCCAATGCCTCTTGCGAGTCGGGCACCTCGCCGTAGTGCGCGGCCACGTAGGCCTCGGTGATGACTTGTGCATCGCTCTCCGCCGTGGGGAAGGCGCTCTGCAAAATGGGCAAAAAGTCGTATGGCGTCTGCGCGGCGGATCTGTGTTTGCCGCGCCGGGCGGCCTCGTGCGTGGCGCGTGCATACAAGCGGCGAATCGTCATCGCCGCCAGCCAGCGCCGCAGCGAGAGCGAACTGAGCCGCTGGTTCAGGCCGCTGTCGTCGTTTCGGTTGAGTGCTGCCAGGTCACCATCGAGGTCAGCGGCTAAGTTGGGTGCGAACCGCCCCGGCCGCTCGGCCCGCCGCATCAGGATCAACACCAGCCCGACCAGCAGCGCAAACACCACTACGGCAAAAACGAAGTTCAGCGCCGGCGGAATCTGCACAGCCGTTTGCTGCGCCTGGGGCGCGGTTTGTTCCGGCGCTTGCGTCGCCAGGTTCGGGAAGAAGTTGAACGCCTCGCCCAACCGGCGCAACGCTGCTGCTAATGCGTCGAAGAACGATTGCGGAATAAGCGCAATCAAAAGCACCACCGGCAACATCAGAATGGCCAGCAGCGTGCCGAGCAGCATGGCCGCCGAGCGGCCAGTGGCCAGAGACGTGATGAGCAACGCGATCACCATTACGATCACGGTTGTGCCCGCGATCCATCCCCACCACGACCGGCCCATCGGCGTGCGCCGCCCCAGAGTGCTGCGCTCGGTAAGATCGAGATTGGCCAACGGCGCGGCCGGCAGCGCGCCGACGAAGAAGGCGCTGATGTAAAGCAGCAACGCCTCGTCGCGCGTGAACAGGCTGGTGACGCCAAAGCCCATGAGCAAGAGGATGCCGACCTGCAGATGCGCTTCGGCGTCGCGCGGGTGCAACTCGCTCGTGCCCAGCGCCATGCCGCGCCACCACAGCACGATGGCGAAGATAAATCCAGGCGCCATGTTCAGCACATCCGGCGCAAGCGAGGGCTGGTTGAGGAACACATCGGCCTCAAACAACGCGATCAACGCGACCAGCCACACGCCCATCAACCCACGCTGTGTCCGTAACGACACATTGAAATGCGCCAGGGCCTGCCATTGCAGCGCCAGCGCCGACAGCACGGCCCACGCCAGCGCCACGGTGCCGGTTGGGCCGAGCGTCGTTGGCAGCGGCACCAGCCATGCTGCCAGCGGAGCGATGAGCGCGGCTTCGGCTAACGCCAACAGCAACACCAGCACAGATCGCCGCCACGTCATCCCGCTTCCTCCTCCTTTTCGTTGACGCTGGCATATTGGCGAGACCAGGCCGCATATTGCGGATTGGGCGGCAGGTGAAACATGGGGCAGGGCAACCCGCTGATATCCGGCGCTTGCGTGTCCACGCACACCACCGCGATGCGCTTGCCCAGCGTGTGCAGGCGGTGAATCGCCTCGGCGATCTTGGGGGTGAAGATGGGCGAGACGATCAGCAACGTCGCGCCAAAGGGGATGTTGCGCTGTTCGCTGAGTAAAAATTCCTCGAAGCGCGAAAGCGTAAACGCGCTGATGAACGCCAGCGATTCGAGCACTTTGGCCAATTGGTCGGGTGAGCGGCGCGGCTTGACGCGCAGCGCTTCGGGCAGACCAGGAGTGCAGCCGTTCGACGACAGGCCGATGGTTGCGCCCGACTCATGGGCCCAGGTGGCGATGCTGGCGGCAACCGACACGGCCCACTCGAAGCGTTCGACCTCGACGCCATACCAGTCCTCCGGAAAGGTCATCACATTCAGCAGGATCATCGTGGTTGGATCGCTGGTGTGTTCGCTCACCCGCGTCTGCAATGCGCCTCGGTGCGCTGTCGCCTTCCAGTGGATCATGCGGAATGGGTCGCCGGGCTGGTAATCGCGCGCGCCCATGTTGCGCGAGGGGTCTTCGATGAATCGCCTCAACGCCACCACCTCGCCCAGCGGCTGTTGTGGCGGGAGTTCGAGTTCATCCATGCTAAACACGCGCGGGTAGACCAGGATGCCATCGCGCAGGTTGTCCACCCGCTCGCTCTCGGCCAGCGCCAGCAAATCCAACGCGTTCAGCGCCGCCGGCTTAAACGGAAAGTGGCCGCGCCGGGTGGCCTTCAGGCTGAAGGTGCGGCTGGCAAAGGCACGTGACTTGAGCGATACGGCCTGCGACAGGCTGATGAGGTCGGATGGGTCGGCTTCCGGATCAATCGTGCCGTCTTCGGCCACTTCGATGAAGCCGCGCGGCGCGTCGTCGCGCGTGAGCAACGACACAATCGGCAACCGGCCGTCGTTGGTGACGCGACACGCCACGTTCACCGTCTCGCCAATGAAGACGCGCGTCTCGTTCAGGCGGCGTTGGTAGCGCACCTTGCGTAGCGTGCGCTCGCGCAGGATGAGGCTGATGACGATAATCGTCAGCCCGATGACCGCGACGGCGGCCAGGGCGGGGGTGCGCCACAGCACACCGATGGCGCCAATGACGATCAGCAGGACGATCCAACGCTCGTTAACCATGCTCACCCCCAACCCCTAAAGGGGAGTTGGATTCAGACGCTATCTACTGGCACGGGCGTGCGCTCCAGCACGTCTTGCAACACGTTATCGGGCTTGCGGCCGCGCAGCCGGCTCTGCCCGTCCACGACGATGCGATGCGTCAGCACATAGGGCGCGAGTTGTTTCACGTCGTCGGGCAGCACGAAGTCGCGGCCATGAATGGCGGCGCGCGCCTGGGCTGCGCGATACAGCGCCAGAGAGCCACGTGGGCTGACGCCGAGCAACGCGCCCGGCGCGGCGCGCGTGCTGCGGCACAGCGCCAGCACATAGTTCGACACGCTCTTCTCAACGCGCACCGCGCGACAAGACGCCTGCATGGCCGCCAACTCATCCGGTTCGGCCACCGGCCCCAGCGATTCAAGCGGATCGCTGCGCTCGAATCGCAGGAGGATCATGCGCTCCTCGTCCTCGCTGGGGTAACCCAGGCTGATGCGCAGCATGAAGCGGTCAATCTGCGCCTCAGGCAGGGGGAACGTGCCCTCAAGCTCGATCGGGTTTTGCGTGGCGACGACGAGAAACGGGCGCGGCAGCGGCATGGTCTGGCCGTCCACAGTCGTCTGCCGCTCCTGCATCGCCTCCAGCAGCGCGCTCTGCGTGCGTGGCGTGGCGCGGTTGATCTCATCGGCCAACACGATCTGGGCAAAGATCGGCCCGGCCCGGAACTCGAACTCCTGCGCTTTCTGGTTGAAGAACGAAATGCCGCTCACATCGCTGGGCAAGAGGTCGGGCGTGAACTGGATGCGCCGGAAGCTGCAATTCAGGCTGCGGGCGACGGCCTTGGCCAGCGTGGTCTTGCCGATGCCGGGCACGTCCTCGACCAGCACGTGGCCCTCGCACAGCATGGCGATCAGCGCGAGGTCAATCACCTCGCCCTTGCCGACGATGACCTTTTGGATGTTGTCGCGCAGGCGCTTTGCGAGTGATGCAATGGGTTGTGTGTCAGCCATGAGGTGATCCGCAAATGCTCGCGAATGGACGCCAATTTAGCGCATAAACGTGGATTGTCATTTCGAGCGGAGCGCGCTTACTCAAGCGCACAGCCTGACCACATACTCCACCATCGCGCCTGGGATGTCCACGCCAGTGGCCGGCACGCTGTTGCGGAACTCCATGGTGTGGTTGACCTCGTTCACGAGCAGGCCGCGCTGTGGGTCCTCGAACAAATCCACGGCCACGATGCCGCCGCCGACGGCCTTGGCTGCCGCCACGCTGATCGCGTCGAGCTCGGGCGTGACCGGGCAGTTGCTGGCCTTGCCGCCCAGGTGCGTGTTGGTGATCCAGTGAGACGAGGTGCGATAGATCGCTGCGATGGCCCTATCGCCGACGACGAACGAGCGGATGTCGCGCTGCGGCTTGTTGATCAACTCCTGGATGTAGTAGATGTGCTGCTGATAGCCGCCCAACTCGTCGCGCAGGTTGAGCACGGCTTCGGCCGCGTCGCGGTCGTTCACCCGCACCACGCCGCGGCCCCACGAGCCGACCACCGGCTTGAGCACACACGGATAGCCAAGTTGCCCGATGGCCTGCAATGCGCTCTCGGGCGTGAAGGCCATCAACACTTTGGTCGTAGGCACGCCGTGCTGCAACATCAGTTGCGTGGTGATGAACTTGTCGCCGCAGTTCTCGATCACGTCGTGGGTGTTGACCGCGCGCACGCCGGCCAGCGACATGATGCGCTGGACGTAGAGCGCGCGGCTCTGTGACACACACCGCTCGACGACCGCATCGTATTGCTGCCAATGCGAGAGGTCGTCCAGATCAAACGCGAGGTTGCGGTCGTCCACCACGTCTACGGCTACGTCGCGCTTGGTGAAGGCTTCGATGAGCAGCTTCTCCTCCGGCCGGACGAGGCTGCAGATGAGGGCGACCTTCATTCGCCCCAGTCTTCCTCTTCAGTCGGCGCGAGCGCGAGCGCAATCGGTTCGAGCGAGGTCACTTCGAGTTCGGCGCCGCAATCGGCGCAACGGATGAGTTCGTGCAAAACGGGGGCGGATTTGAATGAGATGGCCCCGCCGCATTCGGGGCATTCGGCAGTGTTCATAGCGGCGCGATTCTATCCACGCTGCGGAGCGCCTGTCAATGTTGAGCGCGTTGATGCCGCCAGATCACGCCAAGGCTGGACGCATGACAAGGACATACATGGCGACGATGGCAGCCTGGAGCGCAACCACGATCCAGAAGTTGCGCCGGAATGCGCCTTTGATCGTCTTGTGGTGAAAGACCTTCATGCCCAGCCATGCGCCGGCGCTGCCGCCGACGAAGGCCAGCAGCAACAGGACGCGTTCCGGCACGCGCATGCGGTCGCCGCTGGCGATTGACTTGTCGTAGCCATAGGTGCCGAAGGCCACGGCGTTGATGGCCAGCAGATACGACAGCACCACATCCCACCGAAACAACACGACCAGCACGAGCATGAGGGCGGCGGTGATGCCGAGGGTGATGAGCGAGTAGCGGGTTTTGATGGACATGACGTTGCTGGGAGTGGACTAGGGGTCTGATAATTGGTGATGTAGCACAACTCCGGCTCGGCCTGCATCAACACGCCGCGGCGCATGGCATCAATCTTGATCACGAGTGTGTCGTCGCGCACCCAGGTCACGCAAGTGACTTGCCCTTGACGGCGAAACCGGGCGTGCTGTGCGACGACGACTCTTCGACGCCGGGCAGGGCGAGAGTAGTGGGGCGGGGAAGGATCGACACGACCCCTACGTAACGAGCATCCAGTCACTGGGTGAATGGCACGCAGCCCACAGCCGGGCATTGGCTGCGGTAGCACGAGTCCAATGCAGCGGATGAAGCACGATTACTTCGGCTTTGTAATTGCGACGATGTCCTTAAACTCTGGAGTCATCTTGACAAGCAAGTTCCCCGCAAGTTGATTTGCTTGCATACGCGCTTGATGCTCCATTTCGTTTTCCGATGCTGGTTGTTTACTTCTTCGAATATAGTCAAGTTTCCCTAAGGCACTGCTCAATGACCATCCCAGATTGAGTTGTGACTGCTTTTCAGCGGAACGTGTTCTTGACCATCCAGCTAAAAACATTGCTAAACCAATTACCGCAAACACTAAGAAAAGACTACTGCCACTTCTCGACAAACTACTATCTCCGCTAGCATTGAACAAAGCCACCAATCCGCACCCCATAATCAGCATTACAAACCCACCGATCATCGCGGATAAAGAGAGGGTGCTATTACCCTTTTGCAATAGGCTTATGAGGTCTACGAGATCTTCTCTTGTGCTGTAATCGAAATTTGTAAGTGGCAAATCTGAAACCAACACTGACTGTGTTCCAAGATGAGGCTTGGTAACCCTGTTCACTTCAATCCAGCCAAGTATTGGGTTGTTGGCTGAACCGAAGCACATGACATTTAGCCACTTTCCACTTTCAGTCCTGGCAATCAATGCCAAGGACGTACCCGCTTTCAACATAGTTCTTGTTGAGGCAGCTGGTAATGGCAATTTACTTAGTGGCACCGACGACTTACCGGCCACTTCACAAACAACAAACTGAGAATAAGTTGAAGCAGAACGATCCGAACTCGTTTTGGAGTCGGACTTTAATGTCACCTGTGAATTGGAGGGGTTGACTCATGGTATCTCACTACCCTTAATTTTTGAAAATTCTCGCTGGGCTTCGAGGTGAGATGGTTGTAACTCAAGCGCCTTTTTGAGAAAGCGCTCTTTTTGGCCCTCGTCAATAGCTAATTGCGACGCCAAATAATAAGTGTCAGCAGAGGGATTCTTCAGTGCTTTTCGTAAGAGCTTACGTGCATCGTCGTAGTTAAAGACGTCTAGCGCAGATTGAATTTGTTGGTCGAGCTTATTCATGGTGTGACGATGTGACTAATTCAGCAGTGGTTTAATGAACAAGACTGTGGGAACAACTAAGAGCCTACAGCTTACTGTAGACCTCGAATTTCCGACTTCTAGGCATCGCCGCCATCCTTCTGAAACAAATAAACGTATTGTCCGTAACCCTCTTCTTCCAGCTTCTCAACCGGGATGAAGCGCAGAGAAGCCGAGTTCATGCAGTAACGCTGGCCGGTCGGCGCAGGACCATCGTCGAACACATGGCCGAGGTGTGAGTCGCCGTGCTTGGAGCGCGCTTCGACCCGCACCATGCCGTGGCTGCGGTCGGTGCGAATCTCAATATTGTCCGGGTCAAGTGGCCGAGTAAAGCTCGGCCAACCCGTGCCGGAATCGTATTTGTCCAACGAGCTGAACAACGGCTCACCTGAAGCCACGTCCACATAGATGCCCGGCTTCTTGTTGTTCCAGTATTCGTTGCGGAAGGGCGGCTCCGTCCCTTCGTGTTGCGTGACTTGATATTGCTCCGGGGTCAATCGCTCGCGCAACTCTTGATCGCTCGGTTTTGTGTATTCGCTCATGTTTTTACTCCGCTTGGACTAACGTGCGACGCACCTCCAAGGTGCGTCGCACGTGACCGATCAGAACTTGCGGCTCCACTCCTTCGGCCAGCGCTCGATGACGACCTTGGTCTCGGTGTAGAACTCGATGCCGTGGAAGCCCTGTGCGTGCAGGTCACCGAAGAAGCTCTCGCGCCAGCCGCTGAAGGGGAAGTAGGCCATCGGCGCGGGCACGCCGATGTTGATGCCGACGTTGCCGCTGTTCACCTCGTAGCGGAACTGGCGCGCCGTCGCTCCGTTGCTCGTAAAGATCGAAGCGGCGTTGCCAAAGGCACGGTCGTTGACCAGCGCAATCGCTTCTTCGACCGTGTCGGCGTGCATCAGGCTGAACACCGGGCCGAAGATTTCCGTGCGGGCGATCTCGCTCTTGGCTGGAACCTGATCGAGAATCGTCGGGAAGACGAAGTAGCCATCCTCGTAGCCGTTGACCTTGCGGTTGCGGCCATCGAGCACAATCTTCGCGCCTTGCTGCTCACCCTCGCCGATCAGGCGCTCGATGCGCGCCTTACTGTCGGCATTGATCACCGGGCCCATCTCGGTGCCCTGATCGAGGCCATAGCCGACCTTGCGGCTGGCAGCTGCATCGGCCAGGTTCTCGACAAACAGGTTGCGCGCTTCACCGACGGTGATGCCGACCGACGCGGCCAGACAGCGCTGGCCCGCGCAGCCGAAGGCCGAGTCGGCCACGATGCGCGTGGTGGTCTCCATGTCGGCGTCGGGCATGATGACGACAGGGTTCTTTGCGCCGCCCTGGGCCTGCACGCGCTTGCCGTTGGCCGTGCCGCGCTGGTAAATGTATTTGGCCACTGGCGTGCTGCCGACGAAGCTGATGGCGCGAATGAGCGGGTGGTCGAGGATCGCGTCCACCACCTCTTTGCCGCCGTTGATCACCTGAATCACGCCGGGCGGGAAGCCAGCCTGTTCGATCAGCTCGAACAGCTTGGCCATCGTCATCGGCACCTTCTCGCTCGGCTTCAAGATGAAGCAGTTGCCGCAGGCGACAGCGTAGGGCAGGAACCACATCGGCACCATGCCGGGGAAGTTGAACGGCGTGATGGCCGCGACCACGCCCAGCGGCTGGCGGATCATGTGCTCGTCAATGCCACGCGCGATGTCCTCGTTGTTGATGCCCTGCATCATCACCGGCGCGCCGGCCGCCACTTCCACGTTCTCGATGGCCCGCTGCATCTCGGCCACGCTTTCGCCAAACGTCTTGCCGGCTTCGTTGGTGATGATGCGCGCCAGTTCATCGCGCTGCTCCTCCATCAGCCGCTTCAGGCGATACAAGTGCTGAATCCGCTCGCCGACTGGTGTGCGCCGCCAGTCCTTGAAAGCGCGCGCGGCGGCCTGCGCAGCAGCATCCACTTCCTGCGCGGGCGAGAGCGGCACCTGGGTCATCACCTGCGCCGTGGCAGGGTTCTTCACATCGAGGTATTCAGCGGCATTGGAATGCATCCACTTGCCGTCAACATAGTTCAACAGATGGCCGTTTGTAGTTGTGGTCATGGCTCTTCTCCTCGCTTCGCCTCTTGGCTGCGGCGCGATTATAAGGTTTTGATGCACAGCCCACAGTCACCTACTATGCTGCCCCGTGACTCTCACGCGCCTCTCATGCGGCAGCGTATGATTCGGGGGCGAACGGTTTGATTACGAAAGATATGCCTACCCAACAAAAAGCTGCGCCTCGCGCGCGCACGGCCAAACGCAAGCCCCATGCGGATCAGGGTCAACTGGCTGCCGAGATACGCATCCTGAGCTCGATCGTGTTTAAGCTGGCGGCGCGCGAAATGGAGCAACGTGTGGAGGCGGCGTTGCCAGGCACGAGCCTGCTGCAATATGGCGTCATGCGTCTGCTCTTGCGCGAACCAATGACGCTGAGCGAACTGAGCGGCAAGATGATGCTCTCGCCTTCGACGCTGGTGCCAGCGGTGGACCGGCTGGAGCGCGAAGGATTGGTCGTGCGCGGCAAGGACCCAAACGACCGCCGTCGCACGCCGCTGATCGTGACCCCGGCCGCACAGACAGCCCTCGACGCCATCCCGCCCACTCACCCCGATGACCGTATCGTCCATGCCGTGAGCGAAATGGGCACACAGCGGGTCGCGCAGTTGCGCGATCTGTTGCACGAATTACTCACACGCATGTCCCCAGATCGCGATCTACTCGACAACATCCTCTCAAATCACCCGGATATTCACTGTAAGCGTTGATTGATCTAGCAACGGCAAGGAGTTATTGACACATGCAAAACGAACCCTCGCAACGGCCGGGTGGCCCCGGCGGGCCTCCTGGTCGCGGTAGACCGGGCCGGCCCGGGGCCGAGCCGATGGACCCGAAAGCCCTCAACCGGTCCATCGCCTACCTGAAGAACTATCGCTTTCAGGCGGCGCTGCCCTATATCTTTCTCATCATCGCCACGCTGGCCCAGTTGGCTGTGCCGCGATTGGTCAGCAACATCATTGACGCCGTGACGACAGGCGCGCGGGCGCAACTTCTGCTGGACTCAATTAAGCAGATTCCCGAAGGCCTAATCGCCCAGGCCATGCCGCGCCTGACAGCCGCAGCGAACCTACCGGCCGATTGGACGCCGCAACAGCTCATTGACCGGCTGAACGCCGACTTGGCCGGCGCGCCAAGTTTGCTGCTCACGGCCGGCATCGCTATCGTGATCTTCGCCATCGTGCGCGGCATCTTCTCGTTTCTGCAAGCGTATTGGGGCGAGAAGAACTCGCAGGCGGTGGCCTACGACATCCGCAACGACCTGTATGCCAAGATTCAAGAGCTGTCGTTCTCATATCACGACCAGAACCAGACCGGCCAACTGATGATCCGCGCGACCGACGACGTGGAGAAAGTGCGCCTGTTCATCGGCCAGGGCCTGATGCAGCTCGTCGGCGCGCTGGTGCTGATCGTCGGCACGCTGATCATTCTGTTTGCCACCAACGCGCAACTGGCGCTGGTCACGCTGCCTATTTTGCCGATCGGTCTCATCTTGTTCATGGTGTTCGGCGCGGTCAGCGGGCCGCTATTCGGCAAGGTGCAGATGCGGCTGTCGGCGCTCAACACCATCCTGCAAGAGAACGTGGCCGGCATCAAAGTCGTGAAGGCGTTTGCGCGCGAGAAGAGCGAGGAAGCGAAGTTCGACGAGGCCGCCACAGCGCTCGTCAGCCAACAACTCAAGGTGTCGCGCTTGTTTACGTTCCTGTTCCCGATCATCTTCATGGTTGCCAACCTGGGGCAGGCGGCGGCGACCTATTTCGGCGGTGTGCAGATCGTCAATGGCACGCTCACCCTCGGCCAGTGGCAAGAGTTCAGCCTATACCTGGTGTATCTGTTCCTGCCGATTGCGCAGCTTGGCATCATCATCACCCAGGTCGGCCAGGCCGGCGCGTCGGCCACCCGCATCTTCGAGATCCTGGATGCCAAGAGCGACGTGGTGGACAAACCGAACGCCATCACGCTACCGCCGGTCAAGGGCCAGATCGCGTTCAACGACGTTTCGTTCCGTTACGCTGGCAGCAACACACCGGTGCTAAAGGATGTCCGCTTTGTGGCCGAGCCAGGACAGACGGTTGCGCTCTTGGGCGCGACTGGCAGCGGCAAGACCAGCATCATCAACCTCATCCCGCGCTTCTATGACCCAACGTCGGGCAACATCAAGATTGATGGCTACGACATCCGCGATGTGACGCTTGATTCGCTGCGTTCGCAGATCGGCATTGTGCTGCAAGAGACGACGCTATTTAGCGGCACCATCCGTGACAACATCGCCTTCGGCAAGCCGGAGGCAACCCTGGAGGAAGTGGAGACAGCGGCCCAAGCCGCGGCCGCGCACGACTTCATCAGCTCGTTCCCGCAGGGCTACGACACGCCGGTGGGTGAGCGCGGCACCACGCTGAGCGGCGGTCAGAAGCAGCGCATTGCCATCGCCCGCGCGCTATTGCTCAACCCGCGCATCCTGATCCTGGATGACAGCACCAGCAGCGTAGACCTGGCGACGGAGGTGCAAATCCAGCGCGCTCTGACGCAACTGATGAAGAACCGCACCAGCGTGGTAATCGCCCAACGCATCAGCACAGTGATGAACGCCGATCAAATTCTGGTGCTCGACAAGGGCCAGATCGTGGCGCGCGGCAAACACGACGACCTGCTCGAAGACAACCCGATCTACGCCGAGATCTACCGCTCACAACTGGTGGGCGATGCAGGTGAAACGGTGCAGTCGCAGGTGGAGATGACGGCGGCGTAGTGGTAACTGGTAATTCGTAATTGGTGATCGCTGCATGCAGGCCATTCATCAATTACTCGTTACCAATTACCGCATGAAGTGCAAAGATGTTCAACAATCAAGAAATGATGCGCCGCATGATGAGCGGCGACAAGGTGCAGAACGTCAAGGTCGGCGAGACCTTGCGGCGGTTCTGGCTCTACTTCCGCACACAATGGCCGATCCTGCTGCTGGTGCTGGTGCTCATGGTCGTGTCCACATGGGCGCAGGTCGTCACGCCTGAACTGACTGGCCAGACGGTGGATTGCTATCTGACGCCAGTCGTGTCGGACACGATCCAGGCGCCCACTGGTCAGGTGCAGCAAAACGCGCAGACCAATTGCTGGCTAGCGCAAGACGGCCAGCCGCAGGGCTTCACCCAACAGTTAGTTCGATCCGTCTTCCTGGTGGGCGGCTTCCAGTCGCCGTCGCTGGCCATCACCGCGGCCGACCGAATCGCTGGCCTGGGGCGATTGACCTTGTTCATCGTGTTCTTCTACGTCATCGGCTCCGTGCTCACCGGTCTGATGTTCTTCACCATGTCGTGGGTGGGCCAGCGCACGCTGCGCCTCATCCGCCTGGATCTGTTCAAGCAGTTGCACCGCCTGTCGCTCGGCTTTTACAGCAAGAGCGATGCAGGTGACTTGATGGCGCGCATCACGGCCGACGCCGAAGCGATTCAACAGGCGCTCGGCTTCGCCCTAGTTAACGTGGCCAGCGGCATCTTGCTGTTGGTGTGGATCGCGTTCAACATGCTCACCAAAAGCCTGCCGTTTGCGTTGCTGAGCATGGCGGTGCTGCCGGTGATGATCGTCGCCACGTTCTTCTTCTCATCGCAGGCGCGGCGGGCCTTTCGCGCCAGCCGCAAGGAGATGGGCAGCGTCAACACCGAGTTGCAGGAGACCATCTCGGCTGTGCGCGAGGTGCAAGCCTTCAACCGCGCCGACGAGAACATTGAGGAGTTCAAGAAGATCAACGCGGCCAACCGCGATGCCAACGTGCGCGCCGTGTCGTTCACCAGCGCGCTTGCGCCGACGCTCGAGGCGTTGGGCTATGTGGCGCTGGCGATTGTGACCTGCGTTGGCGGCGCAGCCTTGCTGGGCGGCGGCACGCTGCTGGGCACCACCGTGTCGCTCGGCCTGATCGTCACCTTTCTCGGCTACGTGCAGCGCTTCAATCAACCGATCCAGCAGATCGCGGTGCTGTGGACGAACCTGCAGAACGCCATCGCCGGCGGTGAGCGCATCTTCAACCTGCTGGATGTGAAACCTGAAATTCTGGACAAGCCCGATGCCAAGCCCATGCCCAAGATCGTGGGTGAAGTCGCGTTCGCCCGTGTGTCGTCGGAATACAACCCCGGCGAGCCGGTGCTGAGCGATGTGTCGTTCACCGCCAAGCCTGGCCAGACCATTGCCATCGTCGGGCCGACCGGCGCAGGCAAGACCACCATCATCAACCTGATCCCGCGCTTCTACGATGTGACAAGCGGCGAAGTCAAGATTGACGGCATTGACGTGCGCGACGTGACGCAGGACAGCCTGCGTCGCCAGATTGGCATCGTGTTGCAGGATTCATTCCTGTTCAGCACGACGGTGATGGACAACATTCGCTTTGGCCGGCTCGACGCGACCGACGAGGAGTGCATGGCGGCGGCCAAGTTGGCGCGGGCCGACCAGTTCATTGAACGGCTTCCGCAGGGCTACCAGACGGTGCTGGGTGAACGCGGTGCCGGCTTGAGCCAGGGGCAGCGCCAACTGCTCTCGATCGCGCGTGCGGCGCTGGCCGACCCACGCATCCTGATCCTGGACGAGGCGACCAGCAGCGTGGACACGCGCACCGAGCGGCTGATCCAGGCGGCGTTCGACCAATTGCTCGAAGGCCGCACCAGCTTCGTCATCGCCCACCGCTTGAGCACGATTCAGCATGCCGACATGCTGTTGGTGCTGGACAAGGGCAGGATCGTCGAGCGCGGCACGCACGACGAACTGCTGGCGAAGAAGGGCTTCTACTACAACCTGTACATGAGCCAGTTCTGGCGTGGCGACAAGCCGGTGGCTTCGCGCGATGGCGGGGTGCCTTCACCCAACGGCGGCGTGCCACAGCCGCCCAGGTTGCAGCCGGCGTAATCGGCTTTGCAGCATGTAACGGGGCCGCAAGTGAAGTGCGGCCCCGTTCGTTTTTCAAGCTGCGACGCTAGAATGCGAGCGTTGTGCACCACGACTTCACTTGTAACGGCGCGCGCATTCGCCTGTTCAACGAAGATTGCATCACCGGCATGCGCCGCCTCGAATCAGCTAGCGTGGATGTCGTCGTCACCTCTCCCCCGTACAACCTGGGTGTGAAGTATGGTCACTACGACGACACCATCTCGCGAAGCAACTACTTGCAGTGGCTGGACGAGTGGGCCTGCGTAACGAAGGGCGTGATGAGCGACAGCGGGTCGCTTTTTTTGAACATCGGCTCAAAGCCGTCAGATCCCGGTGTGCCGTTTCAGGTGTTGGCTGTGATGCAGCGCCACTTCGCGCTGCAAAATGTCATCCACTGGATCAAGTCCATTGCCATCAGTAAAGCTGATGTAGGCGATTACGATGGCATTACCCAGGACGTGGCTGTCGGTCACTTCAAACCTATCAACAGCAGGCGTTATCTGAATGACTGCCATGAATACATCTTCCATCTGACCAAGCGCGGCGACGTTGAACTCGATAGGCTGGCGGTTGGGGTGGCTTATCAGGACAAGAGCAACATCGGCCGGTGGAGCAGAAAGCGCGATGTGCGTTGCCGGGGCAATACGTGGTTTATTCCGTATCGAACGATAAAGGATCGCGAGCGCCAACGTCCACACCCGGCATCGTTCCCGCCCAAATTGGCCGAGATGTGTGTGCGGCTGCACGGGCTTGAGCGCGTTGAGTGTGTGCTTGATCCATTTCTCGGCATCGGCAGCAGCGCACTGGCGAGCGCAATGCTCGGCATCGAGTTTTTTGGCTTCGAGATTGACGTCAACTATCTCGATGTCGCTGTCCAGCGCTTGAAAAGCAGTTGATCGCGATGGTAAAATCCCGTCCCGCGGTGACGTAGCTCAGACGGTAGAGCAGGGGACTCATAAGCCCTTGGTCACAGGTTCAAGTCCTGTCGTCACCACTCTTCGGAAGAATCACGATGTCAATATGGCGCTAGACCTTGAGATCGTGCTTTGTCTCGCTGATCAGCCCGCCACCCGCATTCATGGCCAAGTTGCCGCCGTCCATTGGGATGATCGCGCCAGTGATCCAGGACGACGCATCCGATGCCAGCCACAGCGCGATGCCCTTGACGTCATCCGATTGACCCAGGCGGCCAATGGGGATGCCGTGCAGAAACGTGTCACGCAGCCTGGGCTCGCGCTCCATGCGCGCCAAGAGTCCGTTGTGCAGGCTGATGACTTGCGCCGGCAGGATGCAATTTACACGCACCCCGTGCCCGCTCCATTCGGTGCTCAGCTCCTTGGTCATATGAATGACGCTGGCCATCGCCATGCCGTAAGCTGACTGTTGGCGCGCCAGCGATGACACACCGGCAATCGAACCCAGGCTCAGGATGCTGCCCTTACCCTGCGTAAGCATGCGCCGGCCAGCCTGCTGGGTTGCGTAGTAACGGCCAAACACCAGGCTCTGAAACACACCTACGAACGCATCCATCGTGATGTCCACTGCCGCTTGCTGGATGCCGTTGCCAGCCACGTTGCCGAGCACGTCTATTCGGCCAAACTCCTTGTCGAGATGCTTGTAAACGCGGTCAATCTGGTCATATTGCGACACATCGCAGGTCATCGGAATGGCGCGCCGGCCCAGCTTGGCAATTGCATGCGCCGTCTCTTCGTTGCGCTCGACGCTAATGTCCAGCAACATGAGGTGTGCGCCCGCCTCGGCAAAGGCGGTGGCCATGGCGCGGCCCATGCCGCTGCCCGTCCCAGTAACCATCGCCACGCGGTCGGTTAGGTCAAACATATGTGTTGCCATCGAGTATATGGTTGATTGTTAACAATTTACAGGCATTGACATTTATTTGCCCCTGCCATAGTCTTCTCCGCCAACTATGGACGTTAAGCCCGCCACCCCCTACCAAGCCCGATCTGCAGAACTGGCGACTTTTCTCTCCAGCCCGGTCAAGCGCAGCTTGTCTGAAGAGGTGGTTGTGAGCCTGCGAGATGCTATCCTGAGCGGCAAGCTTGGCCCGGGCCAGCGCTTGCGCGAGGAACTGCTGGCCTCATCAATGAACGTCAGCCGCGGGCCGGTGCGCGAAGCCATCCAGCAGCTTGAGCGCGAAGGGCTGGTGCTCATGTCACCGAGGCGCGGCGCGACAGTGGCGCGGCTTTCGCGCGATGATCTGGACGAAGTGTATAGCCTGCGCCGCGTGCTGGAGCGGCTGGCGGTGCAAGAGGCGATTCGCAAGGCCGATGCGAGCCATCTTGCAACCATGCAGGGCGTGGTGGACGAGATGTCGAAGTGTGTTGAACATGGCATCTCCGAGCAGCAGGCAGCGGAACTCGACACGCGCTTTCACCAGTTGTTGCTCGAAGCCGCCCAGCACAAACGCCTGTTGCGCAGTTGGCTGGAGCTGCGTTCGCAGATTCACCTGTTATTGCTCTCACGTACGGTGGATAAGGACTTTCGCGAGCACCTGGTCAAAAGCCACGCCGGCCTCCTGGCCACGATCCGCGACCGCGATGAGACCCGGGCGCTCGACTTCATTGAGGAACACCTCAAGGGCTCCTATGAGCGCGTCCTGAAAAGCTACAAGCCATAGGTTCAATCCCGCTTCACATCGGCTTGTGGCGCGCCCCAAAGCGACGGTCGGCCCAGCGCTGTGCATATTGCACCTGCATGACATAGCGCACGCGGTCGGACAGGTTCGGCGCGCCGCGATGCCACGTCTGGTGATTGGTCAGGTAGATGTCCCCTGCCTTGCACAACACAGCCTCTGGCCCACGGCCCTCGAACATCAAGTCTGAAGATTGGCCGGGCCTGCGGCCAGAATAGTGACTCGCCGGCACATACTGCGTCGGCCCATGCTCAAGGCGGTCTATGTCGCTCAGCGCCACCTGAATGGTGAACCAGAACACGGGCATGCGTATGCGCGCATCGAAACGGGGCACATCGGCGGGCAATGGAAACTCAAGGACGTCGTCCACGTGCCAGTTTGAAATTGCCTGACCCGGCCCATTGCGAATGACATTCATGGCATTGAACGCCGGGCTTGGGCCAAGAACAGCCTCGGCAATGGCCACCAGCGTCGGGTGCGTGGCCATGTCCGCGAAGACTGGGCCCAGCTCTTCACACTGCCGCAACACGAAAGCGTTGCCCGCGTAGGATGTGTGCCGGCTGTTTGGGTCTGGGTTCAGCGCATGGGCATCTGTGGCCGCGCACAACGCGTCAACTTGCTCGGCGGTCAGAACCTGTGGAACACGCACGCAGCCTTCTTGGGCAAAGAGCGCGGCGATGGCGGCGATATCGGACGCTGAGATACAGGGCACGCCTTGATGGATGGTCATGATCGTATATGCTCCTTGTGCGAATTATTGCGCAACATGCCGCCTCAGTCATCGCGCGCATGCTGCGAGATTTAGTCCACCAGCCAAAGATACGGGTGTTCGATCAGTTGCTTGATGCGCCCCAGGAAACGGGCCGCCGGTGCGCCATCTACCAGCCGATGATCGAAGGTCAGGCTCAACGTCATCACGTGCCGAGCGCGGACTTTCTTGCCCACGAACACGGGCTTTCGCGCGATACGCCCCACCCCAAGAATTGCGCACTCCGGCGCATTGATGATCGGCGTGAAGGCGTTAATCCCATAGCTGCCCAAGTTCGTAATGGTGAATGTGCTGCCGCGCAGGTCGCTGGGGGCCGCTTTGCCCTCGCGGACGCGCGCGATGAGGCTGTGTGACTCGCGCGCGATCTGCCGCACGCTTTTGTCTTGCACATCGCGCACCACAGCAACCAGCAACCCACGCTCAGTATCCACTGCGATGCCAATGTGCGTCGCGGCCTCGGTCACGATCTCTTCGCCTTCGATGCGCGTATTCATGTGGGGATGTTCCAGCAACGCCTTTGACGCAATCTTGGCCAGCAGATCGTTGTAGCTCGGCGACTCGGCGCTGGCATGCTCCGCATCGGCCTTGAGCGCCTGGCGCATCCGCACCAGTTCCGTCGCGTCCACTTCAATGGTGAGCGTGACCGGCGCGACGGTGCGCATCGTCACCGTCATGCGCTCGGCGATGAAGCGCCGCGTGCGGCTCATCAGTTGACGGCTCGCGACTGGCGCAACATCTTCCGGGGCGGCGGCATCGCGCTCCGCAGCGAAACGCTCCACGTCGGCGCGCTCGATTCGCTTCTCGCCCAGCGTCGTAGCAAGCGCGTTGAGATCAACGCCGAGTTCGCGCGCCACGCGCTGGGCCAGCGGGCTTGCGTTTATGGCCGGCGCTCGCAGTGTTGCCTGCTTCTCTGCCGCTGCGCGCACGTCGCGCTCGACGATGCGACCAGTGATACCGCTGCCGGCCAACGCTGACCAGTCCACCCCTATCTCTTTTGCTACCCGGCGCGCCCGCGGGCTGATGGCAGGTTGGAGGTTGGTAGGTGTTGGTTGTTGGCCACCGGTTACCACGGATCGAGCAGCAGCTCGTGGCCGTTCACTTTTCGCTTCTACCTTCTTGCTTTCTGGATGTGTCTCAAACGCCAGCATCTCTCCCGGCTGAGCGACATACGCCAACAGCGCGCCGACGGGGATGCGCGAGCCCGGCGCCGGCGAGTTAGGTGGGATGCGCAAGATACCGGCCTCAAAATTCTCAACCTCGACCGTGGTCTTGTCGCTCTCGACGGTGTAGATCAAATCGCCAGGCTTGACCTCATCGCCGTCATGTTTCAGCCATTCGACGAAGACGCCTTCCTCCATCGTCCAGCCCAGGCGGGGCAAAACTATCTCAACAGCCATCCCTTCTCCCTAATCTTTCATCTTGCATCTTGTGTCTTGCATCTTGCATTTCACTCCGCCATCAAGTCTCGAATGGCGTGTGCGATGGCCTCGGGGGTTGGGACGACCGCCGCTTCGAGCGTCGGGCTGTAGGGCGTCGGCGTGAACGCGCCGTTCAAGCGGCGAATGGGCGCGTCGAGTTCATCGAAGCCGGCGTCGGCCATGCGCGCTGCGATCTCCGCGCCGATGCCGCACGGCTGAAAGCTCTCGTCCACGATCAACAAGCGGCCGGTCTTGCGCACCGATTGCAGAATCGCATCGAAGTCGAGTGGTGAAACGGTGCGCGGATCAATCACCTCAACCGACACGCCTTCTTGCGCCAGCACTTCAGCCGCCTCCAACGTCTTCCGCACCATCAGCGCCAAGGCCACGACTGTGACATCGCTGCCTGGGCGCGCCACCCGAGCCTGGCCAAATGGAATGGGCGCGTCTTCTCCCTGCTCGGGCACCGGCCCCTTTGTCGCCAACAGATTCTTGTGCTCCAGAAACAGCACGGGGTCATTGCAGGTCAGCGCAGTCTTCAGCAACCCCTTCGCATCAGCGGGTGTCGCCGGCACGGCCACGCGCAGGCCTGGGATATTGGCGAAGATTGAGTAATAGCTGCCGGAATGATGCGTGGCTGCGCTGCTGCCGATGCCGATGCAGCCGCGCAACACGATGGGCATCTTCAATCGGCCGCTGCTCATGTATTGCATCTTCGCAATCTGGTTGAAGATCTCGCCGATGGCATCGAGGATGAAATCCACAAACATGAAGTCCACCACGGGGCGCGTGCCGGTCATCGCCGCCCCGCAACACATGCCCACAAAGCCGCGCTCGCTGATGGGCGTGTCGCACAGGCGCAGCGGCCCGAAGCGTTCATACAGACCCAGCGTGGTGGCGAAGTTGCCGCCGCGCGGGCCGATGCCTTCGCCGACGACGAAGATGGCCGGGTCGGCTTCCATGCATTCGGTCAGCGCCTCGCGCGCGGCGGCGGTGAATGTGATGTCACGCATGATTCACGCCTCCGCGTAGACGAACCGCGTCGCGGTTGCGCCATCAGGATACGGGCTGTTCTTGGCGAACTCGGCTGCATCCTCAACGGTGGCGCGCACGTCTTGGGTGATGGCCTCCAGTTCATTCTGCGTCACGGTTCCATTGTCCAACAACGTCGCGGCCAGCCGTGTGAGCGGGTCGCGCCCCTTCCACGCTTCCACTTCTTCAAGTGAGCGATAGCCGCCGTCGCGCATGCCCTCCGCGTGCGAGCGCGTGCGATACGTCTTGCACTCGATCAGGGTCGGCCCGCCACCGCCGCGCGCGCGCGTCACGGCTTCGTCGGCCGCGGCGAATATCGCCAGTGCATCGTTGCCATCTACGCACACGCCGGGAATGCCATAGCTCTTGGAGCGCTTCCACACGTCGGTGTTGCGCGTGGCATAGCTGAAAGCCACCTCGGTGGCGAACTGATTGTTCTCGCACACGAACAGCACAGGCAATTGATAGATCGCCGCGAGATTGATGCCTTCATGAAACGCGCCGTTGTTCGATGCGCCATCGCCAAAAAACGCCACGCCGACGTGCGGCATATTTAAAAGTTTGAACGAGTAGCCCGCGCCGGTCGCCTGCAAAATGCACGGGCCGACGATGCCGCTCGTGCCCATCATGCCAACTTCGGGCTTGAACAGGTGCATACTGCCGCCGCGCCCGCGCGAGCAACCCGTCGCGCGGCCAAATAACTCGGCAAACAGCTCTCGCGGGGTGACGCCCTTGGCCAGCGCGTGCCCGTGCCCGCGATGGGTGCTGAATACGGCGTCATCCTCCGTCAGGTGCGCGCACACGCCTGCTGCGATGGCTTCCTCACCCACATAGGTGTGGCACGCCCCGTGGATCAGCCCGGCCGCATACGACCGCGCCAGACCCTCTTCGCATTGCCGGATGGTCTGCATGGCGCGATACAACGCCAGCGCTTGCTCTTTCGTCACCATCATGCTGCTGTTCTCCGTTGATATGCGGACAGGATGTGCTCTTTGCCGATCTTGATGTGGCGATTCATCTCTTCGCGCGCCAGTGTCACCTGACCGCTGCCTAGCGCTGCGATCAACTGCTCATGCGATCCAATGATGAGTTCCAATGAGTCATCGCTCATCAACCCGATAGTCTCGTTCAGGAGCAGCGCAACGCGTTGGCGCAGGCTCGACACCATCTCCATCAACACCTGGTGCTCGGCCATGCGCCACATCGTTGCGTGAAACTCGGCATCCAGATCAGCCAGGCGAAGACGATCCCGCTCGCGCACGCCATCGCGCATGGCATCCACAATCGTGCGGAGCGCGGCTTCGGATTGCGGCGTCCAGCGCTGCATCAATCGCTCGACCACGAATTGCTCGAGCACGATGCGAATGGACGTGATCTCTTCGATCTCCTCAGCCGATGGCAAATAGACGACGGTGCCGCGATTGGTTGTCCGTTTGACCAATCCTTCTTCGGCCAGGCGCTGGATCGCCTCGCGCACCGGCACGCGGCTCATACCCAGTTGCTCGGCCAACTCGCGTTCCACCATCTGCGCGCCGGGCACCAGCAGTCCGGACTGGATGGCCCGGCGCAGCATCTCGGTTGCATGGTCACTCAATGTGCGCGGCCGGATGGGCTTGATCGCCTCATGAAGGGTCGTGGATGTCGTGCTCATGTAGACCTACATCGTAACGTCAACGTTCAGATCCCGTGCCAGTTGGGTAATGTCATCCCAGGTGCGGTCTGGCAATTCGATGCCGTGCGCCAGCCGATGCCGTCGCGCGTTCCATTCCGGCTCACCGGGCATCATTACCGCATTGGCGCCATTCGCAGTCGGGGCGGCCTTGATAGCCTCGCGGAAGCGCCCGGCTTGGTCGAAGAACTGCTCATCGGGCACAAAGGCCGCCCCCTTCAGCGCGATGAAGAGCGGGCCATTGCCGCCGCCGAACTCGGGCAGACACGACGGCGCCATGCCCGATAGCCCGCCGCCGATCAACTCGCACATCACGCTCAGACCGTAGCCCTTGTGCCCGCCGAACGGCAACAGCGCTCCACCCTCGTAATACGCGCTCGGGTCGGTGGATGGGTTGCCGTCCTGGTCTACGATCAATCCGGGCGACACCCGTTCACTCTTGTCGTAGGCCACGCGCAGTTTGCCTTCGGCCACGCTTGAGGTGGCGAAGTCTACTAACACCGGGTCACAGCCGGCGGCGAGCGGGACTGCGTATGCCATGGGGTTCGTGCCCAAGACGCGCGTGCGCCCACCAAACGGCGCGACGCCCGCGCCCACATTGGCCAGCGCCATGCCGATGCAACCGGCGCGCGCGATCATGTCCACGTACTCGCCCAACCGGCCCACGTGATTGCAGTGTGTGACGGTGACCGCGCCGACGCCGAATTCGTTGGCCTGCGCAATGACGGTGCGCGCGGCCAATTGCGCCGCAGGCTGACCCCAGCCGTATGCGCCGTTCACAATGGCGATAGCGCCCGACTGGTGTTCAACGCGGCAGCACGCGTTTGGCTTGACCTGCCCCGTCCGAACAAGGTCGGTGTATAGCCGCAGACGAAGGATGCCATGCGAATCGTGCCCGACCAGGTTCGACTCCACCAACGAGTGACTGACCAGTGCGGCGAGGTCAGGAGGCGTGCCGGCCGATTCGAGGATAGCCTGCCCCAGGCGTTCAAGTTGTTCGGCGACAAAGATAGGCATGATCGGTTGTTGCGCGCACGCCCGCGTGCCAGCGATGTTCACGCATGCAGCTTGCTCCCGTTGACATGGACGTTGACTTCGTTGACCGGCGTGCGCGGGCGTTCTCCGCGCAGCACGCGAGCGATGTCCTCTGCCGCCCGCTGGCGCATGTCCACACGCGCCTGCTCGGAATACCAAGCGATATGCGGTGTGACGAGGATGCGCTCGTGCCGCTGCAGCGCTTGCAATACGTTATTGTCTGCGGGCGGCGGCTCGATGCTGAGCACATCGAGCGCCGCGCCGCGAATGCGACCCGCGCGCACAGCATCGAGCAGCGCAACTTCGTCCACCAGGCCGCCGCGCGCGGTGTTGACCAGATAGGCTGTCGGCTTCATCTGGTCCAGCGTGCGCGCGTTGATGACGTGGCGAGTCGTCGCGTCCAGCGGCAAGTGGAGGGTGATGAAGTCGGCTTCTGCTAAAAGCTGATCCAGACCGACCGGCTGCGCACCAGCTTCGCGGATTTGGGCATCGTTGAGGAAGGGGTCGTAGGCGATGACGCGCATGCCGACACCCGCGCCCTTGCTGGTCACAGTGCGACCAATGCGCCCGAACCCCATCACCCCTAAGGTCTGGCTGGATAAGCGTTGAATGGGGTGGACAACCGATGCATTCCATATTCCGGCGCGGGTATCACTGATCAGTCTGGGCAGGCCACGCAACTGTGCGAGCACCAGCGCGATGGCGTGCGTGGCCACTTCATCAACGCCATAGTCCGGCACGTTGGCCACCCAGATGCCACGCGCCGTGGCGGCCGGGATGTCAATGTTGTCAATACCAACGCCGAGCCGGCTGATCATGCGGCAACTTGGCATCGCATCCATTACTTCTGCTGTGACCTTTTGCAACGCAATCATCAGCACATCAGCGTGGCGGATGACCGCCCGCGACTCGGGCGATTCCACACCATGGGATGGGACAAACTCGACATCGCAGCTTGCGAGCGCTCGCTGCTCTATTGACATGTCGTGAAAGTCATCGAAGGCATAGACGATGGTGGTCTTCATACATTTACGTTTGCGTTGACCGCGATGCACGTTCAACGATCTGACTTGACAATTCGTCATCGGACGCTTATTGTTATCCGTAATCTGTTATCAGTATACCAAGCACGTCAAGTACGTAATTGTCTTCATCGGCAGTGCAAGAGCCAACACTCAATATGAGAAAGGGCTGAAGGCCGCTGCTATGAACGCTGATAGTCAGCACCGATTGGCTACAGAAGGCAGGCTAATTCCACGGTCATGACTGGCCGGTTGGCAAGAAAGGCAGGTGATGGACTGAACCTGATATCACGACATTTCAAGGTGAAGCCCTCTCGAAGATGGCGCAACACATGGTATTGCCAACATTCATTCCCTGGAGGTAGACAAGTCACATGTCAAGTCAACCACGCATCACCCGCCGCCGATTTCTGCAAGTCGCGGCCGTGGGATCGGCAGCAGGCGTGCTGGCAGGCTGCGCAGCGCCACCCGCGCCGGCGCCCGCACCTGCCCAATCATCCGCTCCGCAACCGCAAGCAGAACAAGCCGAAGCGCAACCAACTACGGCGCCTGCAGGCGCAACTCAAAACTTGGGGGGCAAACAGGGCACACTATGGGGTCTGAAATATGATCCGCACGTGGAAGCCTATCAGCGCCTGGCAGCCATGTTCGAACAGAAAACCGGCGCAAAGCTCAACGTTGAACCTCAAGACTGGCCAATCGAAACCAAGGTAATCACTGCGCTGGCGGCCGGCGCGCCACCTGATGCAGTGTGCATCATGGGCAAGGTGCTGCCGCCGCTTCACCTTCAGGGTGCGTTGTTGCCTTGTTCCGATCTGGTGTACAAACCTATCGGCATTGATCCCTACAAGGACTTTTACCCCGACGCGGCTGGCGCGTATACGTGGAACAACGAAATCTGGGGTGTGCCAGTTGAGGTCAACGGTGTGGGCAGCATGGTGAACGTGCCCGTGGACGATGTGAAGGCTGCCAAGCTGACCGATCAATATCCTCCCACCAATGGCAACGTGTTCTTCGAGAGTTACGAGGATATGTATGCCCTCGCTGAAGCGCTCCAGAAGAAAGAGGGTGACAAGGTCGGCCGATGGGGTTTGAGCAGCCAGGGCTGGGACTCCACCAGCCTGCTTGGCATCATTCGAAGCCTGGGCGTAGATTGGTGGGACTTGGATAACAAGAAATTCAACGTTGACTCAGAGGCAGGCGTCCAAGCCCTGGAATACCTGGTTGAAAAGCCGGTCAAGATGGGCATCGAAACGCAACTTGACCAGAGCGGCATTGACGCGGCATTGCAGGGCAAGGTTGCGATCGTGCGCGGCAATGGCACACCCACTATTCAAGGCAAAGACCTTGGCTATTTCTATGAGATGTCAGGTGCGCCGAAGCTCAATGGCAAAGACCCGCTGTTCATCGGTGAGGCCGGCTGGGGATTTGCCTCACCAAAGTCGGCAAAGAATCAGGACATAGCGGTTGCCTTCCTACAGATGGTGGCTACACCTGAAGGGCAGAGGGAATACTCCAAGATCTATGGCGGCCTCATCTCATCCTCGAAGTCATTGGCCGGCCAGTTTGACTGGTTCAAAGATCCCAGCCCCGACAGCCCGAACGTGAAAGCCGCCAAGGTCATGTTGGACGCACTGTTGCCAAACACCGTGTTCTATGGCGAGCAATTCGGCTATGCGTCAGCAGTTGACGGAGCCTGCGGAACAGTTTGTGCGGAGGTGCGGCAAGGCAAGAAGACGGCAGCAGAAGGTGCAAAGGAATTGCAAGCCCTTCTCGAAGCGCAATACGCTCAGTTTCAAGACGACGTGAAGAAGCTAGGAAGCTAAATGCGGCTGGAATCTGACAGGCCTTACGGATGGGGTGAGGCCTGTCAGGTTGGGTGTGGAGGAATGCCATGTCAAGTGCCATGACTGCACTGTCGAGCAGCAATAGCGCCGCCGATTCGAACCGCCGTGGCTGGCGAAGAGAATTGCGCCGGGTGCTGCGCCGGCCACAGTTCTGGTTTGCGGTGATTGTGCTCGTTCCTACTCTGCTCTGGTATTTCGTCTTCCAACTGTGGCCGATGGTGCGGTCGTTTCACACGGCCGTCGTCGCTTATAAAATCCTGGAGCCGTGGAACAGCCCATTCGTCGGGCTGGATAATTTCCGCCAACTCGCGGAGAACCAGTTCTTCCTGCCAGCGGTGTTGAACACGCTGAAATGGGCTGTGCTCAACTTCGCGCTGATGCTGCCCATTTGTCTGGCGGTGTCCGTAACCCTCTCCAAGATCCGCCGCGGACGCAACTTCTATCAGGCGCTCATCTATCTGCCTGTCGTCATGTCGCTGGTTGCGATCACTTTGCTGTTCCGCATGTTGCTGGACCCTGATGTGGGTCAGTTCAATCGTTTTCTGAACGCGATCGGGTTGCCGGGCTCCACATGGCTGAGGGACGAATCCAGCGCAATGCTGACGATGGCTGGCATTGCAGTCTGGAAAAGCATGGGCATCTACGTCGTCATCCTGACGGCAGGTCTGTTGAATATCCCGAGCGAGCTATACGATGCGGCAAGAGTAGATGGCGCCAACGGGTGGACCGAGTTTCAATACATCACACTCCCCTTGCTCGGTCATACGCTGACGCTGGTCACCACGATGCTTGTTATCGGCGGATTACAGGAATTCACGCTTCCGTCTCTACTCACTGGGGGCGGGCCCGGCATCTCGACCTTGATGGCAAACATGCTCATCTACAGCGAAGCCTTTGAAAATCTCCGCTTTGGCACGGCAACGGCCATGGCCATCTTGCAACTGATACTGATTTTGTTCGTCACTCGTGTTCTGATGCGGCTGATCACGCCGAAATGGTCTTATTAGAGGAAATGGCATGGAGGCCGGAATGAGTACAACCACGGTGCAGGCCTTTGCGGCGAAGCGCGTCAGGCCTCGCGCATTCCAGATCATCACACAGGGCACCATGCATCTCGTCTTACTGCTGCTGTGTGCGACGGCCCTCATCCCGTTCATCTGGTCTTTGCTTGCTTCCTTTAAGTACTTTAAGGAGCTCAATACTTCGACTGACTTTTTCCCAAAAGTGTGGACGCTTCGGAACTATGAAGAGATCATCACCCGCGCAGGGTTTCTCGACGCATTGAGGAACAGCACGATCGTAGCAGTCGTTGTCACCATCTGCGTCCTATTGACCTCATCCGCATTGGGCTACATTTTTGCAAAGTATCAATTTCCCGGTAAGGACAAATTGTTTACGGTGTTGTTGTCCACGTTGATGTTGCCCTTTGCCGTGGTTTTGGTGCCGCTCTACATCACTATTGTGTCCTTCGGCCTGCACAACCAGTTGACGGGCATCATCGTCACCGCGGTATGGTCCACGTTCGGCATATTCATGATGCGCCAATTCATGGAGTCCATCCCGTCTGAACTGATAGACGCCGCGAGGATAGACGGTGCTTCAGAATTCCGCATCTACGGCCAGATCATTGTGCCGCTCTCCGCTGCGCCGCTGGCAGCATTGGCGGTCTTCACCTTCCTTGGCCAGTGGGATAGCTATCTATGGCCGTTGGTTGTCATCAATAGCCCAGACAAGCAAACGCTGCCGCTATTGCTCGCTGGCTTGCGTAGCCTGTATTGGTCACGCTACGACTTGTGGACGGCCGGCTCGATGCTGACGATTCTGCCGGTCATGACGCTCTATCTCTTCGCCTCAAAGTACTTCATTCAAGGCGTCGCCATGACCGGCATTCGAGGCTGAGTTCGCCCAGCGATTAAATCGCATCACCCGAATCGTGTTCGCCTCAAGCGGCGCAGCAAAGGATCCTGCAACCATGTCTGATTCAAACTTCAAACTTACCGATCAACATATTGCGTTCTTCAACACGTTTGGCTATCTGGGCTTTCCGGGGCTACTGGCAGACTCCATCAACGAGATCAGCGACGAATTCGAGAGGGTGTGGCAAGATCGCGGCGGCGGGCACAATGGCACGGCTCACGACGGCAAAGCGCGTTCATGCATTGTGCCGTTCATTGACCAGCGCACCCGCCTATCTGCGCTGATTGACGACCCGCGCATCCTCGCCATCGCCACAGCTCTGGTCGGCGAGGACTTCAACTACATGGGCAGCGATGGCAACTACTACGTGGGCGACACGAACTGGCATTCCGACGGCTGGCACCCCGAAATCCGTCACATCAAGATCGCGTTCTATCTCGATCATCTCACCCGCGACACCGGTTGCTTGCGCGTCATCCCCGGCAGCCATCTCATCGGCGATCAGTACGCGCAGAAGCTGCAAACTGACATTCGTAAGTGCCAGGACGTGTGGGGCTTGCACGGCCGCGACGTGCCAGCCATCGCGCTGGAAGTGACGCCCGGCGATGTGCTGGTGTTCAATCACAACACCAAACATGCAGCTTTCGGCGGCAACGATCACCGCCGCATGTTCACCATCAACCTTTGCCAACGTTACCCTGAGCACAAGCTCGAAGAGTTGCGCAAATACATCGCCGGCGCGGCGCGCTTTTGGCTTGACGAAGCATATGGTCCGGCGATGACCGGCACGGCAACGCCGCAGCGTATGGTGCACCTGCAACAGGTGATGGACAACGACTATGAGTTGCCCGAACTATCCCGCCATGCGCGCGAGACCATGCTGGAACCATCGCGCGGTTGAACAGGCCAAGAGATGAGCGCAACAGACACACACACGTTTTGTCATGTGCACGTCAGCGCGACGCCCGAGCTAACCCTCAGCTATCGCACCGGCCTGACCGTTTACGAAGAGTCATTTATCAAGGGCCGCTTCGTGGGGCGAGGCTGGAACGGCTCAGGTTTCTTGAACTTCTATGAGGGCCGGCTCGACCCCGCGCAGCACTTCGCGCCACAGGCATTCTGGCTGGAAGTAGATGGACACCTGCTGAGCTCGGATTGGGACTGCGCGGGCTACGAGATTGAATCCCAGTCTCATGCCACAGTCAGCCTCAACCACACTTTGCGTCCGGTCTCGGTCAAGGTGCACACGCGGCTGGATGGCACACCCATCCTCACACGCTGGCTGGAGGTGACGAATACGGGCGCACATGCCGCTGCCCTGTCGGCAGCGTATTCGTGGAGCGGCGTCCTGCAAAAGACGAACCGCTGGCGCATGCACCTGCCAAATGGCGGATCCCCCCTGTACTCCATCGGCTACATGACCAATCCCCACTGGGGCAACGAGGGGGACTTTCAGTGGCACGATCTTCCGTCCGCCGGATATCGCGTGGATGGCCGCTATCGCCGCGACAGACATCGCCATCCGATGTTCGTCTTGCGCAACAACGCCACGGGTGAGCACTTCATCTGCCAGATGGCATGGTCGGGCGGCTATAGCTTTGAATTTGATCTGGATGCCGACGCGGGCACGACTGACCATGCCGCGCAGCTATTCTTCCGCGCCGGACCAGATGCGCCCGCGCCGCAGCGCATCCTCGCGCCGGGTGAGACCATAAGCACACCCGAAGTGCACCTGGGTATGCTGCATGGCGGCCTCGACGCAGCAGTTCAGGCCATGCACGATCACCTGCGCAAGAGCGTCTTCAGATCACAAGCGCGCGGGCGCGGCGGCTGGGTTGAATCGGCCATCGGGCCCGAAGTCGAGATCACGCCCGACTATGTGCTCCACAGCATCGAAGCGGCTTCTGATGTTGGCGCAGAGGTTTTCTTCATTGACGCCAGTTGGTATGCGCCGCCGCACAGCCATTGGTGGACCACCGTGGGCGATTGGCGTGTAGACCCCGCTCGCTTTCCTGATGGGCTCAAGCCTTTTCGTGACCTTGTTCACGCAAAAGGCATGTTGTGGGGGCTGTGGATGGATGCTGAGCGGATCGGCAAGAACAGCGCCGTGGCCCAGGCGCATCCTGATTGGGTGGGCACAGCCTACGACGGCGAAAAGCGCTTGGGCGACGTGCTAGACCTGACCAACCCCGATGCCGCCAAGTGGATGGAAGAGCAAATTGTGCGCGTGATCGAGGAGCATGAGTGCGACTTCTTCCGGTTGGACTACAACGTGTCGAACATGCGGGAAGGCATTCATTCGATGCGCAACGGGTTCATCGAGAATGGCTACTGGCGCTATTGCGATTCGCTGTACGCGGTGTATGACCGGCTTCGCGCCCGATTCCCGAATGTGATTTTCGAGAACTGCGCGGGCGGCGGCGGGCGCACCGACATCGGCATGGTGCAACGGTTTAACCATACCTGGGTGACGGACTGGCAAATCGCGCCGCGCGCATTTGCCATCACCAATGGCATGACGATGGCGCTGCCGCCCGAGTATGTGGATCGTCTCCTCGGGGGTCAGTTCGGCCACTCAACAGCCGAACTTGACTTTCAGGCGCGGTTGCTGATGTTCGTGCGGCCCACGCTGGGTTTCTTCCATCCGCTCGGTGCGCCATGGAACCCGATCCTGCTGGAACGCATGCGGCATTTCATTGGCCTATACAAGAACTTTGTGCGCCCACTCATGCCAACGGGCCGCATCTATCACCACACCCCTGTTGTAGACAACCCGGAGCCAAAAGGTTGGGGCGTCTTGGAACTGGCTTCGCAGGATCAATCGCGCGGCATCTGCGGGCTATTTCAACTTGCATCGCCCGATCAGGCGGAGTATCTGTTGAAGCTGCGGGGATTGGATGTGTCGCAGCGCTACCGCGTCACCTTTGACAGCACGGGCCAAGCTTGCGAAGTGCCTGGCTTTACGCTCATGAAACAAGGCCTGGCCATCCGCCTCGAGGGTGCGCTCACTTCAGAACTCCTGCTCTTCGAAGCCATGTAACGGTCATCTTGTCGCAGCAATTGATAAAGCGTTGCGACACTGATGGACATCAGTCAGCGCGTGGATGGCTACTGGCTAAATTGGCATTTTTCGCCACTGTGTGCTCTCGTGTTACTTCAGCTTGAGCGCGTATAGCGCATCGCCGTTGAAATACAGCAATAGATCGCCTGCAACAACGGGCGTGGTGGACATGGCCGGCACATAAGGCTGCAGGCCCAACGGTCGGCGCTCGGGCGAACGCGCCTGCCAGCGCATCGCGCCCGTCTGTGCGTCTACGGCATACAGGTGGCCGTCGTTGGTGCCAAAGTAGATCACGCCGTCGTGCGCCGCGACATCGCTGAGGATGGATGACTTCACGTCGGCTGTCCACAGCGGCGCACCGTCGGCGGCGTTGAGCGCGGCCAACACGCCATCGGTCGTGCCAATGTAGAGCACGCCATCAGCCACGACGGGTGAGTTGCTCAGCGTCCCGCCGACCCGCGCTGTCCAGGCCGGTTCACCCGTGGCGGCGTCGCGGGCGATCACCACGCCGCCATCCACGCCGAAATACAGCCGCTGGCCGTCCAATGCGAAGCGGTCGCTCAGGTCGAGGTCCGACGTGTAGTCCCAGCGTTGTTCGCCGGTGGTCACGTCGAAGGCGATCACGCGTCGCGCCTTCTTGGTGTTGTCCTCCCACAGATACGCGCCGGCGTAGATCAAGCCGTCGCCAATGAGCGGCGCGGTGCGGAGGTTTGTGTCCACCGGGGCTTCCCAGCGAGTCTCACCGGTGGCCGCATCGGCTGCGCGCAACACCGAGGTCTTACCATCAGCCGAGTTGGCCTCGTAATACACCAGGCCATCGCGCGCGATTGGGTGTTCATCACGCGCAAGTTGATTGCCCAACGCCACTGTCCACAGCGTCGCGCCGGTGGCCGAGTCGAACGCGACGATCTTGCCAGCCTTGCCGTTCACGGCGGCGAAGACGCGCCCGGCATCGGCCCCAACCGGGTCATCGCTGGGGTTAGTCTGCCCAAGATCGGCCTCCCAGCGCTTGGCCCCGGTGGCGGCGTCCAAGGCGACTAGCTGGCTGCGTTCGTTGACGATGAAGATCAAACCATCGCTGACTGCGGGCCGGTTGATGGCATTGGAAAGGCGCGCCTGCCAGGCAATGGGCAGCGGCAGTTGGGGTGGAGCTGGCGGAGCGGGTGGGGCGGCACAAGCCGCCATGATTGCCATGAGCAAGCCGCCGACTAAACGGACTAAGGGGAAGGGGAGCTTGGATGTGGGCATGATGTGTATCTGGGTCTGCTCCGACTGTCGCATCGGCGAGGTGTTTTCTGCATTTGCAGCGATGGTTGAGGTCGCGCTAAGACCACCAACCCAGCCGCCAGTATATGGGGCAAGCGCAAGGGGAATCAGCAAGAGATGGCCACTTGGCTAGTTGTCGGCCTGATCGCGCGGAAGATGCCCGTACCGCGGTCCATGTCTACGATCTGCGCATATGGGAAGCCCGCGCCAGATCACCACGATTGACGGCAACGAGGCGGCTGCTTACGTTGCCTGCAAGACGAACGAAGTCATCGCGATTTATCCGATCACGCCCTCATCGCCGATGAGCGAACTGGCCGACCAGTGGAGCGCGGCGGGCCAGCCGAACCTGTGGGGAACTGCGCCGCTGGTGCAGGAGATGCAAGCCGAGGGCGGCGCGGCCGGCGCGATTCACGGCGCGCTGCAGGCCGGGTCGCTCTCCACCACATTCACCTCCAGCCAGGGGCTGCTGCTCATGCTGCCCAACATGTTCAAGATCGCGGGCGAACTGACTAGCACCGTCTTTCACATCGCTGCGCGCTCCGTTGCTACACAAAGCCTGTCGATCTTTGGCGATCACAGCGATGTAATGGCGATGCGTTCGGCGGGCTGGGCCATGCTGTTCGCCAACTCGGTGCAGGAGGTGATGGACTTCGCGCTCATCGCGCAGGCCAGCACCTTGCGGTCACGTGTGCCGTTCCTGCACATCTTCGATGGCTTCCGCACCAGCCACGAGATCAACAAGATCGAGAAGTTGGACGACGACGATATGCGCACGTTGATTGATGATGCGTTGGTGCGCCAGCATCGCGCCCGCGCGCTCTCGCCCGATCATCCATTTATCCGTGGCACGGCCCAAAACCCCGACACGTTCTTTCAGGCGCGCGAGACGGCCAACACGTTTTATCTTGCCGTCCCAGAGATTGTGCAGGCAACGATGGATCGGTTCGCAGCGCAGGTCGGGCGTCACTACAAGCTATTCGACTATGTGGGCGCGCCCGATGCCGAGCGCGTGATCGTGGCGATGGGGTCGGGGTGCGAGACGCTTGAAGAAGCGGTATCGCATCTGAATGCGCACGGGGAAAGGGTCGGCCTGGTCAAGGTGCGGCTGTATCGGCCGTTCTCGGTCGAGCACTTCATCGCGGCGCTGCCCACAACCACCAAGGCAATTGCGGTGCTCGACCGCACCAAGGAGCCGGGCGCCATCGGCGAGCCGCTGTATCAGGATGTGGTGACGGCAGTCAGCGAACATTTTGGATTTCAGACTTCAGATTTTGGATTGGAACGTAACCCCGATGGTGGCGCAGCAAATCGTAAATCGACAATCAAAAATCCAAAATGCATTGGCGGTCGCTACGGCCTCTCGTCAAAGGAGTTCACGCCTGCGATGGCGAAGGCGGTCTTCGACGAGTTGGTCAAGCCGCAGCCGAAGAATCACTTCACCGTCGGCATCACCGATGATGTGACGCACACCAGCCTCGACGTTGACCCGACATTCACGCTCGAAGCAGACGACACCGTGCGCGCGATGTTCTGGGGCCTGGGCAGCGACGGCACGGTTGGCGCGAACAAAAACTCGATCAAGATCATCGGCGAAGAGACCGATAACTACGCCCAGGGCTACTTCGTGCTCGACTCAAAGAAGGCCGGCTCGCGCACCATCTCGCACCTGCGCTTCGGCCCGCGTCCGATCCACGCGCCGTATCTCATTCAGCGCGCCAGCTTCATCGCAGTGCATCAGTTCGATTTTCTCAAGCGCTACGACACGCTCGAAAATGCCGCAGAGGGCGCGACGGTCTTGCTCAACAGCCCGCATGCCGCCGATACCGTGTGGCAATACCTGCCACGCAATTTTCAAGAGCAACTGCTCGGTAAACATCTCAAGCTCAAAGTTATCGATGCTGACCGGGTGGCGCGCGAGAACGGCATGGGCGGTCGCATCAACACGGTGATGCAAGCTTGCTTCTTCGCGCTCAGCGGCGTGCTGCCGCGCGACGAGGCCATTGCGAAGATCAAAGAGGCGATCCGCAAAACGTATGGCAAGCGCGGCGAAGCGATTGTGCGTCAGAATTTTGCGGCGGTGGATGCATCGCTGGCAGCATTGTTCGAGGTGCAGTTGCCGGATGCGGCGAGTGCCGTGTTCAACGCAACGACACCTGCGCCGGTGGTTCCGCCCAAGGCTCCTGAATTTGTGCAGCAAGTCACGGCCATGATGATCGCGGGCAAGGGCGACCTGTTGCCGGTGAGCGCGTTGCCGGTGGACGGCACATATCCCAGCGCGACGGCGCAATGGGAGCGGCGCAATCTGGCCGATGACGTGCCTGTCTGGGACCCGAGTATCTGCATACAGTGCGGCAAGTGCGTGCTGGTGTGCCCGCATGCCGTCATCCGTGCCAAGGCCTTCGACGCCGCTGAATTGGCGAATGCACCGCCGACGTTCAAGAGCGCCGACGCGCGTTGGAAGGAATTGCCAAATACGAAGTATGCGTTGCAGGTCAGCGTGGAGGATTGCACTGGGTGCGCGTTGTGCGTCGAGGCCTGTCCGGTAAAGAACAAGAGCAACACCAGCCTCAAGGCCATCAACATGCAGCCGCAGCACCCGCTGCGCGAACAAGAGATGGAGAACTGGGACTTCTTTTTGAAGTTGCCGGACCAACTACCCTCACCCCCGACCCCTCTTCCAGAGGGAGAGGGGAGGCTGAAGTTCAACAACGTCAAGAACGTGCAACTGCTGCGACCGTTGTTCGAGTTCAGCGGCGCGTGCGCGGGCTGTGGCGAGACACCGTATCTCAAGCTGCTCAGCCAACTGTTTGGCGACCGCGCGATTATTGCTAACGCCACGGGCTGCTCCAGCATCTATGGCGGCAACCTGCCGACCACGCCCTGGGCCAAGAATGCGCACGGCCGTGGCCCGGCCTGGAGCAATTCGCTGTTTGAGGACAACGCCGAGTTTGGCCTGGGCATGCGGCTGGCGTTGGACAACCAGACCAACCACGCACGCGGGCTTGTCGGTCAGTTGCGCGATGTGATCGGCACCGATCTGGCCGATGCCATCCTGGCTGCTCAGCAAACCAACGAGGGCGAGATTGCATCGCAACGCGAACGCGTGGCTCTCCTGAGAGAGAGATTGGAGGTTGGGAGATTAGAGACGACATCTTTGACTCTCCAATCCCAAATCTCCAATCTCCAAGCCACTGCTAACGCGCTCGTTGCCAAGTCGGTGTGGATCGTGGGCGGCGATGGCTGGGCCTACGACATCGGTTACGGCGGTCTTGATCATGTGTTGGCGAGTGGACGCAAGGTGAATGTGCTGGTTCTGGACACCGAGGTGTATTCCAACACGGGCGGGCAGTCCTCGAAGGCCACGCCTCTGGGGGCAGTGGCGAAGTTTGCAGCGGGCGGCAAGCACACGCCCAAGAAGGACCTCGGCCTGCTGGCGATGAGCTATGGCAGCGTTTATGTGGCCCAGGTGGCGATGGGCGCGAACGATGCGCAGACGGTCAAGGCTTTCCTTGAAGCGGAGGCGCACCCCGGCCCATCGCTCATCATCGCCTACAGCCACTGCATCGCCCACGGCATAGACATGACCAAGGGCCTGCATCAACAGAAGCTGGCAACCGAGTGTGGCTACTGGCCGCTGTATCGCTTCGACCCGGCGCTGAAGGTCGCAGGCAAGAACCCGTTGCAGCTCGACTCTGCCGCGCCGAAGCTTCAGTTCAAGGACTACGCGTTGAACGAAACGCGCTACCGCGTGCTCTCACAAGTGAACCCACAGGCGGCTGAGGAATTTATGCAGCAGGCGCAGGTGTGGGTGACCGAGCATTGGAAGAAATACGAGGAGATGGCGGCGAAGTAACGAGTAACGAGTAACGAGTAACGAGTAACGAGTAGCGAGTAGCGAGTAGCGAGCTGAAGGAGCAACGACATGGATTTATCAACCACCTACATGGGCCTGAAGCTGAAGCACCCGATCGTGCCTTCGGCCTCGCCGCTGTCGAACAGCCTCGACAAGATCAAGCTGCTGGAAGAGGCGGGTGCGTCGGCCATCGTCATGTATTCGCTGTTCGAGGAACAGATCGAACACGAGGCGAACCTGCTTGGCCATTATTTGCAGCAGGGCGCGCACAGCTACGCCGAGGCGCTGACGTATTTCCCCGACTTCGACACCTATAACGTCGAGCCAGACGCCTATGTGAATCTGATTCGCCGGGCCAAAGAGTCGGTGGACATCCCGATCATCGGCAGCCTGAACGGCACATCGCCTGGCGGCTGGCTGAAATACGCGCGACACATCGAGCAGGCCGGCGCAGACGGGCTTGAACTCAACCTGTATTACCTGCCGACGCACACGCGCGTGACCGGTGGGCATGTCGAACAACGCTATGTGGATGTGCTGCGCGAATTGAAGAGGACGGTCAAGATTCCCATCGCGATGAAGCTCACGCCCTACCTGAGCGCACCCGGCGACATGGTGCGGCGATTGGCCGAAGCAGGGGCTGATTCAGTCGTATTGTTCAACCGCTTCTACCAGCCCGACTTTGATCTGGATTCGCTGAACGTTACACCGCATCTGGTGCTCAGTAGTTTTTACGCGATTCGCCTGCCGTTACGCTGGATCGCCATCCTGTATGGCCGGGTCAACATTGACTTTGGGTTGACGACGGGCGTGCACACGCACCGCGAAGTGCTGAAAGGGCTAATGGCTGGCGCGAAGGTGACGATGATGGCGTCGGCGCTCATGCTCAATGGGGCCGACCACATCGGCGTGGTGCTGCAAAACATGTGCGACTGGATGGAGGAGCACGAGTATGAGTCGGTGACGCAGATGCGCGGCAGCATGAGCCAACTGCGTGTGGCCGACCCCGATGCATTCGAACGCGCCAACTACATGAAGGTGCTCGACTCGTGGCACGCGCCTGTGCTGCGCGAACGGGCGAAGGTCATTGCCGCTGAGGAATGACGACAGACAGCACATCATGGACACTAACGACAAACGTTACAAGATTCTGGATGCGACCATGCGGCGGCATGGCTACGCCGGTAACGCGCTCATCGAAAGCCTGCACACCGCACAACAGGCCTATGGGTATCTCGATCTGGAGGTGCTGCGAACCGTGGCGCGTTCGCTCCGATTGCCGGCGAGCAAGGTCTACGGCGTCGCCACGTTCTACAACCTGTTCTCGCTCAAACCGCAGGGCAAGCACGCGTGCATCGTGTGCACCGGCACGGCGTGTTACATCAAGGGTGCGCCGCGCATCCTCGCTGACATCGAGCACATCGTGAAGTTGAAGCCGGGCATGACCACGCCGGATAACGCTGTCTCACTGTTACAAGCGCGCTGCTTTGGCTCGTGCGCTCTCGCCCCTGCCATTTCGTTTGATGGGGTGATCGTCGGCCAGAACACATCCGAACACGTGATGGAGCGGTTGAGTGAGTGGCTGAGCGCTGACAAAAAAGTTGAGACGACATCATGAACCTCGACGAGCTGAACAAGACGACTTTGACTGAGCAACAGGCTCAGGCGAAATTTCAAAGTCATATTCATGTCTGCACCGGCACAGCCTGTGCCGCACTGAACAGCGAGGGCATCGTCGCTGCGCTGAAGGCCGAGCTGGTGAAGCAGGGGCAACAGAAAACGTGCCACGTTAAATCGGTGGGCTGCCCAGGGCTATGTGCGATTGGCCCACTCGTTCAACTGACGAAAGACGACGGACGACAGGCCACGGACGACGATGCTTCATCGTCCGCCGTCCAGCGTCTGTCGTCAATTCTGTATCAACACGTCTCCCCACAAGACGCATCAGACATCGTCGCCAGCCTCGATGCGGCACCCGTCGAGCGACTGAACTACCCGACCGATCAACCGTTCTTCACTCGACAGCACAAGATTGTGCTGGAGAACTGCGGTGAGATCGACCCCGAGCGCATCGAGGACTACATCGCCCACGGCGGTTACAGCGCGCTGGTGAAAGCCTTGACCGAGATGACGCCGGCGCAGGTGATTGAACAGATCACCCAGTCCGGCTTGCGAGGTCGCGGTGGGGCGGGCTTTCCCACTGGCGTGAAGTGGGCAACGGTGGCGAAGTCACCCCCACCCAACGTCGCCCGTCAGAACGGCGGAGGGGCAAGTAAATACGTCATCTGCAATGGTGATGAGGGCGATCCGGGCGCGTTCATGGATCGCAGCGTAATGGAGGGCGATCCGCATCGCGTGATCGAAGGCATGATCATCGCGGGCTATGCCGTTGGCGCGAGCAAGGGCTATCTCTACGTGCGGGCCGAATATCCGCTGGCCGTGAAGCGCCTGAAGACAGCCATCCGTCACGCCGAGCGCAATGGCTTTCTCGGCAAGAGCGTGTGCGGCACGAGCTTCAGTTTTGATATTGACATTCGCTTGGGCGCGGGTGCATTTGTGTGCGGCGAGGAAACTGCGCTCATGGCATCCATCGAAGGCAATCGCGGTCAGCCGCGTCCACGCCCACCGTTCCCAGCGGAGTCAGGTTTGTGGGGTTGCCCGACGCTCATCAACAACGTCGAGACGTTTGCCAACATCGCGCCCATCCTGCGTAAAGGCGCGGCGTGGTTTGCAGGCATCGGCACCGAGAAGAGCAAGGGCACCAAGGTGTTCGCGCTGGTCGGGCAGATCACCAACTCGGGACTGATCGAGGTGCCGATGGGCGTGAGCTTGCGCGAGATCATCTTCGACATAGGCGGCGGCATTCCGGGCGGGCGCGCATTTAAGGCGGTGCAGACTGGTGGGCCATCGGGCGGCTGCATCCCCGAACCGTTGCTCGACATGCCGGTGGATTACGAGTCGCTCAACCAGGCCGGCACGATCATGGGCAGCGGCGGCATGATCGTGATGGACGACAGCACCAGCATGGTGGACGTGGCCCGCTACTACATGGAATTCTGCATGGACGAGAGCTGTGGCAAATGCGTGCCATGTCGCGTGGGCACTGTGCAGATGCACCGACTGCTCACCAAATTCGCCGAGGGCAACGCCACGCGTGCTGACATGGCGAAGCTCGAAGGGCTGTGTGATCTGGTGAAGAACACCAGCCTGTGCGGCCTCGGCCAGACTGCGCCGAACCCTGTGCTGAGCACGCTGCGTTACTTTCGGAATGAGTATGAAGAGAAGATGACCGCATGAGCAGATAACCATGTCCAAAACATTCACGCTGAACGGCCAACTGATCAGCGCGCGGGATGACGAAACCATCCTCGAGGCAGCGCGCGATAACAACATTCACATCCACACCCTGTGCCATCTGGATGGCGTGGGCGATGTGGGCGCGTGCCGATTGTGTCTGGTCGAGATCGCAGGCAGCACCAAGTTGTTGCCCGCTTGCACGACCTTGGTGCAGGAAGGCATGGTCGCCAACACCGAGACCGAGCGCCTGCGTGCGTATCGGCGGCAAATCGTCGAACTGTTTTTTGTCGAGCGAAACCATGTGTGCGCGGTGTGCGTGGCCAATGGAAATTGCGAACTGCAAGACCTCGGCATCGCCGTCGGCATGGATCATGTGCGCTACGACTACCTGTTCCCGACCGAGCGGGTTGATCTGACGCACCCGCTGTTTGGCATTGACCAAAACCGTTGTGTGTTGTGCACGCGCTGCGTGCGGGCCTGCGACGAGATCGAGGGCGCACATGTGTGGGATGTGTCGGGGCGCGGCATTAAATCACACGTCATCACCGATTTGAATGAGCCGTGGGGCGAGGCGCAGAACTGCACCTCTTGCGGCAAATGCGTGATGGCGTGCCCCACGGGCGCAATCTTTAAACAAGGCTCGACTGTGGCAGAGATGGCGAAGGAACGTGACAAGCTGGCATTTTTGAAGACAGCACGGGAGAAACGCGAATGGCGGGGATAAAAGTGCGACAAGGTGACAAGGTGACAAGGTGAAAGGGTGAAAAGGTGACGATGAACAAGATCAAACTCGCAACTGTCTGGCTGGGCGGCTGCTCTGGCTGCCACATGTCGTTCCTTGACCTCGACGAATGGCTGTTCGATCTGGCGGCCAAGGCCGACCTCGTGTTCAGCCCAATCGCCGATGTGAAGGATTTTCCGGAGGGCGTGGACGTGACGCTGGTCGAAGGCGCGGTGGCGAACGAGGACAACCTTGCGCTCATCAAAAAGGCGCGCGCCCGCAGCAAACTGCTCATCGCGTTTGGCGATTGTGCTGTGACCGGCAACGTGACCGCCTTGCGCAACGCGCTGGGTGATGGCAACGTCGATGCCATTTTGGACCGCGCTTACAAGGATGCAGCGGTGCTCAACCCACATCTGCCCGACGACACGAGCGTGGTACCGCCGTTGCTGGATCGCGTGCTGCCAGTGCACACCGTTGTACCGGTGGATGTGTATCTTCCGGGTTGCCCGCCGCCCGCCCAAAGAATCCGCGCCGTGCTCGAACAACTGCTGGCGCGTGAGGAACTGAAGCTCGAAGGGCGGGAGATGTTGAAGTTTGGTTAGTTCAATCCACGACGGGACACGAAGTCACACAAAGGCTTGCTTCGTGTTCCTTCGTGCGACTTTGTGGATGATATGTCTCGAACAATCCTGATCGACCCCGTCTCGCGCATCGAAGGCCACGCCAAGATCAGCCTGTTTCTGGATGATGCTGGCGAGGTAAGTGACGCGCGATTTCACGTGACTGAATTTCGCGGCTTCGAGAAGTTCTGCGAAGGGCGACCGCTGGCCGAGATGGCCGGCATCACCGCACGCATCTGCGGCATCTGCCCCGTTAGCCATTTGATTGCATCCGCCAAAACAGGCGATGCGATTCTGGCAGTGACAATTCCCCCGGCAGCCGCGAAGCTGCGGCGATTGATGAACCTGGGGCAAATCGTGCAATCGCACGCGCTCAGCTTCTTTCACCTCAGCGCGCCCGATCTGTTGCTCGGCTTCGACAGCAACCCGGCCACACGAAACGTTTTTGGCCTGATGGCCCAACACCCCGACATCGCGCGCAAGGGCATCCGCCTGCGCCAGTTCGGGCAAGAGATCATCGAGTCGCTGGGTGGCAAGAAGATTCACCCTGCCTGGGCCGTGCCCGGTGGCGTGCGCGAAGGGCTGTCACCAGAAAAGCGTGATTATTTTCGTCGGCGCATCGACGAGATGGGTGAGATTGCGCTAGGTGCGCTCATGCTTTTCAAGCAATACGTGCAGGCACACCGCGATGAGGTGAACACATTCGGCGATTTCCCGACGTTGTTCATGGGGCTGGTCGGCACAGGCAGCGACGATGGTTTGTGGGAACACTATGACGGCCAGGTGCGCATTGCCGACAGCAACGGCAAAATCGTCGAGCGCGCGCTCGACCCGCAGCGTTACAGCGACTTTCTGGGTGAAGCGGTTGTGCCATGGTCCTATCTCAAGATGCCGTATTACAAGCCGATGGACTACCCCGACGGCGCATATCGCGTGGGGCCATTGGCGCGGCTGAATGTGTGCGCGCGCATGGGCACGCCGTTGGCTGATGTTGAGTTGCGCGATTTCCGCAAACAGTTCGGCGGCAGCACGGGCGTGGTCACGTCGTCGTTTCAATATCACTATGCGCGGTTGATCGAAATCCTCGCAGCCATCGAACGCATCAATCACCTGCTGGATGATGACGATCTGTCGTCGGATCACTTGCGCGCCCATGCTGGCATCAACCGGCTGGAAGGCGTAGGTGTGAGCGAAGCGCCACGCGGCACGCTGTTCCACCATTACCGCGTGGACAAGCACGGCCTCATCACCAAAGTCAATCTCATTATCGCCACCGGCCAGAACAACTATGCAATGAACGAGGCGGTCAAGCGCATTGCGCAACACTACATTCACGGCGCGACAAACGGCCAGATTGACGAAGGTCTGCTCAACCGCGTGGAAGCGGGTGTGCGCGCCTACGATCCGTGCCTCAGTTGCTCAACGCACGCCATCGGGCAGATGCCGCTGGTGGTGGAAGTGATGGATGCGCGGGGCGAGGTGGTGACGGAGTTGCGGAGGGATTGATTTTTGGTTATTGGTTGATGGTTGACAGCGAATCATTAACCAACAACCAACAAAATGGTTCTCATCATCGGTTACGGCAACACCCTACGCAGCGACGATGGCGTCGGTGCGCATGTGGCGCGCGAGGTCGAAGCGAAAGGCTGGCCGGGCGTGCGCGCCATCGCCAGCGCACAATTGACGCCGGAGTTGGCGGCCGACGTAGCACAGGCCCAACAGGTGATCTTCGTCGATGCCGATGCGGTCGGTGAACCGCACGGCGTTCGCGTCGTTGAACTCTGGGCGGATGCAAATGCCGTCGGCCCCATGACACACCACGCCACGCCGCGTGGCGTGCTGGCGTTGGCGGCTGCGCTGTATGACCGCTGTCCACCCGCGTTTCTGGTGTCGATCCCCGGTGTCAACTTTGCGTTGGGCGAGGGGCTGTCACCCATTGCGGCACAAGGTGCCGAGATGGCGCTACGGTTGATTGGCATGCGCGTCATGGAATGGCATACACATACGAATGAGGAGACACATGCATGAGCTTGGGTTGATGCAAACAGCCGTGGATGCGGCAGTGCAGGCGGCTGTGGCAAACCATGCGGCGCGCATCACTAAACTGACACTGTGGGTGGGGGATGCTGCCGGTGCCGACCCGGATGTGTTGCGCATGGGCTTCGATGCCATCACCCGCAACACCATCGCCAACGGCGCGACACTTGTGATCGAAGCTGTGCCGGTGATGTGCCACTGCTCGGCATGCAGAGCTGAGTTCACGCCCGCGCGCGCCGATGAGCTGTATTTCGCCTGCCCGCTCTGTGGCAGTTTCGAAGTGCAGGTGCGTGCTGGGCGCGATATCTCTGTGGGCGCAGTTGAGGTGACGTGATGATCACACACAAACAGCGCAAACAGATTTGGGTGCAGGGTGTGGTGCAGGGGGTGGGTTTTCGCCCGTTTGTGTATGGCCTTGCCCAGCAACTGGGTCTGACGGGATTTGTTGGCAACGACAGCCGAGGCGTGTTCATAGAGGTCGAGGGTGCGCCGGAATCTCTGTCCCAGTTTGAGCAATCGCTTACAGCGCAACCGCCGCCGCTGGCACACATCGAACGTGTCCAGGTGCTGACTGTGCAACCCTGTAATGATGCGGGCTTCGTCATCGTCGAGAGCCGACACGCGCCGACGGCGGCGACGGCGGCGACGGCGGCGACGCTGGTTTCACCCGACGTTGCGATCTGTGATGCCTGCCTGCGTGAGCTGTTCGATCCGCACGATCGGCGCTACCGCTATCCGTTCATCAACTGCACCCATTGCGGCCCACGCTTCACCATCACCAAAGACATTCCATACGACCGCCCACTGACTACGATGGCGGATTTCCCGATGTGCGAGGCGTGCCGCCGCGAGTATCGCGATCCGGGCAACCGACGCTTTCACGCGCAACCCATCGCCTGCCCGGACTGTGGGCCGGAACTCGTGCTGGTGGTCAACGGCGTTCCGACTGCGCACCGAGATGCGGCCCTGCGCGAGGCGCAACGAATCATCGAGAGCGGCGGCATCGTTGCGGTGAAGGGGTTGGGCGGGTTTCACCTGGCCTGCGACGCGAGTTGTGACCGGGCTGTGCAAACCCTGCGCGCGCGCAAAGGCCGCGCCGCCAAGCCGTTCGCGCTGATGGCGCTTGATCTGGAAACCATCGTGCAGTTTGCCGAGGTGAGCGATGCCGAACGCGCATTGTTGACGAGCAGCGCACACCCAATCGTGTTGCTGAACAAACGTGGCGATGCGGCCGTCTCGCCACACATTGCACCCGGCAACCGCACCGTCGGTGTGATGTTGCCTTACACGCCGCTGCACTATTTGCTTCTGACGGATTTGTGCACGCTGTTGCCGGTGCTGGTCATGACCTCCGGCAATCTGTCGGATGAACCCATCGTGACCGACAACGACGACGCCATCGGCAAATTGAGCGACATCGCAGATGCGATTCTGCTGCACGACCGCGACATCCACGTGCCGTGCGACGACTCAGTGGTGCGGGCTTTTCAGGGCGCGACATTGCCGATTCGGCGCTCGCGCGGGTATGCGCCGTTGCCCATCCCATTGCCGTTCGACACAACCCCGACGCTGGCCGTGGGTGGCGAACTCAAGGCGACGTTTTGTTTGGCACACGGCGATCACGCGTTCATGAGCCAGCACATCGGCGACATGCAAACGCTGGAGACGACGGTCGCGTTTGAGCGCGCGCTGGCGCACATGCAAACGCTCTTTCGGATCGAGCCGCAGGTTATCGCCGCCGATCTGCATCCCGGCTATCTGTCGACGCAGTGGGCCGAGCGGCATGCGAGCGGGCGGCGCGTGATCAAAGTGCAACATCATCATGCCCACATCGCTTCCGTCATGGCCGAGCATAGTTTGCCGCCGGACGCGCGCGTGATCGGCGTGGCGTTCGATGGCACAGGCTATGGCACTGACGGCGCGATCTGGGGTGGCGAGGTGTTAATTGCAAGCTATGCGGGCTTCACGCGCGCGGCGCACCTGCGCTATGTGCCCTTGCCCGGTGGCGATGGTGCCGTGAAGCATCCGTGTCGCGTGGCGCTGGCGCATTTGCATGCGGCAGGTACGGCATGGTCAGATGATTTGCCACCTGTAACTGCGTGTGATGAGACCGAAAGGCGCGTGTTGCGCAGGCAAGTTGAGATGGGAGTGCGCACTGTGCCCACCAGCAGCATGGGGCGCTTGTTCGATGCAGTGGCGGCGTTGGCAGGGGTGCGCCAGCATGCGACATACGAAGGGCAGGCCGCGATAGAACTCGAGTCCATCGTCGATCCTAATGTGCATACGCGCTATGCGTTTGGGTTGCTGGATGGTGAACCAATGCTAATTGATCCCGCGCCGGTGATTGGCGCAATCGTGGCCGATGTGCGCGCCGGCGCACCTGCATCGACCATCGCAGCACGCTTTCACCACGCCGTCGCCGACGCGATCGTTGAAGTGTGCTTGCGGCAACAGTGCAGCACAGGTCTGAACCGGGTCGCCCTGAGCGGCGGCGTATTTCAGAACACAACATTGCTGAGCGAAACGGTCTGTGGGTTGCACGCTGCTGGCTTCGAGGTGTTGACCCATCGGCTTGTGCCGCCCAACGATGCGGGTCTGGCGCTGGGACAGGCGGCAATTGCGCAATTTGCTGTGGAGGAATAGGCCATGTGTCTTGGAATACCCGGGAAAGTGATAGATGTCTTCGAAACCGACGGAACACGAATGGGTCGCGTTGACTTTGGCGGTGTGGTCAAGACGGTGTGTCTGGCGTATGTGCCCGAGGTAACCGTCGGCGATTACACCATCGTCCACGTCGGCTTTGCCATCACCAAGTTGGATGAGCAATCGGCACAAGAGACACTGGCGTTGCTACGCGAGTCTGGTGCGATGCATGAAGAGCTAGGGCAAAACCACGATGAAATACCTCGATGAGTTCCGCGATCCGGCGCTCGCTCAGCGCCTGCTTGATGACATTCGCCACACGGCCTCCCGCGAATGGCAGATCATGGAGGTGTGCGGCGGGCAGACCCATTCGCTCATCCGTAACGGTCTTGACCAGTTGTTGGCGGGCAAAGTAGAACTCATCCACGGTCCGGGCTGTCCGGTGTGCGTGACGCCGCTGGAGGTGATTGACAAGGCGCTGGCGATTGCGGCCCAGCCAGGCGTGATCTTCTGCTCGTTTGGCGACATGCTGCGCGTGCCCGGCAGCGATGCCGACCTGTTCCGCGTGAAAGGCGGAGGCGGCGATGTGCGCATCGTGTATTCGCCGTTAGATGCGCTGGCATTGGCGCGCCAGCACCCCGACCGCGAGGTGGTGTTCTTCGCCATCGGCTTCGAGACGACTGCCCCAGCAAACGCGATGGCTGTGCATCTGGCCCGGCATCGGGGCGTCCGCAACTTCTCGATGCTGGTGTCGCATGTGCTGGTGCCGCCCGCCATCAGCGCCATCGTGGGCGCGCCGCGCAACCGTGTGCAGGCGTTCTTGGCGGCGGGGCATGTGTGCAGCGTGATGGGCTATTGGCAATACGAGGCGTTGGCCAAACAGCATCGTGTGCCGATTGTGGTGACGGGGTTTGAGCCGCTGGATCTGTTGGAGGGCATCCGGCTGGCCGTACGTCAACTCGAAGAAGGTCGGGCCGAGGTGGAAAACGCCTACGCCCGCGCAGTGACGCGCGAAGGCAATGCGCCTGCCCAACGCATGATCGCGCAGGTCTTCGAGGTGACCGACCGCAAGTGGCGCGGCATTGGCCCGATCCCAAACAGCGGCTGGCGATTGCGCGAAGCCTATCGTGATTGGGACGCCGAGGTCAAGTTTGCGGTGAGCGATATTTGTGCGCAAGAATCTGCGTTGTGTCGAAGTGGCGATGTATTGCAAGGTCACCTGAAACCCAACCAGTGCCCGGCCTTTGGTAAGCAATGCACACCCGCACGACCCCTTGGTGCCACGATGGTGAGCAGCGAAGGCGCATGCGCGGCCTATTACAACTACGGCCGGTTTGTTGTTGAAGGCGGGAATGAATGGGTGACGAAGTGACAACGTGCATTGATGTTTCCAGTTGGTCGTGCCCACTCCCATTGCGAGACTGTCCGCACATCGTGATGGGGCATGGTGGCGGCGGCAAACTAAGCGCTGATCTGGTCGAGCATCTTTTCTTGCCAGCGTTCCATAGGCAGGAGTCAGACTGCTCCGAGCAGTCCGACTCCTTGAGCACCCTCGGCGACGCAGCAACGCTGCGCGTTCAAGGCACGCGACTGGCTTTCTCGACCGACTCATTCGTCGTGCGGCCGCTGTTCTTCCCCGGCGGTGACATTGGTAAGTTGGCCGTGCATGGCACGGTGAACGACCTAGCGATGATGGGCGCGCGCCCGTTGTATCTCAGCACGGGCTTCATTTTGGAAGAAGGCTTGCCACTGGCGCAACTCAGCGCGATTGCGGACTCGATGGGGTGCGCCGCACATGCCTCAGGTGTGAAGTTGGTGACGGGCGACACGAAGGTTGTGGACAAAGGACATGGCGACGGCGTCTACATCAACACCAGCGGCATCGGCCTCATCCCCGAAGGTGTCGAGATCAACCCGATGCGCGCACGTCCGGGAGATGTCGTCCTCATCAGCGGCAAGATCGGCGTGCACGGTATGGCGATCATGAGCGTGCGCGATGGGCTGGCCTTCGACGCCATGATCGAGAGCGACACCGCGCCACTGAATGGCCTCGTGCAAGCGATGCTGGACGTGAGCAAGGACATTCACGTCCTGCGCGACCCCACACGCGGTGGCGTCGCGTCCACGCTCAACGAGATCGCCAAGGCTTCGCGCGTCGGCATCGTGATTGACGAAGCCGCGCTGCCCGTGCCTGCGCCAGTGCGCGCAGCTTGCGAACTGTTGGGTATGGACCCGATCTACGTCGCCAACGAAGGCAAGCTGGTGGCCATCGTGCCGCCGGAGTCGGCCGAGCCGATGCTCGAACGGATGCGCTCGCATCCTCTGGGAACACATGCGGCTATCATCGGGCAGGTGAGCGACCAGCATCCCGGCATCGTGGCTGCTCGCACGCGGTTGGGCACGGCGCGCGTCGTGCCCATGCAGATCGGCGAACAATTGCCGAGGATTTGTTAGTCCTGCAGCTTACTGCGCCAGAGCCAGTTGTCCCTGCCGTGCATAGTCAATCGCCTCGGCCAGGATGCGGGCGGCTTCCTGCGGCGCATGGAACCCCATCGAGTTCTCGGCGGCGATAAAGTCCAATCGCCATTGCGCTTTGCGTTGCAGGTCGCGCGCTGCCGCCAGCTTGTCGGCGGGGGCGTTGGCCGCCTGCGCCTTCTCGATGTCGCCGATGAGCGCGACGACGGATTCCTCTGCACGCGTCATCAAGATCTTGGTACGATCCTGAATTGTCGTCACCCGTGCCAGCATCTCGCTCTCGCTGAACTTGTGGCACGTCTGGCAGGCATTGTTGATGTTGAGCATCGGGCTGCGCACATGATGGTCGCTGACTTTGACCGCGCCGATGCGCTGGTAGGGCATGTGGCAATCGGCGCACGCCACACCGCTGCGGGCGTGCACACCCTGGCTCCACAACTCAAATTCCGGGTGCTGCGCCTTCAACACCGTTGCGCCGCTGGCCTTGTGCGTCCAATCTTTCCAGCCGACCTCGTTGTAATACGCCTCGATCTGCTCGACCTTCAGGCCGTTCTGCCACGGGTAGGTCAGCAGCTTCTCCGTGCCCTTGAAGTAATACTCGACGTGGCATTGTGCGCACACAAACGAGCGCATCTCCTGACGCGAGGCCATCGTGTTCGGGTCGTAGGTGCCCTTCTTGCCCTCTGCACGCCAGCGTTCGATGCTCGGCAGATGCGGCACTGGGTCTGTTGAATTTGCCAGCACGTTGACGCCGGTCAGGAAACCAGGGCGCGTGATGCGCAATTGCATGGTCTCCGGCGTGTGGCAATCGTTGCAGGTGATGGGGTGCTCGACCAATTGCGTCGCGACGCTGTAGGGCATGCTGTTGACGATCTCGAAACCTTTCTGAATCGCCTCGGTTCTGTGGGCGGCGTCGTTTGGCACGCCAGCTTCGATCCCCTTCTGAAAATACGCAGGCAGCACCGAGGCGTGGCAGTGCAGACACGCGCCGGGTTGCTTGAACTGCTTCACCCGTTCGGTGTCGCGTTGGTCAACGAGCATGTAGGCGTGGCCGCGTTCCTCACGGTAATCCACACCGAATGGGTAGCCATGAAATATCGTCCGCCAGCGCGTGTCATCATCCAGCCTCTGGAAAGCCTCGCTGCCGCCGTAGCGCGTGCGCTGGATGTCCACCGTGCGTTTGTAGTTGTCGTATTGATACGGATAGTTCTGACCCCACACGGCCGGATCAACCACGTCTTCACTCAGCGGCACTACCTGAAACGACGCCTGTTGCGCCTCACGCTGGCGCTCGTTGATGTTCTGCAACAGCAACAACAGGCCAACCGTCAGCAATGCAAGGACGACAGTGATGACCAGATAGGCGCCGGTGGGGATGGATTTGAGGTCAAATTTTGGTCGCATGTTTCCCTCACCCTGACCCTCTCCCGTAGGGAGAGGGGAAATTCAATCGAGCGTCCCGTGTCCGACGGCACGATGACACTGGATGCAGTCCACCTGTGCGCTTAGCGCGTTGTGTCCGAAGCTGCCTGCCGAGGCCGTGATCGGGCTGACCATCTCGCGGTGGCATTCGACGCAGTTCTCGAGCACGATGGCTCTGCTCTGCGCACGCATCTCGATGGGTTCGTGAAAATCCTGGAACGTGAATGCCCGTGAGTGGGCATAGCCGTTTTCCAGTTTGGTCAGGTATTTGGGGATGAATGCGTGCGGCACATGGCAGTCGTTGCAGGTGGCGACGGTGTGATGGCTCGATTTCTGCCAGCCATCGAGTTCGCCACGCATGATGTGGCAGTTGGCACAAGCCTGAGGGTCGTTTGAGAGATACGAATAGCCCTTGGCGTAGATGAAGGTGTAGCCGCCCACGCCGGCCAGGACGCCGATCAACCCCAACACAAGGGCCAGCAGGAGCGGGTGGGACAAGGCTTGTCTGGTCATAGGCCTGATGTGTGAGCGATTCGCACGTCACCCATGATGCATTGCAGATGCGCCGGCGCACTGGCCGTTGGGACCAATCGACCTGGTCAGGTGGCTAGGCGGCATTTCATCCCGATGCGGATGTGTTGACCAAGCACATGCCATACAACGAGCGCATGTCCAATGTCCAGGTAACACCTACGGCTGGGCATTAGGCATATAGAAGACGTTGCCCGGCTTGCGCTACTTCTACCGGATCGGGTGATGGGTGGAGCGGGCCGGCAATGTGCAGCTCTCGGCTGCATCAGGTCGCGATGTGATTGAGATGATTTGCCGCGCCTGCAAACGCGACGTTGTGACGATGGTCGCTGAAGTGCGGCCCGTCGCGTAGGGAGCGTAAACCATGGGCTTCAACGATTTCGTCGTGGCGCTGCTGAGGTCGCCATTGCATGGACTGATGAGCGGCTCGACGATGCTCATCACGGTCACGGGCCGAAAGAGCGGCAGGCTGATCACGACGCCGGTCGAGTATGTCCAGACGGGCGATACGCTGCGGATCACCAGCCGGACCGAGCGCACGTGGTGGCGCAACCTGATCGGTGGCGGGCCAGTGCGTCTGCTGCTGCGCGGGCAGGAACAGCGAGGTAGGGGCGTCGCAATTTTGGGGAACGATGCGACCATTGCGCAGGCATTGCAAACTTTCTTGATGGCCAAGCCTGCTTGGGCCGGTCGCTATGGAGTGCGCCGCGATGCCGATGGCCGACTTAATACAGACGACCTCGCTCGCGCCGCTGCTGGCCGAGTCGTCGTCGAGATCATGTGTATAATCCCGCTACCCCCGGGGAATGGCGCAGTTGGTAGCGCGCACGGTTTGGGACCGTGAGGTCCCGGGTTCAAATCCCGGTTCCCCGACTTTCGCTCATAGCTCCCTCTCGCGAAAAAAGCTTGACGCTTGTATGCATTTCTTACCGGCTCGGCCGCATGAGTGCGGCCTGGCAGCCTGAAGTCTGAGGACGCAACGACGTAACCCTTGACCGCTCATCTGTTTCTGGCGAACGGTTTCCAGCACCTGCGCTTATGCGTAGCCGTGCGCACTCACTCATCGCACCCATGACTCACGCACCACATGAACTCAATGGCAGGCCGGATCGCAATTTGGCGCTGGAACTGGTGCGCGCCACCGAAGCCGCTGCGCTGGCCGCCAGCAAATGGATGGGCCGCGGCGACAAGAACGCCAGCGACCAAGCGGCGGTCGAGGCGATGCGCCTGATTTTGAATGAAGTGGACATGGATGGCGTAGTCGTGATCGGTGAGGGCGAGAAGGATGAAGCGCCGATGCTGTTCAACGGCGAAAAGCTGGGCAACGGTCAGGGAATCCAGATGGACATTGCCGTGGATCCGATTGACGGCACGCGCTTGTTGAGCGTCGGCGGTGCCGGTTCTATTGCCGTCGTCGGCCTCGCCGAGCGCGGCAAGATGTTTCAGCCGTGCACGTTCTACATGGACAAGATCGTGGTCGGGCCGGATTGCGCCGGCGTCATTGACATCGAAGCGCCACCGGCGGCCAACATCCGCGCGGTCGCGAGGGCCAAGGGCATGCCCATCAGCGCCGTGACGGTGTGCATCCTCGACCGGCCACGTCACGCGCAGTTGATCGAGAAGGTGCGAAAGGCTGGCGCGCGTATCAAGCTCATCTCTGATGGCGACATTTCGGGCGCGCTGCAAACCGCGATGACAGATTCGGGCGTGGACTTGCTGATGGGCATCGGCGGCACGCCGGAGGGTGTGATCACCGCCGCGGCGATGCGCTGCCTGGGCGGCGAGATTCAGGGCAAGCTGTGGCCGCGCGACGACGCCGAGCGCGAGAAAGCGGCCGAGCAGTGCAACCTGGACATGGTGCTGACGACGGAGACGCTGTGCGGCGGCGACAACGTGTTCTTCGCCGCCACCGGCATTACCACCGGCGAGTTGCTGGAGGGCGTGCATTACTCCGGCCACGTGGCGCGCACGTTCTCGCAAGTGATGCGCTCAAAATCCGGCACCGTGCGCTACATCGAGTCGCGCCACCGTTTGGACAAATTACAAACCTTTAGCCAGGTCACCTACGTGGATTGACCTTTTAACGAGTAAACAATGCCTGTGAATAACAGAACCAAAATGAAAAAGCAAGACGAACCCACCCCGGAGGCTTCGCTTGAACCGAGCGAAGTGAACAACGGCGGCGGCAACAACAACGGCAATGGGAATGGCCAGCTTCCCGAAGCTGCACCTGCGCCTGTTACGCCGGTTGAGGACGCGGCCACCCCTGCTGCATCCCCTCCTCAGCCGCAGCGCGAGCGAGACCGCGACCGTGAGCGCGAGCCGCGAGAGCGGCGCGACAATCGTGACCGGGATCGCGACAATCGTGAGCGGGATCATCGCGATCAGCGTGACTCACACGAGCCGCGCGACCGCGATCAGCGCGACCAGCGCGACCAGCGCGACCAGCGCGACCAGCGCGATAACTTGAACCAGAACTTTCGCCAGCAGCGCCGCAACATGTTCGACATGGCCAAGCTGGAGCTCGAGACCCTGGGTGAACTGCGCGACCGCGCCAAAGACTTGGGCATCACCGGCTACACGCGGCTGAAGAAGGACGACCTCATCATTCAATTGCTGCGCACCCAAGCCGAGAAGAACGGCCTGGAGCTGCGCGGCGGCGTGATTGACATCGTTGATGACAACATCGGCTTCCTGCGGGCCGAGCACTATCTGCCCGGCCCGGACGACATTTACGTCTCGCCCTCGCAGATCAAGCGCTTCGGCTTGCGCACTGGCGATATGGTCGTCGGCCAGGTGCGCCCACCCAAGGACAGCGAAAAGTATTACAGCCTGCTGCGCGTGGAAGCGGTCAACGGCCAGGACCCCGAGGCGGCCAAGAACCGGCCCCACTTCGAGAAGCTCACGCCGATCTTCCCGGAGACGCTCTACAACCTGGAGCCGAGCGGCAAGCTGAGCATGCGCCTGCTGAACATCGTTGCGCCCATCGGCAAAGGCCAGCGCGGCCTGATCGTCGCGCCGCCCAAGGTCGGCAAGACGACGCTGCTCAAGGACATCGCCAACGCCATCAGCAGGAGTTACAAAGACGTGCATCTGATGATCGCGTTGATCGCCGAGCGGCCGGAAGAGGCGACCGATATGGATCGCAGCGTGGACGCCGAGGTGATCTCGTCCACCTTCGACGAGCCGGTGCAGAGCCATGTGCGCGTGGCCGAGATGGTGATCAACCGCGCCAAGCGTCTGGTCGAATGCGGCCGCGACGTCGTGGTGCTGTTGGACTCGCTGACGCGCCTGTCACGTGCATACAACCTGACCGTCCCGTCATCGGGCCGCACACTTTCGGGTGGCGTGGATCCGGCGGCGCTGTATCCGCCCAAGGAGTTCTTCGGCGCGGCGCGCAACATCGAAGAGGGTGGCAGCCTGACCATCATCGCCACGGTGTTGGTGGACACGGGCAGCCGCATGGACGACTTCATCTATGAAGAGTTCAAGGGCACCGGCAACATGGAAGTGCACCTCTCGCGCCGCATGGCCGACCGGCGCATCTTCCCGGCTTTTGACATCACCGCCAGCGGCACCCGCCGCGATGAGTTGCTGTTGGGCGAGAAGGCCGTGCAACGCACATATCTGATGCGGCGCATGCTCACCCAGTTGACCAACCCGCAACCTCAAGGCGCGGGCTACGACATCTCTACGGCGATGGAAGCCTTCCTGGCGCGCTACTCCAAGAGCAAGAGCAACGAAGACTTCTTGAACTCGCTGGCGAAAGACTCGTTGTGATTTGTGGAAGACCTCGACCTAGACCTCGATCAGTCCGATCGCATTGCGCGCCGCATCGCGCATGGCGTGTATCGCATCACTCACAACCGCCAGGTCGTGGGCGAGGAACTGTGGGGCATCTTTGGTTTGTTGGGCGGCGGCTATCGCCTGATGGCTGAGATAGACTCGCGTTGGCCGGTGCCCAATCAGCAGCGCGCCCGGCTCGATCTGGATGCCGATTGGCTGGCGCGCCGGCTATGGGTGCAAATGGACGCGGGGGGCAAGCGCCGCATCGCGCACTACGTGCCTTCCGGCGCGATGCTTGACATCGAGGTGTATGAGGAATCGCTGCGCTATGCCGAGGCCAACCGCTCACGGGCGCAGAAGGATCAACCGTTGCAACTCGCTCCTGCCGCCAAGGCCAAGCGCGTGTTCGAGGAATCGAGCGTGTATGACGAGGATCACACCTTTCTGGACTTCGGCTCCACGTTGTTCAACTTTGCGCATCTCAAGCGGCTGAATCTGCGGCCGGGCGGCAAGGCGCAGATGAAGGCGCTGGTCGTCGCGCAGCCATCGCTGGAGCCGTTGCCGCTGGCGCAGACATATACCTACGTGCGCGATGAGCAGATCACGGCACTGGTGCAACCGTTCATGTTATCGCGCCGCTACCTGATCGAGGAACACACCAGCGTCAAGGACGCCCCAAACACAACCCTGTGGACGGACGAACACGGTGTGGCCGTCAAGCAGGAAGTGCTGCTGGGGCAGGACACGCACGGTTGCGAGTTAACCAGCTATCAGTGGGCAGGGGAGTGACGCCCAACACCTAGTGGCCTGCTGCACAAGTAATGCAACAAGATCGCCTGACTAAGCCGCTTTGTGGCTGAGTTTGCGCACATGGATTCGTTGCAGAATTTATGCTACAGGCCACTAGCGGCCACGCATCGTGTCACTTGGGCGACCAGAACGCCAGCGACCCATTGCCGAGGACGCGCGGATTGATGCTGCCCGATGCCTCGGTCTCCAACACGTAATCGCGTGTACCGGTCTGATCCCCGTAGGTCAGCGTAAAGACCAGCTTGCGGCTATCCGGTGCCCAGATGTTGACCGCGCGGCTATAGCGGTCGAACTCGGTCACCAAGCGCTGAAAGGCGCTTGTGGGCGCGAACATGAACAGGCCGCGCGCGCTGCCGGTGACCGGATCAAGTGTCTCCAGCAGCATGGGCCGCACTGGTAGATCGGGCACGAAGTTAAACCCCTTGAACGAATCGTCCATGTCGGCCGGGCTGGCCAGGCTGAAGCTGGCAATGCGCTGACCATCGGGCGACCAGAAGAAGGCTGCCACCGACTTATCGCTGATGACCTTGTCCTCACCTGTGTTCACATCGAGCACGTGCAGCGGCCCACCTGAACCCTGTTCTTCGCCCTCCGGCTGCAACACATAGGCAATGCGCGCGCCTGCTGGCGACCAGGCGAAGCTGATGCGGCCCTCAAACTCAGTCAAGGTCTTGACTGGGCTGCCATCGCGATTGGCCAGCACGAGTTTGTGTTTGTCGCCAACCTGCTGCGTGAGCAGCATGTACCCACCGTCGGGTGAAAAGTGAGGCGCCATGAACGCCAACGCGTCTTTGCTCTGAATGTCGGTGCTCTGAGCCGTGTCGGTGTCAATCAGATTGAGCGCGTCGGCATCGTCCTTGCCGACCTTGGTCAGCAGCGTCTTGCCATCAGGGTTCCAACTCCACCAAGCCGACGACCCCTCGGACAGTTTGCGGGGCTTCGCGCCGTCGGTGGGGCTGATCAGGTTCACCTCAACCGACTGATCCTCAACGTCTTGCGCCAGGAAGGCAAGGTGCGAGCTGTCGGGCGACCAATCCATATACGGCACGTCGTGACTGTTGGACTGGAACACTTCGCGTAACGGGCGCTTGCCGTCGGCAGAGGCGACATAGATGGCGCTGGAGACGAACTCGCCGCCGTTCTGGCCGCGTTGGATGATGACCGTCTGCGGCTGCCGCTCGACCCGTTGTGAGCCATCTTCGGCTGGCCGCACCATCTGGCCCTCTTCGGTCTGCTCCAGCACGGCGCTGTTGGGTCCACGCTGAATGATGACCGCTTCGGGGTTGATCTCCACGGTCGAGGTCATCTGGGTAATCTTGGCCGTGAGTTCGACCAGGGCAAGCTGCTTGGCATCGGGCGACCACACTGGCAGGCTGTAGATCAACGCATCCTGGTTGGCCTCCGGCTGCCGGTTACCATCGCGGGTAATCGGGACCACACTGCCGCCGGTCTGATCCATCACCACCACGTTCCCGTCTTCGGCGGTGATGGCGATGCGCCCAATGCGCGGTTCGAGCATCGTAGTGATGTCGTTTTGCTGCAGGCGGTATTCCTGAGGCAATTCCACGCGCGGCTTTTGAGCGGTCGGCAAGTTGCACGCGGTCAAGCCAATCAGCGCGGCCGGCACAACGTAGACGTAAAAATACTTGAGTCGTTTCATGATTCAACCTGCCTGTTATCTGGTTTTCTGACTATTTGGGCGACCAGAACGCCAATGTGCCGGCTGCGATGCGGGACACACTCATACCGGTCTGTGCGCTGTTCAATGTGCCGACGGCGATGTCCGCTGTGCCGCGCTCCGGCGACACGCTGGAGAACACCACATGTTTGCCATTGGGCGACCAGGGCGTGACCGCGCGCGAATACTGATCGAAGTATTGCAAGTACTGTAGGAACTGGCGGGATGGGTAGGTGTCTGCGACCTTGAAGCGGTTACCTGTGGCCGGGTCAATGACCTCGATGCGCAGCGCAGCCGAGCGCCCTTGCGCCAGCGGCGCGCTGTGCTTGCCGCGCGCATAACCACTGCCGAGTGAGGTGATCGTGGTATCGGTCACGATGCTAAACACGGCCAGGCGGCTGCCATCCGGCGACCAGAAGAACGTGGATGCTAGATCGTGCACATCCCGATTCGACCCGTCGCCTAGATCAAACACGGTCAACGGCGCAGGGTCTGTCAGTGGGCCAAGCGTGTCCATCATCGCCACGTGCGCGCCATCTGGTGACCAGGCGAAAAATGCATTGTCTTCGACGGGCGCAAGCGTGCAGATGGGCGCGCCTTCGGCGTCGGCCAGCACCAATTCATCTGCCTCGCCGGTGTTGGTAACGTAGAGCATGTGCTGGCCGTTGGGCGAAAAGTTTGGCGATTGAAAGTTGCCGGGCAACTGATCGAGCACAGTTTGATTGGCCTTGACCGGCCCGTTGGCCTCGATCAGCGAGATGGTGGCCGTTCCCTTTTCGCGTGCCCTGCCACCCAGGTGGGTAAGCATGGCGGCCGAATCGTTGCGCCAGTGCCAATACGTGGGCGTGCCTGTGTCGAAAGTCGATACATCGCCGCCTTCCCGGCTGACCACGCGGATCGCACCCGATTGCGGCCCGATGGTCAGGAAAGCGACTTGCTTACTGTCGGGTGACCAGTCGAGATAGGGCACGCTCCAATCCGAGGTGGCATACAGATCGGTGATGGCTGTGCCAGTGACCGCAGGCGCGACGTGCACAGTGTTCGTAATGCCGTTGAAGTCGGCGGTGGTGCTCAGGCTGACGAAGGCCAGCGATTGTCCATCAGCCGAGAAAGTCGGGAACTGATAGATGCGGCCGGCTTGGCCATCCTGCGAGACATACGCGTCGCTGGTGATATCCAGTCGTGGCCGGCCAGTCAGATCTGTCAGGACGATGTTGTTGTCGGGTGTGAGATAGGCAATTTGACCCAACGCGGTTGCGAGGGCAGGGGGAGCACTTGCCAGCCCCGGCTTGACGTCGCTGCACAGTGCATATTTTGCCGCCACGGTTTGTGAGGCGGGCGTTTGTGCGCTTGTCGCCGGGGCAGATGTGGCCGCAGGTCTTGTTGTGGCCGTCGCGGCCGACGTTGGCTGCGAAGATTGCTGTTGTGACGGTGATGGCGTGCGTGTCGGCGATAACGACGTTTCAATGGCAGGTTCGCGCTGGAGCGGGTTGGCGCATGCGCTGAGCAGCATGACCGAGGCGCAAGCTGTGAGGGCGGCGGTGATGCGCCTGGATCGCCCGATATTCGTCATGATTCCACCTCCAGCCGATGCCCTCTAACCTGTTCGATGCCGCATCGTAGTGACGCAAGATGAGAGTGGGCTGATAGGTGTAAACAGGCGAAATAAGAACAGGCAAGCGCTAAAGCTTGCCTGTTTTGATGAGCCGCGTAGGACTCGAACCTACAACCAATTGATTAAGAGTCAACTGCTCTGCCAGTTGAGCTAGCGGCCCATGTGCTGGGTGGGAATGCTCTTTCCCGATCCGACAGCGGGCGAAAATATAACACACGCACTCGGCCGGTTCAAGGTTAGATTTCACGAAAGAACGTCACCAGCCTGATCCGTTCAGGCGCGCATCTTCCTCGCTCAAATTTGAGTCTGCGACTGCTGCTGCAACGAATCCAACTGCCGCAAATACTCCCATGAATAAATCCCATATCGGCAGCCGCCCTGCCACATGATGCTGATGGCGTAGCTGCCGACTGGATTAATGGCCTCAAGTTCATATGAACGTGGCCGGATGATCTTGAGTGGGTTGGGGTCGTTGCGCTCCTCGTTGCAGGTGGCACACGGGCAGGCGTCGCTCAGCAACTTGAATGGCAACTCAGATCTGGGGCCTTCATCCCACGTAATCGTGAGAATGGCTTTGGTCTTGTCGGCAGTGATTCCGGTCGGGCGCATCTTTGCTGCTAATTTTACAGATGCGAGACGCGGCCGCACAGGTATAGTCCCCAGCGCATATGGCACTCGCTGATTCAATCTGGCGTCCTGTGGTCTCTACACCTGAGTTGAATCAAGATGATATCCACGTCTGGCTGATTCACCTTGCGCTACCTGCGGAGCGGCTCGCGGCACTAGAAGCCGTGTTGTCCGAAGATGAACGGCGCCGCGCAGCAGCGTATAAATTCGCACACCTGCGCCAAAAATACATTGCCGCGCACGGCGTGCTGCGCGAGCTGCTGGCGCGCTACGCCGGCCAGTTACCTGCGGACATGCACTTCTGGCAAGGCGCGCACGGCAAGCCTTATCTATCCAATAGCCATCTGCAATTCAACTTATCGCATTCCGGTGAGTTGGCCCTGTGTGCGGTGGCGGATGGCCGCGCGGTGGGCATAGACATCGAGTTGATCCGCCCGATGGACGACCTGGACAGCGTGGCCGAGCGATTCTTCTCTGCACAAGAGCGCGCGGCGCTGCATGAGTTGGATGGGGAGGTCAAAGTCCGCGCCTTCTTCGCGTGCTGGACGCGCAAAGAGGCCTACATCAAAGCGATCGGCTTGGGCTTGGCCCAACCGTTGGATGCCTTCGATGTGGCGCTTGCGCCGGGCGAACCGGCGCGGCTGTTACGCGTCGAAGGCGACCCAGATGCACCAACGCGCTGGCCTATGTTCGACCTGCCGGTGCCAGATGGTTATTGCGGGGCATTGGCCGTCGAGTCGGGTGGTCGCGTATTGCACCCTAGTTACTTCGAGGCGTAGGCCAACTCTTGTTGTGCTTTGAACGCCTCGATGCAGGCGCGCAACTCCGTTGCGAACGCGCGCGCGCGGTCTGGCTCGCTGATGATCGTTGTAAGCGTGCCGGGAATGACCTTGACGTGCACAGGTCTGGTGGACAACTTCGACCAGCCCATCGCCGGCTCGAACGAGCACAACAGCGGCTGCCGCTGCATCCGAAACACGATGATCTCGCTGTCCAGTGGCTCAGGCTGATAAGCCATCAAGGCCTGATAGTTCGCCGTCACGATCTTGCCGCGCAGATCGTAGAAAGCAGGGTTCACCTCGTACGGCACGGTCTCAACCGTCTCATCGAGGATCGGCATGCGCTTGATCTGCCGAAGAGCTGCATCTCGGGGCTGCTTCACGAAGTCGCTCAGCCAGTGCGGCAAGTTTTGCACGAATCCCGGCACTGCGTGTGGCGTGAACTTGCGATAGCCGGCCTGTGGCGCTTCGGCATTGATGATGACGAGCAGGTTGTCACGGCAGCCCTCGGCCTGTAGCTGGCGAGCCATCTCAAACGCGACTGCGCCGCCCATGCTGTCGTAGCCGCTCAGACAATACGGCCCATGTGGCGCGATGGTGCGGATTTGTCGCAGGTAATGCGCCGCCATCTCAGGGATGGTGGTGAACGGCGGCTGTGAGCCATAGCCCATCGAGCGCAAGCCGAAGAAGGGCTGATCCATGCCCAGGTGCGGCGTCCATGCCTCGAAGTCGCCGACGCAGCCGCCCAAGCTGTGAACCATGAACAGCGGCGGGTTTGGCCCTTGCAGTTGCAGCGCCACCAACGAATACCAATCGGTGTAGCCGCTGTCCTCGTCAATGACCTTGGCCAGCTTCTCGATGGTTGGCGCGCCGAACAACCGCGCCACCTCCAGCCGGATGCCAAACTCCTTCTCGATGCGGGCGAACATGCGCACAGCCAACAACGAGTGCCCGCCCAGATCAAAGAAACTGTGGCGTATGCCGATGCCGCGCACACCCAGCATCTCTTCCCACAACATCACCAGCTTGGCTTCGAGCGCCGTCGTCGGTGGGACGACGGCATCGCGGGCCGTCAGGTCAGTCTGGCCGGGCTCGGGCAGCGCGCGCCGGTTCACTTTGCCGCTCGGCGTCAATGGTAGTGCGTCAAGTGTGATGACCGACGACGGTGCCATGTACTCAGGCAGCAGATCTTGCACATGCTGACGAATTTCGTTTGCGCTGATCGTCTCACCCGGATGCGGCACGACATATGCCGTCAGCCTGCGGTCGCCGTTTTGATCTGTGTGAGCGGCAGCCACCGCCTGATGCACTTTCGGGTGTGAGGCCAGCGCCATCTCCACCTCGGCTAGTTCGATGCGGAAGCCGCGTATCTTGACTTGAAAGTCGGTGCGGCCGAGATACTCGATGTTGCCGTCGGGCAGGTAGCGCGCCAGATCGCCCGTACGAAAGAGCACCGATTGACCGGTCGGGTCAAAGGGATTGGGCACGAACTTCTCAGCGGTCAGGTCGGGCCGGCGATAGTAGCCGCGCGCCAGCCCATCACCCCCGGCATACAGTTCGCCTGGGATGCCGATGGGCACGGGGCGCATGTGCCGGTCGAGCAAGTACACACTTGCGTTCGCCATCGGCCTGCCAATGGGCATGTTGGCCAGATGATCCGGCGTGTGCGTCGTGTCGTAATAGGTGATGTCGGCCGATACCTCGGACGAGCCATAGAGATTCAGCAGCGTGCAGCCAGGCATGGCGGCGTGAAAACGGTGCACAAGTTCGATGGGCAAGGCCTCGCCGCTGGCGACGCAGATGCGCAGGCTGGGCAGCAGCGCGCGCAGGTCGTCGTGCGTGTCGAGGATGGCGCGCAACAGCGATGGCACGAGCACAAGGCGCGTCACGTCATGCGCACCAATCGTCTTCACCAATGCGCGCGCATCCTTGACGTCGTCTTCGGGAATGATGACGATCGGGATGCCTTGCAACAGCGGACCGAAGATTTCCCAAATCGAATCACCAAAGTTCAAGCTGGTCTTCTGGCAGCACACCTCGTCCGTTGCAAACGGGTAGGCGGACCACATCCAACCAAAACGGTTGATCGCACCGCTATGCAGGCCCATCACGCCTTTGGGTGTGCCAGTGGAGCCTGATGTGTACAGCACATAGGCCACGTCATCGGCCGTCGCGCCAGCCTCAAGCGGCTCAGCAGGAAGCTGTGCGATCTCCGGCCAATCTGCGTCCAGGCACACCACGCGCGCGTCTGACGCGGGTAGCTTATCCAACAAGTGTTGCTGAGTCAGCAGGATCGGCACGCGAGCGTCGTTGAGGATGAAGCTCAGCCGCTCCTTGGGATAGTTGGGATCCATCGGCACATACGCCCCGCCGGCCTTGAAGATGGCGAGCAGCGCGATCACCATCTCGAACGACCGCTCGACCGACACACCGACCACGCTATCGCGTTGCACGCCGAGGGCGCGCAGGTAATGCGCCAGTTGATTGGCCTTGCTGTCCAGTTCGCCGTAGGTTAGCGCTTGGCTGCCAAACCGAAATGCGGTCTGTTCGGGGTGGAGGGCCGCTCGCTGCGCAAACAACTGCTGGATGCTGGCATCGCGTGGATAGTCCTGCTCCGTGTCGTTCCATGCCTTAAGGACTTGGCTGCGCTCGGCGTCGGTCAGGATACTCACGGCCGAGAGCGGTTGCTTGGCGTCGCGCGTCAGGTGCGCCAGCGCGGCCTGAATGTGGCCGAGCATGCGTTGAATGTCGGCTGCGGCAAACAGCACGCGGTCGTAGGTGATCTGCAACACCATCTGCGAGGCTGGCAGGACAGCGATGGTGAGCGGATAGTTCGTCACCTCATACGCCCGCACATCGCTCACTTCGATGGACGAGCCAGCATCGCCGGCGGCTGTGTCCATCGGATAGTTCTCGAACACGAAGATCGAGTTGAATAGCGATTGGTCACGCGGCACGTCGCTCCAGCCATGCACATCCACCAGCGCACTGAATTCATATTCGCTCACGGCCGACTGTGCGGCTTGCAGCGCGCGCAGCCACTCGCCCGCCGGCTGATCTCGCTCGATCTTCACCCGCGCCGGCAACGTGTTGATGAACAGGCCGACCATGCTTTCCACGCCGGACAAATCACCCGACCGGCCCGACAGCGTCGCGCCAAACAGCACGTCATCCTCGCCACTGTAGGCATTCAGCACCAGCGCCCACGCTGCCTGAAGCAGGGTGTTAAGCGTCACCCGTTCTTTGCGGACAAAAGCCCGCAGCGCCGTTGTAAAGGCGGGGTCAAAATGCAGTTGTGTGGCGGGGTAGCGATCTGCGTCAGCACTTGCGTTGTCAGCGCCCTGGGGCGGTTTGGGCAGCGGAATAGGTGTCGGTGTATCAAATCCGGCTAAGCGCTCGCGCCAGAATGCCTCGGCTGCGGCTACATTTTGATCTTGCCGCCATAGGACATAGTCCTTGTAGGGCTGCGGTATGGGAAGTTGGGTGGCTGCGGGTTGGTCATTACGAATCGCTTCGTATAGCGCGAATACCTCACCAAAGACAATTGGGCCGGACCAGCCGTCCAGAAGCATGTGGTGGAAGCTCCACACCAACTGATGTGTTTCTACGTTCAGCCGGATGAGCGCGATGCGCATCAATGGCGCGTGGGTCAGGTCGAAACCGCGTTGGCGATCATTGCGCAGCCACTGCTGAAGTTGATCCTGCTGCGCGCCGGTGGTCAGCGATGACCAATCGAGTTGCTCGAACGGCAACATGACCTGTTCGCGCACCACCTGCACCGGTTTGTCGCGCTTCTCCCACATGAACAGCGTGCGCAACGCCGAGTGCCGATTCACCACCTGTTGCCACGCCTGCTCGAATGCGCCTGCATCCAACGGCCCATGCAACACGCATGTGTATTGCTCAAAATAAGCGGCTGATTCCGGCGCCGACAAGGCATGGAACAGCATGCCCTCTTGCAATGGCGTGAGGGGATATATATCCTCGATATTTCTCGCCTTTGGCGTCTTATTTGATGTCGGTGTTTGCAAGATTGCAGCCATCGTTCCCTCCCTTGCCCGCTGCTTTGCCCTCAGCGCGACTCATCCAGCTCGGCCAGCAGATCATCCAACTCAGCTTCGTTCAAACCCGACTGCGCAAACTTGCTGGCATCGTTTGCGGCGGGTGCGTGCACCGTCAGCATGCGCAACGTGTCAGCGAACGCGTCAGCCAGGGTTTGGATGGTCTCGGGCCGATGTAGGTTGGCGCTGTATTGCCAGGTCGAACGCAGCCGGCCACTCACCACTGCTGCATTGATTTCAATGAGATGGTGCCGCCTCGCCCGCGGGCTGTGCACTGCGCCCGGTGATTCTTGTGCCAACTTGAACAGCGCCAGACCAGACAACATTTGGCTGAACTGCCCCAGATAATTGAGAAGCACCTGAGATTGGGGCAGGGCGGCCAATTCCTGACGCACGGCTGTGTCCTGGCTCAAGTAACGCAATGCGCCGTAACTCAATCCTCTCGTGCTTATCTGACGGAGTTGTCGCGCAACTTCCTGGGCGGCGCTTAGCACAGGGGCGCGCTTGCGCCATGTGAGCGCGGCGGGGTAGAACGACGTGAACCAACCTACACTGCGCGACAGGTCTAACCCTTCAGCGATCCCTTCGCGCCCGTGCCCTTCCACGCCGATCAGTTGCGCGTCACTCTCGGTCCATTCGCTGAGTGCGCGCATCACCGCGGCCGCCAGCGCCTCATTGATGCGGATGTCATGCATCGCCGGCAACTCGCGCAGCAGCGCGTTGGTCTCGCGCTCGCTCAGCTCGACGACGATTTCGCGCGTTGAGGCTTCGTCGTTAACGCCTTCGCTGTCCAGTGGCAAATCGGGCGCATCCGTCGCCAAATGCTTGCGCCAAAAATTCAATTCGCGCTGCACTGGCGCGGATTGGGCATGGGTCGAGATCCGTTGAGCCCAAAGGCCAAACGCTGTTGTAGCAGGTGGAAACTGAATGGGTTGGCTGCGCTGGCTTTGCAGATATGCCGCTTCCAAATCCTCAAGAATCGTCTGCCACGACGCGCCGTCAACCGCCAAATGATGGATGACGATCAGCAGGCGACTCGCTCGGCCCTGGCCCAAATCAAAGTAGCCCAAGCGCATCAACGGCCCCGCTTCAGGATTGAGGCTGGCTTGAAGCGCGGCAGCGTGGTGCTGGATCGCCGACGCTACATCGCGGGAAGGCATATCGCGCAGGTCAATTCGCTCAATGCCGACATGCGCCACCTCACCCTGAACGCGTTGTTGCACCTGGCCAGCATGTTTGGCAAACGTGAGGCGCAGTGCATCATGATGTTGAGCGAGTGCCTGGGCTGCGCGTTGTAGATGCTTAAGGTCTAGACCCGGCGTCTCCACCAATAGCGCCTGATTCCAGTGGTGCGGCTCGGCAAATTGCTGCTCAAAGAACCAATGCTGGATGGGCGTGAGCGGAATATCACTTGTTGACTGCACAGGTTGCGCCATCGGCGCGACGCTCTCGTTGCCGATGACTGCGGCCAGTTCGGCAATGGTCTGATGCTGGAACAACTGCGTCGGCGCAAGCTTTAGCCCGGCCTGGCGGGCCTTGGCTACGACCTGAATGCTCAAGATGGAATCGCCGCCGATCTCGAAGAAGTTGTCGTTTACGGCAATGGGATCCATGCCCAAAACGGCTGACCAGATGGCGGTGAGCTTCTCCTCAATCTCATTCTTCGGTGTGGCCACAGCGCCCGTCGAGGCTTGTCTGTGATCAGTTGGGTCGGGCAAAGCGTTGCGATCCACCTTGCCATTCGGCGTCAGCGGCAGCGCATCCAACACGATGATGTGCGCGGGCACCGTGTAGTTTGGCAGGCGCGCGCTCAGGAAATCCCGCAACTCGCCCGCCAGCATGTTGGGGCTGGCAACGACGTAGGCGGCCAGTTGCTTGCTGGATTGTGCAGGGCTACGGCCATTGCTGCTCGGCGCGCCTTGCTTCAGGCGTTGTGTCAACATCACCCGCTGCTGTGGCGACAGCCGTTCAATTCGTGCGCGCAGGTCGGTGTTGCTCATTTGGTTGCCTTGATGACGATCATGGAGTCGGCCCACCACGTGTCGCGGATGTCCGCAGGTGGCACCAGCGCCACACGGCTCAGCTCGAATGACTTGAAATAGCGCAGCACCAGGCGTTGGTGGGCGCGGCTGAACGAATCCATCTCATTCGTCATGTAGGTGAACACACCACCATCGCGCAAGTGCGCCACCGCTGTGGGGAAGAAATGCTCGGCGAACGTCACGCTGTTCAGCACCTGCTCTGCATACTCGGTCTCATTCAGCGGATACGTGTGGAAGAACACGCTGTCGTAGAGGCCCATTTGATCGGTCGTGTCCTGCCAGCGGCCGTAGATCAACCGGATGTCGCGCTGCGGCCACTGCGCTCGCCAGGCATGAAAGCGTTCGACGACCGAATCGTTGCACTCGACAATGGTGTGCGAGCGCGCCCCGAATTCCTGAATGAATGCTGCCGATACGCCCCGGCCAAAGCCAATCTCCAGCACATCGCCGTGCGCCTGCGTCGCTACGCAGGCCATGGCGCGCATCAGCGGGATTTGCCAATCCTCCATGATGTCGGCGTCGCTCAGTGCCGTGTTTGCCCGTTCTTCGATGTGATGCGCATCGAGACCCGGCACGAAGCGCTGCGCCAACACATCGAGCTGATTCAGGTCATCGGCAAATTCGGCCACGGCTTTGTTCAGCAGCCAGTTGCGTTGCGAGTCGCGCGGCGGGGCGATGAACTGGTCGCTCTTGATGTCGAGCGTCAGTTCGAAGTCTCGGGTGCGGCGGAGTTTGCGCGTCATGCCGCCTCCTCAATCTCGTCGAGCAAGCGTGCCGCCAGTGCAGCATCCACCTGCTCAAGCCAAGCCGCTAGTTTGTCCACCTCGCTAGGGTCGTGAGCGGCTTCCTCTCGCACCACGACTACCGCGTCCCGGACGTCAGGGTGCTGTCGCAGCACGGACTCAATTTCACCCAATTCGATGCGATAGCCGCGAATCTTGACTTGGTGATCAGTGCGACCAAGGAAGGCTAGCGACCCATCGGCCTGCCAGCGCACCAGGTCGCCAGTACGATACAGCCGCGCGGTCAATCCGTCGCCAAAGTCGCAGGTGATGAAGCGCTCGCGTGTCAGCTCGGGCTGATTGAGGTAGCCCGGCACAACGCCAGCGCCGGCAATGCACAACTCACCAGCGATGCCAATGGGCACTGGTTGCAACGCCGCGTCGAGCACGTAGTTCTGCATGTTAGGGATGGGCGTGCCGATGGGTACGCTCGCGCCGTGAAATTCGCGCGGGATGAGGCAGGCCGTGCTCCACACGGTCGCCTCGGTTGGGCCATACTCGTTGTGGAGGCCGACGTCGGGCAGGGTTGCATAGTGCTTGCGCACCAGGTTGGCCTGGCAGGCCTCGCCGGCGACGATGACGATCTTGAGCGAGTCGAGTTGACCCGGCGCAGCGTAATCCAACAGCAGGCTGTAGAGCGAGGGCAGACACAGCGTGTGGGTGATGCGATGTTTGGCGATGAGATTTGCGATCGCGCTCACATCCTGCTCCTGCTTTTGTTCAGGCAGACAGAGTGTACCGCCCTGACCCAGCGCCCAAAAGATGCCGGCCACCGAGCTATCGAACGCGAACGACGACAGCAGTAGATAGCGTTCGGCGCGGCCAGGATAGAACGTGAAGCGTGCGCCGGTGGAGGCTACGAGATTGCGATGCGTCACCATGACGCCTTTTGGTTTGCCGGTGGAGCCGGAGGTGTAGATCACATAGGCCAAATCATCCGGCGATGTGTTCGGCGTTGGGTTGCCTTGCGGTTCGTTAGCGATTTCAGGCCAATCAGCATCGAGCGACACAATCGTTGCGTTGCTCACCGGCAACCGCGCGTGCAAGTGCGCTTGCGTCAGCACGAGGGTTGCTTGGGTGTCGTCCAGCGCAAACGCCAATCGCTCCTCCGGATAGGCCGGATCAAGCGGCACATACGCGCCACCGGCTTTTAGGATCCCAACGATGGCGACGATCATCTCCAGCGAGCGCTCGACGCACAATGCGACAGGTGCGCCTGGCGACAGGCCTTTGCGCCGCAGGTAGTGCGCAAGTTGATTGGCACGCGTGTTCAGTTCGGCGTAGCTCAGGCGCTGATCTTGGAAGCGCACTGCATCGGCCTGCCGCGATTGCTGTGCCGCCGCTTCGATGATCTGGTGAATGCATGCCTGTTGAGGCGCATCGGCATGGGTCTGGTTCCACCCCGCGAGAACCTTGCGGCGCTCGGCATCGCTCATCAAGGCCAGTTGGTCAATGCGTTGATCGGGCTGCTGAACGGCCGATGTGAGCAGCACCTCGTAGTGCTCGAGCATGCGCTCAATCGTCGGTGCATCAAATAAGTCAGTGGCGTATTCGATGGCGACGGTCAGACCATCTTGCGACTCTCGCGCGAATAAGGTCAGGTCGAACTTGGAAACGCCGCCGTCCACAAGGACAGGCTCGACCTCAAGACCGCGAAGCTGAATGTCTGCTGCTGCATCCTGTTGATGCACAAACATGACCTGGAAGATGGGATGGTGGCTCAGGTCGCGCCTGGGTTGCACCTCATCCACCACGCGCTCAAATGGCACGGCTTGATTCGCGTAGGCATTTAGCGCGGCGTCGCGTGTGTTGGTCAGCACATCGCGAAAAGTCATGCCACTGGCAACGTGAGCGCGCAGGGCCAGCGAGTTGAGAAAGAATCCGATGACATGGTGCGTCTCGGTTTGAGCCCGGTTGGCGATGGGCGTGCCGACGATGATGTCGTCTTGCCGCGTGTAGCGGTGCAGCAGCACGTTGAACGTGGCCAGCAGCACCATGAACGGTGTCGCGCCCGATTGCTGCGCCAACGCGCGAATACGTTCCAACACATCAGCGGGGATTGAGCGCGTGCGCATTGCGCCGCGATAGCTTTGTGTGATGGGTCGTGGCCGGTCGGCGGGCAATTGCAACAGCGGCAGTTCTCCGGCTAGGTGCGCTCGCCAATAATCCAATTGCCTTTGGAGTGCGTCACCCGTCAATGCATCGCGCTGCCAATGGGCGTAATCCGTGTATTGGATGGGCAATGCAGGAAGCGCTATCGGCGTGCTCATGACGAGCGCGTTGTAATGTGTGCAGACCTCGCGCCAGAACACGCCGTTTGACCATTCATCAGAAATGATGTGGTGCATGGTCAACATCAACACATGCGTTCCCTCATTCACTTGGGCAACAGTCAAGCGCAACAACGGGCCAGCCTGCAAGTCGAAGCGATGGCGCGCTTCTTTAATCGCTCGCTGCGCTAATGCAAGTTCGGGTTGACCTGTCAGATCAAGCTGGTGGATCGAGAAGCTCGCTTGAGGCGCAACGATCTGCAGTAATTGGCCATCAACCTCGGCAAAGGTTGTGCGCAGTGCCTCGTGCCGCAGAATGATTGCTTGCACAGCGCGCTCCAGGGCGGACGTGTTCAGATCGCCCTGCACACGATATGCCTCGTGCATGTTGTAGGCGGGTGAATCGGGGTCAAGCTGATGCAAGAACCACAGGCGTTCTTGGGCGAACGACGCGCGTGCTGGCGCATGTGCCGGACGGCTCGGAATGACGATCTGAGCCAGTGATGCGCCTGCATCGCCGCGTAGGCGACGCGCCAACAGATCGCGCCTGGCTTGCGAGAGTGAAGATGAGTTGGCGGCCTCGGCGGCCTCGGCGGAGGGTGCTGTTGTCATGATTGAGCGAGCAAGTGCTCGACCTCCTCGTCGCTCAGGCCTTCTAGTTCAGCCACCAGCGCGGCCTCGACAGCTTCACTCATGCCGGCTACGGTGGGGCTCTCGAAAAAAGCGGCGATGGGCAGCTCAACTTGAAACGCGCGATTGACCTGCGTAATCACCTGCAACGCTGGCAATGAGCTGCCGCCGATCTCAAAGAAGTTATCGTGCACACCCACGCGCGCCAAATGCAGCGCTTCCTGCCAGATGCGCGCGATGCGCTCCTCGGCCTCGTTGCGCGGTTCGGCGTAGCGCGTGTCCAGATCGGGCCGTTGTTCGCCAGGTTTTGGCAACGCCTTGCGGTCAACTTTCCCATTGGGCGTCAGCGGCATCTTGTCCAGCCGGATGAAGTGTGAGGGCAGCATGTAGTCTGGCAGGTCGCGCGCCAAGAATGCGCGCAGGTCGCTGGCCGTTGTTGGGCCATCACCGTCTGCCACGTAGTAAGCGGCCAGCTTTGCAGTCCCTGCATGTGTGTCTGCCTCGATTGGCTCGTCGTAGCCGATCTCACGCAGGATGAGCTTCACGCGGTTTTCGTCAATCGCATCATTCAGTTCGTCGAGCGCGGCCTCGCGCGTTTTGTGACCCAGGCGCACGTCCCAGGCATAGGGCAGGGCATAGTTGTGAAAGCCGCGCTTGCGCTTGTGCACCCAGATGCCGGCGTCGTTGATCAGGCAGTTGGTCGAGCGGCCGGTATCACTTGGCCGCACCCACGGCGCATGCTCTTTGAGGAAGGCATACATCTCATTCAGCGACACCGTGCAGTAGCGATAAAAGTCCACGAACTGCACATCGTTGAAGGTCTGGTCATCGCGGAACACGTCTACATCGAGCGAGCGCGAGATCACATCGTCGCGGCGGTGATAAGCCTTGCGCGCTGCAAGGATGGCTTGGTCAATCGCGTCGGCATCGAAGTCAGGCGCAGTAAACACGGCCTCGCTCAGCCGCGTCTCGAAGAACTGTCCGCGCGACAGGCCGGTGACGATATGTTGGATGCCGCGCTCGCGCGCCAGGTTTGTAGCCAGGGTGTAGATGGTCTTGAAGCAGCCATTGCACACGTTGGCGTGTTGCTTCAGGCTATCCACAAAGATGGCGTTCATCGCCGGCGTATGCCCGAAGACGTGATCCACACCCAGGCCGTTGACCACACGACGGATGTTGGCTTTGGCCTCGTCGGAGATGTAGCCGTTGTCGAGCGTGAAGGCCAGCGGACGCAGCCCCATTCCGACGAGTTGATACAGCATGTAGGTGCTGTCTTTGCCGCCGCTGAGCAGCACGATGCAATCATGCTCACGCTGACTTGAGGCAGACTGCGCCTTCATCTGCGCGGCAATGACCTCAAACTCATTTAGGGTGCGGAAGTAGGCTTGCGCCTTGTCCTTGTACACCTCGTATGAGCGGCAGAAATTGCACACACCGTGCGCGTCGTAGCTGACGCCGGGAAAGTTCGATTCCAACCCGCAGCGTGAACAGTGCTGTGTGTTGCCTTGCTGATTTGCGCTAGCCGGTTGCACCACTTCGATCACGCATTCGCGAACGACGGGGTGCGCCGACAAACGCGCCTCAATCTCACCCAGCTCGATGCGCGCACCGCCGATCTTGACCTGTTGATCTGCCCGGCCAAGATATTCCAGTTGCCCATTCGGCAGCCAGCGGCCCAGGTCGCCCGACTTGTAAATTTTCGATTTTCGATTGTTGATTGCCGATTGAGCGTTCTCTAAGTCATCAATCTCGATGAATCGCTCCGCTGTCAGACCGGACCGGTTGAAGTAACCGCGCGCGAGGCCATCGCCCGCGATGTATATCTCGCCAATCATGCTGGTCGGCACCGGGTTGAGGTGCTGATTAAGGACATAGATTTGCGTGTTCGCGGCAGGCTCGCCGATGGGCACAGACAGCGCTCGGTCGCCTGCTTCGTCGAAGCGATGGATCATGCAGCCGACGGTTGCCTCTGTCGGCCCATATTCGTTGAAGATTTCAACAGGTCTGGGAAACGCATGTGTGATGGCTGCGGCCAGTTCGGTTTTGAAGTCCTCGCCACCGACGATGAACTTGCGTAGGTGCGACGCCGACACATCCATTCCCTTCAGCATGGCCAGATGCGACGGCGTGAGTTTGACGATGTCGCACTGGTTGTCTTCGAGGACTTTGAGAATCGCCATGCCGCGCACGCCGGCATCTTCGGCATAGGCGACGATGCGCCCGCCAGAGATTAACGGCGTGAAGATTGAGGTGACGGTGAGGTCGAACGATAGCGATGAGAACAGCGGCCACGTCAACGCCTCATCCTTGCTGTATTGCTTGCGCGCCCACCAGATGTAGTTGACCAAACTGCGGTGCTCAATCATCACGCCCTTGGGCTTGCCGGTGGAGCCGGAGGTGTAAATCACATAGGCCAGACCGCGCGGCGTCGAGCGATTAACTGCGCCTTCGGCCTCGTCCGCCAGCGCCGACCAGTTTGCATCCAGTGCGATGACGTGCGCCTCCGCAGGCGCGTCGCACGCCAACGCCGGTTGAGTGATGACAACAGGCGTCGCTCCACATGTTGCAGCACGAATGTCTTGCAGCATGAAGGCCATGCGCTCGGCCGGGTAGGCCGGGTCCACCGGCACATAGGCGCAGCCCGACTTAAGCACGCCCAGGATGGCAACCAACACTTCGAGCGAGTGTGCCATGCGGATCACAATCAGTTGCTCTGGCGTGACACCCAGCGCGATCAGCCGATGCGCAAGTTGGTTGGCGCGAGTGTTCAACTCGCGATAGCTCAAGCGTTGCCCGGCGCATTCAACTGCGATGGCATCAGGCGTCCGCGCTGCCTGCGCCTCGAACAGCGAGACAACCGTTTCGTTTGCGGGATAGGGCGCTGCGCTGTCGTTGAAGTGAATCAGGTGGGCCGTGCGCTCCGCATCCGTCTGCAAGTCAATCGTCACAAGGCGCGCCTGCGGGTCGGCCAGAAACGCATCCAAGACGCGCAAGAAATGTTGGATGGCCCAGGCGCGCTGCTGGGCATCGAAGACCGCTGTATTGAAGTCGAACAACAGCCGATAGTTGCCCGTCCCCTCGAAGTCGGTGACTTGCACGCGTATGGCGTGATTGCGGTCGCCGTAGCCGGAATGAACCCAGTCCACGTGTGGCTTTAACCCGTTGAAGTCGGGGAAGGTCACGTTGACGAAGTTGAGCAGCACTTCATAGGCGCGGTTGGCCTCAGCGCTGCTCACGCCCGGCTGAGCATAGCGCAGCGCGCTCAACATTTCGCCAGCGGCACGTTTGTGCAAGGATGCAAATGTGTCGTGGTCGCTCACCTCAAACCCCAACGGGCAAATCTCGATAAACACACCCGGCGTGTCTTTGAAGGCTGGGGTAGGGCGGTTGTGAAAGGGTACGCCGATGAAGAAACGCTCGCTGCCAGTGGTGCGATAGACGCTTGCGCTAAGCAGGGTCAGGAACAGGTTGTAGAGCGCGAGGTCTGAGCTCAATGCCTGAAAGCCCTTGGTGCGCGCGATTTCACGCAAGCGGGCCGAACGTTCTGACCCCAAATCGCACGGCACGCGTTCGGTGCGCGCGGTGGTTTGCGCGTTCACCCGATCAAAAAACGCAATCGGCTCGGCCGCGCGCGCAATCTTGTTCGCCCAATGCGCCTGCGCGTTTTGGCTGGCTGGCGTGTGCCGAGTGTTGCGTTCGGCCTCGATATAGCTGTGATACTGCGGCCAATCGGGCGGCACAAGCGGCTGTGAAGACGCCAGTGCCCTGGCATACATCTCGGCCTGACGCTTATAAATCACCAGGAATGACCAGCCATCAGTAATCAGATGATGATGGCTGAGATACCATGCGTAGCGCTGCTCTCCCAACTTGATCAACACTGAATCGAACAAGCGCGATTGCAGATCAAATAGACACAACCGTTGGCGATCCACCCAGACGCGAAACTCAGCATCCGGGTCGGCCGCTTGCGACACATCTACCAGCGCAACCGAGTGCGCCAGTTGAGGGAGAACAATTTGATGGGGCGCGCCGTCTCGCTCTCCGATCACTGTGCGCAGGGCGTCACTGCCATCCACCACCGCCTGAAACGCGCGCCGGAACGCATCTACATCCAGCGTGCCTTCAAACGTGAAGGTCTGGATCATGTTGTAGAGCGGCGCATCTGGGTTTAAGCGCTGACCCAGCCAGATCAGAAACTGGCTCTGGGTCAAGTTGCTTTGCTGACCCGAAAAAGGCGCATTGGCCGCGTGCTCGTTGCGATGCATCGCGAGCTGTTCCATCGTCATCCCTGTCTCACCTCACTCGTTCTACTTACGTCGCCTGCTGGCGCTGGCTCAGATAGGCCGCGATGGCATTGATGCTTTGGAAGTGCTCGATCACCACGTCTTCCGGCGGCACCTGGACGCGCAGGTCGGACTCGACGAAGTTGATCAGCCTCACTGCACCCAATGAATCCACCAGGCCGCTCAGGAGCAACTCTTCGTCATCACCCAGCGCCATGTTGGGCTGCATCAGCAGTTGCGTCGTAATGAATTGTCTGAGTGCGTCTTTGACAGTAGCGTCGTCAGTGCGCGGTGGGGCAACGCCGGCAAGTAGGGTCATGGGTGTTTCTCCTTTAACAATCGTCGCGTGTCGTCACAACATCTGCACTGTGGCGCCGGCTACTGTGCGCGTGTTGATGGTTTGTTCACGCAACGCTCGGCGGTCAATCTTGCCGGTGCCAGTGCGTGGAAAGTCATCCATCAGCGCGATGGCGACGGGCACGGCATAGGGTGGGATGCGCACTGCCACTTCCGATTTGAGCGTCGCCTCGTTCGTGCTCGCGCCGGGTTTGAGGATGACCGCGGCATGGATCAACGTGCTGCCCTCATCGTCTGGGATGGTGAAGACGGCGCATTCATCCACATCGCGATGCACTGCCAGCGCGGATTCCACTTCGTCGAGTTCAACGCGATAACCGCGCGTCTTGATCTGCCGATCCTTGCGCCCGCAGAAGCGCAGGTTTCCGTCGGCGTCGCGCCGCATCAAATCACCCGTGCGATAGAACACATCTTCGTAGTCACCGAACACAGGCCGGCGATAGAACGCTCGCGCATTCAGGTCGGGCCGATCCCAGTAGCCGCGCATCATGGTCGGTGTGCGCACAACCAATTCGCCGATCTCTCCGTGGGCCGCCTCGTTGTCGTGCTCATCCAGCAGCAATCCCTCGCTGTTGTCCCACACGTGGCCGATCGGGATGGATTCATCGAAGTCGTTCGGTAAATCCGGGACGTGGTAATACGTGCACTGGTTCACCTCGGCTGGCCCGTAGACGTTGCTCACGCGCGCGCTCGGCACAAGCATCATCAGCTCGCGCAATTGGCGCGGGTGAAATGGCTCACCCCCATACAGGATCCAGCGCAACGCGCTCAGGTCGCGCGACTGCAACACCCCGCGCAGCAACAGTTGCACCAATGCGGTCGTCACTGAATACCAGATCGTCAGCCGCTCGTCTTGAATGAGCTTGGATAGGCTGGCCGGCAGCTTGGTGTAGGCCTCGGGGATGATGACTGTGGTTGCGCCGCGCAGCGGCCCGCTGAAGAAATCAAAGGTGGACATGTCGAAGTGCAACGGCGAATGGTTGCTCAGCCGGTCGCTATCCGTCACGCCATACAAGTCTGCCGACAATTGGGCATAGCTCAACCCACTATGGTGGGTGTGCATCAGCCCTTTTGGCGTGCCGGTGGAGCCGGAGGTGTACATGACATATGCCAAATCTTGTTCCATGACGAACACACTCGGCGTTGCCCCGCCGAGCGCGTACACCTCGTCCCATGGCATGCAGCGCAGCATTGGGCTGCTGTCGTTTGTGCCGATGGCGCATTCGAGCGGCGTGCCGGTTGCCAATTCATCAAGCGCTGCTGCCTTGACTGGGCTGGTCACGATGTGGCGCATGCCGCAATCGGCGATGGCGAATTTCAGACGCGCCGGGGGCGATTGCGGATCGAGTGGGACATAGGCCGCACCGGCCTTCCAGATGCCGTAAATCGTGACGGCGCTTTCCAAGCTCTTGTTCAAATAGATGCCGACGCGTTCGCCGCGTCTCACGCCTTGGGCGATCAACGCACTCGCCAACGCATTCGCCCGTGTCGCCCATTCGGCGTAGGTCAGCGCCTGGCCGTTGAACCGCACCGCGTCCTTGTCGGGAAAGCGATCCGCCGAGCGATCCAAGATGTGTGACAGCAGGTGGAGCGTGCTCATGGGGACAGGTCAATTGAGCGGGCATTCATCACCCGATGCATAGAAGCAGCGCTGCATGGCCGTTGCAAAAAAGGCGTGACCCTCCGGCGTAAAGTGGCCCACGCCCTCTTTGAAGAACAATGCTCTGATCTGCTCGGTCGTCATGCCGGTTTGGCGCATGTATTCGCCCATCGGCAGGAAGGGCAGGTTATTGGCTGTGGCGAACTCGCCCAGTTCGGCTTCGGGCAGCAGCGCGTCGTATTCACCCAACTGCGGCGACCAGTCTGCGCCTTGCTGCGCGTAGAACGCGGCCGGGAAATAGGGAATCGTGACCAGCCGCATCGAGATGTTTTCAGCATCTAGTGTCTGCTTCAATTGCTTGAGTTGGCTGATGAGGATAGCCATTGCAGTCTCAGATTGTGGGTCGTGATGCGTATCGAAGGCAAACGTTGCTTTGCCGAAAGGTTGTGCATCGTCTGCAGATTCGACATTTGTTGGGTAGACCGGCATTACCCCCAAGTCTCCAACCTTGCGATAAACGTAATTCAGCCCTAGTAGCTTCCGCGCCAATTGCATGGTGAACAAATGGCTCTGCACGACATTGATCGGGTTTAGCGGCTCATAGCCGCGGATGACCAGATGCTGGAGGTTGTGACGC
>Ga0224722_1000005_pt1 | contig 146833 bp, 128 predicted proteins | sample Balambano_FR1_Me_FD_161646 | JGI IMG/M metagenome (GOLD analysis project Ga0224722, IMG submission 161646) | Freshwater sediment microbial communities from Lake Towuti, South Sulawesi, Indonesia - Balambano_FR1_MetaG | ecosystem: Environmental > Aquatic > Freshwater > Lake > Sediment | place...
GCTCAAGCGCAAGTCCAAGTTGAATCATTTCGCCTTGAAGGCGCGCTTGTATTTGCATGCCGTTCAGTCGGCCTTTGACGCCCTGCGCCTGTTGCAGCCTGTCTCTTTGGCTGCGTAACGTGAGTTATCAACCAAAGCGTTATCTACTTGATCGCGTGACGTGTAATTTAGAGGAAGTTCACGGCTAATCCCGAAAACCTCATCGACTTTATGCGTGACGTTTCTCATGATTCTGTGAAAAGTCAATTAACCAGAGTGAAGTCGTGTACGGTAATTTGGTATCCAAGTAATCTATGCGCAAAGGCTCTGATTGCCCAAGTACTCTATCAGAAATTGATAAAATGAACCACATAAGCCCATTGCTCGTTCACAAAATTGCGCACAATGAAATACCGCTGTGACTCGTGCAATCATCTATCTCTCAACTCTCCTCTTACCTCCATCAACAACACCCCCAGCCGATTCAACCCCGACCCATCCCCGCCATCGGCCCAATAGCGGTCGTTCTCGGTGTGCTCCACCAGCACGGCATCAGTTGTAGCCAGTAGTTGCTCGCGCAGGTGGCTGTGCTGGGTGAACTTGGCCAACAGCGCCTCCTTCATCACCGCGTCCTTGACTGCGTCCCAGTCAGCGCGCGGCGGATGTGCCGGGTCGCGCGTCAACTCCTTGGCGTTCAGCGGCGAGGGCGCTTGCCGAATAATCTCCTCGCGCGGCGTGCCGGCGTATTTCTGCGCCTGGTAATAGTGCTCAGTCGTTGGCCACAGTTGGCCCTTCAACAAAATCGGGCACGAGGCGAAATTGGACAGGAAGCCGTAGGGCTTGAACTCCTCGTAGAAATAGATGACGGTCATATTGAGTCAGCGGCTAGTTATCGCTTTCATTAGCGTGCGTTTCTAAATCGGGGATGTAAGCATTTCGAGCGAAGTCCAAGTCCAGCATAGCTGGACGCGGGACGGAGTCGAGAAATGCGACGCCGCAGCCCCTGAGCCGCTCTCTCGACTCCGCGCTGTGGCACTGCGTGGCTTGCGCTTCGCTCGAGATGCTGGGTTCAATGTGAAACAATTTCAATGATTTATCCATCCGCGCTCGCGCCTGTCACCATCGCCAACACCCGCGCCGCGCCCTGCAAATGCTCCTTCGGCATCTTGCTCAAGTGCATCGCCAGGGCCAGATAGGGCCGCGAGGCCGGGTCGCTGACGAAGGCCCGCACCTCGTCGTCGAAGGCGTGCAGGCTGGCGCGCTGCCGGGCCAGCAGTTGCGCCTCGCCCACCTGGCCGATGCCCAGGTCGAGCAAGTCGTGCACGTCCACGCCGTAGCGCGTGATCATCTTCTCCAGCAGCGTGATCGGCACGGCGCGCCGGCCCAGCTCATAGCTGGTCAGTTGGCCGGGCTTCAGGCCCAGCGCCTCGGCCGCGTCCTTGAGCGTCTCGCCCTTCTCCTCGCGCGCCTGCTTCAAGCGTGCGCCTACGATCTTCGTCCGCAACGAGATGAGCGACTTGAAGTCCTGCGCTGGCCGCGGCCGGACGAGTTTGGCTTCGGCATCACTCACCAGCGCCGCCACCGGCACATCCAGAAAATAGGCGATCGCCTCCAACTCCGGCAGCGACGGCTCGCGCTTGGCGTCCTCGAAGTCCGACAGGCGCTTGGCCGGGATGCCGATGAACCGCGCCACCTCCCGCTCGGACCGGCCGGCGGCCTCGCGCGCTTGCCGGATCAGGCGGCCGATGGCATTCAGGCGGAGCAAAGAAAGGTTTGGGTCGGTTGAATCGGGCATAATCCACAAGATTGTAGTCCGCCCGCAAAACATGAAAATCGCCGTCAACGCCTGGTTCCTCAACACCTCGCACGAACATCTCACCGGCAGCGGCCAATATGCGCGCAATCTCCTGGCGGCGATTCAGGAAATCGCCCCCGACGTCGAACTGGAATGCGTCACGCCTGCGCGCCGGGGCGACCTGGCCAAGGTGCAGTTCGAACAGGTCGAATTCCCGCGCGCGGCCATGCGCATGAACGCCGACGTCGCCTTCGTGCCGTATTGGGCCCCGCCGCTGCGCAGCGACGTGCCGGTGGTGGTGACCATTCACGATGTCATCCCTATCGCGCTCAAGTCGTATCGCGGCGGGCTGCCGCAGCGCGCCTACGCCAGCCTGGTGCGCGCCGCCTCGCCCAACGCCGCCGCCGTCATTACCGACTCGGAGTTCAGCAAGCAGGACATCATCAAACATCTTGGGCTGGATGAGACGCGCGTGACTGTGGCGCCGTTGGCGGCCGAGCCGCGCTTCACGCCCGTGATCGCCAACAACGAGATGGCGCGCGTGCGCGAGCGCTACACCTTGCCCGACGCCTACGTGCTGTATCTGGGCGGCTTCGACCCGCGCAAGAACATCGAGACGCTGATGCAGGTCTACGTGTGGGCCGGCGCGACCATCGGCGATGACTTCCCGCTCGTCATCACCGGCGACCCCGACACGCCTGTGACGACCGAGGGCGGCCAGCGCACCACGCTGGCGCAGATGGCGCAAGCCCTGGAAGTCAGTGACGAGGTGCGCTTCATTGGCCGGGCCGACGAGGCCGACAAACCGGCGCTGTATGCCGGCGCGCGCTGCTTCCTGTTCGCCTCGGAATACGAGGGCTTCGGACTGACGCCACTGGAGGCCATGGCCTGCGGCACGCCGGTGGTCGGCAGCAACGCATCCAGCATTGCCGAGGTGGTGAGCAACGCCGGCATGCTGGTGGAGCCGAAGGATGCGCGGCGCATGGCTGGCGCGCTCATCGCCGTGTGCACCGAAGACGACTTGAACGACCGCCTGCGCCAGCGCGCCCTCATGCGCGCCGCACAGTTCACCTGGCAACGCACGGCGGTCGAAACGCTGGCAGTGTTCCGCAAAGTCCATGACCCCAAATAAATTGAAAATTGAAAATGGAGAATTGAGAAAAGACGTTCTTCATTCTCAATTTTCAATTCTCAATTTCCTATTGCATGCCCTCATCTTCATCGTCGCCGTCGTTGCATACACGGCCACGATGAATGGCGATGTTCAGCCGGCCGATAGCGGCGAATTTCAGATCGCGGCCATCACGCTCGGCATCCCGCACCCGCCTGGCTATCCGCTGTTCACCATACTGGGCTGGCTGTTCGCGCAGATACCCATTGGTTCGCCCTTCGCCCGCGTCACGTTTCTGTCCGTCATTGCATCCGCGCTCACGCTGGTGTTTGTGAGCCTGACTATCGTAAAGGTGCTCCCACGCTCCTCGGCCCCTCTGCTCAGCCTGCTGGCCGGCCTGGCTGCCGCCATCGTGCTTGGCACAAGCACCACGTTCTGGGCGCAAGCCACCACGACCAACATCCGCAGCCTGACCGCGCTGTTCACCGCGCTGATGCTGTATGTCTCGGCGTGGGCATTTGCCACGCAGAAAGCATCTGCGTTGATCTGGTTCGCCGCTGCATTTGGCCTCGGCGTAGGGCATCACGTCTCGCTCATCTTCGTCGGCGTCGTGCTGGGCGCGTATGTCCTAATCGTGGCCTGGCGTCACGACCGCGCTGGGCTTCCGCGTGCGCTGGGTGCGTCGGCGCTCGTCCTTGCCGCCACACAGTTGGTGTGGCTGTATCTGCCCTTGCGCGACGCGGCCGGTGCGCGCTTTGCTCCGGGCAACCTGAACACGCTCGACGGTTTTCTGTTCCACATCTTCGCGCGCGGCTTCGCCGGCGACATGCTGGCCTTCGCCGCGCCGGAATTCCTGTTCGACCGGTTGGCCTTGCTGCCCACGTTGCTCACATTTCAGTTCAGCCTGCCGTTGCTGATGGGCGCGGCATTGGGCGCCATCGTGCTGATCTGGCGGCGCATGTTCGTCGCCGTCGCTTGGCTGATCGCGTTCGGGCTGCACCTGTTCATCACCGTCACTTATCGTGCACCACAGACGGTGGAGTACGCGCTGCCGTGCTGGGTAATCGCCAGCGTCCTGCTTGGGGCGGGGCTGGGTGCCCTGGGCGAACCCGAAACGCAAGACGCAAAACGCCAGTTCACTTTGCGCCTTGCGTCTTGCGTTTTACTTGGGTTGGCGGCAGCATTTGCCCTGCGCGATGGCGCGGCGCGCTGGCCGAGCTACGCCAATCTCAGTGCGGATCGCAGCACGCGCGCCAACGCCGAGAGCGTGTTGCGGTATGCCCAGCCGGGCGGGGCGATCCTGTCGCAATGGCACCAGGCTACGCCGATGTGGGCGCTGCGGGACGTTGAAGGCTTGCAGCCGCAAGTGCAGGTGGACTATGTCTATCCGCGCGGTGCGCAGCCATATGCCGCAACCTTTGCCGAACAGGCAGCCCAGAGTGCGCGAGAACGCTTGACCTATGTCACCTCGCTGTTTGAGCGTGAGTTGGCAGCGCAAGGGCTGCAAGCCTTTCCGCTCTCCAAGACGCCGGCCTGGCGCGCCGACACGAGTATTCCCATCAATGGCCGCCCCTTTCCGCAGCAGGTATTTGACAATCGCTTGCGCGTCATCGGCCCGTTGGGGATCGAAGGCGATGAGGTTGAAGCAGGCTCGGCCCTGCCGGTGGACGTGTGGTGGTACACAACCGGCGGTGGCATTCAGCCGGGCGATGCGCTCAGCGTGCGCATCCTGCGGCCCGATGGCCGGCTGGCGGCCAATGCCGACGTTCAGCTTTCACCGGACGACGCGAAGAACATCATGAACTTCCGGCGCGTCGTGCTCGGCTTGCCACTGGATTTGCCACCCGGCCGGTATGACGTGCTGGTGGGCGCGTATCGCAGCGCAGATGGTGCCTTTGTGCCGCACGCGAACTCAGACGGCCTTGAGTTTGTGCCAGTCACGCACGTCAACGTCGCGCCGGCATTGCAGCCGCCGGCCACGCAGCGCGCATTGGGGCCGGCGGCTGGTCCCATCGGCGAGCAACCGCGCTTGATTGGCTTGGACTACGACACCGGCATTCCCGGCCAGGTGCGCGTCTGGACACACTGGCAACTGGGCACGCGCCCCATGACCGTCTCGATCATGGCTGCGGATGGCGCGATGCAGGCCGGGCCAAAGGAAATCGGCGCGGCGTCGTCCTACACTCAGCCGCAATATTTGTCGCTGCCGTTCGACGTGCCGTCTGCCCAAGGGCTGCGCCTGTCCACCGGCCAAGTCTTGCCCTATGCCAACTCAGGTGAACGCTACGTGCCCTTCGCCAATCAAATGGTCCTGATCGGTTCGAGCAGCCAACGCAACGGCGGGTCGCTCAAGCTCGATTTAGATTGGCTGGCCGCGCGCCCGCTCGTCAATGACTACATCGTCTCGACGCGCGTTGAAGGCAACGGCCTGTATCAGACCCACGACAGCGTGCCGGCGCTCGGTGCCATCCCCACGCTCAAGTGGATTCGCAACACGCAGGTGACGGATCGCCACCCCTTCGATGTGGGCGAATACAGCGGCGACCTGCGCGGCAGCGTGGTCGTCTACGATAGCGCTTCGCAGTTGCCGTTGCCGCCGCTGGATGAGCGCTATGAGAACGGCGTTACGATTCCAATCAATTAAACCGATGACGCAATACGGCTTTCAATCCATCCTCCAACCCGATGAGCCGCTGAGCGTGTCCGAGGTGACGGCGCACGTCAAAGACTTGATCGAGAGCGATGACACGCTGGCCGATCTGCACGTCGCCGGCGAGATCAGCAACCTGTCGCGCCCGGCCTCGGGCCATCTGTATTTCACTCTCAAGGATGCGGCGTCGCAGATCAAGTGCGCCATGTGGCGCAATTCGGTGAATAAGCTGCGCGGCTACGCGCCGCAGAACGGCGATGCCGTCATCGCGCGCGGGCGCGTCGGCGTCTACGAGCGCGACGGCGCGTATCAGCTCTACGTCGAGGCGTTGTCGCGGCAGGGCGCGGGCGGCCTCGCGGCCGAGTTCGAGCGGCTGAAACAAGCGTTGGCGGCCGAAGGGTTGTTCGACGCCGAGCGCAAGCGCCCCCTGCCGGCCGTGCCGCGCGTGCTGGGTGTCGTCACATCGGCCACGGCCGCTGCGTTCCAGGACATTCTGAACGTGCTGCGCCGCCGCTACCCGCTGGTCGAGGTCGTGCTCTCACCCACGCTGGTGCAGGGCGCGGATGCGCCGGCGCAGATCGTGCGCGCCATCGAACGCTTGAACGCCTACGGCAAGTGCGATGTGATTCTGGTCGCGCGCGGTGGCGGCTCGCTCGAAGAGTTGTGGGCCTTCAACGACGAGCGCGTGGCGCGGGTGATTGCTGCGTCTGCCGCGCCGGTGGTGAGCGGGGTGGGGCACGAGATTGATTTCACCCTGGCCGACTTCGCGGCCGATGTGCGCGCGCCGACGCCCTCGGCTGCGGCCGAGTTGATCACGCCCGACATCAACGACTTTCGCTTGCGGGTGGATGGCTTGAGCGTGATGCTGAGCGACGCGCTGCAAACGCGGTTGGCCGATGCGCGAGCGCAGGTGGACATGTTGCAACGCGCCCTGCGCTTGCTCAGCCCGGCCGGCCAGGTGCGGCAGCGACGGGAGCAAGTGGTTGATCTGCGCGCTCGGTTGGACGCGGCGCGAACGCGCGCCTTGTCGTTGGCGCGCCTGCGGGTAGATAGCTTGCGCGCCCGGCTCGATGCGCTTGGCCCGCAGGCGACGCTGGCGCGCGGCTATGCCATCGTGCAGTGGGGCGATGGCGCGCTGGTGCGCGCTACAGGCGACGTGAATGCGGGCGATGCGCTGCGCATCCGCGTCGCCGATGGCGAGTTTGGGGTGACTGTGTCAGAGTGACTCGTGCCGCCGCATGACGGCGTAAATGATCGCTGCGCCGATGGCGGCTAGCAGGGCCAGCGGCACCTCCGGCAAGGCGGGCGTGATCTGCACCGTCATGGCCGCCAATTGCGTGAGCGCGATCAACGCGGCCACGAAGGCCGACGACTCCGGCAGTGTCCATGTGAAGGCATCGCCCCACTGCCAATAGAACCACATGAACTGCGCGGCGAGAAAGATGGCGACCAGGCCGAGCGTGCACAACACCGTAGTGATGGCCTCGAATACATCATCGTGCCCGCCGGTCGTCAGCGCGACGAGCAGGCACAGCACGCCCATCAGAATGGCCGACTCGCGCTCAATCTCGTTGAGCGCTGGCGCGGGGTTGCCGTCGCTGAAGAGCGAGAGCGAATAGCTGGACCCGCGCACAAGCGTGAACAACACGAACCACACGGCGGCATAGGCCGCCGCGCCAGCCAGCGGCGGCAGTGGACTCGTGCTCAGCAGCGCGCCGGTCACGGCCAGCAGCAGCAGACCAACGCCAATGACAAACGGCAGCCGCGCGGCGCGTTCGGCGCTCAGCCGCGCCACAGTGGCCGCATTGACCAAGGCATTCAACTCTGCCTGCCAGCGCTCATACACACCGATGTCACCGCCGGCGAGTTCGCCTTGGCGCTGGCGCAGCAACTCGGACGCGAAGCGCGGTTGGCCCATCACTTCGGCCCACTGCTCGTAAAACGTCGTCAGTTGTTGAGCCGATGCCATCGGCAGAGGCGCGGTGGCGTTTGGCGCAAGCACGGACAGGACCGGCCCGCCCTGACCGTGCACCGGCATGGGTGCGCCGGCCAGGGCGGCCAATGTCGGGACCACGTCGCTGCCCTTGGCGATGGCCTGCGTGCCCGGCGCGACGCCTGCGCCAGCCAACACCATCGGCGTGCGCGCAACGGCAGCGTCACCCCCGCCGTCGTTGCCCTGCTGGGTTAGCCCGCGATCCGCCAGCACCACGAGCGTGTCGGCGTTTAGATCAAGCCCGTCCACGATGGACTTGAGGCGCACATCGGTCGCGGCGGCTGCGGCGCTGTATGACGGCGGGTCGGTGCGGGCGATGTCTTCCATCAGCGTGAGTTCGATCAACACAAACGCCGCAGGTTGTTGCGCGTCGCGCAGCACATCCAGGGCCGTGTTGACGGCTTGTGTGTCGTGCAGAGCCGGGTCGGCTTCTTCAACAATTTCCAGGCGCTGCACTGCCCCTTCGACCAGATCATTCCAATCGGCCGACGCAATGACTGCGACGCCGCGCCCGGCCGATTGGAGCGCGCGAAAGAGCGTATCCGGGCGTGTGGTTGGCAATGTGTTAACTGTGACGCCGTGCACGTCTGGCCGCGCGCCGCTGAACAGGCTGAACCAAGCCGGAGTGCGATACGTCGGCGGTGACAGCTCAACCGTGACATCAGCGCCACGTTCACGCAATGCGTTGAGCGCGGGCATCTGGCGCGATTCGGCCAACCGCAACCCGCGCACCAACACGACCACGGTGCGCCGGTTGATGAGTTGTTGGGTTGCGCCAGACGGCAACGGGCCAAGGTATGGGCTGGCGTAGCTCTCAAAGCCTTGCCACAGTTGCGCGCGCGTTTGCTCCGCGACAGTCGCCAGCACAGTCAGGAGCACGATCAACGCGATGCCAATAAAACGGCGCATAACAGGCGGTTGGCGAACGTTCGGCTGGCATGTGCTTGCTGCGCTACAATCGCGAAGACGCGCTTCGCATTGCGTCGCCTGAAGAGTCCACCGAATCCCATTATCCGGCATCCGGCACATGCCCTGGCAGGCTGCAAACGTTCGCGCATCCGTCTACATCGTCGCCTTCGCAATCGCAACATGACTGAAGTAATCTGGTTGCTCCAGCGGCTCGACTGGTTGGCGATCCTCGACATCGCGCTGGTGGCGCTGATCTTCTTCGGCGTGCTCCTGCTGGTGCGCGCCACGCAAGCCGTGCCCTTGCTGCGTGGCTTGCTGGTGTTGGGCGTCATCAGCATCTTGCTGGGCACGGTGGCGCAGTTGCCGACGTTCAGCCTGATCGTGCGCACGGCGCTGCCGGCGTTACTGATTGCCATTCCCGTCATCTTTCAGCCCGAGCTGCGCCGCGCCCTGGAAAGGCTGGGGCGCTTCAACGAAGTGCTGGTGCAACCGCGCAAGACCGAGCTTGAAGTGCTGGTGCGCAAGATCAGCGACGGCGCGCAACGGCTGGCTGCCCGGCGGCATGGCGCGTTGATCGTGATCGAGCGCGAGACCGGGTTGCAAGACCTGGTGGACACGGGCGTGGTGCTGGATGGTGAACTGACGCCCGAAATCCTGTTGACCATCTTTGACCCGCACACACCTTTGCACGACGGCGGCGTGATCGTGCGGCACGGGCGCATTGCGGCGGCGGGTTGCGTGCTGCCGCTCACCGCCTCGACGATTGATGACGCGCGCATCGGCCTGCGCCACCGGGCCGGCATCGGCGTGACCGAGGGGACGGACGCAATTGCGGTGATCGTGAGCGAGGAACGCGGTTCGATCAGCATCGCCCACAGCGGCCGGCTCATCCGCCGCATCGAGCCCGATCATCTGGAGAGCGCGTTAATCGCATTAGCGCAGCCCAGCCTGCAAAAGGCGGCGTCGTCCATCCTGCCGGGCTTTTTGCGCGTGCGCGAGAAGCACGAGGCGAATTGACGGACGACCGCTATCCGCGCTAGTCTTGGATGACACGAGCTGAATCGGCCAGCACCTCGCGCACACCGCCAATCAACTCACCGAACTGGGCCGTCCGCTCCATCTCCCATGCGCGCGGGCGCGGCAGATCAACTTTGACCTCACCCGCAACGTGACCAGGGCGCGGTGAGCACACCACCACGCGATCGCTTAGGAAGACTGCTTCGGCGATATTGTGCGTCACCATCACAGCCGTCGTGCCAGTCGCCCGCAGAATCTCATCGAGCGACGCCGTCAGGCTCTCGCGCGTCATGGCGTCCAGCGCGCCGAAGGGCTCGTCCAGCAGCAACACTGGCGGCCGCGTAACCAGCGCGCGGGCCAGGGCGACGCGCTGCGCCATCCCGCCGCTCAGCGCGCGCGGATACGCACCTTCGAATCCAGATAAGCCCACGAGTTGGATGAGATTGGAGATTGGTCGCACCCCCTCCGCAAGGGTGTTCTGCAATCTCCCATCTCCAGTCCCTACCTCCAGCGGCAAGCGGATATTTTGCTCGACCGTTCGCCACGGCAGCAGAGCGGCGTCTTGAAACATGATGCCTACGCGCGGCGAGGGTTGGGTGACGATGCCGCCATCAAGGACCACGCGTCCGCCGGCGGGTTGAATCAGGCCAGCCAGGGCGCGCAGCAACGTGCTCTTGCCACAGCCGCTTGGGCCGACGATGGCGACGAACTCGCCGCGCCGCACGTCGAGCGAAAAATCGCGCAGCGCTTCCGTGCCATTCGGGTAAATGTGTGAGATGTGCTCGGCAGAGATCACGGGTCGGGGTTACGGGACGAATTCGTTCGTGAAGTACTCATTCACATCTAGCGTCTGTTTGATCTGGCCCATGGCCAGAAGCGTCGCCTGGGTGTTCTCCCACGCCTCGGGCGATGACGCGCCGAGCGACTCGCCCTTCATCATCTCGATGGTGGCAAGCAATACTTGCTTCTGCACCGCGTCATCGGCCTTCAGACCCTCGACATATTTTGTGGCAATTTGCATGGCTTCGTCGGGGTCGGCGATCGTGTCTTGGATGCCCTTGATCAGCGCATTGGCCATGCCGCGGGCGAGTTGCGGGTTGTTCTTGATCGTCGTCTCGTTGGTCATCAGGCCATTGGCCACCATGTTCACCTGCGCGCCCACATCGAACACGTTGACCGGGAAGCCGCTGGACGTAAGCAATACTGGCTCGTTGACAACGTAGCCCACGGCTGCATCCACCTTGCCTTGCTGCACGGCTGCGGCTTGGGTGAAGCCAATCTCCTCCAGCTTTACGTCATCGGCCCCCAACCCGTTGGCGTTGGCGAACGCGTTCCAACCCACGTAGGTCGCACCAAAGAAGCCCGGCACGCCGACCACTTTGCCTTTCAGGTCTTCTGGCTTGAGGATGCCCTTGTCCTTGAGGCTGAACACGGCGATGGGGAACCGGCGATACCACTGAGTGAAGTATTTGACGGGCAGGCCCTGCGCGCGCGCCAGCACCACCTGCTCGCCACTCACCACTGCGAACGGCAACTCACCCGCGCCGACCAGCTTGACGCCATCGGTCTCGAACTTGTAATCGAATTCGAGCTCGATGCCTTCGTCGGCGAAGTAACCTTTGTCCACCGCCACGTAGTAGGGCGCATATTGCACGTTAGGGATATAGCCCATCGGCAAGCGCACCGTTGTGAGTGTGGCGGCAGGGGCGGCCGTCGCCGCTGCATCTGTCGCGGGTCGGGGTGGTGGGGCCTGCACGGCACAGGCGCTCAACATGATGGCGATCAACCCAATTGGTAGCAGTTTCATCTCTATCTCACTTGTTTATCTCGTTTGTCCCGTGTGGGATGTGTCTTAAGCCAGCCAGCGGTCAACGCGCAAGGCGCGCTCCATCAACCGCACGCCGCCGTAGATGCACAGCGCGATGACGATGATGGTGATCACGCCGGCCATGACGAGCGCGGTGTCGTATAGGCCGTTGCCCAAATTGATCATGAAGCCCAGGCCACGGTCGGCGCTCAGGAACTCGCCGGTAATCGCGCCGACCATGGCCAGTGTGCCGCCCACGCGCAGCCCCGCGAAGATGAACGGCAAGGCCGAGGGCAACTCCAGCTTGACGAACGTTTGCGCGGGAGTCGCGCTCAGCGCCCGGAACAGATCGCGCAAGATGGGCGGCACGCTGCGCAACCCGGCGATGACGTTGATGACGATGGGGAAGAACACGATCAGGGCGCACACCAGGATCTTGGCCCCCAGCCCGCTGCCAAACCAGATGAACAACAGCGGCGCGACAGCGATGAACGGGATGCCCTGCGAGGCAATGACGAACGGCGAGAGCAATCGGTCAGCCAGGCGCGACTTGGCGATGGGCACGCCGACGGCGAAGGCGGCGACTGTGCCCAGCAGCAGGCCGGGGATGGCTGCTGAGAGCGTGGCCAGAATGTGCCTGAGCAGCGTGCCATCAGCCAGCTTTTCAATCAGCCGCTCGGCCACGCTCAGGGGGCCGGGCAGGATGAACGGCGGGTAACGCAGCGAGAGCAACTGCCAGATCGCGAGCACGGCCAGCCCGCCCAACAGTGGCGCGATATGGACAAGTTGGCTCGTCCAACTGCTAGTGCTCCCCGAATGTGATTTGGTCTTGCTGATCGCTGACATGACAACAGCCCCGTGAACTTGTTGGTCCTCCGGGGCTGTGCATATGCAGTGAGACCACGATGCTGTTTCAAGCGTGGGCATGGACGAGCGCGACGTACGCACTCACAGCCCACAGCGTGAAGCTCGTGGCTCGGTTGCCTTCTTTACATCCAGACTGTGACTGTCGGCTCCGGAGTCGCACCGGATCATGCGCGCCTTTCAACACGCTCGTGGGCTATACCACCGATCGGGAATTTCACCCTGCCCCGAAGGCCTGTATTCAATTTTCGATTTGAGATTGCCGATTTTCGATTGGCAGAAACGACGCTTGGCACATTCTTTCAATCCAAAATCGGCAATCGAAAATCTACAATCTAACCTTGATCTCGTCTCCCTCTATTTTCGTCTCGTAAATTGGAATCGGCGTGACGGCCGGGAATGTCGGCTTGCCGCTGAAAAGGTCGAACTTTGCGCCGTGCCTGGGGCACACCACGCATTTGCCTTCGATGTGTCCCTCGGCCAGCGGGCCGTCGTCGTGCGTGCAAATGTCGCCAAATGCCCGCACCTCGCCGTTCAACCGCGTCAGCGCCACCGGCGTCTCATCAATCACCAGCGAGGTGATCTCATCATCTCTTACGTCGCTCGTCTTCGCCGCAAATACGAATTCAGCCATAGCAGTCACGGATGCGATTATAGGGCGCGCAGTGCGATGTGTGGCACGCAATACGCGATATACGACAGACGTAACCCGTATTACTTCTCGATGGGCAGGCCGACGCTGTTGCCCCACTCGGTCCAACTGCCGTCATAGTTCTTCACGTTGGGGTAGCCAAGCAGGTTCTTGAGCACGAACCAGGTGTGGCTGCTGCGCTCACCGATGCGGCAGTAGGCGATGATCTCCTTGTCCGAGGTGATGCCCTTGCCTTCGTACAGCGCCTTGAGGTCGTCGGCTTCTTTGAAGGTGCCGTCTTCTTTCACCGCCTGGGCCCACGGGATGTTGGCCGCGCCGGGGATGTGACCGCCGCGCAATGCGCCTTCGTTGGGATAGTCGGGCATGTGCATCCGCTCGCCGGTGTATTCCTGCGGGCTGCGCACATCCACCAGCGCGCCGCCCTTCTTGACGTGCACCTGCACCTCCTTGCGGAAGGCGCGGTTGGTCTTGTCGTCGCGCTTCTGGGCGTTGTATTTGCTTTTCTTGATCTTTACGACATCACGGGTGAGTGGCCGGCCTTCCTCCACCCACTTCTTGCGCCCACCGTTCAGGATTCTTACCTTGTCGTGGCCGAACAGCTTGAACACCCACAGGGCGTAGGCCGCCCACCAGTTGTTCTTATCGCCGTAGAAGATAACGGTTGTGTCGTTGGTGATGCCTTTGGCGCGCATCAGCTTGGCAAATTCAGTTCGTTTGACGTAATCGCGGGCAATCGGGTCGTTCAGGTCGGCCGTCCAGTCAATTTTGACCGCGCCGGGGATGTGACCCGTGTCATACAACAGTGGATCCTCATTGGATTCGACGATGCGAATGTCGGGATCGTTCAGGTGCTCGGCCAGCCATTCGGTGCTGACCAGCGAGTCGGGATGTGCATAGTCGCTCATGATGCTTGCTCCTTTTCGCCACCGGCTTCGTGCACATAAGCACGCCGAAGGCGAAAAGTCAGTATATCGCACGCCTGTTCGCCCAAGCGTTGACATAGGTTAACGTCATCACGTTCATAGGGTGCAGTGCATTCGTCCAATCATGACCATGCCGTATGATTGCCCAACGAGGGACTTCCATGGCGATTCGCATCGAACACACCAAGCTAGACGGCGTTTTGATCATCGAGCCGGAGATTCGCCGCGACGAGCGCGGCTTCTTCATCGAGAGTTACAACAAGCGACTGTTCCACGAGCACGGCATTGCCTACGACTTCGTGCAGGACAACCACTCGCGCTCAACGGCCAAAGTGATCCGGGGCTTGCATTACCAAGACATGCGCGCGCCGCAGGTGAAGCTGGTGCGCTGCACGCTCGGCCGGCTATTCGATGTGGCGGTGGATTTGCGCGCCGGCTCGCCCACGTTCGGGCAGTGGGTGGGCGTGGAACTCTCGGCCGAGAACGGCAAACAACTGCTCGTGCCGGTCGGCTTCGGTCACGGATTCGCCGTGCTATCGGATGTGGCCGAGCTGCAATACAAGGTCACCGACTACTACTCGCCCCAGGCCGATGGCGGCGTGCGTTGGAACGATCCCGACATCGGGGTTGAGTGGCCGTTTAGCGACCCGATCCTGTCGAAGAAGGATGAAAACGCGATGACGCTCAGGCAGTATCTGGACGCGCCTCGGTTTGTATACGCTGAGATGCACGGCTAACGTTCCTGAGGTCGCTCTGCCCGCCGCGTGCGATACAGAATCTCCTCCAGCATGCGCCGGTTCTCGCGGATGCGGTCGGCCAGGATGCCGGTCATGATCAAGAACAGCGCGATCAGCAGTGAAATACCGCCGACGATGAGCGACGGCACGTTGCCGAACACGCCGCCGCGCGCCAGCGCGATCACGATGACGCGCGTGATGAGCACGATCCCGACCAACAGGAAAGGGATGGCCAGACCGATGAACGTCTTGATCGGTTCATAGGTCACGTAGGTGCGCATCAGCACCATCGCCTGCTGCCAGATGAAATTCCAAGTGCCCTTGTGCAAGCGCGATGGCCGGGTGGTCTCGCGGGCGGTGATGGGCACGCTGGTCACAGCCATGCCCAGCTTGCCGGCCTGGATCAGCGTCTGCACGGTGTAGGAAAACTGCGGCGTGACGAACAGCCGCAAGGCGGCGTCGCGGGCGTAGGCGCGGAAGCCCGACACCGCGTCGGGCATGCTCAGGCCGGAGGCCATCGCCACGACGCGGCTGCCAAGCCGCTGCATGGCGCGCTTGAACGGCGAGAAGTGAGTCAGTTGCGCCGTCTGGCGGTTGCCGATGACTATGTCGGCTTGGCCGGTCAGAATCGGCGCGATGAGCGCCGGGATGTCCTGACCCCGATACTGCCCGTCAGCGTCAATGTTGACCACGATGTCAGCACCGTGCGACAGGCAGTAATCCAGCCCGGTCTGAAAGGCGCGGGCCAGACCGCGCCTCTGGGTGTGGCGCACCACTTCATCCGCGCCGGCAGCCCGGGCGACTGCACCGGTGTCGTCGGCTGAGCCGTCATCCACGACGACGACTGTCACCGACGACACACCCTCGATCTGGCGCGGAATCTCGTGGATGACCGCGCCGATGTGCTCACGCTCATCAAGCGCGCACAGTTGGACGAACAGGCGTTGACCGGTGCAATGAAGCGGCATGGATGGTCACAATCCAATCACAACGGGGCGGCCTACTTTAACGGTGGCAGGTCGGGATAAACCAACTCACCCAGGTCGGTTTGCTTGCCGGCCTCGACAGTGATGATGAATTCAGTGCCATCCGCTGGCTTGTTGAGCAACAACGACAGTGTGTCCACTTCGGCGGTCAAGCCGTAGCGGCCCGGTGGCACGTTCACGAATGTGAATGTCCCATCGGCATTGACATCTGCACGGGGAGCAGTGATGCGGTCGAGCGATACGATGCCTTCTTTGCCGTCTGGCCCTTGGACGATGTTGCCGAGGAAGAGCACCACATCGCGCGCTGCAAAGCGCGCTGCCCCAGTGCCGCCAAACAAGCTGCCCTTGATCGAGCCGAGAGTTGGGTCCTGTGTGGGTAACGGGCGTGGCGTCGGTACCGGCGAGGTCAGGGGCGAATCCAGTGACGTCGGGCTGGTGGATGTTGTGCCAGCCGCGGAGGATTGTGTTTGCGATGGCGATGGTGCGCAGGCGACGCACATTACTGCGATCACCGCCATCGCCACAAAGCGAAAAGCGTTCATGTGAGTTGTCGTAAAAAAATGCGGAAGAGGCATATGCCTCCTCCGCATTTTAGTCTCTACCGGTTGACCGGTTGAGGCACGCTCAGGACTAGGGCGTCGTCAGGTTAATACCTTCTGACGTGTAGAGGCGGTCGCCCGTCACAGCGGTCGAGGTCTCGTTGACCACACCGACGATCTTGGCATCGCCACCGGTCGCCTTGCAGCTGGCTGCGCCGATGTAACCGACTGGCATGTTGGCCGAACCCTGCACGTCGTTCAACGCGTCGCCGGGTTGCAGCGTAGCCTGCACGGTGCGTGAGACGGCTGGGTTGAAGGTGCAGGTCACGGTCGTCGGCTGCGAACCGACGTTCATCACGTTGAAGCCGGTGTCACCCTTCGAGCTGCCGAATTGCGCCTTGATGAGCGGGAAAGACACGGTGTTGGTCGCCGCTGCCGGGTCAAACGCGCTGTAGGCCTCGCCGCTTGTCGGCTGGTTCTGGTTCACGATGGCGACAAGGGGCTGGTTGGCCGAGTTGGCGGTCACGCGGGCCGAACCGACGAACAACTGATTCTGCGTGCAGTTGCTGGTCGAGGCAGGGTTGGAACCCGTGCCCAGCACGTTGAAGGCAAAGTTGCCGGATGCGCCTGGGTTGATCGTCTGTGTCTCAGTGCAGGCTGTGCCTCTGCCAGGCGTAGGCGAATAGCTCACAGTTACGGTCGTCGCCGCGTTGCCGCCATTCTGAATCTGCACACCCGTCTTGTAACCCCTGGCCGGCTGGAAGTTGATCAGCGGGAGCACGGGCGAGGTGCTGCCGGCCGGGAATGCACTGTAGGCAAACATCTGGTCAGCGTTCTCTTGCACCACAGTCACCACGACAGGCTGGTTGGCCGAAACCGTGCCGGCGAAGATGGTCGCGTTGTGGGTCTCAAGCAACTGGTCGTAGGTCTGAGACGCACCCGGCTTGATCACCACGTTGTTCTTGTTCGTGCCGTCGCTGTAGGTCACGTTGACTGTCGCATCGGCCGAGCCGGCATTCTGCACGTTGAACCAGGTCGAGCTTCTTGAAGAGCCGTGCTGTTTGAGCAACAGCGGAATCAGCGCATTGGTGTTGCCCTGAAGCGCACCGACATAAGCCGAGCGACCCGAAGCGCTGGTGCGCTGAACGTTTACCACCGCCGCCACAGGTTGATCCGACGAGATCACGGCCGAGCCGTTGAAGCCCGAGGGCACGCTGGGCAGCGGGAAGAGCGTCTGCGATGCTCCACCATTAATTGACACATTGAAGGGTGTCGCCGCGCCAGCTTGGTCATAAAAATTGACCACGACAGATGCGGTTGAACTTGACAGGTTTACGATCTGGATACCGCTGGTGTATGAAAAGCCAGCGGCGGTGCTTGGCTGCGCGGCCGTTACGGTCAGGCTTGCGGCAGCGACTGCACCAATGGCGAGAAGTCGTAGCTTGTGCATGGCAATATCTCCTTTTTTGAGTTCCTTGGCGGCTAATCTAGGCGTTTAAGCCTTGTAGTTCAATAGTGCAATCGGATTAGTGGGCTGTTTACGACGGGTTTTCGGCTTGTTGGGCGTATTTGGGCAGTAGCAGAACAGCAACTCCTGACCATAACACCTCGAATAACGTAATTGCAATGCGTATGACGATGACGGTTATGACTGCGATAGACGCCGGGACAATCAGGGTTAACAGCACGCCCAGACTGATTTCCTTTAGGCCAAAGCTGGTTGGCATAAAGATAACAAGCGAGGCGATCAGGCTGGATGCACCCCAACAGCCGATCAGAAAGGAAAGCGTGTTTGGGGCCAACGGCGCATAAATCCTAACGATGGCATAAAGCAGCAATCCGCCGAGTACCCACACGCCTAAGTAAAGCATGGTGAGGCGCGTCAACGCACGGATACTTATGACCGATGAAAACGCTAGGTCTGCGCGCCGCATCAAGCGCCGGATGATCCACGGCAGCAACACGAGCGCCAAGCACAAGGCCGGTATGGCGATGATCGTCGCGCTGCGAAGCAAGCCCGCTTGGCTGCTGGCCGCGAAACCAGATAAACCATAAACAAGGAAAGCCACGCCCACGATGGCGCTGGATAGCGTAGACACGATGAACTCAATGCCACTGCACATTGCGGTTAGCCGCATGGGCACGCCGGCCTGGTCATAAAGCTGAGCCCGGCCGGCCACATACCACAGCGTGCCGGGCAGGCGCTTGGCCAGATTGGCCTGGGCGTAATAGGCGACGTGGGTGCGAAAGGGCAGCTTCACCCCAAATTGGGCCATCATGCGCGACCATAGCCAGATGACGTAAAGCAGATCCAGGCTAAAGATCAGAAATGCGATCGGGATGAAAGGCCAGGCAATCTGCCAGTGATAGGTTGCGATCTCTTCGCGCCGCGCATAAATAAACGTGCCCAGAACCACCAGCACGAACACGAGCGTGATGACGTAAAGCAAGCGCTGCACACGCTTGTCGCTCATGCGTCGCAATGCCGCCTTCCGTGCGCTTGAGCTTGAGGTTGTAGGGGACATGACTTGGCCGGATCGTCAGGCGCGCGTGCACACGTAGACAAAGTGACTGGCCAGGTTGACCGGGGTGAGCTTACCCACCACCATGCGCAGGACTTTGTTTGGCCGTCGCAACAACCAGCTTCGGTCGGCTGGGGTTCGGGGCTTGGCGACGCCGCCATAGCCCAGCGTCTTTTGCACCTTTAGGCCGCCGTCAACCAGGATGCGTTCCCACGTCCTGCGCGCGCCGTAGCGTTGCAGCGGCTGGCCGTCGTCAAACACATCGCCATGCCGCCAGACGTAGCGGATGTGCAGCAGTCCAAACGTGTTCGGCAGCATGATGACCGCTCGCCCGTCTGGCTTGAGCGTGCGTCCGATCTCATTTGCGCCGGCTTGAGGATTCTGATAGTGCTCCAAGCTGCCGATGTGCGTCACGTAGTCGAATGATGCCGGAGCGAGCGGCAGGCATTCCCCGTCGGCCACGCTGTACTCGGAGGCTTGCCACGCGCGCTTGCCTTTCAACACGCCTTGCCACGAGAAGTCCATACCCACACCATGTACGCCCTGTTGGCTGGCCAGGTTAACCAGTCGGCCTTCGCCGCACGAGATGTCGAGCAACAGTTTGCCGGGTTTCGGGTCGAGCAGGCTGATGAGCCACAGGTAAAACGAATCGCGGAGCATGATGCCCGGCCCGCTGTATACCTGGTCGTAGGCGTCGCGCGTGGCATCGGTCGTCTGCATGCCCGCATGGCGGATTTCGATCATCGCTAAGTGCTGGTGTGTGGCGCCGCTTGCGGTCGAGCCAATCATCTAAATGCTGCGCGGCGACGCGAATGTTACCATCGCGATAGATGAACGTCGCCTTCTTCAGCGGCCGTGAACTTGAGTATCCGCGCAACACCGATGTGCTTACCGCGCTGCGCCAGATGGCGACGGTCGCGCATGTCGCCACAGGCCAGCGCCGCCTGTCGCTGAGCTTGTCGGAGCTTTCGGCGCGCATCATGGTTGCAAACACGGCTGGCTGGGATGTGGCCTACGCTGGCTTCTATGGCCAGCCGTTGGCGCTGGCGGCGCGGCTGCGCTGGCGCGGCCCGCTGGTGCTGGATGCGTTCATCTCGACCTGGGATACCTATTGCTTCGACCGCCAGATCTTCAAGCCTGATTCTTTGCCAGGTAAGTTGGCCTTTCATCTCGACCAGCGCGCCTGCGCCGCCGCCGACATCGTGGTGCTCGACACGCGCGCCCACGTTGATTACTTCAATCGCACGTTCGGCACGCCGCCGGACAAGATGCGCGTGCTCTACGTGGGCTGCGATGACGCGCTGTTCAAGCCGCTTGATGTGCCTGAGCCCCAGCAGTCCACCGTGCTGTTCTACGGCTCGTTTCTGCCGCTGCATGGCGTGGATGTGATCGCGCGTGCAGCCCGCATGCTGTGCGACGAAGGCGTGCGCTTCAAGATCATCGGCCGTGGCCAGAACTACGCAGCCATCCGTAAGCTGGCCGATGAACTGAGCGCGAACAACATCGAGTTCATAGACCGTGTCGCATTTGAGCAGTTGCCTCAAACGATTGCCGCTGCCACGGTCTGTCTGGGTGGGCACTTTGGCGCGTCGGACAAGGCCGGGCGCGTGATCGGCGCCAAGACCTTTCAGTGCATGGCCATGGGCAAGGCCACCATCGTCGGCGATAACGCTGCCAACCGCGAGCTGTTCACGCATGGCCGCGATGCGTGGATGGTGCGCATGAATGACCCGGAGGCGTTGGCGCAAGGCATCCGCGACGTGCTGGCGCTCCCGCCAGCGGCACGTGCGGCGATGGGGGCTGAAGCCCGCGAGGTAGTCGTGCGCGCCGCTGGCAACGCTGCCCGGCAAGCCGCAGTGGCGCACATCCTTCACGATGCCGTGCGGGCCAACGCAGCGCGATAAACATCGTAGGTGCAGGCCATCATCGCGTCCACGCTGAAGGCTTGCGCCGTGTGCAACCCTGCCGTTGTGAGGCGTTCGCGCAATGCCGGATCGGTGAGCAGGCGAATCAGCGCCTCGGCCAACGCGGGCGGGTCGTCGGGCGGCACGAGCAAGCCGTTCTCGCCATCGCGCACAATCTCCGGCACGCCACCCACGCGCGTGCCAACCACGGGCAGGCCGCACGCCATCGCCTCGAGAAATACCACCCCAAACGCCTCGGTCAACGACGGCATGGCAAAGACGTCCGACTGGGCATATAGCGCCAACAGTTCGCCTTGCGGCTTCAGGCCTAAAAACTGAAAGCGCGCCCGCACGCCCAGCGATTCACACAACGCTTCCATCGCCGGTTGGGCTGCATCGCGACCGGCTACCCAGAACTCGACATCCGGCACGGCCTGCGCGACGCGCGGCGCGGCCTGGATGAGCGTGGGCAGACCTTTGCGCTGCATGTTGCCGCCCACGAACAGCACGCGCGGCGGGTGCGGCGCTGTCTCAGCGCGCATAGCCAGTGCGGGCGCATACTGCGATACCTCAACGCTCTTGTGGCACACGTGCAGCCGGTCTGGCGCGATGCCGTATTGTTTTTGGATGATCTGCGCGGTGTAGCGGCTGTTGGCCACGACCGCGCTCAAGCAACGCAGCGTCCGCCGTTCGGCCGCCTGCACCACACGGTAGTAGGCCCAGCGTGTGCGCCAGTCGGCGTAGTGCTTTCTATAGTACGCCAGCGGCTGCACGTCGGCGGCGTAGGTGTCGTTGATGTGGCCGATGCTGACAAGCCCCGCTGGGCAGAACAGGGACTCGCGCGCGTCGGTGAACTGCACCACGTCGAAGTGATGAGCGCGCTTGAGGTTGGTTAGTGCCCGGCCGAAGCTCACCGCCAACGGCATCCAGCGGGCCTGGTTGCGACTGAACGCGGGTTTGGGCACACCGGTAAATGTGTAGCTTAGTTCGCCGGTGGGCCGCTCGCTCTCCGGCGCGACGACGTGTACGCGATGGCCATCGGCCAGCAGGTGGGCGATGAGGTTGCGAGCGTGCAGCCCCGGCCCACTCAACACGGTGGCGAGCTGCTGCGTCACCACGCACATGCTCAGATGCGCGTTCATGGCTGGAGCGCGAACACCCACACCCGATCCTGGTGATAGACCGGCCGTAGGGCGGGGTTGGCCATCAACTGTTGCACGTCCAATGCCGGGCCGTTGACGTTGTTGCTGCGCCCCTGGCGCTGACCAACGTAGACGTGGGTGATGCCGTGCTCGCGCAACAGTTGCAGCGTGCCGACATCGCTCAGGCCCTTCTCGTTTACCTGGGCGCTGAGCGCATTCACGCGTTGCTGAAAATCCGGCGTTGCTCCACGCTCGACGCTGTAGGTCAGCGGCGGCACATTGGTTAGCCGGCCTGCAATCAAGGGCAACCACCAGCCGCCGTCCGACCCGACGATGGACGAGTTGCCATACGCCGAGAACGAGTTCACCAGCAGCCGCGCGTCGGGCGGTGTGTTCTGGCGCAGCCACGCCGCCGCCATTTGATCTGGCCGGGTGACGAGCGTGCCGAGCGCGACGTTCACATCGTTTTGCCGCTGCAACGCGCCCCACGCGCCCAGCCCAATCAGCCCCAAAGCTGCAACTGCCGACGCGGTGCGCACGTGCCGGTTGAGCAGGCTGCGCGCCGCGTCGGCCCAGGGCGCATCGCATAGCGTGCCGATGAGCACCGCTGCCGGCATGTAGGCCGCGATGAACACGGCGAAGTTGCTCAGCGCGCCGGTGCCGGGCAACGACAGCCAAGCTGGGTTGGCCGCCAAGAGAATGAAGCCCCACCACAAAGCGTAGGTTAATGCACTGCGGTTGCGTTGCCATAGCGCGGCCCCAATCGCGACGACCATGAGCAGCCACACGGCGATTGGCAAGAAGTCGCTCAGATTGGTGACGCTGTTGATGGCTTGCTGATAGTCGGTCACGGCTTGGGCAGGCGTGGCCAGTTTGATGCCGAAGTTAGTGGTGATGCGGCCCTGAAAGGTGCGCAGGAACCACGGTGCAAAGATCAATCCGCCGCCGATGCCGATGGCGACGATGTTGATCAAACTGACGGGGATGTACCATCGGCCAGCCACGCGTTGCGGCAACAGTTGACGCAAGTGCAGCAGGGCGAACGCGGGCACGAACAGCACGGCGAAGATCAAGATGCGATAGTGGATGAGGGCCAGACTGCCCATCAACACGACGCCCAGCGCGACCAGCCCGGCGCGGTCACGCCCGCGCGACTGACCTTCGAGCGCCATCCAGCACGCGAAGATGGCTGCCGGCAAAACGACCTGACCGGCCAGTTGGGTGTAGCGTCCCCAGTTGAGATAGAACATGGGCATGCTGCTGAGCAGGCCGGCGATGAGCAACGTCGTCGGCACAGCCCAACGGCTGCGCGCTACCTTGCCGGCCAGCACGCCCAGGGCGATGACCGCGAGGGCGTTGAGGATCTGGCCCATCCACAGGTTGGCCTGCGGCATGGCCAGACCCGATAGCCAGTGAAAATGCGCGACCAGGGCGTGATAGCCATAGTGATAGGTGAATGACGATAGTTCGGCATAGGGCAACCACGAGTCGAACAGGCCAGCGTTGTCGGCGACCAACTGGGCCATCATGGTGTGCTGATATGAGTCGCCGAACATGGGGAAGTCAATCGTGCTGATGGCGACGAAGCGTGAACCCACGATCAGCACGATCAGGCCGAGCGTGGCGGCGTCGGCCCATGAGACTGAGCGCCATCGCGGTGCAGCCTCAAATCCACGCGCCCAACGCCACAAGCGCCACGCTGACCCGACGATGCCAACGCCGACGATCAGCCATGTGCCCAACGCGCCCAATCGCAGGCCGATCAGGCTGAGCAGGGTGAGGATGGGATACAGCGCGGTGCTGACGCCGATGGCGAGACTAAGTTGCGACGGCCACGGCAGTTCACGCGACGCACGCCAGGCGAACGACGTAATCACCCAGCCCGGCAGCACCAACATCAACACTGCGATGAACAGCAAGCGCAGCCACTCGATTCCGAGGCTGGCATAGCCGAGCCACATATGCGCGCGATCAAACGTGAGTTGGAAGGTGAGCTGGGCGTCAGCCGGTGCGTTGCTGGCATAGGCCGCGCCGTCGAGATACATATTCGGCGAACTCGTAGCCATGTCCAGCGCGCCGTCGCCTTCGATCTGGGCGCTGAGGAAATAATCGCGCATGCGCGAGTCGGGCAGGGGGCTAAAGGAGAAGCGGTAGTAGCCTGGCCTGGTCACTGCATTCAGCGGCAAAGTGGCTGTCGCCACCGGGCTGGGCCCGATTGCCCCGTCCGCCATGCGCGGCCACACCGTCAAACGCGCCTCGCCGTCGCCCGCAGCCTTGGGGGCCATGTACAGCTCTACTCCATTCAACCCGGCGAAGTGCGAGGTAAAGGTTTGGCCGATCGCGGGGTCGCTCTGCAGCAGCATCGCGCCGCCTAGGCCGGGCTGTGCCGTGCGGATGGTTGTGCCGCAGCCACTCAGCGTGAGCACGATCATCACCGCGCTGAGTCCGAGGCAGAGCCGTGAGAACACGGACGGGCGGGACATGGGGATCAGTCGCCTCGCACCGGGGTGTAGTCGCCCTCGATCCACGATGAGCCGTCGGGCCGGGTCTCTTTCTTCCACACGGGCACGATCTGTTTGAGCCGGTCAATGCCGTAGCGGGCGGCCTCAAATGCGCCGTCGCCGCGGTGGCCGGCACTGACGACGACGGCCACCGTCGGCTCGCCCACGGCCATCTCGCCCACGCGTTGCACCAGCGCCACGCCGTGAATCAGCGCGAACTTGGCGCGCATCTCTTCGGCCACTTGGCGGAGTTTTGCTTCGGCCATGCTGGTGTAGGCCTCGTATTCAAGCCGGTCGGTGATTTCTGCACCCGTCTGCCCGCGCACTGTGCCGGTGAATAACACGACCGCGCCGTCATGCGCTGTCGTGACTGCCCGTTGCAGGGCGTTCAGATCAATTGGCTCAGGCGTGATTTGAAGGATGGTTGGTGTGGTTGGCGCAAGCTGGCTCATCGGGCCTTATTGTAGAGAAGCGGCGACTGGGGGCACGGCTCAAGTCGCCGCGATTGCATGACAGATGGGCAACTACATGCCGCCGCTGACGGGTGGGAACAGCGCGACTTCGTCGGTGGCGCGCACCGCGTCCTCGTTGAAGGCAAACTCGTGGTTGACCGAAACGACGGATCGCTTTGTCAACTCGGCCAGAGCCGGGTGTTGCCGGGCGATGGTCTCGCGCAACTCGCGAACGCTCAACTGATCGGGCGCTTCTATCGTCACCTGACTGGTACCGGCGCGATCTTTCAATGTGGCGAAGAGCTTGACCGTGATAGTCATGTTCATGCCGCCTCCGCTTGGGCGTACCAGTCGCCCGACTTGCCGCCGCGCTTGGATATCAGCCGTACCTCGCGGATGACCATGCCCCGGTCGAGCGCCTTGGCCATGTCGTAGATCGTGAGCGCGGCAACGCTGGCTGCGGTCAGGGCTTCCATCTCCACGCCGGTCTTGCCGGTGCATTCCACGTGGGTGTGGACGGCAATCTCAGCGCAACCTTCAGCACTTGTGCTTGCGGGCGCAGGCACCAATTGCACCTCGACTTTGGTCAAGGCGATGGGGTGACACAGCGGAATGAGCTCGCTGGTGCGCTTGGCCGCCATGATCCCGGCGATGCGGGCCACGCCCAGCGCATCACCCTTCTTGAGGTTGCCCGACACGATGGCGTCCAGGGCTGCACGGCTCATTTCGATGATGGCACGGGCCTCGGCAATGCGATGGGTGTCGGCCTTGCTGCCCACATCCACCATGTGGGCTTCGCCGGCATCGTTCAAGTGGGTCAATGACATATTTCTCAATTCAGCCGCCGATCTCGCTCATCACGCGGTTCATCGGAATCACGCCATGCGCCAGGTCGTGCCCCCACGGCTTACGCCAGATCGCCTCTTGTATCAGACCCGCAAGGTCATCTTCGGTTGCCCCGCGGCGCAGCGGCGTCTTCAGGTCGAGTTCGCCGTCTTTGAGCAGGCACAGCCGCAAGGTGCCGTCGGCGGTCAGGCGCACGCGGTTGCAACTGGCGCAAAACGGGGCAGTCACCGGGCTGATGAAGCCGACTGTGCCTTTGGCCCCGGGCAGGCGGTAGACCTTGGCTTCGCCATCCAAGCGGCCATCGTTTTCCACGCTGAGCGCTCCCAGGCTAGCCTCGATTCGCTCGATCATCTCGGCCGTCGTCACGATGGATGCCTGCTGGAAGTCGGCCACATCGGCAAAGGGCATCACTTCGATAAAGCGGAACTGCCAGTCGTTCTCGACCGTAAGCGCCGCCAGCGAGGCGACGTCGTCCTCGTTAAACCCGCGAATGACAACCGCGTTGAGCTTGACCGGCGTCAGGCCGGCGTGCTCGGCCGCCTCGATGCCGGCCAGCACGTCACTCACGTTGCCCCACCGCGTGATGCGCTTGAATTTGGCCGGATCGAGCGAGTCTATGCTAATGTTGACGCGCCTAAGCCCGGCATCCTTGAGTGGTTGCGCCAAGCGGGCCAGCTTGAGGCCGTTGGTCGTCATGGCAATCTCACGGGTGTTGGGTAGGGCGCTGATCTCGCGCACGATGCTGACGACGCTGGGCCGCACGGTCGGCTCGCCGCCGGTCAGGCGGAATTTGTCGAACCCCAGCCGGCTCATGACCGCGAGCACCTTGATCAATTCACTGTCGGTCAGCAACTCCTCGGTTGGGCGGAACACCATGTGCTCCGGCATGCAATACACGCAGCGCAGGTTGCACTTGTCGGTCAGCGAGACGCGCAGGTAATGGATGTGCCGGCCAAAAGCGTCTAATGCTCTTGGCAGCGCCTGCGCAGCCGGCTTGGGCTGATCAGGCGATTCAGTTGTCAGATCGGATAGAAAGAGCATCACGGTTGAGCGTGTTGGACAACACGATCTGAAGAGAATCATAGCAGCACGTTAACGTGCCAGTCCCATGCTTGGAAAACCAAAAAGACGAGAGCGCGTGTGCTCTCGTCATTCAGCATGTATGGGCAAGACACGCCTGCCAGAGTCACGTTTATCAGGTGGATGGCCTCGGAAGCGTAGCCCGGCAGACATGACAGACCAAATCACCATCCGGTGTTTCATCTACCTCGGCGCGACCGCGACATTGCACGCAACTTTCAAACTGATCCCAGTCTTTTTCGGCAATAAATTCGCCCGACTCTGCATTGAACCTGAAGAATGTGCGAGACCAGTCTGTCTTCGGGTGCGGTCGCATGTCGGCAGATAATTTAGTCGTGTTGAATCTTCATGTCAAGATAGCAGCAAGGTTTTGAGAAGTTCTTGCTGTAACTTTTAATATTCGTTTAGTCTCGAACGCAAAGATTTGAAGTCTTGACTATTATGTAGGCACGAGATTCATGAAAGAAAGCTAGTTGGAGTGCCATCGTATAGTAATCTGTGTAATGTTTGTGACGTAACGATTGACTTACATCTTGATCGTGATATATTCGCTGCGCAACTTGTTGCTTCCAGTTCAATGAGGGGAACTTGGAAGTCTAACGCTCCTCTGGGTTGTTTGCTTGCGGTTGGTTTGATTGCACAAGCTGAAAGGCAGATACAAGGCGTTTGCATGCGTCATGTGTTTGGCCTTGCAATTCCGTGCAGTAGTTGCGTGCAATTGCGACAATCAGCGCAGAGGGTGCAACTGTTGAACCGCCTGAAGATGGTGCAACAGTCACAGTCCTACCTCTGATGTCGAAATACGGGACACATCGCATGGTTGAGCTGTCGAATATCTCCGAGGCAACGCCGCCAACATCAACATCATCCACGCCAACAGGGATGGGCGATGCAACAACGCGTCAACCGAACAGGGGTGGGAACAGCCGATTTGATCAATTCCTCAAATCGCTGATGGATTACTGTTTTACAGTTGTTGGTCTCATTCTCCTCAGTCCGCTCCTGCTGGCGTTGGCGCTCATCGTCAAGCTCGATAGCCCTGGGCCTGTCTTTCATCGTCGCCGGGTCATGGGCAAGGGCGGCACGCAGTTCGATGCCTTCAAATTTCGAACGATGTACGTCAATGGCGATGCCATCCTGGCAGCGAACCCGCAGTTGAAGGCGCAGTTGGAACAGGATCACAAGCTGGCCGATGATCCACGAGTGACGCGTTGTGGCGTATGGATGCGCAAGCTCAGCCTGGATGAGCTGCCGCAGTTGTTCAATGTGCTCAAAGGACAGATGAGTCTGGTTGGGCCGCGCATGATTTCGCCAAAGGAGCTCGACCGGTATGGAGACAACGCAGCCGAGTTGCTGACAGTCAAGCCGGGCATCACCGGCCTGTGGCAGATCTCAGGTCGCTCCGATCTGGCACCTGGTGAGCGCGTGCGGCTGGATATGCAATTCATCCGCACCCGCAACGCCTGGTCAGATCTCAAGTTGTTATTGATGACAGTTCCCGCCGTGCTGCGCGGACGAGGAGCATATTAATCATGCTGATTGCGCGGGCGCCGGTTCGCGTCAGCTTCTTCGGTGGCGGCACCGACGTGCCGGCTTACTACGAGCGCTATGGCGGCGCTGTGTTGAGCACGACGATAGACAAGTATGTCTACACGCACCTCAACAGCAGCACGAGTGACGCGCTGCAAATCACATCATCCGACTATCGCACCTTCTATCGGCACACGCCGGGGGAACCGTTGTTGTGGGATGGCGACCTCAGCCTGCCGCGCGCGGTGTTGCAGCAATTTGGCGTCGAACATGGCGTGTCTATGTTTCTGGCGTCAGAGGCACCTCCCGGCACCGGCCTGGGTTCTTCGAGCGCGGTGACGGTGTCGCTGATCAAGGGCATCAGCGCCGCATGTGGTCTGAGCCTGACAAAGAAGCAAGTGGCTGAACTGGCCTGCTATATCGAGATCGAAAAGTTGGGTAAGCCCATTGGCCGGCAGGATCAATATGCCGCGGCATATGGCGGGGTGAATTGGATCACCTTTAGCGCGAGCGACATACAGGTGCAGCCCATGAACGTGCGGCCGGAGATCCTGGCGCGGTTGGAATCGAATTTGCTGCTCATGTTTACTGGCGCCACGCACGATTCCGCCCAAATCCTGGCCCACCAGACCAAGTCGAGCAAGAGCAACAAGGGCATCGTGGTCGAATCGTTGCAGGCGGCTTATGAACTGGCGTTGCAGGCGCGTGAGTTGCTGAAGAAAGGTGAACTGGATCGGTTTGGGGCGCTGCTCGATGCCGCATGGCAGCACAAGAAGAAGTTTGCGCCAGGCGTCAGCACCGAGTTGATTGATCGCTGCTACACCGTCGCCCGCAACAACGGCGTGCTGGGCGGCAAGATCGCCGGCGCTGGTGGGGGCGGGTTCTTGCTGTTGTATTGCGAGGACGGTGCCATCAACCGCGTCGAATCGGCTTTGGTGCGCGAGGGACTGCGGCGCATGGATTTCCGGTTTGAAAATGACGGCGGCCGAGTGATGTTCAACGCAGGATTGCGCTTGAAACATCAGCCCAATTGGGAGGCGCAGGCGGCTTTGGCGCGTCCAGAACTACAAGTGGCCAACGCAGCCTAGTGCAACTGCACATTTTTAAGTCCACGGCAATTATTCGATTGCCAAGCGGCATATAGGCCTTTGGGGGGAGAACATCATGAAGACAAGTCAGTTTGGTGATATCAGACGAATCGTGACTGAAAGATCAAGGCTTGCCCACGAATGGCGCATCCTGATGCTGGTGCTGATAGTGGCCGATGCCCTGTGTGTGCTTGGTGCACTGGCGCTGGCCTATGTCGTGCGCATTGATGGATTACTGGAGTACGGTCCCACGCCTAACTATGCGGCTTACAGCGCGCTCATGGTCGTGGCAATCCCGGTGTTCCTCACTTGCTTTGCGCTGGTGGGCCTATACACACCGGATAACCTGTTGGGCGGAATCGTCGAATACAAGCAGGTGGCCAAGGGTGGCACCGTCGGGCTGATGTTGCTCGTGGTCTACACCGTGTTCACCCGCAACGAGAACTTCGACGTGTCGCGGTTGTGGCTGGTGCTGTCGTGGGTGTTGACGCTGGGATTTGTCGGCGTGACGCGATTTTTTATTCGCCGTCTGGTGTATGCGCTGCGCGCCAGCCGGGGCGTGCTCACATCGCGGGCGATGATTGTGGGCGCAAACGACCAGGGTGTGGCCATTGCCGAACAGTGGATGCGCACACCGGCATCCGGGATGCGGGTCATTGGCTTTCTGGATGACTTCAAGGCTGTGGGCACGAACGTCGTCGGCAATGCCAAAGTGATCGGCCGGCCGAGCGCGCTGGATCAACTCAGCCGTGAATACAACGCCGATGAGATCATCGTCGTCTCCACCGCGGTGGCGTGGGAATCCTTCGGCGAGATCGTTACCGCCAACGGTGCGAACAAAGATTACGTGCTGCGCCTTTCCCCCGGCTTTTATGACCTGCTGACGACTGGCGTGGCTGTAACAAACAAGACATTTGTGCCATTGCTGACGATTCATGAGAACCGGATTGTTGGCGTGGATGCTGTGCTTAAGTGGCTGCTTGATTATGGCCTGGGCACGCTGCTCGCCATCATCACGTTGCCGGTCAGCATCGTCATCGCCCTGGCGCTCAAGTTGCGCAACCCGGATATGCCCGTCATCCGGCGCTATCAGATGAATGGACGGGGCGGGGCTGCGTTCACGATGCACCAATTCAATACGTCGCCAGCGACGCCTGTGCACGCCGATGTCGCCCGGCATAGCCGCCGCTTCGAGCGCTTTGTGCGCTTCACTGGTTTGCACAAGCTACCTCAGCTCATGGATGTGCTGGCTGGCAAGATGAGCTTGGTCGGCCCTCGCCCGCGCGCAGATGTAAACCATGTGACGGACATGCACACCATGCACAATTTGCTGGCGGTGAAGCCGGGTGTCGTCGGCCCATGGGTCAGGAAAGATCATCTGCGTTCGCCAGACCCGGAGACGGACGAACTGAACTACGTGCGCAATTGGCAAATCTGGCTCGACCTGCCCATTCTGTTCGAGGCGATGATCATGCTGTTTGTGCGCATGGGCCGGGCTTTCCGTGGCGCGGCCGCAATGCCGGTTGCTGCCGAGCAGGAGCGGTCGCCACGCCGCAACCCCAAGCTCAACACGACGCTCTCAGAGGACGCGCTTCATTGAAGCATTGAACTGGCCGCGCGGCTGGGCCACGACGCCCAGCCGCGCGACGAGCGTATCCTCGTTTCGTTACAACATTGCTGCTCATCACTACGTCGCCATTGCATCCTATGAACACCCAACGCCAACACCCTCTTGCGCGCGTCATCGTGCTCGCCGCCGGCGAAGGCACGCGGCTGCGGCCACTGACGCTTGATCGGCCCAAGCCCATGGTAACCATCGCTGGCAAGCCACTGCTGGATATCACGTTGGGCTGGTTGCGCGATCAAGGCTTGCCCGAGATTGCCATCAATCTGCATTACAAGCCTGAAGTGATCGTCAACTACTTTGGCGATGGTTCGGCCCATGGCGTGCGGATTCGCTATTCGCGCGAGGAGAAGATTCTCGGCACAGCCGGTGCCGTGCGACGGATCAAGGAATGGGTGAATGGCGACCCGCTCGTGGTGGTGTATGGCGATGTGCTGACCGACCTCGACCTTCGCGCGATGCTTGACTTTCATCGCAGGCAGATCAAGCGCGATGCCAGCACAGCCGTGACGATGAGCCTGTATCACGTGCCGAATCCGACCGAGGTTGGCTTGGTGGGCATGGACGAGACCGGGAAAGTGCAACGCTTTGTCGAGAAGCCGAAGCCCGAAGAAGTGTTCACCGATTTGGCCAACGCCGGCATCCTGGTGATGCAGCCGGAAGTGCTGGACTTGATCCCCGATGACACCTTTTGCGACTTCGGCCTGCATGTGTTCCCCATGTTGTTGGCGGCTGGCATGTCCATCTACGGGTGGGTGATCCCCGACGACACCTATCTCTTGGACATTGGCTCGCCGGAGAAATATGCGCAGGCCAACCGCGAGTGGCCGCTGCGTCAAAAGCGGCAGAGCCCGATTGCTCTACGATTAGCCGCGTAATCGGCGCAAGACCGTCGGAATCGCGGAGAGTATGTTATTCTCGGCGCGAGAGCAACGCGACAGCAGCGTTGTGCTCGCGCCGAACTGCGTTGCAGCTTGTGAAATTAATTGCGACTATAGGGGAGTAGATGGAACTACGCACCTTTACCAACGCGCTGCGCCGCTGGTGGTGGCTGATCATAGCCGCCGTGGCCGTAGCTGCGGTCACCAGTTTCTTCGTCACACGAGCCACGCCCAAGACCTACATGTCACGCACGACACTGCAGGTCGGCCAGTTGGTCGTTGACCCGAATCCGAATGCCATGGAATTGGGCTTGCAGCAATCGCTGGCCCGGCTGTATGCCGACCTGGCGTTACGCGAGCCGGTGTTGCAGAGCACTCTGGACGCGCTCAAGTTGACTGACTGGCAATGGGAATGGCTGCGCGATCGCGTCACCAGCCGGCCCGATGGCAATGCCCCGATCCTCGAGATCTCGGTCGTGGATGAAGACCCGCAACGCGCAAAGATCTTCGCCGAAGAGATTTCGCGCCAGTTGATTGCGCAAGCGCCTCAGGAACTCGACCCTGCCAACGAAGCCTTCATCATCGCCCGGACTGAGAAGCTGCGCACCCAAATCACCGCAGCAGAGGAAGAAAGTCGCAAGCTGGATGAGTCGGTCGCCGCTGCGACCAGCAGGCGCGAGATCGAGGAGATTCGCAATCGTCAGGCGGCTTTGCAGTCGCAGATCAGCAACTGGGAATCAACCTACGCCAATCTATTCCAGATCGAGCGAGGTTCTCCCAACTCGATTCGCGTTCTGGAGAAGCCGGCCGCAGGCACACTTGTCGGGCCCAGGTTGGCGCAGAACGTTCTGCTGGCCGCGCTGGTTGGCCTGGCGCTGGCCTTGGGCGCGATTGTCCTGTTTGAGCTGATTGACGACACGCTCAAGACAACCGAGGACGCGCGCAGGACGTTGAACCTGCCTGTGCTGGGCAGTGTGGCGCGCTTTGGCAGTGGCGCGTATAACGACCGGCTTGTTACTTCTTCCACCGACTACTCTCGTGTGGCCGAGGCCTATCGCGTGTTGCGTACCAATCTTCAGTTCAGCGCCATCGGCCAGCCTATGAACGTGCTGATGATCACCAGCAGCAAGCCAAAGGAGGGCAAGAGCACGACCGCAGCCAACCTGGCAACAGTAATCGCCCAATCCGGCAAGCGCGTGATCTTGGTGGATGCCGACTTGCGCCGCCCGGTGCAGCACCTCATCTTCGAGTTGGACAACGAGCAGGGCCTGACTACAGCTTTCCTCGACGAGAACGGCAGCGTAGGCAAATATCTCAAGCCCGTCACGGCGGATTCGTTGAGCGTGCTGCCTTCCGGCCCCATCCCGCACAACCCGGCCGAGTTGCTCGACTCGCAACGTATGGTCCAGGTAATTGACGCGCTAAAGAAAGAAGCGGACCTGGTGATCGTGGATTCGCCGCCGGTGTTGAGCGTGGCCGATGCGACGATTCTGGCGACGCGCGTAGATGGCGTGCTGATGGTGGTGGATTCAGGCTACACCCGGCGAGGCGTGGCCAAACAGGCCAAGGACACGCTCCAGGGCATCGGCGCCAACATCCTGGGCGTGGTGGTCAACCGCGCCGCCGTGCGCAGCGAAAGCGATTACTACTACGATTACAGCTACGCATCTGAGACAGGCGAGAAAAAGAAGAAGCGGCGCAAGACCGCAGCGCCCGCGCCAACCAAGCCGCAACCAGCAACTGCTGGCGCACCGAGCAATGGCGCGCTAAAGCCGGTCAAGCTCAGCAAACCCGCGCCGCAAACAGACGCACCGCCCGCCAAAGGCTAGGTTGCGCGAAGACCCATACAAGCCCCCGAAACTTTCGGGGGCTTTTTTTCGTTTGCCTGCCTCTTGCCCCATAGCTATACTGACTTGCGGCGCGAGTTGCGCCGTTCCCACAACCCTCTTACATACCGCCTGACAAATAAAGGAAGGAGAAGCATGAGCACATCAACGAATCGAACTAACCGCCTTTTGCTCGGTTTGACCACGATTGCCAGCATTGGCTTGGCGGCCTGTGCGCCGCGGCCCTTGCCTGCGCCAGCCGCGCCAGCCGCGCCGGCTGCTCCCGCCGCCCCGGTCGAAGGTGCGCCACTGCAATCCATTGGTGAAGGTGAGGGCCAGGTGGACATTGTGGCGTGGGCCGGCTACATCGAGCGCGGCGAGACCGACAAGAACTTTGACTGGGTGACGCAATTTGAAGCGGACACCGGCTGCAAGGTCAACGTGAAGACGGCCGCCACGTCCGACGAGATGGTGGCGTTGATGAACGAGGGCGGCTTCGACCTCGTCACGGCCTCCGGCGACGCCAGCAACCGCTTGATCAGCGGCGGCAAGGTGCAGGAGATCAACACCGCCCTCATCCCAAGTTGGGGCAAGGTAGACCCACGCCTGCAAAATGCGCCCTGGCACACGGTGGATGGCAAACACTATGGCACGCCCTATCAGTGGGGCAGCAACGTGCTGATGTACAACACCGACGTGTTTAAGGAAGCGCCAAAGAGTTGGGATGTGGTGTTCAAAGAGATGACGCTGCCCGACGGCAAGAGCAACCAAGGGCGTGTGCAGGCCTACGACGGCCCAATCTATGTGGCCGACGCCGCGCTGTATCTCAAGACGCACAATCCCGAACTCGGTATCAAAGATCCATATGCGCTCAATCGCGATCAGTTCAACGCCGCACTCAACCTGTTGCGCGAGCAGCGCAAGATCGTTGGGCGCTACTGGCATGATGCATTCATCCAAATTGACGACTTCAAGAACGAAGGCGTCGTCGCCAGCAGCTCGTGGCCGTTCCAGGTCAACCTGCTGAAGGCCGATCAACCCATCGCCAGCACCGTGCCCGAGGAGGGTGCGACCGGCTGGGCCGACACAACTATGCTGCATGCGGACGCTGCCCATCCCAACTGCGCCTACAAGTGGATGGAGTGGTCGCTGAGTCCCAAGGTGCAGGGTGATCTGGCGGCATGGTTCGGCAGCGTGCCTGCCGTGCTGGACGCGTGCAAGGGCAATGCGTTGTTGGGTGAAGAAGGTTGCTCGACTAACGGCCTCGACAACTTCGAGCGCATTTCGTTCTGGCGCACGCCCACCACTGACTGCGGCGACGGCAAAATGGACTGCGTGCCGTATCACGAGTGGGTGACGAACTATGTGGCCGTGATCGGCGGGCGATAAATTCATCCACGAAGGACACGAAGTCACTTAAAAGTGCTTTGTGTCCTTCGTGTTTCTTCGTGGAAGAAATGCAAAAGCACAAGCTCTGGATCAACGGCGCATGGGCCGAGGGCAGTGGCGGCGCGATGGACGTCGAAAACCCGGCCACCGGTCAGGTCATTGCGCAAGTGAGCGACGCCAGCACAGACGATGTGGATGCCGCCGTGCAAGCGGCTAAGACGGCGTTCTACGATGGCCGCTGGAGCAAGCTCACGCCCGCCCAGCGCAGCGCAGCCATCTGGAAGCTGGCTGACCTGATCGAGCGCGATGCCGAGAAGATCGCGCGCGTCGAAAGCGAAAACACGGGCAAGCCGTATGCGTTCGTGTCGCTGGGCGGTGATGTGCCGTTCGCGATTGACAACCTGCGCTTCTTCGCTGGGGCCGCGCGCGACACGCATGGCCATCATGCCGGTGAGTTCATGGCCGGCTATACCTCCATCTACCGGCGCGAACCTGTGGGCGTGGTGGCGCAAATCTGCCCGTGGAACTACCCGGTCATGATGGCCGCGTGGAAGATTGGCCCGGCGTTGGCGGCCGGGTGCACGATCGTGCTCAAGCCCGCGCCCAGCACGCCGCTGACCACGCTGATGCTTGGCCAACTCATCAAAGAGGCCGGCATCCCCGATGGCGTGGTCAACATCGTCACCGGCGGCAATGACACGGGGCAAGCGATGGTCGAGCATCCCGATGTGCGCATGGTCAGCCTGACCGGCAGCACCAACACTGGCAAGAAGATCATGAAGACGGCCGCCGACACGCTCAAGCGCGTGCACCTGGAGCTGGGTGGCAAGGCACCATTCATCGTGTTCGACGACGCCGACCCGGAGCTGATTGCGGCGAAGGCGACGCTGGCTGCGACGCTGAACACCGGTCAGGATTGCACTGCCGCCACGCGCATCTACGTGGCCAAGAAGAAGTCGAAGGCTGTGACCGAGGCCATCGTCGAAGCGATGCGCGGTGTCAAGATCGGCCTGCCGTTTGACGAGGGCGTGCAGATGGGGCCGTTCGTCAGCGGCGCGCAGCGTGAGCGGGTGATGGGCTTTGTCGAGCGCGCCAGGGCCGGTGGCGCGAAGGTGCTGACCGGCGGCAGCGTGCCGAAAAAATTCAGCAAGCAGGGCTACTTCTACGAGCCAACGGTGATCTCGAAAGTGGATCAGCAGGCTGAGATCATCCAAAGCGAAGTGTTTGGTCCGGTGCTGACCGTGAGCGAATTCAAGGACGAGGCCGAGGCGCTGCGCAACGCCAACGACGTGCTGTATGGCCTGGCGGCCAGCGTGTGGACGCGCGACATCGGCCGGGCGATGAAGCTTTCGGCCGAGCTCGAGTTTGGCACGGTGTGGATCAACGATCACCTGCCGCTGACCAGTGAGACGCCGCACGGCGGCTTCAAGCAGTCGGGCTTTGGCAAGGACCTGTCCAGCGAGGCAGTGGGTGATTATCAGATCACCAAGCACGTGATGATCGCAAACTAAAAATGACGAATTTGAAATTGGGAAGGGAGAGATCGCGCCCTTTCCAATTTCAAATCTCAATCGTTCATGACCTCCACCGCCGTCCACTTTGACCACGTCTCACGTCACTTTGGCGATGTTCGCGCCGTGGACGACGTGACGTTCGACATCCTCGACGGCGAATTTTTCACCATGCTCGGCCCCAGCGGCAGCGGCAAGACCACCTGCCTGCGCTTGGTGGCCGGGTTCGATCAACCCACGGCCGGACGCATCCTCTTGCACGATCAAGACGTGTCGAAGCGGCCGCCGTATGAGCGCGACGTCAACACGGTCTTTCAAGATTACGCGCTCTTCCCGCACATGAATGTGGGTGACAACGTGGCTTACGGCCTGATGATCAAGAAGGTGCCGAAGCCAGAACGGGCCCAGCGCGTGTTGGAGATGCTTGATCTGGTGCAACTCAGCGGCTTTGAACATCGTAAGCCGTCGCAGCTTTCGGGCGGGCAACGTCAGCGCGTCGCGCTGGCGCGCGCGCTCATCAACCACCCGCGCGTGTTGTTGCTGGATGAGCCGCTCGGCGCGCTTGACTTGAAGCTGCGCCAGCAGATGCAGACCGAACTCAAGGCGATTCAGAAGAAAGTCGGTATCACCTTCATCTTCGTCACGCACGATCAGGAAGAGGCGCTGACGATGAGCGACCGCATCGCCGTGTTCAATCGGGGCAAGGTCGAACAAATCGGCGCGCCCGAGGATATGTATGAACGCCCGGCGACGGCGTTCGTGGCGGGCTTCCTCGGCACGTCAAACTTGCTCAGCGGTGAGGTTGCCCGTGCCCTGACTGGATCGCCCGACCCGGTGGCCATTCGTCCTGAGAAATTGCGCGTGCTGGGCGCGGGCGAGGCTGCGCCGGATGGGTGGCGATATGCGCCCGGGACAATTCGCGATGTGGTGTATCTGGGCATGTATAAGCGCTATCTGGTGGATGTGCAGACGGGCGGCGACGTGATCGTCATCGAGCAGAATTTGGATTCACGTGCTCACCCGCGCAGCGCGCAAGTGACGCTGGCCTGGCATCCGGAGCACATGCGCAAGCTGGCATCTGCATGACTTCACTTTCAACGGCCCTCTACCGCCGCCCGTGGCTGACACTATTGATGCTGCTCGCGCCGCCGCTGGTGTATCTGCTCGTGTTCTACGTCGCGCCGCTGGGTGTGTTGCTGATTAACAGCTTCTGGCGGTTGGACGATTTCACCGGCCAGGTGGTGCCCGAGTTCACGCTGCAAAACTACCTGGCCCTGTTCCAGCCGGCCAACCTGGAAATCTTCCTGCGCACAGCCGGCATGGCTGCGGCCGTGACGATCGCTTGCGCCATCATCTCATTCCCCTTGGCGTATTACATCGCCCGCTACGCCTCACCACGCTGGAAGGGGTTGTTGTATCTGGCCGTGCTGCTGCCACTTTGGTCGAGCTACCTCATCCGCGTGTATGCCTGGAAACTCATCCTGGCCAAGGAAGGCATCGTCAGTTGGTTCTTCAATACGCTCGGCTTGGGCGGCCTGCTCGATGCGTTCTTGAGCCTGCCCGGCATCGGCGGGCCATCGCTGTCGTTTTCTTCCATCGGCGTATTTCTCGTCTTTGTCTACGTGTGGCTGCCCTACATGATCTTGCCGGTGCAGGCCGCGATGGAGCGCGTGCCGAGGTCGCTGCTTGAAGCATCGGGCGACTTAGGCGCCAAGCCAAACGCGACCTTCCGCCACGTCACGTTGCCGCTGGCCGTGCCTGGCGTGATCGCCGGCTCGATCTTCACTTTCTCACTCACGCTGGGCGACTTCGTCGTGCCAACCGTGCTGGGCAACTCCAGCTTCTACATCGGCCAGGCCGTGCTGACGTTCCAGGGTAGCAGCGGCAACATCCCGCTGGCGGCGGCGTTCACGGTTGTGCCGATGGTGGTGATGATCTTGTATCTGCTCGGCGCAAAGCGCATGGGCGCGCTGGAGGCGCTGTGAAATGAAAGCCTCACTCGGCCTGAAGATAGGCGTCGTCGCCGCGTTGCTGTTCCTGCACGTGCCGTTGTTGATCGTGCTGCTGTATGCCTTCAACGTCGAAGACGCCGCATTCACCTTCCCACCACCCGGCTTGACGCTGAACTGGTTCGGCGTGGCGTTTGGGCGTCAGGATTTGTGGCGCGCGCTCGGCCTATCGCTGCAAGTGGCGCTGGTTGCCACGCTGGTCGCGATTGTGCTCGGCACACTGGCCGCGGCGGCCGTGTATCGCTTCAAGTTCTTTGGCCGCGAGACCATCTCGCTGTTGTTGCTCTTGCCGATCGCCCTGCCGGGCATCGTCACTGGCATCGCGTTGCGTTCGTCGTTTGGCGTGTTCGACATCCCGTTCAGCTTCTGGACGATCGTGATTGGCCACGCCACGTTCTGCGTCGTCGTGGTCTACAACAACGCCATCGCCCGCTTCCGGCGCATGAACGCATCATTAACCGAGGCCTCGATGGACTTGGGCGCGAATGGCTTCCAAACCTTTCGCTATGTGGTGCTGCCGGAGTTGGCGACCGCGCTGCTGGCCGGGGCCATGTTGGCGTTTGCGCTGTCATTCGACGAAGTCATCGTCACCACCTTTACCGCCGGCCAGCAACAGACGCTGCCAATCTGGATGTTCACCCAACTCACCCGCCCGCGCCAGCGCCCGGTGACCAACGTCGCCGCGTTCATCGTCATCGCCATCACCACGATTCCGATCTATCTGGCTTATCGCTGGACGAGCCGAACTTCGGACAGTTAATCGCGAAGGGCACGAAGCACGAAGTAACCCTTCGCAGCCTTCTGTATAATCTGACCAATGTTCGCAGTTGAGATTCGCGCCCGTCGTCCGCGTACATCAGACCGTGTGTCTGGCGCGCGTGCATTTGCCTGAGGCGCAACGAATCTGAACCGCGCGCAAGGCTTGAAGCTCAAAGCCCCTGACACACGACATGGTGTTGGGGGCTTTTTAATTTTCGATTTTGGATTGCCGATTTTCGATTGAAGTCGGAGGTAATTCACAATCGAAAATCCAAAATCTGAAATCGAAAATGATCAAAGTTGGCATCTTCGGCGCGACCGGCTACACCGGCGTGGAATTGGTCAAGCTGCTCTCGCGGCACGGCAAGGCGCGCGTGGCGTTCGCGCACAGCGAGAGCAACGCTGGCGCGCGCCTAAGCGACGTGTTACCGTGCCCATATGACCTCCCGCTGATCAAGGCGGATGACGCGCTGCTGAACGACGTGGACGTGGTCTTCAGTTGCCTGCCGCATGGCGCGAGCGCTGAGCTGTGCAAGCGCGCCCTCGACGCGGGCAAGCGCGTGGTAGATCTCTCGGCCGACTTTCGCCTGCGCGACGCCCAGACGTATGCACATTGGTATAAGCACACGCACCCGTATCCCGACCTGTTGGACGAGGCGGTATATGGCTTGCCGGAGGTGTATCGGCGCGACATCGCCGACGCGCAACTCGTCGGCAACCCGGGCTGTTACCCAACGAGCATCATCCTGGCGCTGCTGCCGCTGCTGGAGCTAAGCGCGCTGGCCGATCCGGTCGTCATCGCCGACAGCAAGAGTGGCACGAGTGGCGCGGGCCGCAAGCCATCGCAGGCCACGCACTTCGTCGAGGTGAACGAGAACCTCGCGCCCTACAACATCGGCCACGTGCATCGCCATGTGCCAGAGATTGAGCAGGAGTTGAATGCGGCGTATCGCCCTCTCCCCAGCGGGGAGAGGGGTGGGGTGAGGGGGGAAACGCCAATCTCCATTCTCTTTTCCCCCCACCTCCTGCCCATCTCGCGCGGCATGCTCAGCATGGTCTACGTCAAGCTTACGTCGCTGGCGGCGGAACAGGATTGGCACAGCATCTACGCGCGCCGCTACGACGGTGAGCCGTTCGTGCGCGTGCTGCCGAAGGGCCAGACGGCGACCATCGCGCATGCGACCCACACCAACTACGATGTGATCTCGGTGCACCCCGTCGCGGGTATGCCAGACCGGCTGCAAATTGTGTCGTGCATTGACAACTTGGTGAAGGGCGCGAGCGGCCAGGCGCTGCAGAACATGAACATCATGTTCGGCGTGGACGAGTGCGAGGGCCTGCGGTGAGCATAGAGGTCGTCGAGGCCACTACGCCCGAACAGATTGAGCAATTCCGGGCGTTGCTGATGCAATACGCGGCCGAGCGCGAGGGTGGCTTCAGCGAGCGCATGGCGCAGGATTTGCGCGATCTACCTGGTCGCTACGCCGCGCCGCACGGCGGCTTGTTTCTGGCGCTATGCGAAGGCCAACCGGTCGCAACTGCGGCATGGACGGAATTTAGCCCGACGCTCGTAGAGATGAAGCGGGTGTATGTGCAGCCCGCCCATCGCGGCAAAGGCATTGCACGGGCGCTCTCCCAGCACATCATCGGCGAGTCCAAACGACGCGGGTTCGTACACGTAGGCATCAGCACCTGGGCGACGGCGACGCCGGCCATCGCGTTGTATCGCCAACTCGGATTCGTCGAGATTCCACCGTTCAAGACATCTACCGTTTCTGGATTGACGTATATGGGATTGAATTTGAAACACAGGCCTCAAGTGATCAAAGTGAGCGGGAGTGATCTGGACGACCCAGCGTTCTCGGCCCAGTTTGCGCGGGCCGTGGCGGCGACGGTCCAGGCGGGTGATCACCCCATCCTGGTGCACGGCGGCGGCAAGGAGCTGACCGAACTATTGACCGCGCTGCAAGTGCCGACGCGTTTTGTGGACGGCCTGCGCGTGACCGATGCCAAGACGCGCGACGCCGCACTGATGGTGCTGAGCGGCCTGGCGAACAAGCGCCTGGTCGCTGCGCTCATCGCGCAAGGCGTGGACGCCATCGGCCTGAGCGGCCTGGATGCAGGGTTGATCCGCGTCGAACCGCTGCACGCCGAGTTGGCCTTTGTGGGCAAGCCTGTAAGCGTGCGCAGCGATCTGTTGGCCGTGTGGGTGGGGCGGGGCATCGTGCCCGTGCTCTCGCCCATGTCGCTGGGCCACGATGGCGAAATTTACAACGTCAACGCCGACCACGCCGCTGGCGCAATCGCGGCGGCGCTGGACGCCGACCTGCTGACATTTGTGACGAACGTGCCGGGGGTGCTGAGTGCGGACAAGGTGTTGTTCGGCAGTTTAACTGCCGAACGAACGGCGCAGTTGATCGCCGATGGCACGATCTTCGGCGGCATGATCCCGAAGGTGCGCACCGCGCTGGAGGCACTCGACGCGGGCGTGAGCCGGGTGCGCATCACGAATTTGGATGGTGTTACGGATAATTCGGGCACGGTGTTTGTGAAATGAATGACGTGAATATCATCATCGCGGACAAAGATCAGCATTCACCACAAATCCGAGCGCTGTTCTGGGAATACCTCCGAATACCTCCAGTGGGCTAACCCGAAGGTAAATGAGAACTTCGGCGTGAGTTTTGACATCACTGCAATGCTTGATGACGACATGATGACCTTAAACAAATTCATGCCGGCCAAAGGGCGCTTGTTGCTTGCCTGTATAGGAGATGCTGCCGTTGGGATTGCTTGCTTGAAGCAACTCACCGCTGGTATTGGTGAAATCAAGCGCATGTATGTGCGCCCCGAATATCGAGGAAGATGGGTGGGGCGGGCACTCATCCAGCATCTGTTGCACGAGGCAGGCGCAATTGGGTATCAATGCATTCGCTTGGATAGCGCCGGATTCATGAAAGAAGCACACCGCCTGTATCGCAGCATTGGATTTCGAGAGATCGAAGCCTATGCAGGCAGTGAGATTCCCAAAGAGTTTCAGCGGCATTGGATTTTCATGGAATTGGACCTGCCAGTAACGCGCGACGATTCAATGCTCAAATCACCAAATCACTAAATCGCAAATGTCCCGAATCCTCCAATCCCTCCCCGTCGGCGAAAAGATCGGCATCGCGTTCAGCGGCGGCCTCGACACGAGCGCGGCCGTAACATGGATGCGCGAGAAGGGCGGCATCCCGTATGCCTACACTGCCAACCTCGGCCAGCCCGATGAGCCGAACTACGACGAGATCCCTGAGCGCGCGCTCAAGCACGGCGCAGAAAAGGCCGTGCTGGTGGATTGCCGCAAGCAGCTCGTGCAAGAGGGGTTGGTCGCTTTGCAGTGCGGTGCCTTCCACATCAGCACGGCCGGCAAGACCTACTTCAACACCACGCCGCTCGGCCGCGCCGTCACCGGCACGATGCTCGTCAACGCCATGAAAGAAGACGGCGTGAACATCTGGGGCGACGGTAGCACCTACAAGGGCAACGACATCGAGCGCTTCTATCGCTACGGCCTGCTGGTCAACCCCGACTTGCGCATCTACAAGCCGTGGCTGGACGATCAGTTTGTGAGCGAGCTGGGCGGTCGCAAGGAGATGAGCGAGTGGCTGGAGCAGCGCGGCTTCCGTTACAAGATGGCGACCGAGAAGGCCTACTCGACCGACGCCAACATCTGGGGCTGCACGCACGAGGCCAAGCACCTGGAGTTTCTCGACACCAGCGCGTTCATCGTCAACCCGATGATGGGCGTGAAGTTCTGGGACGCTGCCGTGAAGGTGGAGCCGGAGCAGGTGAAGGTGACGTTCTTCGAGGGCTTTCCAGTCGAGCTGAACGGCCGCGAATACACCGACCCCGTGGCGTTGGTGCTGGAGGCGAACAAGATCGGCGGGCGGCACGGGCTGGGCTTCAGCGACCAGATCGAGAACAGGATTATTGAAGCCAAGAGCCGAGGCATCTATGAAGCACCGGGCATGGCGCTGCTGTTCGTAGCCTACGAGCGTCTGGTCAGCGGCATACACAACGAGGACACGCAGGACAACTACCGCACCATGGGCCGGCGCTTGGGCCGCAAGCTCTATGAGGGCCGCTGGTTCGACCCGCAGTGCATGATGCTGCGCGAGAGCTTGCAGCGCTGGGTAGGCAAGGCCATCACCGGCACAGTCACACTGGAACTGCGCCGCGGCGACGACTACACGATTCTGAACACCACCGGCCCGAACCTGACCTATCACCCTGAGCGGCTAAGCATGGAGAGCGGCCAGGCCGAGTTTGGCCCGCTGGATCGCATCGGCCAGCTCACCATGCGCAACCTCGACATCAGCGACAGCCGCGAGAAGCTGGGCGTGTATGCCAAAGCCGGCGTGCTGAACATTGACGGCGGCGCAGAGTTGGGACTACTTGAAGCGGAGAAGAAGGCCAAGCCGGAGGAGCCGCCGGCGTTGCAAGACGGCGGCGAATGGATCACGGACTTGGAAGGATGAAGATCGGCCTGATCGCCTACGGCACGCGCGGCGACGTGCAACCTATTCTTGCCCTGGCAAAGGGCTTGAACGCGGCCGGGCATTGCGCGCGCGTCATCGCTGCCCAGAACTTTGGGGACTGGGTGCGATCACATGGCCTCGACTTCGCGCCCATTCGCGTGGACATCCAGGCCATGATGCAGAGCGGCGACGGCGTGGCGTGGGTGGAAGCGAAGAACGTGCAGCGGGAGATGGCGCAGATGCGCCGACTGTTCGACCGCATCGGCCTGCAATCTTCCCGCGATGCGCTTTCTGCCGCTGATGGGCTGGACATGCTGATGGGTGGTCTGACGTCGGACTGCTTCGGGCGGAGCATCGCCGAGAAGCGCGGCCTGCGCTATGCTGTCGCGCTGCTGCAACCCATGCACCCGACACGCACCGGCACAGCGACGTTGCGCCCAGCCTTTGCCAGCCAAACAAACACGCTCAATCGCTGGATGGGCAAGATCGGCCAGCGCGTGATCTACGGCGTGTTTGCCGATGTGACCAATCGCTTTCGTGCCGAGCTGGGTTTACAGCCATTTACGGCTGCCAGCTACTACGCCGGTCTGGAACGTGTGACGACATTGAATGGCTATAGCCAGCAGGTCGTGCCGATGCCAGACGATTGGCCGATCACGCAGCACATCACCGGCTATTGGTTCCTGGATGAGGACGCGCACTGGCAACCGCCGAGTGACCTCGAGCACTTCATCGCGGCCGGGCCGACGCCGGTGTATGTCGGCTTTGGCAGCGCCACGGGCAGCGACGCGCAACGGCTGACGCGCATGATCGTGGATGCGCTCAAGCTCAGCGGCCAACGCGGCATCATCGCGCAAGGCTGGGCCGGTTTGCACGCCGAGGATTTGCCCGATTCAGTCTATCTGCTGAAGTCGGCCCCGCACAGTTGGCTGTTCCCGCGCATGGCCGGCGTGGTGCATCACGGCGGCGCGGGCACGACGGCGGCCGGTTTGCGCTCGGGCGTGCCGTCGTTCCTCATCCCACACTTTGCCGATCAGCCGTATTGGGCGCGGCGCGTGCACGAACTCGGTGCCGGGCCGAAGCCGGTGGACAAAGCCAAGCTTACGCAGGCGGCCTTGGCCGATGGCATTCGCCAGTTAGTGAGTGACACCGCCATGCGCCGGCGTGCAACCGAGTTAGGCGCAGCCATCCGCGCCGAGGACGGCGTGGCGAATGCGGTGCGCGTCATTGAAGTGATGGCCAGTTAGAATATAGCCATCTAGATAGCCATGTCGGAGGTGTGCCGTGATTGAGTACTCGATTGCCGAAGCAAACAGCAACTTCGCTAGAGTGGTTCGAGAGGCGGAAGCAGGCCGCCCAGTCACATTAATGCGACGCGGACAACCCGTCGCCGTCGTCATCTCGACAAAACAGTATGCACAATTGACGTTGCGCAACCAGAAAAAACCGTTGAACATTGAACAACTACGGAAGAAATATCAGTTGGACAAATATGGCCTCACCGACGATGAATTTGCATTCATGACAGAGCGCGATCAATCCCCAGGCCGCGACTTCAAATTTGAGGACTGACGATGCAGTTCCTGCTCGATACGAACATCGTCTCGGAAGTGATGCGGATTAACCCCAATCAAAATGTGCTGCGGCGATGGGAAGCCCATCGGTCTGAACTTGTGGTTGCTGCCACTACCTGGCATGAGCTGCTCTTCGGAATTGCTCGTATGCCCGCGTCTGAGAGAAGGCAACTGAAAGAGGCGTTCTTGGTCGAGCTGTCCAGTTGGTTGCCCATCTTGCCCTACGATGAGGCGGCTGCCAATTGGCACGCATTCGAACGGGCGCGACTGGTGGCAAGCGGCAAAACGCCAGCATATATGGACAGCCAGATCGCTGCCGTAGCGGCAGTCAACCAATTCACCCTCATCACGGCCAACGTTGCAGACTTCACTCACTTCAGTGGCCTGGAGATCGAAGATTGGACCAAGCGCAAGTGACCATCACTATTCGCCCCGCCACGCTTGACGACGTGCCAGCCATCGTCGTGCTCATCGCGCAGAACGCGCGCAAGGGCGGCCTGTTGCCGCGCGGCGAGGCCAGCATCCGCGCGCATGTCGGCAACTTTCTCGTGGCCGAGAAAGAAATTGAAAATGAAAAGTTGAAAATTGAAAGGGGGGATTCCCCCTTTTCAATTTTCAATCTTCAATTCTCAATTGTCGGCTGCGGCTCTCTCCTGCCCATGAACACCACGCTGGTCGAGCTGCGCTCGCTGGCGGTGGACGAGAATGTGCGTGGCGCGGGCATCGGCCAGAAGCTGGTGGCTGCGCTGATCGAGGAGGCGCGCGCGCGCAGGTTTGGCACGATCTTCGCGCTCACCCGCGCGGTGAGTTTCTTCGAGAAGTGCGGCTTCGCCGTGGCACCGAAAGAGTTCTTTCCGGAGAAGGTGTGGAACGACTGCGTGCAATGCCCGATGCTGGAAAACTGCGACGAGGTGGCGGTGATGCTGCCTTTGCTACAGACTGATTCAACAGAAATTGAACTGCCAGCCGAAGATCGTGAGCGCGTGTTGCAAGCTGTGCAGGCTGGCCGCATCGCCCGGCGCGCCGTCAGCCGCGAAAACCTGATCCCGCTCGAAACCGTCACCCGCATGGCCGAGGAGGCGAAGACGCATCGGCCCCATCATGACGCAGCCGCAGCCGCAGCCGCAGCCCCGGCGCCGAAGCGCGATGTGCGCAAGGCTGTGCTGGCCTACAACGGCGGGCTGGACTCATCGGCCATTGTGCCGTGGCTGATCGAGACCTATGGCTGCGAGGTGGTGTGCTTCATCGCCGACGTCGGCCAGCGCGAGGACTTCGAAGCCATTCGCCAAAAGGCGCTCAACAGCGGCGCGAGCAAGGTCATCATCAAGGACTTGCGCGACGAGTTTGCCAACGAGTATCTGTTTCCATTGATCCAAAGTGGTGCGATTTACGAGAACAAATACCTGCTCGGCTCTTCCATCTCGCGCCCGCTCATCGCCAAGCATCAGGTGGATGTAGCTGTGCAAGAGGGCGCCGATGCGCTCGTGCACGGCGCGACCGGCAAGGGCAACGATCAGGTGCGCTTTGAGCTGGCCTACATGGCCATGAATCCGAAGCTGCGCGTGATTGCGCCATGGCGTGAGTGGGACTTCGATGGCCGCAGCGACGTGTATGACTATGCCCTATCTCGCGGCGTGCCGATGGGCGAATACGAGAAGGGCGTCTACACGATGGACGAGAACCTGTGGCACTTTAACCACGAGGGCGGCCGGCTGGAGGATCTCGAATATGAGCCGGAGGAGCACCTGTGGGAGTGGACGAATGCCATCGAGGAGACGCCCGACCAACCCGAATACGTCGAGGTGGAGTTCGTCAGCGGCATGCCCAAACGCGTCAACGGATTGTCGCTGGGTAACGCCGGCCTGATCGAAATGCTCAACGAGATCGGCAGCACGCACGGCATCGGCCGGGTGGACATCGTCGAGAACCGGTTGATCGGCATGAAGTCGCGCGGATTGGACGAGGCACCGGGTGCGGCCATCCTGCGCGCCGTGCACCAGGCGCTGGAGGAGATCACGCTCGACCGCGAGACGCTGCACTTCAAGCAGATGGTGGCGCTCAAGTACGCCGATCTGGTCTACAACGGTCAGTGGTTCACACCGCTGCGCGATGCGTTGCAAGCCTTTGTCACCGTGACGCAGCGCGACGTGACGGGCAGCGTGCGCCTGCGCCTGTTCAAGGGCAACGTGATGGCCGTGCAGCGCAAGGCGACGTATTCGCTCTACCGCGAAGACTTGGCGACGTTCAACAACGATGTGGCCTACGACCACGACGATGCCGATGGCTTCATCAAGCTGTATGGCCTGCCATCGCGAGTGAAAGGGCAGATGGATCAACAACGCGCCAGCCGGGCGTAATCGCCGGATGTGAAGAGCGGGCAGGCGCGGGAGTAAGACATAGCGCACGCAGCGTGCGTTTGACACGACCTCATGCCTGTGCCAGCATCCCTCCAATCTGTTCGAAGGAAGTGCAAGAGACATGACCACCACTGCCCGCGGGGCCATCGCCCGCATCCCCAAAGCCAACGTCAGCATTGAAGAGTTTACGATTGACGATCCCGGCCCCAATGAAGTGCTCGTGCGCATTCTCGCATCCGGCGTGTGCCACACCGATCTGGGCGTGAAGGACGGCGTCTACGGCACCGACGGCTTCCCGTTCCTGCTGGGCCACGAGGGTGCGGGCATCGTCGAGAAGGTTGGCGAGGGCGTTGATCGCGTCAAGCCGGGCGACACCGTCATCCTGGCGTGGCGCGCGCCGTGCGGCAAGTGTCGCTTCTGCCTGGCCGGCCAGCCCAACTTTTGCTGCGCCAGCCTGAACGCCGAGAAGCGTATGCGCGGCCAGGACGGCGGCATCTTGAACCCCGTGCTCGGCATCGGCACGTTCTGCACGCACACGTTGGTGCACGCCGGTCAATGCGTGCCGGTCTCGGCCGACTTGCCGGCGGCACAGATGTCGCTGATCGGCTGTGGCGTGATGACCGGCGTGGGCGCGGCGCTGTATGCGGCCGGCGTGAAGCCGGGCACCAGCGCGGCGGTGTTCGGCTGCGGCGGTGTGGGCGATAGCGTCATTCAGGGGGCGCGGCTGGCTGGCGCGACCACGATCATCGCCGTGGACATTGACCCGCGCAAGCTGGAATGGGCCAAGCAGTTCGGCGCGACGCACACCGTGGATGCGCGAGAGAGCGACCCGGTGGCGAAGATCAAGGAGATCACCGGCGGCAACGGGGTGAACTATTCGTTCGAGGCCGTCGGCAGCGCGAAGACGCTCGATCAAGCGCTGTGGTCGCGCGACTTGGCCGGCACGTGCGTGTTCATCGGCGTGCCGGGGCCGGGGTCGACGATGGAGTTGCCATTACAGAAATTCTTCGACCTGGGCGGCAGCCTGCGCGTCAGTTGGTATGGCGACTGCCTGCCGACGCGCGATTTCCCGATGTTGGCGAACTGGTACGCCCAGGGCAAGCTCGACCTCGACGGCGTGGTCACGCGCACGATCAGGCTGGAAGAAGTGGACGAGGCGTTCGAGGCGATGAAGCGCGGCGAGACGCTGCGCAGCGTCATCGTGTTTTGACATGTTCGACCTCATCAAAGACCTGACGGAGTTCATCGGCCCTGTCGGCCAGGAGGGCGAGATCATCGCCCACATCGAAAAGCTGTGGCAGGATGCCGGCCTCACAACCGAGCGCACCGCCATCGGCAACCTGCTGGGCCGCATGGGCGGGCGCGGCAAGAAGCTGTTGATCGCCGCCCACGCCGATGAGCTGTGCTATCTCGTCCGCGCGATTGACCCAAACGGTTTTCTGTATCTGGCCAACGGCCAGGGCTGGACGCGCACCACCGATCTGCGCAATTACTTCACCGTTGGTTCGCGGGTGAAGGTGCTGGCGCGCGGCGGCATGCTGCCCGGCGTCATCGCCGCGCCGACCGGCCACGCAGCCACCATTGCGTTGCCTGACCTGCGCGAGCTGACGTGGAACGATCTGTGGGTGGACACCGGCCTCTCGCACGATGAACTGATCGCGCGCGGCGTCACGCCCGGCACGCGCATCGTGTGGGACAGCACGACAGAGCGCTGGGGCGATCACGTGGTGGGCAAAGCGTTGGATGACCGCGTGCCCATCGCCGTGATGACCGAGCTCGTCAAGCGCGTGCCGCGCCAGCAGCTCAAGTGGGACGTGACGCTGGCGGCGACGGTGCAGGAGGAGATCGGCATCATCGGCGCGAGCGCGCTGGCCGCCCGTGAGCGCTTCGACGCGGCCATCATCGTCGAGATCGGGCTGGCCGGCGACATCCCGCGCGTCGGCCTCGACGCGATCCCGACCCGGCTGGGTGGCGGGCCGCTCCTCATCCACAAAGATTCGATCATCCACTACGACCACGCGCTCACCGCGGCGCTGGAGCGCACGGCGGCCGAGGCCAGCATCCCGATTCAGCACGCGGTCTTCGGCTCGTTTGGCAGCGACGGCGCGTCATTCATGCGGGCCGATGTGCCGGCCGCCATGATCGCCTTCCCCGCACGCTATACGCATTCGCCGTTCGAGATGGGCCACCTGAGAGACATCGAGCACATGGTGGATTGGTTGGCGGCGTTCATTCAGAACCCTCTCCCCTTGGGGGAGAGGGCAGGGTGAGGGAGCGCGCTGGCACAACACGCCGACCTCCTCATCACCGACGCATCAATCATCACGATGGACGCGGCGAACACTGTCGTCGAGCGCGGTGACATCGCCATCAGCGGCCAACGCATCATTGCGCTGGGCGCGGGCATCGCGGCGAACTACGAAGCCGCGCAAACCATTGACGGCCGCGACCACATCGCCCTGCCCGGTCTGGTGGACACGCATGTGCACACCGCGCAGCAGTTCCAGCGCAGCCTGCTCAAGCACTTGAACCGCCAGCAGACGTGGCGCGAGCCGGTGTGGCAGACCATGCTGTTTCCGTTCGAGGCGTCACTGACCGAGGACGACATGCTGCTCAGCGGCTTGTTCTGCTATGCCAACATGCTCAAGCTGGGCACGACGTGCTTTGCCGATGCGGGCGGGCCGCTGCCGGAGATGATCGCGCTTGCTGCGGAGCGCATCGGCATCCGCGGCGCAGTGGCGCGCAGCACGCTGGACGCAACCGACGGCGTGCCGCCGGAGATGACCGACACCATCGCAGGCGTGATTGACAAGGGCGAGCGGCTGCACAAGCAATGGCATGGCCAGGCCAACGGGCGCATCCGCGCGTGGCTGGGCATGCGCCAACTGATGGTGTGCAGCGATGCGCTCATGCGGGCGGTCAAGGCGCTGGCCGATGACCTCGGCACGTGCATCCATATTCATCTGGCCGAAGGGCCGTATGAGGTGGATCACGCCATCATCCGCAGCGGCAAGCGGCCAGCCGAGTTCCTCGATTCGCTCGGCTTCCTCGGCCCGGGCCCAGGCCGCGTTCATGCCGCGCACTCGGTGATGCTGAGCGAGCGCGAGCTGGACCTGTATCAGCAGCACGACGTGTCGGTCGGGCACTGCCCGGTCGCCATGTTCAGCTACACCGGCGTGGCCAAGGTGCCGGACATGCTGCGGCGCAAGCTGCGCGTCGGCCTTGGCAGCGACGGCGCGGCATTCAGCGGCGGCAGCCTGGACTTGTTCCGGCAAGCGCACATTGCCTTTCAGACGCACAGCGCGGTGTATGGCATGCCATATCGCGACCCGCTGCCGGTGACGCAGGAAGACCTGCTGCGCGTGGCCACGCTTGGCGGCGCACAAGCCCTGCGCTGGGACGATGAGATCGGCAGTTTGGAGGTTGGCAAGAAGGCCGACATCGTGCTGCTGACGCGCGACGATCTGGATGTGCTGCCGGGCTACGATCCGCTGCACACGGCCTCATCCAACGCCAGCGGCGCACATGCCCGCACCGTCATCGTGGATGGGCAAGTGGTGGTGCGCGATGGCCGCCTGACGACGATTGACGAGGATGAGCTAAAGGCGCAGGTGCGCGAGCGCGCGCCGAAGATCGTGGAGCGATTTCTAGCGCGCGTGAGGTGACCTCTGACCGATGCATTTGTCGTCGCGCCCGATTGGCTGGCCCACACGTTTGATCTCGGACGGCCCCACAGCATGAGGCTGGCCGCGCGTGGGCAGAACAACCCGCTCGGCGTGTTGCGGCTGGAGACGTCCACCGGAACATTTGCCATCAAACAAATGGAGCGCGCGCCTGCCCCCGGCGCACTGCAGATCGAATGGGCCGCCTACGAATCAGGCTTCCCGATGCCACAACCCATCCGCACGCGGCGCGGCGACCTGTTCGAAACTTGGCAAGCCGGGCAACGCTGCCTCTTTGTGCGGGCGTATGCGTGGGTGGACGGCACGCCCTACGACTGGGGCATCGTTGATCCACAGGTCTCGTTTGAGGTTGGACGGCTACTGGCGAGGTTGCACGCGCTACCCTTGCCCGATGTGGCGCTGGCAGAAGCGCCTTGGCTGCCGCTCGGGCGGGGCGGATGGATGAGTCTTGCTGACCGTGGCGACGCGTTGCAGTTGCCGTGGACGCACCTGCTGCGCGACAAGGTTCCCGCGCTCGTGGCGTGGGAAGAGCACATCCAACTGCACACGCTGGCCGATGCGCCAAAGGTCCCCAGCCAGCGCGATCTGAATCCACCCAACGTCATTCGGCAGGGCGATGGCCGGCATGTGCTGGTGGACTGGGAAGGGGCCGGGCCGGTGCACGCCAGCGCCGATGTCGCCACGTTTGCGCTGGTGTGGGCCACGCCCGAAGGTGGAACACAACCACGCGCCGATGCCGTGCGGGCGTTCATCGCAGGCTATCGCGGCGCAGGTGGCCGGTTCACCCCGCGCGGCATCGCCGACCTGATGCATCGTTGGTTGGGGTTGCTGGCGTGGCTGCGACTGAACGTCGAGCGCGACATCAATCAACAACCGGACGCCACGCCCAGCCTCACTTACGCGTTGCTATCCGGCATCCATCCGCCTGACACTGACGCGTTGGCGCGCACGGCGGCGATGCTAGACGCGTAGGCGTTTTACGGCCTATATTGTTCATTCGCCGCAGTCTATGATCCCAAACGCACATTCACCAGCGCCTTACGGAAACATGGCGCGCATGCGTTCGTAGAAGCTAACAATCTGCCCGGCGTGTTCGCGTTTGTGGCCGTAGATGCCATGCACAAACCAATCCGCCAGCGAATAGCCCTCGACATAGAACGAGCCGCGCCCGGGTTCGTGCAGCACGTCGCTTGGGAACTCTCGCAGCACCTGAATGACCTGATCGAACCCCTGCTTGTATTCGGCCAGCACGTCTTGATACGACGTTTCGCGCCGGACTTCGATCTGCTTGGTATTGAATCCGGCCGGCCCCAGTTTGCCAGCCTGTTCAAGATAGGGCGTGTCGATCTTGCGACCTAGGTTGAGGCACAGAATCTCAAACTGCGCGCCTTCGACGGACGCGAGGTGGCCGACGATATCTTTGGTGCTCCATACCCCGCACACGCCGCCCATTCCCCATAGATCGGAAGAAAGACCAACGACGGCATCCAGAACGACCTGATGCCCATGCTTGAGGATTGCGATCATGTCCATATTTGTCTCCTTTGGCACGGTTATTGTGCTCAAGGCGAGTATATGGAGCACAGGCTGGATGGTCACCTATCAACGGATAGGAGTGTCGGATAGGAGATGGGATTGGCGGGCGCGGATGACCGCTTCGGTGCGGTTCCGGACGCCCAGCTTGGCATAAATCTGGTTCAGATACCACTTGATCGTGCCGACCGTCATGACGATCCGCTCGGCAATTTCTGAATTGGACAGGCCCTGCGCCAACAGTCGCAGGATATCCAGCTCTCGTGCCGTGAGCACGGCAGTTTGGCTGGGTTGATCGGCATCCGATGGCCAATCAAACGCCGCCAGGATTCGCCTGACCTGGCTGATGATCTGCTCCAGCGAGGGCGACGTATCTGGCGCGGGGTTCATCCCGTTGGACCTTAACTGCTGCTGCGCCGGTCGTCGGGTCTCCTGGTTTGCGGCCGGGTGCGTCGCTGCGAGGCACAGAATCTGTTCAACCATCCCACGCGCATTAGCGCGATTCAGCAGCGGGCAACTACAGGTCAAGACTGACAGCGTGGCACCTGCCAGCTTCGTGCCCGTGATATCCATCGCCTCGACGAGCAAGCGCGCAGCTTCCCTGTCATGCCCTTGGGCAATGGCGACATGTGCCCGCCCTTCCAGCGTCATCGCCAGTCCGCCATCATCGCCGATGGACTTGAACGTTTCAGCGCACTTCGCGAAGACGCTGTTTGCCTCGTCGAATTGGCCCTGCGCAAGCGCGATCTGGGCCAGGTGGGTGAGCGCCGTCGCCTGACCCTCGCTTGAGCCAACCTCACGCATGTTGTCGTAACTCTCGCGCAACAGGTGTTTGGCTTCGTCCATATTGCCGAGCGCGCGCTCGGCATTTGCCCAGTTATCCAGAATATGGGATTGGCTGAATTTCTGATTGATCTTACGACAGGCGTCGTAACCCTGTTGCCCATAGTCGCGCACCAGGTCGTAGTTCCCGGCAGCCAACTCAACCGTGGTCAGCGCGTAACAGGCGGAGTCGATGCCGCCCGTGTCGCCGCGCGCAGTAAAGAATTCAAGCAACTCCAAGCCCAACGTGCGGGCTGTGTCCAGATCACCCAACAGCGTCCGAATCACGCTCATGGCCGCTCGCGGGTCTCCGTTGATGGAGTGCCGCGCGGTCAAGTCGTGGCGCCGCAACAGTTCCCAACTCTCCTCTGCCGCTTCCAGCCCCTGCTCGAGTTGACCGAAGCGCAGCGCGAGCCAACCATGCCACAGAAGAATTTCGGCCAATGCGAGGTCGCGCCGAGGCGACACCTCAGCTTGGCGCATCCGGCGCATGGCAATGTCATACATCCGGTCAAATTCCAGAAAGCGACACCGGTACTCCCGAAAACAAGCCAAGGCGTAGCTGGCAGCACATATCTCATCGAACATGTCGTGCTGGACAGCCCAATCCCAAGCCAGAAGAACGTTGTTGAATTCAGCGTCGATCCTGCGACATGCGGATTGAGCATCGCCGGAAATCAGGTCGTGCTCAAGCTCCGACAGGAATTGGCAGTAGAACCGGGCGTGGCGGGTGCAAAGCTCCTGGTGGCCTGCGAGGTCGTCTTTCAACCTCTCCAGCCCAAACTGGCGAAGCAACTCATGAATCGTGTAGCGTCCTTCGAGATCGCGGTGGATCAAGGACTTGTTGACCATCGCGGTCAGTGTGTGCAGGTTGGCCCCGGTTATGGCGCTTGCCGCATCCAGCGCAAAGCCGCAGCCGAATATGCATAGCTGAGTGAAGACGCCTTGCTCGTGATCGGATAGCAGGCGGAATGACTGTTCCAACACGGCGCGCATGCTGCGATGGCGCTCCGCCATGTCCTGAAACTCCGACTCGAGAAAGCCGATGCCATTTCGGATCCCGACGATGATCTCTTCCAACGTCAGAGTACCCGTCCAGGATGCAGCCAGTTCGATGCCGAGCGGCATTCCCTGCACCAGCGCGCAGATTGTGGTGATGGGTTGAAGATTGCCCGCGGTGAGGTCGAAGCTGGGCCGGCTCTGTTGGGCGCTTTGCAGAAAAAGCTGCACCGCACTCGCGCCACACGCCTGGTCAGGCGTGTGCCATGAACTGACTTCCATCCCGACCATATCCAGGATGGTTTCGCCGCGCAGCCGCAGCCTCTGGCGCGAGGTGACGATTACCTTGCATAATGGGGCGGCTGCCAGCAGGCTGCTCACCACGGCGGCATGGCCTATGAGATGCTCGAAGTTGTCGAGGATCAAGAGCGCATGTTTCCGGGACAAATGATCCCGCACCTGTTGAAGCGGCTCGTCCAATGTGGCGAATTGAAACCCCATGGCATCGGCGATGGCAGTAGCGATGCTGGGTAGATCGGTGGCGTCAGCGAGGGACACCAGGTAGACGCCATCATCAAACTCGTCCGCGTGCAGGCCTGCCACCTCCTGCACTAGGCGCGTCTTGCCCATGCCGCCGATCCCGACCAGGGTGATCAGGCGGATATGTTCATCGGCCAGCCAACGCGCGAGTTGGGCCAACTCCTGCTGTCGCCCAACGAACGGCGTCGTGTCAGCGGCGAGGTTGTGACGATGCCGATGCTGCTCTGCCCACGCGCTCATACGACTGAATCTTATTCCGATTCAGCAGAGTTGCTCGACCAAATCTCTCCTGAAGCCTAAAGTCGAAGATACCGACAAACAGATCTGCATTGTCTTGATACCACCCGAAGAACTGCGCGCGCGATGCGCTCAGGTATTCTGCATTGATGGCAAACGCGGCTTCCAGTTCTTTGGCGAGCAGGTGACGCGTGTGCATGATGTCATCAATATCCCCACGCCGCCGACTCCAGTTTCAGCGTCTCGCTCACCGCATCCCAATCGCTCTCCACGGTGTGCTCATTTACGCGCGGGCGAATGGCGCAACCGCTGCACGGCGGGAAACCAAAACCGCCGTCGCGTAACAGTTCGGCCACGACCGCAAAGCAATCTTGTAAGCGAAACAGCGTGGCAGTGCAGTTCCCAATTACCCGTTGCCGTTGCAATCCGCGCTCGGCCATGATCGTGCCATAGCGGTTCTCGTCGGTGAAGGGGCAATCGCCATCCCGCCAGCCCCACGTGCGGCCCAGTACGCGCCGGCCATCGGGCAATTGCACCGGATACGCTTCGGTGCGCTTGCCCAGGCATGGCACATTCAACGTGGTCTCGATCACATGATGGAAGGTGTTATAGGTAGTGTCAATGCCCAGCAGCAGGCCATAGCCACGATCGGCGTTGAGCAGGCCGAGCGGCGATCCCGACCCCATCGTCAGCGTGCGGTGGTGATGCTGCGTGTAGCGCTCGGCGTGTTGACCCCACGCCGCGATGGGGTGGGTGGGATCGAGGCTGCGATGGACACCGGGCATGCGCCAGAACGCACCGGGGATCGCGCCGTTGATCGTGGGCGTGACGCGCGGGTCATAGACGCCGGGGCCGTCGTCCTCAAACGGCACGCCGTGGTTGAAGCTCGGCATCAGCAACGTGCCGTTGGGCGTGAGCACATCCATCAACGCCTCGATTACCGTGGGCGCACCGCCCTCGACCCGGCCAAAGCTGCGCAGCGACGAATGCACCATTACGCCCATGCCGGCGCGCAGGCCGAGCGTGTGCAACCCCGCGGCGATGGCTGAGCGCGTCAGTTCGGGCATGGTCACGACCCTGCTTGCCGGAAGATCAGCGGCAGGAAGTTGGGCCGCCCGCTCACAGCAAAGCTGCGCTCGACATCCGCCGCGGCGTTGAAGGCCGCATCGCCCGGCTGCGACGCGCGTAGCGTGCACGCGCCGGTGGTCACCAGCGTGACGGTGCTGCCCGCGACGGTGCACACGGCGGGCGTCTGGCTGCTGAATGTCACAGCCAGCCCCGACGACGCGGTGGCCGTCAGCGCGAATGGCGCATCGCTCAAGGTGCGGTCGGGCAATGGGTTGAACGTGATGGTCTGGTTGCTCTTGGCGAACTCGAACGCGCCGATGTCGCAGGCAGTGCCCTGTGGCCGCGTCACGCCGCGTTGGTCGGTGGCTGGGCAGTCCGCCAACGTGCCTGCGTTGATGGCTGGGCTGCCAACCAGGAGCGGCATGTTGGGCGTTGCGCCGCCGTTGTTGCCCAACGGTCCCAACAGCGGATCCTGACCGGTGATGTTGCCGGTCAACGTGCCAATGATGGTGCAATTGGCCGTGTTCTGAATCAGGTTGTGGCCGAGCGACTGGATCGCTGAACCGCTGCAATCCGGCCCGGTTGGCGCAGTGTTGCCGGCGATGAGGGTGTTGCGCAGCCGCAACGTCCCGGCGTTGGTGATGCCGCCGCCCGATGCGCCGGCGGTATTGCTGAAGACGGTCACGCTGTCGAGGAAGGCCGTGCCCCCGTTGAACAGGCCGCCCGCGCTGCTGTCGGCCCGGTTGCTGGCAATCGTGGTGTTGGTGGCGGTCAGCACGCCGAAGTTCTCGACGCCGGCGGCAAAGCCGCTGGGCGTGCCGGTGGTGTTGAAGATCACCGCGCTGCGGTTGAGCACCAGCGTGCCGGTGTTGAGGATGCCTGCGCCATCTTCGATCGTGTAGTTGTCGGACACGATCACCTCGTTCAGCGTGAGGTTGGCGAAGTTCAGGATGCCAGCGCCGTCGGGTTCATCGCCGTCGCGGATGGTGAGGCCATTCATGACGATTGCGCCGCCGGTAATGTTGAACACGCGGTCGCCGTCGTTGAGCACATTCGGCTGGCCCACGGCGTTGCGGATGATTGTGCTGCCCGCGCCTGCGCCGTTCAGGGTGACGTCGCTGCTGAGCGTCAGTTGGCCGTTGAGGGCGTAATCACCTGCTGGCACTGTGATTGTGTCTGCGCCGCTGCCGGCAGCACAGTCGTCGCCGCTGGTGTCGCTGTCGGTGTTGGCGTTGTTGATCGCCTCGCGCAGGCTGCATTGGCCGTTGCCGGGTGTCACGACGTCGGCGGTTGTATTGACGACGAGGGTCGCTGCTGCCGCGCCGCTGGCTGGCCGCGCCGCCGTCAGCGTGCAAAAGACCACAACGAGGATCACGCGAGCGAGGGTGTTCATCAGCATCTCCTTCGTCCTATTGAACGTCAGTTCTGGATAAGAAAGCTGCTCTTGCCGCGAACACTCTGCGATGATCGGCGGGTGCGTATGGCTTATCCAGAACTGACGTTATTGACTCACGTAACGCAGGACCTCTCGTGAAGTCCGCGAAGTCCGCGAAGAAGCTTGGCGCTCTTTGCGAGAGATGTTCTGCAAGGTGCGTAACATGAGTTATTGAGTGTCGTCGCCATCGTACCGGCGGCGCAGCAGCGGCGACACTGACCTTTGCCGGGTTGACTCGGCATGAGCGCATCAGTGGTCATCGTCATCCTTGGGGACGACAATGACCTGCTGGCCGCGGTTCCAACGAATCACCCACACCACAAACGCGATGACGCCGGCGATGAGCGCCGTTGGGATGCCGCAAACCATCAGAATCAACAAGATTTCGAGTGGGCCAATACTCGGCATGTGTCGCCTGCCTTGAATCTTGGCGGGGCTTCAGGCGTCGCGGAACGTTTGGCTCATTGCGATCAACGCCTCAAGCTTGTTCAGCGCGTTGCCGCTGCGGATGCTCTCGCGCGCCATCTCGATTCCAGCAGCGATGTCGGGCGCGGCGTCGGCCGCATACAGCGCGGCACCCGCGTTGAGCAGCACCACGTCGCAACGGGCCGCGATATCTTCGCCCGAAAGAATGGCCCGCGTGATGGACGCGTTGAAGTCGGGGGAGCCGCCGCCGAGTTCATCCAGCGACGCAGGCTTGAAGCCGTAATCGTAGGCGTCGAGTTGATACTCGGTCACGCCGCTATTTCGCACTTCGGCCACGGTGTTCAAGCCCGCTGTGGTCAGCTCGTCAATCCCGGCCACCTGCGGCGACGAGCCGTTGACCACCAGCGCGTGCACGTCTTCGAGCTGCACCAGCACATCGGCCATCACGCGCACATATTTGCGATCCCACACACCCAACAGGTGATGCCGGGCGAAGGCAGGGTTCGACGGCGGGCCGATGATGTTGAAGATGGTGCGCTGGCCGATCTCCCGCCGCGCGCCGGCGGCGTGCTTCATGGCCGGGTGATGCGTGGGCGCGAAGGCGAAGCCAATGCCGATCTCGTCTATGCATTGGCCGACCTGATCGGGCGTCAGGTCTACCTTCACGCCCAGCGCGTTGAGCACATCGGCCGCGCCGCTCTGCGACGACGCGGCGCGGTTGCCGTGCTTGGCCACCGGCACGCCCGCGCCCGCCACGACGAAGGCGCTGGTGGTGCTGATGTTGAAGGTGTTGCTTTTGTCCCCGCCTGTGCCGACCACGTCAATCAGCTTGTCGTGTTTGGTGGAGATGCGCGACACGTGCGCCCGCATGGCCCGCATGCTGCCCACGATCTCGTCGGCTGTCTCGCCATTCATGCGCAGCGCGGCCAAGTATGCGCCGATCTGCGCCTGCGTGGCCGCGCCGCTCATGATCTCGTTCATCGCCTCCTCGGCTTCGTCGGCGGTGAGCGAGGTATGCGTGAAAAGCTTGGCGATGGCTTGTTGAATCATGATGGCGGATTATCGCCACAGATTCAAAGAGTAACAAAACCGCGGAGACGCGGAGGGCGCAGAGATTTCCTGTTGTCTCTGCGTTGAAACTATCAAACGTCAGTTTTAGGATAACGCTGCGGCTGTCATGCTGAGCGCGCCGGAAGCCTGCCCGGAACGTTGGCGCGCTCAGCATGACAGGGTTACGCCCAACGCTTATCCAGAACTGACTTTATCAATTGAGGTACTGAGTGAACCAATCCAGCGTGCGCTGCCAGGCTTGCACGGCGGCGGCTTCGTTGTAGCGCTGGCCGGTGTCGTTGTTGAAGGCGTGACCCGCGCCGTCGTAGATGTGCTTCTCGAACGTCTTGCCTGCGCCGGTGAGCACTTGCTCCAACGCCGGGATGGTGTTGTTTACGCGCGCATCGTCAGCGCCATATTGGCCCATGATGGCGGCGTTGGTATTAGCCAACTGCGAGGCCGGCTCCGGCGTGACGCCGTAATACGGCACAGCCGCGGCCACCTTGGCATTTGCTGCTGCCAAGCGTAAGGTGTAGGCCCCGCCGAAGCAGAAGCCGACCACGCCGACCTTGTCCGGCTTCACACCCTCTTGCGCCAGCACAAAATCCACGCCGGCGCTCAAATCCTTGACCAGGTCTTCCGGCGCTGCCCCGCTCAACGCGCCGCCGATCTGATCGGCCGCCATGCTGGCCGTGCCGCCCGCGCGCGAAACGAGATCGGGCGCGAGCGCGACAAAGCCGGCCTTGGCCAAGCGCCGCGCCACGTCCTTGATGTGATCGGTCAGCCCGCGATTCTCGTGGATGACGATCACGCCCGGATATTCGCCTGCGGCTGAAGGCTTGGCCAGGTAGCCCATGACCTCGGTGTCGCTCTGAAAGGTCACGTCGCTGGCCGTGACGGCAGGATCATCAGCGGCGACGCTTAAGACGGCGCTACCCGTAGCAGCTGCGGGGGCGGCCGTTGGGGCAACCGTCGCTTCGGCTGTTGGTGCGGCAGTCGGTGCTGCTGTGGGTTCAGCGGTTGGCGCATCGGTCGGTGCGGCCGGGGGTGGCGCGCTGCACGCCGCCAGCACTGTAGCTGCGGCCGCGCTGCTGCCACAGATCACGATCAGCCGCTTCAGCATCGCGCGGCGCGAGATGAAGCCGTCCTCATAGTCTTCAATCGTCTCTTCACCCAGATACCACTGCATCTGGTTGAGCGCATTTTCGGGCACGGGCGTGCGGTGTCTGCTTGGCATGCGTATGAGTCCTCCTGCACTGTCGCTATCGCTAGAGTAAGTTGCAATCTAGATGGCGGCGTTGTCCTTCGACTGCGCGCCGCGCATCCTGAGCGGCGTTACGGAGTCGAAGGACGCGGCGCTCCGCTCAGGATGCCTTCAAATCACCTGCAACTTGCTCTAGTTGATGAAACCTCTGCACCGTAAGGCCCGTTTCTGAGAGTCGGATGAACTCAAACCGATTTGAAACCAAGGGTTTTTGGGCCATGCACAGGCAGGCTGTGGAAAAACATTAAAGCCCCGAGTGATCGGGGCTTCAATGTTTTGTTGGCTATGCGGCGCTCAATCGTCGAAGCCGCCGTATCCGCTGCAATCATGTGATGTTTGGGCCGCGGCCTTCTCGGCCGATTTCACCTGCTCGGATATCTTGGCGCTCTCGGCAGCCGTGGCCGGGACGGATGCCGGCGCGGCTGGCTTCTCTTCGACCTTGCTGGTCGTGGCTGGGGCGGCGATGACGGGGGCTTGCTGAGATTCGGATTGCAGCGGCGCGATTGCCTCCTCGGCCGGAGCCGCTTGTTCCAGAACGGTGGACTGCGTCTGCACCGCGATGCCATTTGGCCCGCCCACCACCGGCTGGGTGTTCACGACGCGCGAACACGCCGTCAACACCACGGCGGCGGCAACGCCTGCGGTAGCCACCATTGCGATCTTCTTGACACGACTATTCATACGCCTGCCTCCTGTCTTGAACCCGAACGCGGAAAACTTGGGCGGGATGATAGTGATGCGGGGCAGCATGTCAATACGTTTGTGACGAATTGACACCAACAACAGAGCGAAGAACGCGGCTCAGCTCAAATAGTAGGTCATGTGCTGCAGGTGCAGCACCGGATCAATGTTTTCCACGCGTACGCCGTCGGGCACGTTCACGTTGATGGGCGCGTAATTGAGTATCGCGCTGATGCCGGCGCTGATGGCCAAGTCTGCAACCACCTGCGCCGATTCGGCCGGCACGGCGATCATCGCCAGGCGCACACCGCTCTCGCGCGCGAACGGAACGAGTTCCGCGATGTCGCGCACGATATGCGCGCCAATCACGCTGCCGATCTTTTGCGCGTCGCTATCGAACACCGCGCATACGCGGAAGCCGCGATAGGCGAAGCCGGTGTAATTCGCCACCGCGCTGCCGATGTGACCCGCGCCGATGATGACGATGGGCCACTCCTGCTCGATGTTCAGAATCTGGCGCAGCTTCTCTTGCAGGCCCGCGACCGAGTAGCCGGTGCCCTGTTTGCCGAATTCGCCAAAATGCGACAGGTCTTTGCGGATTTGAGCGGAACTGATGCCCAGCCAGCCGGCCATCTCTTGCGATGAGGTGAATTCCTTGCCGCTGTGCTGCATGGCCGACAAAGCGCGGAGGTAAAGGGGCAAACGGGCGACGACGATATCTGGAACGCGTTTTGCAGGCATCGGAAGTTCGCAAAGATATTAGCACACTACGCGATAATCCCGGCTGTGTTGATCGGCATAGACGCCAGCCGCGCGACGGGTGATCGCCTGACCGGCACCGAACGGTATTCGCGCGAGCTGATCGCCGCCCTCATCCGCATCGCCCCGCAGCACCACTACCACCTGTATGTGCGCGACCAACTCCCTCTCCCAGAGGGAGAGGGAGAGGGCAGGGGTGAGGGTCGGGATGAGGGCCAAGTCGAGACCGTCCATGTATCAGCGCCCCGCCTGTGGACGCACCTCGGCCTGGCGCGCGAGTTGGCGGCCAACCCGCCCGATGCGTTGTTCGTGCCGTCGCATGTGTTGCCCGCTGCCTTCATCCAGCCTGGCATGGGCAAGGGCATCCGCGCCGTGGCTACGATTCACGACTTGGGCTACCGCCACTTTCCCCAAGCGCATCCGGCCATGCAGCGCAGCTACCTCGACCTGGGCACACGCTTCACCGCCGCCCGCGCCGATGCTGTGCTGGCCGATTCATGCGCGACCCTGCGCGACCTCGTGGCGTTCTACGGCGTGCCGCCGCACAAGGTTCGCGTGGCCTATCCGGGTCACATCCCGCTGGTTGAGGTGAGCGAAGGTCAGATTGAGGCGGCGCTGACCAAGTTCGGCCTGCGCCCGCAACAGCCCTATGCGCTGCACGTCGGCACGCTCCAGCCGCGCAAGAATCTGCGCCGGCTGATTCACGCTTGGGCCAAGGCCGACCGCTCAAACGATGCACAACTTGTGCTGGCGGGCGGGCAGGGGTGGGGCGGCGAAGACCTGCACGCAGAGATCGAGGCCCTGGGTATGCAGGCATCGGTCAAGTTGTTGGGCTACGTCAGCGATGAGGAGAAATCTGCCCTGATGCACAGCGCGCGCGCCTTCGTCTTTCCCTCGTTATATGAGGGCTTCGGCTTCCCGGTGCTGGAGGCGCAATCGGCTGGCGTGCCGGTGGCGTGCAGCAACACTTCGTCGCTGCCCGAAGTTGCGGGCGACGCCGCGCTCTTGTTTGACCCGCAAGATGTCAATGCCATGACCGATGCACTCAACCGCGTGATGCGCGACCAACCGTTGCGCGTTGATCTGAGTGTGAAGGGCCGGCGCAATGTCGCGCGCTTCACCTGGGGTGCTTGTGCGCGCATCGCGCTCGCCGCCATTGAGATGGATTCCACCTCGAAGGTGGAGTCCATGTGATGACCATGAACATCGCTGCCATCGTGCTCGCTGCCGGCACATCATCCCGATACGGCGGCCCCAACAAACTGTTGCTGCCGTTTAGCGCAACCACTGTGTTGCGCCATTCTGTCGGCACGGTCCTTGACGCTGGCGTGCAACGCCCGCTCGTTGTGACCGGCCATCAGCGTGAACAGATTGAAGCTGCGCTGCACGGCCTGCCGGTTGCGTTTGTGCACAACCCGCGCTATGCCGAAGGTGAGATGGTGTCGTCCATCAAGGCCGGCCTGGCTCAACTAGATTCGGGTGATGCTGATACCGATGCTGCGCTGATCGTGCTGGGTGACCAGCCGCAGTTGCCGGGCTGGGTGATTCGGCGGCTTGCCGAGGCGTATCGCCTGAACTGCGCCGACATCATTGCCCCCAAATTCGGCGTAGTGCGCGGGCATCCCGTGCTCATCGCGCGCAGGTGGTGGCGCGATGCGCAAGCCCTGCCGGATGGCGCGCCGATGCGCACGTTGTTGGCGACGCACCCTGAGGCCGTCGCGCATGTGCTCGTCAACACCGACGCTGTTATCAAAGACGTGGACACGCCGGAGCTATATGCGGAGGCGATGCAGGCGGTGGGAAGTGAGCAGTGACTCACCACTGATCCCAATACAGCTCCAGATCCTCCGGCACGTCGAGGTCGAGGCTGATCGAATCGGAGCGATACCACAGCGGCTGCACGTTATTCGCCACTGCCAATGCAGCGTGGCGCTCGGCGCTGTTTGAGCCGAACTCGAATTCGATGACGCCAGGCGGCTTGAGCAGCAGCGCATTCGTGCCGCGGCTGCGCCGGTCGGGCGCGATCACCACGCACTCGCGGCCCGGCGCGTGCTCGGCCAGATCGAGGATGATCTGCACGTCGGTCGCGCTGATGGCCACCAGATCGGACGGCAGCACCAGGATCGCTTGTGCATCGGCGCGTTGCTCGCGCGCCTGACGCAGGGCCGCGTTCAGCCCATGCCCTTGCTCGCGCAGGCATGAGACGCGCCACCATTCGGCCCACTCGGCCACCTGCGCGTCGCGGGTGATGACGACGATCTCGCCGATGCGCGGCGTGGATTGCAGCACGTGCACCACGCGCCGCAGCGAATCGTGGGTGAGCCGGATGCGGTCGTCGGGGTCGAGCCGCCCGCTCAGGCGCGACTTGCCGCGCTCAAGCGCCTTGACCGGGATGAGCGCGGTGACGAGAAAGGGTGATAGCGCCGGCCGCTGGTGATGATCGGGCGGTGACGAGGTCATGACGGCGGCGCGGAACGCGCATCAAGCGTCTCAAGCGCTTAATCTAACGAGACTTGACACCTTGGATCGTCATTCCCGCGAAAGCGGGAATCCAGACCTGCTGAGTCACTGGATGCCCGCCTGCGCGGGCATGACGGCTGTTCAAAGTCATTTGGTAGCAAGTCAGGTTAATCCGCCGCCGCCGGTTCGGCCTGATCGAGTTTGCAGCCGCCCAGCTTCTCCGGGCGCAACTGATCGGCAAACGTCACCACCTCACAGGCCACGCGGGCGCGCTCGTCGCTGTCCTTCATGATCGTGTCGGTCACCAGCACGCCCACGCCCATGGCCTCAATCTCCGGCTTGAGGTGCGCGTCACGCTCGTCCAGGACGAAGCCGTTCAGGAACTCGACGTAGTGCTGCGCCACGGCCACGGCCGAGGATTCGGTGCCCAACTCGCGCATGAGCTTGGCGGCCGGGCCTTTGACCGCCTCGCCGCCGACGATGGGCGTGACGGCGATGATCGGTGCGCTGGCGTTCAGCAGTGCGTCACGGATGCCCGGCACGGCCAAGATCGGGTCAATGCTCAGATACAAATTCGACGGCGCGATGACGATCGTATCGGCCGTCTCGATGGCGCGCAGCACATCGGGCAGGGCTTCGGCTTCCTCCGCGCCCTCATAGATCAGGCCGCGCACCTCCGGCTGCCAACGCAGCTTGACGAAGTATTCCTGAAAAGCGTATAGCCCTTCGTCGGTGTCCACGATGGTGCGCACGGCATCGTTCGTCATGGGTAGGATGCGCGACTGCACGCCCAGGCGCGAGGCCAGCATCTGCGTCACGTCGCTCAGCGTCGCGCCGTCGCGCATCAGTTGCGTGCGCAGCAGGTGCGTCGCCAGGTCGCGGTCGCCGATGTGGAACCACGGCGCGGTGGCGTAGCGCTCCAGCATCTCGAAGTTGTGAAACGTGTCGCCCTGGATGCCCCAACCGGTTTCTGGGTTGGCCAGGCCGGACAGCGTATACATCACGGTGTCCACATCGGGCGAGATGCGCAGGCCGTGCAGCTCAAAGTCATCGGCCGTGTTGACGATGACCGTCATCAGTTCGGGGCCGACGCTGCGCGCCATGCCCTCGGAAAGTTTCGCGCCGCCGACGCCGCCGGCGAATACAACAAAGTTCATACGCGATGATTGTGCGCGAAGTGAGGGCAATCCGCAAGGCAAGAACAGATGACAATGAACATCATTTGATGGAAGGCCAAGCGCTTGGGCTGGTCATTCTGAGGCCGAAGGTCGAGGAATCACTGAAACGTAATTGTGATGCGCTCGTTGAAATGTATCCAATCTCATCAGCGCGTTTGGCCGCTATGAGAGACTGAATTCATTTGGCGGCGTGGTGCGCATTGCCCTCAAAGAAAATGCACCCACAAAATGGCTACCGCCTCTCATTGTTTGGGCTGTGGCTGAGATAGCCGTGATTCAACATGACACGCCCCGAATCTAAGGAGGCATGAAAAGTGTCATCGTCATTCCCGCGAAGGCGGGAATCCAGCCTGCCGCGTCACTGGATTCCCGCCTTCGCGGGAATGACGATCCACGCGAATTCGCTATAGCGAACGACCTCTTCCTGCAAATTTAGGTTCGGACCGTGTCATGTTTGCCCTTCACACAAATCGCTCGATCTTCGCGCTGGCCTTCAGATCGGCAATCCATTTGGTCAGCGTTTGCTCTTGCAGGTAAGCCGTGTCCACGTCGGTGAGCGCGCGCGTCTCACGCTCGGTCACCTTGATGATGTGAAAACCGACCGGGCTTGGCACGATGGCGCTGGTCTCACCCGGTTGCAGCGCGAAGGTCGCGTCTTCGACCTCGCTCCACAGCAACGAGCCGGTGCCGCGCGTAATCCAACCGAGGTCGCCGCCATTGGCGCGGGTGCTGTCGTCCAGCGATTGGGTCTGGGCCAGCGCGGTGAACTTGGCCCCGTTCTGCAACTGTTGCATCAGGCGTTGCGCCTCCACCTCGGTGGCGACGACGATGTGATACGCGTGGACGTAATCGGCTGTCCGCGGCAACTGGGTGAGCACGCGGTCGCGCATGGCGTTGGTCAACAGCTCGCGCCGGGTCAGTTCACGGGCGTCTTGCTCGGTCAACTGGTTGGCCGCCAGCCAGGCCTGATATTGCGCGTCACCGCCGGCGCGATCCCGGGCCACGGCTAACTCGTCGTTGATTTGCTGATCGCTGATGACGATGCCGTTGCGGGCCGCCTCCTGCTCGATCAATGCTTGCTCAACCAGCGCATCCAGGACTGTGTCTTTGAGTTGGGCCGTGCGCTGATCCGCAGCGCCATTCGCATCCACCGGCGTTGCCGCAGAAAGATAACGCGCCATTTCGGCGTTGAATTGATCGAGCGTGATGGGTTGATCGTTGACTTTGGCCGCCAGGGCATTAACGGTGGGCGTCGGCTCTGGCGTGGGCGGCACAGGCGTCGGCGTGGCCTGCGGGTTCACTGTCACACTAAAAATCTCTGGTGTGATGACGACTTGTGGCGCGGGCGCAGGGTCGTTGGAGCAAGCGGTTAGCGTCAGCGGCGCAGCGATGAAGAATGCTATGGCGGCGCGCTGAAGAGAGGACTTCAGCTTCATAGTGCTACGTCTCGTCCCAATTCTTGCCGTCTTTGACCTCGGCCTTCAGCCGCACGGTGAGGGTGTAGGCCCCTTCCATCTCGCGCTCGATCAGCGCTTTGACCTCGCCCAGTTCGGTCTGCGGGCAGTCGAACACCAATTCGTCGTGCACCTGCAAGGTCATGCGCGCCTGGTAATTGCCAGCTTGTAACGCGTGGTGGGTGTTGATCATGGCGATCTTCATGATGTCGGCCGCGCTGCCCTGCACCGGATGGTTGATGGCCTCGCGCTCGGCCCGGCGGCGCTGTTGCTCCGGCGTGCCCTTGGTGTGCAGTTCGGGGAAGTAGCGCCGCCGGCCCAGCACCGTTTCGACATAGCCCACATCGGCGGCGCGCTTCTTCGTTTCATCCAGCCACTGCTTGACTTTGGGGAAGCGCTCGAAGTAGCGATTGATAAACTCCTGCGACTCGCTCACGGTCATGCCGGTGTTGGCCGCCAGGGCAAATGCGCCCATGCCATAGGCGATGCCGAAGTTGATGCGCTTGGCATTGTTGCGCTCCATCGGCGTCACATCGCCGATGGTGTGCCCATAGATCACGCTGGCCGTGGTGGCGTGGATGTCCTCGCCGCGCTCGAACGCCGCCTTGAGCGTCGGGTCGTCGGCCAAATGGGCCAGAATGCGCAACTCCACCTGCGAGTAGTCGGCGCTGATCAACCGCCAGCCCTTGCGGGCGACGAAGGCCTTGCGCACGCGCCGCCCCATCTCGCTCTTGATGGGGATGTTTTGCAGGTTGGGGTTGGACGATGACACTCGGCCGGTCACTGCGCCGGTCTGGTTGAAGTCGGTGTGGATGCGGCCGGTCTTGGGGTTGATCAGCCGAGGCAGCGCGTCCACATACGTGCCTTGCAGCTTGCTCAATTCGCGGTGCTCCAGGATCAGGGGGATGATCTCGTGCGCACCCTTGAGCTCTTCCAGCACATCGGCTGCGGTCGAGTAGCTGCCACCACTGGTCCGCCACGCCCCTTGCGTGGGCAAGCCGAGCTTGCCAAACAGCAAATCGCTGAGTTGCTTGGGCGAGTTCAGGTTGATGGTCTGCCCGGCGGCGGTGTAAATCTGTTTTTCGAGCTGGCGCATGCGCTCGGCAATCTCGCCGCCGAGTTCGCCCAGGTATTTCACATCGAGCGCGACGCCGGCCATCTCCATGTCCACCAACACCGGGATGAGCGGCAGCTCGACCTCGTTGAACAGCTTCTCCTGGTTGCGCTCGCGCAGCATTGGCTCCAACACGCCATGAAGTCGGAAGGTCGCGTCGGCGTCGGCCGCGGCGTAGGGTGCGGCCAGCGTCACCGGCACCTCGCGCATGGTGATCTGCTTTTTGCCCTTGCCGATCAGTTCGGTGATCTCAGTCATCTGCCAGCCAAAGTAGTTGAACGCCAACTGCTTGAGGCCGAGCGCCCGCCCACCCGGGTCGCACAAGAACTGCGCGATCATCGTGTCGAACACGAACTTGTCATTGACAACGCCAACCTGACGCAATACCTCCAGGTCGAACTTGGCGTTGTGCGCGACCAAGTGAACGCCTGGCCGTTGGAGTGCAGCGGCGATCGGCTCAAACTTGGCGCTGTCTGGCGCGATGTGCCAGGCTTCGCTGCCATCTCCCTCGGCGTTTGCTGGCACGCCTAGCGTCGGCAAATACCACGCCTCACCCTCCTTCACGCAAAAGGACAGGCCGACCAGATCACCCAGCAGCGGGTCGGTGCTGGTCGTCTCGGTGTCGAAGGCAATCCGTTCGGCGCTGTTGAGCTCGGCCAGCAAGGCCTTGTAGCCGTCGTCGCTCGCTACCAGCCGCGACTGCGTCGGCACATCCACCATGAACAAGGCCGGCTTGAATTCCGGCTTTTCCTCACCTGGCCCGAACATGCTCATCTGCCCGCTGTCCGATGCAGTCGCGGGGGCGGGCGTCGCCTCTGCCGGCGCCTCGCCATTTTGCGGGATGCGCTTGATCAGGCTCTCAAAGCGCAGGTCACGGAACAGCCCCAGCACACGCTGATAGTCGAATTGAGCTGCGCATGCCTCCCAGTTCACATCCAACGGCACGTCGGTCTTGATGGTGACGAGTTTCTGGCTGAGGAAGGCGCTGTCCTTGCCCGCCTCCAGCGCGGTGCGGGCGCGCTTTTGGGTGATCTCGTCCAGATGAGAGTAAATGGCGTCGAGCGTGCCAAATTGCTGCAACAGCGATTGCGCGCTCTTCTCGCCGATGCCCTTCACGCCGGGCACGTTATCGCTCGTGTCGCCGAGCAGGGCCTTGTAGTCAATGATCTGGTCGGGCCGCACACCGTAGTTCTGTTGCACCAACGCCTCGTCATACACGATTACGTCGTCGAAGCGCTGTTTGGATGTGAGCACACTCACCGCGGGCGAAACCAGTTGCAGCGCGTCGCGGTCGCCGGTGACGATGACCACGTTCATGCCTTCGCCACTGGCGCGCCGTGCCAGCGTGCCGAGCACGTCGTCGGCCTCAAAGCCCTCGGCGGTGAAGATGGGAATGTCGAATGCGTTGATGACTTGCTGGATGCGCTTGAGCTGTTGATTCAGTTCATCGGGCATCTTCTCGCGCGTGCCCTTGTAGTCGGCATACAGGTCGTCGCGGAAGGTCTTGCCCACGTCGAAGGCCACAGCGATGTAATCCGGCTTTTCGTCCTTCCACACCTTGAGCAGCATGTTGGCAAAGGCGAACACTGCGCCGGTGAGTTCCTTTTCGCCTTTGGCGTTCTCGATCGAGAGCGGCGTGTTGATCATCGCGAAATAGGCGCGATAGGCGAGCGAGTGGCCGTCAATCAGAATAAGCTTGGGACGCTTGGCTTGGGCCATGCGCATATTCTACGGTTAACGCGCGGCCTTCCTGCAGCGATACGTGGTCTTGATGTAGAAGGCAAAATACTGGCCGATGGAGCCGGCGGCCAGCAGATCGCGATGCACCACCGCCGGCACGTTGAAGTATTGATACACATCGCCGTCGTGAAACTCGACTTCCAGCGTTTTTGACGCTGGGTCGTAGCCCACCGACTTGAGCGTGCGTGAATTGACGTGCTCCCGATTCATAGCCAAACTCCACCAGCGGCCTGTGGCCCATTCCCGCGGGCCGAGCGGAGGATACATGAATACTGCCCGCATGACACGTCTGGCAGCGAGCGCGTTGATCCCTGGCGGGATCGCTGCGTTCATGCTGCTCGCCCAGCACGCCTCGGCTGCGCCGCGTTTGCCAACAGTCGAGCGGCCCGAGACGGCCGACCTCGTCATCACCAAGACCGTCGCGCCGACCACCACGCTGCGCAACAAGGGCGTGCTGTTCTTCATGACCATCCGCAACACCAGCCCGACGACGGCAACAACGGTCGTGATGACCGATCCATTCCCCTCCGGGCTTATTCTGGGCCGCGCAACGGTCGAATGCTTCAACACCGGCGATTGCAATCTCGCCTATGTAGGCAGGACGTTATCCGTCACCGTTGACTCCATGACCGATGTCTCGCAAGTCAACGTCCGGGTCGAAGTCACGCCCACGTTCCCCAGCACGATCACGAACGTGGCGTATGTGTCGGCGGGCGGTGGAGGTGAGCTGAACCCGGCCACCAACGTCTCGACCGCGACGTTGATCGTGAGCGACCAGGAGCGATTCCTGCCCATCATGCTCAGCCCACCGTAGTGCAGTTTTCTGTTTGACTTACGGCAAGCACCCTGAGCGGAGGCGCGCTCCTTCGACTGCGTAACGCCGCTAGCGCAGCGTTACTCCGCTCAGGCGGCACGTCCCGTGGGAATGCGCGCGCCGTAGTCGAAGGGCACCGTAAATCCCATCGGAAACTGTTCCAGTTGGTCGTCTCGGTCGCTACAATCGCGCGCATGGCAACTGACCAGAAACTGCTGCTCGCATCGTGGCTCATCACCTCCGCCGCAGAAACGCCAAAGCGCGATCATGCCGTCTTTATCGAAGACGATCGCATCGCCGGCATCGGCCCGATTGCCGAGATGGAAGCGCGGCACATGGATGCGGCGCTGGTGGACTTGCGCGGCTGCGCCATCTCACCCGGCTTTGTGGACGCGCATCGGCATTGCTACGGCATGCTGGCGCACGGCATCCCGACCGAGAACGCGCCGGCCGACTTCTGGGCTTTTCTGAACGACTTCTGGTGGGGCCGGATCGAGGATCGGCTGGATCACGACATGCTGCGCGCGGCGATGGATCTGTCGTGCTACGACATGATCCGCAGCGGTGTGACCACGTTCTTCGATTGCCTCGAAGCGCCGAACGCCATCCCTGGCGGGTTGTTTGTGCAGGGCGAGATCGTGCAGAAGTGGGGCTTGCGCGGCATGCTGTGCTTCGAGGCGACCGAGCGCGTGAGCGCCGAGAACGGCGAGCTGGGCCTGCGCGAAAACGTCGAATTCATTCGCGCCTGCCGACTCCCCCTCACCCCAACCCCTCTTCCCACAGGGACGTTCCGCCCGCCGGGAGAGGGGCTTCTGAGCGGAGCGCTGTGCCACCACACCACCTTCACGTGCAGCGACGCGTTCATCCAAAAGGCGCATGCGTTGGCGAAGGAACATGAGGCGCTGCTGCACTTTCACTGCTCCGAAGGCACGTATGAGCCGGAGCAGGCGCTCAAGAAGTGGGGCCGCCGCACGATTGAGCACTACGACGATCTGGGCATCCTCGACGAGACCACGCTGGCCTCGCAGTGCGTGCAGCTTTCGGCCAACGAGGTGCGCATTGTGGGCGAGCGCGGCATCCGCGTGACGACCATGCCGCTGAGCAACTGCGAGGTGGGCGGCGGCTTTGCGCCTGTGCCGGAGATGCGCAAGGCCGGCGCGACGGTCGGCCTCGGCACCGATGGCTACGTGGCGAATTTCTTCGCCTCATTGCGAGGCGCATTCCTGGTGCACAAGGCCCGCCTGCTCGACCCCGGCGCGATGCCCGCGCGCGAGGTGTGGCAGATGGCCACAAGCGATGGGGCGAAGGCGCTTGGCCTGCTTCCCTCACCCCCAGCCCCTCTCCCTTTGGGAGAGGGGAGCAAGCCCGTCGGCGAGTTAAAGGTCGGCTACGCCGCCGACCTGATCGCGATTGACCTTGACCTGCCCACACCTGTGACCGTGCACAATCTGCTCGACCAACTCATCTTGTGGCGCGATCAGGTGGACGTGCACAGCGTCATGGTGGCCGGCAACTGGTTGAAGCGCGATTATCTGGTGTTGGATGCCGACCCCGAGGCCCTGGTGGCAAAGACGCGCGAGGCCGCGACGCGGTTGTGGGCGGCGTGAAACGCAAAACGCAAATGCCCGTTACGTTTTGCGCTTTGCGTTGAGGCCAGCGCCATTGAGTAACTGCGCGCCTGCGATCTGAATCACCCCATGCGCGGCTATCATCAGCCACAGGTTGCGCGTGGCCAGGTAGAGCAGGCTGCTGGTGAGCAGGCACAACGTTAGCAGGAGCACTTGGCGCGGCGCGCGCCGCAACATCGCGCGCCACACGAGTAGCTCGATGGCTATCAAGACCAAGCCGGCCAGCGCCCCCCAATACGCATCGCCGAGCAACAACACGAACGGGCTGCGGTAGAAGGCCCAATGCACCTCGTCATAGGCGGCGTTGCGCAGCGTCAGCAAGACGCCGTCTGAGTTGCCCACATGCGCCGCCGGGTTTGACCGTGCCGCGAACCACAGCACGATCAGCACGAAGGCAACTGCGCTGGCCGTCGCGCCCAAACCGCGCAACCAGTCCTCTGCCCCAAAGCCAAGCACGTGCCCGCCGACAAACCAATCGGTGCCCAAGCCCAGCAGATCGAGGCTGAGCGACCCTGCGATCAGCGCCAAAAAGGGCAGGCCGATGTTGAACACAAATAGCGCCACCTCGCCCAACACGCCGCCATAGGCTGATGCGTCAAGCTGGCCGTTGCGCACCACCACGCAGCCGGCCAGGCCAAGCGCCAGCGAAACGATCACCCACATCAGAAGCTGTATTGCCGGATTCATGCCAGTGACTGCGTGATTACTCGAACGCCTGCGCGATGACATCGGCCAATGGCGCATCCAACAGGCCGTGCTGCGCACATTTGAGCGAGGCCGCTGTAGTGGCGAAGCGCGCGATGTGGTCAAACGGCCAGCCTTGCAGGATGCCATACATGGCCGCGGCCGAATACACCGCACCCGCACCCTGGGTGTCAACAACAGACACAGGTGGGGCGTGCGTCTCGACTACTTGTTCGCCGCTCATAGCCAGCGAGCCGTGCTTGCCGCGCGTGACAAAGGCGACTTTCACGCCCATGCCGCACAACGCCATAGCCATGGCAAAAGGGTCTTCCTGCGCTACGTGCACATCGCTCATGGGCGATTGGGCGTAGGTCGCGCCAGCGATCCGGTCGGCGTATTGCGACGGCTGACGTAGCGAATATTCGACGTTGAGATACACCGGCACGTCGCGTTTTCGGGCGTAGGCAATCGCCCGCGCGGCTGCATCGCCCACATACCAATCTACATACAGGAGCGAGGCACCATCAATCGCGCTCAAGTCGGCCTCGATCAGGCTGTTCCACACAGCCGGGTTGTGCTCGACAAAGAACGTGCGCGTGCCGTCGCGGTCGGAGATGTCCACTTCGTTGGGTGTGCGCAGCGCCTTGCGCAGTTCGACATGCGTCTTCACGCCCGCGGCTTCCAATTGGCTCAATGTGTCGCGGCCGGCGTCGTCGGCGCCCAGCGCGTTGGCGATCAGGTGCGCCTGCACGCCCCAGCGTGCCAGTATTTGTGCGGCCATGGTGCAGTCTGCGCCGATGAAGGGCCGCTTGTCGGTGACATAGGCCCCGGTGTTGGCGGCGGGGTATTTGTCCACGGAGAACACCACGCCGGGGTTGATGTAGCCAAAGCAGACGACGCGATGTTGGGCTGGCATGATTCGCAAATGATAAGGGCGCACCACTGTGCGCCCTTATTCTTTGATGGCCTCCACAGGGCTCGAACCTGTGACCTCACGGATGTGAACCGTGCGCTCTAACCAACTGAGCTAGGAGGCCGTTTGCGTCGCAAATTATACATGCGTTAAACGGCGATAGACCTCAACCGTCTGCTCGGCGATGCGCTGCATGGTGAACTTTTTGAGCACGCGGGCGCGGCCTTTTTCGGCCAACTCGACACGCAGTTCGGGCCGCAAAATCAACTCGGCCATGTGGCGACTAAGGCCGTCCACATCCCCTTCATCGAACAGCAGCCCCGCATCGCCGATGGTGTTCGGAATCTCACCGCTGCGCGCGCCGATCACAGGTATACCGCAGGCCATGGCCTCAATCAGCACGCGCCCGAACTGCTCCTTCCAGTTCGGCAACGTGCGCGAGGGCAGCACGAACGTATCAAGCTGTTGATAGAACGCCGGCATCTCAGTGGAGGCAATCGGCGCGCGAAATTCGACGCGCGCGCCGATGCCAAGTTGTTGCGACAGCTCGCGCAGCGCCGCCTCCTGCTCGCCAGACCCGGCCAGAATGATCTTTGCCTGCGGTGGAAGCTGGGCGACGGCGCGCAGCAAAAGATCAAGCCCTTTCTCGCGCACGAAGCGGCCGGCATAGCCGATCCGAAAAACTCCCTCTCCCCAACAGGGAGAGGGGGCGAACATGCCCTCATCTACCCCAAACTGTGGGATGACGCTGATCTCACGTGCAAAGCCCTTGGTCTGCCACACGGCTTTCGACTCATCGCTGCCGGCGATGGCGGCATCGGCCTTGCGCAGCACGTCACGCTCCATCCAACCGAACGGCGGCGGATACGTTCGGTTGATGTTTTGCCAGGAGAAGAAGATCGTCTTAGGCAGCGGTCGGAGCGCTTCAAGCGCTCCGACCGCTTTGATCGCCAGCCATGTCCCGAGGTTATACGGCTCTTCGTCAATGTGAAAGACATCTGGCTGTGCGCGCTTCAGTTCGGTCGCGAGAGTAGGGTAGTGATGCAGGTGAAAGTTGCCGTTGAAGCGGATGGGGATGACGCGTAGGTCGTAACCAGTAGTGTGGGCGCGCTCAAGTGCTTGGCTGCCCCACGCGGGCGGCACGAGAACGGTCAAGTCAACATCCGGGTGCGCGGCGATCAATTCGCATTTGCGCTGATACGCGCCGACGACCAACGCCTTCGACAGCAGCGTTACGCGCATGCGGCTTCAGCCACGGCGTTCTGGTCGCATGACCATTCTTCGTCTACTCCCTCGTGGCCCATTCGGGCCACAAGCCCATCTGGGAGAGGAAGTTGGCCTGCGGCCAGACGCCGCTGGAAGTCGCCGACCAGGTCGTGAAACTCAGTTACGCTCTCACACGTGACCAACTGCGCGCGCAGCGCGGCCACGTGCGGCAGGCCGAACATGTATTTCACCGCGTGCTTGCGGAACAGGATCAGCCCGCGCTCACCGTAGTAGCTCAGCATTGCGGCCAGATGGCGCTTGAGCATGACGATCACGTCGTCAACCGTGACTTGGTGGCGATCCTTGCGCTGGAAGATCCACGGGTTGCCGATGGCGGCCCGGCCGATCATCACGCCGTCGCAGCCTGTGTGATCCTTAATCCGCGTGATGTCGGCGACAATCTTGACGTCGCCGTTGCCGATCACGGGAATCTTGACGGACTTCTTCACCTCGGCGATGGCGTCCCAATTGGCCTCGCCCTTGTAGGCCTGCTCCCTGGTGCGGCCGTGCACGGCCACCAGCGAGGCGCCGTTGTCCTCGAGTATCTTTGCCACCTCGACGTAGTTGAGCGTCTTGGCGTCCCAGCCCAGGCGAATCTTGCCGGTCACCGGCACCTGCACAGCCTTGCTCATGCGGTTGAAGATGCGCCCGATCTTTTGCGGGTCGCGCAGCAGGCCCGCGCCCGCTCCGCGCCCGCTCACCCCGCTGACCGAGCAGCCCATGTTCAAGTCAATGATGCCGGGGCCAAGCGCCTCGATCTTCTCCGCGCAGGCGACGATCCGATCCTCGTCGCTGTCAAAGACTTGGAACGACAATTGGGGCTTCTCGCAGGGGTCGTAGTCGAGCTGGCGCAGGGCAGGCGCGGCATCACGCAGCAGCGCCTCGCAGGCGGTGAACTCGGTGTAGCTCATGGCCGAACCGTATTCGCGACAAATCAGCCGATAGGGCAGGTCGGAAAAGCCGTCCATCGGCGAGAGGATCAGGTCGCCGTAAACGGGAATGTCGCGAACATAGAAATTTGGCTGCATGTGCGGAGCCAATTCTATCAACCATAGGCGTTCAAGAACGCCGCGCCGACCGAAATCAAGCCCACGCCGCCGCCGATGAGCATGACCCAGCCGAGGGTGCGGATGATCTTCATGCCGTTGTTTTTGCCCAGCATCCAGATGATGAAGTTGCCGACGCGGTGACCCGGCTCGATGATCTTCTTCTCTGGCCGCAGCACCACGGCCAGGCCGCACAGCGTCATGAACAGGGTCATGGCGATGCCGAACAGACGGAAGGGGTAGAGGTCGGCGTCAGTCATGGGCTATTGCATATCACGTTTCATCTCGGCGGCCAACTCTGGCCCGCCCCGAAATGCTAATCCGGTTCGGATGAGTTTGTCCATGAGCGGATTCGTTGTCTGCCGGTAATGCTTGTGATAGAACAGCCACATGGCGCGCTGGAATTCGTATTGCGCCTTGGGGCTGCGGCTGCTGGCCGCGCGCTTGACGTGGTGGACGGTGACCTCAGGATAGTAGACGACGCGGTAGGTTGCCATTTGCCCCCTCTCCCCGGCCCTCCCCCCCAAGGGGGGAGGGAGTGGGGTCTGCTTGATGCGCAAACACCAGTCGAGGTCTTCACCATACATGAAGAACTGCTCGTCGAGCAGGCCGGCCTGCTGTATAGCTTCGGCGCGCACGAGCATGCACGCACCGACGACCGAATCTACGTCGGCCTGTTGATCTTCATCGAGGAAGGTCATGTTGTAGCGGCCAAAGCGCGGGCTTTTGGGGAAGAGCTTGCTCAGGCCGGCGAAGCGATAGAACGACACTTCGGGCGTGGGAAAGGCGCGTCGGCACGCCTTGTCGAGCGTGCCATCCATCAGCAGCAGCTTGGGGCCGACGACGCCGACGTCGGGGTTGGCGTCGGCAAAGGCGACCATCTTGCGCAGCGCATCCGGCGGAACAACCGTGTCGGGGTTGAGCAGCATGGCGTAGCGCGCTTGCGGTTGCGCCGGGAAGCCAAAGCGGCGCAGGCCGAGGTTGTTGCCGGCTGAGTAGCCGTTGTTGAGTGGGTTGCGGATGAGCGCCACTTCGGGGAACTCGGCTGCGACCATGTCGGCGCTGCCGTCGGGTGAGGCGTTGTCCACCACGCATGTCGCGAACGTCAGCCCCTCCTGATCGCACAGCGATCGCAGGCAATCGCGCAACAGGTCGCGCGTGTTGTAGTTGAGGATGACGACGGCCAGATCCAGAAGTTCCGAGTTCTGAGTTCTGAGTTCTGAGTTTGTCACGGCCAACAAAATTGTAAACTCGCGGCTTACGGCTTGCGAATTTCAATGCGATAGATAGGAACGTTTCTGTTCTCCGATCCCCCACCGATGGCCTGGTAATACGGCATGTCCACTTGGCCGATCTCTTCGAGCGTGTAGTTGGCGCGCAAGGTAGCGATGGATGGCTTTAGCTCATCGCCATCTGCCAAGATAAACACCGATCTGTCCTCCTGTTGGAGTTGATTCACAAAAGCGATTAACTCCTGTGACGACCATGTTGCTGGGCGAAAGGTTTGCCGGCCGCTGTGTAAATCAATCGCGCCGCTGTTGAGCGTCGCGCCGATGATTGCGTCTGGCGGCGTCAGTTCGGCCAGCGCATCGAACGACGCGCGCTGCTCGCGCACCAGGTAGCCGAAGGCGGCAAACCCGCGCGTCACCGGCAGGGCTAGCGTCTCCATTGCCCGCAAGACAAACACGAACGACAGCGCGCAAATGAGGGTTGTGGCGAGTAGACGGCTGACGGCTGACGGCTGACGACTGACCCCTGCACTGACCCAGCGCCACAACGTCACCGCGCCGAGCGCGGCCAGTAGGCTAATGATTGGAAAGAGAAACAGGATGTCGCGCAGGCGCAGATAGGCATAGGCCACGTGAAAGCCGAAGGTGATGACGAAATACACGGCCAACACAGCCAACGCGCGGCGGTGCTGCCGCCACATGGCGACTAGCCCGATGGTGATGAGCGGCGTGAGCAGGCCGAACTCGCGGTAGTGGTTCAGCTCGCCCAGCGTGCGCCACAGCGTCTGTGGCAACAACACCAGCGAGAAGTTACTCAACTCCTCCGAGCCCGTGGCGAGCCAACTGCCAAAGGCTTGCTGGTGGTAGATGAGCACCGGCAGCGCGGCGACCGTGGCGGCAAGCGCGCAGATTGCAATGGACGATAGACGACGGACGATAGACGACGTATCGTCTGCCGTCCATCGTCCGTTGTCGAGAATCAGCGCCAACGCCACCGCTGGCGCGATGAGCACCTGGGTGTAGCGGATGCCAAAGGCGATGCCGATGCACAGGCCGCTCAAGATGGCTTTGACCTTCGAGCCGCGCGCCGTGAGCGCCAGACCAATTGCCAGCAGCGAGAAAATCTGCGCGGCAATATCGGCCATGGGGATCATCTGCCACTCCACCTGCTGATACGACGTGGCTGTGAGCATCACGGTGAGGGCGGCGACGGCCAAAAAAGCCCTCTCCCCCCAGGGGAGAGGGTGGGGTGAGGGGGCGGCACGCAAAACGCAAAGCGTAAACCACCCCACCACACCCAGCGCGATCAAGTTCAACAGCGGGGTGATGAGATACACCCCTGTTTCACCGCCCACGAGATACGCCACGCCCGTGAAGACTGCATAGCCGGGCGGCCAGACCGTGGTGGATTCGCGGGCCGCGTCGGTGGGGATGCGATAGCCGACGTGGGTGATGGGATACGAGGGGATGTTTAGCTCGTAGGTGACGCCAACCAACGGAAAGGGGTGAAACACCGTGCCGCGCGTCGCCAAGTCCACGCCCATTTGGGCGTAGGCATACGGGTCGCTGCCGGTGACGCCATGCGTGCGCAGCGTCAGCGCCGCCCAAGCGGCCCAAGCAATCGAGACGAGGATCAATAGTGAGGCACCTGCCCGGATGAGCCGATGGTCGGAGGCTGGCTGACCACTGGCAACGGACCATCGGCAACTGACAACGAATGTGTAGGCCGACATGACGATGAGCGACAACGGCGCAAACAACACGCCGTTCAACACACCCGGCAGCGTGATGCCCAGCGCGCCGATCAGCGCGGTGAGATAGGTGATGCTGAGGGGCGCGAGCGACGACAGTTGCCAGAGTTGCGGCGGGTGGCCGCGTCGTAGGCGCAGCGCAAATGCAATCAGCAGCGGCGCGAGCAACACCAGCAACAGCCACGGCGCAGCCCACAGTGGCAGGGCGATGTTGGCGAAGAGAATCGTCAGGCCGAACAAGTTGTAGAGCAGCCAGGCGATGGCGGTGCTGGGGTGCCAATCGAAGTCGCGGTGGCGTGGCCCGGTAAAGGCCATTGCGTCCAGGCAGTCGCGCACCAAGCCGTCGGTGCGGATGTGGCTGGCCAACCGGCCAAGCACTGGCGCAAGGGCGAGGACACCCGCCAACAGCCACCCGACGCGCCAGCCCAGCACCGGCACGGCGAAGATGCGGCCCAGAGCGACAACCCCAACCAGCCCGCTTGCGATGACCCACGCAAGCGCCGCGTCGCGGGGCAGGCGTCTGGTTCGCCAGAGCAGCCAAACAACCGAGCAACCAAGCAACCCCGCAACGACAATCAGCCACATGGCGCGGCCAGCGGGCTGCGAGGTGACGGATGGGTCGAGCCAGTAGTCAAAGCGAAGGAGGTTGGTGAGCTGCATTGATCGGGCGGCTACGGAGAGCCGCCCCTACAATAACACCATGCCACAGTCCCCCACAATGCTCGACCTGCTCATCACCGCTTGCGACGTGCTCATGCGCGAAGATGGCCAATACAAAGTCGTCAACGACCGCGACATTGCCATCACCGGCAACCGCATCAGCGCCATCACCCCGACCGATGACATTGACCGCGAGCAGGCGCGCGAGGTCGTTGACGCGACTGGCATGTTGGCCATCCCCGGCCTGATCAACTGTCATGCCCACGCGCCGATGGTGCTGTTTCGCGGGCTGGCCGAGGACGTGAGCATCGAATCGTGGTTCAACGATTACATCTGGCCGCTGGAGAGCAACGAGGAGCCGGAGGACATCTATTGGGGGGCGCTGCTCGGCATCGCCGAGATGATCCAAAGCGGCGTGACGACTTTTGCCGATCACTACTTCTTTTGCGACGACATTGCCTCGGCGGTGGACGAGGCGGGTGTGCGGGCCAACATCGGCTGGGCTGTGTTCGGGCACGAGGGCATCGAGAAGTTGGATATGACGTGCGAGTTCGTGCAGCGTTGGCAGGGCGGGGCCGGTGGCCGCATCACGACGTGGCTCGCGCCGCATTCGCCGTATCTGTGCGACAGCGCGTTTCTCAAAGCGACAGCCGAGCGCGCCAAAGCCCTCAACGTCGGCATCCACATCCATTGCAGCGAGACACACGACCAGGTGGCGATGAGCTTGAGGCAGCACGGCGTGACGCCGCCTGCCATGTTGCAACAGGCTGGCGTGCTGGATGTGCCGACGTTGCTGGCGCACGGCATCGGCATCACGCCCGACGACATCGCCATGCTCAAGGATTACGACGTCGCCGTTGCACAGTGTCCCAAGACGTACATGAAACTGGCGATGGGCACAGCGCCGGTCAAGGCCTTTCGCGAGGCGGGCATCAAGGTGGGCATAGGCACGGATGGCGTCGTCAGCAGCAACACGCTCGACATCCTGGAGCAGATGAGAGTGTTGGCCCTCGATCAAAAGCAGCACGCCAAAGATTCGACATATCTACCGCTGCAAGACGTGATGAACATCGCGTTTGCTGGCGGCGCGCAAGCATTGCGCTTGCCCGACGTTGGCGAGTTGGCTGTGGGCAAGTTGGCCGACATCGCGCTGTTGCGCCAGGACGGCGCGCACCTCTTCCCGCGCTACGACGCCATCGCCAATCTGGTGTATTCGGCCCGTGCAGGCGACGTGGATACGGTGATCTGCGACGGCAAGATGCTCATGCGCTACGGCCGGCTGCTGACGATTGACCTGCCGAGGGTGAAGGCTGAGATCACCACGCGCTTGAAGCGCCTGAACCAGCGCGCCGCCGAGAAGCGATTGGCCACTTATCCAACCGAGAAGTAATTCGTAATCAGTAATTGGCCATTAACGTGGCGCACAACTTTTGATCACCAGTTGCCAATTACTGTTACGGCGCGAGCTTCATGTAGTTCTGCACGCCCCAGCCAACCGTGTTGTCCGTTGGGTCTTTCAGTTGCCACCACGTGTAGCCGCCGCCTTCCTGCGGCCCGCCCACGACTTCGTAGATCGTGCCTTCGGGCAGGCTGCGAATCTTCTCGGCCGATGTGGTCGGCTCACGGCGGAAGTTCAGGCCGTTGCCACCCGTGTCCACGATGACGATGCGCGACCCGACGGCGATTGGCCCGCTTGCGCCCGCTGCCGGGGCCGCCGGTTGCGGCAAAGGTGTCTCGGTCGGCGCGACATACGGCGTAGCGGTGGGCGGCACAAATTCAGTCGCGGTCGGCGTGATGATCTGGTTGGTCGCCGTCGGCGCGCTGAAGTTGAGCGCCGGGCGATTCTGGTTGATGAAGGTCGCGGCCAGCACACAGGCGACGGCGACGAGGGCGAAGCTCACGATGGCCGGGATGATGGCGGGCACGCGCTGGCGGGGCGCATCGCGCGGCTCGCGCGGCAGGCGTTTGAACGGCTTCAAATCCTCCTCCCACTGAATCCTCTTGTCATCTGCGCCGCCTTTGCGATCTGGGGTCTTCTGTACCGACATGAGCTACCTTAGTGCAAACATTCTACTTCGCTGACCCATAGCGATTCGAGGTGTTCTCGCGGGCGGATGACGCGCCACCTCTTACTCCCTCTCCCCAGCGGGGAGAGGGCTGGGGTAAGTGGCCCTCCAAGGGGCCAGAGGGGGGAATCGTCGTTGATCAATACTTCCGCCGCCCGCGGCCGGGCGTTGTATTGGCTGGCCATGCTCATGCCATACGCGCCGGCGTGATGAATCGCCAACAGGTCGCCGCGCTGTAACTCAGGCAGCAGCACGTCCTCGGCCAGTTTGTCGCCGGATTCGCAGACGGGGCCGACGATGGCGTAGTGGAGGGTGTCATTAGTGTCGCTGGTGTCGTTGGTGTCCTCCGACACTAACGACACTTCTGACACCAACGACACCAAATGTTTAGCCCCGTAGAGCGCCGGCCGGATCAAGTCGTTCATCGCCGCGTCCACGATGGCGTAATTCACGCCGCCGTTGGCCTTGGTGTAGAGCACGCGCGTAAGCAGCACACCCGCGTCGGCGATGATGCTGCGGCCCGGCTCGATTTGCAGATGCACGTCGGCCGCGCGCGCCATTGGCGCGATGGCCTGTGCGATCTGCTCAATCGGTGCGGCGGTTTGATCGGGCGTGTAGGCTACGCTAAAGCCGCCGCCCATGTCAAAGGTCGTCATCGTCGCGCCCATGCCCCGGCACTCGGCGATGAGGTCTAGCCCGACGTTCATCGCGTCCACGTATGGCGCGACCTCGCTGACCATGCTGCCGATGTGGATGTGAACGCCGTTGATCGCGACGCCGGGGAAGTCATCGCGATGTGCCACCAGCCGCATGGCCTCGGCAGCCTCGATGCCGAACTTGCTGCTGCCTTTGCCCGTGGCGAGGTAGCGATGCGTGTGCGGGTCCACGTTCGGGTTGATGCGCCACGCCACGCGCTGCGCCACGCCGCGCGCCTGCGCGATGTCGCTGAGCACGCGCAACTCCTGCGCGCTCTCGACGTTGATCCAGCCGATGCGTGCATCCAGTGCGGCGACCAATTCATCGTCGCGCTTGCCCACGCCGGCAAACACGATATGCGCCGGGTCTGCGCCGGCCAGCAGGGCGCGCCGCATCTCGCCCACGCTCACCACATCGAAGCCCGCGCCGAGTTTATGCAGGATGCGCAAGAGGCTCAAGTTGCCGTTGGCCTTCACGGCATAGTGGACGGCCCTCGGAGAAAGCGCAAAGGCCGTTTCAAGCCTGCGATAGTTCGCTGCGATGCGCGCCTGATCGTAGACGTAACACGGCGTGCCAACGTCGGTGGCAATGGCGATGAGCTGCTCAGGGGCAATCATGATGAATTTGGTTTAATCTGGCGTGGGTATTCTTGAGCTGACGCATGGCTTCGCTTCAATTCTTGCTCTACATCCTGTTGATCGTGTCTGGCGCGGTCATGCTGGCCGCCGGCGGGTTGGTGTTGTATCGCACCGGGTCATTTCTCAATGCCGCTGTCGAGACGACGGCCATCGTGTATGCCGACGCGTCGGGCGCGAAATCTTTTCACTTCACCACCGACGATGATCGGCACATCGTTCTGGCCGCACTGGCGGGCACAACGCGCTATGCCGAAGGCGAACAGGTGCGCATTCTCTACGACCCCAAGTATCCGGAAAGCGCTCGCATCAAACGCGAGAACAACTGGTGGCTGCTGCCCATCCTGACCGCCGTCGCCGGGCTTATTCTGCTCATCAGCGGCGCATCGGGCTTGGCGCGGACAGCGGGCTAGAGCCGTCTTGGTACGCTGCGCGCAATTGCTCGATGGGGTGAAGCTGGGTGAGCACGATGTGACGACAACGGTAGCCGCCGTCGCCGCCATACTTCGAGCCGAAGTCGCGCAGCGGCGCTGCGTCCACCTCCTGAGTCGTGGCGAACCCGCACACCAACGCCGCCGTGTCGGGGGCAACATTCGTCACATGTGGCTCGGCCACGTTGATGACGACTTGCACGTAGAAGCGCGGCTTGCGCTTGAGCGCATAGTCCTCGCGCACCAACAGATGCAATCGCTCGTGATATAGATGGGCTGATGCCTTAACCTCGATATCCGGGAAGTCGGGCTGGCCTTTGTTGCGGCCGACGCGATGGCTGCGCCAATCACCCAGCCAGTACTGGGCGAACGTCATCTCCCCAAGCACGCCGGCCAAGTTGTCAATCGGTGAAGCCTTGGTGCGCACAACGGCGACTCGCGGCATCAAGGCATGCGCCTCATGCAACATGTCCGCCGTGATGGGTATCACTACCGGCTTGATCTTGGCGCTGCTTTGGTGCATGACCATTCACTGCTCACTACTCGCTACTCGCTACTCAATATGTCGGCATGGTCGGGTCAATCTCACGCGCCCACGCCAGGATGCCACCCTTGACGTTCTTCACCTTCTTGAAGCCGATGTCGTTGATGAGGAACTTGGTCACGTCGGCGCTGCGCGCGCCGCTGCGGCATTGCACCAGAATTTCATCGGCCTGGCTGAGTTCGTGCAGGCGATCCTTCACCGTGTCTTTGGGGATGAGGTGTGCGCCATCAATGTGCGCGATCTCCCACTCATACGGCTCACGCACGTCAATCAGCAACGTGTTGGTCTTGTCGAGGCCGTCGGCCAGGCGCGCCTTCAGCTCCTTCACTGTGATCTCCGGCACGCCGGATTTCTCCTCATGCACCACGGCGTTGCGCGAGGGCACGCCGCAGAAGGCGTCGTAATCAATCAGCTGCGTCACGGTCGGATGCTGGCCGCACACGGGGCAGGCCGGGTCTTTGCGCAGCTTGAGCTCGCGGAACTTCATCTCCAGTGCGTCGTAAAGCAGCAGCCGCCCGATGAGCGGTTCGCCGATGCCGGTGATGAGCTTGACCGCTTCGGTCGCCTGGATTACGCCGATGACGCCGGGCAGCACACCCAGCACACCGCCCTCGGCGCAACTTGGCACCAGGCCGGGCGGCGGCGGCTCAGGATACAGGCAGCGGTAGCACGGGCCTTCTTTGGCCCAGAACACCGACGCCTGCCCTTCAAAGCGGAAGATGCTGCCGTAGACATTCGGCTTGCCCAGCAACACGCACGCGTCATTGACCAGGTAGCGCGTGGGGAAGTTGTCGGTGCCGTCAACGATGATGTCGTAGTCCGCGAAAATCTTCAGCGCGTTCTCGCTGTTCAGCGGCTCTTCGTAGCCCGTCACTTCGACATACGGGTTGATGTCTTTGATGCGATTCGTCGCGCTTTGCAACTTGGGCATGCCGACGGTGCTCTGGCCGTGGATGATCTGCCGTTGCAAGTTGCTCTCGTCCACCACGTCGAAGTCCACGATGCCCATGTGGCCCACGCCGGCCGCGGCCAGATACATGGCCGCCGGCGCGCCCAATCCACCTGCGCCGACCAAGAGCACGCTGGCCTGCTTGAGCTTCTTCTGCCCGGCGATGTTGACCTCGGGGAGAATCAAGTGGCGCGAGTAGCGGCGGATTTCGTCGTTGGAGAGGCCCCCCCTTTCATCCCCCCCGCGCGCGAGGGGGAAAGAGGGGGGGCCACCGCCTGCCACGCTGGGCACGATGCTGACGGTCGCGCCATCGGGCACGGGCGTGTCCAGGCCCTGCAAGTAGCGCACATCCTCGTCGCCAAGATACACGTTGACGAACGAGCGCACCTTGCCTTCATCGTTGAACAGGTGCTTTTGCAAATCAGGATAAGTGACGGTGAGTGAGGCGAGCACGTCTGAGACGGCACCTGCCTCGCCGCTGACCTCTTTTGCGCCGCCCACGTATGGCCGCAGCGGCGTCGGAATGCGAATGTGGATGGACATGGCGGGCAAGGATAACGCACTTCATGACCCCTCTCCCCTTGGGGAGAGGTTGGGTGAGGGGGTTTGCGCTCGATGAAGCTTTCAACGTGCCGATAATGCTGGTCAAATGACCTCAGACCGCTCACGCGTCGAGCGATTTATCGAATCGCTGATCGCTGAAATCCCTCTCGCGGGTGCGTCGCTGTTGATCGCGCGCGGCGAGACGGTGATCTATGAGCGCACGTTCGGCGCATATGACCTGACGCTGCGCTTGACCATCGCCTCGGCCAGCAAGTGGCTGAGCGCGGCTGTGATCGCCTCGCTGCTCGACGACGGCACGTTGCACTTGGACGAACGCGCCAGCGACTACATCGAGTCGTTCAACGGCGACAAATCGTCCATCACCCTGCGGCAATTGCTGGCGCATACGTCGGGCCTGCCGAGGGGTGAAGCGCCGTGCGTGGATCAACTTGATGTCACGCTGGCTGACTGCGCCGACGCCATCGCGCATCTGCCGCTGGACGCGGCGCCCGGCGCAACCTTCGCCTATGGCGAGAACAGCTATCAGGTTGCGGCGCACATGGCCGAGGTCGCGACCGGCAAATCGTGGGACGACCTCTTCCTGGAGCGCATGGCTGCGCCGCTTGGCTTGACGGCGACTGACTATGGCCTGCGCTCGCGCGAGCCGGGGTATGTCCGCGTGAGCAACCCACGCATCGGCAGCGGCCTGCGCTCGACGCTGGGTGACTATGGCCGCTTCGTGCGCATGATCGCCAACCGCGGCGTGATCGAAGGCCGGCGCGTGCTAAGCGAGGGAACGCTGGCGCTGATGGCCGAAGATCACACCTTTGGTGCGCCCGTCGCCTTCTCGCCCAACCTGCTGACGCCGCATGGCTATGGGCTGGGCTGCTGGCGCGACCGCGTGGATGAGCAGGTGCGAGCATTGCAGGTGAGCAGTCCCGGCGCATATGGCTTTACGCCGTGGGTGGATGTGGGGCTAGGGTTAGCAGGCGTCTTACTCGTGCGCAACGCTTATGGCCGCATGGCCGCGCCGGCGCGCGAGTTGCAGCGCTTGGTGAGGGAGGTGACGAGCGTAAGTTAGCGATATGGTTGAGATGACGCGCATATAGTCGTCATGACCGCCGATGAAAAACCACACGAACGAGTCTCCTTACAGTCGTGCAACAACACGATGGCTGAGCGAAATTCGCGCCGAATAGAGCGGAACGGATGTGTTCAGTCGTTTGAAAGCCAAGCTCGGGTGGTTTGGATTCAACTGCCACAGCCGATAGGCTTTGCGCGCCTTCGAGCGGATATCCGGTGGGAGTTGGCGATATTGCTTCCAAAAGGAAGGCTCAGCCCGCGAGTTCATGGCACCGGCTTCAACTCATCGCCGCTGTCATCTATGCCAGTTGTCTGGCCAGTTCGATAAGCCTCCTCGGCTTCCTCGGCCAGTTTGAGCAACTTATCCTCAGTATCAGCAAACAACTGATCCCATTTCTCATCTTCGGCGCGAAGCTGTTCCTCTGTTGCATCGCCGAATAATTCGCTTGCAAGCCGGTCCTCTTCTTCCATTAGCGCATCGGTCCGTGATTGAATGTAGGACGCAAAGTCGTAGACCGAAGCCAGCTTATCTTCTGGTAACGATTCGATTAGGTGAATGACATCTTCTCGCGTCACGCGCATGGCACGTCTCCGAGTCCGTAGTTTAGCCACTTTTTGTCAGCCGTGCTGGACTTGAATCGCTTCCTCATCAAACGCATCCCGGTCGTCGCGCAGCACCCAGCTCTGCGTCGTCGTCGCCTTGCCCGCGCGCACCGAGGTGATGACAAACGCGATCACCGGCCAGGCCCACTCGCGGTCGGTCTCGCTGGGTTGCGACGGGTGATCGGGGTGGGAGTGGAAGAAGCCGATGATGTCCCAGCCGCGCTGGCCGGCGGCGCGGTCGGCGCGGGCGATGTCGTCCGGCGAAATCAAGAAGCGGTTGCGCTGGCTCTCGCGCTCGTTCACCTCGTCCCAGGCGTTGGCCACCAGCACCACGTCGTGCACGCGCTTGGTCGCCGGCGTCGCACCGAAGTCAATCTCGCCCACCAGGATGCCGCACGCCTCATGCGGGTAGCCGGCTTCCAGGTGCGCTTGAAGTTTGTCAAGATCGTTCTGTGTGATGATGAGCATGCGCCGCACAGCCTAGCACAATCGCGCTAGCGTCGAAGCAGTTTGCAAAAGCGGTTGCGCGTAGTCGAAACTTAGGCATACTCGCGCCGTCTACATTTGTACCAGAGTTAACCACTGTGCGCACAGCGCGCGGAGAAAGATAAACAACGCTAATTTCTCTGTGTTCTTCGTGTGCTCTGTGCTAAGAAAGCTTGTTTCACTATGGGAGTTATTCGTTCCCTTGCGCGCGTCGGTTGGCGCTTGGCCGTCGTCTGGCTGATTGACACGATCTCGCTGCTCATCACGGCGGCCATCGTGCCGGGCTTGTCCATCACTGCGGCCAATGAATACTCACGGCTCACCGCCGCCGCCTCGGCCGCCCTGGTCTTGGGCATCGTCAACCTGCTGATTCGCCCGCTCATCCTGCTGCTGGCCCTGCCGTTCGGCTTCTTCGTCATCTTCGGCGTGGGCTTCTTCGTCAACGCCCTCGTGCTGATGATCACTGGCGCGGTGCTGCAAGGGTTTAACGTCGAGGGGCTGATCCCGGCCATCCTCGGCGGTCTGCTGCTTGGCGCGATCAACGCCTTCATCACCACGATTCTGGATTTGGACGACAGCTCGTTCTACAGCGGCCTGGCCGACCGGCTGGCCAGGCGCGGCCGCACCGCCGCCGAGATGGCACCGGGGCGCGGGCTGTTGATGCTGGAGGTGGATGGGCTGAGTTACTGGCACATCCACAAGGCGCTTGAGCAGGGCAAGATGCCCACCTTCTCGAAGTTGATGAAGGAGCGCGGCTATCAACTGTCGCGCATAGATTGTGGTTTGCCGTCGCAGACATCGGCCTGCCAGGCCGGCATCATGTTCGGCGATAACGATGACATCCCGTCGTTCCGATGGTACGACAAGACCAAGAAGAAGCTGTATGTGTCCACCACCGACGCCGCTTCGCTAAACGCGCGCTATGCCAAAGGCAACGGCATCATGCGCGGCGGCACCAGCATCAACAACCTGATGTGCGGCGATGCGGAGAAGTCTCTGCTGACCTTCGCCAACCTCACCAGCGGCACCGATGAGGAGAAGAAGCGCCGCGCCGACGACATCTATCTGATGATGCTCAACCCGTATTTCTTCATGCGCACGATTGCGATTTACATCTGGCATGTGTTCGTGGAGTTGTGGGAGGGAATCAAACAGGAGCGCGCCGGCGTCGAGCCACGGTTGAATCGGCGCGCCCACTTTTATCCTTTCGTGCGCGCAGCCACGACTGCGTTCATGCCAAAGGTGTCGGAATACTTGATCTCGCTGGACATAGTGCGCGGCTCACCTTCCATCTATAACACCTATGTTGGTTACGACGAAGTGGCGCATCACTCCGGCACGTGGGCGAGCGACGCGTTTCACACGCTGCGCCAGTTCGATAGCTCGGTGCGCCGTCTGCTCGACGTGGCCGAGAAGCGCGCCCCGCGGCAATACGAGTTGATCGTGCTGTCCGATCATGGTCAATCGTTCGGCGCAACGTTCAAGCAGCGCTATGGCCGCGACCTCAAGACGTTCATTCAGGAGCAATTGCCTTCGGACGCGACTGTGCACCAATCCTCCGGCGGCGACGACGGTACGATGGGCATGCGCGCCATGTCGAGCGAATTGGCCAACGTGCAAGCGCAGGGCGTGGGCGGCAACATGGGCCAGGCCGTGGTAAAGCGCACCGAACGGGTATTAAACGACGCTGCTGATCGTCAGACGGCAGCCGAGGGCACCTCGCACGAGACGGCCAGCCTGGTCGTGTGCGGCAGCGGCAATCTCGCCCAGGTGTATGTCACCAGTCTCCCCAGCAAGCCTCCGCTCAGCCAGTTGAACGCGCTATATCCCGGCGTAGTGGATGCGCTGGTCAATCACGAGGGCATCGGCTTTGTGGTGGCCTACGAAGATGACGGCACGCCGGTGGCCCTGGGCAAGGGCGGCCGGCGCAACTTGCACACGGGCGAGGTTGAGGGGAACGACCCGCTCATACCCTATGCCAGCGAGCACAGCCCGGTCGCGTTCCGCGCCGCCCAGGTGCGCCGTCTGGCCGACTTCCCGCATTCGGGCGATGTGATCGTCAACAGCACGTTGTATCCCGATGGCACCGTGGCGGCGATGGAGGAGCTCGTCGGCAGCCACGGCGGTCTGGGTGGCGAGCAGACCGACGCCTTCATCTTCCATCCGCCCGACATGGATGTGCCACCCACCAGCAACTCGGCCGATGTGTTCGCCATCCTGAACGCGCGGCGTGGCCTACCGGAGATCAAAGCGACGGCACAACTCGCGCCCGTGACGCGCTCGATAGACGCGTGGGCCCCCAGCGCGCTCATCATGGGCCTCAGCCGCGTGAAACGCTGGTTGGGCGTCGCCTTGCGCTGCATCGCGCTCGATGCGTCGGCGTTCCGCGAGGCGGCCATCAACCCCTATCTCACCGGCCCGGCGTTGATGATCAGCCTGTTGGCGGCCATCCTCGGCATCTTTGGCACACCAGTAAACGAGAACGTACCTGGGGTTGTCATCCGCTTCGGGGCCTTTTTTCTCATCGTGCTGCTGATTACGGCGGCGGGGCGCATCCTGGGCAGCCGCACCAGCTTCACCGACAACTTCCGCGCCGCAGGATTCGCGCAGAGCGCGGTGCTGCTCTCGCCCTTGGCGTTGATCGAGCCGCTCGCGCCGGTCGTGCGCGTGGTCATCACCGTGCTGACGTTGATCGGCATGTGGATCGGCGCGAGTGAGGCCAACAAGGTCAGCGGTTGGAAGACGTTGCTCTTCCCCGTCGTGATCGTGGGCGTGGCAGTGGCCGCCACGATCGCTGCCGGCATTCTTGCAGGCGGGTTGTCGCTCACCATTGAGGCAATGCAGAACCTGTTTGGGCTGACGAAATAGCTACGGCCGCGCGTACTCGCTCAGGTATTTGTAGCCCGCGTCGGCAAAGATAGTCACGACGATGCCGGCGCGCAGGCTGGCCGCCACGCGCAACGCACCGGCCGCTGCCGCACCGGCGGATGGGCTGACGAACAGCCCGTCTTCGCGCGCCAATCGTCGCGTCATTTCCTGCGCGGCTTCGCTCTCAATTTCCAGGTTCTCGTCGGCTATGTCTGCATCGTAGATGCTGGGCTTGATGGCCGTCGGCATGTGCTTCCACCCCTCGATGGCGTTGAGCGGCGATTCGGGCTGTAGCGAAACACACTGGATGGCCGGGTTCAATTCGCGCAAGCGCCGAGCCGTGCCGACGAACGTGCCGCTGGTGCCGAGGCCCGTGACGAAGTGGGTGACGCGCCCGTCGGTCTGCCGCCAAATCTCCTCGGCCGTGCCCCGATAGTGCGCCTGCCAGTTGGCGTCGTTGTCGTATTGGTTGGCGTAGAAATACTGGTTTGGTGCTGCGGCATATACCTCGCGCACCCGCTCGATCGCGCCGTCGCTGCCGGCCATGGGGTCGGTGTGAATCGTCTCGGCACCGTAGGCGTGCAGGATGACCTTGCGCTCCGGCGATACGTTGGCCGGCATACACAGCGTCACATCAAAGCCCAGCGCCGCGCCCAGCATGGCGTAGGCGATGCCCATGTTGCCGCTGGTCGCGTCGAGCAGGCGCTTGTCCGGCGATAGCCGCCCATCCTCCAGCGCCGTGCGGACAATGTTCCAGGCCGCACGGTCCTTCACGCTGCCGCTGGGGTTGAACCACTCGGCCTTGGCATACACTTCCACCGGCGCGATGTGCGCGGCAACTGTGTTTAGTCGAATCAGCGGTGTGTTGCCGATGAGGGCGGGAAGGGAGGACAGGATGTGCATGGGTTATTGGTTATTGGTTGTTGGTTGATGCACTCATCAACCAACAACCAATAACCAATCACATCAAGTGCTTCATCAACAACCGCAACGCCTCGTCGGCCGTGGCTTGTTTGTTGCCAATGCGGTCATGCGGCCACACATTGCGCGACACAGCGTCGCCCTGCGGCGTGCTCAGGCCGACATAGATCAGGCCGACCGGCTTAACATCGCTGCCGCCGTCCGGGCCGGCGATGCCCGTTGCGCTAACGCCCACGTCCACACCCAGCGCTGTGCGCACCCCGCGCGCCATCTCCAGCGCGCACGGCTCGCTCACCGCGCCGTGGTCGCGCAGCGTCGCCTCACTCACGCCCAACACGCGCTGTTTGATCGCATTGCTGTAAGCGATCATGCCACCTTGAAAGTAAGCTGAGCTGCCGGCGCGGTTGGTGATGACATCGCCGATCAACCCGCCGGTGCACGATTCGGCCGTTCCCATCGTCCAGCCGCGCTGGGTCAGGCCACGCGCGACTTGTTCGTTGGCATAGGCGTGCCAACGCTCGCGCAACTCCGCTGTCGCCTGGAGGAGTGCCCCGCGCGCGCTGGCTGCCTCGACGGGCGTCAACTCAGGCGTCAGCTCGGCAAACTCATCTTCATCCAGAATCAGCAGGCGGCCGTCGGTGCTCATCCACGCGTCGAGCGCCAGATCGTCCCATTCCAAATCGTCGCCCTGCAATCGGGCCGGGCGCGTGACGTTGGCATACCAGCCCTTCATGCGCGTGCCGGGGTCGGTCACCTCAAAGATGTTGTACCAACGATCAAAGTAAAACGTCTCGGTGAAGATGTCGCCCGGCGAGAAGCGGCTGTAACTCAGGGCCATCTCGTCAAATGTCCACGGGGCTTTTACGACGGCGTGGCGCGCGTCTTGAAAGTCGAGGTCGCCGGTGTAGGTGTATTTGCGCTGGCCGCGATGGGTGCATTTGTGCACGCGCATGTGGCGCGATTATACTTTTGCGACGAGGCGTCTTTCCGCCTCCGGAGGCTCGATGACCAAGCATTTTCTCGGCCGCATGATGGCGTTGTTTGCGCTGATGCTGGCTGCTTTCGCCACGGGGCATGGCACGGCCAATGCCGGCACGAACGTTGCCTGTTTCAAAGTGCTGCACGCATCGCCGGACGCGCCGAACGTGGATGTATATGTCAACCGCACCCGTGTGGCCGCGAACCTGGCCTACACCAAGTTCAGCGCGCGCCGCTGGTGCTACCCGGCCCTCCAGGCGCTGGTGCGCGTGTTCGTCGCCGGGGCCAACCCCAACACCGACCCGGCGGTCGCCCAGGGCAATGTGACCCTGGAGGTTGACCAAAGCTACACCATCGCCGTCACAGGCTATGTGCAGCAATTGCAGATCGTGGCATTGGAGTTGCCCGGCACGCCGACCCCCGGCAGCTTCTCGATCACTGTGTTCAACCTGGCGCCCAATGTGCCGGCGGTCAACCTGGTGAAGGTGCTCTTGCCGCAGAACCAGATTCTGATTGACAACGTGATCTTCCCATCGGCCAAGACGGGCGAATTCCCGCCCGGCGTGTATGACCTGGCGCTATATCAACCGGCCGCGACTGCGCCGCTGTTCACGCTAGGCTCGAACACGTTTGGCGCAGGCCAGAAGCAAAGCGTGTATGTCTTCGCCGCGCCGGGCATGAACGCCGCGCGTGCCCTGGCCCCGGCCGGCACAGACGCCACTGCGCCCGTCACAGCATTTATCTTGCGCGAACGATAGTCCTGTCACGTGTGAGAGCCTGTCCCGACAGGCTCTCACATGTGACAGCGCCAGAAAGCCATGACCAACATGCTCCGAACACTCACCGCCGATCCGCAGGTGTCCGAGACGACCGTTCAGTATCTTGGCAGCCTGATCACACCGACAGATGCGTTTTATATCCGCAACCACTTCGACATCCCTGTGGTGGAGGAAGTGAATTGGCGGCTTCGGGTGGAGGGCGAGACCGCCATCGAACTCAGCCTGGCCGATGTGAAGGCGCTGCCTGCGCGCGAATATGTCGCCACGCTGGAGTGCGCGGGCAATAGCCGCAGTTTCCTGTCTCGTCCGGCTGACGGTGTGCAATTTACGCATGGCGGTGTGAGCACGGCCATCTGGCGTGGCGTGCGGCTGCGTGATGTGCTCGACCTCGCCGCCGCGCCGGCTGGCGCAGTGGAAGTGTGGATGCAGGGCCTGGACGAAGGCGTGGAGGATGGCAGGCACATGGCTTACGAACGCTGCCTGCCGCTCGACAAGGCCTTTCACGACGACACGCTGCTGGCCTACGAGATGAACGGCGAACCGCTCAGCGCGGCCCATGGCGCGCCATTGCGGTGCATCGCGCCCGGTTGGTATGGCATGGCTTCGGTCAAGTGGCTGCGTCGAATCGCTTTTCTCAGCCAGCCGTTCACGGGTTTCTTCCAGCACGACCGCTATCGCTTCGAACGGCCGAACAAGGGCGACTATCAGGAGCCGCTGGATCGCATGCGCCTGAAGTCGCTGATCCTGACTCCGGGCAGCGATGCGCGCCTGCACGCGGGCAAGCATGTCATCGAAGGCGTTGCCTGGGCCGGCGAATGCGCCGTCAAGCGGGTGTGTCTCTCGCTTGATGGCGGGGCAACGTGGCAGATTACCGAGTTGACCTCGGATGCGAAACCGTACACTTGGACGCAGTGGCGGCTTGCCTGCGACCTTCCTGCGGGCGAACACACCCTGCTGGCCTGCGCAGTGGACGACGCGGGCGATCAGCAGCGCCTGGAGGAAGACTGGAACTATCGCGGCTACGCCAACAGCATGGCTCGGCCGGTGCGGGTGGTTGCCGAATGAGGTGACATTGTTGTGTCGATAGGGGGAGTTATGGTGAGTAAGTCGAGCGAGCAAACATGTTTGAGCTTGAGACTAGGTGCAGCGCTAATCGCTTGTTTGCTCCACGCTGCAATCTCAGCACCAAACTATGCACAAACAATTCCAACAAGAACGATTTCGAATACGGCACCGATCGCTTGTACGATTCAAATCACTTGTGCACTTCAAACCACACCTACAGACACTTCAGCAAACACAACAATAACTGCTACTCTTATCCCTGCCACTCCAAGTGTTGTAGCCTCGCCAACAGTCGCAACCCCCACCCCGCCTTCGAGTGCACCTACTAAGTCGACTGATTCGACACTGCGTACTACTGAGGCGCTATTGGTCACGGCATCGGCATCCGCTCTGCCAGGCACGCCAACATCTATAGTTCAAGACCCAACCGCTGAATCTCCAGATGTTCAAAGCACCTCTACCGTCTCTGCCAGCAATGGTTCAGCGACCACGCTAACAGTCACAACCACCGCTACAGTTCCGAGTGCGCCTACTGAACCAACTGATCTCATACTAAATGCTTCCGTGACGCCAATAGGCACGGCATTGGCATTACCCGTGCCAAGTACATCAACAGCTACAGGTCAGGTTGCGACTGCTACCATATCCTCAACAAACCAACAGGTAGATCAATCATTTACGCGCGCTGTCCAAATAGAGTCCGACAACCGCCGGTTGGAAGCATCGCTAGATTTTGCTGCTAAGGTCTTATCTTCAATTGCGGTGATCGCGGTAGCTGCTATCCCGTTTATCTTAGGAGGAGGAATCAAAGCTGCTGGAGATCCTAACCAAAGAAATGTGTTAGTACTTGTTTTTAGCGTAATTGCAATCGTACTTGGCACCATATTTTTTACGAATCTTTTTACTCAGTCAAATCGCACCTTAGTTGTCACTTCAGTTGGAGTAAGCGACCCTTATGCGGACGTGCAGTCTCGTGTCAATGCTCTTCAAAGTCAAGTCAGTGAACTCGACAAGCACCTCAGTAGGACTAATTCTGAAGTCGAAGCACTTCAGTTTGAATCCGACGCCATCAGGTCAACTCTGGTGCCATGGCTTCAAAGAAGCAATGAAATAACTCTAAGCGCAGAAGTAACTCGTAGCAGACCCTTTTCTAACAACATAACCCTTGATCAATACAATGCTCTTGCATCGCAAGTCAAACAAATGTCAGTTGATCTGGCGACTGTAAAGGACGCTCTCCAGCCGGGAAGTGGTCTGGAGACACAGGAGGAAAGTTCTATGCTGCTTCAAATGTTCTCTGCGTTGGTTATAGCTTTAGCTATAGCAGTTTTTGCACTAGTTGTAGTTATCGTCTTTGTAATGCTGGGCCAGCGTACACAAATCCACCGCTTGCAAGATGAGAATCAAAAGGTGATTCGTGCCTCCGCTGCCCATGATGTCGAAAAAGAATTTAAAGAAAAATTGAGGTCACTGGAGGAACAGCTGAATTCGTTGAAACAGGAGAATACGACATTAAAGACAAAGATAGATGGTGGAGATGGCCCTAGTGAGTCAAAACCACCGCCAACATGATTTGGAGCATATGCGTCAGCTTGAGATGATCTTGCTGAGCATTGCAGAAGTTCCTAAACCCGCATAGAACAAAAAGCCTTGTTTTCCAATCTTTCTGGAAGTGAGAAGTTTAGCTATCTATGCAACGGTTAGTAGTGCTTGAAACGGAGAATTGAGCCGTTTTGCCAGCGCTTCCCGTTTCCTCTCGACGACCAACGCTGCAAGCGCATCGTCATCAATGTCATCTGGCGACAGCCCCTTGACGTAGCGCACCTGCGTCCCACCGCCGCGCTCAAAGCCCAACCGCACGCTATCCTGCAAGGGCGCGATGAAGCCCGCGTAAACATTGTGTTTGCCATGTGCCACATAATCGTTATGGCCAATCAATCGCCAGCCGAGGTAAACGCGCTCGGTTGCATCGAGCAGGGTGCGCTTCACGACGGCGCGCAAGCGATGCACGATTTCGACCACCTGGGCGGAAAGTCGAGCAGGAATGACTCGACGGAGATATCAAGGCTGCGTCGCTTCATGATTGCATCCACGCCGGCTGCAATGCAGCGATCTCCGCATACACCGGGCAGCTCTCGGCATGTGCGCCGGGCAGGTAGCCCGTGCTCATGAGGAACTCGCCAACAATCTCGCCGCCGGTGAACACAAACGTCTTCTTGAACAGCTTCACCCACTCGTCTTTGCTGCGCGGGTGATGCGCATCCAGCCAGCCCTTGAACGAACCGTGCTCCGGTCGCAGGGCCTGGATGCGCCGGGCATTCTCGATGGCAGCGTTCACCTTCAAGCGGTTGCGGATGATGCCGGCGTCGGCCAACAGCCGGGCGCGGTCGGCCTCGTCGTAGGCTGCCACCGTGTCAATATCAAAGCCGTCGTAGGCGCGCCGGAAGTTGTCCTTCTTCTTGAGGATTGTCTCCCACGACAGGCCGGCCTGGTTGATCTCCAGCACCAACCGCTCGAACAGCAGGTTGTCGTCGTGCAGCGGAAAACCGTATTCGCTGCCGTGATACGCGCGATGCACTTCATGCGCACCCGGCGCATTGACGTAGTCGCAGTAGGTCAGCATGTCGGTGATCGTAGCAAGCATTCCTGACACACCTGCGTCAAGAATGGCGCGCTCATCGCGTCGAACAATCCTCGTTCAGCACGGCCTGCGCGCGCGACTGGATGGCCGTCAGCGTCTCGGTGATTGGCTGGCCTTCAAAGATTTGCCGTAGCCCGGTAGCCATCTCATCTTGCACGCATGGCCAGCCGCTCAACAGCGGCGGCGGTGCGGCGTTCGGCGCGATGCGCTGTAGCACTGCCAGCCGGGCCGCATCGCGGGCGGAGGCAGGGTCGAGGTTGAGCGTGTTGGCGGCCGATGCGCGCGCGGGCAACTGCCCGGTGGCGGCAGCCCATTGGGCCGTCTGCTCGGTGTCGGTCAGCCAGCGCACGAACCGCCAGGCCAGCCGCTCGCGATCGGGGTTGGTCTTGAACAGCACCCACAGCGGCCCGCGCCACAGCGCTGCCGGGCTGGCGTCGTCGGATGGCGAGGGCAGCGTGCCGGTGTCAAATTCAAAGTTGCCGCCGTTGCGGATGGCCGTCACGTAATCGGGGATGCGACTGACCCAATCGAGCGCGAACAGCACGCGCGCAGCCGCGAAGTCGTCCGCGCTGCGCTCAGATGATGGGGCGCGATAGGCCCGGCCAATCTGCAGGTCGGTCACGAGCTGTTCGATGGCCGCCACCGTCGCCGGCGCGTTAAGTTGCACAGCGTTGCTCTCGGGTGTGTAGAGCGGCACGCCATGCGCCAGCGACCATTCCTCAAACAGGTAGTCATTGGGGTTGACGCCAAAGCACAGCGTGCCCGCCAGCCGGTCGGTGGCCAAATTGCACAGCCGGTTGAAGGCTTCCCAGGTCGTGGGCAGTTCGGGGCTGGCCAGGGTAGTGGCCCAGTCGCGGTTGCCCAACACCATGCGCGCATCGCCGCCTTGCGGCACGCCCACCAGGCGACCCTGCGGTGAGCGGCCTGCTTGCAACATGAATGGGAACAGATCGGCTCGGTCGCCCGCATCCCAGCCCACAGCCGGGTTGGCGCTATTGACCAGCCCATCGAGCTGCGTCAGCAAACCCCGCTGCTCGTAGACGGCGGCCTGCGCCGGCGCAACCAGCGCGAAATCTGGCAGCCTGCCCGTCGCCTCGCCATCGAGCAAGGCGCGATGCTGCGCGGCCTCGGTGCGGCGTTCGGGCACGATCACGCTGTCGTCGGCGTTGCTTTGGTTCCAGCGGTCAATCAGCCGGAGCAGGGCGCGTTCGCGGTCACCATCGAGTGCATGCCACAGCACGATGGCGCTGCGCGGGCGAAGCGAGACACATGCGGGCAGCGCGACCAGACACGCAATCAGCAGCGCGCGCAACGGACGGGAGATGGATCGAAACAAAGGCGTGCTCATTTGATTGGCACGACCGACATGAAGCCCTTGTCGTTCTGCACCAGGCGGCCAACGGGCATGCGCGTGTCGTGACACGAGATCAGCGTGGCCCGAAGCGCCAGCGCCCACTGTTGCCATGCGCGCTTGCTGTCAATCGTCACCATCGGCAGCACGTCGTAGGCCGTCACCCAGGGCAGCCGCTCGAAGTGAATCATGAACGGGGCCATATCGCCCATTAGGAGCACGGGAGCGGAGGAGCGGGGGAGCACGGGGGCCGGCTCCTCCGCTCCTCCGCTCCCGTGCTCTTCTGTCCATTCAACAATGACCGACTGATGCCCGGCCGTGTGTCCGGGCGTGGGGACGACGCGCACGGAGTCCGTGATGCGCGCATCGCCGTCCAGCAGCGTGAGCACGCCGTGTTGCATCAGCGGCGCGAAGTTCTCCCGGAAGTAGGTGTTGCGCGTGCGTTCGTTGGGGTGCGTCGCGTCTTCATATTCCTGGCGTTGCACGACGTAGCGGGCGTTGGGGAAAGTCGGCAAGGGCGCGGAGGAGCCAGGGAGCGGAGGGGTAGCGGTGTGGCCCCTCTGCTCCCCTGCTCCCCCGTTCCTCTGCACAGTCGCCCAGCCCGAATGATCGCCGTGCAGGTGGGTGAAGATCACGATGTCAATGTCTTCGGCGGCAAGGCCGTGACGCGCCAGGTCGTCCATCAATGTGCCATGCGGCCGGCGAACGTCGTATTGCGCTGCGATCAGATCGTTGGGCTTGTCGCCAACGCCGCAATCCACCAGGATGTGTTTGCCGTCGGCCTCGATCAGCACGCAGCGCAATTCCTGTGGCACGCGGTTGAGGTCATCGGGCGGTAGCAGCTTGCTCCATTTTGGACGCGGCACCAGGCCGAAGGTGCCGCCGCCGTCCCAATACGACGTGCCGTCGCTCAGCAATGTGATGCGTGCATCGCCGCAGGTGAGGACGGTGTCGGTGGTGTCGGTGGTGTCAATCACGCGGCTTACTATAAACCGGCCAACCAAGCACAAACAGGACGATAATGCGCCGCCATGATCTCCAAGCATCACGTGTTCCTTGAAGCCGCCCCGGCGTCGGCGCCTGCCCGCAACGGCACAGACGCTGCGCCGAAGAGCGCCGCCGGCGTGGCGTGGGATTTGTCCGCGTTGTTTGCCGGGCCGGACGACCCGCGCATCGAGGCGGCGCTGAGCGCGCTTTCGGCTCGGGCCGATGCATTTGATAAGACTTATCGCGGCACGGTTGCCGCACCCGGCGGGCCGACCGCAAGCCATCTGCTGGCCGGCCTGCGCGAGGCGGAGGCGTTGCAGGATGAGGCCGTCAAGGTCAGCGCGTATGCCCATCTGCTATATGCCGCCGACACGACCAAGGATGCACATCGGGCGCTGTTGCAGCGTGTGGACGAGGCTTTGACCGGGCTGCGCAACAAGACGCTGTTCTTCGACTTGGAATGGCTGGCTGTGGCCGATGACGACGCGCAGCGCCTGATCGCGGAGCCAACGCTGGCCACTTACGCTCACTACTTGCGCAGCGAGCGGCGCTACAAGGCCCACACCCTGAGCGAGGCCGAAGAGCGGCTGATGAACGACAAAGACCTCACCGGCATCAGCGCCTGGCAGAAGTTGTTTACCGAGTTCACCTCGGCCACCAAATATCCAGTGGAGATTGACGGCGAGATCAAGCAACTGAACCAGAGCGAAGCGCTGACGCTCATGCGCGGCCCGGATCGCGCCGTGCGGCAGCGCGCGCACGAGGCCTTCTTTGGTAAGTTGGAGGCGAACAACCAGGTGTCGTCGTTTATCTACGACACGCGCTTTCAGGATCATCTGGTCAACAACCGCCTGCGGCGGTATGACCACCCCATGCAGCCGCGCCATCTGGCCAACGAAATTGACGGCGCAGCCGTGGAGACGATGATGCAGGTGGTGGAACGCAACTTCACGTTGGCGCACCGCTACTTCACGCTCAAGGCCCGGCTGCTGGAGCTGCCCAAGCTGGAGCTGTTCGACCAGTATGCGCCGCTGTTCGACGTAAAGGAAGAGATCCACTATGACCAGGCCAAAGACATCGTGCTGACGGCGCTGCAGCGTTTCTCACAGGACTTCGCCGCCATGTCGCGGCGGTTCTTCGATGAGGGCTGGATTGACGCTGCGCCCAGGCAGGGCAAGCGCGGCGGCGCCTTCTGCGCAGGCGTCACGCCGTCGTCGCACCCATTCATCCTGCTGAGCTACAACGACAACATGCGCGATGTGATGACGCTGGCGCACGAGCTGGGCCACGGCATGCACGACCTGCTGGCAGCCAAGCAGACGCTGTTCAACTATTACCCGACCCTGCCTGTGGCCGAGACGGCCAGCGTGTTTGCCGAGATGTTGGTGTTCGACGATTTGCTGGCCGGGATGGACGACGCCAGAAAGCGGCTGGCCTTGATCTGCGGCAAATTGGAGGACAGCTTCGCCACCGTGTTCCGCCAGACCGTGCTCACGCGCTTCGAGCAACTGGCCTACGAGGCGCGAGCCAAGGGCCGCTTGAGCGCCGAGCAGATTGGTCAGCTGTGGCTGCAAGCCAACGCGCCCTACTATGGCGACGCGGTGACGATGACGAAGGGGTATGAATGGGGCTGGTCGTATATCCCACACTTCATCAACACGCCGTTCTATTGCTATGCCTACTCGTTTGGCGAGCTGCTAGTGCTGGCGTTGTATGGCATGTATCGGCGCGAGGGCGCGCCCTTCGTGCCGAGGTATGCGCAGTTGCTGGCGTCGGGCGGCAGCCAGTCCCCGACCGAGCAGATGGCGGCAATGGGTATTGACATCACGCAGGCTGAGTTCTGGCAGGTGGGCTTCGACGAGTTGGCGCGTCTGGTGAATGAGGCGGAGATGCTGGCCAGTTTGGCCGATGTAGAGGCGAAGCAACGGACCGCCACATTGCCGTAGCCGGCAATGACCCCTTTGCTTCGCCCCTACTCTAATCAATCAGTAATGTGAGCGCGGTATCATCCGACTCAGTTGTTTGAGGCAAGCGCGAGCTTGCCTCTGTGATTAGTGGTTACCAACCAGGAGATTAGGGAAACATGGCAAAACCAGTGGTGCTCTCCGATACGACGTTCGATCAGACGGTGAGCAAGGGCGTGACGCTTGTGGACTTCTGGGCTGAGTGGTGCGGCCCATGCAAGCAGATCGCGCCGATCGTTGAGCAGATTGCGACCGAGAACGACGGCAAGATGACCGTCGGCAAGCTCGACGTGGACGCCAACGGCGACACGGCGATGAAGTTCGGCGTGATGAGCATCCCCACGCTGATCCTGTTCAAGGACGGCGAGCCCATCGAGCGCCTTGTCGGCTATCGCCCCAAGGAGCAGCTCATGGCCAAGATCAAGCCGCATCTCGGTTGATCGTCACATATTCTTGATAGAACGCGCCCGGCCGCAACAACATTGCTGCGGCCGGGTGCGTGTGTTTTCCCCACTCATATTGCTAAGAAGCCCGATTTCGTAGAAATCGGGCTTCTTTAGAACTCGCGAGTCGGCTCACCGGCTTGACATGCCTTAGCGGCTTCGTGATAATCCCGCCCGGACCTGGCTGTCTCAGCTATGCCGTTCAAGAACCAGGTTTGCTATCAGGAGGACCGCCTACAGACGTATAGAGACTACGCCACCTCTACTTGTAGACATCGCATCTCCGGTTTCAACGCAGCATTGTCCAAAAATCCCTAATCCATTCTCTCTCTAGGAGGAGAACCGTACCTATGCAGAACCGAAAACCCTATGCCATTCTCGGATTGGCTGCAGCGACGGGCCTGATCCTGTCTGCCTGTGCGCCCCAAGCCGCCGCCCCGGTCGTGCAGACCGTGGTCGTGGTCGAGACCCAAGTCGTCGAGACCGTCAAGGAAGTTGAGAAGGAAGTCGAGAAGGTTGTCGAAGTGACGGCCGCAGTGGCGCCCGAATGGACCACGCCACACCCTATACTCGGTGACATCAAGGTGCGCCAGGCTATCGCCCACTGCATGAACCCAACCGAGCTGATCGGCTCGGTGTATGGCTTCCTGCCCGAAGAGCAGCGCGCCAAGCAGATCATGGATACCTGGATCCCCAAGGATTCACCTTTCTATGCTAAGAACGCCAACCCCGACGCCAACATCACTCAGTACACGTTCGATATCACGGGAGCTGGTAAATTGCTCGACGAAGCCGGTTGGACGTTGCCTGAAGGCGCAACCCTACGCGTGAACGCGGCGGGTGAGCCGCTGGCGATCCGCTTCACCACCACCAACGCGCCATTCCGCCAGACCTGGGGCGCGGTGTTCGTCAGCCAGATGCAGAAGTGCGGCATCCAATTGCTGCCCTCGTATATCCCCGGCTCGATCTGGTTCGGCGGCAACTCCGGCTTGAGCCGGCGCGACTTCGACATCGGCGCGTTCGCTTGGGTGGGTCAGCCGGATCCCGGCGGCACGAGCATTTATGCGTGCGACCAGATCCCGACGCCGGCCAATGGCTGGGAAGGCCAGAACTACAACGGCTGGTGCAACGAAGAGGCCAGCAACGCCATCAAGCAAGCCAACAACACGCTGGACCTGGAGGAGCGCAAGAAAGCGTTTGCCCGCCATCAGGAGCTGTTTAGCCAGGACATGCCCAGCCTGCCACTGTTCCAGCGCCTTGAGGCCACGGCCTACAACAAGGATTTGACCGGACTTAAGGCCGATCCGACTGAGTATTTCTCCGCCAGCGCCGCGAGTTGGGAATTGCCGGGCAACGACACGGTCGTGATCGCATTGGGCCAAGAGCCGGCCTCGATGTTCTCGCTGCAGGAGAGCGCGGCGGTGCAGCGCGTGGTTGCGCAACTGGTGGAGGGCGTGAACTTTACCAGCTTTAGTTACGGCTTCCAGAACGTCGGCCTCGAGGGCGATGACTTCCCGCGCCTCGAGAACGGCGGCGCGACCCAGACCGAGGTTGAGATCAAGGATGGCGACGTCCTGGTCAACGCCAATGGCGACGTCGGCACGTTCAAAGATGGCAAGCTGACAGACACCGAGGGCACTGAATTGGCCCTGACGGTCAAGAACGCCGCCGGTGAGGACGTGGATCTGGCCGTGGGTGTCAAGATGCCGCAACTCAGCATGACCTACAAATACACCCCGCGCAAGTGGAGCGACGGCGAGGACCTGAAGGCGGCCGACTTCGAGCTCGGCTACAAGGTGGCCTGCGACCGCGAATCGGGTGCTGTGACCTACTTCACCTGCGACCGGACGGCCAAGCACGAGGTGCTGACCGACGGCTTGGGCTATACCACAACCTATGTCCCCGGTTATCTAAACCCGTTCTACTACTTGCCAGACTACGGCTTCTACCCGTCGCACCGGGTCATCGAGACCGACGGCGAGTACAAGGGCAAGACGCTGGCTGAGGTGGCGCCCAAGGACTTCAAGAACCTGCCCGAGATCACTGAGACGCCGCTGGGCACCGGGCCATACATCCTGGAAAGCTGGGAGAAAGGCTCAAAGATGACGCTCAAGGCTAACCCGAATTACTGGGGCGGCGAGCTGAAGGTGCCCAACGTCGTCGTTCAGATCTTTGACGGCAACCCGGCTGGCGCAGTAGCTGCGCTGCTGCAGGGGACGGTGGACATCGTCGGTAAAGAAACTCTCGGTGCAGGCCAAGAGCTCGAGACGGTCATCAAGGAGGCCGAGGCCGGCAAGATCAAAGCAGACCCAATCGCCAGCCCGACCTGGGAACACGCCGACTTCAACTTCAACATCAAGTAGTCAAGCGAACTGAGGCGTGGATAAGAATGAGTAGCCCCGACCACGGGGCTACTCATTTTCTCTATAAAATCACTGTCCGAATATGGGTTTCACCGGTAGGGGCGAAGCATTCGCTGCCGGAGCCTATATTTGTCAGGTTTTTGGGCGAATGCTTCGCCCCTACGACGACGTTTGCGTTCGAGGAGAGTGTCTATGGCAGCATTTCTCATCCGCCGGGTTATCGCTATCGTGGTGATGGCATTTCTCATCGCCTTTGTGTCGTTCGTACTGTTGAGCATTGCACCCGGCGGCCCGCTGGCCGAGGTAGCAGCGCGGCAGGCGGCGGACACCAGTGGGCGTAGCGACCCGGGTGAGATTGAGCGTGTGAAGAAGCGCTATGACCTCGACATCTATTTGCTCCCCCGCTTCACCCGCTGGCTGACGGGGCATCCGCGCGGCCCGATCGAGATCGGCGGCCAGGCCTATTTCGCCGACACGCAAATCGGCTGCCTGAAGGAAGGCAAATCGCAACTGGTTTATTCGGACGGCCGGGTGGTCGAGCTGGATTGTGAAAAGCCGGTGTTCCTGGGCGACCTGAGCGGCCGGCCGGCCAGTAACGGCATTTTGGCGCTCGACTTCGGTCGGTCTACGCAGATTCTGCGCGAGCGGCCGGTGATGCAGTTATTCGAGAGCCGCTTTCTGAACACGTTGTTGCTGATGGGTCTCTCGACGTTTCTGTCCCTGGCCATCGCCATCCCGCTCGGCATCATCTCGGCCGTGCGCCAGTATTCGCGCTTTGACTACGCGGTCACCACGTTTGCCTTTATTGGCTCCGGCATGCCGACGCTGTTTCTGGGCATCCTAGGTATCCTGGTGTTCGCCATCCTATTCAAGGAGCTTGGTCTGCCGTACTTGCCGGCAGCATCGGCCACATCAGCGCGCGATACGGTAATTCCAATTTTTGGCACGATCCCGGCCGGGTCGTTCATAGACAAACTGTGGCACTTGGTGCTGCCGGTGGCCGTCTTGACCTTCGTCGGCTTGGCGCAGTGGAGCCGCTTCATCCGCTCATCCATGCTGGAGGTCCTCCGCCAGGACTACGTGCGCACCGCCCGCGCCAAGGGCCTGATCGAGCGGGTGGTCATCATCAAACACGCCATGCGCAACGCGCTCATTCCGTTCGTCACACTGCTGGCGGGCGTGCTGCCGGCGCTGTTCGGCGGGGCCATCATTACCGAGGCCGTGTTCAACTACCCGGGCATGGGCCGGTTATTCATCGCCTCGCTCACCGCCGGCGACTACAACGTCGCCATCGCCTTCATCCTGATCTCGACCTTCCTGGTGTTGATCGGCTATCTGATTTCGGACGTGCTCTACACCATGGTGGACCCGCGCATCCGGTTGTCGTAGGAAAGGTAATAAGCTATGGCCTCAGCAGCAGTCACTACCGCAAACGCCGCGAGCGCGAAGCCGGCCGTCCTGGTCAAACCGGAGGGGCAGTGGAGCATCGTCCTGCGCCGGTTCCGCAAACACAAGCTGGCTATGATCTCGCTCGTGTTTGTGAGCATCGTGTTTATCGCATCCCTGCTCGCGCCGTTGATTGCGCCCTTCCCGCGCGACGCGGTCAATCCATCGCAGAAATACGCCCTGCCCATGACGCCAAATTCAGTCACCGGACAGATTCATATCCTGGGCACCGACCACATCGGCCGCGACACGTTCACCCGCATGTTGTATGCAGCCCGCATTACGCTGGGCGTCGCCATCATCACGGCCACGTTGAGCACGTTCATCGGCATGGTCGTCGGCGCGCTGGCCGGCTACTACCGCGGGATCATTGACTCGGTGCTTACCCGCATCCTCGAGTTCACAGCCGCGATCCCTGACTTCCCAATTCTGCTCATACTGGCGGCCATCCTCAACCAAGACCCCAAGCTGCTGCCGTTCCCTGATTTTCTGGTCAACTTCGTCAGCTCGGTCATGCTGATTGACGCGCAGAAGGAGGCGCGCAGCGTGCTGGTGGTGATCTTCGTCATCACGCTACTTGGCTGGACGGGCGCGGCCCGCCTGATGCGCGGCATGGTGTTATCGGTGCGCGAGCGCGACTTCATCGAGTCGTCGCGGTCTCTGGGCGCGAATAACTTCTGGGTCATTCTGCGCCATGTCGTGCCGAATTCGTTCCCGCCGCTGATCGTGGCCTACACGCTGGCGCTGGCGAATGGCTTGACGGCTGAGGTCGCGTTGAGCTTCCTCGGCCTCGGCATCACCGACCCGACGCCGACGTGGGGCAACATGCTCAGCTTCTCCACCAACTTCATGCTCACCCATCCGTGGGCACCGCTCATCCCCGGCATCCCAGTGGTGCTGTGTTCGTTGGCATTTAACTTCATCGGCGATGGCCTGCGCGACGCGCTCGACCCGCGGTTGAAGATGTAGTAAACGGATGTTGCGTTGTCATTCCCGCGAAGGCGGGAATCCAGTGACTCGGCAGGCTGGATTCCCGCCTTCGCGGGAATGACGACATAGGCTCAAGCCTTTCATTCGACAGACCACTAAAAGCGAAAATCGCAACTGTGCTTAAACTATCAGACAATGCATACGAGATGCATTGTGAGTTCAGTGCGGGTGACACCGCCGAGTCGGCCCTGTTGCCGGGCTTGCGCGTAAATGTGAACGACATGTGGCGAGTGATCAGTGGATAGAGTCTCACAAGGAAGAGAAGAGAGGAGAAACGAATGACGCAAACAACGGCGACAACAGCCGCCCCGCCGAGCAACGGCAACGGCCACAAAGACGACCTGATGCTCGACATTCAGGGCCTCAAGACGCACTTCTACACTGAAGACGGCGTGGTCAAGGCCGTGGACGGCGTGGACATCTATGTCAAACGCGGCGAGACACTGGGCGTAGTCGGCGAATCCGGCTGTGGCAAGAGCGTCACGTCGCTCTCGATCATGCGGCTCATCAGCCAGCCCGGCAAGATCGTGGAAGGCAAGATCGTCTTCGACGGCACGAACCTGCTCGATGTGCCCGAGAAGCAGATGACCAAGATTCGCGGCAACCGCATCTCGATGATTTTCCAGCAGCCGACGTCGTGCCTGAATCCGGTGTTTAAGATCGGCGACCAGGTGGCAGAGGTGCTGAATATCCACCAAGACCTTGGCCGCGAGGCAGGCTGGAACCGCGCGGTAGAGTTGCTGCGCATGGTCGGCATCCCCTCGCCGGAGAAGCGGGCGCATTCCTATCCGCACGAAATTTCGGGCGGTCAGGCCCAGCGCGTGATGATTGCGATGGCGCTGGCATGCGCGCCCGAACTGCTGATCGCCGACGAGCCAACCACCGCGCTCGACGTGACGATCCAGGCCCAAATCCTCGACCTGATGCGCGACCTCAAGGAGAAGACCGGAACGTCCATCGTGCTGATCACGCACGACCTGGGCGTCGTGGCCGAGATGTGCGAGCGCGTCGTGGTGATGTACGCCGGACAGGTGGTCGAAGAAGCCGATGTCAAGACGCTGTTCGCGAAGCCGCTGCACCCGTATACGCAAGGCTTGATCGGCTCTATCCCGATCCTGGGCCAGGTGCGCGAGCGACTTGACGTGATCCCCGGCACAGTGCCGAACCTGCTCAACCCGCCGCCCGGTTGCCGCTTCGAGCCGCGCTGCCAGGTGTGCCAGGGCATCGCGCGCGACCGCTGCCGGGCCGAGGTGCCGCCGTTGCGCGAGATCGAACCCGACCATTGGGTGCGCACGTGGCTTTACGACTAGAAATTTACGATTGACGATTTCAGATTTTTGATTGGGTGAACTTCCAATCGCAAATCGTAAATCTGAAATCGTAAATTTGAAATGATGAACACAAACGGCAACAGCAACGGTAACAAGACCCAGGACTTACTTGAGGTCAAAGATCTGCAGAAATATTTCCCGATCAAGGGCGGCCTGCTCCAGCGCACGGTGGCCAACGTGAAGGCTGTGGATGGCGTGTCATTCACGGTCAAGAAGGGCGAGACGCTTGGGCTGGTGGGTGAATCGGGCTGCGGCAAGACCACTGTCGGCCGCACCATCCTGCGCCTCACGCCCGCCACGGCGGGCATGGTGTCCTTTGAAGGTCAGGATGTGTTCAAGCTCAATGGCGGCCAGCTCAAGGCCATGCGCAAGGACATGCAGATCATCTTCCAGGACCCCTATTCGTCGCTCGACCCGCGCATGCCTGTGGGCGAGAGCATTGGCGAGGGTCTGCTGGTGCACGGCATGCGCGATACCAAGAAGCGCAACGAGATCGTGATCGAGATGCTGCGCAAGGTCGGCCTGGAGGACTATCACTCGCGCCGCTACCCGCACGAGTTCTCGGGCGGCCAGCGTCAGCGCATCGGCATCGCCCGTGCGTTGGCTTTGCGACCCAAGTTCATTGTGTGTGATGAGCCGGTGTCCGCGCTCGACGTTTCGATTCAGTCGCAGGTGCTCAACATCCTCAAAGACCTGCAGCAGGAATTTGGCCTGACGTATTTGTTCATCGCCCACAACCTCAGCGTGGTCGAACACATCAGTGACCGCGTCGGTGTGATGTACCTCGGCAAGATGGTGGAGGTGACCGACCGCGATTCACTGTTCGCCGACCCGCTCCACCCCTACACCAAGGCGTTGCTCTCGGCCATTCCGATCCCTGACCCGACGATCAAGCGCGAGCGCATGATTCTGCAGGGCGACGTACCCTCGCCGGTGAACCCGCCCACGGGGTGCCGCTTCCACACCCGCTGCCCGTTTGCCATCGAGAAGTGCAAGCAGGTGGAACCGCCGCTCGAAGAGCTAAAGCCGGGGCACCTGGTGGCCTGCCATGTGGCCAAGGATCAGGTAGAGGAGCAGAAGAAGACCTTGCCGGCGTAGAAGAGTGGGCAGTGGGCAGTGAGCGGAACGGATAACTCCTACGTTCGCCTATCCGACGAGCCGGCGGTCTTTCGGGCCCACTTCTCCGGTTCGTCCATCATCAAAGAAAGTTGGGCGCCAATGTGGTCGCACTGCTTTACAAGTTGGTCATGAAACTCAGGCTGGATGTAGCCAAAGTGCAAACTGAGATCAAGCCAAACCTGAGTTTCACATGCTTCTCCGTCAGCGTCGCTCAATTTGCTGACAAAGCTTTTGGGATATCGGCGTTTGCGCCAAGCTTCCGCAATGTTGGCGCACACTGATCGTGAAGAGCGACGCATTTGGTCAGTTAAGCTGTATTTCTCTTCGTTTGGAAATCCCTTGGTCAGTTGGTGTATGTCTGCGGCAATGGCAAACGCCGACTGGTAGACCCTCAAATCGCGAAAACTACGCGCGATATTTGGTGACTTTGGCAAGTGACTCATGCGAAATCTCCTTTGAACAGTTGAGTGCGCCTACTGCCTACTGCCTACTGCCTACTGCCTACTGCCTACTGCCTACTGCCTACTGCCCACTGCCCACTGCCTACTGCCTACTCCTCACTGCCCACTGCTCATAACTCCGCCAAAAACCGCAAGCTCGCCTCGATGCCCTTTTCGTAGCACGCGACGGAGTACTTCTCGTTGGGCGAGTGAATCGCATCGTCGGGCAGGCCAAAGCCAAGCAGGATGATTGGCTTGCCGAGGTGTGTAATAAAGTCGTGCACCACGGGGATCGAACCGCCCTCCAACTCGAAGTAGGGCGGGTTGCCATACGTCGCGGTGGCGGCGCGCACCGCAGCCTGCAATTGCTCTGAACTTCGATCCACCAGCGACGCTGGCGACCCGCGCCGATAGGTGAAGGTCAGTTCCACGCCCGGCGGTGTGATCTGGCGCAGATACGCCTCGACCGCTTGCCCCACCCTGGCCGGGTCTTGATGCGGCACCAGCCGGCAGGTGATCTTCGCATGCGCTTCGGCGGGGATGATGGTCTTGCTGCCCGGGCCGGTGTAGCCGCTCCACATGCCGTTGACCTCGAACGTTGGCCGCGCGCCCTTGCGCTCATTGGGCGTGAAGTCCGGGTCGCCGAAGGCGGTCAACGCGCCGGTTTCATGTGTGATGTCTGCCTCGCTCCACGGCACGCGCGCGATTTCGGCGCGCTCCTCGGCACTCAGCGGGCGCACATCGTCGTAGAAGCCGGGGATGACGACGCGGCCGTGTTCGTCTTTCACCTTGGCCAGCATTTGCGCCAGGGCGATGGCAGGGTTCTGGACGTTGCCGCCGTAGTGGCCGCTGTGCACATCACGGGACAGCGTGCGCAGGCCGATCTCGATGTCGGCCAGGCCGCGCAGGCCATACGTGATCGTCGGCCGCGTCGCGTTAAACAGCGAGCCATCGCTGATCATCACGCAATCGCAGGCGAGTAACTCGCGGTTGGCGGCGACAAACGCGCCCAGGCTTGGGCCGCCAATTTCCTCTTCACCCTCGATGATGAATTTGACGCTGACCGGCAGCGTGCCTTCGGTATTGAGATATGCCTCGACTGCCTTGATGTGCGCTAGGTGCTGGCCTTTGTTGTCGTCGGCCCCGCGCGCATAAATGTTGCCGTCGCGTATTTCAGGCTTGAACGGATCGCTCGTCCACAACTCGAACGGTTCAGCCGGCTGCACGTCGTAGTGGCCGTAGATCAGCACGGTGGGCGCGTGCGGGTGCGGGCTCTTCCACTCGCCGTATACAACCGGGTTGCCGCCGGTCTCCATCACGTCGGCCGTCAGGCCGATGTGGCGCAGGTGGTCGGCCAGCCACAGCGCCGCCATGCGCACGTCGCGCGCGTGATCGGGCTGGGCGCTCACGCTGGGGATGGCCACATAGTCGAGCAGGTCGTTTAAGAACTTGTCGCGATGGTCGCGGGCGTAGGCAAGTGCACTTTCTAGCATGATGATTTCTCTTTTATTCCCGTTACCAGATCGTAATCTATCAGCCATGTGTGCGTTTCAATGTGTTGCAGGCCGATCTGGCTCAACCAGGTGGTGAACTCGTCCGTCGGCACGGCGCGGCCGGGCAGCTTCCACGCATCTGGGCCGATGCGGTTGCTGACCATGAGCAGGCCGCCGGGCTGCAACACGCGCAGCATCTCGCACACGGCCGTGCGCCAATCGCGCATGAACTCGAGCGCCTCCAGGCAAGTCACCACCTCGAACGTCCCGTCGTCGAACGGAAGTCGCTGCGCATCGCGCTCCAAAAACGTGATGCGCCCCGCGGCAGCAGGCGCGGCCAGCTTGTGTTGCGCCAACGCCAACATCCGGCCGGAGGCATCGAGCGCGACGACGCGCCCTTTGAAGCGCGGCTGCGACAGCAACGCATCGGGCAAGCGGCCTGTGCCAGTGGCGACGTCGAGCACAACGCCCCTCTCGCCCTGGGAGAGGGGATGAGGGCTGCGCGCCAAGTGGCGCAGAATCGGGGCCGCGAGCATGATGGCATCAGTGGCCTTGTCGTATTGCTTGACCTGATCGTAGCGCGGCGCGAACCAGTCATACAGCAACGCGACGACGCGCGTGCCCAGATACGCGCCCTCGGCCACGACCAATTGCCAGTAGGCGAAGATGGCAATGCCAATCAGCAGTGCGCCGAGCGCAACCCAACCCCCGACTTCCATTGCGCTGGCATTGTAGCTGGATGGTTATAAGGTCTACAATGCGCGCGGTTTCACAGCCGCAGCCGCGATAGCACTGACAAGGAGAAATTACATGTCCAGCGATCCGAATGTCACGCCGCCCGCAGCCGCCAACAACGACGCATTGTTGTCGGCCCTGACCTATCCCATCCCCATCGTCGGAATCGTCATCTTGCTCAGCGATTCGATGAAGAACAATCCGGCCTTGCGGCGGCATGCCGTGCAGAGCATTGCCCTGGGCGTCGTCTTGTTCGTCATCAGCTTCATCATCGGGTTGATCCCGGTGATCGGCTGCCTGACGCCGATCCTGTGGCTGGGCGTCACGCTGTATTACGCGTATCAAGCCTATCAGGGCAAAGACGTCACCATCCCGGTCATCACCGATTTCTGCCGCAACCAGAAATGGTTCTGAGCCTTCGGCTGCAACCGTGACCTCGATATGACCGCTGAGTGGGTGATCGCGCCGCGTGCGCCGGAGGGCTTTCTGCAAGCGCGGGCGTTGCGCGATTTGCATCCGCTCACCGCGCAGACGCTGTTCGCCCGTGGCTACACCGAGCCAGATGCGGCGCGCGCATTTCTGTTGGGTGAAGTTCCGCGCGTGGACCCATTTGTGCTCAAGGACATGCCGCGCGCGGTCGAACGGATCCTGGCTGCCATCCGCGCAGGCGAGTCCATCGCCGTCTATGGCGACTATGACTGCGACGGCGTGACCTCGTGCGCGCTGATGATGAACGTGCTGTCGTCGCTCGGCGCGCGGGCGCAGGTCTACATCCCCGACCGCTTCGATGAAGGCTATGGCCTGAACGCGCACGCGCTGGATAAGTTGCGCGCGCAAGGCGTGAGCCTCGTCATCACCGTGGACTGCGGCGCGAGGGCGATCCACGAGGCCGCGCACGCCAGGCACATCGGCCTCGACCTCATCATCACCGATCACCATGAGCTTGAGGGCGACGCCATCCCCGATGCAGTAGCCGTGATTGACCCAAAGCGGCCCGATTGCCCCTACGCTTGCAAACACCTGGCCGGCGTGGGTGTGGCCTTTCGTCTGGCGCAGTGCTTGTTGCGGGTGGCGCGCGATGCCGGCATGCCGCGTGGCGAAGTGACCGAGGCCTCGCTGCTCGACTTCGTGGCCATCGGCACGGTGGCCGATGTGGTTCCGCTGACAAGTGAAAACCGGCCGCTGGTGCGCGCCGGTCTCAAGCAACTGAACACCGCGCCGCGCTTGGGCGTGCGCGCGCTCATGCAATCGGCCAGCCTGCGCGTGGGCGCGGTCAATGCCGGGCGAGTCGGGTTTGCTATCGGCCCTCGCCTCAATGCGGCTGGCCGGCTGGAGAGCGCGCTGGCCGCCTACGAATTGCTTTCTTGCAGCGATGAGGACGTCGCGACTGAGTTGGCCGCGAAGCTCAACCAGCAGAACACGGAGCGCCAGAGCGTGACCGCCCGCGTGGCGCGCGACGCCGAGCAGCAGGCCATCGCCATAAGCGACGGCGACGGCCAGCATGAGGGCCCGCCCGCGTTGCTGTTCGCCGCATCGCACGACTACAACCCTGGCGTGATCGGCCTTGCGGCAGCGCGGCTGGTGGAGAAGCATTACCGTCCGGCCGTCGTCATCAGCACGGCCAACGGCGAAGCGCGCGGTTCGTGCCGCAGCGTGAATGGCTTTCACATCACGCGCGCGTTGGACGAATGCCGCGACTTGTTTGCCAGACACGGCGGCCACGCGGCCGCAGCCGGCTTTACGATGGATGCGCAACGCGTGGATGAATTGCGCGGACGGATGAACGCCATCGCCATGCGTGACCGCCCAGCCAATGGCTGGCAGCGCGCCATTGGCGCCGACGCCGAATTGACCCTGCGCGACCTCACCTGGCAGGCGTTCAACGAGTTGGAGCAGCTCGAACCGCATGGCATGGGCAATCCCAAGCCCACATTCGTGGCGCGCGGCGCGCGCCTGGTGAATGTCTATCGCATGGGCAAGCCGGAAGGAGATGCCCAACCGCCGCACTTAAAGCTCCGCCTGAGCGACGACCGGCGCGTGGTATGGGACGCCGTTGCGTGGCGCATGGGCGACCGGATCAACGAATTGCACGAGGGTGCGGCCATTGACGTGGCCTTTCAATTCGATGCCAACGAATGGAATGGCGAACGGCGTTTGCAGCTTGAAGTGAAAGACTTCGTGATTCGCAAAGCGTAAAGCGTGAAACGTAACGCGTCATCTTGGTTCGCTTTACGCTTTACGTTTTGCGCTTTACCATGCACGCTGTATGCCTATACAAGTGTTGCCCGATGCGCTCGTCGCTCGCATCGCCGCCGGCGAAGTGGTTGAGCGGCCGTCATCGGCAGTCAAAGAGCTGGTTGAGAACGCGATTGACGCTGGCGCGACCGACATCCGCGTGGAGTGCGTCGAGGGCGGCAAGCGCCTGATCCGCGTCACCGACGACGGTAGCGGCATCCGCGCCGAAGAAGCCGCGTTGGCGTTTCAGCACCACGCCACCAGCAAGCTCAAATCGGCCGAGGACCTGAGCGATATCCACACCCTCGGCTTCCGCGGCGAGGCGCTGGCCAGCATCGCCTCGGTCAGCCAGGTGGCGTGCGTCACGCGCCACAAAGACGAGACCAGCGGCACGCTGATCCGGCTTGACAATGGCGGTGCTGTCGCCCACGAGCGCATCGGCCGCACGCCCGGCACGACCATGACCATCGAGCACCTGTTCAGCCGAGTGCCGGCCCGGCTGAAGTTTCTCAAGTCCACCCAGACCGAGCGCGGCCACATTGACGGCATCGTGTCGCGTTACGCCATGGCCTACTCGCACATCCGCTTCACGCTGGTGCACGATGGCAAGGTGACCTTTCAATCGCTCGGCACCGGCAGCCTGCGCGATGTACTGGTCGAGGTCTACGGCGCGGACGCGGCAGGGCAGATGGTGGACGTGTCGAATAACGAGTCGCGAGTAACGAGTGATCATGTCGAACTCGATACTCGGAACTCGATACTGGTGACTGGCTACGCCGCCTTGCCCACGTTCGACCATAGCAACCGCACCAAGATCACGCTGTTCGTGAATGGCCGGCCGGTGCAAGACACCAAGTTGGCCTACGCGGTGATTCAGGCCTATCACACGCTGCTGATGACGGGGCGTTATCCGGTGGCGATCATCCTCATTCAATTGCCGTCAGACGAAGTGGACGTGAACGTGCATCCGGCCAAGGCTGAAGTGCGCTTCCGTGAGCCGGATGCGGTGTTCAGTGCTGTGCAGCGCGCGGTGCGCAAGGCGCTGCTGGCCAACATGGCCCCGCCCGAGCCGCCGTCGGTGCTGAGTGGTCAGTGGTTAGGAGTCAGGGGTCAGGGGTCAGACGCTGCCATCATTGAGGTGCAATCTCTCCCACCGGGACTTTCCGCAATCTCTAACCCCCAATCTCCTCTGACCGGCAGCGAGAGTTGGGATCGCGTTGGCATCGCCCGCAGTGCCCTGGGCACTGGGTCGTGGGCCGTGGCCAGTGGGCAGGCCGCATCAACCAACAACCAATTACCAATCGCCAATCGCCAATTGCCGGCGCTGCGCATCCTCGGCCAACTCGCCACGACGTACATCCTGGCCGAAGGCCCGGAAGGGCTGTATCTGATTGACCAACACGCGGCGCACGAGCGCATTCTGTGGGAAAGGATGCTGGCTCAGCACGAACTGGGCAACATGCCCGCGCAGACGCTGCTCGATCCCGTGCCGGTTACCATCCCCGCCGATAGCGCGCATCTGCTCGAAGGTGAGCTGGACGCGCTGCGCGACCTCGGCTTCGACCTCGAGCCGTTCGGCGGCAATACCTTTCTGGTGCGCGCCGTGCCCGCGCTGATGATCCAAGACGACATCGCCGCCGCCGTGCGCGAGATCGTGGCCGATTTGGAGATGGGCGACGTTGCGTTGCGCAAAGACCTGGAGGCGAAGGTGCTGCGCCGGGTGTGCAAGCGCATGGCCATCAAGGCCGGGCGGGTGTTGTCGTTCCCCGAAATGCAGGCGTTGGTGCGCGACTTGGAAGCGTGCGAGAACCCGCGCACCTGCCCGCATGGCCGCCCAACGATGATTCACATCGGGGTAGGGCAGCTCGAAAAAGAGTTCGGCCGGTTGGGGTAAGTTCGGCCCGTCATGCGGCGCGGCGCAACGGCGTCAGGCGGGCGATGGCGATGGCCTTTTCACTATGAATGGCGTGCCAAAGATCCCAGTCTTGTTGCAGCCCCAGCCAAAAGTCGGCTGGCAAGCTCAAGACTTGCGCGAGACGCAGCGCCGTATCCGACGTCACCCCCCGTTTGCCACGAATAATCTCGTTCAGTCGTGGAAATGAGATGCCTAGTTGCACGGCAAAGGCCGATTGGCTGATGCCGAGCGGCACAAGAAATTCTTCCAGGAGCATCTGACCCGGATGGGTGGGTGGCCGGTTGGCCGGCAAGTGCCGAGCCAGAGCAAGCCGTGCTGATGCAGGGGACTTAGTGGTAGTCCGCGATTTCGACTTGGTCGGCATATCCATTCTCCCAACGGAAACACACGCGATATTGCTCGTTAATACGGATGCTGTATTGGCCAGCCCGGTCTCCTCGTAATCGCTCCAGCCGGTTGCCCGGTGGAACTGCAAGGTCTCGCACGTCGCGAATGCGATTGATTTGATCGAGCTTGCGCCATGCAATGGGCCAAAGTGATTTGGGACAGATCCCGCGCGCTGTTCGAGTGTCAGCGCCGTTAAACACATCCGCAGTGCCCGCATTCGCAAACGCGCGTATCACGGCAACCATTATAACGGCTGGCGTGATACTTGCTGATCAGACAATCTTCCATTTCATCCACGGCGCGGAGTTGAAGAAGCTGGCGGTCACGCTGCCCGGTGGCACAAGCGCATCGCATGCGTCGCGCATCTCGTCGCTCAGTTGCATGTCCAGCACAGGTAGCATGGATTCCAATTGCGCCAATGTGCGCGGGCCGATGATCGGCGCGGTGACGCCGGGCTGATCCTTGGCCCACAACACCGCCAACTGCGCCGGGTCGTGGCCCGCCTCGCGCGCCATCGCTGCAAAGGCATTGCCCACCTCGACGCCGCGCTGGGTGATCCGCTCGGCATACAGGCCGCCGCGCAACATCGCGCGCGAATCAGCAGGCGGCACATCCGCCGACGCATACCGCCCGGCCAGCATGCCCATCGCCAGTGGCGACCACGTCAACAACCCCACGCCGTGCTTTTGGCACATCGGCACGAGTTCGTTTTCGATGCGCCGGTCGAGCAGGTTGTAGGGCGATTGCTCGCTGGCGAAGCGAACATAGCCCCTGGCCTCGCTGGTCATGATGGCTTCGAGCATGTGCCAGGCCGGTGCGGTGCTGCTGCCGACGTGTCGCACCTTGCCCTGCCGCACGAGATCGTCCAGCGCCCGCAGCGTCTCGTCGAGTGGCACGTCCATGTCGGGCCGGTGAGTCTGATACAGGTCAATGTGGTCGGTCTGGAGGCGGCGCAGCGAGTCTTCACAGGCGCGCAGGATGTGCAGGCGCGAGTTGCCGCGATCATTCGGGCCGGGGCCGGTGGGGTAGTGCACCTTTGTCGCGAGCACAACGTCGTCGCGGCGGCCATTGGCCTTTAGCGCCCGGCCGATGACGCGCTCGGCCTCGGCTTTGGCGTAGCTATCGCTGGTGTCAATCAGATTGATGCCGGCGTCGAGCGCGGTGTTGAGGATCGCGGCGCACTCTGCCTCGGGCGCGGGGTTGGCGAAATTGTCGGTGCCGAGGGCGAGTGGGGAGACCTTGACGCCGGTGCGGCCAAGCGGGCGGTAGTCCATATTTTGAGTTACAACGCGCTGAAGCCGCCGTCCACGTAATACATCGCGCCGGTCACATAGCTGGCGTCGTCGGAGCACAGAAACAGCACCACCCGAGCGATTTCTTCGGGCCGGGCCAGCCGCCCCAGCGGCACCACGCGCTCGCCCATCTCCTGCGCCTGTGCGTCGGTCAGCGGCGTCGCGCGCCCGGCCGCGCGCAGCATCGGCGTGTCCACTTCGCCCGGACATACCGCATTCACCCGCACGCCGTCGCGGGCATGTTCGATGGCGAAGGTGCGGGTGATCTGGTGGACTGCGCCCTTGCTGGCGGCGTAGGCCAGCGCGCCCTTGCCGCTCAACTCGCCCCAGATCGAACCGAAGTTGACCACTGCGCCCGCGCCCTGGGCTTTCATCTGGCGGATGGCGGCGCGGTTCATGTAGAACAGCCCGCTCACGTTCACCGCCATCACGCGCTGCCAGTCGTCATCGGTGGTGTCCAGGCCGGTCGAGCGGACGATGACGCCAGCGGCGTTTACACACGCGTCCAGGTGGCCATGTGCCTCAACGACGCGACGAACGGCCTCGTCGCAGAAGTGCGAGTCGGTGACATCACCGACGATGGCCGTCCCACCAATCCCGCGCGCAGCCGCCTCGGCCAGTGCAGCATTGCGATCTACGATGACGACCTGTGCACCCTCTTGCGCCATCAGCCGGGCTGTGGCTGCGCCCATGCCTGACGCGCCGCCGGTGATGAGGATGACTTTGTCCTGAAATCGGTTGCTCATGCCGCCGAGTGTGGCGTGAGCGGCGCGGAGACGCAAATGTAGGGGGCGAAGCATTCGGTGGTGCGATATGAGTTGACCTGCTATTTGCCCGAATGCTTCGCCCCTACCGCAGGATGCACAGCGCTTGGCGAATCTCGCCGAGGTGATAGGCGGTGTGCACGATGATGGCGATGGCCCCGCCAATTTCATTCTCGCTTGGCCATGCCGGCGCATCATTAATGAGCGCCTTGATGCGATCGTAGCTTGCGCGCAGATCAACTTTCAACTTTTCCCACTCCTCAGGCGTGACTTCATGGGTTGTGCGCCAAACCTCGTCCCAGTCCACCTTCGCAAAGGTCTGCGTGCGCACATTGCGCTCCAGCACATCGAGGTAGAAGGCGACGTGCTTGACCTGTGCGGCCAGCGTAGCGCATTTGCCGCCGATGGGAATAGAGGCCTCCTCGGCGGTGATCGTCGCCAGCGTCTCGAACATAGATGTGCCCTTGTCCAGGAAGATGCCGTGCACGTTGTCGAAGGCCTCGTCGAGCAGCATATAGAGCGCCTTGGTGAAATGGTCGGATGAAATTTGGGTGGTCATTTGCCTTCCCCTTCATGGGTTGATAAAAAATCGGTCATGCGCGCTAACTCATTATCCAGCGCGCGTTTGAAATCTTTGCCGGCCGGCCTGCGCTCGACGAAGCCTAGTTGGGCATGCAGCTTATCGTCTTTGTAGGACATGTTGGCCCAGCCAACTACCTGATCGCGCCACAACAATGGCAGCGCGTAATAGCCCCACTTGCGCTTGGCGGCTGGCGTGTAGGCCTCGAACCGATACGGCCAACCCCACAAATGCTCAAATCGCTCGCGGTCATACACGACTGGATCGAACGGCGCCAGAAATCGCACGCGGCCATCTTCGTGCGGCTCGACCGCCGCGTCCGCAGGCCAGTAATACGCCAGCCCGTCAACCTCGGCTGACGCCAATTCGCCAGCAGCGATCATGCGCTTCACGACAGTGCGGCGGCCATCCAGCCCTGGCGCGCCCCAGCCGAGTCCTGCAACCAACCGTTGCAGCGTCGGCTTTGACACCGGCGCATACAAGTTCACCAACAGCCGCACCAATTGACGCAGGCGCTCGTCGTCTGGCAGCTCGCCCTGCTGGCGCGCCGCAATGACGTAGAAGCGCTCGTTGCCGCGGCGGTGAGCCACGCGCACATGACCCCGATAGTGCAACGAGTCGAGTACGAGCGTGGTTGCCTTGGCCTGATTGCCCCAATACCCTCTGACGCGCGTTCCGCCAAAATGCTGTTCCAGGTCGCGGTGGCTGGTCAGGCCGTTGGCGCGCACAAACGCCAGAATCGCTTCACCCAGCTTTGGGTGTTGCTTGTCAATCCGCAGTTGCGCTGGGCGTGGATGGAGCAGCGGCACCAGCGACGCGGGCATGTAGCCATACACATGCAGCACTTCCTCGTCCAGGGCCAAATCGGGATAGCGCCGCTCCAGATCGCCAGCGCGGTAGCCGGGCACGCGCTGGCGCAGGATAAGGTCTTGGGCGCGAGCGGGCGCGCGAATCGGGTCGGCCTGCACGAAGCCGAGGCGGGCTACGGCCTCGGTAATCGTCGGCGCGTCGAACAGCGTTTGGCGGACGGCCTGCGTGCGCAGGTGTTTGGGCTTGGGCGTGATCTTCACGACAGTTACAAGATCAAGACATCGCCCTTGGGAGGTCGTGCCGGTGTGGATGAGGTTGTGCCCGACTGTGGCACGCGCTTGAAAAGCCCAGCCGCCTTCGTCAGAAGTGACTCACCCTTGCCCTGTTTCTGGCTGGGTTTAGTGGGCTTTGTTGGCGCACTTTTTCGAGCTTCCAAATGGGAGAAATCGAGTCGCATGATCACCCTCCGCGTGTTGATTTTTCTGCCTTCAGCATACAAGTCAAATAGGGCATTACTCGCCCTGATTCATGCTAAACTTTCGGCGAAAACCTGCACCAAAGTTGGATTCGCGAAATATCGCAACTTGCACATGTATCACCCAACCACGCGCGTTCTGGCGGTGCTGGAACTGCTACAAACCCATGGCCGCATGAGTGGCGCCGAGATCGCCGAACGGCTGGAAGTGGACGTCCGCACGGCCCGGCGTTACATCGAGATGTTGCAAGACCTGGGCATCCCTGTCGCCGCCGAACGCGGCCGCTATGGGGCGTATTCGTTGGGTCAGGGCTACAAGCTGCCGCCGATGATGTTTACCGACGATGAGGCGACGGCGCTCACGCTGGGCCTGCTGGCGGCGCGCCGGCTGGGCCTGGCCGATGCCGCGCCGGCCGTCGAGAGTGCATTGGCAAAGGTTGAGCGGGTGATGCCCGGCGCATTGCGCGGGCGGGTGCGTTCGCTGGCCGACACGATTGCCCTCGACCTGCGCCAGCCCAACATCGCGCCGCCGAGCGAGGTCATGCGCGCGCTGAGCTTGGCGGCGCAGGGCCAACATCGCGTGCGCATGCGCTATCAATCGGCCGAAAATGAAGTGACCGAGCGCGACTTTGACCCGTATGGCCTGGCCTTCCGCAGCCAGCGCTGGTATGTGTCTGGCTATTGCCACCTGCGGCGCGGGTTGCGCTCGTTTCGGCTGGATCGCGTGCTGGAGGTGACGCCGAGCGAGATGCACTTCGAGCGGCCTGCGCGCTTCGACGTGATGGCGCATCTGGCCGACTCGATGAAGCAAATGCCCCGCAAGCACGCAGTCGAAGTGTTTATCTATGCCCCGCTGGAGCAAGTGGAGCTGCAACTGCCCGAAGACGCATTTCTGTTGGAGCCGCAAGCCGACGGTGTGCTGATGCGCGGCCGCACCGACGACCTGACCTGGCTGGCCCAGCATCTCTCGCGCATGAGCTATACGTTTGAGATTCGCCAGCCGGATGACTTGCGCACCGCCTTGCGCGAGCACGCCCAGCGGCTGTTGGCGATGGCCGAGACACGTCTTGCCCCCGCATGAGCAGACCCTAAAGGTCTCTGAGACCTTTAGGGTCTACATAGTCCTGCGTGCAATGTCAACGACATCACCTGGGCTAAACATCAGCTCGAAGTAAGTCGCGCTTTGTTCGCGGTCTTCGGCGCCGGCGTCCGACTCGAGGATGTGCGCGCAGAACTCGGCAATGTCGGCCACGATGCGTTCGTAGCGATAGTAGGCCAGCACAGCTTGATCAACTTCGACCGGGCCATAGCCTCGATAAAAAGCTGCGACGCTGTCGGCTTTGTCCCAGCCGCGGCCAATGCCGTTGCCGATGAACATCAGGTCGCGCTCTTTGGGCGCGAGGATGGGCGCGTCCCAATCCACGATATGTAATTCGCCATTGGGGCCGAGCAGCACGTTGCCGCCGTGCAGATCGGCGTGGCACAGCACATGCTTGCGCTTGCCCATGCTGCTCAGTAGGTCTGCCGCCAACGCCTCGGCCCTATCCACGACGTGCATGATCTCGGGGCGGTGCGTGCGCCAATACGCGATCAACCGCGCCGATGCCGCATCGGTCGCGGCGCGCGAATCCATTTGCGCGTCGTAGGTGCGGGCGCGTTGGCGGTCGCGCGGCGAGAGCGCCTCGCGCGGGATGAGGCTGAGCAACTCGTCGGGCAGCTCGGCGTCGTGGATGCGCCGCAACGCTTGTCCCAATTCAACCCACTGCGCGTCGGTCATCGCCTGCTCAAAGCCGTTCACGCCTTGCACGAACGGATACAGGATCAGGTGCCAATCGCCTGAACTTGCCCAAAGAGCACCGTTCAGCGTTGGCAGTGGCGCGACGACCTGCGCGATGCCCAGGTCGCGCAGCGCTTTCGGCACAGCCACGCCGATTTCGTTTGGCACGCCGCGTTTGGCCTTGAGAAAGTAGGGCGTGTCGTCAGCGATGACGCGAAACACGCCGGCGTTGCTGTCGTAGCCGAGCGGCAGAAATTCGATTGAATCAACGGTCAGGCCGAAGTGATCGCGCAGGGTGGTGACGATTGTGTCGTCGGCGATGGCAGGGCGGAGAAGCATGTTGCAAATGCTAACCCAGCAGAGATTCGACCTGCGCCAACGTCGGCGCGCCGGCCTGCCCACCACGTTGGGTCGCCTTGAGCGCCGCGGCAGCCGAGGCGAAGCGGATGCGCGTCGGCAGGTCATCACCCCGCGCCAATGCGGCGCAATACGCGCCGTGAAACACATCGCCGCAGCCGGTTGTGTCCACCGCCTGCACCTGGAACGCGGGTTGGTGCGCAATCGTTGCGCCATCATCCGTGAGATAGCAACCGTCCTCGCCGTTCGTCACGGCCACTGCCGCCCGCGCCGGCGTCCACAGCGCAAGCACGGCGTCTGCGGGCGTGGTGCAGCCAGTAAGCTGGCTCGCAAACTCCCAACTCATCACCACGTGATCCACCAGCGCCAGCAGGTCGAGGCAGCCGGGCCGGTCGCGCTCGACATCGCTCACCACAGGGATGTTTGCGTCGCGCGCAATCTTGGCCGCGCGGATCATGCCCTCCACGCCAAGGTGATCCACGAACAGCACCCGGCATGAGCGGATCACGTCTGCGCTGGGCGCATCGGGTGCTGCGCCGGTGATGGCCGGATGCTCGGGGAAGATGTTGCGCGTGGCGCGATCCTCGCCGACGATGATGACCGAGCGGATCGGGCCGGCATCTGGATGGCGGACGAGGTGCGACAGGTCAATGCCTTCGCGTCGCATGATCTCGATGGCGAGGTGTGAGGCATCGTCGTGGCCCAACATGCCGGCATAGGCGCAGCGCACGCCCAGCCGCGAGGCAGCCACCAACGCTGTGGCCGTCAGTCCGCCGCCTTGGTGCTCGCTACGCAGCACTTCGGACTTGGTGTTGGGTGGGGGATACGTTTCGACGTAGACGAGATGATCAATCGCGACTGCGCCGAGGCCGAGGATGTCGAACTGCGTAGGCACGGACAGAGTCTCTCGCAAAGCCGCAAAAGCGCAAAGCCTTAATCTTTGCGCCTTAGCGCCTTTGCGATAGATCAGCTTTGGAGGTGTAAGCGCCTTTCATGTCTGCCGCGCGGATCTCGATCAACTCGCGCACGCCGCGCAGGCTGTCCTTGAGCAGGTTTACGCGCCGCGAGTGGCGATAGTCCCAATCCACCGGCACCTCTTTGACCTTGCACCCCAGCTTCTGGGCCACGAACAGCATCTCCACGTCGAAGCCGGCTGTCACGGTCGCGCCTTGCACCTGCTGCTCCTGCGAGAGGTCATACAAGTGCAGATGATCGAGGATCGGCCCGACGGCGCTGCCGCGAAAGGACTTGAAGCCGCACTGCGTGTCGGTGATGTCCTTGAAGCCCAGAATCACGTTGCGCAGGATGATCTGGCTGCGCGACATGACCTTACGCCACCACGGCGCGTTGCGCCGATACGTCCCGCGTGAGCCGATGACGACGTCATAGCCCTGCTCATACCACGGCAGCAGCTTGGCCGTCTCGCCAATCGGCGTAGCCTGATCCATATCGGTGAACAACACGATCTCGCCCCGCTCGGCGCGCAGCCCGGTCGCCACCGTAAAGGCCTTGCCGCGATGCGGATTGCGGATGACGCGGAAGTGCTCGTGCTTGGCGGCGAAGGCCTCGGCCAATTCGGCTGTTTGATCCTCGCTGCCGTCATCCACGATGATGACCTCGTAACTGTAGGGCTGGCTGGCGAGATACTCGGCGACGGCCCTGAGCGATCCTCCGCGAATGTTTGTCGTCTCGTTATAAGCGGGGATCACGACTGAGAGAAATGGTTTCATCAATGCACGCTGCGTGGTGGCGATTAAGCCGGGATTATCCCAAACACGCGCTGCACATTGCCGACGCCAACGCGTCAGTTGCCCGATTTTTCGATGGCTTGGGCGCAAGCCTCGATGGTCTGCTCCAGGCAACCGGCGGCGTAGGGCGTCTGCCACACCTGATACTGATCGCGGCCATACATGTGGTGCGCGGGCAGATAGGCGTAGCCGCCGTTGGTGATGTTCATCACGCCGATGGCGCGCGGCGCAAAGCGTTGGCGCAGTTCGATTTGCAGGTGTGAATAGGCCTCGTTGGGGTTGGCCAGCAACAGCGCCGAGCCGATGCGCCATAGCCAGGCCCGTTGCACGGTCGTCGCGCCATCGCCCACCGCGCGGCGCAGGCGGCGGCGGCGACGCCAGCGCTCGATCATGAAGCCGTCGGTCGCCGCAGCCAACTGTGCCTCGATTTGCGCCAACGAAGGCAAATCACTTTTGAGCGGGATTTCGATCTCGACAATCTGCGCGTCCAGTTGGTTGGGGTGGGGCGCGTCTTGCAGCTCCCATGTTGCCAGCGGCGCGCCGCTCTCGACTGCGCCGGCATAGCGCAGGGCTTTGCCGGGCGGCAACATGCGCTCCAATGCCGCCATCGCCGCGAAGCCAAGCGCGCGGCCGTTCTTATCGGCCACTGCTGTGTCGCCGGTGTAGACCTCCATCGGGCCTAATTCACCGGATGCGCCGTGCAGATACAGGCAGGGTGCATTGCCGGTGCTGGCCTCGACCACATCCCGCAGCCCGCCGACGAAGTCGGGCGAGATCAGCGTGTTCTGCCAGGCCAGCGTCACGGGGTGCAGAGCGTAGTTCACCAGCGTGGCGATGACGCGGCCCTGGGTGTCGGTGGCGCGGCCGACGAGCAAGGTGTCGTCAGCTGGTGAATCGGGGTTGTAGCCGCACAGGATGCGGTCGGCGTTCGGCTCAGGGTCGGGCAGGTCGCGGTTGCGGGCCAGGTCGCACTTGCCGTAGGCCCATTCCAGCGTGCCGGGCGCTGCCGCGGCCACGGCCTCGTGCGCCGCCTCGACCGCCATCGCTTTGACGTGGTCGAGATACGGCCCCACCAGATGGCCGCCCGGACGATCGGCGTCTTCGCGGCAGATGCTGGGCGCGCTGTGGGTGTGGGTGAGGTGCAGCATGACGCGCGGCTCGTCGAGCGTGAGCATATCGAGCACGGCGCTACGCACCTCCCACTCATCCTCGCGCGTGCGCCACCAGCCCAAGTCGGCCGAGATCAGCACCAGCGGCTTGGTGTCATCGGCACTCTGCTTCAGCGCCAGCGCCGTGAGCGTGAGTGGACGGTGAATGCCGGTGGCGACCTCACTGGTGGCCGCGCCCCAGTTGCGGTTGTAGATGCCGAGCGGCGGGGTGATGTCGCGCCGCGCGACGCCGATGTAGCCGGTGAAGCCGTCGTGAGAGTGGGTGAGGATGGTCATTGTCATTCCCGCGCAGGCGGGAATCCAGTTGCCCACCAACGCAATTACGAGAAGGAGTGGAGTATGTCTACGCCACTATTTCGTCATAAAGGTCCGTCCAGGTTGGATTGCGCTCTTCAATCAATCGCAACTTCCAAGCCCGATTCCATTTCTTCAGCTGTTTCTCGCGTGTGATTGCGGCTTCGGCAGTCGCTGCTGGCTCATACCAAACCAAGTGATGAACGCCATACTGTTTTGTGAAGCCTTCGTTTAAGCCTACTTTGTGTTCATATACTCGCCGCTTCAGATCATTCGTCATGCCGATATAGAGTGTGCCATTTCGTTTGTTTGCAAGGATGTATACATGGAACTGGCGCATCGTCTTTGTGCCGACAAAGCTTGTCGCGCTCGTCGCTCACTGGATTCCCGCATTCGCGGGAATGACGGGCGTGATTCGTGATAACCACGCTTCCGTCTCGCGCGGCGAATGAAAGCGAAAGACTTGCAGATGAGTGTATTCCGGCTTGCGCAACTCCGCCGGGTAGGTGCGGTGCTGTTTTGGATGGGATTGCAGCGCCCACAAGAATAGCGACTGGCGGCTGAGAAATGCGTTGCGGAAGCTTTCACGGTTACCACTCCACAATTCCTCTTGTGTGATCACGCGTCGCGTCGTGCGCTTGAACAGCCGCCACATCACCAGCGGCAACGGGTAATCCAGCCACGCCAGCACGTCGGCCCGCGCCCAGATCAGATCCCGGGCGCTGCTGTAATTGCCGCCAGCGGCCCAACGTTCGGGTGCGATGGCCTCGGCCACACGACGCCGGAACTCGTCGCGTGGCGTTTGCATCCAGCCGGGGTTCCAGAACAGCGCATCGAGTTCGATGAACTGGCAGCGCATCCGCTCGGCCAAGTGTTGCGCAAGCGTGGTCTTGCCGCTGCCGGTCGTGCCGACGACGATGACGCGGTTCATCTCCAACCAAACCCTAAGGGTCTCAAAGACCCTTAGGGTTTTAGTAACCGAGCAAACCGCCGCTTGCCCACCTGCAAGACTTGCGGCGGGGCAGGCAACTCGTTGCCGTCGGCGACAGTGCGTCCGTCCAGATACACCCCACCGCCCGCGATCAACCGGCGCGCCTCGCCCTTCGACGCGGCGAACTTGAGCGCGACGATCACATCCACCACGTTCATGCCGTCGCTCACGGCGAACTCCGGCATGTCGTCGGGCAGGCCCTTCTTCTGGAAAACTTCCTTGAACTGCGCCTCGGCATGCTGCGCCGCTTCTTCGCCATGAAAGATGGCGACGATCTCGCGCGCCAGTTCCATCTTGATGTCGCGTGGGTTCACGCCCTCGACTAGACGTTGCTTTACATCTTCGATCATCGGCGGGGTGTAGCGCGTGGTCAGCTCGAAGTAGATGATCAGCGCGCTATCGGGGATGGACATGACCTTGCCATACATGTCCTCCGGCGTCGCCAAAATCGGAATGTGGTTGCCGAGCGACTTCGACATCTTCACCACGCCGTCGGTGCCGGGCAGGATCTTCATGAAGACACCGATCTGCGGCTTCTGCCCGTTGGCTTCTTGCAATTTGCGGCCGGCGGTCAGGATGTTGAACAGTTGATCGGTGCCGCCTACCTGAACGTCGGTGTGTTGCGCCACTGCGTCGTAGCCCTGCATGAGTGCGTAGAAGGTCTCGTGCAGGTAGATCGGTTCGCCCTTCTCGATGCGCAGGGCGAAGTTCTCGCGGGTCATGAACTGCTGCACGGTGAAGTTTTGCGCCAGTTTGATGACCTCAAGGAACGATAACTCGCTCAACCACTCGGCGTTGTAGCGCACGCGGGTCTTGTCGGGGTCGAGAATTTTGAAAGCCTGCTGCGCGTAGGTCTGGGCGTTGCGCGCCACGTCCTCCACCGTCAACAGGTCGCGCGCCTTGTCTTTGTCGGATGGGTCGCCCAGCAGCGACGTGTAATTGCCGATGAGAAACGTGACCTCGTGCCCCAGTTGCTGAAATTGGCGCAGCTTGCGCATGGGGATGGTATGGCCCAAGTGCAGGTCGCTCGTGCGCGGGTCGAAGCCGCAATACACACGCAACGGCCGGCCCTCCTTGAGGCGCTCACGCAGCTCGCGCTCCATGTTTTTTGCCAGCGTCGCGTCGCCGTACTCGGTGCCCTGCATCAGGAAGGTGACTTGTTCATCGAGCGACAGTGATAGCGATGTGGGTTCGGTGGGTGCGGACATCGGCGCGGATTATACGGAGCGGGTCTGCGCGTTACGCAAACACCCCGAAATACTCGTCGAAGAACCGCCCGGCATCCACGGTCGTCGCGATCTCGTGGCCACCGTGAGCGTTAGCTTGCCACTTGGTCACGGCAAAGTCGTCGGGGTCATGCAACTCGACGGCGATATCGCCGCGGTCGTAGCCGCAGATCGCGTCGTTGAAGATCGTCGTCGCGGCCAGCGGGTCGTGAAAGGTGATCTTCTCCGCGTGCTGGAACCACACCTCGGCGAAGTCGAGCACGGGCCGCAGCAGCGTCGTCTGAAACTTCTCGCGCACTTGCAGCGCGGCCATCGTCACCTGCGTGGTCACGTCCAGGCCAATGGAGCGATGCACCTTCACCGGCGTGCGATACACCATGGCTGCGGCGTGCGGGTCGCAGTAGATGTTCCATTCCCACTTGCCGCCGCGCCAGTTCTTCATGCGCGCCGTGTCGAACAAGCCGCCCATCAACACCAGCGCCTTGAGCAGCGACGGAATCTCCGGGTCGGCCTTGAACAGCAACGCGATGTTGGTCAGCGGGCCGATGGGCAGCAGGGTGATCTCGCCGGGGTGTTGGCGGATGGTGTGGCGCAAGAACTCAATCGCCTCACCCTGTGCAAAATCGGTGTCGTGATCCCAACGCGTGAGCGCATCGGCCTGTGGTGACTTGGGCTGCCGCGGAGACACGAGCAGCGGATCGGCCGCGCCGGGGTAAATGGGCACGGACTTGCCGGCGACCTTGCACTGCGCGCTGGCCATCATCGCCCGCTTGACAGGCTCGCCGCTGACGGTGGTGATGCCAAGCAGTTCGCACTCCGGCTTGGCCAGCAAGTAGGCCAGGGCCACAGCGTCGTCTATGTCGGAGCCGATGTCGGTGTCGAGGAGGAGCTTTGTGGACATGTGAAGATTTTAGTGTTGGATATTGGTTGTTGGTTGAGGAATTGATCAGCCAACAATCAATATCCAGCAACCAACCCTCTACAATGGCCGCAATGATCATCTGCAAGAATCCGCATCCGGACTACCTGGATGACTGGATCATCGTCAAACAGAGCGACCACGACGATCATGCTGGTTACATCGCTTCACACTGGCCGTGGGCACGCTATTGGCAACCGTGGGATGTGCGCCTGTTGACCATTGCGGTTGCCATGCACGACACCGGCTCGGCGTGTTGGGAGGATTACCCCATTGTCAACGACGCTGGTGACCCGTGGACGTTCTGGACGATCCCGCCTGACGATCACATCGAACTGCACCGTCGTGGTGTGACCGAGGCGTGCAACGTCCATCCCTACGTCGGCCTGCTGGTCTCAATGCACGTCGTCGGCATTCACCGCGACCGATTACACATTGATCAGCAGCCCAATCGCTGGCACATCCCCGAGGCCGATACGCCCAAGGTCAATGCGTTTGTCGCAGAGCAGCAGGCGCTGCAGTGGCGGCTGAAGGATGAGTTGCATCAACAGGGCGCGACGTTCGACGATGGTGCCTTGATGAACGACTTTAAGTTATTCGAGATCATGGATATCTTCTCCACGCAGTTATCGTCCTCTGGACTTGAATCGCGTGAGATGATGTATGTCCCCGATGCTGCGAGCCAGCCATTCACGATTTCGTTGCAGCGCGCGAGCGAGTGGGCGTTGCGGATGAATCCGTTCCTCTTTACCGGCGACCGGTTCGATTGCCCGTGCATCGCCCGGCGCGTGCCACGGCGCGTTTACAGCGACGACAATGACTTTCGCGCCGCGTGGTATGCCGCGCCTGTGGTCACGTTGCCCTATGCCTACGTGCGCTAAGGCTTCAAGGTTGCCGCTTTGAGACCGCCTTCGCCCTACGCGCGCTTCGCGCCGCACGTCATCCTGTTCGTTGCCTTTGTCTTGCGCATTGCCAATCTCACCGGCGAGAGCCTATGGCGCGATGAAGTGGACACGGTGCGCTTCGCCTTCGAGCCGCTGGGCAACATCCTGGCCAATTTCACCGCCACCGGCTTCAACGGGCCGCTGTATCACCTGGCTGTGCGCGCGTGGTTGACGCTGGGCGGCATAAACGACTTCGCGCTGCGCTATTTCTCGCTCGCGTGTGGTGTGATCCTGGTTGCGCTCGTGTATGTGCTGGGCACGCGCATGTTTGGCCGGCCCGCCGGGCTGGCAGCCATGTGGCTGGCGGCGATTGCGCCCATCCTCATCTGGTATGGCGGCGAGGGCAAGATGTATTCGCTCCAGCCGATGCTGCTGGCCCTGGCGTTGTATGCGCTCCTCAACGCAATAGCCGACGTACAAGCGCCTGTAGCCACCGTTCAATCCAAAATCCAAAATCGAAAATCGAAAATTTGGTGGACCGTCTTCATCCTCGCCACCAGCTTCAGCTTTTACGTGCAACTGCTCTCGCCATTGTTCTTGGCTGTGGCCGTGACTTTCTTCGCAGCGATGTGGCCACAGTCAAAGCGGCACATTGTTGGCTTCCTCATCGCGCTGGCGTTCCTCACCCTGCCGTATGCGCCGTTGGCCCTGTGGCAATTGCCCACGCTGGTGCAAGGCGGGAACATCGGCCATATCTTCTACCCGCTCGACGTGATCGCGCTCACGCTGGCCTCGAACTGGACGGTGGGACTGGACGGGCGCGCGCCTCTGCTCAACTTACCCGCGCCGGACGTGTTGGTGATGCTGGCGCGCTATGCCGTGTTCGCGTTGCTTGCGCTGTTGATTGCATATGGGTTGGCTGAATCCGCCCGCCATGCGCGGGCTGATGCCGAGGAACGCACGCGCTTTAAGCTGCAACTAGCGACGCTGGCGTGGTTGCTGTTGCCCACGCTCTTCGTCTTCATCGCGTCCACGCGCTTGCCCATCTTTCAGCCGCGCTACGTGTTGTGGAGCGCGCCCGCGCTATACCTGCTGGCCGGCGCGGCGCTGGCCCGGTTGCGGAGCGATGTGCGTTTGGGCCAATTGGCCAGCACTCTCGCGCTGATGGTCCTCAGCACAGTCAGCTTGTCGGGGCTGATCTCGCAGGTCATCAATCCCATCCGGCCCGACCTGCGCGGCGCGTCGGCTTTTATCTCGTCCGCGGCCCGGCCCGGTGACGTAATCGTGTTTCAAATTCCGTATGGCCGCCACGGCTATGAGTACTACGCCCAACGCGTCGGCGCGCAGATTGGCGCAACACAGATCATCGAAGCGCCGTACACCAATTACGGCATGAGCGAAGAGGAGGTGGAAGCAACATTGCTTCCAGCCATAGGCACGGCCAGCCGCGTGTGGTTGTATGAGACCGAACCGGCGATGTGGGATCAGCGTGGCGTGGTGCGCAGTTGGTTCGATGCGGCGCTGACGCTGTTGAACCGGCGCGAGTTTCGCGGCGTGAGCGTTGGGCTATACGAGCCGGTGCGATAAACGTGGAGTTGGCAGGCTTACAAACCCGCCAACTGTTTCGCGGCTGCGTTCGGCGTCACCCACTGCGCCATCACCCAGGCCGTCCCATCGGCAGTACCAGGGTAGGTGATGCGCCACCAGGCCTTATCGGGCGAAATGCCTTTCACTTCCAGGCTGGCCCCATTGGCCACGCGCCCAACGATAGATGCAGCCGCATTTGCGGCCGAGCGGATGTTCAATCGGTCGCCGCCCGTGCTGACGATCACCTGTGCTGCCGCACCGGCAACCGTTTGCGCCGCCGCTGGCGGTGCTGCCGCCGCTGCTGGCGCCGCTGATGCAGGCGCGCTTACAGCGGCACCGCCAGTCAAGGCGCGTTGCGCGGCTGCATTCATGTCCACGACTGAGTTGTGGATGTAGGCGACGCCGCCTTGTCCGCCTGAATATTCGATCTGCCACCACTCTTTGTCGCTGGTGTAAGCCTTCACCGCGAATGACATGCCCTGCGGCGCGGAAGCGATGATCTGCCCGGTGTAGCTGGGCGCCGCGCGCACGTTGGCTGTGGGCGTCTTGACAGCGACGCGCGGCAGAGCGTCATTCGCCGGCGCCGCCTGAGCTTGCGCTTGTGGCTGAGGCGCAGAAACGGCAGCGGGCGCGACAGCAGCGGCCGCGCCGCCCTGACCCACGACGACGAGCGAGGCGTCGTCCACATGCACGTCGTTGTGCTTGACCGGATATTCAGCCGTGGTGTCAATGATGACGGCCACCTGGCCGAACGCGGCCGTGGCCTCCACCCACATCTCGCCCCAGGTGTCATAGGGTCGAATCCATGCCCCGCACACGATGGCCGGGTCGTTGAAATTAGGATTCAAGACGACGTTGCCGGTGGTGTGGATGCAGGCGCGCGCCTGCAAGCCGCCGGGTGCGCGCGAAGAGTTGAGCGGCAATTCATCCGAATCGGTCGTCAACAAATTGGCCCACGCGCTAAAGCGCAGCTTCGTGCCGGGCGTTACGTTGTTGACCATCTGATACAGGCCCATGGACTGGTTGAGCGCCCAGAAGGTGAAGAAGCTGCCCGAAGTCGGATAGCTGCGCACGCGATCAGCCGCGATGTCCACCGTCATGACTCGAAACTCAGGCGGGCGATTGACGCGATCCTGGTTGCGTTCATCGCCGGTCTTGCATGCCCAGAACGGCGTCCAATCCTTGGGGGTTATCGCATTGCCTTTCTCCCAGCCCGGTGCGCACACATCGCCATTGGTCTGGGCCGGCCAATCAAAGCCCGGGTTTTTCAACAGGTTCTGGCCGGGCGTTTGGGCATGGCTGGCCCGCGGAGTGAACAACAGCGTTGTCACGCAGGCCGCTGCAAGCGCAGCCCGGATGATCACTTTTGCGCTCATGGCCGAAATTATAGGACGCGCTCGGGCCGAGATACAAGACGTTTGTCGAGGGGCAGGTCAAGCGTCGGGCAAACGGCGAGAACCCCCGAAAAGTATAGGATTTTCGCGCGCTACACCGTGCATCTTGCACTGGGAATGCCGAGGTGAAAAGGTATAATTGACACTATCAGAAGCGCTGCAAAATCTTAAAGCGATCAGCGCAATCTTTAAGGTTTTGCGCGCACCTGCCTCGCACTGCTGATGCTGATAGCGCAAAGCGGAGAACCTGAACGTGACCGAAGACAACCTCGAAGGCCCAACCCCCGACTCAGATGCCGACATTGTGATTGAGCCCGCGCCTGCATCTGCATCTGCATCCGCGTTTGGCCGCATCCGCGATACCGACATTAACCGCGAGATGCGCGGCGCTTATCTCGATTACGCCATGAGCGTAATCGTGGCGCGGGCGCTGCCCGACGCGCGGGATGGCCTGAAGCCGGTGCAGCGGCGCATCCTCTACGTGATGGAGGACACCGGCGCGCGCGCGACTGCGCCGTATCGCAAGAGCGCCCGTGTGGTCGGCGATGTGCTGGGCAAATACCACCCGCACGGCGACAGCAGCGTGTATGAGGCGCTGGCCCGCATGGCCCAGGACTTCTCCATTCGCTACATGCTGATTGACGGGCAGGGCAACTTTGGCAGCGTGGATGGCGACCCGCCCGCGGCCATGCGCTACACCGAGGCGCGCCTCTCACGCATCAGCGAAGAGTTGTTATCGGACCTCGAGAAGGACACGGTTGATTGGACCGACAACTTCGACGGCACGCTCAAAGAGCCGAGTGTGCTGCCATCAGCGCTGCCCAACCTGTTGTTGAACGGCGCGACTGGCATCGCCGTCGGCATGGCGACCAACATCCCACCGCACAACCTGGGTGAGCTATGCAGCGCCGTGGCATTCCTGATTGACAACTGGGAGCGCCATGACGACGTGACGGTGGACGATCTGATGAAAATCGTGCCAGGGCCGGACTTCCCGACCGGCGGACTTCTGATCGGGCGCGAGGGCATCACTTCGGCCTTCGCCACTGGGCATGGGCGCTTGGTCATGCGCGGTGTGGCCAACATCGAAGAGATGAAGGGCGGGCGCAATCAGATTCTGCTCACCGAGCTGCCGTATCAGGTCAACAAGTCGCGGCTGATCGAGCGCATTGCCGACCTGGTGCGCGACGGCCGAATTGACGAGATCACCGACATCCGTGATGAGAGCGACCGGCGCGGCATGCGCGTGGTGATCGAGCTGCGGCGCAGTGCGCAGCCCAATCGCGTGCTCAACCGCCTGTACAAATACACAGAGCTACAAAGCACGTTTGGCGTGCAGATGCTGGCCATCGTGGCCGACGAGACCGGGCGGTTGCAGCCGCGCCTGCTCAGCCTGAAGCGCGCGCTGGTGATTTTTATAGAGCACCGACGCGAAGTTATCCGCCGCCGCAGCGAGTTCGAGCTGGCCAAGGCTCGCGCCCGGGCACACATCTTGGAAGGCCTGCGCATCGCGCTGAACTTCCTGGATGAGGTCATTCGCATCATCCGCAATGCGCCTGATTCGGAGACGGCCAAGGCGCAGTTGATGGAACAGCTCAAGCTGAGCGATGTGCAAGCACAAGCGATCCTGGACTTGCAACTGCGTCGGCTGGCCGCGCTTGAGCGCCAAAAGATCGAGGACGAGTATCAGGACATCCTGAACACGATTGCTTACCTGGAAGACCTGCTGGCGCACCCGGCCAAGATTTTGGCGCTGATCAAGGAAGACACGCTCAAGCTGGGCGAGAAGTATGGGGACGAACGGCGCACGCGCATCGTGCTGGACGAGCGCGAGAGCTTCGAGGACGAGGAACTCATCCCCGACAAGAGCGTGCTGATCTCGCTCACGCAGAAGGGTTATATCAAGCAGACGCCGACCGAGGCCTATCGCGCGCAGAACCGCGGCGGCCGCGGCGTGAGTGGCATGGCGACCAAGGAAGAGGATGAAGTCATCTTCCTGCTCAACGCGCGCACACACGACACGGTTTTGTTCTTCACCGATCGTGGCCGCGTCTATGCGCTCAAGGGCTATCAAATCCCTGAGGCCGACCGCGCAGCCAAAGGTGTGTATCTATCTAACTTGATCGCGCTGGGCGAACGCGAGAAGGTGACCGCCGCGTTGCCCATCTCCAAACAGTTGATGGCGCAGGTGCGGTTGAACAAAGCCGAAGTGGAATCAGCTACAGAGGACGCGGAGGACGCTGAGTCAATAGAGATTGAGGAAGGCGAGTTGGTTGAAGCGGGCGTAGCAACCGATGACGAGGGGATGCAAGATGACGCTGAAGCGCCTGATGCATCATCTCTGATCCCCGACCCTCAAGCCATCCCTTCAACAAATGGCCACGCCACGCCGACGATTGCCATGTGCACGTTCAAGGGCAAGATCAAGCGCGTAGACCTGGGCGCGTTTGCCAACATCCGCGCCAGCGGTTTGATCTGCATGACGCTGGCCGACGGCGATGAGTTGAGCTATGTGCGGCTGACGCCCGGCGACGGCGACGTGATGATCGTCACGGCTCAAGGTCAAGCGTTACGCTTTAGTGAGAAGCTGGTGCGGCGCATGGGCCGCACGGCCGGTGGTGTGCGCGCCATGCGGTTGAAGAAACAGGGCGATTACATCGCCGGGATGGAAGTCGTCGAACCCAACGGCTTCTTGTTGACCGTGACCGAGCGTGGCTATGGCAAATGCACCACGCTGGATGAATACAACGCCAAGGGACGCGGCGGCGGTGGCATGCGCACCATGAGCGGCGCGCTGGATGTGACGGGCGAACTTGTCGCCGCACGGGTGGTGCAACCAACCGACCAGATCACCATCATTAGCGCGGGCGGCACGGCCCTGCGCCAACGAGTAAGCGACATCCCCACGAGTGGCCGGGCCACGCGCGGCTCGCGTTTGATCAACCTGCGCGACGGCGACTCGGTCGCCAGTGTGGCGCGGTTGGAGCAGGTGGAATAGCCGGTCAGTTGGTCTTGCGCAATTGAAACGAGTGCGCTACCGTTTGCATACCGCTGCGCGCCTCGTCGCACCCCTTTGACGCTCACCACAGCTAGTCTTCGCGCAGCATAGTTCTGAGGAGGATTGGGACGTGGCAAGTGCAAAGAGGATTGCGCTTCCGTTGATCGCCGTAAGTGCAGCGTCGTTGTTGACGCTGTCCGTCACGACGGCTGCGCCCTTTGCTCCACCTATCCTGGCCCAGACTCAAACCCGCTTGAATGTGTGCTCCTCGCTCTCGGCAGCGCTGTCTGGGACATATGAGGTTGCATCGGTGCAGTTGCTGCGTGATGGGTTCACGGTCTACTACACATCCGCCTGCGCCGACCCCGGTGAAGCGCCCACGCCTGCTGCCGGATTCCGCGCCTATCGCCGCAACTGGCTGGGTTGGCAGGACTTGGGCGGCGAGGATGTGTCGTATTACGACGCGGGCTGCATCAACCCATCCGCGTCGCGGCGAGCTGTATGTTGCAGCGTGAGCCTGGGTGAAGAAGGCAACTACACGGCCATCTTCGGCCGCGCGAACACGCCTGATGTGGCAATGATCGAAGTTGCCTTTGCTGATGGCAGCATAGGTCGCATGCAGGTCGTCAATCAGAAATTTGCTATCACCAATCCCCTGGTCGTGGCGTCGGCACAGTTGCGCGCCTTCGACCACAACGGCCGAGTGTTGGAAGACACCGCGCTCGATCTGAGCGACGACGCCCGCGCAACCGGCGCAACCGGGTGCGTGCCTTGATGATCGCCATAGGCGCATCTCAGTGATTCGGAGGATAATCTGCGCTCGAGAAGCGCATGACTCAAACGCAGCGAACCTCCTCGCACCTGCTCGCATTGTTGCCCGAGGCTGACCCACAACTGTTGGCTGAAACACTGGTGGCCTTTGCCAATACCGATGGCGGCACCATCGTGTTGGGCTACGACGAGCGCGGCAAACCGATTGCCAACGTCAGCGTGATGCCCGAAGACGTGGAGCATGTGCTGCGCGCAGCGGCCTCACGCACATCACCACCCGTGCGGGCTGCGCTGGAGCCGGCCGGTGGCAACGGCCCGCAGATGCTCATCCGCGTGCCGCGCAGCATGGACATCCACTCGCTGAGCGATGGCCGCGTATTTGTGCGCGTGGCAGGTGAGAACCGCGCGCTGACCGGCGATGAGATTCGCAACCTGGCCACCAGCAAAGACAAGGGCGACTTCGAGGCTGAGCCCATGCCTGGCGCGACGTTGGCCGACTTCGACGACGAGATGGTAGCGGAATACATCGCCAAGCGCGAGGCGCGCACCCGCCGCAAGGTCGAGCTGGACGGCGTGACGGCGCAGCAAGCCGTGCCCTTGCTCAAGGACATCGGCGCGCTCGATCAACGCGGCAACCCCACCGTCGCCGGTGTGTTGCTATTCGCCAAGAACCCGCAGGCGTTTTTGCCGCAGAGCGGCGTGGTGTTCGTCAAGTTCCCCGGCGTGGAGCCGCGCGGCGAAGGTGGGCGGGTGGGCTATGGCCGGCGCGAGGAGATCAACGGCCCGCTGGCGCGGGTGATCGAGCGCACGTGGCAAGTGATCTTCGAGGAGATGCGCGTCGGCGCAATCGTCAAGGGCCTGGAGCGCGAGGAAGTGCTGGAGTATCCCGAGTTCGCCGTGCGCGAGGCGCTGGTCAACGCGGTGTGCCACCGCGACTATCGCCTGCGCGGCCGGCGCATCGAGGTGCGCAAATATGCCGACCGGCTGGAGATCATCTCGCCTGGTGGGCTGGCTGGCTTCATCACCCTAGACAACATCATCGAGGAACACTTCTCGCGCAACCCGCGCTTGGTGCAGGGCTTGTTTCAATGGGGCTACATCGAGGAACTCGGCCTGGGCATTGACCGCATGATCGAGGACATGGTTGCGGCGGGCCACCCCTCGCCTAAATTCAACAACACAGCCTACAACTTCACCGTCATGATGTCGAATGTGAAGGAGCGCCGGGCGGTGCAAAACATCATCCTCGCGCCAACGCCGGTTGCAGATGCGGCGACGCCCATCGCCACACCCAGCGGCCTGACGGTGAACGAGCGTCAGGCGCGCGCGCTAACTTACGTGCGCGACCACGGCCGCATCACCAACAAAGACTTGCAATTGCTGTGCCCCAACGTCACCCCCGAGACGCTGCGCATGGATCTGGCCGACTTGGTGGACAAGAACGTGTTGATGCGCGTGGGTGAGAAGAAGGGCACGTACTACATCGCCAAATAGCCCATGGCCGACAAGGCGCGCCGAAGTGTGTTTCGCAGCATTGCCGAGATCGGCGATGCGCCGATCTTGCAACAGATCGCTGACCTTCGATTTGGCCGACGCGCTTCTCCTTCCGCATCAGCGCCCTTGGCCCAGACCGATGCGGCGCGCACGTTCACGACCACAGACGAAGGCAGCGGCGCATTTGGCCACTGGACGCTGGATGCGGATGGTTTGCCCGCCTATTACTACACGCTGAATCAGGCGACCAACGGGCACGCCGAGTACCCCACCACCGATGGTTACCTGCGGCGCGACCACTGGCACCAGATCGGCAACGACCGCATCACCGCCATGGCATCCAACGATGGCGTGGTTCAGGTCTATCTGGCCGACCGGGGCGGCGTGATCCTCAATCGGCTGGAGGCTCGCGCTGGACTGGCCGAAGCGCCCGGATTTGAGGCGTGGGCTGTGCGCATGCTTCGGCGTGTGCTCTCACCTGTGTTCATGTGGTTGGCGCGGCGGCGCATCGAGCGCATGGTCTCCGACAGCGCAGAGACGGGGTTGCCGCACGGTGCAAGCGCCATCAAGCTGGGCAAAGAAGGCGCGGGCCATGTGCGCTCGGTTCAAAAGCACGCGCGCACTCATGTGGCGGCACGCCGAATGGCGACACAGCCGCCGGCATATGGCGGGGGCTTCAACTATTTGGCTGATGGCGAGAAGGCCTGGTCAACCGCCTATGCCTGGCGGCCCGCCTGGTCTGAAGTTCACCGCACGTTTGGCATGGGCTATGCCGAGACGGAGATGACGCATCGCCTTGTTCGCCAGGTGCGCCGCGTGTATGCGCCCCCAGGCGACGACTCGGTGCTACTGGTGGACGTGCGGCTGGACAATCTGCGCACAAGGCCGGTTGACCTGCGTTACTTCGAATATTGGGATGTGAACCCGCATCAACTGCGGATGCAGTGGCTGCGCACGTGGGTCGGCCAGGCCGGGGATGACGCCCGGAACGCGCTCAATACGCACTTCTTGCCGCGCCTCATCCCCGTGAGTGAAGATGCGGAGCGCGTGCTGCGCGTGCACTTTCAACCACCGGATGATGCACCTGACAAAAACAAGGCGGATGAAATTGATTGGTGGCCAGCCGATGTGTTTTTGGCGGACTTGAGCACGGCTGGTGAAGCGGAGGATCCGTTCACCGACAGAGCCCAATTCTTTGGGCGCGGCGGTGTGGGTCATCCGGATGCCATCGCCCCGACGGCACAACAAGCGAGCCCGACGAACAGTGACTCGCCCCCGTCGTGCATGGTGTTGCGCCGGCGACTGCGCCTCGAACCCGGCGCGAGCGCAACACTGCGCTTTGCCTTTGGCGCAGCCCAGCCGGAGCAGCCGTTGAATTTTCTCAACGACTTTCGAATCCAACCGAGCGATGCTGATCGCGATGCAGCGACGCACACGCGCGATTATTGGCGCAAGTCGCTGTGCTATTTCACCACCGGCCCCGGCGCTGATGACAACCCGGTGTTGCAGCGCGAGATGGCTTGGCACGCCTACAACTTGCTCTCGGCCACGGTCTACAACGCCTACTCGGATGCGCACGTCGTCCCGCAAGGCTCGGCTTATCTGTATCTGCATGGCGTGGATGGCGTGCCGCGCGATCAGGCGCTCTTCTCCGTGCCACTGACGTATCTGCGGCCGGACTTGGCGCGCGAGACGTTGCGCCTGATCATGAGCGTCACTCATGCCGACACGGGCGGCATCACCTACGCCTATGCCGGCCACGGCATCCTAAGCGACGGGATGATTCATTCAAACCCATCCGACATTGACCTGTTCTTTCTGTGGGCGCTGTCGGAGTATCTGGCCGCGACAGGCGACACTGATTTCCTGAACTGCCGTGTGCCGTTTTATCCGCGTGATGCTCCGCCGCCATTTGGTTTGGGCGACACCGTGTTGGATCACGCCCGCGCCGCCTTCATACACCTGCGAGATGAGGTGGGCACGGGTGATCATGGGTTGATCAAAATTGGCACGGGCGATTGGTCGGATGGCGTCGTGGTCGAGAACGCGGTGAAGGATGGGCCAGGCGGCGTGCACTATCTGAACTCGAAGGCGAACGGCGAGTCGGTGCCGAACACGCAGATGGCGTTGTGGGTGTTGCCGCTGGCGGCCGACGTGCTGGCGCCACATGATCCCGCGCTGGCAGCCCAGATGCGTGCGCCGCTGGCGAGGTGGCGGACGGCGGTTGAAAGAAATTGGGTCAAGGACAAGCGCTGGTATCTGCGCGCCATTCTGCGCGACCCCGACGATGTGCCCAGGCCACTGTTCGACGAGAGCATTCACCTGGAGTCGCAAGTGTGGGCGCTCATCAGCGACGCCGCGGCCAAGTCCGGCTACGAAGCGGAGCTAATCGAGTCCATCAATACGCACCTCGACGATCCTTCGCCCATCGGCGCTACCCAGATCGAAAGGGGCATGGTCTGGCCGGCCATCTCACAACTGCTGACGTGGGGCTACACGCGCTGTCGTCCCGATCTCGCTTGGCGTTCGCTGCACCGCAACACCTTCGCCGCGCACGCCATCGCCTTTCCCAACGTGTGGTTCAACATCTGGACCGGGCCGGATGGCGTGAACGGCAAGCATGCCGCGAATGCGGGTGGAACATGGGTCAGCCCGGTCACGCCGATGTGTGACTATCCCGCCCAGAATTGCAACCCCCATGCAATGGCCCTGCTCGGCCTGCTGCGGGTGTGCGGCATCGAGCCGGTCGGCGATGGCCTGCGCATCGCGCCACAAGCGCCGCCGGAACGCTTCACGCTCGACCTGCCGTTGCTGCGGCTGGAGGTTGCGCCGGGTCGCATCGCCGGGGAATATCGGCCGGTCGTGCCGACCGTACGCGTGCTGCATGTCAAGCTGCCCACCGGCGCGAGCAAAGTCGTGGCTAAGGTGGGCGGGCAGTCGGTAGGAGCCTCGCTCAACGACAGCAACGAACTCTCGTTGCAGCTGGCGTGTCAAAGAGATGCAGTGCCGTTTGAGGTTACGTACGCGCGGGGTTAGGTTCTCTGCATCTGGTTGAACAACTGCGCGTCGTACACCGTGCTCAGTGCCAGGGCTATCGCACCGATGAGCGCGGCGCTCACAATAGCCATGAAGCGCAGGATGAGCAAGACCTCGAAACCGGCGAATGCGAGGAACAGGATGGCCGCCGGGTGTGCGCTGAACGCCACCAATGCGTCACGCCAGACGACGGTGATGCCAAGTCGGCGCGGTTGAGCCGGATGCGCGCGTTCGAGCGGTGGCACAGACGCCGTCAACGTGCCGGCCCATCGCCGCACGTGTAATCTGCGTTGGTGCTGCACCACGCTCGAACGCCTCCCCCTCAACGCGCTCATATCTACCTCATGCCTACACCTTCACCCGCCGTGTGATCTGGCCGTTGCTCTCCCAATAGGTCTGCTTATTGGCGATGCGCGGATCGTCGGCCGCCGGTTGGATGTTGCCTTGCTTGTCGGTGGCGCGCGCAGTGATCATGTGCTCACCCGCCTTCGGGTTGGGCCAGTCCAGCGTCCAGAAGGCCCACGCGTCCGGCGCGGTCTGTTTGGTGTCAATCTGCGCCGCGACCCACGGCCCGTTGTCTATCTTCACTTCCACCTTCTGGATCGGCGCGCCCCACGCCGCGCCCTGGATCGTGAACTTGCTACCGTTCTTCACCACGCGTGCGGGGGCCGACTTGAGCAGCGCACGCCCGACTGAGGTCTCTGTCCATACGGTCTCGCCCTTACGATCTTCCTTGCGGATGGTCACGTAGTCGCGCGCCATGAAGCGATTCATGAATCGTGTGTCCCGCACCTCGATGCCCATGAGCCACTTGACGTTGGCGATGCCATACCAGCCCGGCGCGATCAGCCGCAGCGGGAAGCCGTTGTCCGGCGGGAGGGCCGCGCCGTTCATCTCGTAGGCCAGCAGGTTGTTCGGGTTCATCGCGTCGGCCAGCGACATGCTGCGAGCGAAGTTCTGCATCATCTTGACCTCGCGCACGGTCTCCTCGCCCGCGTCGCTACCCCAGAACACCACCTCGATGCCGTTATCGAGCACGCCCGCCTCTTTCAGGATCGGCGCGAGCGGCGTGCCGGCCCACTTGGCGTTGCCGATGCCACCCCAGAAGAACGGCAGGCCGGTGTTGCCGGAGCATTCCAACGTGTAGGTCACCTCCTGGCGCGGCCGCGCCTTGATCTGATCAAGCGTCAGGGTGAGCGGCTTCTTGACCAGGCCGGTGATTGGCAACTGCCACTTCTTGGCGTCAATGACCGGCCGGTCGTAGTGCGCGATGCTGAAGAACTCCTCGTTGGGCGTGATCCACGAGTCCAGGTCTTCCCACACGAGCTGGTTGGCGATGACCTGCGGCACGGGATTCTCGGCCGGCTGGTCGAGCCACGGGATGACCTCATCGCCCGCCTGCAAGGGAGCGGCATAGGCCATCTGCCGGTTAAGCAGCGCCCAGCTGGCAAGGGCGAGGCTGCCGCCCGCCAACTGTGACAAGGCTGTCCGACGAGAAATGGTTCGAGTTTCTGTGTTCATTCAGAGTCTCCTTTGGCTGATCGGGTTCACAACATGACCACGCGCGCCGCATCCTTTGCGGATGCCGCGCTGTGTGCTTGAATAGTGGACAATCGCTATTGTGAAAAGCAATCACCTTTTTTGCTAAAAGCGTTAGCAAGTTAAACGGGGGAGTTGTCGTGAGCCATCCATTCGGCGACCTGGTCAGCCAACATCTGCACCGCAAGCACGGCCTCAGCCAGAACAAGCTGGCCGCCGGCATCCTGCAAGCGCCGTCTGTCGTCACCGCCATGTGCAAGGGCAACCGGCTGACCGGCCCACAGGCGCGCGAGCGCGTGCTGGCGATCATTGGCTGGCTGCACAAGCAGGGCGCGCTGACCACGCTCGGTGAGGCGAACGAATTGCTCAACGCGGCGGGGATGGCGGCGTTGAACGGCAACTCTTCTGTCGAAGTGGCGCTCGTTCAAGCGCTTGAACCGCCGTTGAATGGCTATCAGTCAGACACTGACTTCACGCCGCCGTTCGGGCGCTGGCTGCAACTGCGCCGCAGGCAACTCGACCTGACTCAGGGCGACCTCGCCCGGCGCGTCGGCTATTCCCCCGAAACCATCCGCAAGATTGAGGCCGATGCCCTCAGGCCATCCAAGCAGATCGTTGACCTGCTGGCCGACTACCTCGGCATCCCGCCCTCGCGGCGCGATGCCTTCCTCGCCTTCGCCACCGGCGCGCGAACTGCCAAACCGCAACCCAAGCCGAATAATCTACCCGTGCCTACCACGCTGCTGATTGGGCGCGAAGGCGACTTGGCGGCCACCTTCAAACTGCTCAAGCGCCGTGACGTGCGGCTGCTCACGCTGGTCGGCCCGCCTGGCGTCGGCAAGACGCGATTGGCGCTTGAGGTAGCGCGCGAAGCGTGCGATGGCTTCACCGACGGTGTGACCTTTGTCGAACTCGCGCCCATCGCCGACCACGAACTGGTGGGGCCAACCATCGCCCACGCCTGCGGCCTCAAAGACGGGGTCAGCCAATCGTTGATCGAGAGCTTGCAAAGACACTTGCACGACAAGCACATGCTGCTGGTGGTGGACAACTTCGAGCATGTGTTATCCGCTGCACCGCTCATCGGCCAGATTTTGTCCGCCGCGCCGCGGCTCAAAGTGCTCGTCACCAGCCGCGAGCCGTTGCGATTGACGGGCGAGCACCGCTTCGATGTGCCGCCGCTGGTGCTGCCCGACCTGAATGGTCATGCCAACGTGTCAGAGGTGGCTGATTCACCGGCCGTGGCAATGTTCGTGCAGCGCGCCCAAGCCGTCATGCCCTCGTTCGCACTGAACGAGCGCAATGCTGGAACGGTGGCCAAAATTTGCAGCAAGCTGGATGGGTTGCCGTTGGCGATTGAATTGGCTGCGCCGCGCGTCACGCTGATGACGCCGCACGAGTTGCTTGCACGGCTGGATCGGCAACTGGCGGTGCTTGGCTCCGGGGCGCAAGACCTGCCGCCGCGGCAACGCACGCTGCGGGCGACGATTGACTGGAGTTACGACTTGCTCAGCCCGACGGAGCAGGCGCTGTTGCGGCGGTTGGCGGTGTTCGCGGGCGGATGCAAGCTGGAAGCGATCGAGGCGGTGTGCCAGCCGGAGGGCGAACCGCAAGCCAACATCATCGAGGCCGTCGCGACGTTGATGTCGAAGAACCTGCTAACGCGGGTCGAAGGTGCCAACAATCAGTCGCGCTACGGCATGCTGGAGATGATCCGCGAGTATGCGACCGAGAAGCTGGTCGAGAGCGACGAGTCTGATCAATGGCGGCTGCGCCATGCCGAATACTTTCTGACGCTCACCCGCGACAAGCCGTTGAAATACTTCGCCAATATCGAGGCGGAGGCGGTAGAGCAACTCCTGCCCGAACTGGATAACCTGCGCGCCGCTATCGCGTGGAGTCTGGCGACGCGTGACCATGTCGAAATTGGATTCGGCTTGATCCCTGCAATGTGTACCTGTGCTCTCATTCGCGGTGGTCTTGGCGCGGAGTGGAAACATCTCCAACGAATAACAGCGCCATCACACAACGCGCAACGCACCCTCGTCTGGGCAGTGACTCTCGAGGCTGTAGCAATCAGTTTGGGCATCCTGGGAGACTACGTCACAGCCTATGGCCTGATGGAGGAGAGTCTGAGCGTAAGCAGAGAGTTGAAGGACGAAACATACATTGCTCATTTTCTGACAGATCTGGGAAGGCTCGCTCGGGAGAAAAATGACACGCAGACGGCGCGCGCGCTGTTGGAAGAGAGTATCGCCCTTCACCGCAAGTTGGGTGACCTGCTCGGCTTGGCAGTGGGGTTGACTACCCTTGGCGAGGTAGCGGTGATGCAAGAGGATGTTTCCTTGGCAACCGACCTACTCACCGAGAGTCTCACACTATCTGAGAAACATGGCCTTGCAGCTTCAGCTTGGACGTTCAATCATCTGGGTCAGGTCGCGCAACTGCAAGGGGATTATGCGCGCGCAATCGAGTTACACGAGCGAAGCCTACCACTCATGCAGCGCAATGGGCAGTTGATGGGGCAGGCACATGCATATGAAAGTTTGGGCGAGATTGCCTTGAGCCAAGTTGATGCAGCGCGGGCGAAGGCGAATCTCGTCGAATCGCTCACGTTGTTTCGGCGGTTGGGCGACCGCATGGGTATGTCGTGGTGCCTCGCGGCCTTCGCAGGGGCAGCCGCGCTGGATGAAGAGCCGGAGCGCGGGGTGCGGCTGTGGGGTGCGGGCGAAGGCTTGCGCCAGAAGATCGGCTGTCGCACCGCGCCAGCCTCGCGTCTGAACCGCGAGCGCACAGTGGCGATGCTGCGCGAACAGTTGGGCGATGCACGGTTCGACAGTGAGCAACGGCTTGGCCGCGCGATGACGCTGGATCAGGCGATTGAGTATGCGCTGGCGAAGGAGGATTAGCCGCGAGCTTACACATGCACCGTGAGCGACGCCCGGTCAATCTCGACAAAACTATACGAGTCGAACGCCTCTTCAATTGCGGTCAAGTTCTTGGCGAAAAGCTATTCCAGATCGGCGTTTTGGCAAAGGCCAGAGCCGCCATCAGGTCATCGCGTTCGAGGTCTTCGTAGTCGGCGCGAATTTCTTCGTTCGTCATACCCGCGCTCAGAAGCTCCAGCAGCGACTCGACCGGATAGTGCAGACCACGGATGGATGGCTTGCCGTGATTGATAGCCGGGTCAATCGTGATCCGCTTAAGCAGTTCCTGCTCAGATGCTGTGCTCGGCGGGGCACTCAAACGAGCGGATTATAGGTTGTGATCGTCCGTGCGTTTCACCGCTTTCAACCTCGCTTCATCCCCTTGAACCGCCTCGCGTTCTCGGTGATGGCCAGCTCGGTCGGCAGGCGCTCCATGCTGCTGGCACCGAAGAAGCCGACGATGCCCTGCGTGCGCGAGAGCACGTATTGCGCATCCTCCGGCTCGGCAATCGGCCCGCCGTGGCACAGCACCAGCACATCTTTGCGCACACGCTTCGCGGCGTCGTGCATGGCCTGGATGCGCCGCACGCTTTCATCAAGCGTGATGGCCGTCGTCGCGCCGATGTTCCCCTTGGTCGTCAGGCCCATGTGCGGCACCAGCACATCCGCGCCGGCCTTCGTCATCGCCACAGCGTCGTCCTCGTTGAACACGTACGGGCAGGTGAGCAAGTCCATGTCGTGCGCGGCGCGGATCGTGTCCACCTCAAGGCCGTAGCCCATGCCCGTCTCCTCCAGGCCGACGCGCATCGTGCCATCAATCAAGCCGACGGTGGGGAAGTTCTGCACGCCGCTGAAGCCGGCCTCCTTCACTTGTTTGAGGAAGACCGGCATCAGCCGGAACGGATCGGTGCCACACACGCCGGCCAGCACGGGCGTGTGCTTGACCACCGGCAGCACCTCGCGCGCCATGTCCATGACGATGGCGTTGGCGTCGCCGTAGGGCATCATGCCGCTGAGCGAGCCGCGCCCGGCCATGCGGAAGCGCCCGCTGTTGTAGATGATGATCAGGTCAACGCCGCCGGCCTCGGCGCACTTGGCTGAAAGGCCGGTGCCCGCGCCCGCGCCGACGATGACGCCGCCGCTCTTGACGGTCGCCTTGAGTTGTTTGAGTGCTGTTGTTCTGTTCATAGTCATGTGAGTCGAGTCGCTGCCGGCTGTCATTCCGAATCCAAAGGGTGAGGAATCCCGCGAGACGCGCATCGCACTGGCACAGCCAGTGGGCCTGCGCCGAAAAAGTGGACACAATAATAAGGTTCAGGTGTCCCAATGGCACGCAAGATTTACACCCAAGAATTCAAGGATCAGACCGTCAAGCTGAGCTACAACAACGGCAAGTCGGTGGC
>Ga0224722_1000006_pt1 | contig 123395 bp, 104 predicted proteins | sample Balambano_FR1_Me_FD_161646 | JGI IMG/M metagenome (GOLD analysis project Ga0224722, IMG submission 161646) | Freshwater sediment microbial communities from Lake Towuti, South Sulawesi, Indonesia - Balambano_FR1_MetaG | ecosystem: Environmental > Aquatic > Freshwater > Lake > Sediment | place...
GTCTAATGCAGAGTGAATCCAAACATCACCGAGGTTGATGCCATCAAGGGTTAAGCGTCCGGGCCAGATGTCTCCCAGGCCGTTGAGAATAGCGGTGAGGACGATGCTGGCGGCAAGTTGGTGGTTGGTTGCTTGCTGAAGCAGATAATCGACTAAGTTACCGGGACGGGAGGGAAAGGAGCCAAATCGGTCGGGGGGATATTGAATTAGAGCGGAGCCAAGTCGTTGCAACAAGTTCAGCCGCCCTTCTAAGCCAATCAGGGGATTTGTCTCACTCACTTGAAAGGCTTGCGCCAGTTGCTCCAGCTTTAAGGATTGAAGCGCGATCGCGTCTACTCGCAAACTGCGATCGGATGCGAATAGGCCATCGCAAAACATTTGCAAGCTGGCAACGGCAAGTCCTTCGGAGCGGCGAAATACCGCTCCTGTAGCAGGTTCAATATATTTCCAATCGGCTCCGGCTCCCGCATCGAGCAGAACGCTGACGATAGCCAGATCGAATTTGGCTTTGGCGCGATCGATGGCAGTCAAGTGATTTAGGTCCTCGTTCAATTGTTGCAGGCGTGAAATGCCGCCCACTTCAAAATGCCGCCAGCGACTATGGAAGGGAATCTCCAGATCGGGGTAGTTTTCCCGCATCACTTGCAGCACGTAGTCGGCAGTCTTTGCCAATTGAGCTAAATCCACCCGGAAATAGCGCAATTGATCTGCACACGCCAGATCAAACAGTTGTTCACAGCGCGCTCGAATTGCCTGGGGCGATCGCAAATAAGCAATGATAGCCTCGCTGCCTGCTGCCTGCTGCCTGCTGTCTTGTGTCATGACTCTGGTAGCTCCCCCAAGATTACTCCGTTAAGCCGCGTCCTTTGACGGTTGCCAGAGCGACTTCGGGTAGAACTTCGCCTGTCGTGTAATAGCCTGCGGCTTTTTTTGCTTCAATTTCCACCTGGGCATCGGCGGGAATCAGTTCGGGTGGGATGGGGATGCGCTCGACTACTTCAATCCCAGATTGGGTGATGGCGTTGTATTTCATATTGCTCATGGAGACGAGGCGATCGATCCGAGTCACTCCCAGCCAGTGCAAAATGTCGGGCATGAGTTCCTGAAACCGCATATCTTGCACACCCGCAACGCATTCGGTACGGGTAAAGTAGGCATCCGCCCGATCGCCGCCCTCTTGCCGTTTCCGGGCATTGTAGACCAGGAACTTGGTTACTTCTCCCAGCGCCCGCCCTTCTTTGCGGAGATAGACAATTACGCCAACGCCCCCCGTTTGAGCGGTTCGCACACACTCCTCAATGCCATGCACCAGGTAAGGTCGGCAAGTGCAAATATCAGACCCAAACACATCAGAGCCGTTACATTCATCGTGGATGCGGACTGTAAGCAATTTATTGGAATTGGAAATGTCCACTGGGTCGCCAAAGATGTAAACGGTGGAACCGCCGATCGGTGGCAGAAACACATGCAAGTCAGGTCGAGTCACCAATTCCGGGAACATGCCGCCTGTTTGCTCAAACAATGCCCGCCGTAGATCAGACTCTATAACACCCAACCGTTTGGCGATCCCGGGAAGATACCACACGGGTTCGATCGCCGCTTTCGTGACCACCAGATCCCCACCCGCCTTCATCAACGTGCCATCAACTTCCAGTCGCCCTTTAGCCACCGCTTCCGCTAGCTCCGGCATATTGATGTGAGCTTTGGTGATGGCGATCGTGGGGCGAATGTCGTAACCTTTTTCATACAAAGACAGGTACACTTCCCCCACCAACGCCCCAAACGGATCGAGCGAAACAATTTTATCCGGGTCAGCCCAGGACGGATGGGGGCCAATATGCACAGCGGGAGAAGTGTTCGTGAGATCGGCGCGATGGTCGGACTGGAGTTGCCCGCTGGCGATCGCCAACGCCCGATACACTCCATAGGAACCAGAATGAGTCCCAATCACATTGCGATGGGAAGCGTTCGACAAAGTGCCGATAATCGGTCCTCGTTCGATCGGATCGGCTTTGCCCCAATGAATTGGAACTGGCTTAGGACCAAAGCGGGCTGGATGAGACGTTAGGACAATATGCTTTGGCTTGGAGCCATTCTGTTCGTTCGCCATAGATGCCCCCAGTGACAGTGAATTAGATGCTGAGTCGAAATCTGAGCGTTCAAAGAAGACTTGATTCTATCAGTAAAAGGCAGAGGGGGAGGGGGAGAGGGAATTGATAGCTTTTCCAGTCACTCACTTACCCACTCACTCACTTACCTACTCACTCACCCCCTGCCGCAGCGCTTCGATAATCTGCAAATTGGCTTTCGGGAAGGGAAACTGATCAAACTCGTGTAACTCGACCCAGCGCACTTCATCGCATTCGATTGGCTGCGGATCGCCACTGAGGTAACGGCAATGATGCACGTTGAGCGTAACGTGGAAGTGGCTGTAGGTGTGGTCAACGACGATGAGTAAATCACCGACTTCAATTTCAATGCCCAATTCTTCCTGAATTTCGCGCTGGATGCACTCGGCGATCGTTTCACCGGGTTCCACTTTGCCACCGGGAAACTCCCACAGTCCGCCGAGGAGTCCTGCTTGTTTGCGGCGATCGATCAAAATCTGCCCTGCTGCATTCCAAATCACAGCCACGCCAATCACTTTGCGGGGAATAGGAAGACGAGTTTCAGTCATGGGAAATTGCGCTTGGAGTCCAAGGGTATGGGCAGAGCAGTGGGGTTGCCAGGGGCAGCGATCGCACTCTGGCTGGCGGGGTAAACAAACCGTTGCGCCCAGATCCATCAATGCCTGATTGAAGTCGCGGGGATGGACAGGATCGAGCAAGGTTTCAGATAAGGCCCAAAGCTGAGCGATCGCTTTGTTGGGTGGCAGCGGCAGGGCAACCAATCGTGCCAGCACCCGCTTCACATTACCATCCAAAATCGCCACCGACTGGTTAAATGCGGCACTTAAAATCCCTCCGGCGGTGGTGCGCCCAATGCCTGGTAGGGTCATGGCGGTTGTCAAATCCTGGGGAAACTGTCCGTGATGTTGGGTAACAACAATCTGCGCCGCTTGATGCAAATTTCGGGCCCGAGCGTAATAGCCCAAGCCTTGCCACAGTTTGAGGACTTGTTGTTGTTCGGCGTTGGCCAGGGCTTCTACCGTCGGCAACTGAGCCAACCAGCGATCGTAGTACGGCATCACTGTTTTCACCTGGGTTTGTTGCAGCATAATCTCTGATACCCAAATGGCATAGGGATCACGGCTGCGTCGCCAGGGCAAATCTCGTCCGCATTGCAAGTACCACGCAAGGAGTGACTGGCGCAGTTGAGGAAAGTTCTCTGGAGTCAATTCGTCTAGGACTATTCAATATCAATGGAGGTGGGGCGATCGCTGCCACTGGGCATACTGCTAGCAGTCGCTTTACGGTAGTCAGCATACAATTTGTCGCGCCAGGTAAAGAACGGCTCAAAAATGCCGACATCAGCGATCGTCGGTGTGCCCTTGCCCTTGAGCGCTTCGGGAATCTCCAGGTAGTTGCCTGTGGGGAACTTGACATACATCGTCAGTCCGGCAACAGCAAAATCTGCCAGGGTGGGGTGATCAGTAACCAGGTAGGGTTGCTCCGACAAGATAAAGCAAAGCGCGGCGAGATCCCGTTTCATGGCGTCTTTGCCAGCTTTGATTACGTCTGGACTGAAACCCACGCCTGCGCCCAGAAAGCCAAACAAATCATCGGGAACAGAACTGATGAGATTTTTCACAAAGTCGGGTGTGTCCGGGGGCAGAACTGCTGTGCGGAAGGTGGCATCCTGACCGATCGTGCCAATCAAACATTTGCGGGCATTCAACCCGATCGACTCATCCGCCCATTGTTCTATTAGTAAAGTCAAGCCGCGCAGCTTCGGTTCTGTGGGAATGATCGGTCTGTCGGGATATTGTTTATCCAGGTATTCTGCGATCGCCGTGGAATCGGCGATTACTTCATTCCCATCCTTCAACACTGGCACCTGCCGTTGCCCCGACATCCGCACCAGTTCCATCTGGCCAAAGCCTGGAGTCACATTAATTTTGCGATATTCCAATCCCTTGTAATCTAGAATCAGCCGCACTTTTTCGACATAGTGGGACATTTCAAATTGGTACAACTCCAGCATGGTATGTCTCCTGTCACAAGGTTCGGAAAACGAAATGTCTTAGTCTGATGAATGACTTCGTAAGCCTAACGCAGTCCTATCGAAAACTCAATCGACTTCAGGTCATGACAAAATCTACCTTGCGAATTACCGTCAAGCTTTTTGCCGTCTATCAGGAAGCGTACGGAGCCCCGGAGTTGCAGCTAGAAGTTCCATCGGGAACAACCGTGGCAGCTGTGCGCGATCGCCTCCTGGCAGAGAAACCGGAGTTGGAGGGCTGGCGCACCATCACCAAGTTTGGCATTAATTTGGCGACTGTAGAACCTGACACCATCCTGCAAGACGGCGATGAAGTGGTGCTAATTCCGCCTGTCAGTGGTGGTTAGTACTGAGTTAACATGATCCGCTTCAGCGGTTCGGTACACTGGGAAAAAGCAAAGTTCAAATTTCCACCCCTGGATTACCTTCAACTATGTCTCTTCTTGCCTTACCCGTTGCAACGCCTGTGGTGTTGCTCTATTGCATCGCGATCGCCGCTGTTTTGATCTATTTACCGTTCCTGCTGGTGGCGTACGGTCGACTCAAAATTGGCCCGCAAGCCCTGCAAACGCCCAGAGCGATGGTGGATAAGTTGCCCGGATTTGCCCAACGAGCCAGCTGGGCGCACCAAAACGCCTTTGAGACTTTTACGATTTTTGCGACAGCCGCGTTAATGGCCTATGTCACAGACGTGCAATCCCCCACAGCGGCCTGGGCCGCGATCGCTTTTGTGGGCGCCCGATCGCTCTACCCTGTGTTTTATATCGCCAACATCCCCCTGGCACGCTCGCTGATGTTTGGCATTGGCTCCTTGAGTACTGCCACGTTGTTTGGTTTGAGTTTGATGCGCATCACACCGTAGATGAATGGACAATGCAGCGGCTAAGGCCAGCTCAGTGTTGTTGGTCGATGACAATCCAACCAACCTGGGAATATTAGTGACCGCTTTGAGCGATTCCGGCTATCAGGTGCGTGTGGCTCAAGATGGAGCCAGCGCGATCGCCCAGGCTACTTACGCTAAACCTAACCTCATCCTGCTGGACGTGATGATGCCGGGAATTGATGGGTTTGAAACCTGTCGGCAATTAAAAGCCAACCCGGATACCCAGGATATTCCCGTGATTTTTATGACGGCGCTGACGGAAGTTTTTGATAAAGTCCAGGGCTTTCGTGCGGGAGCCGTTGACTACATCACCAAACCGTTTGAGATTGCAGAAGTGTTGGTGCGAGTGCAAACTCACTTGAAGTTGCAAGCGCTGCAAACCCAACTGAAATTGCAAAATCAAGACCTCCAGGCCGAAATCCGTGAGCGCAAACGGGCGCAGGAAGCCGTCCAGCTTTTTCTCCATGCCGTTTCCCACGATTTACGCAATCCGGTGACGGGTGGCCTGATGGTGCTGCGCAGTTTGCTGGAAGAAGCAGAAGCGGGAAACGGGACAGCGACCGTCTCGCGATCGGTGTTGCAACGCATGATCCAGAGCCACGATCGCCAGCTCGCCCTGATTAACTCCTTACTAGAAACCCACGCCAATGATGTTGGCGGCATTTCGCTCCACCTCCAATCAGTTAACTTGCAACCTTTAGTTGAGCAGGTTTCCGCCGACTGGCAACCCCTGCTGCAAAAAGACAACGCCACGTTACAAATTCTCATGCCCCCTCACCTTCCCCCCCTGCGGGCTGACCCCAACCAACTGTGCCGAGTGTACGAAAACTTGATTGCCAACGCCTTGAAACACAATCCCCCCGGGCTGACACTCAGTCTCACCGCTGACCTGCTCCCCACCTCAGCCGATGGCACTGTGCAGAATCACCCTATTGCAATGGTGCGTTGTAGCGTGATAGATGATGGTGTTGGCATTTCGCCAGAACAAGTTGCCACCATGTTTGAGCTTTATCAGCGGGGAGAACAATCGCGGCGGACGGTTGGTTTGGGGTTGGGTTTGTATCTTTGCCGCCAAATTGTCACGGCGCACGGTGGCACGATCGGCGTTACCAGCCAACCCGGAAACGGCTCCAATTTTTGGTTTACCTTGCCTGTCGCGGATACACACTCTACGGCAAAATCGATCGCTCCCTTGCCTGAACCTTAGATAAGGAATGAGAATTAAATAAAGTAGCAAATTCTGTGGAATAGGCATCCTGCCTGTCACTCACAGCCGAGACGGCTATGCCACTTTATTTAATCCATAGTCCTAAAGTCGATAAGCTTAAGCCAGAATAATTTAATTTGCCAGGAGATTCAGCCTGTGTCTGCTACACCCGAACCATCCCCCTCCGAGCATCCCCTACGGCTACTGATTGTGGAAGACGATCCCATGATCCAACTTGGGTTAGAACGGATTTTATCGGCGTATCCGCGCTTTCAAATTGTCGAGATTGCAGACGATGGGTATTTGGGCGTGCAAGCGGCTTTGAAATACCGACCTGACTTGATCATTATGGATATTGGATTGCCCCGCAAAGATGGGATTGCGGCAACCGAAGAGATCAAACAGCAATTGCCGGATGTGCGCGTGCTGATGTTAACCTCCCACACCGATCGCACCGAAGTTTTGGCGGCTATGGCCAGCGGAGCCGATGCTTACTGTGTCAAGGGAGCCAGCATTGACCAGATGTTAGCTGCGATCGCGGCGGCTGAAGCTGGTGCCACCTATCTTGACCCCCAGGTTGCGCGATCGGTGCTAGAAAACCTTAAACCACCTGCCCCCGATCTGACTGTGGGGAATTTGACGGAGCGGGAAATGGATGTGCTGAAACTGCTGGTGGAAGGCAAAAATAATACTGAAATTGGCCACGATCTGTATCTCAGCCCTAATACCGTCAAAACCCATGTGCGCGGCATTATGAATAAGCTGGCGGTGGACGATCGTGTGCAGGCAGCGGTGGTTGCACTGCGGGCTGGGTTGGTTTAGTAGAGGCAGCGCAAACATCAACTTACAATAGGTGTTAAATCGTCCACCAATCCGCACGATGGATTCAGACACGGTTCGCATTGAAGTGATCCTGAGCCAGTCTTATACCAGCCTGGGTTATCATGCTTTGGGGCAAAACGTGCAGCCTGGAGGTTTTTTGGAGCTTGAGGGCCAAACCTATCAAATTTTGGAGCGTCGGCATCGCTATCAATTTAAAGCGGGGCGATATCAACTGCACCACGTAGCGCTTTACGTGCAAAAATCTCAGGTCCCTGATGAAAGGCAACTCCTGGATGGATATTGGGTGATCGGCGATCCAACCTGTGCCTACAATGCGCTGTCTTCCGTTTTACGCTGTGCGGTCAACCCCAGCGGCCCCTGCGATCGTTGCATCCACTACCAACCCCTGAAGGATGTTTAGCCTATCCAACGAATGGTATCGCTTCATACAATCTTTATACTTAATGTCGTCTGGTGTACTTAACACCGCTATGAAGAGAGTGATACGGTGCATGGGGAATTAAACGATGCACCAATGTCAGGGCACCTCACTGCGATCGCCTGATTGATTAAGTATTTGTAAATTTGTGCCCTGCTGTATACACCTGAGCAGTTTCGAGCTGTTCGGGCAGTTTTGTAATGCAAATTTTTGGTTTCAGAGTGCGTTCCTGTTTTGAGTTTTTGGGTTATTTCTGCATCTGCGATCGTCACTTCCATCACCTGCTAAGGACTATTCACTCATGGCTTCTACCCCTGTTCGTTTTGCCCAGTTCAACGCTTCTCTCAACCGCAATAGCGCCGGCCAACTTGTGACCGATTTGTCTACCCCCAACAACGCTCAGGCAAAAGCGGTGGCTGAAATCATCCAACGCACTAACGCGGATGTGTTGCTGATCAATGAGTTTGATTATGTCGAGTCTGATCCGCTCCTGCCGGTGCGCTTGCTGCAACAGAACTATTTATCGGTCAGTCAAAATGGGGCAACTCCTGTGGCGTATCCCTACGTCTACATTGCGCCTTCCAACACGGGCATTGCCACAGGGTTCGACTTGAACAACAACGGGGTGGTGGTGACGACTCCTGAAACTCCAGGTTATGGGGATGACTCCTTCGGCTTCGGACAGTTTCCCGGTCAGTTTGGGATGTTATTGCTGTCCAAATACCCGATCGACACCGAAAACGTCCGCACCTTCCAAACCTTTCTGTGGCAGGATATGCCCGAAAACTTGCTGACCAACGATCCTACCGTGGACAATCCCGCGACACCCGTCAACGAGAATTTAGGCGAGTTTTATTCACCAGAGGAACAAGCGATTCTGCGCCTTTCCTCCAAGAGTCATTGGGATGTACCCATCCAACTGCCCAATGGCGAAGTGGTGCATGCCCTGGTCAGTCACCCCACGCCCCCCGTGTTCGATGGCCCGGAAGACCGCAACGGCAAACGCAACTTTGATGAAATTCGCTTCTGGTCAGATTATGTCACTCCCGGTGCTGGCAGCTACATCTACGATGACCAGGGTAGAACGGGCGGCTTAGTTCCCGGTTCCAGCTTTGTGATCATGGGCGACCAGAACGCCGACCCGAACGATGGCGACAGTTATAACTTTGCCATTCGCCAACTGTTGCAAAACCCCAACATCAACACCAACAGCATTCCCGCAAGTCCAGGTGGGGTGCAGCAAGCAGCGTTGCAAGGAGGTGCCAACACAACGCACAAGAGCAATCCTGCCTTTGACACGGCTGATTTTGCCGACACCACTCCCGGCAACCTGCGAGTGGATTATGTGCTGCCCTCTGCCGATTTAGACATCGCCAACTCTGGCATCTTCTGGCCGCTCAACACTGACCCCACCTTTCCCCTGGTCGGCACCTTCAATTCGGCTCTGCCTGGTGGGTTTCCCAGTTCCGATCACCGTTTGGTGTACGTGGATGTGAACGTGGGTACGACTGCCACCGGGCAAACAGTTTTAGAACCCACGTTTCAAGGACAGGTGGTGATTCCTACCGGGTTTGTGCCGACTGGTAACGCGGGCACGATCGCCGGTGCAACGGTGGCAGTGGGGGGACTTTCCGGTGTCACCTACGATGCTGCTAACAACCGCTACTTCGCCATCTCGGACGATCGCGCCGAAAATGGCCCGGCTCGTTTCTACACCTTCACGGCTGAAGCAGGCACCAATCCGCTGAACGTGAACTTCACCAACGTTACCCCGATTCGCCAGGCCGATGGTAGCCTTTACCCCCGCCTCAGCCTTGACCCGGAGGGAATTGCGTTAACCAACCGCGGCACCCTGTTCATTTCCTCGGAAGGGGAAGCCAACGCTACCGCTGGACGAGTCACCAATCCGTTTGTGAATGAATACACGCTGGATGGTTCCTTTGTGCGATCGTTGCCCGTTCCCGTAAAGTTTAATCCTGTTTTTCAGGACACCAACGGCAACGGCAGCATTGACGCAGGCGACACTCAAACTAGCGGTGTGCGGAACAACCTAGCTTTTGAAAGTTTGACCATTTCCCCCAACAACAAGACGCTTTACACCGCCACCGAAAATGCTTTGCTCCAAGATGGTGTCGCCGCCAGCCTGACTGGAGTTAGCCGCTCTCGCATCTTGCAATACAACTTGCTCAGCGGGCAGCCGGAAAAAGAATACCTGTACGAAGTTGATCCAGTCGCTCAAGCGCCCAATCCAGCTACAGCCTTTAGCACCAATGGCTTAGTTGATTTGTTGGCGATCGACGATCGCGGTACGTTGCTGGCAGTGGAGCGCTCCTTCTCCACGGGCGTTCCGGGTACAGGCAACACGATCAAGATTTACGAAATCAGTTTGCAAGGGGCAACCGACATCAGTGTGTACGATTCCCTGACAAGTTTGAGTGCTGAGCAGTTGGCAGCGATTCAACCCGTGCAAAAACGTTTGCTGCTGAACCTGGATGACCTGGATTTGCCCACGGGCACAGATAACATCGAGGGTATTACCTTTGGGCCGAAACTGCCGGATGGGCGTCAGTCGATCGTCCTGGTCAGCGACAACAACTTCAGTCCGACTCAGTTCACGCAAATTCTGGCGATTGGGGCCGAAGTTCTGCCCACCATTACACCCACCGTCGAAACCCGCCCCACCCTGCTAGACAATGATGAGGAGATTGCAGACGCAGACGATCCCGCCATCTATCTGCATCCCACCGATGCCAGCAAGAGTTTTGTCATTGGCAGCGTTAAGAATGGCGGCTTGCGCGTCTATGACCTGGGCGGCAACCTGATCCAAACGATCGCCCCCGCCAGCGTGCGGTACAACAACGTGGATGTGCTGTACGGCTTCGAGTTGAATGGTCAGATGGTGGATTTGGCAGTGGTGAGCGATCGCCAAAACGATAAAGTCGTGTTCTTCCAAATCGACCCCGATGGCACCGATGGCAACTTCCTCACTGACGTGACCGCCCCCAGCAGCACTATCTTCCAGGCTGCCCCCTATGAACCGCCCTACTCGGTTTCTACCCGCAGTGCCTATGGCATCGCCGCCTACAGCAGTCCTGTCACTGGAGATGATTACGTCTTCGTTAATCGTCGCGAGACAGGCGACATGGCCCAGTTGAAATTGGTAGATGCTGGCAACGGTAGGGTTGGAGTTGAGCGAATTCGCAACTTCACGGTACCGATTCCCGCTGGCGCGCCTGCCGACACCGACCCCCAACTGGAGGGCATGGTGGTTGATAAGGAAACGGGCATTCTCTACGTGGGGCAAGAAAATGTCGGCATCTGGAAATACGGAGCCGAACCCGGTAGCAGCAACAGCGGAATTTTGATCGACACCGTGAAAGAGTTAGGTGGCAAACACCTTACCGCTGACGTGGAAGGGCTGACGATTTACTATGGTGCCAATGGAACAGGCTACCTGCTGGCATCCAGTCAGGGTGACAGCACGTTTGCGGTTTATGCTCGCGATACCAACGAGTTTTTAGGACGATTTGCAGTTGGCAACAACGGCAGCATTGACGGTGTGCAGGAATCTGATGGGGCCGATGTGATCAGTGTTCCGCTTGGTCCTAATTTCCCCTTTGGCTTATTCGTAACCCATGACGGCTCCAACGATCCGGCGGTGTTGGTGGAGGACGAAGGTGAACTGGAAAACATTAGCACCAACTTCAAGTTTGTTCCCTGGGAGAACATTGCCAACGCCTTCAACGAAGGGTTGCAAATCGACACCACTTCTTTCGATCCGCGTCGCCCCCAACCGATCGCCGCCTTCAACGCGATCGCCAGCGGGGATACTACCCAGAACTCCACCATTCTCTGGGCCAGCAGTAACTTTGTCGGCAACCTCACCTTTGAATACTCCACCACGGCTGATTTCTGTGAAATTATCGGACAGGTCACTGCCACCGTCACCAGCGTGTTGCAACCCGTCAAGGTGAATGTGGCTGGACTCGACCCCAATACCACCTACTACTACCGCGTCACCAATCAGGCTGGCATCACGGCGCAGGGCCAGTTCAAAACCGCCGCGGCTCTGGGCGATCGTACCGGTTTGAGATTTGGTGTCACTGGCGACTGGCAACAAGCACCTCCGTTCCCCTCCCGCGCTCATGCCGACACGCAAGGGCTGCAATTCTTCCTGAAACTGGGCGACACCATCTATGCCGACACCGAAACGCCTGCCCTACCCGGAGTTACCCAGGCTCGGACGCTGGAACAGTTCCGTACCAAACACGCAGAGAATATCTCTTCCCGCTTTGGCCTGAACACAGTTGCTGATCTCTACGCCTCCACCTCCATCCTGGCCACGATCGATGATCACGAACTGGTGGATAACTTTGCCGGCGGTGCCCGCCCCGGAGAATCGCCCGACGCGCCCGATATTGGTTCTTCTCCCTTCCCCTTGTTCACCGATGCCGTGGATTTTGTCAACGACACCCGCGCCTACGAAGAGGCTTTGCAAGCCTTCCAGGAATTTCACCCGCTGCGGAATGAGTTCTACGGCGAAACCGAGGATGCCCGCACCGCAGGCGAACGCAAACTCTACCGGGCCAACACCTACGGCAGTGATGCTGCGATGTTTGTGCTAGACACGCGATCGTTCCGGGATGTCCAACTGGAACCTGCCAACCTCGCCAATCCCGTGCCCTTCCTGGTCGATGCTTTCAATCCGACGCGCACCCTCCTTGGCAAAGCCCAACTCAACACACTCAAAGCCGATCTATTGGCAGCGGAAACAAACGGTATCACCTGGAAATTTATTGCTGTACCGGAACCCATTCAAAACTTTGGGGTGGTGAATGCCGAAGATCGCTTTGAAGGGTATGCCGCCGAACGCACGGAACTGTTGAAGTTCATTGATGACAACCAAATCGAAAACGTCGTGTTCTTTGCTGGCGACTTCCACGGCACCCTGGTCAACAACCTCACGTATCAGGTGGCTCCTGGTCAGCCCCAAATCCAGACCAGTGCTTTTGAAATTGTCACCGGCCCTGCGGCATTCTTTGATGGCTTGTTCGGTCCGACTGTGGCGCGGCTTTCAGTCGCAGCAGGCTTCATTACGCCGGAACAGTTCGCCTTCTATCAAACCCTCCCCGTCGCTCCCGACTCCGATAGCTTACCTAACGACAAAGATGATTTCATTAAGCAATTGCTCAGAGGTCAAACCGATGCTTTCGGCTACGATCCGATCGGCTTGGAGAACTCCCTGATCGATGCCAAGTTACTCCAGGGCGATTATCTGTCTACCCACACTTACGGCTGGACGCAGCTCGACATCGATCAGGCAACCCAAAAGCTGACCGTTACCACCTACGGCATTCCCGCCTACAGTGAAGCCGATCTGTTAGCCAATCCCACTGCGATTACCAGCCTCACACCGCAAATCGTCAGCCAGTTTGAAGTCAACCCGACTCTGACTATCACGGGCACAGCAGGCGATGATATTTTGACTGGCACCAGCGGCAAGAATAAACTAGTGGGCGGTGCTGGCGCAGATACTTTCGTGTTGGCTCCTGGAGGTAAAACCGACACGATCGTCGATTTCAGTTTGGCAGAGGGCGATCGCATCGGTCTCTCTGGTGCCTTAAGCTTCGGCAGCCTCACCCTGAGCCAATCCGGCACCGATACCCTAATCCGTTCCGGCACTGAAATCCTGGCCATCCTGATGGGTGTCCAATTCAACACCCTCTCCGCCAGCAACTTCATCGGAGTTTAATCCCGCTTCTCCGCCCATCAAACAAACTCCATCAGTTCGGGACATTGTTATGCAGTGTCCCGATTTTTTAAGCAGAAAACGCTGCAAACTTAACACCGTATGTTGGAAAAAATACGGAAAATTTCGGGCTATTTACTTCAAAACAGATATTATCAAGAAAATTTCAGTCTATATATCCCAAATCGGCTTTTATCCCGAAACTTTCCGGATAACGTGCCAAATAAGGTGATTAGCCCGAAAAGTTCAGTCTAAGTAATAGTTAGACTGCATCTTGTTGAAGACGGGTAAACAATTAGAACCTTAAAATGCTGTAAAAATGATACAGGCTCGGATATGGGAAATATCAAACAATACATATTGGTTATGTTAGTTAAAATGTTAAGTAAGCATTCCCCCAAACAGATCATCTAGATTCAGAAATTTGTTTTATTAGGAATTGTTTAACTAAGTGATCAACAATCATAGAAGCTGAAGTATTCTTATGACTCATCCAGGTTGGATAGGCGGTTTCCCAGGAGATTGGACATATCAAGGTGATGCCAAACTCCTAATCGAAGATACTATTCAACCGATACAAATCAGCTTACGCCTCATTTTTGTAGAAGAAGCAGATATCGATGTAGTACTCATTTGGCAGGGGATTACGGATGATGATCGCTTAAAAGCTGCTATGAGAATGCAAGACATAAAATATCAAGTCATTATTATTAGAACTAGCATATTTCTTGTAGGGTATTCTATACCTCCCTTTAACACCAACAATGGAACTACAAAATTTAACGTTGTAAGACTAATAACTTATTCTGGTTGGCCTAAAGAAATCGATATAGGAGATAACTCTAACTATTTTGTGCAATTAAGGGCTTATTTAAATGATGAGTTCTCATCGATGGATGAAATTTTCAATACAGAATTTGAAAACACTCCTAGGCAAAGAGATAAAAATTCTAAAATAAATATAGATCAATCGAGCCTTTACTGTGCATTAAACTCAGGCTATAAGGTTAAATGTGGGAAGAAGTACATCGCACACAAGGATCATAATGTTTTTAACAGAAAAAACATAGATGTTTTATATAAGCTGAGCTTTATAGACATCCTAGTTTCTCTAAACAATCAACAAATAAATAGTTTTGCTGCTTGTGAAACTAATAACCTTGAGGTTAAGTTAAGCCAGCATTTGGAAGATGTCCTTAATAACTTGTGTGCTTTTCTAAGCATAATTTGTGACTACGAGATTTTGCCCGTATATTATGATTATTCGATTTGCTCTCAAAATAAATATATCTCCGGTCGAGTAATCCCCATATGGGAAAGGCGTAGAATACCAAGAGTAAGTCGTTCGTGGCCAACCCAAGGCATTAATTTTATGGGAAATATTACCTCATTTCTTGAATGCTGCCCTATTAATAAACAGCTTGGAAGAGGCATTGAACACTTAAAGATAACAGTATATGAATCTACTGTTGAGCTAAAACTTATGGCAGCATGTTCTGCAATCGAGTATTTCTACTCCTACTGGTTTTGGAAAATAGATGGATGTACAAAACTGATTAATGAAAGCTCACAACAAAACAGTCTTGTACATCTAGACAGGAATTCAGTTGAGAAACTTAAGAAACTCGTAAATCGAGGTAGTGGGAAAACGCCTTATCTTTCAACAGTTATTCGTTTTTTTCTAAGTGACTTGAAAATTGATTGGAGTAAATACATGAGTGATAAGGATACACCTCAGTTTATTCAATTTAGAAATGAGCTTTTGCATGGGAGTTTTATTTCAGATGATGTATTAATTTTTCAGTCTGAAGAGGTGGCTCAGAAACTGGGATCAGAAATATTATTTTCAATTATGAAGATAATCTCCAAGTCAGATGATTCTCAATTATGTGAGAGCTTACCTGTCCGGGCACCACAAAAAGACTTTTATACTTTGTCTGATGGTTGGTTGGAAATCAAAGACTTACTTGACGAGTTGCACAGTGAGCAAAATCTCAAGAAATTTTGGGGTGAAGCCTAGATGCCTTGGTTTTGATGCAAGTTCCTCTAGTCTAACAATCGTGTTGGAGCGGATTGACGGAGGATCTTGGTGAAGTCTCAGGAGTTTTGGCAACCGCTCAACACGCACGTTAGCTGGCTCCGCATCCAGTTCTTGCACTCGTTCTTCAAGATCATCTGTGAGTTCGAAAACGCCCAAAAGATTGTTTGTAGAGGCAGTGGTTTGAGTGTTGTCTGTGGCTGCGAAAGCGCCCAGAAGGGTATCGGTGAGGGCAGTAGCGAGAGGCGATTAGTCATGGCGAAAGCACCTAGGAGGAGATCGGTGGCGGTGGTTGAGCTTGAACAAAAATCCTCCCAGGGGGTGGGAGGGCTGAGCTTAAACGAAATCAGCTTGCTCAAGCCTGGGTGGAGTTGCGCTCGGTCTGGCGCTTGCGCCAAGCCGCTAGCCCCATGCCCACCAGTCCCGGCAGCAATGCGGGCGTCGGGATCTCCGCATACGCCAGATCGTCTGCACTGAAGAATTCATTGCCAATAAGAAAACTCGCTCCTTGAGTGCCAAAGGTGATGGCTGAGAAGGGCGTGGTGCCAATGATGCCGAGGAAGCCAGTGCCTGGAGACCCCAAAACATCAAAGAAGTTGACGGTTTGGTCGCCGCTGCCATCGAAGTTGCCCGTCACGGTAAGAAAATCCCCATCAGCGGTTTCGAACCAATCAGCGCCAAAGCCAAAGATGGGTTGGGGAAAGCTCCAGGTGATGGTGTCAAAGAAGAAGTTTGAGGCATCTCCTTGACCCTCAACAGCGCCAAAGTACCGTCCAATAAAGATAGCATTGCCAACTGGCGTCGGCACCGTGCCATTGCCAGTGCTGGTGACACCGCTGTCGAAGGTGATGGTTGGAGCGTTGGATCTTTCGTTGCTGAAGGGATCAGTGATGATGGGGGCACCGCCGAGGGCATTCTGCCAGGCAGTGCGACTGGTGTACACCGTGAACGCCTCTGCTGACGGTGCGCCAATCATGCCAGTGGTCATGATCGCCATAGCAGCAGTTGCCAGGGCAAGGTGAAATGATTTCATGATTGGGATCTCCTTTGGATATTAATGAACACAAAGGCAGATGCAGCTATTACTGAGTTTGGCAAAGGTTTCTCGATTGCACAACCGGGCTCATCGAATCTTGATGCTGAGGTTTATGATTCTATGTAAACAGCAGGTAGACAACCTCAGCCACCAGAACCTTAAAATTGAAGGACGTGCGCGAGGGCAACCCAATGCAAATTACTCTGAGTTTACCTGATCGCCTCAGTCAAACCGAAACCTTTAACCAGGATGACTGGCTCCGGGAGATTGCCATCGCCCTATTTCAGCAAGAGCGGATTTCCCTCAGCCGTGCCAGCAAAATTGCCGGGATGGAAATCATGGACTTTCAAAAGCTGCTGTCAACTCGCGGTATTTGTGTTCATTACGATGTGGAAGACTTTGAGCAAGATGTGCAGCACCTGCGCGATCGCGGTTGGATATGATCGTTGTCAGCGATACCTCAGCCCTCTCCAATCTTGCCATTGTCGATCATCTCTGGTTGCTGGAAGCTATTTACCAAACCGTAATTATTCCTGACGTTGTTGCCAGCGAACTTGCAGCCGCAGGCAACCCTGTTATTTCAGCTATTCTTCAATTGGGCTGGATTCAAACCCAGCCTCTCACTAACTCTCAACTTGCTGACCAACTACAACAAGAACGAGGACTCGATGCTGGAGAAGCGAATGCTATCGCCTTGGCGCTTGAGCTACAAGCCGATGATCTGCTCATTGATGAACGCTTGGGACGACAGGAGGCTGTTCGACTTGGACTATCTACTATTGGTATTCTGGGTGTTCTGCTTGTGGCTAAACAAAGAAGCCTTATCCCTCAAGTTCAGCCTGTTATAGATGCCTTAATCAACCAGGCTGGTTTTCGCGTCAGCCCCCAGCTATATCAGCGTGTTTTAGCCCTTGCTCAAGAACCCTAGTAAAGGATGAGTCAAGACAGTCTGTGGAGAAAGCCAGCTAACACTGCGTTGGTGCGGACGGAATAGAGGTTATCTGTGGGTGTTCTGTGTTATTTGCTGCCGCTCAACACGCACGTTATGCGGCTTGAGCTATCGGTGAAAGCACGTTACGTTATGGAATTTGAACAAAGCTTGACTCACATACTCAACAATAAATATGAAACATATGAAACCGACTCTAAGAATCTCCTCTTAGATCAGTACAAGATGTATGTAGAAATGCATGACAGAATCAGCGCAAGGAGAAGTCAAATGAATAGCTTTTTCATCTCCTTATCATCTGGTCTTCTAGCCATATTCTCAATTGTTGGTAATCAGGGGCAATCGGTTAAGTTACCTGTTGTTAGTTTAGTGGTTGGCTTTCTCGGCTCAGTTCTTTGCATTTTATGGCATTTTAATATTGATGCTTATAGAAAGCTTGTTGAGCGCAAGATCAAAGTAATTTTAGAAATGGAGGAGTATCTACCGTTTTATTGCTACACCAGAGAAGGTGCTCTCAGAAAACAGGCTATGAGTGGGAAGATGTATCTAAGACCCACCAGTCTTGAAAAACTCGTCTCATCAGTATTCGGCTTGGTCTATTTCGTTCTAGCAGTATGCTCTTTGTTGAATCTGAAGTAGATTCACTCAAATTGCTTACAGTGGTGATTCTTAGGCAATATGTAATCGCCCAACTTATGAGCGGAATTGACCGAGATATTACTCCTGATCCCCGACCAAGCTTGGTTGACCGCCATTTGCCTAATACCCCTCAAGTTCAACGATACTCCGAAGAGAAGGTAGAGCACATGTATTCAACGATCGTGAAACCTTGGAACGAGTCGCGCAAGCGATTATCGCAAGGGGAGAACGAACGGGAGCAGAGGATGAAGAGGATGATTACGAACGGTACGGACTCTACTTTTCTGAGTCGATCGGCTACATGATTAGAATAGATGGGAGACAAACCCCTCTTTACTACAGCGAGATCAAAACTGTGAAAACAACAGGTGAGTATCATGCAATTCCGCGCACCAGCCCTCGCAGAACAAGCTAAAACCTGGAAATTTCTAGAACTTTGGGTTGATCCAGTCCTTTTCCCACCTAAGATTCTCATGCTAGTGGGTGATCAAGATGGCAGTTGCCGTATTTTTAATCCTACATTGGACTATAAACTCATTGTCAGTCACTCCAACTATGAAGCTGCCCAAGAATGGCTTCTTGAAGATGAATATGAACGGGTGAAGGGGCAACTTTTAGCTGAAGAAGTTTTTTAGTAGAAAAGCCGCATAACAATTCAAATGCAGCGGACGATTGAGATTTGTTGGTGCCGAGTTCGAGGTTATCTGTTGCCGCTTACTTTAGCGGTTAGCCTGCCTCAGTCTGTGGGTTAGGCAGCAGCCATAAGATTGTCTGGAAGACTTTGGATTCTGCTTGGTGCTTAAGTCTGTCTCATTCTGTTCTAAACTTGGCTCGCGTGCTAGGTTTAAGCCATGAAGTTCGAGTGGGATGAGCGTAAAAATCAAAGCAATCTCGTAAAGCATGGGTTTGACTTCGCCGATGCTTTTCGTGTCTTCAACCTACCGATGGTTGTTGAATTTGATGAGCGAGAGGATTATGGTGAAGATCGATGTATTGGTATCGGTTCGCTGAACGGGCGGGTTGTAGTTGTTGTCTATACAGAACCTGATGAGGAAACCGTCCGGATCATCTCCCTACGAAAGGCACTGTCTCATGAACACAGACGCTATGAACAATACCTCCAAAACCGATTGGGATAGGATCGATGCGATGAGCGATGAGGACATCGACACCTCTGATATTCCACCGTTATCGGAGGAGTTTTTTGCTGAAGCGCAACTCCGAATGCCGAAGTTGCCTGTAAAGGTATCGATTCAAATTGATCCCGAAACTTTTGCTTGGTTTCAAGCACAAGGAGAGAGTGCCGAACAGCAGATGTCAGTAGCATTGAGAATTTATGCTGAGGCACACAAAGCCCATTCAGCAGCCGCAGCAAAATCAGTGTCGTCGGCAGGCTAACAATTCAAATGCAGCGGACGGTTGAGATCTGTTGATGTTGAGTTCGAGGTTGTCTGCCGCCGCTGAGTTGAGTCATTGTGCCGCCTGAGTTATCGGTAAAGACATTGCGCAAGGTTGCCTGCGGCGGCGGCTTGAACTTGCAATCTCTGGCATCTGCCCAGTATGAGTGCGATATTAGAGGTAGAGTTCGGTCATTTCTGAAATCCCAGTATGCTGGAATGGTTGGCAGTCACAACAGGGGTAGAGCTAGGTAAGCTGGTACTTGAGCAGGTTCTCGATTTGGGTAAGCCTGTCTTGGAGGGGTATGTTCAAGATTTTTTCAAGGATTGCCTGAGTAGCGGAGTTGCTCGGCTCAATGCTACAACGCTGAAAACGCCAATGGCAGAGGCAATCGGTTATTTCCTCAAGCGTTTCATTAAAGAACTTCAGATTAACGGCGTTCCCGCAACCAGTATTCAGCATCACTACAAAGCAGCGATCAAGAAGTTTGTGCAGGATAAGGCTGTGCGCCCGATTCTGGGAAAAGCCTTTGAAAAGGATTGCAAGCAAATTGATTACGGGCGGTTAGAGCAAATTTGGACACAACAGTATCAAGTCTCCGGATGGCAATTTCCTTCAGAAGACTTTGATTGGCGGGGTGTTTGCAAGGAATACGTGTATGAGGTCAAAGGCATTATTAAAGCAAATCCAGAGTTGCGATCGCTGCTCGAAACCGATCTGCTAGAAGACATTGCTCATAATACCGCCCAACTCTCACCGGGATTTGATGTTGAGACTTATCGCAACAGTTTGCAGTCCAGCTATGGCTATCTGAAGCTGTACACCCTTGACAGCACCGATCGCGTTGATGCTATCAAATTATGGGCGATGTTCATTGAGCAAACGGTGCGAGAAGCTTTGCCCCCTATGCGCTACGACCTGCCTCTGGACTTGAAACGACAACTGCAAGCTGAAGGACAACTCGAAGCAGATTTATCACCTGAAGCTTTAGAGCATTATCGCCATGAGTATTTTCAGCAACCTACACGAAAGGTTTTAGAAGCAGTAGCAGACTCTCAGCAGGCTGTAATTCTGGGTGATCCAGGATCGGGTAAGTCGAGTCTGTTGCAATATTTAGCACTGGAATGGGTCGAGGGCAAGACAGAGAAACTGCCGTTATTGATTGAGTTACGGGAATTTGCCATCAATCCATCTGCTAACTTTCTCGAATTTCTGCATCGAGGTCGGGGCGTGGACTGGCAGTTTGACCAGCAGCAACTCCATCAGCATTTGCTGGAGTTTCCCACGCTGGTGATGTTTGATGGTCTGGATGAAGTGTTCGATCGCGCCACCCAATCCACCGTCATTGACGACATCATTCGCTTTTCGCAGCAATATCCCAAGATTCAAGTATTGGTTACATCTCGAATTATTGGCTATAATCCCGATCGCCTTCAGCACAGTGGATTTCGGCACTTCACCATTCAAGCCCTGGATACCGACGAGATTCATGAGTTTATCGATCGCTGGTATGACCTATCAATGGGCAGCGAGCCGGATAAGGCGCGACTGAAACAACGATTGAAGGATGCGATCGCCAATTCCAAAGCGATCGCCAATCTGGCAGACAATCCGCTGTTGCTGACGATGATGGCAATTCTAAATCGGCGGCAGGAATTACCCCGTGATCGGGCTGACCTTTATGACCAAGCTTCGCGGGTGTTGCTCTACCATTGGGATGTGGATCATAAGCGATTGCAGTTACCGATGGATGCAATCGGGCGGCGGGAAAAACAGGAAATGCTGCGCCTGATTGCCTATGAGATGCAAGCGGGAGAGGAAGGGTTGAAGGGCAATTTGATTAGTAGCGATCGCCTCACCCGCATTTTGACGGACTACTTGCGTGAGCAAGGTTTCAGCGAACCCCGCGAAAAAGCCGATCGGTTGATTCAGCAATTGCGCGATCGTAACTTCATCCTCTGCTACCGCGGAGCCGACACCTACAGCTTCATGCACCGCACCTTTTTGGAATATTTCTGTGCCGTTGAGATTGTCCATCGCTTTGAAAAACAGCGTACCCTCACCTTTGAGCAATTACGGGATGAGGAGGTGTTTGGACAACACTGGCAAGATGAAACCTGGCATGAGGTTTTGAGGTTGATTTGTGGAATGGTTGAACCAACTTTTTCAGAGAACTTGATTGAGTTTTTGATGGCAATAGAATTTGATAAACAACAGTTTTTGAACAAGAAATATCGTTTCTTACAACAAGAGTTAGTAAAACCCCAAGGATTAACAAGCTTGTTATTGGCAGCAGATTGTTTATCAGAGATTAAGATTTCTAGTCTACTTATTTCAATTCGAGATGAGCTACTGCTAAGAATGAAGACGGTGTTTAATTCGTACTACATCTTATTGCCAGAAGAAAAAGCAAGTATATTTCTTCAACGAATAGCTCAACACTTTTCAATTGATCCCAGTACCTTACCCTGGCTCAAATCAAAAGCCTACATCTTTGATGGCAATTTGCAAGCGAACGCGGTTGAGACAATTGCCAAGTATTACGCCACTGATCCTGACACCTTGCCCTGGCTTAAACAACAAGTTCCTGACACTCTGCCTCCTATACAGTTAGACGAAGTCGATTCTGATAGGGATTATGCTGCGCGATGGACTGCTGTTGGAATGATCGCACAATATTACACTACCGATCCTGACACCTTACGTTGGCTCAAGCATCAAGGACAAGTGAATGAAGACTTGCGCGTGCGAGAACTGGCATCTAAAGCCATCGCTCGGCATTACTCTGCCGATCCTGAAACATTTTCCTGGCTTAAGCAGCAATATCAAGCCCATGAAGAGTGGTTTATGCGAACGCATATTGTTGAAGCGATCGCTGACTATCTTCCTATCACACCAGAAATTTCTGAGTTCCTCTATAGTATTGTGGAGCATGACACATCCGTAAAACCAACGTTTGCGACTGTAGATACTCCACGTACGATCGCTCTAAAAGCGCTTCTCACTCATTGTTCCATTCATTCCAAAACGATCGAACTGCTGCGCGATCGCGCCCTCAATGACCCCGATGAACAACTACGAGAATGGGCACAAGAGCAATTGCAACAAATGGAAAATCAGGGAGGATCAAGCTGATGGACTTGATTTACCTGGACTACAACTGCTTTCAGCGACGATTTGATGACTCCAACCAGATTCGCATTCAAATTGAAGCGCTAGCCTGTCAGGAAATCTTCAATCAGGCAGAAGCTCAAACGGTTCAGTTGATCTGGTCATTTATGCATCAAGACGAGACTCTACTCTGTCCATTTCCAGAGCGGCAAGAGTTTGCCTTAGAGCTTTCCACTCTTTGCCAGACTAGAGTTGCTCCAGAAGACGCTATTTACAACCTTGCCCAAGAATTGATTCAGCATGGGAAGGGGAAGTTCTCAGTAAAGGATATTTTGCATGTGGCATGTGCGAGCTATGCTCAGGCAAACTTCTTCCTCACCTGTGATGATGCCCTAATGCGACAAGCCAAGAAGCTTGCATTAGCTTGTGAAGTCATGAACCCAGTTGATTATATTCGGAGAGAAACTCAATGACAGATTCTACTCAAATCATGAATGATGCTCAACTTCGAGTCAAAGCCCTTGCCACTCTCAAACAAGAACTTGGGATGGCAGCGACGCTGCGCTTTCTAGCATTAATTAACCAAAACTCAACCGACTATGTAGAAATTTCTCGTCAGATCTATGAAGAACAGCAATTAGATGAAATTTTTTCTAGGGCGAAACAAAACTGGAAAGATTAGTTGCTCACCTATCCTGAAACACTCAAACTGTGGCGCGATCGCGCTACTAATGATCCTGATGAGCAACTGCGAGAATGGGCACAGGAACAGTCAAGGATACACGATGAAAAAGTAAACTTGGAGGTGAATTCTAATGGCTGAGAATATTGTGAAAGTAGATATTTCATTTCAATCACTTTTAGAAGCAATTTCATCGCTAGGCGTTGCTGAAAAGCATCGACTTTTGAAACTTTTGGAAGCGGAATTATTCCCCGATGATGAGGATTCACCAGAGGATGTTGCTGAAATTCAAGCGGCTCGTGCTGACTACACAGCAGGGGATTACATGACCTTTGATGAATACAGGGCACAACGGGCAGAGTGATCGGCATGACCTACACCATCATCACACCGAAAGCTGTGCAGAAACAGCTAGATGCCCTGCCTGATGACGTTTACGATCGTATCGCTGAGAAGATTGAGCAACTTGCCGAAAATCCACGTCCTGATGGAGTGGTCAAGATGAAAGGTTCAGACCATGAGTACCGCATTCGTATCGGTGATTATCGTGTTCGCTACGAGATCGACGATAAAGAGTTGATCATTCTCCTCCTGCAATGCAAGCACCGAAAAGATGTTTACAGAAAGTGATAGTTCTTGTCCCATTTGAACACTCCTCAGCCGGCGGCAGGCTAACAATTCAAATGCAACGGACGGTTGAGACCTGTTGATGTTGAGTTCGAGGTTGTCTGCCGCCGCTGAGTTGAGTCGTTAGCTGGCTCTATCTCATCTGTGGAACATCCACAGAGCTTACCTGTTACCCAAAAGTCAAGCTAAGTTAATCTCGTTAGCAAGTTGCAAAACGCTTTTGTACAAAGGTTCTGCAACCTAAAACCCAGCATCATTGATTAATGCATCCAATAAAGGTTTCACCTCGGTGATCAAGTCCTGCCGCTTTGCTTCGACTAAGATTTCCAGGATACCTGTGTAGTGGAGTACGATGCATTTCCGCAAATCGGCTAGCATGCGCAAGAGTAAGTTTTATGGTTAACAGTTAATGACATTAAGCCTGACTCAACATCGAATCTTCGATCGTGATTGTGCAAGCCCTGATCGCATTCGCAATCTCCGCCACATCAGGGTTTCATCTCGCTGCATTTCAGCAAGGTTGCTTCGGCATAGGATTCCAGGTTGACGGATTGCAACAAGGTTTTCCAACTTGATTGGAGGGCAGAATCATTAGGTTTGAGGCAGCGTTGGGTTGCCAGAGTGCCAACGGCATCGTGCCAGATACCCGCTTTGGCATAAATAGAAGCCCGATCGCGGGGATTGGTGGCTGTTTTCAACGCTTGACTCAGAGCTGCATCGGTCGGCACTCGTTGCACCACTCCCTCCACAAAAGGATTCTTGGATGGATCATTGGGGGCGCAGGTTAAGGAGAACTGCCACTGATAGTCCTGACTGGGCTGCATTTGAGCAGTAACGTTGGCAGGTACCTGAATCCCAACAATTCCGGGTGTACCAGAGAGGGGCAAAGTGGTAGTGTAAAGCACGTTATCTTCTCGATCGACCAATCGCATTTCTGCGGAGGCAGCTTTGGTTTGCGGTACATGCCACAGCAAAAGAGGGGTATTGGAAGTAGTTGTCCCGAAGTTATCGATCGGTGTGAGGCCGATTAATGGTCTTTGCCCAGATAAGCATTGGTCTCCAGGAAAACGGGTTCCGGCTCCTTCTCGCCGTCCAGGCACACCCCGTCGCGGCGGATTGTATTGTTGCGCGAGCGCCAGTAGCGGCAGTCCACTCCACATCACTCCGAGCGCGAGCGTGACCCACAGCTTAATGCACTTAAATTGACAAGACATGATGCGGTTGTTTCTCCTGCGGTGTTGAGAGGGGTCAACGAGAACCCGACAATTTGTTTTTCATTGAAGATAGATGCTTAAGGAATAGATTCAACCCGTTTTCCTAAGGTTCCCCATTATGGGTTAACTATCTCTTTCGGCCTCACTTCAAGTTGTCGCAGTTTGTACGATCAAGGTTTCCACTTGAGCTGGTTGCAGGTTGGAGTTTGCACTTAACATCAACGCGGCAACCCCGGCGACATGGGGTGTTGCCATCGAAGTTCCACTAAAGTAACTGTAAGTGTTGTTGGGGGTGGTTGAAAGAATGCTCACCCCTGGAGCGACCACAAAATCTAAGGGTGTCCTGCCAGCCCGATTGGAGAAGTTCGCCAGATGATTGTTCCAGTCGATCGCCCCAACTGAGATGCCCCAGGTTTGAGCTAAGTTGGCTGGAAAACTGGGTTGAACGCGCCCTTCATTGCCGGATGCCATCACAACCACGGCTCCTCTTTCCGTGGCATACTTCACCGCTTCTGTCACGATGTAGCTAGAAGTACTGCCACCCAAACTCAGATTAATGACCTGTGCGCCATTGTCGGCGGCGTAGCGAATTCCCGCGGCCACATCTGCATAGGTGCCGCCATCGGAACCCAACACTTTCACCGGCATGATTTGGGCATTGTAGGCAACCCCAGTGATGCCAAAGCCATTATTCTCAGCCGCGATCGTGCCAGCTACATGGGTTCCATGCCCGTCCTCATCAAAGGGATTATTTGTGCGGTTGACAAAGTTCCAACCCAACACGTCGTCGATGAAGCCATTGCCATCATTATCGATGCCGTCATTGGGAATTTCCCTGGAATTGATCCAGATATTGTCATTCAAATCGGGGTGGGTGTAGTCTACGCCGGTATCCACCACAGCAACGATAATTCCCTGGCCAGTATACCCTTGCGCCCAAACTTCTGGAGCTTGTACTCGATCGAGGCCCCAGTTGCTGCCGCCCTGGTTTGGCACCTCAAAGAAATTTTCAGTTGGGGTTGCGATCGCCTGCGCCACCGCTGCGGCTGCATTCACCACTCCATATCCAGTCGTGCCACTAAACTGAGCAGAATTGAAATTAGAGACATCTGTGGGTTGCACAGAAATATCATAAGTTCCCAGATCTAGATGTTGACATGATGGTGATGGAACGGGCAGTTCAGGTGCGAGGAACTGTTCTACCCAGTTGCGACTGCAAGATAGATGTTTAAGCAACGAGCGATCGATCAATTCCGTGACGACTCCGGTTTCGAGATTAAGCCCTTCGTCTGGCGTGGTGAATTGGTTCAAGGTGGCTTGCATAGGGTCAAGCAGATGCGATCGCAGGGAGGAGCTAATATTGCTAGGCATAACTCGTACTCTCAAGTGTGTTAGGACGAACTGTTCTTCATGCTTCCTTCACATATATCAGGAAATTATGAAGCTCCAGTTAAAGCCCCCCCCTGGTTAAGCAGGTTCCCTTATCAGGCATAATGAGGGGGTTTGGGTAATACTGTCAGGAAATGCTGTCGCCAACTGGAATCTGGCGTTTCCCCAACGTTAAACTGAACCCATCGATTGCTGATTTGAGTAAGTTAGGAAGCCATGCGAACCCACTATTGCGGTCAACTCCGCGCCGAGCAAATTGGAGAGACAGTTACCCTGTGCGGCTGGGTAGATCGTCGTCGGGATCATGGTGGGGTAATTTTTATTGATTTGCGCGATCGGGCAGGCGTGGTGCAAGTTGTCAGCGATCCCGTGCGGACTCCCAATTCTTATCAACGGGCTGAGGGCGTACGGAATGAGTATGTGGTGCGGATTACAGGGCGTGTTACGCAACGGCCTGAAGAATCACTCAACCCGCGGTTGGGGACGGGCGAAGTTGAAATTTATGCCGACCAGATCGAAGTCTTAAACGCGGTCCGAAAACAACTACCGTTTCAGGTTTCCACCAGCGAAAACGAGTCTGTTCGGGAAGATTTGCGGCTGAAATATCGTTATCTCGATTTGCGGCGAGAGCGGATGAGTCAAAATCTTCAACTGCGCCACCAAATTATCAAAACCCTGCGCCGCTTTTTGGAAGATGAGGCAGGGTTTATCGAAGTCGAAACCCCAATTTTGACGCGATCAACTCCCGAAGGGGCGCGCGATTATTTAGTTCCATCTAGAGCGAATCCGGGTGAATGGTTTGCGTTGCCGCAATCACCCCAGTTATTCAAGCAATTACTGATGGTGGCCGGCTGCGATCGCTATTATCAAATCGCGCGCTGTTTCCGAGATGAGGATTTGCGTGCCGATCGCCAACCTGAATTCACGCAACTCGATATGGAAATGAGTTTCCTATCGCAGGATGAGTTAATTGATTTGAATGAGCGGCTGGTGTGTCATCTTTTCAAAGTCGTAAAAGGCATTGATTTGCCACGCCCTTTCCCACGCCTGACCTATGCCGATGCCATGAACCTGTATGGTTCCGACAAACCAGACACCCGCTATGCCCTGGAATTAGTCGATGTATCCGATGTGGTTCAAGGCTCAGGTTTCAAGGTATTTGCCGATGCGGTGGCCAAAGGGGGAATCGTCAAAATTCTGCCCATTCCGGGCGGCAATGATGCGATCTCCAATGTGCGGATCAAGCCTGGTGGAGATTTGTTTAAAGAAGCTGAAACCTGCGGCGCACGCGGTCTGGCTTATATTCGGGTGCGGGCTGGCGAAATTGATACGATCGGGGCCATTAAAGACAATCTCACGGCGGAACAGAAGCAGGAAATCCTGACTCGCTGTCAGGCCCAAGATGGTCATCTGCTGCTGTTTGGAGCGGGTGACACCGCAACTGTGAATAAAACCCTCGATCGCCTGCGGCAGGTGATTGCGCGGGAACAGAACCTGATCGATCCAGACAAGCTCAATCTGTTGTGGATTACCCATTTCCCCATGTTTGAGTGGAATGCCGATGAAAAACGGCTGGAAGCGCTCCACCATCCCTTTACAGCACCTTTCCCAGAAGATTTGCCCGACTTGAAAACAGCCCGTGCCCAGGCTTATGACTTGGTGTTCAATGGGTTTGAAGTGGGCGGTGGCAGTCTGCGAATTTATCAGCCTGACATCCAACGACAGGTGTTTGAAGCGATCGGCCTCTCTCCCGAAGAAGCCTACGCCAAATTTGGGTTCTTGCTGGATGCATTTGAGTTTGGTGCCCCACCCCACGGTGGCATTGCTTACGGGGTCGATCGGCTGGTGATGCTGATGGCAGGCGAGGAGTCGATTCGTGATGTGATTGGATTTCCCAAGACGCAACAGGCTCGCTGCCTGATGACGGGTGCCCCCGCTGGCGTAGACGATAAGCAGTTGAAAGAACTCCACGTGGCTTCCACGTACAAGCCCAAAAAAGATAGTTAACGTCTGCCCTGCCACTGGTTTGCCCGGAGATTTTGCGCCGCTAACTGAGCCGTTTCCTCGACTCGTTTGGCGCGAGTTGCGGGTTTCTTCGCAGCAGCAATCCACTCCAAAATGCCCCGCTTCACCGATCGAGGGAATGCCTCAAAATTCTGCTTTGCGGCATCATCACGGGCTAAGGCTTGTTCCAGATCGGGTGGAACTTCCAAGGCTTCGACTGCATCTAACGCATTCCACGACCCATCAGCTTTGGCAGCCTCTATCTTGGCTAATCCGGCAGGCATGATTAATCCTTGCGCCAGGAGGCGTTCAACGCGTTCCTTATTTAACTTTGACCAACCAGTGCCGCGTTTGCGTGGTGCGAACCACACCATCGATCGCTCCTCATCGAGTTTGTTGGGCTTACTGTCTATCCAGCCGAAACACAACGCTTCCTCGACTGCTTCATCAAAGTCAAACTGCATTTTGCCAGTTGCTTTCTTGTAGTTGATCAACCAGATACCCGTGGTGCGGGTGTGATTTTCTTCTAACCACGATCGCCACGCTGCACGAGTTTTGGGGTGAATGGAATTGGCCGGAACGCTGACCATTAGGTTTAAAGCAGATGTTTCAATAAGTTATGTTCAGCCTGACAGCAAATCGTGTCAGCAATGAGCCTACCAATTTTGCCTTTTGCTTGCCACTATCCCAATCGTTGACAGTTAGCTTTATCTATGGGTTGAGCCTGTCTATTACGTTGTTTAAACTTTTGCAGTCTTTTGCCAAAGGTGTCTCAGGGGGTGGGGTAAACTAGCCGTTGACCAAAGGTTTGATGGCTATCGCTGTTAAATCGACGGGCTGAAATTATTGCGAATTGTTTAAGCAATCATTGGAGCCTTTAATAATGTCTCATACCGTCAAAATCTATGACACCTGCATTGGTTGCACCCAATGCGTTCGAGCTTGCCCCACAGACGTTCTGGAGATGGTTCCCTGGGATGGCTGCAAGGCAGGTCAAATTGCATCTTCTCCAAGAACGGAAGATTGTGTAGGCTGCAAACGTTGCGAAACGGCTTGCCCCACCGACTTCTTAAGCATTCGTGTTTATCTGGGAGCAGAAACAACTCGCAGCATGGGTCTGGCTTATTAGAAAGTGATTTTTTACGATCGCTCTTTTGACATAGATCCAAGCTTAAGGAGGAAGCAATCTTGCTTTCTCCTTTTTTATGACTGAATTGCCTTCATCAAAAACTCGGCCAGTTCAATCAGTTGCTCTTTGTTAAAGGCATCCAATAAGGCTCTAGCGGCGGCGCGGGGTTCCAAGGGCACCATAACCTGCTGGGTGCGAGCCGAGGAATTTGCTGGTTCAGGCACTAGGGGAGACTGAACCGGGGGAAGGGGAGGAGGGGGAGGCACGATCGATGTTGTCGAGGCTCCAACCAACTGTTGCAGGGCGCGACTGGGAACAATTTCACTCGATCGCCCAGCGACGAGAAGATCGCCAGCCTGCTTCAGTTCTTTGATCAAAAGTGGTGCGAGAACCTGGTAGGGGTGTTTGGAATTGGCGATCGCTTCTTGAGCCAGCCGTAATAGCCCTCGCCATTCGGAACTGGTAGTCAACTGTCCCATGCGGCTACACAAGCTTGCTAGTTGCTGACGGCAGGCGGGGGAATCGCCCTGCTTAAACAATTGCAACATTTTCTTCAGTACAACCGGAATCAAAGTCGCAGCATCGGGGCTGGTTCTCACACTCGGCCGAGCTGGAGTACCTGTGCCCATTTTGATCAACGTGTTCAAGTAATTTTGAAGTTCCAAAAAGATTGGCTGGGATGCCTGCACAATCTGTTCTCCTCGCGCTTCTTGCAGCCCGTAGGGAGATTGCAGCGCTTCTACTAATTCCTTCAACACGTCAAATCCTTTTAGAAATAAATCTTCCAGGTGGCGATCGGGTTTGATCGGATTTTCCTTCAACACTTTGAAGTAATCCTCCAGGTGATGCCCCACTCGCTGGATACTGTCAAATCCCAGCATGGCCGCCCCCCCTTTGACCGAGTGTGCCGCCCGAAACAACTCATTTAGCTGCTCCGAATCTGACACTGTGACTTGTAAATCTAATAATCCTTGCTCGATCGTATCCAGGTGTTCTTTTGCTTCTTCAATGAAGAACCCCATAATCTGCTGTTGCTTCGTCGCTTGCACAACCCTATCCCTCTCTACATACGCTACCGTTGCACGAGCTACAGAGAACCCATCCTCCGTTGTCTCTTCCACTTAGAATTCCCGACACTGTCTACTTTGTATCGTTTGATGAAAGATTTTGTAGATGTAGCAAAAGGCAGAGAGCAGAAGGCAGAGGGCATTGCAGATTCCTGACTTGTCCGAACCATTTACTGGTAAGGCTTATTCCAGATTAATGTCTTTATTTGTAAAAACTCTCCCATGCCTGTAGAGATCCTACAGGTAAGTTCTTTACGTATGGCTCAATGAGGGCACATTCGACGGAACGTTACGTTTGTATCGAAATTAGGGGTAGATTGCTTGATAGGATACGGTTCAGTGTTTTTGGTTGCCCCATGCCAGATGTCTTTTCTCTCCAAAATATTCTTTCCCCTGGTTATATTGTCAGCTTGATTATTTTTACAGCGACTTATGCCCTTTTTAGCTTGGGGTTGAATTTGCAGTGGGGGTTTACAGGGTTGATTAACTTTGGTCATGTCGCGTTTATGACGGTGGGTGCTTACGCTACCGTCTTGCTGAGTCTTCAAGGTGTCCCCATTTTGATTGCAACCTTGATTGGGGGCGCTTTGGCCGCGCTACTAGGCCTGATCCTGGGGGCAACCACATTACGATTGCGCGAAGATTATCTGGCGATCGTCACCATTGGGGCTTCGGAAGTTATCCGCTTGATTGCGTTGAATGAGGAATGGCTCACAAGAGGCGCATTGGGCATTCCGATCGCGGCACAGTATTTGCCCTTGGGTTGGCTAACTCGACCTAACCTGGGTACCCGCATTGGTATGGCCGTTTGGTGGACGGTATTATTTGCCCTAGCAGGTCGGCAGTTGTGGAGATGGTTGAAGCAACGCGGCAATCGGGAGGATAAAGCGCCCCGCAACAAGCATTCGATTTCCCGCGTTAAGCTCTTTTGGGCAATTGTGCTAGCTTTATCTGGTTTATTACTCTATGTCACTGGCACGATCGCAATTTTTGATTACGCCCGATATGGGTACAAAGTAGGTTTGATGTTATTGCTTGTGTCAGTGCTGACCTTTGTTTATTGGCGCTTGGAAGTATCTGTCAAAGCACCTTGGGGCCGAGTCCTCAAATCCATTCGTGAAGATGAACAGGTAGTCACTGCACTAGGCAAAAACGTGTTCTGGTATAAGTTGCAATCCATGATGATCGGGGGCGCGATCGCTGGCATCGCCGGCTCATTTTATGCCTGGAATCTGACCTTTATTAATCCTGATGGGTTCATTCCCATTTTTACCTTCTACGCCTGGATTATTGTCGTACTGGGTGGCTCTGGCAACAACGCCGGAACATTGTTAGGAGCCGTCATCTTTTGGCTTTACTTCACCGTAACTCGATTTGCGCTCCCCGCGCTGGTGCCTCTCGATGATGCTCGCCTCGGTGCCCTGCGAATTATGGTGATTGGACTGCTGTTGATAATTTTGATGATGGTTCGCCCACAAGGAATTTTAGGCAAGCAGGAGGAACTTACCCTTGGCCGATGATGCATCACAATTACCCAATACACCTTCAGATAATTTAGCCAGCAGCCAACCCGAGCAGCTTGAAGCGGTGCTGGCCGAAGTTGAAAGTGTACCCTCCCTTCCCCGCTTAGAGTTACCATTGCTGGCTGCCACCAGCCTGGTGAAGAACTTTGGTGGCATTAAAGCGGTAGATAATGCCGCGATCGAAGTCGCCAAAGGCAGCATTACTGGTCTAGTCGGTCCCAACGGAGCCGGAAAAACGACACTGTTCAACCTGTTGTCGAACTTCATTCGCCCTGATAGTGGCAGAGTTGTGTTTGATGGTGAGCCGATTCATCATTTACCACCCCACATCATTGCGCGCATGGGGATGGTGCGGACATTTCAAGTGGCAAGAGCGCTGTCTCGACTTTCGGTGTTGGAAAATCTGTTACTCGCAGCCCAAAAGCAAACAGGAGAGCAGTTTTGGAATACCTGGCTCCGGAACAAAGAGATTGCCCAGGAAGAAAGGCAGAATCGCGAAAAAGCCTTTACCGTGCTGGAGTCGATCGGTCTGGTTCACATGGCCCATGAGTATGCAGGAGCGTTGTCCGGTGGGCAGCGGAAATTGCTGGAAATGGGGCGGGCACTGATGGCCGATCCCAAGCTTATCTTACTGGATGAACCCGCCGCTGGCGTCAACCCGACGCTGATCAATCAAATTTGCGATCGCATCCAACGCTGGAACCGGGACGGGATGACATTTTTGATCATCGAACACAACATGGATGTGATTATGTCCCTCTGCGATCTAGTCTGGGTGATGGCTGAGGGACGCAATCTTGCTATGGGCACTCCCACTGAGGTTCAATCCAATCCAGAGGTGTTGGAAGCGTATTTGGGACAATGAGAACGGGTAAGCGAGTGGGTGAAAAAGTGGATAGGTTTAATTGAGTTAATTGTTACCTGGCTTTACCCACCTACCTATTTCGCGGCCTTCGTCGCACCTTGCAAATCTGCTTTGCAAGTATTGAGCATTCTCACGTCATTATCAGTGACCTTATCTAATTTGTGGAAGCCCTGCAACCCGATCCCAGCCGCCGCATTGCCACTGGAAGCAACTGTAGAACTACGATCAAGGGCAATCTCAAGTGGGTTTGTGACGCGATCGTAGCTATTGGTCACAGTCAATGCCAGTTGATCACTCTTAAAACTTCCTGTAGCACAGTCAAAGGAGGAATGGGGGAAATACAACGCGCCCACAACCTGACCTTGTTTTGACTCAAATACGAAATATCCTTGACCAATTTCATCAGGCTTTGCGGACTGGCCATACAGATAAACCCCATCTGGCAGGGCAGCAGGTTGAGCAGAAGAGCTTTGTGGCGCAGCCTGGACAGGCGAGCTTTCAACCGCAACCAGGCCAAGTGCCAAAGTCCCCGCGAGCGCCACTGTCAAATGGTTTACCACTCTAGCCCAATTAGAACGATGCGTGTAGACAGTTTGCATGATGGTTTCCCCGCTCACCCGAAGTCAATAATTCGTTACTTGTAACAAGCTTTGTAAAGTTATCTGGTCGTGATTGAAGGATTATGCGATCGCCTCAAACTTTTTTCGAATAGGTTTACTTTACGACTTAGCCAAGACTGAACACCTCATCCGCTCGACTCACCCAATCGGTGGATTAGGTCTAACTTGAGAAAGAAACATCTGACGGACACCTCAAGCTAACGAGCAAGGAACGGTGGGAACAGAACAGGACTGTGGAGGGATCAATAGCGAACCAAAATATTCTCTAAGATTCATCAAATCATGTCCGATTGCCGCTTGCTATTACGTTTGGTGACAGTTCCACCGCTGGCCACTTGATCGCTACAACGTCATAACGAAGGATTTCGGAAAATCACCAAACTTTAAGTCATGGTTGTGCAATCTAAATCTTGGAATGTTTACCACACGACTTTATACTGAGCGGTGGAACGTTTAGCCTTAGGGTTAAACCCGCACCGATATTTTGTTGCCAGATTCCAGCAGTTACGGCGTATTCACAACCTGAAGCTGGATGATTCGTGCTTGTTGCTGCCACCCGACTTTGCTCTGAAATAGGACACCGCCTTATGACTATGACAACCGATCGCTTCCCTATCGACCTCGGAGCTTATCAGCAAATTGCTCTCGACCCCACTAAACCAACGCTTACTAATGAAGAGCGCGAAGCTCTGAAAGCAAACATTCAACTGTGTCGGGATGCGATCGTGTTCTTCACCGCCACCGGAGCCGCTAGAGGGGTGGGTGGTCATACAGGTGGACCTTACGATACCGTGCCCGAAGTGATGATTCTGGATGCATTATTCCGTGGTGCCCCCAATCAGTTTGTGCCGATCTTTTTTGATGAAGCCGGACATCGAGTGGCGACCCAATATCTAATGTCTGTATTGCGGGGACAGATGACACCAGAGCAAATCATGCACTACCGCATGGCTGGCTCCAAGTTGCCTGGGCACCCCGAACTGGGTTTAACTCCGGGGGTAGAGTTTAGCTCTGGGCGGTTGGGGCATATGTGGCCTTACGTGAATGGGGTGGCTCTGGCGAATCCTGGTAAAGCGGTGTTTTGCCTCGGTTCTGATGGTTCCCAGCAGGAAGGCAACGATGCGGAGGCAGCCCGGTTAGCTGTGTCGCAACATCTCAATGTCAAGTTACTAATTGATGACAATGACGTGACGATCGCGGGGCATCCTTCCAAATATCTACCTGGCTTCAGCGTTGCTAGAACTCTGGAGGGCCACGGCTTGAAAGTGTTGGAGGGGGATGGCGAAGATATTGACAGTCTCTACAGTCGCATTCAGGAAGCAGTGGCGACACCAGGCGCGATCGCGGTCATCAACAAGCGTCCCATGTGTCCGGGGATTGAAGGCTTGGAAGGTTCTACCCACGGACATGATGTGATTCCCCTCAAATTGGCATTGCAATACCTGGAAAGTCGGGGGCATCAAGCTGCTGTTGATTATCTCAACAATATCGAGAAGCCCAAAAATACATATACCTTCCTCGGTATTGGCGAAAAGTGGGATTCCAATCGGAACGTGTTCGGCGATGCCGTGAATGGTGTGTTGAGCCAAATGAGCGAAGCCGATCGCAAAGCCAGCGTTAAGGTGATCGACAGCGATCTGGAAGGCTCTTGCGGCTTGAAAAAAATCCACGATGCCTATCCCGAAATTTTCATTCCCGCCGGCATCATGGAGCGGGGGAACCTCTCAGCCGCAGCCGGATTTGGTATGGAGAAGGGCAAACAGGGCATTTTCGCCACCTTCGCCGCCTTTCTGGAAATGTGCATTTCTGAAATCACGATGGCGCGGTTGAATTACTCCAATCTGTTATGCCACTTCTCCCACTCCGGCATCGATGATATGGCAGACAATACCTGCCACTTCGGACTCAATAACTTCTTTGCTGATAATGGTTTGGACGATGGCTACGACACCAAACTCTACTTCCCCGCCGATGCCAATCAAATGAAAGCCTGTGTCGAAAAAGTTTTCTTTGATCCAGGTTTGCGCTTCATCTTCTCCACCCGTTCCAAAACTCCGATCATTTTGGACGGTAATGGGAATGAATTATTTGGTGCCAACTACACCTTCACTCCGGGCAAAGACGAAGTAATCCGGGAAGGCACCGCAGGTTATGTGGTTGCCTTTGGCGATGCGTTGTACCGAGCCTTAGATGCGGTCGAGCGCTTAAAGCAAGATGGCATTGATGTCGGGCTAATCAACAAACCCACGTTGAATGTCGTGGATGAAGAGACGATCGCCAAGATCGGCAAGTCTCCGTTTGTTCTGGTGGTCGAAGCGTTTAACCGTCGCACTGGTTTGGGTAGCCGCTTCGGGTCCTGGTTGCTGGAACGAGGATACACGCCCAAGTTTGCCTACCTTGGCACCCACGAAGAAGGCTGCGGTGGTCTATGGGAACAGTATCCCCATCAGGGCATCGATCCAGTCGGCATCATCAACAAGGTGAAGCAACTGACTGCTTAGGAATCGTTTGTAAACAAAGATGTAAATCTCCCTCAATCCCCCTTGAGAAGAGGAACTTCAAGCATTTGGCTCGGTACTCTCCTTGTTATGCCGCTCAAGTTACTGGTGAGGACAATTTATCGGAGTTACCTACTGATCTATGTTTTGTAAACAATGTAAATATTTTTGGAACGTTTCGTGTGCATGAATTAAAAGATATTGCCGCAACAATCCAGTCATTAGTTACAACTGCTGCAATTCTCTTGGGTGGTATTTGGAGCTATTTTCTTTTTGTCCGAAAACGCCAAGCCCGTCAACGCGTTCAAATTACTCACCGAGTATTCCATAAAATTATTACAAAGAGTAAAGCACTGTTACACATTACCATTATTGTCTCTAACGTTGGTGAAGTTTTAATTCGTCCACAAAGAGGAGAGATGAAAGTCCTAAAGATTCTTCCTCTCACGTCTGAATTACTCAACAGAATTGAAGAACAAGAAGGTTTTCCTTATTTGGAAAATTTAAAGGAAAGGGAGTTAGATTTACCACAAGTTAGTGATCTATCGAAATTTCCTGATAATGTCCGCATTGAACCTGGGGAGACGGAAGAAATTGGCTTTGACTTCATCATTAACTCTGAGGTTAAACTTATTAAGATAGAAAGCTTCTTTGAAAACCGAAATCTTGCTGCTCAAAAAAGTTCCCACCCAATAGGCTGGCGTTTGTCTACAATTCACGACCTCGAAGAACAATCTGACAGTAGGGGGTAAAATCATGTTCTCTGATTCGCATAGACAAAGAGAGAAATTTCGTAAAACTTCGATATATCTTTCTGATCACGATGATCCACGTCTTAAAAAAATCATTCAGGAGATTGCTGAAGATTCAGGCAAGTCAGCGAAGAAGATTACAAAGCAAGAGATTATTTCGTATTGTAATCTTCATCAAATATCTTATATAGATTTTGATGAGCAAGGAGGCTTTATGAGAAAAGTCTTTTCATTTTTTAATCGCAGGTAACCATACGGAGTTCTTATTAGAATTTTATCAAGGTAGCCTTCAAGATATTTCTTCAATAAGTCAATAGTAGGAGGTGTTATTAATGATTCTTCTGAAAGAGCTAGTCAAAGTTGTTTTCAAACTTTTTCTAGCTATACTATTGATGCCATTTAGCCTTCCAATGTGGCTGTTTTTGGTGCTTAGGTTCAACTTACGGCATCCATACAAAACTAGATTAAAAGAAAAACCAGTTATTAGTATACTTGATTTAATTTCCCAAGATAAAGAGATAAATGAAGTCCACGACTTCATTCGAGAAAGATACTTTAATATCAATGGTGACACAGCAATATTCTTATACCAATGGGTGTTAGATCTATTTCCAATTTACCTTCCTAAGTTACAAAAGAATATTGCTTTAGATCTTATTAAACTAGGAGATGTACTACAATCTTTACCTTTTGGAGATCAAGAAACTAATTTAATCGTTGCCGTTGCAGCTTACGAAGCTTCATTGAATGTCTTCAAAGCTAAGAAATTTCCTAGAGAGTGGTCAATTGCTTTGAGAGGTATAGGAGAGATATACACTAAATACCAGTATTCATCAGTATATGAACCTGTTTTGAGACGACTCATCGAAGCGCAAGGAAGTCTTTGTTTCTTTCTCACCTCTCTTCACCATGATGGTGAATGTGGTCGGCTTAGTCGAGAGAAGTTCAAGCGTTATGGATTTGGCAAATATTATGACAACCGTATAGAGGTGGCTATTGATTTTTATGAAGGTATTCTTACTACCCTAAAACGCAAACAGTATCCTTACGATTGGGCAAAAATCATGATTGCTCTTGGTGATGCCAAGCAAGTCCTTTACAAAAAGGCTCCTATTTATCATAAGAATAGTATTCTCGGAAATGAATCTGATAAGTTTTCCAAGCCAAAAGAAGAAGTTGATGTAATAGATATAGATGGTAGTACAATTCGATGGAATTATAGAAATTTTATAGAGGAAAGCTTAAGTAATAGAATTTGGGTTGAAAATTATCGACGCATACATGGAAACTCCATAGAATATTATAGACAAGCTTTAGAGGAAATTACTCAAGATCTATATCCAGAAGATTGGGCAGATCTACAGATTAAAATTGGTGATTCTTATAGGGATTGTACTCAAGACGAACTGAATGAAAATCTAAGAAATGCTCTATCTTGCTATCAAAAAGCACTAGAAGTTTTTTCAGAAGACCATTACATTACTAAATGGGCAATAGTTCAATATTCTCTAGGATTAACTTATAAGGAACAAAAACAATTTACAGAAGCAACTCGCTGTCTAGAAAGAGCCTTACAAGTTTTTGTATCGCAAAATATGGAGAGGCTATGCACAATTGCAGGAGAAGAGCTTGGAGATATTGCTTTTAATACAGAGCAATGGGTGCAAGCTATAGAAGGCTATGCGACTGCTATTGCAGCGGCTGAGACTAATCGAAAATTTATTACGTCTGAGTCATGTAGAAGAAAAATTGCCTATAATTTACGATCTTTATATCAAAGAGTGATTGGTTCTTTAGTCAACAGTAATCAACTGATGAAGGCAGTTGAATATACAGAGCGATCTTTTGCAATTCAATTGAACGATCTAATAATAACTAATTACTTTGCTTCCAATAATAAAGAATTAGAAGAGGAGTTTGGAAGATTGCAAAAAATGCATGATACGCACATGCGTTTCGAGAGTAGGATAGCATTTGATAATCTCATAGCTTTCAGTGAAGGACTTTCTCAAGAGGGTCCGAAATATGGACTGTTTAATCAAACATATATTTTATTTGAGCAAAGAAAGGCTGAGCTTTATGAGATGCAAAGACGTGTTTTTTATGAGAAGCTTTTGTCAAGCGAGAAGTCCAAAACAGAAAGGTTTTGTGAATCTCTCAACTTCAAAGATATACAAGCATTAATAAACAAGCCAACAACTGCCGCTCTTGTTTTTTACACTATACAGAAAGATACCTATATATTTGTAATCAGACAAAAGTCTATAGATTTGCATATCTGTAATCAACATAGTTTGCAGGAGTGGATTTTTGAGAATTGGCTATCCTACTATAAGAACAACAATCAGGTATGGCAGGATGGTGTTGAATCTTTCCTGATACAATTATCTCAACGTCTAGGGTTGTTTGATTTATTTGCTAAGTATCTAAAGAACATTCAAGAATTAATTTTAATTCCAGATCGTTATTTGCATATTATTCCATTCTCCGCGTTGCCAATTGAATGTAGCCCTAACAATGAAATTCAATACTTGAGTGATAACTTCTCATTACGTTATGTTCCCAACTTTAAATTGTTGAAATTTTGCCATCAGAGATCTGGTCGAAGAAGGTATGAATTGCAACGAATGGGTATTATAGAAAACCCTCTGGAAGATCTAATCTTTTCTTCTTTTGAGTGTGGTCAAATCAGCCAGATGTTTAATGTTCCTAGAGAGCATTATTTGCGCGGGCGAGAAGCAACTGTTAATAGCTTTCGATGCCTATTACAAGATGAACAATTACAGGCAATTCATCTCAGTATGCATTCAGAGTCACGCCTAAGAAACGCCCTTGAATCAGTTTTGAAGTTAGCCCGTGAAGATTCAGGGCAGGGAATGTTTACACCTAGACAAGTCTCTCTAGGTCAGTTACTTCAATGGCAAATGCCTAGCGTTGAGGAAGTATTCCTTGCTGGTTGTGAAACAAATTTGGGAGATATTCCTGACACTAATGATATCCTCACATTAGGAACTGGTTTTCTGGTGGCTGGAGCTAGCAAAGTTATCAGTTCATTGTGGAAAGTAGATGACTTGGCAACCTCTTTAATCAGCATTTTCTATTACCAAGAACGTCAGAAAGGGCTAGATTGTCCCACTGCACTACAAAATGCTCAGATTCGTCTAAGAACATTAACAGGGATAAGACTGAAATACTATTTGAATGGCTATGTAGAGTTTCTTGATAAACTAGCAAGAGAAATGTCTGATTATGATGTAACCGTAACAGTTGACGCTCTCAAAATAAAGTTAGATCAACTTTATGATACAGAGAAGCCATTTAGCTCTCCCTTATACTGGGCAGCTTTTGTATGTCAAGGATAGCTTTCTTGTGTTTAGGTTTAGTTGCTGTTTTTATAAAGTGGCTTTCGATTGAAACGCGGCATAACAAACCGGTTGGAGCGGACTGACAAGAGATCTTGGTATTGTAGCAAAGGTTATCGGCAGCCGCTCAACCGGAACGTTAAGGAGGGTTAGGGAGATTCTAATTATGGCAATTGGGACTTGGTTCTATGACACAAGACCTTTACCAAATGACTAACGCTGAACTGAAGCAGTACATTTCAGCGCACCGCAACAATGAAGAGGAGTTTAGAGCGGCATTGGAAGAGCTCATGAGCCGCCGTGATCCAAATGCTCTGTACCAACCCTATCCCTTTGATCTGAATGATCCCGAAAACGAAGTACAGACTCTCTTAGCAGAGAAGCTTAAAAACATTGAGCCTCAACGGTAGTAAATTCTGCCAAGTTCGCCAAAACCTCATAAGATAGTGCCAGAAGAAAAAGGTGGATGATTATGGCAGAGGGGATAGGGCGAATTGGGTTGAAAGAGGCGATCGCACCATTTGTTTAAACCTCGCCACTTTCCGCTACGATCGCGGAAGTGTTGAGTTTGCAGGTTTATGTCATCGAAAATTGGTGTAGCGATCGTCGGCACCGGGTTTGGGCAAAAGGTTCACATTCCAGCGTTTCAAGCGCACCATCAAACCCGTATTGTGGCGGTTTATCATCGGGATTTGGCCAAAGCCGAAGCGCTCGCCCAAACCTATGACATCCCTCATGCCTGTGCTGCTGTAGAAGACATCGTGCGGCTACCTGATGTCCAGGGAGTCAGCATTTCTACCCCACCCTTCTTGCACTACCCGATGGCAAAAACCGTGTTGCAAGCGGGCAAACATCTCTTGCTGGAAAAACCCACCACCCTGAATGTGGCCGAAGCCCGTGAGCTAGAGGCGATCGCCACCCAAAACGACCTAATCACCACCCTGAATTTCGAATTTCGTTGCATTCCAGCCTGGTTGCACCTGGCGGAGTTGTTGAAAGCCGGTTACGTTGGCCAACCGCGCCTGATCAAAATTGATTGGCTGGTGGCGGGACGAGCCGATGCCGCCCGTCCCTGGAATTGGTACGCTCAAAAAGAGAAAGGTGGGGGTGCACTGGGCGCGATCGGCTCCCACACTTTTGATTACATTGCCTGGTTGTTTGGGCCGATTCAACGCCTCTCAGCACGGCTTTCGACGGCAATTTCCCAGCGCCCCGATCCAACTGAAGGCGGTTTGCTAAAACCTGTAGATGCCGACGATACGTGTTTGATCACGGCGGAGTTATTCGATGGGACGCCGTGCCAACTCTCGCTCAGCGCAGCAACGTATCAGGGCCGGGGGCATTGGGTGGAAGTTTACGGTGATCGCGGCACTCTGGTGCTGGGTAGCAACAATCAAACCGACTACGTTCACGGCTTTCAACTTTGGGGCAGCCACAATGGTCAACCCTTGACTGAAATCTCCATCCCGGCTGAACTGGAGTTTCCCCGCACTTGGAATGATGGCCGCATTGCCCCCTTCGTTCGCATCATCGATCGCTGGGTGCAGGGCATTGATCAGGGGCGATCGCTGGTCCCCTCCCTGACCGAGGGCGTGTCTTCCCAACTGCTAATGGACTTAGCTCACGAATCCAACCTCACGGCCACCTGGGTTGAAGTTCCTGGGTAGAACCTCGCTACCCCAAATAGGCCCGCTGGATGCGATCGTCTGCCAACAAATCAGTCGCGTTTCCAGTTAACGTCATGCGTCCGGCATCGAGGACATAACCCCGATCGGCAGTTTGCAAGGCCAGGTTTGCGTTCTGTTCCACTAGCAAGATTGTGACTCCAGTCGTGCGGAGGTCGCGAATGATGGCAAAAATTTCCCGAACGATCGCCGGGGCTAAGCCCAAACTCGGTTCATCCAGCAACAGCAACCGGGGACGACTCATCAACGCCCGGGCGATCGCCAGCATCTGTTGTTCCCCCCCGCTGAGGGTTCCGGCTTGTTGGGAGCGTCGTTCGGCTAAGCGGGGAAAAGTGAGGAACTGTTTCTCGATGTCGGCCTTAATGCCCAACCGATCAGAACGGGTGTAAGCGCCCAACTCCAAATTATCCAGTACCGTCATCCGGGCAAGAATGCGCCGCCCTTCAGGACTATGAGCAATCCCAAGTTTCGCCATTTCTGGGGCGCGTTTCCGAGTAATGTCCTGTCCGGCATAAAAAAGCCGCCCCGATCGCACCCGCACAATTCGCGAAATCGCCCTCAGCGTTGTCGTTTTCCCGGCTCCATTCGCCCCAATCAGCGTTACCACCTCACCGGGATAAACCATCAGGTCAATGTCTTGCAACGCCTGAATGGCCCCATAATTCACACTCAATCCAGATAATTCCAGTAAAGGCGCATCCATCGTTGCCGTTTGTCCCAAATCTCCCTCAAATTTTGCCACCTTGCGGTACTCGAAACGCACGATCGGCCTCACCAGAAGCAAGATTTTTCGCGTAGTATGACAAGTAAATCAACGCAGACATCCGTACCATGGTGCAGGATTTAACCATCGATGTTGCTTTTTCCTCTGATATCAGCCGGTTGGTGATTGAGGATGAAACTCCTGGGGCTAACCTCATCTCCAAAAAGCAACTGCGTCTGTTGACTGAGCCTTTGTCCAGTAATCCCAATCTTCAATGGCGCGAACTCCCACGCTAACTTACGATCGCGGCACCCTTATCCTGCATCCACCACCGAAGGGGAAGGAGTGGATGGATTTTGCCACTTGGGACGATCGCATCGAACGGTTTCGCATTCCAGCCTTGCATTACCGCGATGTGGTGTTATCTTTGCGGGCCAGCGAAATTGCAATTATCGACAATGCCCGAACTTTCCAGGAAGTTGAACTGGTGCCCAGCCTGGAAATGCAACCCTATCCGCACCAGCAAGAAGCGCTCGATGCCTGGAAACACGCTGGGCGCATGGGAGTCGTGGTGCTGCCCACTGCCGCTGGCAAAACCTACCTGGCGCAACTGGCCATGCAAGCCACCCAACGCAGCACCTTGATCATGGTGCCAACCCTGGATTTGATGCATCAGTGGTATGCTCACCTCGTCGCCGCTTTTCCCGATGTGGAGATTGGCGTGTTGGGCGGTGGGTCGCGCGACAAAACTCCGATCCTGGTTGCCACTTATGACAGTGCGGCCATTCATGCCGAAACGTTGGGCAATCAATATGCCTTGCTGGTGTTTGATGAGTGTCACCATTTGCCGAGTGACTTTAATCGAGTGATTGCGGAATACGCGATCGCCCCCTACCGCTTGGGACTCACCGCAACGCCAGAACGCACTGATGGGAAACACGCAGATTTGAACACATTAATTGGTACAGAAGTGTATCGCCGCACGGCTGAGGAATTATCGGGCACAGCCTTAGCGCGACACGAAGCCGTGCAAATCAAAGTGCATTTATCGAAACAAGAACGGGAGCGGTACGATCGCCTGATGCAAGTCCGCAATGCTTTTTTGAAAGAAGCCAACATCTTCCTCAGCAGTACACAGGGCTGGCAACGATTTGTGCAAGCGAGTGCCCGCTCCAAAGCTGGACGCAAAGCCATGTTGGCCCACCGACAAGCAAAAGCGATCGCCTTTGGCACTGAAGGTAAGTTGCGTGTCCTGGCCGATTTGCTGGCAACTCACTACCCTGCTCGCACCCTCATCTTCACCGACGACAACGCCACGGTTTACCAAATTTCCCAATCCTTTCTGATTCCGGCCATTACCCATCAAACCGGCATTAAAGAACGGCACGACATTTTGACTCGATTTAAGCAAGGCGAGTACCGGACACTGGTGGCCTCTCGCGTGTTGAACGAAGGGGTCGATGTGCCCGATGCCAGTGTGGCGATCGTCCTTTCCGGCACAGGCTCCACCCGCGAATACATTCAGCGGCTAGGGCGCATTCTTCGTAAAGGCAACGACCCCAACAAATGCGCCCAACTATACGAAATCGTGGCAGAAGACACCAGCGAAGAAAACGTCTCTCGCCGCCGCCGGAGTAAACCCGCTCCCCCGCAACGCCAACTGGAATTGGTGCAGTACCAGCCACCCTCCACGCCGTTGCCGCAAGCTGCGGAAGCATCTGGCAAGTATGGCAATCAAGCGTCAGGTTTAGAATTCGAGTAAGTGTGCAGATCTATTTATTTGCAGATCCTGGCTCGGTCAGTTTACGGTGCTGCTCAGCACTGGCCGTATCCGGCAAAACTTTGCTGACATTGCCCTGAATTTTAGTTTGGAGGGAACCGGCCACGATCGCATCTCGATCAGCCATCAAAGCTTTGAATCCTTGGGCCGCGACTTCTGCAGGATCGTCTTTCTTGTCGGCTCCGGCCTTGGTGTCATCCATGTCGGCCCGATGAAAAAAGTTTGTGTCCGTGGGTCCAGGCATGAGAGCGGTTACGGTAATTGCCGTATCCTTCAATTCGCTCCGGAGCGCTTCTGAAAATGATTTAACAAAAGCTTTTGACGCAGCATACACGGCTTCAAATGGCCCCGGCATCAAAGCCGCAATTGACGCTGTAAACAAGATTTTTCCTTGATTACGCTCGACCATATCCTTCACAACTCGCTTCGCCAAATGCACCGTTGAGGTAACGTTCAACTGAATCAGATTCAACTCTTCCTGCAGGTCAGTTTCAACGAATGGCCCGCCGACACCCACACCGGCGTTGATAGCGATCGCGTCTACCGCACGACCAGTTGCTTGAATCTGGGCATAAAGCTTTTCCACGCCTTCGTAGGTGGCAAGATCAGCCTGCACTGTTTCAACCGTTGCCCCCAATGCTTCAAAGTCTTTAGCCGTCTCGTTAATACTGGTGCCAGTAGCAGTTACTAACAAATCAAAACCATTTTGCGCAAATTGTTTAGCCAACTCGTAGCCAATCCCGCTAGAAGCACCTGTTACAACCGCCAAGGGGCGACTCAACAAATCAGTCATTTTTCTACTCCTAGATCGCAGCCGTACATGCCCCTCGCTCACGATTGTGCGGAGGCAGAAACCATCTCTCTCATGCTAAAGATTGAGGAACTCGATCGCGTCTTTCCAATGACGGGGCTCAAGTGGGCAATCAGCAATATTCTTAGTAGTGTTTAACACTACACCATTAATTCTTCCCAACAAATGGAATCACAGAATTTTCAGCGATCGCATAAGCCGTCGTACCTGCAAGTAGAGGCACCTCGTAACCACCCGTGAACTCTCCAAAAGAGGGGAGAACGATTTGATTAAGAGTATGATCAAAGTAAAAGCAAGGTAGGCGTAAGTTATCCAGTTTGTTCTTGATGCGAATGCACGGATGAATATGACCGCAGATATTCACATGTTTTGGCTTCGATTCAGGTTCATGACTCAAAATCAAGTTATCCATTCGCATCGAATCTAAAATACAACTGACTGAGAGTTGCTCTAGCTTCGACACGAATGCTCGATCGTGGTTTCCAACAATAAGCTGCACATTTGCTTGAGTTGATTTGAGGAACTGAAACCAGCAATCAAGAACTTCGTCAACCAGGGCATGGCGAGAATGAAATAAGTCACCCAAAATAAACACATAATCCAGGTCGTATTTTGAACAAAGTTTTTGTAGGCGATCGAGGGTTGTTTGATTGACCAAATTTGGAATTGGCACCCCTAAAGATTGAAATGTTTCTGACTTACCCAAATGGATATCTGACACCAACAACATCTTTTGCTGTTCAACGTAGATCGCCTTTTCGGGAAGTAAAGAAAATTGATTGCCTAAAATCGAAATCCTATGCATGGCATTCTGAAATAGCAGCAACAGACCCATGAGTAGTCTAAAGTGGCCATGCGGTGAGTGGGGCAAAAGCAACCTAAAAAATTGCCCAAAATTGGCCTAACCAGCATCTTTTTTGCGTTTAGCATTCTCCACTCATCTCATCAAAACCAGGCATGAGGTCATTTTAAACAGGTTCGGATACACTGAAAAATGTCTAACCGTGCCGACAAAATCTGACCTGACACAAAAGGAACTTCACATGGTAAAGCACATTCTGGCGATCTGCTCACTGGCCGTTGCATTGGGCATGGGCAGTTTGCCAGCCCTCGCTCAAACACCAACTCCGACCGCGCCCGCGACTCAATCGACCGTCAGCGAAGACGATCTGAAAAAGTTTGTAGGTGCAGCTAAAAAACTCGAAGTCATCTCTCAGGAGCGCAATACGCAAATTGCAAAACTCGTGAAGGAAGGCGGCCTCAGCTTAGATCGGTTCAGAGAAATTTATCTTTCCAAGCAAAATTCAAAAGTGAAGCCGAAAACTGAAGTAACCCCGGACGAGCAGAAAAGGTACGATCGCACTGTCGAACAGTTGGTTCAGCTCCAGAAAGAAACTCAAAGCAAAATGGGGACAGCCGTTCAGTCTGAAGGGTTAGAAGTTCCTCGATTTCTACAAATTCTAGAAACAGTTCAGAAAACTCCAGACCTCCAAAAGAAAGTGGAGCAAATGCTGAAATCAACAAAATAGTCTGTCGTCCGATCAGCGGTCTTTATTACTAATGAACTGCATCTTGTCCCAGTGTTCAGTCATTCCACGCCAACTCCGCTCAACCTGGAATAAACTACTGCCAATCGTTCTGGGTTGGGCACTTCCCCTCACGATCGCGACCGAAAGTGAAGGTGCAGAACGAATTTACGTCTCCTACAATATTCTGGAGCGCTCTATTTCTGTTGCTGCCTTAGAAGCCTACGCCAAAGATGAAATTATCGATGATGATTTGGCAGCCTACGCTCGTTATGCAAACCCAGGATTTTTAAAGGAACTGCGGACAGCATTAACCGCCAAAGCCGACTTAAAACCCGTGACGGTTGCCCAGTTCCTGTATTCGCCCCAAGGTGATGCCGCTTTACGGCGTTTGGGACAGGTTATTCAACCCGACTCAGGGATTGAAAACGGCTATAAAGCGATTCGGGCGGCGCTGATCCTGGCGGCGGCTGACCCGCAAGGGCTATCTCTGCTGACATTTCTGAAGCATTATCCAGCCCGAGGAATTCGGATTGATGTCGATCGCAGCTTACGAGTGGTAGGAGATGCCGATCGCCTGATTAACCAAACTCGAAGAGCAACCCAAACTATTACTCAGCTTGCCCAAATTGAGGCCATATCCGATGCGCCGCTCAACCCCAATCAACCAGATTTACGTCAGCGTGGGCCCTTCAAATTTCAAAAACAATCAGTCACGCTCACCGATCCAGACCGCCAAACCGTTCCCCTCGCACCCCCCGTTCCAACCTCGCCAACCCCAATTACCAGGCGCACCTATCCGCTAGACATTTACTTACCCATCGCTGCGGGGCAAGCCAGACTACCGAAACCCATTCCAGTGGTTGTCATCTCCCATGGGCTAGGGTCAGATCGGGCCTCGTTTGCTTATTTGGCCGAACATTTGGCTTCCCACGGGTTTGCCGTGTTAGTGCCGGAGCATCCGGGCAGCGATCGCAAACAACTGGAAGCGTTGTTAGCCGGAATTGCCGCCGAAGTAGCAGAGCCGACTGAGTTTGCAAATCGCCCACTGGACATCACTTACTTGCTGAATTACATGCAGCAGCAAGCCGCCACTAACCCAGCCTATCAAGATCTAAACCTGAAGCAGATTGGGGTCATTGGGCAATCTTTTGGCGGTTATACAGCTTTAGCGCTGGCAGGAGGCGCTATCAATTTTCAGCAACTTCAAAAAGACTGCCAAAATTTGGAGAATACCTTCAACCTATCTCTGTTCCTGCAATGTCGCGCGCAGGAATTGAACCAACTGGCACAACCTCGAGTTGACTTTCGCGATCCACGGGTACAAGCAGTCGTTGCAGTGAACCCAATCAATAGTGCTGTGATGGGCAGAACCAGCTTGGAATTGATTAATATTCCAACCATGCTCATCGCCAGCAGTGCAGATACGGTGGCTCCCAGCTTATTTGAACAAATTCAACCCTTTACCTGGTTGCGGACGAACGATCGCTACCTGGTGCAAATGGATCCTGGCACTCATTTCTCTGTCATTGGTGGCAGTGAGATTCCCGGCACGGGTGGAGCTTTACCCATTCCCCCCGAAGTGATTGGGCCGAATCCAGTGATCGCCCAGCGGTACTTAAACGCGCTGGCTTTGGCGTTCTTTCAAACCTACATTGGCAATCAAGCCACGACCTTTCGCCCCTTTCTGAGTTCTCTATATACTCAATCGATTTCTGATCCGGCTCTCCGGCTGGATCTGGTTCAGACCTTATCTGAGCGTCAACTGAGTTTGCGTCAGAGATCTACCAATCAACTCAGTTCCCGGTTGCCTCAATCGAATCGATCGAGTTTGAGCAATCATGCACAGGTTTTCCAGGAATCGCTTCTGGTTCCTTTGAAGCAGCTAGAAAGCCCCCTTAGAGAATAAGCATCTATGAAACGTTTAGTTATCTGTTGTGACGGGACCTGGAATGAACTCAGCCGTTACCCAACCAACGTGGTGAAAACAGCTCAAGCAGTTAAGCCGTTTGCCCAAAATGGTATGGCTCAAGTGGTCTACTATCAAGCAGGTTTGGGGACTCAGTGGTACGATCGTATCCCCGGTGGGGCCTTCGGTTGGGGAATTGACTACAACATTAAAAATGCCTACCAATTCCTTTGTTTTAATTACGAGCCTGGCGATCAGATTTACCTATTTGGATTTAGTCGCGGCGCTTATACTGTTCGCAGCTTAGCAGGAATGATTTACTGCTCCGGTTTACTCAAACGCGAATACATTAACAATGTCGAAGCTGCATATAACCTGTATCGCAATCGCTCGATCAAGCCAGGCGCAGCCACCGCAGAAAAGTTTCGTTCAGATTACGCCGTTTGTGAGCAGGGTGAGAATCAAATCCCCATTACATTGCTGGGCTGCTGGGATACGGTTGGGTCTTTGGGTATTCCTAATCTGTTTCCAATCCTGCCATTCAGTCAATTAATTAACCGGAAATACCGTTTTCACGACACTGAACTGAACCGCAAGATTCAAATGGCGCTGCATGCTGTGGCGATCGACGAGCGCCGTAAGGTTTTTGATGTCACGACGATGAACCAAAGTTCGCAAAACCCAGATCAAATCGTTCAACAAATTTGGTTTCCTGGTGGACATGGCTGTGTCGGCGGCGGCACCCCAGAGCAATGCCAACTTTCTGATATTTCCTTGTTATGGATGATGGAGCAAATCAAGCAACTCAATCTGGGACTAGAGTTTGACCTCAATCGGTTGTTGGAGTGCTTAGTCACTGATCCAACCAGCGATTTCAATCCTGCTCCAGGTTTTTGGGGGTTGGCGGGATTGCACGATCGCGCCATCCAAGGCGGTTTTGCAGCCATACATGACAGTGCCAAACAACGCTGGCAACTTCGCCCAGACTACCGCCCCACCAATCTCTTACCCATCGCAAATGAGTTAAACGGAGCGAACCTGCAAGCTGCCGCTCCTGCATTTGAGCTAAGCCAAGTTGGTTAAGGAATGAAGATTAAAACCGTTGCCCGGTGTAATGTGGCAGAAGCGAGTCAGAACGCCTACTCAGAATCGGCTTTTCAGTAATTTGACTTGTCCTAAGGAGTGAGAATTAAATAAAGTAGCAAATTCTGTGGAATGGGCATCCTGCCTGTCACTGACAGCCGAGACGGCTATGCCACTTGATTTAATCCGTGATCCTCAGCATTTTGACCAAAGCCATAAAATGAAACTCCAACGAGCTAAAGGAACTCTTTAGCTCGAATTTCGTCTTAGGAATGCGAATTGAATAAAGTGGCAAATTCTGTGGGATAGGCATCTTGTCTGCCTTGGACAGCCGGGACGGCCCACTTTACTTAATTCATGATCCTTAGTAGATTGCTTTTGCCAATGATTCAACGCATTCACAAAAAGCCTGCTAGAGTCATATAGTTAAATAAAGCTTCACAAAACAAATCTGACTTGCACCGATTTGTTCCTTGTTCATAGTTGCCGAGTAGGTAAATTAGCTTATGTTTTCGAGATCATCCATGCGGACAACCTTCTCTAGTCTAGCGATCGTTGCTTGTTTGGTAGGGGGAGTCGCTCTTACCGCTCAGGCGCAAAGTGGATTACCAGGTTTGACCCTTTTCGGCGGCCCGCGAGGCGAGGAAAACCTGAATTACCGCCTTGACTTCGGCGGCAGAGCCAACGGGTGGGATCGCTATCGGTTGCGCGTTCCAGCTAAAAAGATGAAGCTAGCAGTGGCTCAATTTGCCATTTCCTACCCGGATTATTACAGAGGCACATTTGATGAAAAAGGCATCGAAGTGCAAGTACAGGGCAAATCAGTGCCGCTGCGAGAAGTCAAATGGAATCAGGATAACAATCTGATTGAAATCTTTCCAGAAGAACCAGTTCCAGCCAACAGTAGGGTGGAAATTTGGCTGGAGAACGTTAGAAATCCCAGCAATGGTGGCATGTTTTACTTCAATTTGCAGGTTCAGTCTCCTGGTGACTTGCCCCTCTACCGCTATTTGGGCACCTGGGTGATTCAAATCTCCTAGACGCAACTTTACTAATGCAGGCGAGAACGATGGCGCTCAAGACTATTGTTCTGTGCATGGATTCTGGACAGACGCTTCCAGCTACAATCTGATCATCCCGCCGCTATTGGCCAAGGGCTATGAGGTTATAGCTGTTCAGAATCCACTACGGTCTTCTATTAACTTGCGTCGAGAGATCAGGTTAGTTAGTCTGCCATTCGCGATCGAATTCCCCCAGTAGATAGAACTGATAGATAATGTTAAGATGGAAAGCCTTGACTTTTTAGCAAAACTGGGACGTTTGGGAGAAAATTATGACTCAGCGCACCTTAGGTGGAACAAGACGTAAGCGTAAAAGAACTTCTGGATTTCGAGCGCGGATGCGGACGAAAAATGGTCGGCGGGTATTGAAAGCACGTCGCAGCAGAGGGCGTGCCAGACTCGCCGTGGCTTAGCGTCAGACTTGAATCCCCTTAGAGCAACTTTACTTATCTGCAATTGAGCAACAAATGCCGCAATCGTGTGAAATGTTGCTTCTGGTTGCGGCGTTGCGCCGGAGAAATTCGCATTGGGCCTTTCAAAAGAGCATCGTTTGAAGCGTCGAGATGACTTCAGCCGAGTCTATCAAAAAGGAAGTCGTTTGAAGTCTGCTCACTTGAGCTTAAGAGTGCTTAAACGCAATTTCACTCCTACTGCCAAAGTCAAGTTGAGGATAGAGCCTGGATGTGTTGATATCCAGAGTGAGCAGCATACCTTTGCCTGCTCTCTGCCAACTCGTATTGGCGTTTCGATCAGTTCCAAAGTGGCTAAGCGAGCGGTAGTACGCAATCGAATGCGACGACAGATTCAAGCCATTTTTCGACACCTGATGTCGCGGATTTCTCCAGGTTGGGATTTACTTGTGGTGGCACATCCAACAGCAGTTCAGTGCGATTACTTACAATTTCTGCAAGAATTAGAGCAGTTGCTAATTGACGCTGAGGTGATCGATGGGAATTCAGGAGGATGTGTATTATGAGGGCGGTCCACATGTTGGGGATCTCATCATCAATATATTGTTGGGATTTACTGTAATCTGTATTCCTCTAACTATTGGTGCGATCGTGCGTGCCCTGTGGTTGCGTTACCGGATTACAGATCGTCGAATTTCTGTCACAGGCGGTTGGATGGGGCGCGATCGCTCGGACATTGTCTACTCTGAGGTGAAAAAAGTTGTCACTGTGCCTCGAGGTCTGGGGGCATGGGGAGACATGGTAGTTACGCTGAAGGATGGTAGCCGATTAGAACTTCGAGCTGTCCCCAAATTTCGAGAACTGTATGACTACATCACTGAAAAGATTTCTCCTGCGGCTAAAGCGGCAAGCGGCAGTTTGGGTAGTCAGGGTTGATACCGTGTTACCCGTACTTGTCGAAAGATCAGCCTGACCAGGTATGCTGTGATAGCAAGTCAACTATATTTATTTTGCACACTCAGTAGGGGTCGAGTTAACACCAATGGACTTCGGTGTAGGTTTTCTTTCCAACAAAATTATGCTGCCAATCCTGGACTTTTTTTACGGGATTGTGCCGAGCTATGGTTTGGCGATCGTGGCACTGACGCTGGTCATTCGATTTGCGCTCTACCCGCTGAGTGCAGGATCAATTCGTAACATGCGCCGGATGAAGGTTGTGCAACCAGTCATGCAGAAGCGACAACAGGAGATCCGAGAGCGCTACAAAGACAACCCAGCCAAGCAGCAAGAAGAAATGGCCAAGGTGATGCAGGAGTTGGGAAACCCGCTGGCAGGGTGCTTTCCACTCCTACTGCAAATGCCGATTCTGTTCGCGCTGTTCGCCACGCTACGGGGATCACCATTCTCGGATGTCCCTTACAATATCAACTTTCAAGTTCTGCCCAGGGAGCAGATGGAGCAAGTCCAGCCTCAGGCATACGTAACGAAGCCCCAAAATATTTATATTGCTGACAATGTTCACACTCCTGTGGTTGCGATCGCCCCTGGAGGGACAAAGCTAGCAATTGGCGAATCCACAAAAGTTGAGTTTCAGACGACAGAAGGAAAACCGTTTGATGCACTGCTGCAAGATCACCCCGACTATGCCAACGAATTGCATCCACGAGTTGAAGTCGTAAATGGCGCTGAACGAGTCAAAATTGATGCTGATGGAACGATCGAGGCTTTGCAACCTGGTGACGTAACAATCAAAACAGTTATTCCTGGGTTGGCGGCTGATAAGGGTTTCCTCTTTATCGACAAGCTCGGTCGAGTTGGGGCGATCGATTCCGACGGTGCCATTCACTGGGACATTGTTGGCATGATTGTTTGCTTCGGTGTCAGCTTATACATCAACCAACTCTTGTCCGGCCAGGGGGGCGCTTCGTCTAACCCGAATCAAGAAACAATTAACAAGATTACCCCCATCATTTTCTCCGGGATGTTCTTGTTTTTCCCCCTCCCTGCTGGGGTCTTGATGTATATGCTACTGGCCAACATCTTCCAAACGTTCCAAACCTTCCTGCTATCAAGAGAACCTCTGCCAGAAGAAATCTTAAAGTTAGTTGAGGCAGAAGAGAAGGCGACTGCGAAGAAAGAAGGCACAGATGCCATTCCATTCGAACCAGGTCGGAAGAAAAAAGCTCAGAGTTAGCTATGGATACAGAACGTGAACAACGAGGTCAGCAGTGGTTGCAGGAACTTCTAGACTTATCAAAAATCGCTGCAAAAGTGCGTACCGAGGCCAGTCCATCCTTTTGGGAAGATAGTTGCTGGTTAGTGATTGATGATTCGGCTCTATCGGACGAGCAAATTGCGCAACTGATTGGTGACAATGGGCACGTTCTGGATTCCATTCAGTATCTCGCCAATGCCACTTTGAATTTAGGACTGGCACCGGAGCAACAAGGCTCTTTTACCGTAGACTTGGCGGGCTATCGAGAGCGACGTTATCAAGAGCTAAAGGCGATCGCGGAAACTGCGGCCACTCAAGCGCGTGAAACTGGTACGGAAGTTGAGCTGAAAGCGCTCTCAGCTGCCGAACGACGACAGGTGCATACCATCTTGAAAGAATACGCGGATTTAGAAACTTACAGTCGTGGCCAGGAACCCGATCGCCGTCTGGTTGTTCGTTTGCTGGAAGATTAGGTATGGAACCCATTCACATTCCCCGTCTGACTCGTCTACCTGAGCAAACGGAGGTGCTTCAGTTTGAGGACATGATTCCGAATTTGGAGACACTCACGCCCGTTCAGGGTGCGCTTCAGATCACCCATCGGGGCACCTTTCTGGAGGTTAACGCCAAAGCTGACACGATCATTACCTTGACCTGCGATCGTTGTTTACAGCAGTACAACTATCGGCTGTCTATCGCACCCGCAGAACTGATCTGGTTAGATGAAACGGCAGAAGAAGCCGCGCCACTCCTACTGGATCAGGATTTAGATTCAGATGAACTCGTGGAGACTTTACCTCCTAACGGCTATTTTGATCCCACGGCGTGGCTGTATGAGCAACTCTGCCTCGAAATTCCGCAGCGGCAACTGTGTGATGCCCAATGTCAGGGCATCGAACTGCCCCAATCAATACCTCCGCCACGGGTTGACCGGCGTTGGGCCGGGTTAGAATCCCTCCGGAATCAGCTTGCAGATCAGAATTAGCTGCACAGGGACTTGACGCGATCGGGATTGATTTCGCATGATGGGTGCTTAAGTCTAACGAGAAACCCCTCATGACACCCTATCCAGAAGCAGATGCATCAGACGTTGAAGGCGCTGAAACAGAGTCCTTAAAGCGAGTATTTGGGTTAACCACGCTGGTTATTTATGGCGTGGGGGACATTTTGGGTGCCGGAATTTATGCTGTTGTCGGCAAAATTGCGGGACTATCCGGCACGATGGTGTGGGCATCCTTCCTCTGCGCCATGCTGGTCGCTGCATTGACGGCCCTGAGTTATGCTGAGTTGGGCAGCCGCTTACCCAAAAGTGGAGGAGTGGCTTACTTTATTCATTCAGCTTTTCGTAACGAATGGTTATCAATGCTGGTGGGCTGGTTGATGTTTTGCACTTGTCTGGTATCGATGGCAACACTTTCAATCGCCTTCGCAGGCTACTTGAATGCCTTTGCCCCAGCGATTCCTACTTGGGCGATCGTCATCACTCTGTTTGCAGGACTCACCGTCGTCAACTTTCGCGGCATGGAAGAATCTTCCACTCTCAACATCTTCTGCACCACGCTGGAGGTGTCGGGGCTAATCATTGTGATTCTTTTGTCTGCTTCTTTTTTACTGGGTGGCAATTCAACGGCATCTGTCCCGCCTGTCCCTGTTGCAGCAGTCGGAATGAGCGCGATTTTGCAGGGGGCAGCCCTGGCATTCTACGCCTTCATTGGGTTTGAGGATATTGTGAATGTTGCGGAGGAAGTGAAGAATCCAGAACGCAATGTTCCCAGAGCTATTCTGCTATCACTTAGCATTGCTGGAGTAATTTACATTTTGGTGTCCTGGTTGGCGACGCAGGTTATGAGTCCAGCGGAGTTAAGTGCTTCAGGCGCACCGTTGTTGGATGTTGTGAAACGTGCCCAGCCGAATTTTCCGCCGATCGTGTTCACCGTGATTGCGCTGTTTGCGGTCCTGAATACGGCGCTGCTGAATTTTGTGACCGCCTCCCGCTTATTGTTTGGCATGTCGCGAGAGGGCTTGCTTCCCGCCTGGTTGGGCAAGTTGCATCCAGAGCGGTTAACACCTTACCGAACTTTTCTCGTAATTTTGCCGATCGCCATCCTGTTGGCCCTTTCTGGTACTTTGCAGTTTCTTGCTGGCACCACAGCAACTTTGATTATGGCCATGTTTTGCCTGGTCAACCTGTCGTTATTGGTAATTAAACGCCGGGAACCCCGCGTGGCAGGCTTTCAAATTCCGGCGCTGATTCCAGCCCTGGCTCTTTTGTCGAACTTAATTCTGATTGCTTTCGCCTCTCAAGCCAGCCACCTTTTAGCACTGGCGTTTACGGTGATTGGGCTACTTCTAATTTGGATTCATAAGGCGATCGCGGGCAAGCAGCGATCGGCAGTTTAGATTTATAGCGTTGGTCAGAAAGCTTAGAACACAGTCATCGTCTGAAAAACCAAGTCTGGACAGATTTGCTAACTCACTCCAGCCACGTGGCCTCGAACAATAGTTATCGCTAGCCTCGTTCGGGAACCCGTACAACGAGAAATATTGCAATGTCATCTATCAATTGGCTAAATTAGCACTCAAGAGTTGAGAGTGCTAATAAATGTTCCCAACTCCGCTAGACTTGTAATGGTCTTGATGCGATTGACAATTTATAACTTCAATCTGTTGATCGCTAAAGCAGCTCGCTAACGGATGCGTGCTTTTCGTGCGATCGTTGTCGAGCTACACTCGTTTGAAAATTTTTGTCCACTTAGCATAGTGCTGGTTTGGAGAATAGCGTATGGCAGCCGTTTCATTGAGCGTTTCTACCGTTAAGCCCCTGGGCGATCGTGTTTTTGTGAAAGTCAGCGCGTCTGAAGAAAAGACTGCTGGCGGCATCCTGTTGCCTGATACTGCAAAAGAAAAGCCTCAAGTGGGTGAAGTTGTAGCGGTTGGGCCGGGTAAGCGGAACGACGATGGTTCCCGTCAGACTCCTGAGTTGGAAGTCGGTCAAAAAGTTTTGTACTCCAAGTATGCTGGCACCGATATCAAGCTAGGTACGGATGAGTATGTGCTTTTGTCCGAAAAAGACATTTTGGCGGTTGTGAGCTAGGCGATAGGTTTTGATTCTGAGTTCTAGGTTTAGGCAATTCCAAGTTGGGATTTACGCCTGGTTCTTCACTCCTCTTGTCTAACCCCTAATCTTCATCTCTTTACACGTTCACATTCACAGGAAAACATCGAGAATTATGGCTAAGCGGATTATCTACAACGAAAATGCTCGTCGTGCCTTAGAGAAAGGGATGGACATTTTGGCCGAAGCGGTAGGTGTTACCCTCGGCCCCAAAGGTCGTAACGTGGTGCTGGAAAAGAAATTTGGCGCACCTCAAATCATCAACGATGGTGTGACGATCGCGAAAGAAATTGAACTGGAAGATAACGTCGAAAACACAGGCGTTTCCTTGATCCGGCAAGCAGCTTCCAAAACCAACGATGCGGCTGGAGACGGAACTACAACTGCAACCGTGTTGGCTCATGCCATGGTGAAGGAAGGTTTGCGTAACGTGGCCGCTGGCGCCAATGCCATCATGCTGAAGCGTGGGATCGACAAAGCAACCAACTTCTTAGTAGACAAGATTGCGGCTCATGCTCGTCCCGTTGAAGATTCCAAGGCGATCGCGCAAGTGGGTGCGATCTCTGCCGGTAACGATGACGAAGTAGGCGCTATGATTGCCGATGCCATGGACAAGGTGGGCAAAGAGGGCGTAATCTCTCTGGAAGAAGGCAAGTCCATGACGACCGAGTTGGAAGTAACTGAAGGGATGCGCTTTGACAAAGGCTACATCTCTCCCTACTTTGCAACCGACACCGAGCGGATGGAAGCTGTGTTTGACGAGCCTTTCATCCTGTTAACTGACAAGAAAATTACGCTTGTTCAAGACTTGGTGCCCGTGCTGGAGCAAGTTGCGCGTGCGGGTCGGCCCCTAGTAATCATCGCTGAGGACATTGAAAAAGAAGCACTGGCGACCCTGGTGGTGAACCGTCTGCGCGGGGTGCTGAACGTGGCTGCTGTGAAGGCTCCTGGGTTTGGCGATCGCCGCAAAGCCATGTTGGAAGATATTGCTGTTCTCACGGGTGGTCAGGTTATCACCGAGGATGCCGGTCTGAAGTTGGATGCAACCAAGCTGGATAGTCTGGGCAAAGCCCGCCGCATCACCATCACCAAGGACAACACCACGATCGTCGCAGAAGGCAACGAAGCCGCTGTAAAAGCTCGTGTAGAACAAATCCGTCGTCAAATGGATGAAACCGACTCTTCCTATGACAAGGAAAAACTGCAAGAGCGTTTGGCGAAGTTGGCAGGCGGTGTGGCTGTGGTGAAAGTGGGTGCCGCAACCGAAACCGAAATGAAAGACCGCAAGTTGCGTCTGGAAGATGCCATCAACGCCACCAAGGCAGCTGTTGAAGAAGGGATCGTTCCTGGCGGTGGGACGACCTTGGCTCATCTATCGCCTGAACTGGAAACCTGGGCAAATAGCAACTTGACTGGGGAAGAGTTGACCGGTGCGTTGATTGTGGCGCGGGCGCTGTCTGCGCCACTGAAGCGGATCGCTGAAAATGCTGGCCAAAATGGGGCTGTCATTGCTGAGCGCGTGAAAGAGAAGGATTTCAACGTGGGCTTCAATGCGGCAACCAACGAGTACGTTGATATGTTCGAAGCTGGGATCGTTGACCCCGCCAAAGTGACCCGTTCGGCGCTGCAAAATGCGGCCTCGATCGCGGCTATGGTGCTGACCACTGAATGCATCGTGGTAGACAAGCCCGAACCCAAGGATGCGGCTCCTGCTGGCGCTGGTGGCATGGGTGGCGACTTTGACTATTAAGGAAGAACCAGGGGTTAGAGGTTAGAAACTAGCTTCGCCCCAGCCACAAGTTCAAAGCAAGAGCGATCGCGTCTTTCGAGGTGCGATCGCTTATTAATGTGAGCTAGAGCGAGTTTAAGGGAAAACTATGCATGAAAACCATAGTTAATTGGTGCTCTTGAGTTATGAAATACCTACCAATTTGTAAGCGTTTATTCTCTATTCTTCTGGTAACACTGTTTCTTACTTTCGAATTGCACATGACCATGCCGCAAAAAGCTCTTGCAGGTGCAATGATTAATTGCCCTGGAATTAACAATAAATGTTCTCAAGTAAGCGTAGAAGTTGGTTTGCCAGAAGCTACCGGCTTTATCAGTGGTGTTGTTGGTGATCTTGCAGCTATTTATGGAATGGGTGGTGTTGTAGGTTTCAGCGGCGCAGGTATTACATCTGGCCTAGCTGCAATTGGCAGTGTTGTGGGGGGGGGAATGCTAGCAGGTGTTGTGATAACTGCTGCTGCACCAGTTGCTACTGCTTTAGCAATTGGAACTATCGTTCATTTTGCCTCTCAATCCAATACCCCTATGCTTGAATATAGACAATAGAAAATTAATTTTTATTCAACTTGCTATGTGAGGAAAGGTTTTTGACACTAAATTTTCCACACAAACTATACTTCTCTTAGAATCAGAGATGTCTGCACCGACAAACGCCCAACTGTTTACATGTTACGTCTTGAGTTATTGGGTTACGAAGTTATACTTGCCCGTTTACCTGGTAACGCTTGATAAATCAACTCAAGGTGTGTTTATTTTGGCAGGTGAGGAAACGGAGATTTTGATTAACACTGACGGAACTTGGAGCCTTCTATGACACAGCCAGACTTTCAAGCTATGAATCGCAAAGAGTTGCGGGCTTACGTACTTCAACATCGAGATGATCTTCAATCTGTTCGAGTGTTAATCGACAAGCTGATGGCAGAGTCTTCCGGGATTGTTTATCCAGCACCGCAATCGATTGATGACTTGAGTCACTTTGCTAAGTTGTTAGAAGAGTCAGGCCGAGAACAAAAGGGTGCTTAGAAGCGGAAGAATGCGATAAATAGACTGCGATTTTTGTCGACAGGCAATTCCGTCAGCATCACTGTCGAGCCATTTTGCTTATCCGGGCGGGTGAGACACCTATCCCACAAATTATTCAATTCATAATCTATAAAGCTATTTTTATTGTTTTCTCACGCGCTGGGAATAAAAGGAGGCGGACTCGATTCCTTTGGAGCATTCTTTGGTGAATTCGATCAGGTGATGGGCGACTAGGCCAATACTCAAGAGGCGTTCGATTTTGCCTTTTTGAATTTCTGGCTTTGCCATTTTCCAGAAGGTATCTCGGTAACTGCTGATCACGCCCGCATGCCAAAAGAGTTTGGCCATCATGGTGAGGCCGCGCCGTACATTTTCTTTATTGACTCGAGCCGCACTCTTGGGTGGTTTAATTCGATTCGGATAAGTATGCTCACATTGGTAGGCAAACCGTTCAAATAAAAACTCTGGTTCGTAAGCCGTGGTGATGCAACGTTGCCACATTTTTAAGACATCTTCGTAAGGCATCAAGAACTCTACATTGGATTCGCGGCCTGCTTCAAAATTGAGTCGTCCTTCCTGTTCTAATCTGCGCCAAAGTGGAGTCTTGGGTAGAGCATAGAGCAGGTTGATTGTGAGCATCGGAATGTTAGACAGGCGAATGAACTCCAGAATTCGATCGCAAGTCTCTGGTGTATCTGTATCCAGTCCTAAAATAATGCCAGACACGACTTCCAAGCCATAACTGTTCAGGGTTTTAATGGCATCAAGAATCGGTACACTCAAGTTTTGATCTTTGGTGATGGACTTCAACGCTTCTGGATCGGGGGTTTCAATGCCACAAAAGACAGTCCCAAAGTAAGCTTCTCGCATCATTTCCAGCAGTTTTGGGCTTTGGGCAATGTTGAGGGTTGCTTCACAGGCAAACTGCACGGGATAACCGTTCTTCTTTTGCCAATCGATTAAGTGAGGTAAAAGTTCGGTGACAGCCCGCCGATTCCCGACAAAGTTGTCATCGACGAAATAAACTGCTCCAGGATTGCCGGATTCCAGCATAGCATCGAGTTCCGCCAGAACCTGTTGGGGCGTTTTGAGGCGAGGGTTGCGTCCATACAGTTCCGGGATGTCGCAAAATTCGCAGCGGTAAGGACAGCCACTGGAAAACTGTACATTGGCAATAAAGTACTGATTGAGGTTCAGCAGATGGTAGGCCGGGATAGGAAATTCATCGAGGGGCAGCCGATCGCGGGTTTCAAAGCGAATCTGTTGGGTGGGGCGCTCGATCGTGGTGTCTAGATGCTCAATCAGCTTATCCATTGCGTCGCCCAACTCACCGATATGCAGTAAGTCAAAGTCGGGGTAATATTCTGGACAACCGGAAACAGACGGGCCACCCACCACGGTAATTTTGCCGTATCTGTGTGCCATCTCGTTAATATAGTTAATCTGAGGCCGCTGAATATGCATGCCACTGGTGATTACCACATCCGCCCACTGATAGTCTCGCCTTCGAGCCGGTTGAATATTTTCATCAACAAAGCGGACTTCCCATGCCTCAGGGAGATAGGCTGCCGCGACCAAAATACCCTGGGGTGGCATAAACGCTTTGACGTGCCGCATGAGCCGATAGGCATGGTGGAAGGTGCCAAAAGAGCGGCTGTATTTGGGAAAGACACACAGGATTTTGCGCTGGTTGCGTGGGTTGTAGGGAGTGCGGTGCGATCGCAGGCCAGGTGCAGCCGTTTGGTCAGGTGCGATTAATTGCTCAACGGGGGGTAACGTTGCTGTCATCGAAACTTCTCCTCACAACAAAATCTGGACAATGAAGCCCACTATGAAAAAGTATTGCGGCAAATTCCAGAAATTTCCAGGGTTGGTGGCCGAATTCAAATCAGACCGCAATCATTCTGTCTGCTGCACGCGCAAGAATGCCTGTCTAAGAACTTGGGAGGCGCTGCTGGTGGTGGAGATGAACCGCGACGGAATTGGTGGGATAGGGGCCAGATAGCGGCACCTGCGCGTAGGGTGGCTGAGGATAGTGGATGCGGTAGTCCAACTCTATAAGAAATTCGTAGAGCGATCGCACCGTATAAGGCTTATGGGTGAAGAAAATCGGCAATGTTTCAAAATACAGCAGCGGCTGAAAGCGCGTCAGGGTTGCTTTTGCCCCCATCAGCACCTCGTATTCCATGCCTTCCACATCAATTTTGATGACATCAATCTTTGGAATTGCGGTGGCAGTTACCCACTCATCCAGCGGCACCACGTCTACAGGGTCGCCTTGGGTTTGATGTAACGCGCCATTTCCCGGATAGTTGGGGTCTTCGTAATACAACAGTTGCTGGTGAGTTGCGCCCAGTCCCAACGGCAATACTTGCACTTGCGACTGCACGATCGGATTCAGGTTGATATTGGTCTGCAACCGTTGCCAGATGGTTGGGCTGGGTTCAAAGGCATAAACTCGTCCGTTCGCAACCAAACTGGCGGCAACCAGGGTTAAGGCTCCACAATTTGCCCCCACATCCAGCACCACATCTCCAGGTTGAATCACTGCTTTCAGGAAGCGTGTGGTTTGAGGGTCATATACACCGGCGAGCCAGGTGGTCGCCTCCATCGGGTAGGTTGTGTCAACCTGAAACTTTAAGTGCTGAAAGTAATTTTGGATGAGGAACGTTTCCCCAGGTGGAAGTAGCTGGGCAAACTTGCCGCCACCCCGGCCTGTGAGTTGCACCAGGCTCCGCACGATCGCTTGCACAGCTCGACAATAGATTCGACTCAGACGAATGGGCATCTCTTTGTTACCGTAAGTAGTTGGCGCGAACGTGCTGGCCACTAGATAGCATGCCAAATTTGGGGGAGTTTAAGCAATTCATGGCAATCGATGCACAAACACAACTGGTTCAACGGGTAGGGGTGATTGGGGGCGGGCAACTGGCCTGGATGATGGCCGATGCGGCTCAGCGCTTAGGGCTGGAGTTAGTTATTCAAACGCCAGAGCCAACCGATCCAGCCGTGGCGATCGCGGCTCAAACCATCTTTGCACCCGTTGCCGATGCTCAAGCCACAGCCGAACTTGCACGCTATTGTGATGTGATTACCTTTGAGAATGAATTTGTGGACTTGCCTGCGCTGCAAAAGCTGGCTGATCAAGGGGTTTGCTTCCGGCCTGGATTGTCTACCCTGGCACCAATTTTGGACAAATATCACCAGCGATCGTTCCTTCAAAAACTCGGCTTACCGATTCCGGCATTTACCGCTGTTACTGCAGACATGCTACAGACTCAACCTCCCAGCCAATTCCCGATCGTGCTGAAGACGCGCCGACACGGCTACGATGGGCAAGGGACGTTCATCGTCAAGCATGCAGCGGAGCTGAGTTCAATTCTACCTGGCTTGCAATTGGTGCCACTGTTACAAGAAGAGTTTGTCCCCTTTGAGCGGGAACTTGCAGTGATGGCAGCCCGATCTCAGACTGGCGAGATGGTGATTTATCCAGTGGTGGAAAGTCAACAACAGAATCAGATTTGTCGCTGGGTGATTGCTCCGGCTGAGGTGCCCAATTCAGTTCAGACGCAGGTAGACGCGATCGCCCGTGCCATTCTGACCCATTTGCAGGTGGTGGGCATTATCGGAATTGAACTATTTCTGACGGCTGAAGGCCAAGTGCTCGTGAACGAAATTGCCCCCCGCACCCATAATTCCGGCCACTACACCCTTAATGCCTGCACTACATCTCAGTTTGAACAACAGCTCCGGGCGGTCTGTGGCTTACCCCTCGGTGCCCCCACCCTGAAAACGGCTGCTGCTATCATGGTAAACTTGCTGGGATTTGAATCATCTCACAGCGATTACCACGACAAGCGGCAGCGACTAGCGGCGATGCCACAAACTTATGTTCACTGGTATGGCAAAGCCGAAGCGCGACCTGGCCGCAAACTAGGACACGTTACGACACTCCTGAAGCCTCGTGTTGGTCAATCTAATCAGGCACAGGCACTCTCTTTAATTCATGCAGTTGAATCGATATGGTATGAATGCCACCATTTCAGAACTTAACCCAGAAGCGAACGTCTGAAACCAAGACAGTGACTTGTAGCGCAAGAAATCGGCAATCAACTTGAACAATGCTGGCGTAACTTTCGCTGCCTTTATCTTTAACCCGTCCTGCGGTGAAAAGCGATTAAAAGCTCTCTCAACAAATAACTAGTTGGCAGGTTTTGAATTGGACTCTGGCTGTGTCCTGAGTTCGGAGCTTCGTTTCTGTTCATGCTTCAGCGCTTCTTCTAGCTTAACAATTTGCTGTTGCAAAGCTTCTACTTCACCAACCCGGCGATCGAGTTCTTGAGTTTGCTCCTTGTATTGAGCAGCCAGGGTTTCCATTTGCTTTTTTTCTCGCTTGAGCGATTCTTCTAACTGCTCAATTTGTTCGCGGCGAGCTTCCAATTCCAAAGCACGGCGATCGAGATCCTGACTTTGCAAGGTCAATGTCTGTCGCCATTGCTCAGCCCGTTCTGATTCTGCTTGGAGAAAAGCGGGGGTAACTCCGCTTTTAAGAAACGTTTGGATAACAGCCATCAACCACTGATTAGCACTGTCAACTTGCATAACCTGGCGTGTTTCGGAGAGGGTGGCCAGCACTAAAGTTCCCTCAAGGTAGTTAGAATCATCATCCAATGGAATAAATTCTTGTTCTGGAAGCAATGCCCAGGAGTATTCCGATCGTTGACGCGCAATCAATCGCAATCCCATCTTGGCTGAGGATGCTACTTTTTCAACAAAAGCCAGATGCAGCATTGTTTAGCCTTTCTGCCACCTAAGCGTAAGAACAAACATAGGACTCTAAGCCAGAAATCACAAGCAAGAACGAGAAACTTTACTGCCTTAACACGGAAGATTAGGAGGCAATTTACAATTCACAATTAAGCACCTGCAAAGTATACCGTTTCTCACGCAAGAAGTTTGTAAGGGGAGGGCGATCGATCAAAGTTCTGCCAAACGAGCGCGTAGGATGTCTGCTTGTTGTTGTGCTTCTGCCAGGGCATTTTGAGCCGTCTGAACCACATCAGCAGGGGCTTTGCTGACAAAGCCAGAATTATTTAAGCGAGCCGTTATGGATTGAATTTCCGCATCTATTTTCTTCAAATCCTTCTCCAATTTACTCCGAAGTGCGTTTACGTCAACTACACCAGCTAAAGGAATTAGCACCTGAACAGTGCCGAAAACACCAGCAATCTTTTTCTGAGAGGCCAGGGTTGGGGCTTCCTCTTGCGGAGAATACACGGTTAGCTGTTCAACCTTCGCCAAGTCTTGAATATAAGATTGGCCAGCGGTGAGAATCTGCCGTTCGCGATCGCTCTCACTCTGGAAATAGGCTTTGATCTTCGCACCTGGTTTGATCTCCGCCTCTGCCCGCAAATTGCGAATCGTGCGAATGGCTTCAATTAATAACTCAAACTGCTGTTCCAGATCCGGATCAATTTGGCTGGGATCAACTTCGGGATAGGGCTGGACTGCCAAACAGTCGTCTGCTCCGGTTTGAGTTAAGGTGTACCAAATTTCTTCGGTGATATGCGGCATGAAGGGATGCAGAAGTTTTAAGGTTCCTTCCAGGACGAAAAATAATACCTGTTGCGCCGTTTGTTTGGAGTCGGCGTTTTCCCCTTGCAATCGGGATTTCACCAGCTCAATATACCAGTCACAAAAATCATTCCAAATAAAGCTATACAAGCCTTTTGCCGCTTCGCCTAATCCATAATTGGCGATTAACTGGCGAGTTTGTTGCGTCACCTGATTGAAGCGCGACAAGATCCACTTATCACTCAGTTCCAGGGACTCCGGCAAGCTTACCCCAACTCCTGCCCAATCCCCGCCCCCCAAATTCATCAACACGAAGCGAGAGGCATTCCAAAGTTTGTTAGTAAAGTTGCGGGACGCTTCTACCGACGCAGATTCATCGGTCTTGCGATTATATTCCAGGCGAATATCCTGTCCGGCTCCGGCAACTTCGCGAACCAGGGTATAGCGCAGGGCATCGCAACCGTATTTGTCGATCAGTAACAAGGGGTCGATCCCATTGTTGAGGGATTTGGACATTTTTTTGTTGTTTTCATCCCGCACCAAGCCGTGAATATACACGGTTTCAAATGGCATTTGTCCAGTAAAATGCCCTGCCATCATAGTCATGCGGGCTACCCAAAAGAAGATGATGTCGAAGCCCGTAACAAGGGTGGTGGTGGGATAGTAGGTTTTCAGGTCAACGGTCTCATCAGGCCAGCCCAGCGTGGAGAAGGGCCACAAGCCCGAAGAAAACCAGGTATCTAGCACGTCTGGATCTTGCTGAAGTTCCACATCTGCGCCAAATTTTGCGATCGCCTGTTCTCTGGCTTCCGCTTCCGACTTGGCGACCACAAAGGGTGTGTCATCGGTAATTTGTCCGTCAGTTTGATTAACGGCATACCAGGCCGGAATTTGATGCCCCCACCAGAGTTGGCGCGAAATACACCAATCTCGCAAACTCACCAGCCAATCGCGATAGACCTTTGTCCAGCGATCGGGCACGAATACGGGGGAATCTTGTTCATCCAGGAATTCTAATGCCCGGTCTGCCATTGGCTTGATCTTGACGAACCATTGAGTGGAGAGCAGCGGCTCCACGGGAACCTTACCGCGATCGCTGTAGGGGACGGTGTGTTTGTAATCTTCCACTTTCACCAGTGCGTTCAGTTCATCCAGTTTGGCGACGACTTTTTTCCGCGCCACAAAGCGATCGAGGCCCTCAAACTCTCCGGCATGCTCGTTCATCGTGCCGTCTTTGTTCATCACCGTGATGAAGGGCAGATTGTGGCGTTTGCCCATCTCAAAGTCATTCGGGTCGTGGGCGGGAGTCACTTTGACGCAACCCGTGCCAAAGGAGGCATCTACGTATTCATCGGCAATGATGGGGATTTCCCGGTTCACGATCGGCAAGGTCAGTGTTTGACCCACGATGGCTTTGTAGCGATCGTCGTTTGGATTCACCGCAACCGCAGTGTCTCCCAGCATCGTCTCTGGTCGAGTGGTCGCCACCTCCACATAGCCAGAACCATCGGTCAACGGGTAGCGAAAATGCCACAGGTTGCCGTTTACCTCTTTGTTGTCCACTTCCAGGTCAGACACGGCAGATTGACTGGCAGGGCACCAGTTCACCATGTACTGTCCCCGATAAATCAGCCCTTCATCGTATAGACTCACGAAGGCTTCCAACACCGCGGCTGAGAGTCCTTCGTCCATTGTGAAGCGTTCCCGCGACCAATCCACGGATAACCCCAAACGGCGCAACTGACCGACGATCGTCCCGCCCGATTCCTCTTTCCATTCCCAAGCACGTTTCAGGTATGCCTCTCGCCCCACTTCCTGGCGCGTCTTTTTCTGAGCTTGCAGTTCTTTGTCCAGAATCGTACTCACGGCAATGCTGGCGTGATCCGTTCCCGGCAACCACAAGGTATTCCGCCCGATCATGCGGTGATAGCGCACCAACACATCAATCAACGAATGCTCAAAGGCATGCCCCATGTGCAAGCTCCCCGTCACATTCGGTGGCGGGATGACTACACAATACGGCTCACCAGGATGATTAGGGTCGGCTTTAAAGACTTCGTTGCTCTCCCAGTATTTTTGCCACTTGGCTTCAACGTGAAATGGTTCGTATTGGCTGGGGAGATCGGAGATGGTCATGGGTAGGAGTAGGGAAGTAGGAAGCAGTGGGAAGGGGGCGTTGAGGATCGGGGGTTGGGGGTTAGGGAATTAAATATGAACCTAAAACCCAAAACCATGAGCCTAACATCTTCTAGCACTTCTATTGATTTTGGCATGAGGTAGGCATTTGATGCAGCTTCCCAAGCTGCTCAAGACTTCCAAGGAAGCCTGTAATCGTTAAATGCAAACTGCTTCTAGCGACGGCGTAAACTCCGTAAGTTCACAATGTTCAGGTTGCAGGCGAGCGAATTTGACCGATCGCGAATGGCGATTCCCATTTGCGAATCAACAGGGGCACGTTGCAGTTGGGGTGATTGCAGCATCGTGGCGGTAACCGGACTAAAATCGCATAGGTAGAATGCCACAGGATAGCGATCCGGACTATCGTAGACTCGTGTGTTGAACCCATAACTGCGAGCGATCGTGCTGAACTTTCGCACAAACTCGTAGCGTTGCAAGTAGTCCATAGCGCTCCACTGCTGCCGATTTACTAATAAATCCACCCATCCAGGCTGTCCAGCTGCACCTGGATAAGCAATCCAATCTTGAATCAGCTTAGCGCCCTCCTGTTGCAGTTCAGTCAGTTGGACACTGACCCACCACAAACTGGGCAGCGATAGCCGGATGGGGGAAGGTGTTCTTGATGTCACCACCCCGGTTAAGGGCTTGCCCAGCAACAATGCTTTCAAGTCGGGAGAAACCGTATTCTTCGAGGCTTGAATCGCTCTCAATGTAATCGAAGGTGGCAGGTCTAACGACGATCGCGCTTCACCAAAAGCCCGACCAGTCCCGAACAACGGCATGAACATAAGCGCCTGCAACCCAATCAAGCCAACGCCACACCATTTAACGGGTTGGTTCCAACCCCTACTCATAACATGTAACGGCGATCTTGCCATTCTTCACTTTCAGCCACACGGCTCCCCCTTTTCCGCCAGGATACTTCACCTCGCGCAGTTCGAATCAATTCTCGCTCCACAACATCAGCCAAATTGTGCCATGACAAATCGTTTACATGAAGTAGCTCTTTCAGTTCTCGCAGGGCCGTATGCACGTCTCGATCGCCATCCACTTTAAGCGGAGTAGTCGCCCGAATGGGATCACGCTGAACGGCTATGATCGCCTGCCGCACCGCTGCTGCAATTTTGGGAGCTAAGTCTCGATCGGCTCGAGCCTGCTGCTGCTGCCATCCGCGTTCACTCGTGGCGTAGAGAGGCGGCAGCCGATTCAGGGCATAAGCAACCGCTTCCGCTTTATTCATGTATTGCGCTACTTTAGCGGGTAACTGCTGAAATTGGCGTTCAAATTCTTGAAGCACCAAAGGTTCCATCACGTTGCGATAAATTTGGGCTGGCTCTGTCGCTGGCATAACTGGCTCGGTTAATATTTCGATAGCAGAAGAACTACAGCGCAAACTGCAATCTCCAAACCTGCAAAGACTCAATTTTGAAGTAAAAACTTCATCCAACCTCAGATTTAGGCTTACATTGAAGCACTTCCCTGCACCCTGACCTCACCGGCAATGCGAAACTTACCGCATTGTTCGTTTGTGCATACACCCAAACACTTATCTAACCAAGGTTTTGACCTAAAAATGTGGCGCACTCATTTGAATAAAAACCACTTTCATTTAGTTAAAGGCTTAGTTGAAACTTCGTCAAGCTTGCACTCTGGTCACTGTTATCACAGCCGTTTACTTAAACCCAGGATGGCAGCCACATCAACCTTCTAAAGTCTTCTGAGGTGATGGGTAATCCTAAGTAAATTGGCATCCAATAAAGAAACGCCATGCCAATGCCCAAGCACGTTGCGATCCCCAGATAACGAAGGAACGGTCGATCGCTGTGTAGCCAACGGTCAATCAACCACGCCAGCGCCAGCGAGGCAAACACCAGTGCCCCCATGTAGTGGTAAATGAAGATGCAACGAGTTACCCGCACCCACGGAAGCAAGTTCGCCAGGTAGTTAACAGTCAAGAACAACAGCAACCATTGCTCTGCTAGACTCAATCTCCAACGAGCCGCGATCGTGTCTCCTCTAAGCCGCTGACTTGCAGATAGCGCCCGGCGAACATGCTGAATCATTAAGCGAACTGAGAGTCCCAGCACTAGCACGATCGCCAAAGTAGACAGCCACCACAGGATAGGATTCCCGATCGCATGCACATCATAAATCACCTGATCCGGTGTTGTGGATGGTAAAACCTGCTCCGTTGGCAGCGGCTCGCCTCTTCCGGTGATGCGATAGAAATAAGCTACCGGTCGCCACATCATCAACCAACTGTACCAGGTCGAGCAGTAAGGATGAACCGCTGGCCCTGCCCCGACCCGATTGTGATAATTCAAAATCTCGAATTGCAATGCCCAAAAATCCTGCCAGTAACCTTGCTTCGCATTCAATTGCAAATGGGGCAGCCAGGTGAGCGCATAGGTGACGAAAGGGATCACGCCCAGGTAAAGTCCCATCTGCCACCAGCGGATATGCATTAAGCGGGGCAATGGACTAGCTTGCTGGGCGATCGTGCTTGTTAGCGCCGCTCCTAGAGCAGCTTCTTGATCAGCAAGATCTCGCGATCGCGGGCGGTGGCGATAGAATTGCCAACCCAACCCTTGCGCCAACAGCCACAGACCATAAGCCCCCAGCAGAAACCACAACCCATTCCACTTAATCGCGACGGACAGACCAAAGCCAACGCCTGCCAGCACGAACCAGAGCGATCGTGGTAGCAGCATTGCTTCTGGGGTAGAGTCATCTCGCTTGCCATCCAACGCCAGCAACAGAAACCACCACCCCAACAGGCCAAAAATAACCAAATATACGTTGTTGAGGGCGTACCGAGATTCCACCAAAAATAGCCCATCCCACGCTGCCAACAGGGCGGCAATCAAGGCAAAGCGGCGGCGGTGCAACAGTTGATAGGCTACTCCAGCAATCACCAGCGGAATCAATGACCCCGTTAAAGCATTGACCCAGCGATAGGTCCAGGGAGCATATAAGCCTCCCGTTAATCCATTTTTTTCAGTCTGGCCAAACGGCATTTGATCGCCCAGCCACATCCCGATCGCAATGATGTATTTGCTCAAAGGCGGATGCCCATCAAAAAACGGAGTTTGACTGAGATAGTTATGAGCAAACTTGGCGTAATACACCTCATCAAAGACCAGCGTATTAAAGCGATCGAGGCCCCAAAATCGCAACCCCAACGAAAATAGCCAGACTCCCACCAGGCTGGCACTAAACCAGGGAAACTGAAAGTCAGATGGCTTTTTGAAGGCATTCACCACAGGTTGCCCCCACTTCAACAACATCACTCTTCATTATGCTGATTCCTTAGAAGTGAAAATTAAATAAAGTAGCAAATGCTGTGGAATGGGCATCCTGCCTGTCACTGACAGCCGAGACGGCTATGCCACTTTATTTAATCCATGATCCTTAGAAGCATGGAACTTCACCAGCGGCATCCAACTTCTCACAAACTGTTGAAACGGATTCCATAAGATTCGCTCAGAATCATGCGCGAATTCACTTGCATTTCATTAAACCGACTTGTACGATCGACCTCATCAAATAATCATATTCCTAGCGGTTAACCGTATTTTTCCGAAAGTAGGATTGACATGAATCGATGGCACGCATTTTTGAGGCAAGGAAAGCACTTTGTCGCAGGTCTGACCAGGCAGCTTCGCTGGAATTCGCTCAAAAGCCTGAGTTCCCTGTTTCTGATTGGAATTAGCCTGAGTATCACCGTTGCCGCTTGCGCCGCTCGGGAGCCAGCCTCAACCACATCGCCGCAAAAGCCAGATCTGGAGCTAACCCTAGTGGCTTACACAATTCCCAGAACTGCGTATCAGGCGATCATTCCCAAGTTTCAAGCAAAGTGGAAAGCGGCACATCAACAAAATGTTTTCTTTAACCAAAGCTATGGTGGCTCCGGTGCCCAAACTCGAGCCATTATCGATGGGTTGGATGCAGATGTGGTGCATTTGGCGATCGGGGCCGATGTCAACAGGTTGGTGCAAGCCGGATACGTCAGCACTGACTGGACACAGCGCGTGCCCAACCGAGGAATTGTAGGCGAAACGGTAGCAGCGATTATTACCCGCGAGGGAAACCCGAAAAATATCAAAACCTTCGAAGACCTGACTCGCTCTGATGTGACCTGGGTGACTGCCGACCCCAAAACATCGGGAGGTGCCCGCTGGAACTTCTTTGCCCTGTGGAATTACGCTCAGCGAAATGGGGCTAACGCAGCTCAAGCGTTAGAATTCGTTACCAACGCTTACAGGAATGTTGTTGTCCTTGCAAGAGATGCCCGAGAATCCACCGATGCCTTTGCCACTCAGGGGCAGGGAGATGCCTTGATGAACTACGAGAATGAAGTGATTCTCGCGATCCAAAAGGGGCAAAGGCTAAATTACGTTATTCCTGATATCAACATTTCCATCGATACACCAGCCACAGTCATTGACAGGAGCGTTGACAAACATGGTACGCGCGAAGTGGCGCAAGCTTTTGTGGAGTATTTATTTACGCCAGAGGCGCAACGCGAATTTGCCAGAGTTGGCTTCCGGCCGTTGGGTGAGTTACGCCAGGAGCAGGAGTTTGCGGAGAAGTTCCCGCCTGTAAAGCAACTGGGTAGAATTGACGAGTTTGGCGGCTGGGAGCAGGCTCAGAAAGTGTTTGAAGATGGTGGGAAATTTGATCAAATTCGCACTCAAATTGCCCAATCATGACCATTTTGCCCTTGCTATCTCCTGCTCTCTGCCTTCTGCCATAAACCCACACTTATCTACTTGAATTGATCGATTCATGACAACGGCTCACAATCTTTCTGGCACCACGAACGACTCCCCCTGGAAAGTCTTCTGGCATTCGCTGATGCACATGCCCTGGACGTGGCGCATCATGCTGGGCTATTTGACGTTGATGTTATTCATGCCGATCGCGGCGATGCTAACCAAATCATTGACGATTGGGCCAACCGAGTTTTGGCGCATTGCAACCAGCCCGATCGCCCTTTCTACTTATGATGTCACCTTCACCACCTCACTCATTGCCGCCTTGATTGATGGCATATTTGGGGTGTTAATCGCCTGGGTGCTGGTGCGCTACACCTTTCCATTGAAGCGGTTAATCGATGCCTCGATCGACCTGCCCTTTGCCCTCCCCACAGCAGTAGCAGGGTTAACGCTGGCAACCGTCTACAGCGAAAATGGGTGGATTGGTTCGCTGTTTGCCCCCTTTGGGATCAAAATTGCATTTACGCGGCTGGGGGTCAGCATTGCCATGATGTTCATTTCGCTGCCATTCGTCGTGCGCACTGTGCAGCCAGTGCTCATGCAAATGGAACGTGAAACCGAAGAAGCAGCCTGGTCTCTCGGGGCCTCATCCTGGCAAACCTTTTGGCGGGTTTTGTTACCACCGTTATTTCCAGCAGTCTTAACAGGAGTTGCTCTGGGCTTCTCCCGCGCGGTTGGAGAATTTGGCTCAACCGTGATCATCTCTTCCAACACCCCCTTCAGAGATTTGATTGCACCAGTACTTATTTTTCAACGGCTGGAGCAATACGACTATGCGGGAGCGACGGTGATTAGTATGGTGCTGATCATGATTTCGCTGGTGATGTTGCTGGTGATTAACTTTATTCAAGAGTGGGGCAAACAATATGACTAACAATTTGGTGGAACCAAGCTGGCAAGCGTCAGGACTGTCACCTCGAAGTCAGCCTAACCGCCGCATGAACTGGGTTCCAACTGTTTTGATTGGAATTTCCCTGCTCTTTCTGGCATTGGTTCTTTACATTCCTGCCGCAAATGTCTTTTACCAAGCGTTTCACAAAGGGTGGTGGCCATTTCTAAAAAACCTGAGTGAACCCTATTTTCAAGATGCTGTTCGCGTGACGCTGGTACTCGCGGCGATCGCTGTACCAATCAATACCATCTTTGGTCTCTGTACAGCCTGGGCTGTGGCTAACAAGCGATTTCCAGGGCGAACCTTACTGTTGAGTGTGATTGATCTACCGTTCGCGATTTCCCCCGTCGTTGCAGGTTTGATGATTATGCTGGTCTATGGTCGCCAGGGCTGGTTTGGGGAATGGTTGATCGAACGAGACATTAAAATCGTGTTTGCCCTCCCAGCCATGGTACTGGCGACAGCATTTGTGAGCATGCCGTTTGTGGCGCGAGAAGTCATTCCAGTTTTAGAAGAAGAAGGCACAGATCAGGAAGAAGCGGCGTATACGTTGGGTGCGAATCCGTGGCAAACGTTTTGGCGAGTGACTGTGCCCAGCATCCGTTGGGGTTTACTTTATGGCGTGTTGCTCACGAACGCGCGCGCCATGGGTGAATTTGGAGCAGTGGCGGTGGTGTCAGGCAATATTGCGGGGTTGACGCAGAGTTTACCGTTGTTCGTGGAAGAAGCCTATAAGAACTACGATACGGAAGCGGCCTACTCGGCGGCTGTGTTGCTGGCACTCTTGGCGATCGTCACGCTGGTTCTGAAGGAAATTTTGGAACGCAAAACTGGCGGTCACACACGAAAAACTCATTAAGTCTACAGAACCCCGGGTAAGGCTGCTGCGTAGTACTCACCACCAAGACACGAAGACACTAAGAAAGTTTAAATTTATGGCATTGTAGTTAAGACGACCAATTCTCCATTCTTTTTACGGTGAATTGGACTCAGGACAAGGAAGGAGTGGTGATGAAGCGCAGACAAGTTTTAGGGGTGTTTAGCTTGGTGCTGATGGGTTTTTTAGCGGCATTAGGGTTGCAGTTGACCACCCTACCGGCCTACTCGCAGTCCGCAAATTTGCTAGTATCTGCGGCCGCCAGTTTAAGAGATGTGCTTGAAGAAATCAGGCCACTGTATCAAAAAGCCACTCCTGGCGTGAAGTTGACGTTCAACTTTGGGGCTTCAGGCGCGTTGTTACAGCAAATTGAGCAGGGCGCACCTGTTGATGTGTTTATCTCGGCAGCGAACCGCCAAATGGATACGCTGGATCAGAAGGGGCAATTAGGCCCGGGGACGCGCAGCAATTTGGCCAGTAACCGATTGGTGCTAATTGTGCCGAAGAATTCTAAAGCGGTGAGTAACTTTCAAAGTTTGACTCGATCGGATGTCAAGCGAATTTCCATTGGCGAACCTCGAAGTGTTCCGGCTGGACAGTATGCCGAGCAAGTTTTGCAGAAACTGAAGTTATTGGATGCAGTGAAGTCAAAGTTTGTTTACGCAAATAATGTGCGGCAGGTGCTGGCTGGAGTCGAAAGTGGCAATGCCGATGCTGGAATTGTGTATACCACTGATGCCAGAATTTCAGACCAGGTGAGGATTGTCGCGATCGCGGATACTGCGCTGCATTCGCCGATCGTGTATCCGATGGCCGCTCTGAAACAAAGCAAAAATCAAAATGCAGCTCGCTCGTTTCTGAAATTTCTATCCAGTCAAGAAGCCAAACGTGTGCTGCGGAAATACGGCTTTATTGTACCGAGGTAGGTATGGATCTTTCTCCGTTGTGGATCTCCCTCAAAATCTCGTCTTTGGCGACGATCGTGACCTTTATTGTGGGGGTTGCCGTTGCCTATGGCATGTTGAACTATCGCGGTAAGGGGCGGGCTTTGTTAGAAGGCATTTTTGTCGCGCCGTTGATTCTCCCCCCCACGGTGGTCGGGTTTTTGTTGCTGTTATTTCTGGGCAAACAAGGTCCAGCCGGGCAGTTGCTTCAGAGTTTTGACTTCAGTGTGGTGTTCACCTGGTATGGAGCCGCAATTGCCGCGATCGTGGTTTCCTTTCCATTGATGTATCGCACCACATTGGGTGCGCTTGAACAAATTGATGAGAATCTGCTGGCCGTCGCCCGGACATTGGGAGCATCGGAATGGACGGTTTTTCTTCGCGTGATGCTACCGTTAGCACTGCCAGGAATTTTGGCTGGGACCACGCTAGCCTTTGCCCGCGCCTTGGGAGAATTTGGGGCCACCTTGATGTTAGCGGGAAATATTCCCGGCCAAACCCAAACCATTCCGATGGCCATCTACTTTGCGGTGGAAGCAGGAGCTACGCAAGAAGCCTGGTTTTGGGCGATCGTGATTATGATGATCTCCCTCTCTGGCATTTTTGCCGTCAATCTCTGGCAGGCCCAGCATCAACAGCGGCGATTACGGACGAGTCCTGCACCCAAAGTACCTACGGCCCCAAAACACTCTGCTGCTGGCTCAGAGCCAGCCAGCCCCCACGAGAATATCAGTGACCGAAGTCAGGGGCTAGCGGTCAACATTCAAAAGCATTTGGTCAACTTCAATCTTGATTTGGCGTTTGCCGCACCTGAATCGACATTGGGTATTTTGGGTGGCTCTGGGGCAGGCAAAAGTCTGCTGATGCGGTGCATTGCAGGTATGGAAACGCCCACCAGAGGTCAAATTGGCCTCAATGGTCGAGTTCTGTTTGATGCGAAACGTGGCATTAACCTGCCCAGCCGCGATCGCAAGGTCGGTTTCCTGGTCCAAAATTATGCCCTGTTTCCTAACATGACGGTGGCCCAGAATGTGGCCTTCGGCCTGCCCAAGTTGCTCTCTGCCAATGAGGTGAGCCAGCGCGTGACGGCCCAATTGGCAGCAGTGAAACTCCAGGGATATGAAAACCACTATCCGCGCCAATTGTCTGGTGGGCAGCAACAGCGAGTGGCTCTGGCGCGAGTACTGGCCAGCGAACCGGAAGTGATTCTTTTGGATGAACCCTTTTCGGCGCTAGATACCCATCTCCGGAGCCAGATGGAACAGCTCACCATTAATCGCTTGCGTGAATTCAACGGAGTCAGCATATTTGTCACCCACAATCTGGAAGAAGCCTATCGAGCGTGTGAAGAATTGTTGGTGTTGGACGCTGGCCAAATCACCGCCTATGGCTCCAAATACGACATTTTTGAACGACCAGGCCGGCTGACAGTAGCCCAACTAACGGGGTGTAAAAATATTTCTGCTGCTACGCCGATCGCTGATCAGGAAATCATGGCGATCGATTGGGGCATCCAACTCAAAATCACTGAAGCCTTACCGCAACGTCTGACTTACGTAGGATTTCGGGCCCACCAATTTCGCTTTCTCGATCGCCCCACCAATCAGGAAAACACCTTTCCCTGTTGGCTCGTCTCCACCAGCGAGACCCCCCACCGCATGACGGTGTTTCTCAAGTTCAATGCGCCTCCGCACCATCCCCAGGATTACCATGTGCAGGCAGAGGTGTTTAAGGAGAAGTGGGACAGTTTGAAGCAACGCCCTGCCCCCTGGCTGGTGCAGCTCGACTCTTTGAAGTTGTTGCTTCTAGAACCCTGAGGTTCACGGCCGGGCAAGATGCCCATTCCACGAAAATTGCAAGTTATTTAATCCTCATGCCTGAAGCAGCATAGACCACCCTCAAAGTTCGGTTCTCTACCTTTGGAGATTAGATTTACTTCAGTCTTAGTCTGGTTTATCGCGGAAAGTGGGCAATGATGATTGAGCGATCGGGATGCTGACGGGCGATCGCTTCCGGTGCATTCCCCAAAGTGGGTGTCCCAATGCGTTCAGGATGGGCATTATGCGTCAACACCAGTAAATCATCAGCTTCTAAGATCTGCGAAACCTGGTTGACAAAATCCCCCCGGACGCGCTGCACAGGCACATCAACCTCCAAGGTCGGCATCGCCGGTATCGCGCGGGCACGAGCCTGCGGCAGTACTTCTAAAATTTGGAGTTTAGCTTTTAGCTCAGTTGCCAGTGCCTGAGTTAAGGCCAATGTTTGCGCAAAACTAGGCTCCTTTGCTTCCGCCTCTGAGACGGCCAAAAATATCCGTTGAGTGGTTTGGATCGGTTGGGTAAAGCGGGTAATCAGCATCGGCACTGGTGTCCGCCGCGCTACATTGTCGATCACGCTGCCAAAAAAGTTATCTCGATAGGTGGAATAGCCTTTCCAGCCACAAATGATCAGATTGGCCTTGTGTTCTTGGGCGGTGCGTAAAATGCCTTTATCGATTGAATCATCCACCCGCCCGATCGCTTCCACGTTGGTGACAGCAGCATGAGCGATCGTCTCAGCAGCGGCCAGTAACCGCTCTTGTTGCAGTTTGGCCTCGGTGGAAATCGGCCCAGCATGGTCACTCAGCACATGCAACGGCAACAGCGTTCCATCTGTACTTTTAGCCAGGATTAATGCCAGTTGCAGCAAGTTGTCTTCTGTGCTGGGATTGGCGACTGGAACCAGAATGCGGTATTTGGGCATCTGGGCCACCTCACTCGACTCTACGGATGCGGGGGCAGCAGGACTGGATTTCATCCCTTTGCCCCAACGTGCAGTCACCCAGGGAGACGCAATACACGTCACCAAAATCATGGCGATCGTGCCGTTGACGGTAAGCTGATCCACCAGCTTGATATTGTAAGCCACAGTAATAGCCGCCAGAGTGGAAGCTGCTTGCGCCACCGATAGCCCAAACATCACCATCATGTTTGCCGCATCAAATTTGAACCATTTGCCCGCGACCCAGGCTGGAACGAACTTGGCGACGATCGCGACCACAACCATCACCGCCGAAACTAACAATGATTTTGGTTCTTGAATGAGAATCAGCGGATTCACTAACATACCCACTGAAATCAAAAAGAATGGCACAAATAATGTATTGCCAATAAACTGGATTCGGTTCATCAATGGACTCAATTGCGGAATCAATTGCGTAATCGCAATCCCAGCCAAAAAAGCACCGATGATGGGTTCAATTTCAATCAGTTTGGCAAAGTAAGACACCACAAATAAAGTAGCAATGACAAAGGTAAATTCCGCCCCTTCATCGTGGCCAAAGCGCCGAAAAAACCAGCGCCCCAGCCTGGGAACTCCCCATAAAGTGGCAAAGGTATAAAAAGCTAAAGATGGAATGAGAAACAGCCAAAATTCCAGCGTCAAATTACCTTGGTGTGCTTTGACGACCACTGCCAGTACAAGCAATGCTAAAACATTGGTGATTAGGGTTCCACCCAAAGTTGCAGTAACAACAGGCGATCGCATTATTCCTAACTTACTGACGATCGGCAATGCCAGCAATGTATGGGAGGCGAAACACGATGCCACTAAAATTGCGGCTAAAAAGCCGTACCCCAACGCCATCATCGCCACAACCCCCAGCAGCATCGGCACAGCAAAAGTGCCAATGCCAAAAACTATGGCTTTATCGGCGTTGTATTTCAAATCGTCCAGGCTCGTTTCCAGTCCTGCCATGAACATGAGAAATAGCAACCCCACAGTGCCCAACAAGACGATCGTGGTGTCCCGTTCCAGCAAGCCAAAGCCATGCGGTCCTACCACCACTCCCGCCAAAATCAACCCCACAATGCCCGGTAATCGAAGCCGCTCGAAGAGCAGCGGCGCGATCAGCATAATCGCCAGAATAATCAAAAAAATCGCGACCGGATCGGTAATGGGGCCAGTCGGGAGCAGCGGTGCTAGGAAGTTTTGCACCGTTGGCAAACTAATTGCGAAAAAAGTCCAAGGGGCGTTCATCAGCGATCGTTTGAGGTACAGCCGCTATCATAGGGTGGAAATTTTTGTTCTCAAACAATCAAAAGCCAGATATTCCTTATCTTAGGGAGGACTTAATCCAACGCGACGCGACCAGCTTCGTTGTTATTGCTATTGCCATGTAAAACGTGTTCACTGAAGCCTCGTCCCAGCAGTACCGCCAACACGATCATGCCTTGAATCACCCCCGATAGGGATGATTCCAGATCAAGCGCTAGTGGTAATTGTAGGCTGCCCACATTCAAGGCACTGAAAAAGAAAGCAACCGGGAAAATCAACCAGCCATTCAACCCAATCAGCATGGCAATGAGCAGCGACAAAAAGCCTAAATTACTGGAAACACTAGGAATGAGCCGATGAAAAATCACCAACACTTGCAACGCACCAGCCACCCCCGCAAAACACCCACAGATGGCAAACGCACTCAGCAATTGACGAATCGCGGGAATCCCTAACACATAAGAGGCGCGGAGATTTTGCCCAACCGCTCGCAGTTGCCAGCCAAAGTAAGTGCCACGCAAGACGACGAGGGTAAATACCACGGCGGCGATCGCAAGCAACAGGGCGATCGGGCTGGCTTCAGTTTTGCCAAGCGTGGGTAGCCACAATTCGGCTCGAAAAGGTTCAGTCCCACTCATAGACGCAACCCCCTCTTTTTTCCAGGGGCCAAAAATCAGGTAGAGCGCCAACCCATCCGCCACGAAATTCAGCCCCAATCCGGCAAAGATTTCGTTAATCCGCCCGTAAACATTCAATACTCCAGCTAAAATCCCCCAAATGACTCCGCCTAAACCGCCAGCGATAATGGCCAGAGCGATTACCAACCACGGTGGCAGGCTGTCTTGCGTTAACCGCATCAAAAACGTCGCGGCGATCGCGCCAAACGCAATTTGGCCTTCAATGCCCAGATTGTAGAGTCCGGCGGTAAAGGTGAATAACAACCCACTGGTACACAGCAGCAAGGGCACCAACGTCGCCACCACTCGCCCCATTCGTGCAGGCGTACCAAAAGCTCCAGTCCACATGCTGCTGCTGACCTCAAGCGGGTTTCCCCCAGCCAGCATGATGGTCCCAACCACAAGCAACAGGGAAAGGACGATCGCGCCTGTCTGGTAAGCAAGGGTCTTAGACATAGATTATTGATGCAGCAGATAGTTTACCTCTGCATCTAACCACTCTTTGAACAGTTGGGAAAGAATTCTGTCATGATTTTCTGCTGTCAGTTCCGCTGGAATGAATTCTTCCACTTTGATCAAGTAATGTTGCTGTTCAACTGGAATGGGACCAACCACCGCCCCGGGCAGAGATGAAAAAACTTGCGCCGCAATATCAGGATGCAGATTCCAGCGATGCACCGCTCCAACATAGCCGCACTGATACCGCTGTGTTGTTTCCAGGTTATACAAATGAGCCGCTTCATAAAAACTGATTTCAGCTTCTTCGATTTGATAGTAAATTTCCTGGGCTAACTGTGGGTAAGGCACCATGATTTGATAGATTACCGCCTGTTCAAAATTGAGGCGATTTTGAGCAAAGTGTTGCTCCACGTCGGACTCAAATAAAGCCACTTGCAGCTTTTGCCGCAATAACCGATGGCGAATGCTAACTTCCCATTCTTCGGGTGTTAATAACTCGCCCGTGAGCCATGCCATCGTATCTGAAGCCCGTTCTAACCGAAGTTCCCGCCGCACGCGATCGGCCTCTGTTTGAATGTCATTGGCCGAAACAGTCAGGCCACGACTTTGAGCCGCCTGCTCAATCACTTTCTGTTCCAAAATTCGCTGACAAACCGCTTTTAGCTCAGTGCGGTATTTCAGTGCTGCCACAATATCGCGAGTTTCGATCGGCACCCCGAAGAAGTTAATGTTCCTCTCCTGAATTGGTTCGGGTTCGGTTGGGTTTGCCATAGTCGACCGCCCACAAACAGTGCCATAATTCTACCGAGTTTCACACGCAAATTGCTTGAGGATTGCATCCCTGTTGCCTAAAACATCTGCTTTTACAAGTTGGATCGAATAGTGTGAAACTCAACGCTAATACGTCTTGTCGAAAATCCCCTTCAGTTCATCGAAGCTCAAAGGCAGAAGCGATCGAGGTTTTGTCTTCTGCTCTCCGCCTTCCCACTTCTGCCTTGCTGCACTAGCTTGAGAGCGTCACAAAACTACCGCTGTTAAGCACGGTTTGCCCAGCAAGATCAACCGTATTGAGGGCCACAGCCAGGATTGCACCCGTCGTTCTGACCTGAATGACAGTACTCTCAACGATGCCATTGCGATCTAAGTCTGCAACCTGGAGTTGGAGGGCATCGAAGGCAATGTTGTTGGGTAATCCAATGCGATCGCCTTCAGCCCAACTAAAATCCACAATCACATCAGCTTGCAAGACATCGGCAACCCCAGCAGAACTTAGCACAAACGTGTCTGCACCACCAAATCCGATTAACACATCATAAGCTGCGGTACTGGATATAACGTCATTTTGAGATGTGCCTAACACATAATCAATAGTTGAGATTGGAGTCGGTCTTGATGTTGTATCAAGTTCACGCGACCAGGTGAGTGGTGTCGGCGAGGTACTAATTGTGGCGTTACTAATCACTAAGCTTGAAAGGTGCGTAGAACCAGCATCATTCACTGTGTTGAGCGCGATTGCTAGAATATTTCCCTCCTCACCCAGACGAATGGCCGTAGAATCAAAAACTCCATCCTGATTCATATCCACAACTTGCAACACTAAATTGGCTGTTGCTAGCTCATCTGACAATTGCAAGCGATCGCCTTCAACATCGAAATTAACAATAACATCGGCTTCATCCACGGTAGCAACTCCAGTTGCAGATAAAACAAAGCTGTCTACATAACTGGAGCCAATGAAGAGATCGCGATGCTGAGTATTGATGCGCTCGGTCTGCTCAGTGCCAAACAAAAAGGTCAGGATAGGACTCTCCGGCTCTGGCTCGGTAGATTCATTAGCATCCCCAGAGGCTGTCGTGGCCGTCGCTGAAGTGTCTACTCCACTTGAGGATGCGGTAGCAGTGGCCGCTCCGCTACTGGACGTTGCACCCGGTGTAAAGACCGCTTGCAAACTCGTGCTAGTTTCACCCGAAGCTGAAGTTGCCGCGGAATGACTAACCGATCCAGCCCCACTGGAGTTAACGAATGAACTTGAGCTACTGCTACTGCTGCTACTCATGGTGAACCTCAGGAGGTAATGTTGAGGCGATCGAAAATATGTCTAAGCTTAGTTTCGTCGTCAATCACTTTGCCAAACTGACGCGGTTAGTGGTTAAACGAAACAGTTGTTGAGGCATCAACCGAAACTGACAAGCTGATATTCAAGTGAGTCCGAGATTGAGCAACACCGTAGGCTCCTGCATCTCCTGCAAACACATATTTATCTGCATAGCTTGTTACATGGGTGTTAGTCACAGTGAGAGTTTGAGACCCAGTTGCAACTGCCTTCGCTTTTGCAGTACTTTGACCCGTCCGGGTAAAGGCATTCGCAGCAGTAAATGCCCCACGACCTTCAATGTTTCCCTCGTGATCAATCTGGTTCAGATAATCAAGATTTTTGATCAGCATGGTTCAATTTCTTGGTTAAGTTTATGCCTACACATTGATCAAAGTGTAGAAAATATAGTTGGCAAACCTTATAAGTAAGCAGGCAAATTCAGAGACATAAGAACTCTGAATTTGCCCATCTACTACTAAGTAGGAGTCGAAGTTAGCTGAATTTGCTTCTATACTTTGCAAAGCTTTCGAATGGCAAATTCAATATTTAACTGACGAGTTACCTATGCAGTTGCAGATTGAGAGAAGGAGCTAGACGCACTGCTGATAGGAGTTGTGAAGGTAACAGCAGAACTCTTGGTGTAAGTATCATAACCGAGAGCAAGAGCATCAGCACTAGCATCTGCTTGGTTACCTTTGATAAATACAGCAACCTTTGTCAGCTTCAAGGTAAGTCCGAGGTTAACATCATTTTGGTAGTAGGTTACGCCAGAGCTGCCTACAACACTAGCCTCAGCCTTTTCCATGTAGTTTAGATCAGAGATAATCATTGCCGTTTCTCCTTAATGAAGTCTTTGTTTTCTTGTTTTCAACTCTTGTTTGAGCTGTTGATATTAGATTAAGTGAATTGCAAAAAATAGGTTGCCATTCTGGCATTTTTTCCAAAGTCGTGGAGATCAAATCTGAATTATAAGAGCCAGCATTTGCAGAAAGAATTTTAAGAAGATTTGTCTGATTGACTGACTGACTGACACAACTCTTGGAACCCTAATTCTTTCGTAAAAAATAGGGATGCTTTCTAGAACATCCCCGCACTCATTTACACTTAACCAGAAAGGCATTTAGGATCTTGGTTAAATGATTTGTTCAATTCAGGTCTAAATTTGATAACCAGTTATAGTGGAAACCACCTCGAACTTCGCATGTAGATTGATTGACTGGTTCTAAGTAATTGAGATCACGAATGGAAGTGGTGTGACTTGTAGGTACACTTGGATTAATATACCTTTTTGCAAGTGAAGGATTATTATTTGAATTTACTGAATATGTTGTTGAGTTACTATTTTCTTTTGTGAGTCGATTATAGGTGCGATAGGGAATGTAGTGGAGTGGATTGTATCCTGCAAAACGAAGAATTAGGACACACGCCCAGGAATATTTTCCTGCCAGGATGGCATCAACAACTTGGGTAAATTGCTCGGATGTCATGATTTTATCCATGTCGGTTGGCACGATCGAGTTCATGTCGTTATCCTTTCAAAGAATTGAATCGAATCAAGTATTAAAACACTGATAGGGAGGCATTAAAGAATGATTCCAATCAAAGGAGGTGTAAACCTTACAGCGTAATACGATCGCCCTGCAGCTTGCGAATAGGATCTAGCAAGAGATCGGCAATCCGTTGCTGCCGGGTAATAATATCTACGTTTGCGGTTTGGCCAGCTTTGAGAGGTACTCGCTTTTGATCATGAATCACGTAGGCGCGGTCAAGCGACACCTTAACCTCATAAACCATGCCAATTTTTTCATCCATTTTGGCATCTGGAGACACAGAAATAACTTTGCCTGGAATTGTGCCATAGTCCTGATAGGGGAAGGCATCAAACTTCACTTGGACAGGCATCCCAGCTTTGACAAAACCAGCCTTTTGATTAGGTAATAGGGCCGAGAGAATCAGAGGCGTTTTTGCTGGTGCAATTTCGGCTAAGGTTTGTCCAGGCCGAATCACTTCGCCCGTATTTTTAATATTTAACGTTGAAACAACTCCACCAACCTCAGCCTTTAGTGAGCGTTGGTTAAGTCGAGTTTGTGCTTGTTGCAACAGCAGCTTTGTCTCAGCAATTTTTGCTTGTAATTCTGTAGCCTTAAGTTCCAACTGTTGTAAACGTTGCTGGCTCTCCAGGTGAGTTTGCTCTTTCTCTGCTTGCTTCTGCCGCAATTGGGTTTGCAGTTGTTTTAATATGACCTGGCTTTTTTGGAGCGCTCCGTGGCTTTCGGTCATCGATCGTTGGCGATCGCGGAGGGATTGCTCCACAGTAAATAACTGCTCTCCGGCGATCGCGCCCTCATTCACTAGGGGTTGTAAGCGCTCTAACCGCGACCCAAACGCGGCTGCATCCGTCTGAAAATGCTGCAACAGTCGCTGTTGCGTGTCCATCTCTGCCTGCGCCTGACTGATTGCCCATTGATGGGTGTCTATCGCAGTTTGCGCGATCGCCTGTCGATTGTCAGCCTCTAAGCGATTCTTCTCAATCAAGTCTTGCGTTTGTGTGAGTTCTGTCCCCAGCCCAATCAGAATTTGTTGCAGTCGTTGAGCATCAGTGGTATCCAAGTCTGAATCTAGTTCAACCAATACCTGTTTTGCTTTGACCCGTTCCCCTTCCTTTACATGCAGCTTAGTCACCTCACCTTCGACCACAGGCTGCACTTTGTACACATCCCCTTTGGGAATTAATCGCCCTTGAGCCGTGCTGACCTCCTGCACCGTTCCAAACCAGGCCCAAGCCCCAAAGGCACAGGCAAAAATCAGGCCACCAACCATAAGCTGCTGAGGTAGGCTAGCCGGAGGTTGATCTAGTACCGTCTGGAGCGATTGGTTCCACGAGCTGGGGTTAATTGCCGATGGAGCCTGGGGCGCTGAGCGGGGGGGGCTTGGCGCATCGTGTAAATTCATGAAACTACCCTTGAATGTGTGCGGAAATTGTTTAGATCGGAGTTGAGTCTCCAAACATAGACAGCGATCGCGAACCGTAGCAAAGGGTAAAGTAGTTTTGTCTGTGTTTGGTCAGTCGGCAGGCTAGATAGAACTTTGCCTAGAAACAACCTGTCTAAGAAATGACAGTGACCCAGAATCGACTAGAGATGAACGATTGAAAAACCAGAAATAGAAGTTGATCGGCTAATCAGAAAACCTTAGGTAGGAAGAGAAGTTTTCATTAAAGACTAAACCGATCAGAGAGTTGGTGAAGACTCAGGCTGACCTTAGACAATGCGTAGACAGTTTTGGCACAATGCCATGTACTTTGTAAATATACTACCTGGATTGAGTTCGTCAAGCTGCCAATTTGGCAGCTTTTATCCAATCTTTTGCTGTGTTTCATGATACGAACCCTTCAAAAACTCCTACTATTTCAGCGATTTCCTTCAATCCAAAATCGTTATTCAAATTCAACTCACCACAAGAAATTAAACCATTCTTAGTATTGTTTGATGTTTCGCAGCATAAGGGTTTAGAGCGCCAGTTGCTGTTGGACAAGATGAAAATAGAATCCTTGTTGCTGCATTAGTTCGGTATGAGTCCCCTGTTCAACAATAACGCCTTGATTCAATACCACAATCCGATCAGCATGACGCACTGTCGAGAGCCGATGGGCGATGATAAAGGTGGTGCGATCGCGGCGAATCTGCTCCAGGTTGCGCTGAAACCGCCGCTCCGACTCTGTATCTAAGGCACTGGTGGCTTCATCTAGAATCAAAATGCGGGGATTGCCCAACAACGCTCTGGCGATCGCAATCCGCTGGCGTTGCCCTCCCGATAGCGTTGAGCCGCGCTCCCCCACTTTCGTGTTGTAGCTCAATGGTAAAGCTTGAATAAAACTATGCGCTTCGGCTAACTTCGCAGCTTCAATCACTTGCTCCAGGTTTATATCCTGGCGATACAAACGAATATTTTCCAGAATCGTACCCGAAAACAAAAAGCATTCCTGCGGCACAACACCCATTTGCGATCGCAACGAAGCCGTGGCCACATGCCGAACATCATGCTCGTCGATCAACACCCGTCCACGGTTGGGATGATACAAACCCTGGAGCAATTTCACGAGAGTTGTTTTGCCAGAACCACTGGTGCCAACTAAAGCGATCGTCTCCCCCGGTTGGGCTTCTAACGTAATGTTCTGTAAAATGTTCCGCTCCTCATCATTGCTATAGCGAAAGGTCACATCTTCTAGCCTGATATGCCCTTGTAATGGCGGCAGCACGAATCGTTCTGTTTGCGTGTTGTTTTCTGGTTGAGCCGCAAATACATCATTGAGTCGTTCTACCGCAATCAACACTTCCTGCAATTCGTCCCAGAGGTTAGCCATCGAAATGACCGGATGAATGATGTAGCCCATCATCATGTTGAAGGCGATTAGTTGCCCGATCGTCAGGTCGCCCTGAATCACCAACGTTGCGCCATACCAAAGCAGCAACGTGCTACCGATCGAGTTAATTAGACCGCTCAAAAACTGCAATCGAATGCCCAATTTTTGTCCACGAAATTGAACATTCATTTGGCGCGTCAGGTGTTCCTCCCATTGCCAGCGCATTTCTGGCTCAACCGCTGCCGCCTTTATCATGGCAATCCCGCTGATGGTCTCCACCAACACAGAGTTTTGTTCTGCTGTTTCCTTAAAGATTTCTCGCGATACTTTTTGCAGCAGAGGCGTAGCGGCCAGGGTTAGGATAACAATCAACGGCACCAACATCAACACCAGTAAGGTTAATTGCGGGCTGTAGTACAACATCAAGCCCAGGTACACAAAGCCCGTCACAAAATCCAGCATGGCAATGACGACTCGTTCCACCAAAAAGCGTTGAATCTTTTGGTTTTCTTGCACCCGTGTGATGATGTCGCCCACCCGCCGGGATTCAAAAAACTTGAGCGGTAGCGTGAGGGTATGGTGGATAAAGCCACTGATGAGGGTGAGATCGAGGCGGTTAGAAATGTAACTGAGCAGGTATTGTCTAACGGCTACAATGCCGATCGTCCAGATGCCAAACAGCAATAGCCCGATCGCAAACACATTCAAACTGGTGAGGCTTTTTTGCACAATCACCCGATCTAGAATGATTTGCGTCAGTAAGGGCGTGACTAACCCAAACAGTTGAATTAGCACCGACACAAACACTACTTGGAAAATCAGCGATCGGTAGGGGGAGAGTGTGTTGAAATAGCGCCCAAGAGAGGCTTTCGGTGTCTCTTTTGTGTAGAGGCGATCGGTGGGTTCCAGGAGCAGCGCGTAATCCGTCCAATTTGCTTGAAATTCCTGCATCGAGATCGAGCGTTTACCCACGGCTGGATCGGCAATCAAGACCCGCCCCCGCTTAATTTGATACACCACTACGTAATGATCCCCTTGCCAGTGGGCAATCCAGGGATAGCGCTGTTCGGCAACCCGACTAAAACTCGCTCGCACCGGGCGGGCACTAAATCCAAACTCTTCGGATACTTTGGCTAGACCCTTAAGCGAAGTGCCGCTCTGACCCACATGAGCATTCTCTCGCAGAACGTATAAGGGAAAATGCTTGCCCCAGTAACACGCAATCATTGACAGACAGGCAAGGCCGCAATCGCTAGAACTTTGTTGTTCCACGAAGGGAAATCGTCGCCACAGCGATCGCCGACGGTAGCCCCGCCCCGGTTGCGGAAACGCGACAACGTTGCTGACCTGAGTGCCTGAGCTGGAATTGGTTGCAGAAATTTCTCTGATCTGGGAGGGTTGTGGTTGAGCGGCTGAACTTGAGCGGACTGGGTTAGCGGCTGGAATGCCAGAAGTGATTGCCGTGGAGGCGCTTGGTAGCGTCGTTGCTGGGGAGGTCATTTCAGGCGCAGTTTGGGCCAGCCCTGGAATCAGCGCGATCGCCGCTTCCCAATAACGCGCCGGTAACACACACAAGCGCACATCAGTTTCAGCCCTCCAATCCGCAGGAATCGGCTGCGGATAGCCATACCCCTCACCAACCTGGAGCGGCATCCCCGCTTGACCACGCACCATGCCCTGCCGTAACCAGAAGTAAGCCGGTTCGGCCAGAGTGTCAGCGATCGAGGCTCCCGCCGCCACGCGCACATCCATCAGGTAAGGCAATAAGTCTTGAATATAGCGTCCGGGCAGATTTTTGTACGGAGTTTGCGTTTTCCAAAACAACACAAGTTGGCGCTGGGCAACGTGTTGAGCCAACCAGGACTCAAATTTAGAGTCGGTTTGACGGGCCTGTTGCACCACATTCGGAGGGATATACACCAACAGTGCCTCACTCGCTGCCACCACGCGATAGGCGATCGCGGGTTCAAACCAGGCATCGAGGCCAATGGCTGCACCGGCTGTGAGCAATTGGGCCGGAACTACTTTTTGCAAACTGGCATCATGGCCTAAAACCCGCACTCGCCCATCACCGACCAAATATACGCCCGTCTCTTGCTGAAGCGGTGCCTCTTCCCGCAATGCTTGCCCCAATTCCAACGGGTAAAATTGCAGGGACGACTGCATCGTCGCCACTGTCGAAGTGTCGCCGCAAACTGTTGTTAGCAGCTGCTGAGCGATCGTGAGTTGTTGTGATCGTACCGATGATAGCGGGTGATCAACTTGGAATGGGGACTTCCGGGGCATCGTATTACATCCTGATTGTTTTTGAGATCACACTTATCGAAGTACATGGCGATCGCACAACAGGAAAATTCCATACAGCACTAAATTTAAATCAGCCAAAACAGAAGCCGAGTTCAACAAGGATTGTTGAATTGATTTAATCACCCTAAAGTCCATCAAGCCAAATGAACGCAGCAAAGTGAAGTATCACTTCGATTCTTGGCTGCCACTCAGAATGACAACTTTTAGATGTTAATTAATTTTTGTTTCAGGAGAACCTGTCGACTATCAAGTCATCCACATCATCAAGAAATTATTGGTGCCTCTTCTACACCAATAGCTTCAACTTAGTCTACGTTGCAGAACCAGCTAGTAAATACTTAACAACAGACGGAGCATCTGTTGTTCAAACTATACTCTTTAGGTAAATCCCATGACATAAGCCATCGCATTAGATAGCTAGAACGATCGTCATTAGAGACATTCTATTCAAATGTCACTGAGCATTGGCAACGAGCCAAGACTTGTATTCGTAACCACTCCTCACCGTTGGAAGCACTCCAACTGTCATTCTTTCTTGAAAGTAGCTGAATGGTATTCACCCAAAATGGGGAAATTTGAATTTTGCAGACTAGTTTGTCATAAACCCTCAAGTCCGACAAGCGTATGGCAAACCCATATTTGCATGAGCGATACGCAGATCGTGCTCTGTGTCTAGGTTAGATTGCGTTGCGCATAATGGACTACGATCCATTCAAAATTTTGCGATCTTTACAGCGTTTCATAAAACATTTCTATAACGCAGGCCATTCCCGTCATCATATTTACTAAAATATTTGTATCAAAACTGTTTTAAACAGGACATTTACAAGTACATAAGACTAATGCAAAATAACGAATCCGGTCATTCTGAGCAGCTCGAAGACTCTTTAGAGATGCTTCAATGCCTTTAGCCTAATAGCAAACCCCGTCAGTCCTGGGACATAAAGCCTGCATCTATTACCTTTCTAGAAAATTAGATAACAACTCCGTGTCAATAAAGAAATGGTGAAGAAAACAATTTCCACGGTGCAAACGAAATCTGCTAAACCCCTTACTCCTAGCCAAAAAGCAGCCCAAGAGCCAGCTCTAGCTGTATTGCGGGAACTGGTCAAAACCTACCAAGCGTTTTATGCCTACGATGATGCCCACATTCGGCAACTCGGGCTAACCATGCCCCAGTTTGATGTAATTGCCACTTTGGGCAATACGGATGGCATGATGATGAGTCAATTGGCCGAGAAGACCTTGGTGACGAAAGGCACCCTCACTGGCATTGTCGATCGCTTGGAGCAAAAAGGATTGGTGCGACGAGAAGTGCCTCCTGACAATCGCCGTTGTTTTATCGTCATGCTCACTCCAGCCGGTCAGGAACTTTTTGAAGAGATTTTTCCAACCCACATTCATTATCTGAAAGAACGATTGAGTGCCCTGAGTGAAGCTGAGATGGAGCAACTGCAAAGTAGCCTACAACGACTACGACAGCTTTTCTAAGGTCGGTCTCTTGGTATGCTGAGATAGCGGATTCGCATTCGTTCCATCAGTGAGCTCCCATGCCTACCCTGACATCCCAAACCCCGATCGCTTTTCCCTTGGCTGCTGTTGTCGGCCAAGAAGCTATCAAATTGGCGTTATTACTAGCAGCAGTTGATCCAGCATTGGGAGGTGTCGTGATTGCAGGGCGGCGGGGAACGGCCAAATCGGTGATGGCGCGGGCACTCCATGCTTTGCTGCCACCCATTGAAATTGTGGCTGGCTCCCTCAACTGTGATCCCCAGACACCGGAGGCATGGGATGACGAGACAACAAAACACTGGCAGAAAGCAAATGACGGTGGGTCAGAGGCTGAAATCATCCCAACTGAAGTCATCCCCGCGCCGTTTGTCCAGGTGCCGTTGGGCGTGACAGAAGATCGGTTGTTGGGATCGGTGGATGTGAGCCTGTCGATCAAACAGGGAGAAACCATATTTCAGCCTGGACTGCTGGCAGAAGCGCATCGAGGTGTGATGTATGTGGATGAAATCAACCTTCTGGACGACCAAAACGCTAACTTGCTGTTGACCGTTCTAACAGATGGCTGGAACCAGATTGAGCGAGAAGGAATTAGTTTTCGTCATCCCTGTAAACCGCTGCTGATCGCGACCTACAACCCCGATGAAGGAGACTTGCGCGATCATTTACTCGATCGCATTGCCATTGCCTTGTCTGCTGATCAAGTTTTGGGATTAGACGATCGAGTGCAGGCTGTGGCGCAAGCGACCGCTTATGCCAACTCACCAGAAGCTTTTTTGCAGCAGTATGCCGAAGATATTGACTCGCTCAAAACGCAAATCATTCTGGCGCGTGAATGGTTGAAGGATGTCCGCATCACCCACGACCAAATTCAGTATCTGGTGACAGAAGCGGTGCGGGGAGATGTCCAGGGGCACCGGGCCGAACTATTTGCGGTGCGAGTGGCCAAAGCTAATGCCGCTCTGGAAGGACGCACCGATGTGAATGCCGATGATTTGCGGCGAGCCGTAGAACTGGTGGTCATTCCGCGATCGACCATCCTGCAACCGCCCCCCAACGAGCAACAACCGCCACCGCCACCACCGCAGGAGCAGTCAGAGCAGGAACAAGACCCGGAAGAAGAAAAAGAAGAGGACGACGACAACGAGCCAGATCAAGACCCCAACACTATTCCTGAAGAATTTGTGTTTGACCCCGAAGGCGTGATTCTTGACCCGGAGGTGTTGTATTTTGCCCAGTTGGCCACTCGTCGGGGCAAATCTGGTAGTCGCACGATGATTTTCTCGGACGATCGCGGACGGTACATCAAACCAGTTCTGCCCCGTGGCTCAGTGCGACGCATTGCCGTGGATGCAACCCTGCGATCGGCCGCCCCCTATCAAAAAGCTAGACGACTCAGAGCTGAGAGCCAGCGGCCAGAATCAGAGGCAACCTCTCGCTCATCTGCCCCTGCGATCGCGCGGAAACGAGTGTTTGTGGAGCAATCCGATATTCGGGCCAAACGTCTAGCCCGCAAAGCTGGGGCGTTAGTGGTCTTCGTCGTGGATGCCTCCGGCTCTATGGCCTTAAACCGCATGAACTCAGCCAAGGGTGCTGTTTTACGGTTACTAACAGAAGCCTACCAGAATCGCGATCAAGTGTCGCTGATCCCATTTCGCGGCGAGCAGGCTGAGGTGTTACTGCCACCGACCCGGTCGATCGAAGCGGCAAAACGTCGTCTGGATCGGATGCCCTGTGGTGGCGGTTCCCCATTGGCTCATGGGCTGACTCAAGCTGTGCGAGTGGGGATGAACGCCCAACAATCTGGCGACATTGGGCAGGTGGTGATTGTGGCGATTACCGATGGGCGGGGTAACGTGCCACTGGCCAAGTCTTTGGGGGAATCAATGCCTGAGGGGGAAAAGCCAGATATTAAGGCCGAACTCCTGGATATCGCAGGCAAGATTCGGGCGATCGGCTTCCAACTCCTGGTAATCGATACCGAAAACAAGTTTATTTCCACGGGTTTTGCCAAAGAACTAGCGAAACAGGCAGGCGGCAAGTATTATCACTTACCCAAAGCAACCGACCAGGCGATCGCGTCGATGACCAGGAGTGCTATTTCAGATATGAAAACACGTTGAATTCCGTAAACTTGCGGACAAACTTCGCAAATTCTTTATAGAATTAGGGGAAAGGTTTGCTAAAAGTTCACAGATATCCGCATTTAGGGCTAGCATCAAAGTATCGGTTTTTACCAAACCTACACCAAGGGAAATTTGTCAGGATAACTGGTGCGTACACGCAGTCAGAACGAGGGAGTTAACAAGTTATGTCAATAGAAATAACAAAATCCTCGCCTAAGCAAGTTGATTTCTCTCTAAATGAGTTAAACACTTGGGCACCGCAACTGGTAGAAGAAGTTGAAAACTATCCAACTTATTGGGCCTTGAAGGGCTGGAGATGTTTTATCTCCAGCTGAAGCCTCCGCTTTTTGATGTTTCAGTAGCACCGCAAATTGGGCACCCCGGCGAGCAATGTCATGCATGTGGGTGCCTTTTTTTGCCGCCGATCGTGTTGGGTTCAAAATGTAGCCCTCCTGATCAAGGTTAGGCCAGTCGCGGCTCTGCAACGCCCTCATATCTGCTACAAGCCGTCTGCCGTCTGTAATTGTTGTTCTGCTCGCATCATTTCATGCTGAGTTGCCGTGACAGCATCTGGAGCTACTGAAATCGAATCAATGCCCCAACGGATCAGGTCTGCAATTAACTCCGGGTATTGTACGGGAGCTTCTCCACAGATAGAGCAGGGAATTCCCAACGATTTCGCTCCCTGGATCAGTTGGGCGATCGCTCGCTGAATCACAGGATGCCGTGCCTCAAAATGGGGTGCCATGTGCGCTTCATCTCGATCAACGCCCAACAGCAGTTGAGTTAAGTCATTTGTGCCGATCGAGATGCCCTGCACTCCAGCTTTTACATAATCTGGCAACAGCAGTAGCACCGAAGGCACCTCGGCCATGATCCAGAGACGCATCTGCCCATCGTCTAACAATCCCGCCTGTTGCACCAGTTCGCGGCAAAACTGAAACTCCTCCACCGTCCGCACAAAGGGCAGCATAAGATGCAAATTTGTTAAACCTTGTTGTTGCACTGATCGCAAAGCAAGCAGTTCCAGCTTAAACAGAGTTGCATCAGTGCAGTAGCTAAACGTGCCGCGCATTCCCAATACTGGATGGGAGCGGGTTGCAGCTAATCGATTGAGAGGATCGGAAAACTCGTGCGCGCGCAAGTCCAAAGAACGATACAACACTGGACGCGGCTGAAAAGCGGTTGCAAATTGCCCGATCGCGGCAGCCATCCGTTCCACAAAAGCCTGAGCTTGATGTTGCTGCAACCATATGGCAGGATGCTGATAATCCAGTGCCGACAATGCCAATAGCTCTGCTCGCAGTAACCCGACTCCATCCACGGCCAAGTTAGCCACTCGATCGAGTTGATCCGGTTGACTGATATTCACCCATAATTTTGTTTTAAGCGGAGTTTGAGATCTGGATGCAGTCGGCATTGAGGCAGACTTCACTGGCGCAGACCAAACCGGTTCAACGCCTCGGGGCAGTTTAGCTAATCGATAAACTCGACCTTGATCGCCATCAACCCATACTAATTCCCCCGATTGAATCTGCTGCGTGGCTGCGTTTACCCCCATGACAGCCGGAACACCCAGTTCCCGCGCAACAATCGCGCTGTGGCTCGTCAAACCTCCCTGCTCTGTCACCAATCCTGCTGCATGTTGAATCAGAGGCAGCCAATCCAGCGGAATGGTTGGGGCAATTAACACAGTATGGGCAGAAATCGCTTCTAACGGCAGCGTTAAATCAGTCAACACATGCGCCTGCGCGATCGCTTGCCCAGACGCGGCGGCCAATCCCGTGGCAATGAGGGTTGCATCTGAAAACCACGCCAAATCCCGTTTCGGCTGAATCGGGATTGCCGGCGATGAATAGGGCTGGGGTAAGCTCAATCGAACCGGCAGTGGCATCACTTGAGTAGTGTAGGCTTGCCACCCCTCATGCTCCTGTTGAAACATCCACTCCAGTTCAATCTCCGCTCCTAATGCTGATCGTACCGTTTCGTACAGTTGCACAAGTTGCTGCACTTGAGTCTCCGTCAAAGCGTAACTAAGTTGTTGAGCATCATTCAGCCAGTGCATTGCTAGCCCGTTGACCAAATTGGCTGATGGCGCAGTGGGAGAAGGAATTTGATAGGCGATCGTTTTTTGGCCAAGTTGCTGAAATAGGATCTCGCCACTCTTGAGTTGAAGGTGGTAGATATCTGGACTCACCTCCCCTCGTTCGATCGCCAGTCCCAAGCCAAGGGTGGCGCAAAGTTCTACCTGGTTTTGATGAGCTGGCCGCATCGTGCCCGCCGCAATTACTGCTTGAACGGGCTGCACCAAAATCGCCAAACGAACTTGCTGGATGGGAATATTTAACCGCTGCCAATAGAATAAACTTTTTGCCCCCCAAAAGTCTGCCCAAATTTGTTTTACTCCTTGCACCACAGAAGCGAGTGTGCGATCGCAAGCATAAGTCTCAACTAAAGAGGACATTTGGAAGGTCGCTTCAGGCATGACGGTTTGGGCAGTCGTCCCAAGTACGACAAGGGAAGGGCAGAGGACGATCGCAGGCGCAGAGCAATGATTGATGGCAGTAGTCAATTCTTGCAACAGTTCAGGCGGCCAAGGCGCGTCGGCGATCGCTTGCCGGAGGTGTTGCGCGATCGCTTGCAGTTGTTGAGCATTATTGATGTTCAACCGCAGCACCGAATTTGGCAAATCCGCAAACAGCGGTGAGGCCCATTGGATCTGCTCTAAAACGGCTGAAAGCGTTTCACTCGCTATCACAAAACCTGGCAGTACGGGACATTCTGCCGATACTAACCGACTTAAATAAAGTGCCTTGCACCCTACTGATGCAAGTTGGTCAGACCAGATCTGGTCAAGCCGGTAGAGATTAACCACAGGTGACGGTTAGAGATACATATGTTGATTCTAAAGGTTGACTTTCTGAAGCCGACGATCGATCAGAAATAATGAAGAATAGAACCTTCAACTTGGGCAAGCTTGACTGAGAAGTATTTATCCTCGCAGGTTATGCTCAACGTGCTTCGACCCTGGCATCGATTTGTTAGGCAATCACTCAGGTTAGTAGTCAAAGATGTTTGTCCGCTATGTCAACGCGCAACCTCTGAGGCATTTTGTTCGGCCTGTCAGCGGCGGCTATTACAGTGCCAGCGATCGCCCGCCTGGAAGTCGGTTGCAGGGCTACCGATTTTCGCCTGGGGTCGCTATGAGGGTGCGTTGAAGCAAGCGATCGCGGCGTTGAAGTATCACAACCAGCCGCAGCTTGCCGAACCCTTAGGACTTTGGATGGCACAGGCGTGGGCCGCTCAGTCGGCAGGAATTCGGTCAGCGATCGTGGTGCCAATCCCCATGCACCGCCAAAAGCAACAGCAACGAGGGTTCAATCAGGCAGAAAAATTGGCAGAAAGTTTTTGTGTCAGCACCGGATTAACGTTAAAGGCCAATGGCTTAACCCGCATTCGAGCAACCGAAGCCCAGTTTAATTTGTCGATTGCGGCGCGCCAACAGAATCTGCAAGACGCTTTTTGTTTGGGCAGCGCTTTGGCAAAACGATCGTCCACCCAGCCGATCTTCCTATTGGATGATATCTACACCACTGGTGCAACAGTTCAAGCAGCCATGCAGACCTTACGCGCCCACAACATTCAGGTTAAGGGTATCGTTGTCCTGGCAATAGCCGAACGTACCCCGCCATCAGCCCCGCTTGTTTAAGGGATGAGAATTAAATATATGGAATGGGCATCCTGCCTGTCACTCACAGCCGAGACGGCTATGCCACTTTCTTTAATCCATAGTCTTAAGGGACAATCGCCTGGGTGGTGTTGGGGTCAAACAGGTGTAACTTCTCCTGGGCAATCGCCAGCCACAACTCTTCACCGACATGAACTTTGCGATCGGGTTCAATTCTGGCCTGAAGCATTTGCGATCGAGTTGCGAGAGAATCCAGTCGGCGCACCGAAATATAAGTCTCGCTGCCTAGAGCTTCCACCAAATCCACTCGAACATGCAAGTTTTTAGGCGCTGGAACGCCGACACTTAAATGCTCTGGCCGAATCCCCAAGGTGAGCGACCGCCCATCATAAGGCCGCAGTACCGACTCCCACACCGGTGGCAGCGTCAACCGAAACTGCTCGTGAGTGATTAACAGCGGCGCTTTGAACTGAACCGGCAGAAAGTTCATGGGTGGGGAGCCAATAAACTCTGCCACAAATAGATTGGCGGGATGGTTGTAGATATCCAGCGGAGTGGCAATTTGCTGAATTTGTCCAGCATTCATTACGGCAATCCGATCGCCCATCGTCATTGCTTCAGTTTGGTCATGGGTGACGTAGATGGTTGTGGTGCCCAGTTGCCGTTGCAATTTCACAATTTGCGAGCGAGTTTCGGCACGTAACTTGGCATCCAGATTTGATAAAGGTTCATCCATCAAAAACACCTGGGGATTGCGAGCCATCGCCCGTCCCAAGGCCACCCGCTGCTTTTGCCCGCCAGACAGTTGTTTTGGCAATCGGTTCAACAAGCCTTCAATTTGCAGGATTTGGGCAATCGATCGCACGCGCTGATCGATCGCCTGCTCCCGTTCCGACTGGTAGCGCAATCCTTTTGGCAATTTGCGTGTACTTTCAATCAGCAAGTTTTCGGCCCACAGCGGTAAGCCGACGGTGCCAGACTTTGCTTCATGGGGCTGCTCCCGCCCACTGTGATCTCCTTGCCCTGTGCGCCGCAAGCCAAAGGCCAGATTGTCATACACAGTCATGTGGGGATACAGCGCGTAGTTTTGGAATACCATCGCCATATCGCGGGCTTTGGGTGGGAGGTCGTTCACTCGGCGATCGCTGACGTAGATATTGCCCCCTGTGGCATCATCCAGCCCAGCTAGCAAGCGCAACAAGGTACTTTTGCCACACCCAGACGGCCCCACCAGCACCATAAATTCGCCATCGCCAACCGTCAGATTAATATTACGCAATACTGCTGTTGCATGGGGATGTCCATCCTGTGGCGCTGCTTGCGCGTCCCGCCGCTCTCCCTTCTGGAAGCTTTTGTAAATATTTTCAAGAACGACTTGTGCCACTAGCCTACCCGGTTTACGCCATCAATAGAATGCATTCATAGATTCTAGGGTATCGGCGCGGCGATGCGAAGCGTGCTAAATGTCAGCGTTAATCAGTTAACAAGAAGCGCGGCGGCGTTAACCAGAAAAGGGTGCTGTGCCCAACAGGAGCGGCTTGGTCAGGCACCAATAACCCAATCACTCCGGCTTTCTTCAACTGAAATGAACCGATCGCCGGTCCAACCACCAGTGATTTTGCCCACTGACTCAGGCTCGGCTCATGCCCCACCAACGCTAACCGGCGATAGTTTCCAGGCTGCCAGGATTTAAGCCAGGTGAGCCAGCCCTCCAGATTGCCGTCTGCCAGCGCTTCAAACTCTTCCAGGTGTTTGCTTAAACCCACTGCCAGCAAAATGTCGGCAGTTTGGCGGGCACGCACCAACGGACTGGTCAGGATCAAATCAAATTGCAACCCCAGTTCCATCAACCGTTTGGCAACCTGTTTGGTTTTTTGCCTACCCTCTTCCGTGAGTGGACGCTCGTCATCGTTGGCATAGCTGCCATGCTCGCCCGCCAACCCGTGCCGAATCAGATACAGTTCGAATTCGGTTGCCATGATTCACCTCACTTCTGCTGGGGTCTAAATCAATCAACTCATGCCATTGTGATAGTGCTGGTCGGGGCTGATCAAGCGCAACAGTTTTTGTTTCACCTGGGCATCAAAAACGCCCCACTTCATTTTGGAGTACTCGGCACTTTCGGTGAAACCAGAGAGGAAGCCTAGGGGAATTTCAAAGCCACCAGCCTGCGATCGCCCACCCCCAAAGAAGCGACCGTGGGGGTCTTGCCCAAAGGCTTCTTTCAAGAACTCGTCTGGGTCGAGAGTGATTTTGGTAGTGCGCAAAGAACCGATGACTAATTCGATATCCTCGTCTTCATCGTGAACAATGCCATAAACAACCGCCGTATGCACGTTTTCCTCGGTAACCAGAAAGTCTGCCGCCTGCGGAATGGCATCTCGATCGTCATAGCGCAGATAACCCACACCCGCAATGGAGAAGTTATTTTGGACGATGCGATTTTTCAGCGATCGCTCAATCACATCCATCACCTGCTTAGAGCGGGAAGATTGCAGCACCGCATTCAGCAGTTGCGTATCGTAGTAGCGGCTCAAATAGGCTGCTGCCAGAAAATCTTCTTCCTGAGCTTGCCGAAGCGCATTGGTATCGGAACGGAGACCATGCATCAACGCAGTGGCGCACTTAACGTGTTCACTGGAGTTGGTATCTAGCTTGAGCAATCCCGCTTGCAAATATTGCGTCAAAATTGTGGCTGTCGCCCGGGTGTAGGGGCGAATGTCCACAAATTCAGCTTTCATGTCTCCCTGAGCGCTGTGATGATCGATGACGATCGCCGTTGAGATTCCCGCTTCTTGCAAAGACGGCATCAGTTGGCTGGTTGTCCCCTGGTTGTCAATCAAGACGCAACCACCCCGGTAGAGGGTTAAATCGCGACTCTTGAGCGTTGGTAAAGCCCAGCGTTGCACAGGCAGACTCGTGAGCTTCACTAGGGCAATATTTTCTTGATGGCTCAACGTCCCCGCGTACACAATATCGCATTGAATTTCGTACTGCTGGGCAATGAGCCGATAAGCCCAGGCGGAAGACAGGGCATCTGGATCGGGAAAATCCTGAAGTACCACCAACTGCCGTTCACCTCGATGCCGTTCGAGCAATTGCCGCAGGGTTTCAACTTTTTGGCTCTGCTCACGTGAGCGAGAGGTATCGTAGGCAAAAGATGGAGAAACGTAGGTTGGAGCAGTGTCTGGCGCTGATTGAACAGGAGCCTCGATCGATTCAGGCATGACCACTGGCGGTTCAATATCCATTGAAGAGTCTGCTTCGACCGCGAGTAAACTTTTTGAATTTGAAATACTATTCTGTTTTGTGATCGAGTTGGCTTGCATAAATAGGGGTATAAAAAGGGTAGGTAAATGACCCTGTGAGGCTGCGTTACACCAGATAAATTCTTGTGAGAACGCCAATCCTAAAGGTTTGTGGCTAAGCAGCCCTCATTAGATCTTCGCAAAAAAACTGAAAAACGTCACAATTTGAGGCGTTTATCTTTCTAAAGGCACATCTAAAGAGAGATAAACGTCAGTTTAAGATAGCAATTTCTGCCAACTAAAACAAAACCCTCAGCAAGCGCCAGAGGGTTACAGGCCAATCACATACTTCCGCCACTCTTGATTCAGCCCATTTTTGACGTGCTTCGTCACTTCAAAGTAAAGTCCGCTGTAGGGTTTGCAGGGCTGGTTCGTTAGTTGCATATTCGCCTCCTTGGGAGTGCGGTTACCCTTTTTCACATTGCAACGAACGCAAGCCGTAACGATATTTTCCCAAGAATCACCCCCACCTCGAGATCGAGGGACAACGTGATCCAGCGTCAAATCTTCACCCGTATAACCGCAGTATTGGCAGGAATGCCCGTCCCGATGCAATAAGTTCTTGCGGGTAAGCGGAATTTCTTTGTAGGGAACCCGGACGTAATGACGCAGCCGGATCACGGTTGGTAACGGAAAGCCAGAGTAGACATACTTTCCATTGTGTTCAACCTGCTCTGCTTTGCCCTTAAGCAGCAAGACTATCGCCCTACGCCAGCTCGTGATATTGAGCGGTTCGTAGGAGGCATTGAGCACCAGAACCTTGCTCATTCGGATTTAGGTAAACAATATTTCTCCAGATGGTAGCACAGGAAACGCCAGAATGCGCAGGGTTAGGCGAGAGAAGGAACAGAGGGCAAAAGCGAAAGGGGAAAGAAGGGGGAGAAAAGCGATCAAGTAATTGACCTATGCTTGAGGGGCATCTATCCTGGCAGTCAACAAGGAGTGCAGCGCATGTTCCGCTAGTGTGATGTGAGGAAGGGTGAGATGTTGAGTTGGGATCAAAGTCCGAGTTTGGCCAGAATGCGTCAGGAGCGCGCCTGGATTGAAATTGACCTGGGGGCATTAACCCACAATGTGCGGCAGATTAAACAGTTGCTGGCTCCCAAGACGGCCTTGATGGCAGTGGTCAAGGCGGATGCCTACGGGCATGGTGCGGTCACGGTAGCCCAAACGGTATTGGAGGCGGGGGCAACCTGGCTGGGGGTAGCGACGATTCCAGAGGGGATTGAACTGCGAGAGGCGGGCATTGAAGCACCAATTCTGTTGCTAGGAGCGACGAACACAGCAGAACAAATTCGGGCGATCGGTCACTGGCGCTTGCAGCCAACCTTGTGTACGCCCAAACAAGCTTTAATTTTTTCGGAAACGATGGCAGAGACGGGCGGGCTGCTCCCTGTCCACCTCAAGCTGGACACGGGCATGTCTCGTCTGGGTACGTCCTGGCAATCCGCTACAGAGTTTGCGCAATTGGTGCAGGGCTTGCCCCATTTGTCGATCGCCAGCATTTATTCACATCTGGCTACGGCAGAAAGTCTGGATCGAACCGTTGTCAATTTGCAACACCAGCGATTTGCCCAAGCGATCGCCCACATTCGGCGAGCAGGAATTCAACCCCCGCGACTCCATTTGGCTAATTCTGCTGGAGTATTGACCAATCCTGGATTGCACTACGATCTGGTGCGAGTCGGATTGGCGATTTATGGCCTTTACCCAGCCGAACATTTGCAATCAGTGTTGCCATTGCGACCTGTGTTGCAGGTAAAAGCCCGAGTCACTCAAGTCAAAACGATCCAGGCGGGAACTGGAGTCAGTTATGGGCATCGCTTCGTGGCCGATCGGGAGATGCGCGTTGCGGTAGTCGCGATCGGTTATGCCGATGGCATTCCGCGGAACTTATCCAACCAGATGACAGTCCTCATTCAAGGGCGGCGAATCCCTCAAATTGGGGCTATCACGATGGATCAGATGATGCTGGATGTGAGTCAAGTCCCCAATTTGCAAGAGGGTGATGTGGTGACAATTTTGGGTCAAGCGGGCGATCAGTCTATTTCGGCGGATGATTGGGCACGTACGCTCAACACCATTTCTTGGGAGATTTTGTGCAGTTTCAAGCATCGGTTGCCGCGAGTCGCGATCGTCGGCGCGCGCGACAATCAGCACAAAGCCGGTGCCAATACCCTGGAAACCACTGGGGAAGCAGGATATAAGAGAGCTGAAAAAACCTCAATGCCACAAGAGCAGCGAAATAATTGACGATAAGCAGGAACAGAACGGGAGCCGAGAGAATGCTAGATGTTCTTGCCGATCTGACGATCACCACCAATCCCACGGATCTATACCAAATTTTGTCGGGGATGGCCGTGGTGCTGCTACCGCGGATGATATGGGCAGTATTGATTCTGGTGCTAACCCGGTTGGCGATCGGCCTCAGTCGGCGGTTGTCGCGGCATTTTTTGAGTCCCCTAGAACCGACAATCCGCAAGTTCTTTGTGCAAACGGCAGAGGTGCTGACTTTGGCGATCGGGTTCATTGCCGCGTTGAATGTTCTTGGGATTCAAACCACAACCCTAGTGGCCATGTTGGGGGCGGCAGGCTTGGCGATTGGGTTGGCGCTGCAAAGTAGCCTGTCTCATTTTGCAGCGGGAGTCATGTTGGTGAGTTTTCGCCCATTTGAAGTGGGTGACTTGATTGAAGGCGCAGGGGTGACTGGATTTGTTGACAACATCGGCATTTTCTCGACCACAATCATCACGCCTGACCATATCAAGATTGTGGTGCCAAACAATAACCTGTTTACGGGCACATTAAAAAATATGACAGCGTTAGGTACTCGTCGTGTGGATCTGGAGATTAACATCGGCGATCGAGCGATCGAGCCAACCATGACTCATCTACTGTCTCTCATTCAGCCCCATCCGCTGGTTTTGGGCGATCCTAAACCTGCTTGCAATGTCGCTTCTATCACCCCAGAGGCCACTATCCTTTACTTACGCTCCTGGTGTGCTGCCGAAGCCTATGAGCAAGTCAAATCCGAGATTCAACAGATTATCAAAGAGTTTTTGCAGGAAGAACCTGGTAGAGACGGGGTATGAAACATCCCTCTTACGGCGATTGGGCATACGGAACCTCTCCGTATTTTCATCGTCCTATCAAAGAATATTTATAAAGTTTTGACCAGCGAACTTATGTAAATCTTAAATATTTATGTTATCGGGGAATTACATCTTGGGCAGAATAGCTATGCCAGTACAGGGTTATTAGCTATGCCAGATATTGCCGGAAACTCCTTAGCAACTGCTACAACACTGAATCTGACAGCAACTGCTCAGAGTTTTCCAGACCTCGTCACTCCCCAGAATAACGACTACTATCGCTTTGCTTTAACCGCTCGCAGTAGTCTCAATCTCACGTTAACGGGCTTAGATGCCAATGCCAATGTGGAATTGCTCGATCGCGCCGGGAATCTGGTGACGCTCAACGGCGTGCCTCAGCGATCGGCGAATACTGGTAATTTTTCGGAGGTGATCAACGCCGCTCTCGATCCAGGGCTTTACTACATCCGAGTTGCACCGGGGACAGACGTGCCGCTGGCCAACTACACCCTCACCGTTGCCGCTCAGGAAAATCTGATTTCCACCGATTTGCTCTGGCGTTATCCCGGTTTAACTGGCACTTGGACGTTAGATGGCACTAGTTTCGTTTCCGCCTCCGTGTTGTCTAATGATTTGCCCGTAGGTTGGAATGTCGGTGGTATCGGTGATTTCAACCGGGATGGCAAATCCGATATTATCTGGCGCAATGATGCTGCCGCCCTAACAGACATCTGGTTCATGGATGGCACTACCCTCCTATCATCCGCCAGTATTTTCCCGGCTCGCGGTGCGGGCTGGACGATCGGCGGAACGGGCGACTTCAACCAAGATGGCACCACAGACATCGTTTGGCGATTTGGGGCGGCAGCAGTGACGGAAGTCTGGTTTATGGACGGAACTGCCCTCCTGTCGTCAGCGGCGATCGGGGCAAATTCTGGCGGTGCTGGAGCCACTGCGGCCTGGGAGTTGGGCGCGATCGGCGACTTTAACCAGGATGGCGACCTGGATTTACTCTGGCAGAATCGATCAACTGGGGTCGTCGGCTTCTGGCTGTTGAATGGGCTGGAGATCGAAGCGGTTGCCCTACTGCCATCGGTGCCTGACCCACTTTGGGTCATCGGGGGAACGGGCGACTATAACCAGGATGGCAATCTGGACATCCTCTGGCGCTACTACGGACCGGGCGGCGCGGTGGGCGGCTGGTTCCTGAATCGGACGGCATTTTCGGGGATTTTCCTGCTGCCCTCCGTGCCCGATACGTTATGGGTCGTAGAAGCTCCTTACACAACTTACGGAGAACCAGTTCCCATCGATCTGGCGGGAAATACTCAGCCTACAGCGTTTGATCTGGGCAAGAATTTGGCGGGAACGGCCACCTACCGCGATCGCATTGGTGGGGTAACGGATACGGATGACTTTTTTCAGTTTAGTGTTGCCACCGAAGGGCGAGTCACAATTTCTTTGGCCGACTTCAACGCTGACCTCGACCTTGGCTTGTATGACAGCACCGGGACGTTAATTCAAGCTTCGACGCAGGTCGGCACCACACCCGAAGCGATCGTCGCCCAACTTGCCGCAGGCACCTATTTCATTCAGGTCAATCCTTTCAACCCGAGTGAGTTCACGCCATATGCCTTATCGCTTAGCATTAATACCCCACCCAGGTTAGTCGCCAACAACCCATTGACCTTGAGTGAGCAGGACACCGCCAGCCTGACCAATACTCTATTGCGCGTAACTGATGATGACAATCTGGCGACAGAGTTGCGCTACACCGTGGGGAACTTGCCGCTGAATGGAGCCTTGCTCATTAATGGAGTGACGGCCACCGCTGGCGTAACGTTCACGCAGGCTGATGTAGACCAGGGCAACCGCATTCAGTATCGCCACAATGGCAGCGAAACCACCAGCGATCGCTTCACGTTTAGCCTGACGGATGGTTCCGGCGGCGCGATTGGGTTAACCACCTTCACGATTAATGTCACACCAGTCAATGACGCACCGATCGTCACAACAAATACGGGACTAACGTTGAGTGAAGGCGCGATCGCCACTCTCACCTCCAGTCAATTGCAGGCGACCGATCCAGAAGGCCAAACGCCCATCACTTACACCCTCAACAGTCTGCCCACCAATGGAGGATTACGTCTAGGCACGCAAACCTTGTCCATTGGGCAAACCTTTACTGAAGCCGACCTGGCCAATAGCCAAGTGTCTTATGCTCACAACGGCAGCGAAACCACCACGGATAGTTTCCGCTTCTCTGTCATCGATGCCGCAGGAGCGATCGCCGCACCGGGGACTTTTAGTTTCACGATCTTGCCGGTCAACGATGCGCCTGTGTTAACGCTGCCGACAACTCCTCAAAGTATTGATCAGGAAACCAACAGCCTGATTGCAGGCGTTCGCGTGACGGACGTAGATCTGGGCACTGGCGAACTCACCGTGACTTTGGCTGCCGACAACGGAGTCTTGTCGTTGGGGCGGACTACGGGCGTTACCTTCCTGAGCGGAGATGGCACCGAAGATGAATTAATTTCCTTCCGGAGCGGCCAGGATGTCACCAATTTTGTGCTGCAATCCTTGATCTACCGGAGTGATGCCAATTTCCAGGGCAATGACCTGATCCGAGTCACTGTCAATGATGGCGGCAACACTGGGTTAGGCGGCCCCCTATCAGCCACAGGCACCATCACTTTGAATGTGGCTCCGATTAATGACCCGCCGATTCTCACCGTTCCAGGGGCGCAGACAGTTCGAGAAGATATTGCAACGCCGATTTTGGGAATTAGCATTGCCGATCCGGATATTGGCAACAGTTTGGTGCGGGTCAGCCTCTTTGCCATCAATGGCACGCTTTCCCTCAGTTCGATCTCGGGCGTGACGTTGAACACTGGCACCGGTACTGCTGATAAGAATCTAGTGTTTACAGGCACCCTGGGCGAAGTCAATCGGGTGTTGAGCGGTTTATTGTACCAGGGCGATCGTGACTTTAATGGCGCTGACCTGTTGACCATCAGTGTGAGCGATTCCCTCAACGGGGCGAATGGCATTCCGTTGTCCGATACGGAGACGATCACAATTACGGTAACTCCAGTCAATGATGCGCCGGTGTTGACCGTACCAGCCGCGCAAAGAGTCAACGAAAATACCAACTTAAATATCACGGGCATCTCCGTGGTTGATGTCGATGCGACGGGCGATTTAACGGTCAATGTGTTTGCGTCTAGAGGGCAGTTGTCGCTGAGTTCGATCGCCGGATTAGCCTTTGACTTAGGCGATGGCGTTCAGGATGAAGCATTGACCTTTCGCGGCACGCAAGCGGCCATTAACAATGCGCTGAGAACGCTCACCTATCGTCCCAATGCCGACTTCAACGGCAACGATACCATTTCGATTAACGTCTCTGATGGGGGCAACACTGGCTTGGGTGGCGTGTTGGGTGATGCGGAGGCGATCGCCATCACCGTTTTGGGCCTGAATTCGGCCCCGCTCATTACCGTGCCGACAAGCTCCTTTGCCGTGGATTCCGACACTCCGTTAGTCATCCGGGGCATTCAAGTGAGTGATCCAGATGTGGGCAGCGGTCTGTTGTCCGTCTCTCTGGCCGCAGAAAACGGAGTCTTGAGCCTGAGTAACACCACTGGCCTGACTTTTTCTCGCGGTGATGGCTCCCAAGATCCACGGTTGGCGTTTAGTGGCACGATCGCAGCGGTAAACACGGCGCTCAGCGAACTGACCTATCGCAGCTATCCGGGGTTCACGAACCGCTTCGATCGCATCACGTTGAGCGTCAACGACAACGGCAACACGGGCATTGGGGTCAATCTATCGGATACGGAAGTGCTGCTGGTCAATGTGGGCGGCGCAGTGAACCAACTGCCGATCGCCGTGGGTGACAGTTTCACCATCTTAGAAGAAGGAACCCTGAACGCAACCAGCATCCTGGTCAATGACAGCGACCCGGACTTCACGCTGCCGTTGACGGCTGTTTTGGTCGCCGGACCCACCAACGCTCTCGCCTTTACCCTCAATCCCAACGGCACCTTTACTTACGCTCCCGCGACCAACTTCAGCGGCAGTGATTCGTTTACATATCGGGCAGTTGATGTCTTGGGTGGGGCTTCTAATATCGCTACTGTCGCCATCAATGTGACTGGCGTTAATGATGCACCCATTGCTGGGGATGACAGCTTTGTAACTCCCGAAGATCAATCTATCAATGCCTCGATTCTGACCAACGATACCGATGTGGATGGGCCAGAGCCGCTGGTTGCCCAACTCATTGCAGCACCAGCCAACGCCCTCTCCTTTACCCTCAACCCAAATGGCACGTTTAGCTATACGCCCCAGTTGAATTTTAGCGGCAGCGATCGCTTCACCTATCGCGTGGTTGATGGCCTGGGAGCAGCGTCGAATACGGGCACTGTTTTAATCACCATCACACCTGTCAATGATGCGCCTGTTGCTCAAAATGATGGAGTTTTTACCGTTGCAGCGGGAGGCACTCTGGCCATTACTGGGGCAGGCGTGTTGAGCAATGACACCGATGTCGATACACCCCTTGCCAATCTCACCGCCAGCCTGGTAACCACCACCCCCAACGGGAGCCTCACCCTCAACCCCAACGGCTCCTTCACCTACCAACCCGCAGGCAACTTTGCTGGAGTTGACAGTTTTACCTATGTCGCCAGCGATGGCAGTCTCACCTCCAACCTGGCTACCGTCACCCTTTCTGTGGCCGGCAACAACGCACCGATCGCCAACCTCGACAGTTTCACTCTGGGCGAGGATGGCACACTCACGAGCGGGAATGTGTTGACCAACGACACAGACCTGGAAAACAATTTACCGCTGACGGCAACTCTAGCGACGGCTCCCACCAATGCCCTTGCCTTCACCCTCAATCCCGACGGCACCTTGAGCTATACGCCCAGTGCTAACTTCAATGGCGTAGATAGTTTTACTTATCAGGCGATCGACAGTCTGGGCGCTATTTCCGCACCAACGACGGTGGCCCTGACGGTAACTGCCGTGAATGATGCACCCGTTGCCGTTAACGATACTCTGTCCGTCAGTCCGGGGGTGATTCTCAATGTCACGGCTCCCGGCATTCTAGCCAACGACACGGATATCGACAGTCCTACCTTGACAGCCGTACTGGTCTCAACCACGGCCAATGGCAACCTGACGCTCAACCCCAACGGCTCCTTTACCTACCGTCCCAATGCTGGCTTCCAGGGCACCGATAGCTTCACTTATCAGGCCAATGATGGCAGTTTGAACTCGGCCAATACGGCCACGGTGGCGATCGTCGTCACGACTGCGGCTAATAGCTTGCCGATCGCTGCTCCCGATGTCTTCACCACGCCCGAAGACACGAGCCTGACGATCGGCAACGTCCTGACTAACGACACCGACCCGGATGGCAACCTCCCGCTAACCGCCAGCTTGGTCGTCGCTCCCGCCAACGCCCTCTCCTTTACCCTCAATCCGAATGGCACCTTTAGTTACCTGCCCAATCTCAACTTCAACGGCACAGATACTTTTGTCTACAGCGCGATCGATGCAGTAGGCGGCATTTCCGGGCCAGCCACCGTCACCTTGAGTGTCACTCCCGTCAACGATGCCCCCACCGCTGTTAACGATGCCTACACGGTCACAACCACCAGTTCGCTGAATATCACTGCTCCCGGCGTGTTGGCCAACGATACCGACGTTGACAATCCCGTGTTGACCGCCTCTCTAGTCGCAACTGCCGCCAATGGCTCCTTGAATTTGAATCCGGATGGTTCCTTCACCTATCGTCCCAATGCAGGCTTTAGCGGCACCGACAGTTTCACTTACCAGGCCAACGACGGCAGTTTGACTTCTAACCTGGCCACGGTGAATATTTCCGTTTCCAGTGTGGTAAATAGCGCTCCAGTCGTAGTAACGGATGTCTTCAACGCAATCGAAGATACGCCACTGGCGATCGGCAATGTACTCACCAACGACACCGACCCAGACGGCAACCTGCCCCTCACTGCCAGCCTGGTCGCCGCACCCGCTAATGCGCTCTCTTTTACCCTAAATCCCGATGGCACCTTCAACTACGTGCCGCGGCTCAACTTCAACGGCGCTGACACCTTTACCTATGTCGCGGTTGATAGTTTGGGGGCACGATCGCAAACTGCCACCGTTACATTCAATGTGGCTGCCGTCAACGATGCCCCGATCGCCAGTAACGATTCCTATAACATTACGCCCGCTGGAACGTTGAATATTACGATTCCCGGCGTGTTGGCCAATGATACCGATGTGGATGGCAACCCGCTGACGGCCAGCTTAGTAACCGGGCCAACAGGAGCATCCGCCTTTAGCTTGAATCCGGATGGTTCCTTTACCTATATTCCGCAAGCGGCCTTTGCTGGGCCAGACAGCTTTACTTACCAGGTCAGCGATGGCACAACGGTTTCTAACCTGGCCACGGTGTCGATCGTCATCACGGCAAATCAGTTTCCAACGGCCAACTCAGACACCTTCACAACTCAGGAAGATACCCTACTGACGATCGGGAATGTCCTGACCAACGACACCGACCCCGATGGCAATCTCCCGCTCACGGCCAGCCTCATCGCAGCTCCTACCAATGCGCTGTCCTTTACGTTGAATCCCGATGGCACCTTCAGTTATCTGCCGCGCCTCAACTTCAATGGCACAGACACCTTTACCTACGCCGCGATCGATCGGTTAGGCGGCACTTCAACCCCCACCACCGTGACCTTCAGCGTCACCCCCGTTAACGACCTGCCCACGGCGGTAAACGATAGTGTTTTCATCAATGCCGGAGCACCTTCCACAATCACAGCTCCAGGCGTTTTGGCGAATGACACTGACCCGGATGGCAACCCCCTCACCGCCAGTTTGTTGACCAATGCCACCAGCGGCACTGTTGCGCTTAACGGGGATGGTTCGTTTGTTTACACCCCCAACGCTGGCTTCTTTGGCGTTGACAGTTTTACCTATGCGGCCAATGACGGCACGGGGAATTCTCCCCCTGCGACTGTAACGGTGCGGGTCAACGGCATTCCAGCCGCTGGGAATGAAACCTACACGGCGGCGATCGGCAGTCCGTTGACGGTCTCACCCATTCAGGGCGTCTTGGCGAATGACAACGACCCAGAAGGGGCTGTGCTAACCGCATCTGTCGTCACGAATCCGGCCCAGGGTAACCTGACGCTCAATCCAGATGGGTCCTTTATCTACACCTCCAACGTAGGCGCAGTCGGAACCGATTCCTTCACCTACCGAGCCACCGATGGGTTGGCCAGTGCGACGGCAACCGTGACCATCGCCCTCCGTACTAACTCTGCCCCGATCGCCGTCGGAGACACCTACCGTCTGCCCACCAACGGCACTTTGAACGTGGGAGCGATCGATGGAGTCTTGCAAAACGATAGCGATCCTGACGCCGGCACAACTCTTTCCGCCACGCTCGTTAGCACCACGACTCAAGGCGCACTCAACCTCAACCCCAACGGCACCTTTACCTACACTCCCCAGGTTGGATTCCAGGGCACCGATAGCTTTGTCTATCGAGCCAGCGATGGCATTACCGTATCCGCCCCGGCAACTGTCACCTTGTCGGTTTCCAACAACACCCCACCCGTCGCCAACAACGATACCTTTACAGCCTTCAGTGGCATTCCGCGCGTCCAAACTCCCCCTGGCGTGCGTGGCAATGATACCGATGCCAATGGCGATAACCTGACGATTTTCCTCGTGTCCAATCCGGCCAATGGCAGTGTCTCCTTGAGTCTAGATGGCTCGTTTATCTATACTGCAAATGCCAGCTTCCAGGGAGCAGATACGTTTGTCTACCGTGCCTTTGATGGAGTCGCCAGTTCCACGGCAACGGTGACGATGTCTGTGACTTTGAATAGCCCACCCATTGCCAATCCCGATACGTATGGGGCGATCGCAGGTGAAACCCTATCTGTCACGGCTCCCGGCGTACTCGTCAACGACAGTGACCCGGAAGGCACCTTAATTGCCCAGGGTGGCGGTTCTCCCCCAACCAACGGCGTGTTGCTGGTCTTTAACAATGACGGCTCCTTTGTCTATGTGCCCAATCCGGGCTTCACCGGGGTTGATCGCTTTACCTATCGGGCCAGCGATGGCGTTTCAGATACCCTAACCACGGTCACGATCAACGTGGCGGCCAATGCAGCACCTACTGCCGTTGCGGATAACTACAGTGTCAACCCGAACAATGTGCTGACAGTACCCCGTGCCCAAGGGGTCTTAACCAATGACACCGATCCCAACGTGGGTCAAGTGTTGAGTGCCAGCCTGGTGACGAATCCGCTCCAGGGTGCCCTAAGTCTTAACCCAGATGGCTCGTTTACCTACACGCCCAACATTGGCGCAACGGGCACCGATCGCTTTACCTACCGCGCCACAGATGGCACCTTCAATTCCACGGCCACAGTAACGATCGCCATCAATACCAGCAGCACTCCACCCACAGCGCTGAATGACGGAGGCTTCACCGTCTCCACCAACGGCACTCTTAACGTTACAGCGGCGGGTGTTCTGGCCAATGATACCGATCCGGATGGCGACCTAATTCGCGCCTCCCTAAGCACCAATGCGGGGAATGGCACCGTCAGCCTGAACCCAAATGGCTCCTTCCAGTACCGTCCCAATGCTGGATTCCAGGGCACCGATACGTTTACTTACCAGGCGATCGACGGGCTAACAGCATCCACGCCAGCCACGGTTTTCGTCACAGTGGGTGGGGCCAATGCGGCTCCGGTCGTGGCGCTTCCCGGCAATCAATTAATCCAGCAAAACTCAACTCTGACGCTAGCCAGTGGCTTGAGTGTATCCGATCCAGATGCGGGTAGTAGCCCGATTCAACTGACCCTGTCGGCAACCAATGGCATTTTGACGCTGGGCAGTTTGGCAGGGCTCAGCTTCACCATTGGCGATGGGACGGCCGATCCCACGATGACTTTCACCGGGACGATCGCCAGCATCAACAGCGCTCTTACTAACTTACAATTCACGCCGAATGCTGGCTATACCGGTGCGGCTCAAATCACGCTCGTCGCCAATGACCAGGGTGCAACTGGAACCGGGGGTGCCCAGACGGGCAGCGGCACAGTGAATATTAATGTGGCCTCCGGCGCAACGTTAGTATCAAACATTAACCCCGGTTCAAACGGTTCCAGCCCCAATGGTTTAGTGAGCTTCGGCAACACGGTCTACTTCGCCGCAACCGATCCCACTGGCGGCACCGAGCTTTGGAGTAGCGACGGCACCGGCGCAAACACGCGCCGAGTCGCTGATATCAATGTTGGCACGGCGGGTTCCTCGCCAGCAAACCTCATCGTCGTTGGCAACACGCTTTATTACACAGCGGCCACGCCGACCACAGAACGAGAACTATGGCGCACTGATTTAACGACGGGGACAGGGACAACTTTGGTGGGAGATATTCGGCCTGGGTTCGATTCTTCCAACCCCCAAAGCCTGACCAATTACGCCAACACCCTCTTCTTTGTGGCGACAGATGGCGTCGGTGGAGCAAGACAACTGTGGCGGGTGGATGCGGCTGGCAATCCAGTTAAGGTCTCTAATACGTTGACCAACGTGAGCAACCTGGCGATCGCGGGTAACACCCTATACTTCACCAGTGGTAACGGTGCCCAACTCTGGCGGGTTGATACGCCTGCAAGTACTCCCGTGCAGGTACGCGATCTGGGTGGTACTGCCGCCATCAGCAATCTCACAGCGCTAGGCGATCGGCTCTTCTTCACTGCCAGAGATGCGGCTGGAGTCGAACTTTGGAGTAGTAATGGCACTGCTGCTACCACCAACCGTGTCACTGACTTGAATCCAGGTTCAGGAAACGCCAATCCTGCTAACCTGATCACTTTTAACGGCAATCTCTACTTCTTTGCTCAGGACAGTACTGGGGGAGCCTTCAAGCTATTCCAGAGTACGCCTGCGGGTGTGGTTAGCTCGATCGCCACCCTACCCGCCACCGGTGCCCCCCCTACACAACTAACTGCGGTCGGTGGGCGCCTCTTCTTTGTCGTGGATACGGGCACGCTGGCAAGTCCCAGTTTGCAACTCTGGAGCAGTGATGGCAGCTCAACGGCTAGCCTGGTGCGAGATCTCAATGCCGGCAATGATGCCATTTCCAGCTTGACTAACTACAACGGCGCACTATTCTTTGTCGCGAATGATGGGACTGGCTTCAAAGTCTTCCAGAGCGATGGTTCTGCCGCGAACACGATCGCGGTGAGTGGAGCGTTCACCATTCCTCCCACGGGGCTAACCGTTGCCGGGAACAGACTGCTGTTTACCGCCACAGATGCCACCAACGGCAGCGAACTGTGGACGGTGGGATAGGTGACAGCCAAATGACTACGGTAGGATAAGGCTAATTTGATCCATGTTGAATGATGACCTCTGATCCTAATCTGCCCCCAGCGGCAGCTTCATCCGACGATCGCTCACCGAATGGCGCAACTCCAGTTAATGGTGGATTGCCGCGGACTGCACTGACGGCGAAGGAAATTGATGCCATTGCCCAAAACAATCTCAGTCGTTTATCAGAACCACGAGCGCTGACTATCAACGGTCAATCTCCTGCCCCCATCAGCAGCGGCACCAGCAGTCGAACGCCGCGCGTCCTGATTCTCTTGCTGGCAACTGTGATCATGACGATCGGGCTTGCCCTCGATAATTTTTGGATTAGCATCGCTGGATCGATCGTTGCCCTGGCTATCTCCACCCAGATTCTGTGGGAACCATCGCGTCGCTTGTTGGTGGAATTCATCCCCGAACAGGAACGCGCTATTTTGTCTGGGAGTGTGTTTGGGTTGATTGCCCTGACGGGGTTCTTGCAAGTCACTGGCGTATTCCGGTGGCTTGGAGCTTATCTCACGAGCTTGGGTTGGGAGGCGATCGGTGCCTTGGGGTCTGTTTTGGGTGCAGTTGGGCAAATTCTGATTGCCATTCTGGCGGTTTACGTCGCGTGGCGGCAGTACATCATTTCGCGCGACCTCACCATTCAGCAAAACACCATCACCCAACAGCAAACCATCGATGCTTATTTTCAAGGGGTTTCCGATTTGGTGCTGGATGAAGAAGGACTGTTAGAAGATTGGCCGCAAGAACGGGCGATCGCCGAAGGTCGCACCGCTGCCATTCTCAGCAGTATCGATGCTTCGGGGAAAGCCAAAGTGATTCGCTTTCTCAGTCGTGCCCGCCTCCTTTCCCCCTTGAAACGAGATTTGCGGTTGGGACGGGCAATTTTAGATGGCTCTGGAGGATACGAAGAAGACCGGGTACATGGTATTCCCGTAATTGATCTGGGAGTCATGCTGGCAAAAGCAGACTTATCCGGCACTGACTTGCGCTGGACAGACATGAGTGAAGCCAACCTCATCCGTGCGAACCTCAGCCACACCGATCTGGTGAAAGCTAATCTGGCGCGTACCGTTCTCTGCGATGCCAAACTGCGATACGCCGATCTAAATGGCACTCGCTTCTTTTACGGCAAACCAGAAGATGCATCCCCTCGCAGCCGCACTGTACCACCGGATTATCGGACTGGGCAGCACACCGGAGCCGTGGTTGAAGGAGCCGACTTTACGGGTGCTCAACAAATGACCGATGATCAGCGCTACTATTGCTGTGCCTGGGGCGGTGCCAGAACCCGCAGCACCATTCCTGGCGGTTGTGAAGGCATTCCTAATAAACTCGGACGCTGATGATTCCTCATTCCAACCACTATTGGCTACGCAATGCCCACGTGCCGCAAGCGTTGATTGTTCGGAGCAAGCAGGGACGCAGTAAGGATTGGGCAACGGTTGCCGCTGGCACGACTCACGATGGATTATTGCAGGTGGATCTGGAAATTGCTGATGGCACGATCGCCAGTATCGCCACGGCTGGCACGCTCACGCGCTACAACAGCCCCTCGATCGATTTGCAAGGCGGAATGGTCTTACCTTGCTTCGTCGATCTGCACGCTCACCTGGATAAAGGCCACATTTGGGAACGCTGCCCCAATCCAGACGGCACCTTCACCAGCGCCTTAGAGGCGGTTCAGCGGGATGCTGAGCAGCACTGGACGAGCGCGGATGTGTATCAACGCATGGAGTTTGGGCTGAAATGTAGCTACGCCCACGGCACCAAAGCCATTCGTACCCATTTGGATGCGGCTGGGAAATTAGCCGACGTTTCCTTGGAAGTCTTCAAAACCTTACAAGCTGAGTGGCGCGATCGCTTGATTCTGCAAGCGGCCTGTCTCGTGTCGTTGGATTATTTTCAAACTCCAGCAGGAGAACGTCTCGCCGATCAGGTTGCTGAATTGGGCGGCATTCTGGGCGGCGTTGCTTACAAAAATCCAGACCTGGAAGCGCAGATCGATCGCACCTTTGCCCTGGCGAAAGACCGCAACTTGGACATCGATCTGCATACCGATGAAACAGACGATCCAGATTCCAATTGCCTGGATCACATCGCCCAGGCGACGTTGCGCTACCGTTATCAAGAGCGGGTCGTTTGCGGGCATTGTTGCAGTCTGGCGGTGCAATCTCCTGAAGTGATGCAAACCACGATCGCCGCTGTGAAGCAGGCCAAAATCGGGATTGTCAGCCTGCCGCTCTGTAACCTGTACCTGCAAGATCGCGGTCCAAATCGCACTCCTCGTTGGCGCGGTGTGACGGTGCTGCACGAACTGCAACAGGCCGGTGTGCGTGTCGCGATCGCGAGCGACAACTGCCGTGATCCCTTTTACGGCTATGGTGACCACGATGCGCTGGAAGTCCTCACCTGGTCTACCAAAATTGCCCACCTCGATCGCCCCTATAGCGATTGGTGTCGGGCTATCACCAGCACCCCGGCTGACCTGATGCACTTACCGACAGTGGGCCGTGTCGGTGTTGGGCTACCCGCTGATCTCGTTCTATGCAAGGCACGGCGCTACAGCGAACTCTTCTCTCGCCACCAGCACGATCGCGTCGTTATCCGCAATGGACTGGCGATCGATGCGACCCTACCCAGCTATGCTGAACTTGATAATTTGCTTTCGTCCTGACGTGTGATGCCCACTCTCCATGCCCTGATTTTCGATGTTGACGGCACCCTCGCTGATACTGAGCGGGACGGGCATCGAGTTGCCTTCAATCGAGCGTTTGGGGAGGTCGGGTTGAATTGGGAGTGGTCAGTGGAGCGGTATGGCGAACTGCTCAGTACGGCAGGTGGCAAAGAGCGATTACAGCGATATATTCAGGAAGATCAACCTGCGTTCATCCCTAAACCCGATGCCAAGAGTTGGGCGGCGGCCCTACACCAAGCCAAGACGCAACATTATAAAATGCTAGTGCTGGAGGGGGTGATGCCTTTGCGTCCTGGAGTGAAACGCCTGATTCAGGCTGCCCGTGAGGAGAATGTGCGGTTAGCGATCGCCACCACTAGCGCCCCCGAAAATGTTGTGGCGTTGCTGCAAACAAATCTGTCGTCTGCCAGCCCAGACTGGTTTGAGGTGATTGCGGCTGGAGACATTGTTCCCGCCAAAAAACCCGCTCCAGACATCTACCAATTCGTCCTAGAGCAACTGAATTTGCCGCCAGAATCCTGCTTGGCGATCGAAGATTCCCGTCAGGGCTTACTCGCAGCGACCCAGGCAAACCTCAAGACCGTCATTACCCGCAGTCACTACACCCAACACGAAGACTTCCCAGAGGCCGTCCTGGTTCTGGATCATCTGGGTGAACCCGATCTGCCCTTTCAAGCGATCGCGGGTAACTCCGGCTCGGCCACCTATTTTGACCTGGCTTTAGCCACCCAACTCCTAACCCAAGGAGTATGCATCGAATAGTCTGGGGATCTGCTATCTCCCTCGTCTGAACAGGCAAGGTGCCCATCCCACAATCAATTTGCTCCCTTGCCCTCTGCCCTCTGCCCTCTGCCTTTCGCTATATCATAGAACTCATGAATCTGCTGCTCCCCGATTGAGCGAGGCAAATTTTGTTGAACATTCGCACTACAGGAGAGTTTTTGTGAGAGAAATCTTAATCAGTTTAGGTGTGATGGTGGCCTGTGTTCTGGTTTTGCTGGTGTCGCAATTAACTATGAATCAGAACTCGGCAACGGCTGCCAATTTACCCACCACCGAACCGATCGCAAATCTAAGTAAAGTCGCAGCCACCCCTTTGATGGCCGAAACACCCACCCCTACATCAACAAAAAAAGTGGAAGCATCCCAAAACTACGTAACGACCCCATCTGGTTTGAAATATCTGGATATGGTCGAAGGCAGTGGCGAAGCACCTCAAGCAGGCCAAACCGTCACCGTGCATTACACTGGCACTCTGGAAAACGGCAGCAAGTTTGATAGCTCTCGCGATCGGGGCAATCCTTTCAAATTCAAGCTAGGTGGCGGCCAGGTCATCAAAGGTTGGGACGAAGGCATCGCTTCAATGAAAGTCGGTGGTCGTCGCCAACTAGTGATTCCCCCCGAATTGGGCTATGGCTCCCGTGGCATCGGCCCCATTCCCCCCAATTCCACCCTGATCTTTGATGTGGAATTGCTCAAAGCAGATTAACCCCAGAACCATTTAGCAAAGTCGGTAAACCGGGAAAGTTTCGGACGGTTTTCAGCTCCTGGGGCGACTTCATTTGCCAGTATCATGAAGCGTTCTGACTATTGGAAGGTCGCTGTTTTGAGTACTGCAACCCTACAACCACACGATCAACACGATTCGATTTCCCGTTTACTGAACATTAAAGAGATCTACTACGAGCCTGCTGCATTGGATTATCCGCGTGCGCAGGCCGTTTTGTCACAGCACCCCGACGCTCAATTGCTTGAAGTGGCATCTCATTGGAACATCCCCGACCTGCATGGCAACGAGGGTGCCGTCGAAGATTGGAACCGTATTAAGCGGACTGTCCTCGTGTTGGGGGTCAAGAAGTCACTATGCGTTCTAGCTAATGATGCATTCTAACTGAAGTGGGGAGAGATCAAACCAACATGATCTCTCCCCAACTTCCAGTCTATGCAATTGCGTTAGAAGTTCAAATTATCACGAGTAAATTCATGACCTGACCATTATTACCGCTTGCTTCCAACCTCGCAGGTCAATGGGCAGGCAGCATAAGTCGATTCATGCTTGGGGTTTGCCTGCCCACTCAACCAGGGCAACCAGCTTACCTCAGTTGGGCGAACCCCTTTCAGGGTCAAAACCGCTGCACCAACCAAAACACCCAAAACTTGAACTCCAACTACTGCACCGGCAACGAGCAGAATTCCAGTACCAGGTAAAACCGATTGCAGGGCCATCGCAAATAGCGAACCAACCGTCACAATCAAAATTCCAACTGGAAAACCAATAATTAGCAAGCAAACCGTCAAAACTCCAGCCCACAACAAAAAGCTTTTTAACATCAACCCATAGTCAGACTGATTGACCATCTGGCTTTGAGATACAGTCACTTTTTACCTCCAACAGGTTCTGATTAAATAAATTGCTTGCCGCGTTGCTGGCTCTGTGCGCTAAACAACGTTAGAGGTAGTCTATAGAAAATCCTTCAGAAATATAAGAGTTCTTCTAGAAATTTAATAATGAGGCAAGTTTGTTTACGAAGTTACTTTGTGCTACGTGAGTATTTACTTACTACGAAAGTCAGAGGTTTATCAACGGCGAACGCCCAAACCTTCCCACAGAAGTAGTTATACAGGCAGCATCAAAAACTGTGCCCAGTATTTACAGGAGAGGTAAGTCCTTTACATTTCCTCACAAAAGAAACTCGGCTTGAATTTTAAAAAATCGTTACGCAGCTCTCATTTTTCTCAAGTGTAAGCGCTTAGGTTGAACGATTCAATCAAGATGGCGCGAAAGTGTGAAACAGTATTACGGTAGGCGTTGTACTAGAATTCCGTATGTTGGCAGCACTGTTGTATGGCAAGGAAGACCTCCGACTGGAGCAGGTCGAGCAACCGACTCCGGCGGTGGGAGAAGTTGTGCTGAAAGTGAAGGCCGCTACCACGTGTGGCACTGATCTAAAGGTTTGGCGGCGGGGCGGGCATGCCAAGATGCTGACTCCTCCAACATTGTTTGGGCACGAAGCGGCGGGGGAAATTGTGGCGATCGGCGAGGGTGTGACCGACTGGCAAATTGGCGATCGCGTCGTTGCCAATAATTCTGCCCCCTGCATGAGCTGTTTTTTCTGCCATAAGCAGGAATATTCTTTGTGTCAAAACTTACTCTTCAACAACGGCACCTTCGCCGAATACCTCCGGATTCCGGCCCCGATCGTGCAACACAACCTGTTACCGCTGCCGGACGATCTGCCCTTTGCGCTGGCTGCGATGACTGAGCCGCTGGCCTGTGTGCTGCATGGTGTGGCCCGCTCCAATGTCAGACCAGGCGATCGCGTCGTTGTGTTGGGGGATGGGGCGATCGGCCTGATGTTTGTTGCGGCGCTTGCTACAGGGTACGGACTCGATGATGCAGCCTCTACTGTGGCCGTTCACGCCCCACTCGCTTCCCCCTTCTGCCAGGTTTTTCTGTTTGGTGGCAACGATCAACGTTTGGCAGTGGGGGAACAACTCGGTGCCGTCAAAACCTTCAACTACAAGCATGTCGATGATGTGCCGGGATTGGTCAAACAACTAACAGAAGGTTGGGGTGCAGATGTCGTCATCGAGGCAACGGGGGTGCCGTCGGTGTGGGAAATGGCGATCGCCTGCACGCGCCCCGGTGGTACGGTCAACTTATTTGGCGGTTGTCCCCGCGATACAACAATTACCGTTAATACGGAGCAACTGCACTACAGCGAACTCACCCTCAAAGGAGTATTTCACAACACGCCCCACCATGTGCGATCGGCGCTGGCGCTGCTGAGTCGTCAAACGGTGCCGCTGGATTTGTTGATTAGCAGCAGTGCCCCGCTTAGTGATTTGGGACCCGTATTTGAAGCGATGCGGCAGCGGCAGGTAATCAAAGTTGCGATCGAACCAACTTGATCAAGACTTGGGGCGATTGGCAGTCGCAGGTGGCGGCACAATAATAACGTTTCCATTCTTTTCCAGAAATCGCCCCCCCATTGCCAAAATTTCCTGTTTAGCGCGGGCTTCGGTTTGCCGATCGCCTAAAGCCACCGCTTGTTCATACACAGAAGCCCAAGCTGCCACTCGAACGGGCACACTGTTGGGATCGGTTCGCAGAAAATCGGCAGTGCTGCGTAACACAGGTTCAACGGAGGCGTATTCAGTCCCGCGTGTCCAATCTGCGGCCTGCTCAAAGGAATTGATTGCACCCGGAATATCTCCCAGTAACAACAGTTGATCCAGTGCCTTCAAACGCCAAACTTGAAAAGCCGATCCATCTATCTGGGGTGAAAGGGCAGCGGTTCCCCGTTGCATCATGGATATTGCCAGTTCTGGTTTACCCAACTGATGCGACACACTACCCGACAAGAAGAGATAAGCCTGCGTAAAGCGGGGATCACGACTGGTGATGATATCAAAATAAGCTGGGCTAAGACCGTAACTTGTTTTTTTCCGGGCTGCCTCATCGCCGTAGTACTGCAGAAAGTTGAGAAAGACCCAATCTGCCAAGAGATTATCAAACCCAAAGCTGGGAGTTTGTTTAAGCAGTTGCAGTCTGACTTGTTCTTGCGCTATTGCCTGCTCTGGATTTTCTACCCACAGAGAAGGTTGATTGAGCCGCAACCGTTGTAGATTTACGATCTCAGCCAGAGCAATGGCGGCGATCGCGACTGCACCCACAACTTTCATGCCATCCCAACGAGACTGCTCCAATCCAAATGCCATGGCGGTTGATCCTTGTTTAGCTGTTTAAATCCAGATGGGTCAGGGTTGCGTATCAAAATCAAGGGGCACTAACCATAAGGAAATTAAAAAGTTAAATAAAGTTTATGCGAAAACCCCTAGTCGAAATTCCTGATCTTTGGTTAGATTGTCGCAAAGACTGTATCTCAGTCTAGCTTTGACACCTGTACGTTTGGTGAAGTCTTAAAAGTCCGCTGAGTTCGCCATGACGATCGCTGAACTGTCATTAATTTTTCAATTCTTAAGATAATCCCCCGCTATCCTAAGATTCAGCTAATCAGGGTAATGTATCATCACTAGATTTTCGGTTAACCAACGTTCGTGATGGTAACAGCTATTGCCGTTTTCCCCGTTATATGGGTAACGGCAGCTAATGTGCTCTCTCCAGCTAACTTGTAAATTTTGAGCGCTAATTCAATGAATCGATCCTCGAAGCACCAATCCCTCTCCAAAGTTGCGCTTTGTGGAGGGGCAGCGGCAGCAACTGCTGTTCTTTACTTATTTGGCCCTGGTTTAGGACGTGTTCGAGCCGCGTTGCAAGATAGTCCCAAAGCAATATTGGACGAAGCGTGGCAAATTGTGCATCGAGAATATGTTGATGGTTCCTTCAATCGGGTGAATTGGCAAGCCGAGCGCCAAAAGCTTCTAGACAAAACCTACACATCCAAGCAAGAAGCCTATGCGGCTCTCCGGAAGACCTTAGAGAAACTCAACGATCCTTACACCCGATTCATGGATCCCAAGCAATTTGAGGCGTTGAGTAATCAAACCGCTGGTGAGGTATCAGGAGTTGGAATTCGGTTAGAGGTGAATGAGCAAACTAAAGCATTAACGGTGGTTGAACCGATCGATAACTCTCCGGCCAGTCGCGCAGGGCTTCAGTCAGGCGATCATATTTTGTCTATTAATGGCAAGTCCACCAAAGGGATGTCAGTTGAAGATGCCTCTAGCTTAATCCGCGGAGAAGTAGGAACTAAGGTAAGCCTGGAAATTCGCCGCGACACCAATTCAAGCAGCTTCACCGTTTCACTCATGCGCGCTCGAATTGAACTACCAACGGTGCGGTATTCCGTCAAGCAGGACAGTAAGAGTCGAGTTGGGTATATCCGCTTGAATGAGTTTAGCGCCCATGCAGCGGAGCAAATGCGCCGTGCCATTGAAGATCTCTCCAAGCAAAACGTTGATGGCTTTGTGCTTGATCTACGGGGGAATCCGGGCGGTTTACTCCAGTCCAGCATTGAAATTAGCCGCATGTGGATGGATCAGGGGGCGATCGTCCGCACTATCGATCGCAAGGGGCGGGATGAAGAGGTGACGGCCAACCAATCCGCTTTAACCAAGCTCCCCCTGGTGGTTTTGGTGGATGGCAACTCGGCCAGTTCGAGCGAGATTTTGACGGGAGCGCTCAAGGATAATGGCCGCGCTACGGTCGTTGGGAGCCAAACCTTCGGCAAAGCGCTGGTGCAGTCGGTTCATAATCTGGCGGATGGGTCTGGGTTGGCAGTGACGATCGCTCACTACTACACCCCCAAAGGCACAGATATCAGCCAAAAAGGCATCGCGCCTGATGTCAAAGTAGATCTCACAGAAGCGGATCAGAAGAAGTTGGCGGCCAATCCAAAATTGTTTGCCACACCGCAAGATCCGCAGTATGCCAAAGCCGTAGCTGAACTGGAAAGAATCATCCTGGCCCAACCAAACACCCCCAGCAAAACCAGCATGGTGAATCAGTAGCAGGCGAGTTTGAATTAACCTGGTTGCCTCAATTGCGTCACTAGATGCCGTAATTCCGGCAAAATCAGCTTTTCCAGAGCTAAGGTGACCGCATTGAGGGAACCAGGCAGCGAAAAGATCAAACTCCCCTGGTAAGTTCCGGCGATTGCGCGTGACGCGATCGTCCGGCTACCAATATCTTCGTAACTCAACCAGCGAAACAGTTCTCCAAAACCAGGCAGAGTTTTGTCTAGAAGGGATTCGATCGCATCATAAGTCGTGTCACGGGGAGCAATGCCAGTGCCACCATTCAGGATGATTGCATCCACGTAGCCGCTGCGATTCAAATGCTTTACCTGAAAAATAATCTCATCCGGTTCATCTTTCAGGATCGTGTAGGTGACAACTTCGTGCCCAGCACCACTTAAATAGTGTTGAATTGCCTGCCCACTGCGATCGGTCATCACCGTCCGAGTATCGCTGACGGTGATGACCGCACACTGCACTGCAAATGCAGCTTCATCAGGATGGGGGGAGGAAGCCATCGCGGTTTAGATCTGTCACATCACGATAGCTTTTAGGACTTGTTGAAGCCTAAATCGTTTTCTTCAGCGTATCGATCCATAAAGCGGATAAACCGCTCCCATTCTGCCACTGACTTCATCACGTACAGTGCCTCGATCGCATCCGGTTGGCCATTGACAAATTTTGCTTTCACTTCACGGGTACTGATCTCACCCTCATCATCAATTAAATACATGCCAGTAATTCCTTCTGTCATGTTGCTGGAAAGGGCTTTGGGACTTTGAAAATAGAACGTTGCAGTGCCATTGCTGCCATCCTTGGAGCGTGTGATCCGCACATCAGGGATTACGTCCTCATCAATCCCTCTAGCAAACTGAATTCGAGCCACCATGATCTATGCTTCCGTAAACGTCAAAAAAATTGATATCTCTTCATCATCTCATACCGGATTTACCGGAAACGAAAAACACCAGAAGAAGGATTCGTTTAGCAGTTGCTTTTTTGCTGGAGTCATCAGCTACACTGTTTCCGAAATGGGAATACGCGACATTCGGATTCTGCTAACAGTATTGTGGAATGGCTGTGAAGTACTTCTTTTTATCGGATGGCTGGACGATCGGGAGAGTGTGGGAGTTGGGTGGATTATGGAACGAGAGCGCTTGGCGACGGAAACCCCAAATTCAGCAAATGGATTTGTGTCTTTGGGAAAACGGTGAGAAGCTTTGGCTCTATCGAGTCGAAGATGCCGTCTTGATGCTGGAAGTAAAACCGGGCGAAGAGTTGGCAGCGGCGGCAACTTCCAATATTGGGCAAGTTGTATTGAAGCGACTAATCACAGCAGATCAAGCAATCGATCGATTGTGTTTAAGCAAACCTGAGATTAAAGTTTAACGCCTTGCCGCAGCAAGATCACCCGCCGACTATCCACCAGAGTGGCCCAAAAACCGCGATCGCTTAGAGATTGGAGGGCAGCGTAGGCCGCATCCGAATCTGTCGTATACAGTGCCAGCAAAAATGGTGCCTGACCATAGGCAACTAAGCCCACCTCTTTCCCAGTCACTTGCTGAACTTTGGTAGCCAGTTCCGGTTGATTGGCATAATCCACCAGCACAGCGTATC